>Ga0207978_100014_pt1 | contig 236482 bp, 206 predicted proteins | sample LakWasM100_LOW12_2_FD_183920 | JGI IMG/M metagenome (GOLD analysis project Ga0207978, IMG submission 183920) | Freshwater sediment methanotrophic microbial communities from Lake Washington under simulated oxygen tension - Sediment Metagenome... | ecosystem: Environmental > Aquatic > Freshwater... | reverse complement strand
TAGGCTGTAGTAACGCCGCTTGGGACGTTGGGCGATCGCCTCGCTCGCCATGGTGTGCATGATCTCCATCGTGCACACGATGCATGTTCAACGAGATTGTCTCAAGATGGGATCACCGGCCGCTTACGCTTGCGCGGATCCGAATTCACTCCCACTCAATCGTCGCCGGCGGCTTGCTGCTCACGTCGTAAGTCACCCGGTTGATGCCGCGCACCTCGTTGATGATGCGACCGGACACTTTTTTGAGCAGCGCGTAGGGCAACTCGGCCCAGTCGGCCGTCATGAAGTCGCTGGTCTGCACGGCGCGCAGGGCCACCACGTAGTCGTAGGTGCGACCGTCTCCCATCACGCCGACGCTCTTGACCGGCAGGAACACAGCGAATGCTTGGCTCGTCAGGTCGTACCAACTCTTCCCGCTCGCTTCGTCCTTGAAGTTGCGCAGTTCCTCAATGAAAATGGCGTCTGCACGGCGCAGCAGGTCGGCGTATTCCGGCTTCACTTCGCCCAGAATGCGCACGCCGAGGCCCGGTCCGGGAAAGGGGTGGCGATAGACCATCTCGGGCGGCAGACCCAGGGCCACTCCGAGTTCGCGTACTTCGTCCTTGAACAGATCGCGCAGGGGCTCCAGCAGCTTCAATCCCAGCTGCTCGGGCAGGCCGCCCACGTTGTGGTGGCTTTTGATGGTGACCGCTTTCTTGCTCTTGGCGCCGCCCGACTCAATCACGTCGGGGTAGATGGTGCCCTGCGCGAGCCATCTGGCACCCTTGGCGCCCGAACGGGTCAGCTTGGCCGCTTCCTGCTTGAACACCGTGACGAACTCGCCTCCAATGATCTTGCGCTTGGCCTCCGGGTCGGCTACGCCCGCGAGCTTGCCGAGAAACAGCTCGCTCGCATCGACACGAATCACTTTGGCATGCAGCTTGCCGACAAACATGTCCATGACCATGTCGCCTTCATTGAGACGAAGCAGGCCGTGGTCCACGAACACGCAGGTGAGCTGATCGCCAATGGCGCGGTGAATCAGCGCAGCCGCCACAGACGAATCCACACCGCCCGACAAGCCCAGAATCACCTCCTCGTCGCCCACCTGCTTGCGGATCAGTGCCACGGCTTCGGCCACGTGGTCGCGCATGACCCAATCGGGCGCGACCTGGCAGATACCGAGCACAAAACGCTCCAGAATCGCCTTGCCCTGCTGCGTGTGCGTCACCTCCGGGTGAAACTGCACCGCGTAGAAGCGCCGCGATTCGTCGGCCATCCCGGCAATGGGGCAACTGTCGGTCGAGGCCATCAGCTTGAAGCCCGGTGGCAGCTCGGTGACTTTGTCGCCGTGGCTCATCCAGACGTTGAGCATGCCGTGGCCATCCGGCGTGGTGAAGTCGGCAATGTCGTTGAGCAACGCGGTGTGGCCGCGTGCACGTACCGACGCAAAACCAAATTCTCGCTGGTGGCCACCCTCCACCTTGCCGCCCAATTGGTGCGCCATGGTTTGCATGCCATAGCAGATACCCAGCACCGGCACGCCCAGCTCGAAAACGGCCTGGGGCGCCTTGTCGGTGGTGTCTTCGTAAACGCTGGCGTGGCTGCCCGAGAGGATCACTCCCTTGAGCATGCCGTCCGCAGCAAACTCGCGAACCCAGGCATCGGTCACGTCGCAGGGATGGACCTCGCAGTACACATGGGCTTCGCGCACGCGGCGGGCAATCAGCTGGGTGACCTGGGAGCCGAAATCGAGAATGAGAATTTTCTGGTGCTGCATGACGGTCGACGATTAACTGCGAATAAAAAGGGCCGCAATCACAAGCGGCCTCAACAATTGCGTTCAGCCACTCATCCGTGGCACCGCGGATCCGGCTCCGCCGGCCCGCCTGAGCCGCCCCCTTCAAGAGTGACGCCGCAGGCGGCCCAGGGGTGGACTTAGTCCGCGCGGTAGTTCGGCGCTTCCTTGGTGATTTGCACGTCGTGTACGTGGCTTTCGCGAATGCCAGCCGTAGTGATCTCCACGAACTCGGCCTTGTTGTTCATGTCGTCAATGGTGGCGCAACCGCAGTAGCCCATGGCAGCACGCACACCGCCGGCCATCTGGTAGACGATGGAAACCATGGATCCCTTGTAGGGCACGCGGCCTTCAATGCCCTCGGGCACCAGCTTGTCAGCATTCGGGTTGCCGGTGCTCGACTCCTGAAAGTAGCGATCGGCACTGCCTTGCTGCATGGCGCCAATGCTGCCCATGCCGCGGTAGCTTTTGTAGCTGCGGCCCTGAAACAGGATGACTTCGCCCGGCGCCTCTTCGGTGCCGGCGAACATGCCGCCCATCATGATGGTGCTGGCACCTGCCGCCAATGCCTTGGCAATGTCACCGCTGAAGCGCACGCCACCATCGGCGATCAAGGGCACTCCCGTGCCCCGGAGCGCGGTGGCCACGTTGTCAATGGCCATGATCTGGGGTACGCCCACGCCCGCGACGATGCGCGTGGTGCAGATGGACCCTGGGCCAATGCCTACCTTGACGGCGTCGGCACCGGCTTCCACCAGGGCCAGTGCGGCCGAGCCGGTGGCAATGTTGCCGCCAATCACATCCACGCCCGGGTAGTTTTGCTTGACCCAGCGCACGCGCTCGATCACGCCTTTGCTGTGGCCATGGGCCGTATCCACCACGATAGCGTCAACTCCCGCCTTGACCAGGGCCTCGACACGCTCCTCGGTGCCCTCCCCCACGCCTACAGCAGCACCGACGCGCAGACGGCCCGACGCGTCGCGCGCGGCATTCGGAAAACTGGTCTGTTTGGTGATGTCCTTCACCGTGATCAAGCCCTTGAGCTCAAAGGCATCGTTCACCACCAGCAGGCGTTCCAGCTTGTGTTTGTTCAGCAAAGCCTTGGCCACGGCGGGCGACGTGCCGTCCTTTTCATTGACGGTAATGAGCTTCTCGCGCGGCGTCATGATCTGATGCACCTTGACGTCGTAACGCGTCTCAAAGCGCAGGTCGCGGCCTGTGACGATGCCCACCACCTTGCCGCCATCGCACACCGGAAACCCTGAAATGCCCAATTGCTCGGACAATTGCAGTACCTGCAGCACCGTGTGCTCCGGGGTGATCACCACCGGATCGCGCACTACACCCGATTCATACCGCTTGACTTTGGCCACATGCGCGGCCTGCTCCTGCGCCGTCAGGTTCTTGTGCACGATGCCAATGCCGCCCTCCTGAGCGATAGCGATGGCCAGGCGCGCCTCGGTGACGGTGTCCATGGCTGCAGAAACCAGCGGCAGATTGAGCCGGATATTGCGCGAAAAACGGGTGGCGAGAGAGGCGTCCTTGGGCAGGACTTGAGAATACGCTGGCACCAGCAACACGTCGTCGAAGGTGAGCGCTTTGCCTAGAAGGCGCATGTGAAAGCTCCAAAAAAACAATTGTACCTGCCGCAATTCCCCGCTCCACGGGGTGTCGCTGCCGCTAAACTGCATCCATGAAGCTCTACAAACTCTGCTTGGTGGCCTTCGCCTGCGTCTGGTCTGCGGGTGCCATGGCGCAGTGGCAATGGATCAACAAGGATGGACGCAAGGTTTTCAGCGACCGTCCGCCTCCGTTGGAAATCCCTGAAAAAGACATCCTGCGCCAGCCGAACCAGCGTATCGCACCCGTTGCGCCAGTGGCAGCTGACGCACAGTCCGCGCCTTCGTCGCCAACGTCCAAGCCTGCCGCAGCGTCTTCCGCCAAGGGCACCGACAAAGTGCTGGAAGAGCGCAAGGCCAAAGCCGAGGCCGAGGCCGAAGCCGCAAAGGCAGCCACGGACAAGGCTGCGCAGCAAAAACTCGCGGCCGACCGCGCCGAAAACTGCACCCGCGCCAAACAGGCCAAAGCCTCGCTGGACTCGGGTCAGCTGATGAAACACACCAACGCCAAGGGCGAGCAGGTGTTCATGGACGACGCCAGCCGCGCAGCAGAACGCAAACGAGCGCAGTCGGTCATCGATTCCGCCTGCAAGCCCTGAGAGCCTGAAATTTACGAGCCCGGTTGCCGCCCACGCGCAAACAAGCCGGCACCCCGGCGGCCTTGCTGCACAAAACGCTCACGCCGGGCCACCTTGGGGTCTACCGTGAGGCTACGGTAAATTTCCACCCGGTCGCCGTCGCGCAGCTCCTGAACGACCGGCACCACCCGGCCCCAGACACCCACCACCCAACCCGATTCACTGTCTTCCCAACCGCTGGCGCGCAGCGCATCAATCACCCGGGCACCGGCAGCCAGTTCCCCAGCCCATTCGCGTACCGCACCGGGACCCGCACAGACCCATACCGCGATACGCAGCCTGCCAGCCGGCGCTTTCGCTTCAGCCATAGATCTGCTCGGCCCGCTTGACAAAGGCATCCACCATGGTTGCGGCGATGCGGTCAAACACCGGCCCTACCAACGCAGCCAGTGCCGCGCTGTCAAAGCCGTAGTTGAGCTGAAGTTTGACCCGCGCGGCGCGCTCGCTGCCGTCGCCCAGAGGGTCAAAGTGCCAGTCCCCGTTGAGCCGGGAAAAGGGCCCTTTGACGAGCTGCATCTGTACCCGCCTTCCAGCCTCATGCGTGTTGCGGGTGACAAACGTCTGGCGAATGCCTCCCATGGCAATGCCCACCTCGGCCACCATGCTCTCCTGCGCCTGTTCCAGCACGCGCGCATGGTCACACCAGGGAAGAAACTCGGGGTAGCGGTCCACGTCGGTGACCAACGTGAACATTTCCTGCGGGCTGTACCAGATCAGGACGGATTTATGGACTTGTTTCATTGACAACGGGGCAGCGGCGCGCGGCAGTGGCGCTCGCCGGCTCTGACTAGAATCGCAACTGCACAACAACAGTGATTGTAGAGATGGCTCTCTGGCCTCCTCACTGGCGCCCTGCACGCACCTGATGGCTAAAAAACCCGACTCCGCTTCCCGCATCGCCGACAACAAGAAGGCCGCGTACAACTATTTCTTCGAAGAACGCTACGAGGCGGGGATGGTGTTGCAAGGCTGGGAAGTCAAAGCGCTGCGCGAAGGCAAAGTGCAACTGACGGATGGCTACGTGGTGATTCGCGAAGGCGAGCTCTACCTGATCGGATGCCAGATCAATCCGCTCAAAACAGCGTCCACCCACGTCAGTCCCGAAGCGGCGCGCACCAAAAAGCTGTTGCTGCACAAAGAGGAGATCAAGCGCCTGATCGGCAAGGTGGAGCAAAAGGGCTTTACGCTCGTTCCCCTCAATCTCCACTGGAAAGACGGGCGCGCCAAAGTGGACATTGCCCTGGCCAAAGGCAAGGCCGAGCACGACAAGCGCGACACCATCAAAGACCGCGAAGGCAAGCGCGAGGTGGAGCGCGTCATGAAGAGCCACAACCGGTAGCACGCGCAGGCTGCGGAGCTCGCCGGGGGCTTGCTCGGCCTGTTGGCTGACACAGTCAGCCCGCAATCGCTCCTACATTGGTGTTTTGTTCTTTCCGGAGTAACACCCATGAAGCTGCTCGCACCTACCCTCTTGGCGGCCGCCCTGCTCGGGGGCTGCTCGATGATGCCGCCCCATTCCAGCATGATGGCGTCCGACATGCCCACCCGTGCCGCGGATGGGCGCCTCATCGGTCCCACGGGCAATACGCTGTACGTTTTTTCCAAGGACAGCCCCGGCATGTCCAACTGCAACGCCCAATGCGCCGCCAATTGGCCGCCGCTGCCCGTCGCCAGCACGGCCAAACCCATGGGCGACTATTCCATCGTCACGCGCGCTGACGGCAGCCAGCAATGGGCCTACCGCGGCCAGCCGCTGTACTACTTCGCCAAAGACCAGAAATCTGGAGATATGGTGGGCGACGGCGTGGGTGGAAGCTGGAAAATCGTCCGTCCCTGAACTTCCTGATTTCTCCGATTTGCCAGCGCATTCACCGAGCGTCAGGCCATGGCATCGGCGAATTGCGCGACGGGCATGACGGCCGCTTGTCAGCGCAGCGCAGCCAGCGGGTGGGCGTGTGCTGGCCAGGGGCTGGCGAAGAACGGCGCCACCATCTCCGGCGTCACGTCTTCGATGCGAGCGGGCGCCCAACGGGGCGTGTGGTCCTTGTCCACTGCCAGCGCGCGGATGCCCTCCAGCGTCTCGCTCTGACCTGGGCGCAGATGGAAACAATGGCGGACCATGTCGCGTTCCATGCGCAGGTCATCGGCAAGAGACAAGGTGCGAGCACGCCGGATCTGCTCAAACACGACATGCAGCATCAAGGGTGAACGCTTGCGCAAGGTGGCAGCCGTCTTGGTTTCCCATTCGCCTGCGCTGGCTTCCAGGGCGCCAACGATAGCGCCCACAGAATGCATTGAGAAATAATGGTCTATTTGGCCTCTCGCGCTTATTGCATCTATATTTTCAGCTATTAATTTTGATGTAACGAGCGCGGTGACCGCAGCGCCATCCGCAAAGCGCTGCGTTCCGAGGGCCTCCCACACTGGGGCTTGGTCGGCCAACGCGATGCGCCCGTCCGCCAAGCCCAGGGCTATCGCTGGATCGGCACCAATCGTCTCCCCCGTCAACGCCAACCACTCCCCGGTGTGGCCGGGGCAGCGGGACAAGAAATACCCCCCACCCACATCAGGGAACAAACCGATGGCCGTCTCGGGCATGGCCATCCGGGTAGCGTCGGTCACCAGGCGCAGCGCCGCGCCCTGACTGATGCCCATACCGCCACCCATGACGATGCCGTCCATGAACGCAATGTAGGGCTTGCCGTAGTTGTGAATGAGGTGGTTGAGGGCGTACTCCTCGGTGAAGAAGTCCTCGATTTCTGGGTTGCCCGTGCTGCCGGCCTGGTGCAGAAAGCGGATGTCGCCGCCCGCGCAGAAGGCGCCAAACGGGCCTTCCTTGTTGCTGCCCCGAATGGCCACGGCCAGCACCTTGGGGTCTTTTTTCCAGGCCAGCAGCACCGTCATCAGGTCGCGCACCATGCTCAGCGACAGGGCATTGAGCGCCCTGGGGCGGTTGAGCGTGATGCAGCCTACCTGGCCGCGCACCTGCGCCAACACCTCACCGGTCAACTCCGTCATTTTTGTTCCTTCCAACCCAATAGTTCATTGAAAACCAGCGCACCAATGACCAGCGCGCCGCCCATCAGCACAACGGGCGCAGGGCGCTCACCCGCACCCAGCCACGCCAGCAATATGCCAAAGATCACTTCCAGCAGGCCCAGCAGCGCCATCTCGGGCGCCTTGAGCACGCGGCCGCAACGCACCGCGAGCACGCACGGAATCGCCAATTGCACCAGCCCGAGCAAGGCCAGCAAAGTCAGATCGTGTGCATTGGCCTGGAATGGCCAGGCCAGTGGCAGCGTGGCCAGCGATGAGAGCACCGCGCCGATGAGCACGGCGGGCATCAGATCGACCGCGTGGCCATGGCGCTGCGAATGCTGCACCACCGTCCAGTTCACCGCTGCGGCCACGGGTACGCACAGCGCCACCAAAGTGCCTGCCACGGGCAGGCCTGCCATCTGCGCGCCATACATCCAGGCGATGCCCAAGCCAGCCAATGCAATGGCCCCCCAGGTACGCGGCGCGATGTGGTGGCCGATGAAGGCCCAGGCGAACAGCGCCGTGAGCAGGGGACCGACGGCCATGGTGACCAGCACATTGGCCACAGGCATGAGCGTAATGGCCACCATGAAGGCGGTGAACATCACGCTCCAGCAGACGCCGGAAATCCACAATGCCCGGCCCCCGCCGCGCAACGTTTCGAACACGGCACGCCCTTGAACGGCAGGCAGGATGACCAGCAGCGCAAGCAAGGTAAAGAAGCTGCGCCAGAAGGTCACTTCAAAGCTGCGGGCCTGCTCCAGGTGGCGCGTGACCACACCGGCGATCGACCACATCAGCGTGACGGCCACCATGAGCCATACCGCCCGGCCATGCGTCAGGCCCCGACTGGGAGCCGGACCGATATTCATCGCGTAGTGCTCGCACCGCGCGCGGCCCAGACCAGTGGCCACCGTGCAAGGGCCGCCCCGCCACGCAGGCAGCACCGCCCTTCGCACCACCGGCGCCGCATGCAACGGGCGCGAGCAATGCCAGCGCTCCGACGCAAGGGCCTGGGCCGGCCGCGCCGCCCCGCCGCGCAGGCAGCGTCCCCCCTCCCGAATCGCGCAACGATTCGAGAGAAGGGGCTGAGGGTCGCGGCTCCAAGCCTGCCTGCGCAGGCTTGGACGTCCCCGAAGGGCTGCTGCCTCTGGCGGCTGCACGGAGGCGCGAAGCGCCTCAGGGAGGTGTCCCGATCACTCACGGCTGGCGCGCTTGCGGTCACTCTCTTTCAGGTGGCGCTTGCGCAGACGAACGGACTTGGGGGTGATCTCGACCAGTTCGTCTTCCTCAATGAACTCGACGCCGTATTCGAGCGTCAGGTCAATCGGCGGCGTGACCTTGATCGCGTCTTCCTTGCCCGAGACACGGAAGTTGGTCAATTGCTTGGTGCGCGTGGCGTTCACCACCAGATCGTTGTCGCGGCTATGGATGCCGACGATCATGCCCTCGTACACCGGATCGTTGGCCTTGACGAACATGCGGCCGCGGTCGTCAAGCTTGCCCAGCGCGTAGGTGAAGATTTCGCCGTCGTCCATGGAAATCAGCACGCCGTTCTTGCGGCTGCCGATGTCGCCCTTGTGGGGCTCATAGCTGTCGAAAATGTTGGAAATCAAGCCCGAACCCCGTGTCAGGTTCAGGAATTCGTTGGTAAAACCAATCAGACCACGGGCGGGAATGCGGTATTCCAGGCGCACGCGGCCACGGCCATCGGATTCCATGTTCACCAGCTCGCCCTTGCGCTCACCCAGCGCCTGCATCACGCCGCCCTGGTGGGTTTCCTCGATGTCGGCGGTGACCAGCTCAATCGGCTCATGCCGCACGCCGCCAACGTCCTTGAACAGCACACGGGGCTTGGAAACGGCCATTTCGTAGCCTTCGCGGCGCATGTTCTCCAGCAGGATGGTCAGGTGCAGTTCGCCCCGGCCCATCACTTCGAAAATACCTTCTTCGCCCGTCTCGCTGACGCGCAAGGCCACATTGTGTTGCAGCTCTTTTTGCAGACGGTCCCAGATCTGGCGACTGGTGATGAACTTGCCTTCGCGGCCGGCCAGCGGGCTGGTGTTGACGCAGAAGTTCATGGTGAGCGTGGGCTCATCCACCTTGAGCATGGGCAGCGGCGCGGGGTTCGAGGGGTCAGTCACCGTCACGCCAATGCCGATGTCGGTAATGCCATTGATCAGCACGATTTCGCCCGGGCCGGCCTCGGTGGCCTGCACGCGCTCCAGGCCTTGGAAGGTCAGCACCTGGTTGACGCGGCCCTTGAAGGATTTGCCGTCCGGCCCTTCCATGACCACCACGTCCATGTTGGGTTTGATGGTGCCCTGGTTGATGCGGCCCACGCCAATGCGGCCCACAAAGGTGGAGAAATCGAGCGCCGAGATCTGCAGTTGCAGCGGCGCCTTCTCGTCACCCTCATGGGCGGGAACGTGCCTGAGCACGGTTTCAAACAGCGCCGACATGTCCGGGCCCCATTGCTCGCCCGGTTCGCCCTCCACCAGCGAGGTCCAGCCATTGATCCCCGAGGCGTAGACCACGGGAAAATCGAGCTGCTCGTCGGTTGCGCCAAGCTTGTCGAACAAGTCAAAGGCGGCATTCACCACTTTGTCAGGATTGGCGCCGGGCTTGTCCACCTTGTTGACCACGACGATGGGCTTGAGGCCCAGCGCCAGTGCCTTCTTGGTGACGAAGCGCGTTTGCGGCATCGGGCCTTCCTGCGCATCGATCAGCAGCACCACGCCATCGACCATGGACAAGGCACGTTCCACTTCGCCGCCAAAGTCCGCGTGGCCGGGGGTATCGACGATGTTGATGTGCGTACCCTCCCAGGTCACAGCACAGTTCTTGGCCAGAATGGTGATGCCGCGCTCGCGTTCGATGGCGTTGTTGTCCATCACGGTGTCGACCATTTTTTCGTGCTCGGCGAAGGTGCCCGACTGGCGCAGCAGCTGATCCACCATGGTGGTTTTGCCATGGTCCACGTGGGCAATGATGGCGATGTTGCGAATTTGCTTGTTCATATCGTTTCCAAAATGCCGGCGCTTGCTGCGCTCGGCGTGCTCTTCAAGATTTGTTCGATTTCAACTGGGCTCAGCAACCGGTCGGGGATGAGTTCGCCGGCGGCCACGTGGCCTACACCCAGCAACGCGGCTGGAGTTTTCCCGAACACTGCCACGGCCTGCGCATCGGGCCAGGGGCCACGGCGGCGCAAGCCCGAGAGGAAGCGTCCGGCGTCTTCGGCACCCAGGGTGATGCGGGTGTGCCCGACAAGCAGCAGCTCAGCGGGTTCCAGGCTGGCAAGGCGCGCATCCTCGTCCATGGCTTCCAGTGCGTCGAGTGTGACGCAGCGGGCCAGAGCGAGGCCGCCCGTGTCAATGCGGCGCAAAAAGGTCAGGTGGGCGCCACAACCGAGTGCCGCTCCGATATCTTCGCCGAGGGTGCGGATGTAAGTGCCTTTGCTGCATTTCACTACGATGTTGATAGCTGGATACGTATACGCATCAAGCGCTGGAGCCAGATTTAGCTCAAAAATTTCTACGTCACGCGCGGCGCGCTCCACCTCAATGCCTGCGCGCGCGTATTCGTACAGTGCGCGCCCGTCCTTCTTCAAGGCGCTGTGCATCGGCGGCACCTGCGCTATGGGGCCGGTGAACTGGCGTTGCACGGCCGCGAGCCGCTCGGGGGACAACGCCTCGGGCGGCACGGGCCGCTCGGCCAGCACCTCACCTTCGGCATCGCCCGTGCTGGTCGTCACGCCCAGGCGCGCCACAGCGTGGTACGTTTTGGGCGCATCGAGCTGCAACTGACTGAACTTGGTCGCCGCGCCAAAGCACAACGGCAGCACGCCAGTGGCCAGCGGATCAAGCGTGCCGGTATGGCCTGCCTTTTCCGCGCGCAACAGCCATTTGGCCTTTTGCAAGGCCTGATTGCTGGAGAGCCCCAGCGGCTTGTCAAGCAACAACACCCCATGCACAGGGCGCCGCTGCACCCTGGTGCGTGGCGCGCGAGCCAGGCCCCCACGCTCTTGCGCTGCGCGCGAATCGCTGCCCCCCAAGGGGGCCTTCGCACCTTGGGGCGGTCCGGCGGTGCTCAAGCTACTCCTCTTTGGAACGCGAAGCGACCGCCTGGGCAATCAGCGCATTCATGTCCGCCGCATGCTCGGGCGTCCGGTCAAACACGAAATGCAGCGTAGGCACGGTGTGGATATGCAGGCGCTTGAACAGGCCGGCGCGGAGGAACCCCGCTGCTTGGTCAAGTGCTTCTTGCGTGGCGGCCGGCTGACCTGTCAGCACGCTGTAGAACACCTTGGCATGGGCGTAATCGGGCGTCACTTCCACCGACTGGATGGTGACCATGCCGACCCGCGGGTCCTTCAACTCGCGCGCGATCAACTCCGCCAGATCGCGCTGGATCTGGTCGGCCACCTTGAAGGCGCGGTTGGGCGTGGAGGATTTCTTGGCAGCCATGTTAGTAACCCACTACGCCAATCACCGACGACGCCGCATGAACGTGGCGCGGCCAATGCCAGCGCCCCCGCACAAGGGCCGCCCCGCCGTGCTGGGGGCGTCCCCCTCCCGAATCGCAAAGCGATTCGAGAGAGGGGGAAGGCGCGAAGCGACGCAGGGGGTGCTTCATAGTGTTCTGGCGATTTCCTTGATGTCGAAGAACTCCAGCTGATCACCTTCCTTGATGTCGTTGTAGTTCTTGAGCTTGATACCGCACTCGAAGCCTTCCTTGACATCCTTGACGTCGTCCTTGAGCCGCTTGAGCGAATCGACATCGCCGGTGTAGATGACCACGTTGTCGCGCAGAAGGCGGAACTTGGCATTGCGATGCACCATGCCCGAGGTGATGTACGAACCGGCGACGGTGCCGATTTTGGAGGCGACAAACACTGTGCGGATCTCGGCCGTGCCAATGATTTCCTCGCGCTGCTCTGGGGCCAGCATGCCGGACATTGCCACCTTGAGTTCGTCCACAGCGTCATAGATGATGCTGTAGTAATGCAGGTCGACATCGTTGGCTTCGGCCAGTTTGCGCGCGCCGGAGTCGGCCCGCACGTTGAAGCCGATGACGATCGACTTGGACGCAATGGCCAGGTTGATGTCCGACTCGCTGATGGCACCCACGCCGGTGTACACCAACTGCACCTTGACCTCGTCGGTCGAGAGTTTGAGCAGGGACTGCGACAGCGCTTCCTGCGAACCCTGCACGTCGGCCTTGACGATGATGGGCAGCGTTTTCACTTCGCCCGCCGTCATGTCGGAGAACATGTTCTCCAGCTTGGCCGCTTGCATCTTGGCCAGCTTGGTGTTGCGGAACTTGCCGGCGCGGTAGGTGGCGATTTCACGTGCACGGCGCTCGTCAGTGAGCACCATGAACTCGTCGCCCGCCTGCGGCACTTCTGTCAACCCCTGGATCTCCACCGGGATCGACGGCCCAGCGGACTTGGCGGTCTGACCGTTTTCGTCCAGCATGGCGCGCACGCGACCAAAGGTCTGACCGGCCAGCACCACGTCGCCCACCTTGAGCGTACCGGACTGCACCAGCACCGTGGCCACAGGGCCGCGGCCCTTGTCCAGTTGCGCTTCGATGACCAGACCCTTGGCCAGCGTGTCCACTGTAGCCTTGAGTTCCATCACTTCGGCCTGCAAGAGCACCTGCTCAAGCAGCGTATCGATGCCCAAGCCGGTCTTGGAGGAGACCTGTACAAACGGTGTATCGCCGCCATATTCCTCGGGAACCACCTGCTCAACCACCAGTTCCTGCTTGACGCGGTCAAAGTTGGCGTCCGGCTTGTCGGATTTTGTGATCGCCACAACCATGGGCACATTGGCCGCCTTGGCGTGCTTGATGGCTTCGCGCGTCTGCGGCATCACGCCGTCGTCTGCAGCCACCACCAGAATCACGATGTCGGTCGCCTGCGCACCACGGGCACGCATGGCGGTAAACGCCTCGTGGCCGGGGGTGTCGAGGAACGAGACCATGCCGCGCGGCGTCTCGACGTGGTAGGCGCCAATGTGCTGCGTGATGCCACCGGCTTCGCCCGTCGCGACCTTGGTGCGGCGGATGTAGTCGAGCAGCGAGGTCTTGCCGTGGTCCACGTGGCCCATGACGGTAACCACGGGAGCGCGGGAAACCAGCTCGGCGTTCTGCGCAGACGAATCTTCCTGGGAAAACGCCTCGGGATCGTCCAGTGCCGCCACCACCGCCGTATGTCCCATTTCTTCCACGACGATCATCGCGGTGTCCTGGTCCAGGGGCTGGTTGATGGTGACCATCTGGCCCATCTTCATCAAGGCCTTGATGACTTCGGACGCCTTGATCGACATCTTGTGCGCCAGCTCGGCCACCGTAATGGTCTCGGGCACGTGCACTTCAATGCTGCGGAACTCGGCTGGCGCTGCGTGGGCGTGCTGGTCGGAGCGGTCGCGGTCGTTGCCACGGCGGCCGCCGCTGCGCGCGCCACTGCGCCAGGCACTACCGCCTCCACCACGGCCTCCGCCGGTGTCTCCACGGGTAGGAATGCCCTTTTTCTTGGCCGGATCGCCTGCCCAGCTCGACGAGAGCTTGGCCGACTTCACTTCCTTGCCTGCACCGCCCGGCGCACCTGTACCTGCGCCTGCACCCGCATTGCGCGGTGCAGCGCCAGGCGCGGCAGCGGGCTTGTGCAACGTACCCTTCTTGGCATCCGCAGCGGCGCGCGGCGCCGGCTTGGGCTCTTCAGGCTTCTTGGCCACCAGCACTTTGGCTGGTGTTGACATCATCGAGCGGATCGCAGCGGCCTCGGCCAGAGCCTTGCGGCGGCGTTCATCCAAATCGGTGGCGCGCGCGGCTTCCTCGGCCGCACGGGCACGCGACTCGGTCTCGGCCTTTTCGCGCGCTTCGTTCTGCGCTTCAACGCGGGCGGCAGCTTCTGCGGCCTGTTCGCGCGTGGCTTCCTGCTTCTCGGCCGACACCTGGGCCTTTTTGCCCGCCTCCTGCGCGGCATAGGCAGCGGCGCGTTCGGCAGCTTCGCGTTCGCGCTGCTCGCGCGTTTCGCGTTCACGCCGCTTCTCGCTCAGGTCTTGCTCCTGGCGGCTGATGAGTTCGGCTTGGCGACGCGCCTCTTCCTCGCGGCGAGCCAAATCGGCGTTGTCGTGGTCAGCGGCTTGGGCGGACTCGGCGGCTTGCGCCGCTTCGGCTGGATCGTCCACCGGGGCAGCGGTCTCGCCGGTCTCGTCGCGCTTGACGAAAGTGCGCTTCTTGCGCACTTCCACCTGAATGGTGCGCGCCTTGCCCGAAGCGTCGGCCTGCTTGATCTCGCTGGTTGAGCGCTTGACCAAGGTGATTTTCTTGCGATCCGCCCCTCCCACGCCATGGCTGGCCTGCAGGTGCGCGAGCAATTTTTGCTTGTCTCCCTCGGTCAACGCATCGGCCGCATCGGCTTTGGCGACACCGGCAGACTTGAGCTGTTCGAGCAAGACATCAGGAGTTTTTTTGAGTTCGCTGGCGAACTCGGCGACTGTGATACTGGACATATGTGCTTGGTGCCTCCCTGACCTTTACTCTTGCCCCGCGAACCAATGTTCGCGTGCTTTCATGATCAATGCCTTGGCATCGTCTTCGGACTGCCCGGTCAGCTCGGTCAATTCGTCGATGGCCAAATCGGCCAGATCGTCGCGGGTGTGAATGCCGCCCTCGGCCAACTTCGCCATCAACTCGGGCGTCACGCCTTCGAGGTCGCGAAGGTCCTGCGACACACTCTCGACGCTGTCCTCACGGGCGATTTCCATGGTGAGCAGCACGTCTTTGGCTCGCGCACGCAGTTCGGTCACGGTTTCTTCGTCGAAGCTCTCGATTTCGAGCATTTCCTGCAGCGGCACGTAGGCCACTTCTTCGAGCGTATTGAAACCTTCCTCGATCAGGATGTCGGCGATCTCCTGGTCGACGTCGAGCTTTTCCATGAAAAGGTGACGCGCTGTGTCGGTCTCGTCGGCTTGCTTCTGGGCCGACTCGGCGGCGTCCATGATGTTGATTTTCCAACCGGTGAGGTCGGACGCCAGGCGCACGTTCTGGCCGCCGCGGCCAATGGCGATGGCCAGGTTTTCTTCGTCGACCACCACGTCCATGGCGTGCTTTTCTTCGTCCACCACGATGGAAGAGACGTTGGCAGGCGCCAGGGCACCAATGACGAACTGCGCCGGGTCTTCAGACCACAACACAATGTCCACCCGCTCACCCGCGAGCTCGTTGGTGACGGCATTGACACGTGTGCCGCGCACACCCACGCAGGTGCCGATCGGATCTACGCGGCGATCGTGCGAGAGCACGGCAATCTTGGCCCGGCTGCCGGGGTCACGGGCGCAGCTCTTGATTTCCAGCAGGCCCTGCTCGATCTCCGGCACTTCATGGCGGAACAGCTCAATCATGAATTCTGGCGCCGAGCGCGAGAGGATGATGGGCGCGCCGCGCAGGGTCAGGTCCACCTCCATGATCATGGCGCGCACGCGGTCACCGCTCCGCAGGTTTTCCTTGGGGATCATCTCACTGCGGCGCAGGCGTCCCTCCACCCGACCCGACTCGACGATCAGGTCGCCCTTGTCCATGCGTTTGACGGTGCCAGTGAAGATTTTTTCACCACGGGACATGAAGTCGGACAGGAGCATTTCGCGCTCTGCGTCGCGGATCTTCTGCAAAATGACCTGCTTGGCCGCCATTGCGCCAATGCGGCCAATGGGGACGGATTCAATGCCCTCTTCGATGTGCTCACCCACTTCGACGTCGGGCACACGATCCCGGGCGTCCATCAGGAGCTCTTCGGCGTCCGGATTCTGCAAACCGGCGTCGTCGGGCACCACGAGCCAGCGGCGGAAGGTTTCGTAATTGCCGCTGTCACGGTCCAGCGCCACACGGATGTCCACTTCGCCGGAATAGAGCTTTTTCGTCGCCTGTGCCAGTGCCAATTCGACGGCGCCCAGCACCACGTCGCGCTCGACGTTCTTCTCGCGCGAAATGGCTTCAACCAACATCAACAGTTCGCGATTCATGCAACGACTCTCCTATTTCTTTTACCCTTGGGCAGCGTGGCTGCGGCCCCGATCCACTTCACCCTTTCGGGGAATCATTGCGGCGCCGGTTTGGCGCCGCGCCCCTTGAAATTCACAATCGGCGCCAGCCGCGCGTCTTTGAGCTCATCGAGCGCAAAGCCCAAGGCCTGCAGCGGCGCCGGGACGCGCTTGGCGCTCACCCGCTGACCCACCTTGACCGCCGGCTCGTCGCGCCAGGTGATCTGCCAGCCACCTTCGGCCCGCTCCAGCGTGCCGCGAAACTTCTTGCGCAAAGGGCTGACCTGGCCTGCGGCCGCTGCTCCAATGGGCTGCTTGAGCGTCAGGTCAATCACCTCGCCCTCAAAACGCGCAAAATCCTGTTCATGACGCAAAGGGCGGTCAATACCCGGCGAGGACACCTCAAGCCGCTGGTATTCCACCGCCTCCACTTCCAGTGCAAACTGCAACTGCCGCGTAACCTTTTCACAGTCTTCCACCGTGACGTACACCTCATCCGCCGGGGCTGCGCCTTCAGCGGGCGCCTGCCATGGCAGATCAATGGTGATGCGCAGCAGACCGCCGGAACTGCGCTCGATTTCGACCAGGTCATAACCCAGGCCGATGACGGTTTGCTCAACGATTTGCTGCAGTGCCACGTGTTACGTTCAATCCCGGAAAAACAAAAAACCCGAGAACCCCCTGAGGCTTCGAGCTCCAAAAGCTGACGGCCAAAAAAAACGGGCGGTTGGTACCCGCCCGCTTGGTCGTGAGAACGCTATTGTAGCTTGGAACGCCCTGCCAGAAAAGTGCCTTGGCCGGGGAAACGGCAAAAATCGGGTTGGCGACCTCGCTTACCCGGCAGCAACGGAGCGTCAAAACGTCGTTACAAGCTCAGGCGCGGGCGGAACGCACCCGGGAGAACAAGGCTTGTGCTTCGGGGTCGACCTGTGCCTCGGCAGCGAGTCCTGCGTCGCGCAGGCTGCCGATCAAGCGGCTCAGCACCGCAGCATGGGGCAGCAAAGGGCCAAGAAAACGCGCTTTGTGAGCGTCTGCTATCAGTAGCGTAGGAAAAGTTTCCACATCCAGGTCGCCCGCCAGCTCGGATTCGTCCTCAATGTCCACCCACTCAAATCGCATCTGTGGCCAGTCGCGCGCCACGGCAAGAAAAATCGGGCGGTAGTCGGTGCAGGTATTGCACCAGGCGGCGCACAAACACACTACCCACCACGCTTGGGTTGGTGCGGTAGGGGCTGCGCTGCGCTCCATGGGAGTTTTTCTTTCTGTTGTAGGCATTCAAGGGCTGCGGCGCTCCCGCACGCGGTGCACCTCAATGGTAGCGACCGGCGCAGCAGCATTCCCCCAGGCGTTGCGGATATAGCTTGCCAGCGCCGCCATGTCAGTGTCGCTCAGCAATTGCTGAAACGGGGGCATGCCATGCGGCCTGGGATGGCCGGCGGTGGAGGGCGGGTAGCCTCCCTGCAGGAGGGCGCGCACCAGATTGGTCGGGTTGTCCATCAGCACAGCGCGGTTGCCAGCCAGCGCCGGAAATGCACCGCGCTCGCCCTCCCCCGATTTACCGTGACAACTGGCGCAGTGTGTTTCGAAAAGCTTCGCGCCTCGCGCGCGCACGTTCTCGTCCAGTTTTGTTGCTGGTGCAAGCGCTTGCTCGATGCGCGGGGGCAGCGAACGGAGGTAGATGGCCATGGCGCGTGCGTCGCTGTCGCTCAGGTACTGCGTGCTGCCCGCCACCACCTCAGCCATGGGGCCGAGAACCGAGCCGCGCGGCGCCACGCCCGTTTGCAGCAACTCTGCCACTTCCTCCACCGGCCAGCTAGCCACACCCGCCTCGCGTTCGCTGTGAAGCGCGGGTGCATACCAGTTCTGCACCGGAATCATGCCGCCAGCGAGCCATTGGCTGTTGCGCGCGGCGCCCAGCGCATTGCGCGGCGTATGGCAGGCACCGCAGTGGCCAAGTCCCTGGACCAGATAGGCGCCGCGGTTCCACTCAACAGAACGCTCGCTCTGGGGCTCGTACACGCCAGGGCGGAAAAACAGGGTTCGCCAGGCCCACATCGCGGTCTGGGTTCCAAAGGGGAACCGCAGTGCGTGCGGGCGGCTGGGCTGTGCCACAGGGGCCACGGTTCGCAAATAGGCGAACAAGGCGTCTGCATCGGCGCGTGTCACCCGCGTGTAGTTGGGATAGGGAAACGCCGGCGCCAGGAGCCGACCATCGCGCGAGCGCCCTTCGTGCAAAGCGCGCCAGAAATCATCCGCCGACCATGCGCCGATCCCAGTGTCCCGATCGGACGTGATGTTGGGGCTGTAAACCGCACCAAAGGGGGTGTCAATGACGCGCCCACCGGCGTACTCAGGACCGCCGCGCGTGGTGTGGCAGCCCATGCAATTGCCCATGCGGGCCAGATAGCGGCCACGCTCCAGCGGCAATTCGGTTGCACCCAGCCAGGCCGGCAGCACCAGGGTGAGCAGCAGAGTGGCGAGCATGCTGTACAAGCGGGCCTTCATCGCTCGCCCTCCAACGTGCCACAGCGCAGCGGCGCCTGTGCAGGCAGACTGGCTGCAGGGTGGCCGTTGCCCGGTACGGGCTGTGCGGACAGCCAGGCGGAAACGGCGCTGACGTCCTCGGACGTGAGCAAACGGGCAATCTGCGCCATGCAGTCAGGCGCCTGGGCCCGGCGCTGGGCGGTGGTCCAGGCACCCAGTTGGCTGTTGATGTAATCGCGCGGCAACCCCAGCAAGCCAGGGGTGGCTGGTTGCACGCCCGTCAACGCGGAACCATGGCAGGCGACACACGCAGGAATGCGCCGCGCCGCATCGCCCTGTTGCACCAGCGCACGACCATGCTCCATGGCGGGCGCCGAGGCGCGCACAACTGCGGGGGGCGGGTAAGGCAGATCCAGCGCCGAAAAATAGGAGGCCATTTCACCCAGGTACTGCGCGCTCAGGTGCTCGATGAGGTCGGTCATGGGGGGATAGCTGCGCCGACCTTCCTGAAAATTGATCAGCTGGTTGGCCAGGTATCCGGCCGGCTTTCCGGCGATGCGTGGGAAATAGCCGTCTGCCGTGGCCCGCCCTTCTTTGCCATGGCAGGCGGTGCAGGCCCGCACGCGGGGCTCCATATCGCCCGCTGCGGCGCGGGCCGGGACACTGAGAATAAGCAAGGTGCACAGCGTGACCAGGCGCACGCCATCCAGCACAGAACGAAAAAGCATGGCGTTGATGGTAGCGCGTGGGGCACAGGAGGCGGGTCAACGGGCCCTCTCCAGGCGCAAGAAATTACTATTTATTTGATAGCTGTCAGCTCAATTTTTCTATGCCCTAGAGCCCAATTTCTATCCAAATTTCGCATCTCGCAGCCAACGAATGTATTCAGCCCGGCCATGCTCCGACACTGCCACGAGGGCACCCGCTTGGAGATGTTGGGCCGGAACGCCGCAAGTGCGACACTGGTGGACCGCTTCGCGCTGCACGACAAACCCGGCGCGGTGCAAACCGGCGCGGTGCAAGCCGGCACTGTTGAAACGCTCATGCACTGAGCCGCAAACAACTGAACACGATCCAAACAGGAGAATCCCATGAACAAGGTTTACGCCTGCATCGACGGCCGCGCCACCACCGCCGCCGTCATCGACTGGGCGGCCTGGGCGGCAAAGCGCCTGCCTGCGCCGCTCGAATTGCTGCACGTACTGGAGCGCTCGCCCGAGCTGCCCAACGTGGGCGACTACACCGGCGCCATTGGGCTGGGGGCACAGGAGGTGCTGCTGCAGCAGCTGAGCGCGCTCGACGAGCAGCGCAGCAAGCTCGCCCAGCAGGCCGGGCGCGACATGCTGGAAGCCGCCAGCCTGCGCGCCCAGAACGCCGGCCTGCCGGTGCCAGCCACCCACATGCGCCACGGCGAGCTGGTCGATACCCTGCTGGAGCTTGAGCCCGAGCTGCGTTTGTGCGTGCTGGGCGCCAACCACCGCGCCAGCGGGCCGCGCAAGCTCCACCTGGACCACCACGTCGAAAGCGTCATCCGCGCACTGCAGCGCCCGGTACTGGTCGCCACCAGTGAGCACTTTGCCCCGCCCGAGCGCTTTGTGGTTGCCTACGACGCCAGCCCCACCGCCCGCAAGATGGTCGACATGGTGGCCGCCAGCCCCTTGCTGCGCGGCCTGCCGGCACTGATCGCCATGGTGGGCGCGGACACGACGGAGGCGCAGGAGCAGCTTGCTGCCGCCGCTGAACTGCTGCGCGTCGCCGGTTTTTCTGTGCAGACCCGTCTGCTGGCGGGCGAACCCGAACAGGCCTTGCCCGAACTGCTGGCCAGCCAGGGCGCGGCGCTGCTGGTCATGGGCGCCTACGGCCATTCGCGCATTCGCCAGCTCATCGTCGGCAGCACCACGACCACGCTGCTGCGGCTCTCCGAGGTGCCGGTGCTGATTCTTCGATAACTATATTTTTGATAGCTACTGACGCTTATCCAGTAAGCGCTAGATGCCATTTTTATTCAACTTTTGCGCCACCGGAGAGGCCGGCCGCCGCCCCGCCCGGTTGACCAGCGCCACCAGCGAGAGCATCACCGGCACTTCCACCAGCACCCCGACCACCGTGGCCAGCGCCGCGCCCGAGTGCAAGCCAAACAGAGAAATCGCCACCGCCACGGCCAGCTCGAAGAAGTTCGAGGTGCCGATCAAACACGCCGGCCCAGCCACCTCGTGCGGCAGACGGAGCCAGCGCGCGCCCCACCACGTAATCGCAAAGATGCCGTAACTCTGCACGATGAGCGGCACGGCAATCAGCGCAATCACCAGCGGCTGCGCGACGATGGTGCCCGCCTGAAAACCAAACAGCAGCACCACAGTGGCGATCAGCCCGGCGATCGACCAGGGCTTGAGGCGCGCGACGAAGTCGCCCACGGCATGCGCCGAGCGCCGCTGCAGGAGCGCCCGCGTGGCCATGCCCGCCGCCAGCGGCAGCACCACGTAGAGCACGGTGGAGAGCACCAATGTCTGCCAGGGCACCGTCACATTCGTCACGCCGAGCAGAAAAGCAGCAATGGGCGCAAAGGCGACCACCATGATGAGGTCGTTGACGGACACCTGCACCAGCGTGTAGTTGGCGTCGCCCTTCACGAGTTGGCTCCAGACGAACACCATGGCCGTGCACGGCGCCACGCCCAGCAAAATCATGCCGGCGATGTATTCGCTGGCCGATTGCGGGTCCACCCAGGGCGCAAACACGTAGCGGAAGAACAGCACGCCCAGCGCCGCCATGGTGAAGGGCTTGATGAGCCAGTTGACCACCAGCGTCAGCAACAGGCCGCGCGGCTTTTTGCCCACGTCCTTCACGGCGCTCCAGTCGATCTGGATCATCATGGGGTAAATCATCACCCAGATGAAGACGGCCACCACCAGGTTCACGTGGGCGAGTTCCAGGGCGGCAATGGCCTGGAAGGCGCCCGGCGCCAGCAGCCCCAGGCCCACGCCGGCCAACATCCCCATGCCGACCCAGACGGTCAGATAACGTTCAAACAGACCCATTTCAGACTCCAGCCGCTTGGGCTTGAAATCGAGACCCGGCAAGCTCCAGCAGGCGCGCAATGCCCACGGGCTCCTCGCTCAGCAGCGGCACGATGGCCCAGCGCGTGGCGTGCTGCGTGGTCACGGCATCGATCTCGCGCAGTTCGTTGCGGGCGCGCTGGCGCAGCAGCGGCGAGGTCACCCGAGCAGCCGCCACGCTGTTGTTGATGACCCAGGCCCAGGGCTCGATGCCGGCGCGGCGCAGGTCGTTCTGCAGGTTGGCGGCTTCCAGCACCGGCGTGGTTTCGGCCAGCGTGACCAGAATCACCTTGGTCTGCTTGGGGTCCTGGAGCTGCATCATCGGCGTGGTGAAGTGCACGCCCGTGCTGCCCATCTGGCGCACGATGTCGCGGTGGTAGGCGCCCGTGGCGTCCAGCAGCAGCAGCGTGTGGCCGGTGGGGGCCGTGTCCATCACGACAAATTTCTTGCCCGCTTCGCGGATGGTGCGCGAGAAGGCCTGAAAGACGGCGATTTCTTCCGTGCACGGCGAGCGCAGGTCTTCTTCAAGCAGTGCGCGCCCTGCGGCATCAAGCTTGGCACCCTTGGCTGCCAGCACCTGCTGGCGGTAGCGCTCGGTGACCTCGTGCGGGTCGATGCGGCTCACGGTGAGGTTCTCCAGCGCGCCGCCCAGCGTTTGCTCCAGGTTGGCCGCCGGGTCGGACGTGGACAAATGCACCGCAAAACCCCGGTGCGCGAGTTCCACCGCGACGGCGGCGGCCAGCGTGGTCTTGCCGACGCCGCCCTTGCCCATCAGCATCACCAGGCCGTGGCCGTCGGCGGCGATGCCGTCCACCAGCGCGGCCAGGCGCGGCAGGTCGATGTCGGGTTGCGCACCGGCGTCGCCAGGCACTGGCGCCGCCGCCGTTTCCACCAGCAACTGGCGCAAGGCCTCGCGCCCCACCAGGTTGAAGGGCTTGAGCGCCACGAGATCGGTGGGCAGCGCCTGCAAGGCGGGCGGCATGGCGGCGAGCACGGCCTGCTCGCGCCGGCAGATGGCAGCGGCCAGCGGGTCTTGCGCCGCTTCGCCGGGCGGAAACACGCCATTGACCACCAGGTACTGCTGACCCAAACCGATGGCGTGCAGTTCACCGTGCGTGCGCGCGGCCTCGCGCAGCGTGGACTGCTGCGCGCGGGCCACCAGCACCAGCCGGGTGCGCGTGCCGTCGGCCAGCGCCGCCACAGCCGCCGCGTACTGGCTGCGCTGCTTTTCCAGCCCAGCCAGCGGGCCGAGACATGAGGCATCGCCCTTGCCAGACTCCAGAAAACCGCTCCAGGCCCCCGGCAGTTGCAGCAGGCGGATGGTGTGGCCGGTGGGGGCGGTGTCAAAAATGATGTGCTCGTAGCGCGCGTCCAGGCTGTCGTCGGTCAGCAGCGCAGTGAATTCGTCAAACGCGGCAATCTCGGTGGTGCAGGCGCCCGAGAGCTGCTCTTCAATGCCCTTGACCACGTCGTCCGGCAGCACGCCGCGCACCGGCCCGACGATGCGGTCGCGGTAGCCCTGGGCGGCGGCCTGTGGGTCGATCTCCAGCGCCCACAGGCGCGGCACCTCGGGGACGGCCGTCACCTGGTTGCCAATGGCGAGGCCAAACACCTGGCCCACATTCGATGCCGGGTCGGTGCTGACCAGCAGCACGCGCTGGCCCTGCGCGGCCAGTTGCATGGCCGTGGCGCACGCCAGCGAGGTCTTGCCGACGCCGCCTTTGCCGGTGAAAAAGAGAAAGCGCGGTGCGTTGTCGAGAAATTTCATAGGGTCTTTCGGTTCAGCAGCAGGCGCCGCCCGAGCAGCAATTGCCCGCGGACGGCGACTCGGTGGCAGGCAGCGCAATGCCGGCCCAGCGCGCCAGATCGCTGCGGCTGGGGTAGCGGCCGGCCAGCGCCACTTCGCCCGCCACCAGCGTGAGCGGCAGGGCTTCCTGGCCGGAGCGCTGCAGAAAGCCTTTCACCAACGGGTTCTCGGCAAACGCCAGGGGTTGCTGCGCGAGGTTGAAGCGCTCGATCTGCGCGCCGTTCTGACGCGCCCAGTCCACGTCGGCCGACGCATTGACGAGGTTCTGGTCCACGTCGGTGCCGCACACGCCGCTGCTGCAGCACAGGGCGGGGTCAAAAATCTGGATGGTGCTCATAGGGAACTCCTGGTATTTGGGGCCTGTTAAAGGCCCTAGTGGGAAGACAGGCCGCGGGCGGTTTCCTGCAGCAGGTTTTGTTGCAGCTTCTCGACCGGTAGGTTGAGCAGCAGTTCGAGGCGGCGCTTGATGGCGTGCAGCGTCTGACGGAAAGCCTCGCGCTTGGCTGCATCCGGCGCATCGCCCGCCGACGGGTCCGCATAGCCCCAGTGCGCGCTGGCGGGGTGGCCGGGCCAGATGGGGCACACCTCGCCTGCCGCGCTGTCACAGACGGTGATGATCAGGTCCATGTGGGGCGCGCCCGGGGCGGCGAATTCGTCCCAGTTCTTGCTGTGCAGGCCTTCGGTAGAAATGCCGGCGCGCTGTAGAACCTCCAGCGCCAATGGGTGCGGCTGCTGCCCGGGCCGGGGGCTGCTGCCAGCCGACCAAGCTTGGAAGCGCCGCGTGGGCGCCCGGCTGTCCAGGTGGTTGAGCAGCGCTTCGGCCAGGATGCTGCGGGCGGAGTTGTGGGTGCAAAGAAACAGGACATTGCGCATGGCGTTGGCCGATCGGAAGGATGGTGGAGTGGAAAAAGGCCTGCGTTTTGATGCGTCAGGCGCAGTTTGTGCAGGCTGCCATGGCGCCAGCCGGCAGGCAGGCCTCGGGGTGGCCGGCGCAGCATTCGTCGGTCAGGTAAGCGATCAAGTCGACCATCAGGGCGATGTGGGCGCGGTAGCGCTGGTAGCGCCCCTCCTGCGTGGCGGTCAGCAGGCCGGCCTGCGTCAGCGCCTTCAGGTGGAACGACAAATTGGTGGCTGGCACCCCCAGCGTGGTCGCAATCTCGCCGGCCACCAGGCCTTCCGGGCCTTGCTTGACGAGCAGGCGGAAGACATCCAGGCGGACGCCCGATGCCAGCGATTCAAAGACAGTGGTGGCGGTGGTTTTGTCCATTCGTTAATTATTCAACAATAATTGAACAATTGCAATGACAATCCAAAAATGCCATCTATCACGCCTCAAAAGCTATCTATTGAATAGCTACCAACGCTTTCCTGCTATGCGCTAGAAGCCGATTTCTCTTGATTTTCAACCACGCCTCAGAGCACCTGCTCGAAGTCGATGAACCCGCGCTCCACATTGGTCTCCACCAGCTTGACGCGTAGCTTCTGGCCCACGTCCAGGTGGGTGCCCGCGCCCACCAGCATGCCCTCGGCAGGCGGCGCAAAGATGCGTACCCACATGGCACGGTCGTTAGCGCCGGAGACGACGGCGTCAAATTTTTTGCCCACCATCCCCTGCAGGTACAGCGCGGCCTCGGACTTGCGCACGCTGCGCTCCACCTTCTGCGCTGCGTCTTCCTGCTGCGTGCAGTGCTCGGCCAGAAGCTCCAGCTCGGCCGCGCCATAGGGCGAGCGCTCGCCCTGCAGCAGCGCTTTGACCATGCGCAGCGTGATCAGGTCGGGGTAGCGCCGATTGGGCGCGGTGGAATGCGTGTAGTCACGCACCGCCAGGCCAAAGTGGCCGATGGGTTCGCCGCGCGGACGTTCCACCACGTATTCGCCCGAGCCCATGAGCTTGACGATGATCAGCGACAGATCCGGAAAGCGCAGCGGATCGGCCTTGCGCCGGCGCGCCAGAAAGCCTTCCAGCGCGAGCGAATCGGGCGCCGCCGGCAGGTGCTCGGCGTATTTGGCGGCCACCTGCACGATGCGCTGCCAGCGCTCGGGCGAGCGCACCACCCGGCGCAGGGAACTGGCGCCGTGCTGCGCCAGGAACTGCGCGGTGCAGGTGTTGGTGGCAATCATGAATTCTTCAATCAGCTGGCGCGCACGGTTTTGCACCTGCTGGGCGATGTCCACCACGCGCTCCCCCTCGAACACGGCGCGCGGCTGGAAGGTTTCCAGGTCGAGCGCGCCCTGCTCGCGCCGGCGTGCGCGCATGCGCTGCGCCACAGCGTCCTGCGTGCGCAGTTGCTCGTCCATGCCCGGCACGGCGCGCGCGGCTTCGGGCAAATCGCCTTCACCGTCAATCCACGCAGCCACGGCGTCGTACGCCAGCTTGGCCTGATTCAGAACACGGGCACGGTGCACGGTGCTGTGCGTCACCACGCCATCCTTATCGACGACCATCTCGGTGACGATGGCCAGGCGCTCCTGCCCGGCATTGAGGGATGTGAGGTCGGTGGAGAGGCGCTCGGGCAGCATGGGGAATATCCGCGCCGAGGTGTAGACCGAGGTGGTGTTGGTGCGCGCATGCAGGTCGATCGCGGAGTTCTTCTTTACCAGCACGTCCACATCGGCCACGGCGACAAAAATCTTCACCGCGCCGCTGCCCATGGCAGCGCACGCGGTGAGCTGGTCGAGATCAAGCGAATCGTCGTTGTCGATGGAGCACCAGGGCAGCGCGGTCAGGTCGCGGACGGTGGGGCGGCTGTCGTGGCCCGGCCCGGAAAAGGCGCTGAGCTCCTGCAAGGCATTGGCAGGAAATTCGGGCTCCAGGCCGCGCTCTTTCATGGCCTCGGTGGCGATGCGGACCAGGTCGCTGCGGCGAAAGTTCTGTGGATGGCTCATGGTGCAACTGTAGGGCAGCGGATCAGTGCGCCGGACCCGCAGCGGGCCGCACGCGCGCAAAAATCGCCATCGCCGCCACCGACAGCGCAGTCGCCAGGCCAAACGCCAGGCTGGGGGACAACGTCCACAGCGCCCCGGCCACGAGCGAAGCGGGCAGGTACAGCGAACCCGTAACGAAGTTGTAGGCCCCCATGGCTGTGGCGCGGCGCTCAGGTTCGATATCGGCAATGAAGGCCTTGCTTTGCGACTCTTCAATGGCGTAGAACAGCCCGTAAATGCAGAACACGGCCAGCATCTCCCAGCGCGTGCTGGCAAACACCATCCACAGGTTCAGGCTGGCGTACGCCCCGTAGCCCAGCAGCACGATGCGGCTGCGCCCCACGCGGTCGCCCAGGTGGCCCACCAGCGGCGCGGCGACGACGCAGGTGGTATTGAACAAGGCGTAGAGCAGCACCACGTCGGTCAGGCTGTAGCCCACGTCGTGCGCGCGCAGCAGAAAGAACCCCAGGCTGAAGTAGCCCAGCGCAAACACACCGGCCGGCAGCAGAAAGCGCTTGAAACCGGGGCTGAGCTGCTGCCAGTTCTGGCGCAGGCTCTCGCGCGGGTGGGGCTGGCCGGGGGGGTTGTGGATCAACGCGAGCACCAGCACGGCGAGCACCGCCGGCACCACGGCCACCAGGAACAGCAGGCGGTAGGTGCTGGCGGATTCGCCCAGCCATTTCAACAATCCGTAGGCCACCAGGGGGCCGACTACCGCGCCCGATTTGTCCAGCGCCTTGTGCACGCCGAGCGCGTAGCCGCGTGTGGCCTCGCCCGCCACCGACACCAGCCAGGCGTCGCGCGGCGGCCCGCGAAAACCCTTGCCCAGGCGCTCAAGCACTCGGAACACCGCCAAGCCGGCAATGGACGAGGACACCAGCAAAATCACCTTGGCCAGCGACGAAAAACCATAGCCCGCCGTGGCAAGCCACTTGCGCCGACCACTGCGGTCCGACAGCCAGCCGGCCAGGTAATTGAGCGAGGAAGCGGAAAAGTCCGCCAGCCCCTCGATGAGCCCCAGCAGCGCACTCGACGCGCCAGCCACCGTGGTGAAGAACACGGCGAACACCGAGAAAATCATCTCCGAGCTCAGGTCGGTGAGAAAACTCACCAGGCCGAGTTTGAGCACGTCGGGGTGCAGTTTGGCCCAGCGTTTGCCCTGGGCTGGAAGCGCCGCGGGGTCAGAAGCTGCGGGCGCGGGCGGAAGCGGTGGCTCTGGGTGCATGTTTGGCGGATGGCGCCCAGGGGCGGCGGGAGTAAATACTATCGAAACAATAGCTACTAACACATACGGAGTATGCGCTAGAGCCGATTTTTACCCGAAATTTGCTTGGAAATGATTGGACGGCATCAAGGAAGCGGCGCGAAATCAATAAAGCCCAGGGCCACATCGGTGCTCAGCAGCTTGACGCGCAGCTTCTCACCTACGTCCACCTGCGCCCCGGCGCCCTCCAATTTGCCTTCCACCGGCGGCACCAGGGTGCGAATCCAGGTGCCCCGGTTGTTCTTGCCGGTGACGATGGCGTCGAACTCGGCGCCTATCTTGCCCTGCAGGAACAGCGCGGCCTCGGACTTGCGCAAACTCCGCTCCACCTTTCTGGCGGCGCTTTCCTGGCGGTTGCAGTGCTCGGCCAAAGCCTGCAGTTCGGCCACGCTGTAGGGCGAAGGCGCCTCGGCCAGCACCGCCTTGACCAGCCGGTGGCTGATGAGGTCGGGGTAGCGGCGGTTGGGCGCGGTGGAGTGCGCGTAGTCGCGAATCGCGAGCCCAAAGTGGCCGTAGTCCTCCACCGCCACGGTTTTTGAGTGGTCCACCGGCACGCCGGGCTGGGCATCCTCAATCACGTATTCGCCCGCGCCCATGAGCTGCACGATGGTGAGCGAGAGGTCAGGAAAACGCAGCGGGTCGGCCTTGCGCCGGCGCTCCAGAAAGGCCTCCAGCGCCCTCGAATCGGGCTCCGCCGGCAAGCTTTCACCGTATTTTTCGGCGACATCGACCACGCGGCTCCAGCGCTCGGGCGAACGCACCACGCGGCGCATGGCCAGGCCGCCGTGTTTTTCTAAGAACTGCGCGGTGCAGATGTTGGTCGCCACCATGAATTCTTCAATCAGCTGGCGCGCGCGGTTGTGCTCGCGCTGCGAAATGGCAACCACCTGCTCGCCTTCCACCTGCGCGCGCGGCTCAAAGGTTTCGAACTGCAGTGCGCCCTGCGCCGTGCGGCGTTTGCGCAGCGCCTGGGCGGCGGCGTCCTGACCTCGCAGCTGCGCGTCCATGCCGGGCGCGGCACGAGCGGCGGCAGGCATCTCGCCGCTGTCGTCCAGCCAAGCTGCCAAGGCGTCGTAGGCCAGCTTGGCCTGGTTGCGCACTTGGGCGCGGCAGACGGTAAAGCCGCTCACCTGCCCTTCCACGTCCACCACCATGGCCGTGACGATGGCCAGGCGGTCCTGGTGCGCGCCCAGCGAGCTGAGGTCGGTGGAGAGCCGCTCTGGCAGCATGGGAAACACGCGGGCTGCGGTGTAGACCGAGGTGGTGTTGCGCTGCGCCTGCAGGTCGATGGCCGAGCCCTTGTGCAACAGCGCATCGACGTCGGCAATGGCGACGGACACCGTCCACCCGCTGCCCGACGGCTCACAGCAACTGAGCTGATCGATGTCTTGCGAATCGTCGTCGTCAATGGAGCACCAGGGCAAGGCACGCAGGTCGCGGATGCTGGGTCCTGCCTCCTGCGCAGGGCCGGCAATGCTTGCCAGCTCGGCCAGTGCAGCGGCTGAAAAATCTGGGGCCAGGCCGTGCGCGGTCAAGGCCGCCACCGCGAGCTGCACCAGGTCGCTGCGGCGCGAAATGGCTGGGGTGGTCACTGTGGCATGGGCCTGAACGGCTTCGGTGCTGGAGGGTTCGCTCATGCCGCGATGTTAGAGCCTCAAGCGCCGGCCAAGGGACACCCGCCCATGGCGCTTATTCCATTTCTCAATCAAACGATCGAGCACGCGAAGGCGAAGCGCAGACCGTGCTGTAGCACGGCAAGCGAAGCCGACAAAGCAATCGTTTGATTGAGAAATGGAATTGCCCGGCGTTCGGAGTCCGGAACTTGCTTTCGTCGATCGGCTGGGGCAAGGATTGCGCCATTCAATGGTATTGAGGTCGAGAGGAGATTACTATCAAAACAATAGCTGAAATCTCTGCACTGAAAAGCGCTGGGGGCCAATTTCGGCAAAAAAATCTGCCGATACGATCAGGACGGATGATCGGCTGCCTACACTGAGACACGCAGCACGCTTGGCCGTGCCAAATTGCGGCGACCTATGCCCCGTCCAATGAAGAAATTTCCATGCCTACCAGAATGACGCGCTCGCCCAGTCCGCCTCAGGCAACCCGGTCAGCCACCACCCACCAAGGCCTGAGCGCCGCCGAGGCCGCCCGCCGCCTGGCTGTGGACGGACCCAATATGCTGCCCGGCAGCGCCCCCAAGTCCAGCTGGGCGATCGTGCGCGATGTGCTCACGGAACCCATGTTCCTGATGCTGCTGGCCGCCGGCGGCATCTACCTGGCGCTGGGCGACCGGGCCGAGGCGTTGTTCCTGCTCGGTTTCGTCTTCGTCGTAATCGGCATCACGCTGGTGCAGGAACGCAAGACACAGCGTGCGCTCGAATCGCTGCGCGACCTGTCGGCCCCGCGCGCGCTGGTCATCAGGGACGGCCAGGAGCAGCGCATTGAAGGGCAGAGCGTGGTGCGCGGCGACCTGCTGGTGCTGCACGAGGGCGACCGCATCGCCGCCGATGCACAGCTGTTGCAAGGCCAGTTGGAGGTGGACGAATCGCTGCTGACCGGCGAGGCGGTGCCCGTGGCCAAGCTACCCGCAGCGCAGGACGCGCAGGCGTCTGCAAGCGTGGGGGCGCCGGCCGCCAGCGCCGGGCCGCCCCAAGCCAGACCAACCCCCTCGGGGGGCAGCGCAGCACACGAAGTGGCAAGCGTGGGGGCGCCGGCCGCCAGCGCCGGGCCGCCCCAAGCAAGGCCAGCCCCCTCGGGGGGTAGCGCAGCACACGAAGTGGCAAGCGTGGGGGCGCCGGCCGCCAGCGCCGGGCCGCCCCAAGCAAGGCCAGCCCCCTCGGGGGGCAGCGCAGCACACGAAGTGGCAAGCGTGGGGGCTATGTCTATGTTGTTCGCCAGCACCGTAGTGACGCGCGGCGTCGGGGTGGCGCAGGTGCAAGCCATCGCCGCAAACACCGCCGTGGGCCGCATCGGTGCCGACCTGGCCGCCACCACCGAGCCGCCCTCAGCGCTGCAAGAAGGCTCGCGCAAGCTGGTGCGCCGGCTCGGCGCCGGCGCGCTGGTGCTGGCCAGCACCCAGGTGCTGCTGGGCTGGTGGTGGAACGGCCGGCCACTGCTGGAGAGCCTGCTCTCGGGCATCGCCCTGGCCATGGCCATCCTGCCCGAGGAGATCCCCGTCATCCTGACCGTGTTCCTGGCGTTGGGCGCCTGGCGCATTTCCCGGCAGAAGGTGCTGACGCGGCGCATCACCGCCGTCGAGGCGCTGGGCGCCATTACCGTGCTGGCGGTGGACAAGACCGGCACGCTCACCGTCAACCGCATGGCGGTGGCCGAATTGGCCACGGCCCAGGCGCACTTCACGCCCGAGGGCGCGGCCGAGCTGCCCGAGGAATTCCATCGGCTGGCCGAATTCGCCATGCTGGCCACGCCCGCCGACCCGTTCGACCCCATGGAAAAGGCCATCCAGCAGTTCGGCCACCAGTGGCTCGAAGGCACCGAGCATGTGCACGACGGGCGCGAGCCAGAGTTCGAGTACGCACTCTCAGGCGAGATCCTGGCCATGACCCGGGTATTTGCGGGCAGTGAAACGGCGCCTTCCAGCGACCACTGGCTGCTGGCCACCAAGGGTGCGCCCGAGGCCGTCGCCGACCTGTGCCACCTGGATACGGCGCGGCAGGGCGCCATCCGCCAACAGGTCGAGGCCATGGCCGAGCGCGGCCTGCGCGTGCTCGGTGTGGCGTGCGGGCGCTGGAGCGGCGCTTCGGCAGCGCCGGGCGCCGACCCACTCTGGCCGCAAAGCCAGCACGACTTCGACTTTGAGTTCCTTGGCCTGGTCGCGCTGGCCGACCCGCCGCGCCCCGAAGTGCCTGCCGCTCTGGCCGAATGCCGGGGCGCTGGCGTGCGCGTGGTGATGATGACCGGCGACCACCCGGCCACGGCGCGCGCCATCGCGCGCCAGGTGGGCCTGTCCGAGCGCCCCGACATCCTCACTGGCGCCGAGCTGGAGGCGCTGGACGACGCCGCCCTGACGGCACGGCTGCGCCATGTGGACTTGTGCGCACGCCTCAAGCCCCAGCACAAGCTGCGCCTGGTACAACTGCTGCGCGCCTCGGGCGAGGTGGTAGCCATGACCGGCGATGGCGTGAACGACGCCCCCGCGCTCAAGGCCGCCGACGTGGGCATCGCCATGGGCGAGCGCGGCACCGACGTGGCGCGCGAGGCTGCAGCGCTGGTGTTGCTGGACGACAGCTTTGCCCGCATCGTCGCCGCCATCCGCCAGGGCCGACGCATCGACAGCAACATTCGCAAAGCCGTGCGATTCACCTTTGCGGTTCACGCCCCCATCATTGCACTGGTGCTGGGGCCCACGCTGTTGAAATGGCCCACGCTTCTGATGCCGGTGCATATCGTGCTGCTGCAGTTGCTGATCGACCCCACTTGCGCGGTCGTGCTGGAGGCCGAGCCCGAAGACATCGGCAGCATGGAACGGCCACCACGCCCGGTATCCGACTCGCCGTTTTCCATCGCCCCTCTGGTTTACTCTGTGTTGCAGGGCCTGGGCCTGGCCGCCGTATTGCTGGCCGGCCAGTACTGGCTGGCGGGTCAGGGTTGGAGCAATGCGCAAAGCCGCACGGTGGTGTTTGGCACGCTGGTCCTGTGCGTCATGCTGCTGATTCTGGCCAACCGCGACCTCTCGCGCCCCGCCTGGCATGGCGTGTCCGACCGCAACCCCTGGCTGTGGCGCATGGCGGCCGCCATGGCGCTGCTGCTGGTGGCAGTGCTGGGACTGCCCTGGCTGCGCACGCTGATGGGCCTGGCCCTGCCCGGTGCGGGTGGCCTGGCGGTTGGCGCTGCTCTATTGGCGCTGACGCTGGCGTGGCTGGAACTGGTGCGGATCGTGAGCCAACGCTGGCCCGGTGCCAGAGCGGCGCCGCGCCCGGCCTGATTGCGGCCTTGCTCTGGCGCCGCGGATCAGTCCCCCGGGTGATTGCCAGACGGCAGCGGCGGGGCGTGGTCCAGATCGGGGCGGCGCCAGGGATCCACGTGGGTCATCAGGTTGAGCACACGGTGCCTTTGCAGCACCCGCTGGCGCGCCTCGACAGCGATGTCGTGGCCCTGCTCCACGTTCAAGGTGGCCAGCACCTCCAGGTGCGCGTCCACCACGATCATGTCGCCCATCTTGCGCGTGCGCACGTCGTGCACGCCGCTCACGCCCGGCGTGTCGAGCAGCGTCTGGCGAATGGCCTGCACCTCCTGCTCGTCCACCGAGCGGTCCATCAGGTCGTGCAGCGCATCCCAGCCAAACTCCCAACCCATCTTGGCCACCATGAAGCCGACGATGAGCGCGGCGATCGGGTCCAGGATGGGGTAGCCGGCCAGGTTGCCCGCAATGCCGATGCCCACCACCAGCGACGAGGCCGCATCCGAGCGCGCATGCCAGGCATTGGCCACCAGCATGCTCGACTTGACGCGCTTGGCCACGGCCAGCATGTAGCGAAACAGCAGCTCTTTGCCCACCAGCGCGGCACCCGCCACCCACAGGGCGATCACATGCACCTGCGCAATGGCCTCGGGGTTCTCCAGCTTGACCACCGCCGACCACACCATGCCCACGCCCACGCCCAGCAGCAGCAGCCCCAGCACCAGCGAAGCTGCCGTTTCGAAGCGGTGGTGGCCGTAAGGGTGGCCCTCGTCAGCGTCTTTTTGGGAGTGGTGATTGGCAAAAAGCACCACGAAATCGGCCACCAGGTCGGACAGCGAGTGGATGCCATCGGCAATCAGCCCCTGCGACTTGGACAGCACCCCCACCACGATCTGGATGGTGGACAGCACCAGGTTGACGCCCACGCTCACCCAGGTGCTGCGGGACGCCGCGGCTGCGCGCTCGGACATGCTGTGGCCGGAATCGGCGGAATCGGCGGAGTCTGGGGAAACAGGACTGGGCGACATGAAACGAAAGGAGAGGCGGGCCTAGGGTTGGGAGCAGCGAACCCGGTGAGCTTACCCGCAGCACCGGGTTGCGGATTATTTCTGAAAAACTATCATAAAGATAGCTGAAAACGCTTTCCCAATAAGCGCTAGAGGCCAATTTAACCTGTATTTTTCGACAAATGGGGGCTGTTCCCAGCCCCTGCGCCGCTGCGCTTTCCGACGTGCGCTGCCAGCGCGCACCTACACAGGGGACCGTGCGGCCTGCCTACAGTGAGCGCATTGCCTTTGGTGCTTACCGAGAAAGTCCTGCCCATGCACGCGCGCCGCAACGCCGCCCTTCGCCGCCATCGCCGCTGGCCCATTGCCCTGGCCGGCGTCGCAGCCATTGCCACCTTGCTCACGCTGTCGGCCTGCGCAACGCGGCCACCAGAAGGCGTGGAACCCGTCACCCTGTTTGACGTGGATCGCTATGCGGGCCGCTGGGTCGAGTTGGCGCGCATTGACCACCGTTTCGAGCGTGGCCTGATCCAGACCAGCGCCGAGTACAGCCGCAATGCCGACGGCACGATCAAGGTCGTCAATCGCGGCTACGACCCCAGGAAAAAGGAGTGGCGCGAGGCGGTAGGCAAAGCGCGCTTTGTCGGCGAGCCCACCAGGGCGGCGCTCAAGGTGTCGTTCTTTGGTCCGTTCTACGGCGGCTACAACGTGGTGGCGCTGGACCCGAACTACCAGTGGGCCATGGTGGTGGGCTCCGATCTCGACTATCTGTGGATTCTCTCGCGCACCCCCACCCTGCCACCCGGCGTGCGCAACCGCCTGCTCGCCAAGGCGCGCGCCCTGGGCGTGGACATCGACAAAGTGCTGTGGGTGGACCAAGGCGCGGACGGCTGAGCGCGCAGGCCCCGCCGCCTGGCGCGGCCATGCGTCATTCGGTTTCTAAATCAATCGAGCACGCCAAGGCCAAGCGCAGACAGTACAGGCGTACTGACCAAGCGAAGCCGACAAAGTAGTCGTTTGAGTTAGAAATGGAATTAGTGGGCGGCAGCCACCAATGCCTGGGTATAGCCCTCGCGCGGTGCATTGAGTACCTGGGACACACTGCCTGCTTCCACGATGACGCCATCCTTCATCACCAGCACGTCGTGCGCCATGGCGCGCACCACGTCCACGTCGTGGGTGATCAGCACATAGGCCAAGCCCCGCTCGCGCTGCAGACGCTGCAACAGGGCCAGCACCTGCTGCTGGATGGTCACATCCAGCGCGCTGGTCGGCTCATCGAGCACCAGAACCGTGGGCTGCACGATGAGCGCCCGCGCAATCGCCAGGCGCTGGCGCTGGCCGCCCGAAAACTCGTGCGGATAACGTGCCAGCAGGCCGGGAAACTGCGCATCCGTCAGACCCACTTCGGCCAACGCGGCATCCACCCGCCGCCGTCGCTCGGGCGCTGGCAAACCGGGTTCGTGCACGCGCAGGCCCTCACCAACGATTTCTTCCACGGTCAGGCGCGGTGAGAGGGACGAGAACGGGTCCTGGAACACCACCTGAATCTGTTGGCGCAGGCGCTGGTTCGGTGGGGTATTGCGCGCTGCCGGCGCCTGCCAGGTGCTGCCCACCACCTCGACGCTGCCCTGGTACGGCAGCAGGCCCAACAGTGCCTGCGCCAGCGTCGATTTGCCCGAGCCCGATTCGCCCACCACCCCCAGCGTGCGGCCCGGCAGCAGGCACAGCTCGGCACCATGCACCGCAACGAATTCGCCCTTTTTGAACCAGCCGTGCACGCCCGGCAAAGGCGTTGGGTAGCTGACCCGCAGGTTTTTCGCACGCAGCACTGGGGCAGCGTTCACGTCCGGCTCGACCTCCGCCACGTCGCGCTTGGGCTGGCTGGCGATGAGCCGGCGGGTATAGGCGTGCTGCGGGGCCTGGAAAATGCCGGCCACAGGGCCCTGCTCGACCAGCACACCCTGCTCCATCACGGCCACGCGGTCGGCGAAGCGGCGCACCAGGTTCAGGTCGTGCGTAATGAGCACCACCGCCATGCCCGTCTGGCGCTGCAGGTCGACGAGCAGCTCAAGAATCTGCCCGCGCAGGGTCACGTCGAGCGCCGTCGTGGGCTCGTCGGCCAACAACAATTTGGGGCGGCTGGCGAGTGCCATGGCAATCATGGCGCGCTGGCGCTGCCCGCCCGAGAGCTGGTGCGGGAACGCGGCGGCGCGGCGCTCGGGCTCGGGGATGCCCGTGCTTGCAATCAATTCGATAGCTGCTTGCCAAGACTGCGCCTGCGTCAGCGCCTGTTTAAGCTCCAAAACTTCGCTGATCTGCCGGCCCACCGTCATCAGCGGGTTGAGCGCCGTCATGGGCTCCTGGAAAATCATGGCAATGTCGCCACCGCGCACGCCGCGCATCTCGCGCTCGGTGAGCGCCAGCAGGTCACGGCCCTCAAACACCGCCCGGCCCTGCACCACCGCATCGCCCGCCAGGCGCAGCAGGCTGAGCGCGGTGATGGTTTTGCCCGAGCCCGACTCGCCCACCAGTGCGAGCTTTTCGCCGGGTGCGATCTCGAAGCTCACATTGCGCACCACTTCCTTGGAGCCAAAGCGCACACTCAGGTCGTGCACTTGCAGCAAAGGCTGGGCCGAAGTTGCGTTCACTTATCTGCCTTGCGGGGGTCGAGCGCGTCGCGCAGCGCGTCGCCCATAAAGGTAAGCAGCAGCAGCGTGATCACCAGCACAGCAAACGTGGAGAGCGAAATCCACCACGCATCAATGTTGTTCTTCCCCTGACTGAGCAGCTCGCCCAGCGACGGCGTCCCCGGCGGCACGCCCAGGCCCAGAAAATCAAGCGAGGTCAGCGCCAGAATTGCCGCGCTCATGCGAAACGGCAAAAAAGTGACCACGGGTGTGAGGCTGTTGGGCAGGATGTGGCGCCAGATGATTTGCCCGTTGCCCACTCCCAGCGCCCGCGCGGCCTTGACGTAGTCGAGCTGGCGGTTGCGCAGGAACTCGGCGCGCACGTAGTCCGAGAGGCCCATCCAGCCAAACAGGCTCAGCAAAACAAGGAGCAGTCCAATGCTGGGCGCGAGCACCGCGCTGAAAATGATCAGCAAATACAGCTCGGGCATGGAGCCCCAGATTTCAATGAAGCGCTGAAACGCCAGGTCCGTCTTGCCGCCAAAGAAGCCCTGGATGGCGCCCGTCGCCATGCCCAGCAGCACGCCGGTGACCGTGAGCGCCAGGGCAAACAGCACGCTCACCCGAAAACCGTAGAGCAACTGCGCCGCCAGGTCGCGGCCCCGGTCGTCCGTGCCCAGCCAGTTCTCGGCCGTGGGCGCTGAGGGGTTGGGCTCTTTGGCAAAGTAGTTCAGCGTGTTCGGGCCGTAGGGGTTGAGCGTGTAGAGCGCCCAGTTGCCGGCCTCACTCAGCTTTTTCTTGATGAAGGGATCGAGATAGTCGGTGGCAGTGAGAAAGTCGCCGCCAAAGGTCGTCTCGGGATAGTCCTTCAGCATGGGAAAGTACAGTTGCCCTTCGTAGCGCACGACCAGCGGCCGGTCGTTGCTGACCAGCTCGGCACACAGACTCACCGCCACCAGGGCCACGAAAATCACCAGGCTCCAGTAGCCCAGACGGTTGCGCTTGAAGCGCAGCCAGGCGCGGCGCGAAGGGGAAAGAGACTTGGCCGCTGCCACCGGACTCATGGCGTGAACGGGTTCAACACGGCGATGCCGCAACCATCAAAGTCGCGCACGTTGCGGGTGACCAGGGTTAGCGCATGCACCTGGGCGGTGGCGGCGATGAGCATGTCGGCCTGGCTGCGCACCTGGCCACGGACAGCGAGCATGCCGCGCATTTCACCGGCACGGCGGGCAATGGCTGCCGTGGCATCCAGCACCTGGTTGCGGCCAATGAAACCGTCAAACCACGCCAGCAATGCTGCGTTCGGCTTGCGCAGCAAGCCGTAAAAAATCTCATCCACCGAAATAGCTGAAATGATGACCCCGCCGTGCATGGCATCGGTCATATCGCGCCAGGCGAGCGCCCCTGCGTTGGGCTGCCGGCGCATCAATTCACTGATCACGTTCGTGTCGGCAAGCTGCATGTTGATTCAGTCCCAGTAGCCCGGCTCATCCATGGGGTTGGGGCGCGTTGTTCTTGGAGGAAGCTCAATGCCATCCAGGCCTTCTGCTGCAAGCAGGGCGCGTATTTCGTCAAACTGCTGCGCCAAGCTTGGCCGGTCGCGCTCAGCCCGCCAGCGCTGGAAGTCTTCGAAATCCTGCGCCGAAATAATGACCGCCACCGGCTTGTCGCGGTTGTAAATAGCCTGCGGCTCCTCGGCGGTGAGGCGCACCACCTCGGAGAACTGCTGCTTGGCACTGGCAATGTTCCATGTCATGGCAATCTCCTGAAGTAGTCACAATACATGGTCATTATAGACATATAGCATGTCCAATATCAATCAAACTTGACCCGCGGGTCCACCCACACATAGCAAAGGTCGGAAATCAGCTTGGTGACCAAGCCAATCAGCGTGAACAGGTACAGGGTGCCCATCACCACGGGGTAGTCGCGCCGAATCACGCTCTCATAGCTCAGCAGGCCCAGGCCGTCGAGCGAGAACAGTGTTTCGATCAGCAGCGATCCCGTGAAGAACGCGCCAATGAACGCTGCCGGAAACCCTGTGATGATGGGGATCAGCGCATTGCGAAACACATGCTTCCACAGCACCTGGCGCTCAGAAAGGCCCTTGGCGCGCGCGGTCAGCACGTACTGTTTGCGGATCTCTTCCAGGAACGCGTTCTTGGTCAGCATGGCCGTCACCGCAAAGCTGCCCGCCACCATGGCAATGATGGGCAGCGTGATGTGCCAGAGGTAGTCCACGATGCGCGCGCCCCAGCTCAACTCGTCCCAGTTGCTCGACGTGAGTCCGCGCAGCGGAAACCACTGCAACTGCCCACCAAAGATCACCAGCAAGGCCACGCCCAGCACAAAGCCGGGAATGGCGTAGCCCACAAGAATAAGCAGCGTGGTGACCAGATCGAAGCGCGAGCCCGCCCGCACCGCCTTGGCCACGCCCAGCGGGACCGCGACCAGGTAACTGATGAAGAAGGTCCAGAGGCCCAGGGTGACTGAGACAGGCAGTTTTTCCTTGATTAGCGCCCATACGCTCTTGCGTTGAAGAAAGCTCCTTCCCAGATCAAATTGCGCGTACTGCTTGAGCATCTGAACGAAGCGTTCGTGCGCAGGTTTGTCGAATCCGTACAAAGCCTTGATTTCTTGCAACTGCGCAGCGGTCAACGCGCGGCGGCCTTGTCCAGTTCCCAGAACGGTCTCTTTGCTGGTCAGTTGCGAGATCAACTGCTCCGCCGGACCACCGGGCACGAACTGGATAACAGCGAAATTGATCAGCAGCACCCCCAGCAGCGTGGGAATCATGAGCAGGAAACGGCGCAGAAGATAGGTGGCCATGGCGAAGGGTCAGGGGCGGTCATGCCACCACATGGTCAACAACGAAGAGCCGGCCAGCATGTGCGACGGCAACGCCGCCGGATGCTGCAGGTAATGCTTCCGAGCAATGAAGTATTGACGGCCATAGTACATGGGCACAACATACTGCTGATACCGCAAGTAGCGATCCAGCAAGCGTGCCCCGGCGGCGATGGTCTTGCGGTCGGGGCTATTGACGATCTCTTCGATCAACTGGTCGACCACCTTGTCCTGGATACCCGAGAGGTTCTGACTGCCCTTCTCCTGTGCCGACGCGGAGCCGAGGTCGTCGTACAACTCGTTGCCTGGGCTGGTCGAACCGCCCAATATGTTGATCGCCATGTCGAAATCAAAATCATCGAGCCGCTTCTTGATTAAGCTGGCATCACTAAGTCGATAGCGCAGTGTGATACCGAGTCGCATCAGGTTGCGCGCGTAAGGCGCGAGCACCACCTCGGAGCTTCGGTCTGGAATCAGCATCGTGATGACGAACGCTTTGCCCTCTGTATCGCGCAGGGCGCCGTCACGGAATCTCCAGCCCGCATCACCCAAGAGGTGCTGTGCCTGCACCAGGTTCTTGCGCAGGCCCTCTGGCGTGCCACCGGTTTCCGCGGAACTGAAAACTGGCTCTCGCAGGGCCGCCAGCAAAGCCGCTGTCTGAGGCAAACGGGCCGCCATTTCCAGCTCCTGGGGGGTCAGCGTCTCCCCTGCCATCAGGTCGTCCGTATTCTGAAAATAGCTCTGAGTGCGGGCCCGCCGGTTGTAAAACACATGCTGGTTAAGCCAATCGAAATCGAAGGCCAGCGCCACGGCTGCCCGGACCCGGACATCGGTAAAGCGCGGTTGACGCAAGTTCAGAACCAATCCTTGCATGCCTGTTGCACGGCGGTGGCTGATTTCTTCCTTCACCAACTCGCCGGAAGCAAATCGCTTTCCGTTATAGCGACGCACCCACGCACTGATAGACCCCTCTTCGAGCGCATCCAAGCTCCCTGCCTTGAGTGCCTCTTCTTCGCCGAGCCTGTCACGGTAATACTGGTACTCCACCTCGTCAAAATTGAACATGCCTTTGCGCACAGGGAGATCGGCCGCCCAATAGTCCTTGCGCCTTCTATAGGTGATGGATTTGCCAAAGTCGACGCGCTCGACGACGTACGGACCGCTAGCAACAGGCGGATCGGAAAGAACCTCATCGATGGACCTCCCATTTCCCCATGCCTTGGAGAACACCGGTAGCTGACCAATCACCATGTGCAGTTCGGAATTGCGGCGCTTGAACTCGAAACGGATCGTCAATCTGTCCACCACCACGACACGGGCAATATCCGCCCAATAGGCACGGAAGGTAGGGGACGCGTGCTTGCTCGTAAGGGTGTCGAACGAGTACTTCACATCCTGCGCCAACACCGGATCTCCATTGGAAAACCGCGCCTTCGAGTTCAAGCGAAACTGCACACTGAGCCGGTCGGGTGCCAACGACATGTCCTCGGCCAACAGCCCATAGCGGCTGAAAGGTTCGTCTTCGCTGGGTGCCGTGAGAGAGTCGAAAATCAGCCCGTACTCCGCGAACACAAAACCGTTGCCGCTGTAACCCATACCGGCAGCGACCTGACCGCGCAGCGTGAAGGGATTGAGCTTGTCGAAGCTTCCGCTGGCTGAAAGCTGCAGGCGCCCGCCCTTGGGAGCATCCGGGCGCACATAGTCAAAATGCGTGAAATTCGCAGGGTATTTTGGCTCGTACCCCATTCCCATACCATGTACGGCCCATGCGGGAAAGGATGTCCACAGCAGCAGGCAAATCAAAAAAATTCGCATGCGACAATTCTGCATCACCCTGGCGGCAGGTCAGCCCTTCCAGGCACTTGTTGCATTGCACGCTGCCTGCCAACGCATCCCTTCACACATTCCTTGACAGGAGAACCACCATGGGCTTTCTAACCGGCAAGAAGCTGCTGATTACCGGCGTGCTGTCCAACCGCTCCATTGCCTACGGCATTGCACGCGCCTGCCACCAGCAGGGCGCCGAACTCGCCTTTAGCTACGTCGGCGAACGCTTCAAGGACCGCATCACCGACTTTGCCGCCGAGTTCGACTCCAAGCTGGTGTTCGATTGCGACGTGGCCAGCGACGAGCAGATCGAGCGCATGTTCCGAGACCTGTCGGCCACCTGGCCCAAGCTCGACGGCTTCGTGCACAGCATTGGTTTTGCCCCGCGCGAAGCGATTGCCGGCGATTTCCTCGAAGGGCTCTCGCGCGAAGGCTTTCGCGTGGCGCACGACATCAGCGCCTACAGCTTCCCGGCAATGGCCAAGGCCGCCCTGCCCTACCTGAACGACAAGTCGGCCCTGCTGACGCTGTCGTACCTGGGCGCGCTGCGCACCATTCCCAACTACAACACCATGGGCCTGGCCAAGGCCAGCCTGGAGGCGAGCGTGCGGTATCTCGCTGAAGCCCTGGGCCCCAAGGGCATGCGCGTCAACGGCATCAGCGCCGGCCCCATCAAGACGCTGGCCGCCAGCGGCATCAAGGATTTCGGCAAGCTGCTGTCCGGCGTGGCCGGTGCCTCGCCGCTGCGCCGCAATGTGACCATCGAAGACGTGGGCAACGTGGCAGCGTTTCTGCTGAGCGATCTGGCCAGTGGCATGACAGCCGAAATTACCTACGTGGATGGCGGTTTCAGCCAGACGGCAGGCATCAGCCGCGACATGGTGTAGGCATCAAAATTTCAAGCCAAATCGGCCTCTAGCGCTTATCCCTTATGCGCATGCAGCTCTCACTAACATAGCAATATGCAGAGACGGCATGCGCTTTTCTGGTGTGCGTTGGCGCTGTGCGCGCCCGCCCAGGCCGGGGAACCGCCGGCACTGCTGCTGGCAAGGGTCTACCAGCCGGGCCTGCCGCTGGCCGATTACTGGGTGAGCGAAAAATACGATGGCATACGGGGCTATTGGGATGGCCAACGCCTGCACACGCGCGGCGGCGAGCCCATCACCCCGCCCGCCTGGTTCACTGCCAACTGGCCGAGCACGGCGATGGACGGTGAACTGTGGGCCGGGCGGGGCCAGTTCGCACAGGCGCAATCCACCGTGCGCAGCGCGGACGCTGGCGACGCCGCCTGGCGGCAGATGCGCTACATGGTGTTTGACCTGCCGGCACACCCCGGCACTTTCGACCATCGCCTGCCGGATCTGCAATTGACCGTGGCGCAGATCGGTCAGCCCTGGGTGCAGGCGGTAGCGCAGCTCCGTGTCAGCAGCCATGAAACACTGCACGCCCTGCTGCTGCGCACCGTGCGCGCCGGCGGCGAGGGGCTGGTGCTGCACCGCGGCGCGTCGCTGTACCGCGCGGGCCGCAGCGACGATCTCATCAAAGTGAAAACCCACGACGACGCCGAAGCGCGCGTGGTGGCGCACCTGCCCGGCAAAGGCAAACACGCCGGCACAATGGGTGCGCTGCTGGTCGAAATGCCCAATGGCCACCGCTTCAAGCTGGGCACAGGCTTCAGCGACGCAGACCGCGCCGCACCGCCCCCATTGGGCAGCTGGGTGACCTACCGGTTTCTCGGCACACACGACAGCGGTCGGCCGCGCTTTGCCAGCTTTGTGCGAGTGCGTCTCGACATGCCGGCAGTCCAATAAAAAACCCGCCCGCCATTTGCACGGCGAGCGGGTCAGGCTTGGGTAAGCAGCATTTACTTGGGCATGAGCACCTTGTCGACCACGTGGATCACGCCGTTGGACTGATAGACATCGGCGATGGTGACCTGGGCCGTACCGCCCTTCTCATCCATCACCATCACGTCGTTTCCCTTGTTCTTGGCTGTCAGCGTGCCGCCTTCTACCGTCTTGAGCTTGGCCACGCCGTGACCATCGGCAATCATTTTCATGATGGCAGCCGCGTCGTACTTGCCGGCCACGACGTGGTAGGTCAGCACCTTGGTCAGCGTGGGCTTGTTCTCGGGCTTGAGGAGCGTTTCCACCGTGCCGGCGGGCAGTGCAGCAAAGGCTTCGTTGGTTGGGGCAAAGACGGTGAACGGACCTGGGCCCTTGAGCGTCTCGACCAGGCCGGCGGCCTTCACCGCAGCAACCAGCGTCGTGTGGTCTTTCGAGTTGACGGCGTTGTCGATGATGTCCTTGCTGGGCAGCATGGGCGCGCCGCCCACCATCACCTGGGCAGCCGCAGGCAGTGCGGCGGCAGACAGGGCAACAGAGAGACCGATGGCGGCGAGGCGGGGATTGAATGGGAAGCGCATGGAAAACTCCTTTGTGGTTTGAGGCAAACCGCTTGAACAAAAAATCGCGCGGCTGACAACCAATACGCAGCCCTTGTTCGAGTGGATTCAAAGAAGCAAAAAAAACGCTCCACGGCCTGCGCCGGGAGCGATTTCAGACAAGCGACCTGGCGTCAGACTTGTCGGTGAAAGGGCCCGTCGTCACCCACCTGTACCAGGTTGCGTGCGGTGGCGAGTGGCTTGGGCGCACGTTCTGCGTCGCCCGCGGCCACGCAATCGGCGTAGTAGCGCACGGTGCCCGCGTCGTCCTCGATTTCCACCAAGCCGTGAATGTCGGTTTCGAAGCCTGGGCACAGCTTGGAAAATTCGCGCGCGAACTTGAGGTAGTCCACGATCTTCCTATTGAACACCTCGCCCGGAATCAGCAGCGGAATGCCTGGCGGGTACGGCGTGACCAAGCCGACGGTGATGCGGCCCTCCAGATGGTCAATTTCCACACGCTCGGTCGTGCGGTGCGCGATATGCGCGAAGGCATCCGATGGTTTCATGGCCGGGGTCAGGTCCGAGAGGTACATCTCGGTCGTCAGGCGCGCGATGTCGTACTTGGCGTACATCTCATGCACGTGCTGGCACAGCTCCTGCAGGCCCATGCGCTCGTAGCGTTTGTGCTGCTGGCAGAACTCGGGAAGGATGCGCCACATGGGCTGGTTCTTCTCGTAATCGTCCTTGAACTGCTGCAGTGCGGTCAGCAAGGTGTTCCATCGGCCCTTGGTGATACCGATGGTGAACATGATGAAGAAGCTGTAGAGCCCGGTTTTCTCCACCACCACGCCATGCTCCGCCAGGTACTTGGTGACGATGGACGCAGGAATACCCGTCTTGTCGAACTTGCCATCGAGATTCAGGCCCGGCGTGACGATGGTCGACTTGATCGGGTCGAGCATGTTGAAGCCGTCGGCCAGCTGGCCAAAGCCGTGCCACTTGCTGCCGTTCTTGCGGCTCTTGCTGTCGCTGCGGATGATCCAGTCCTCAGCGCGGCCAATGCCTTCGTCCACGAGTTTTTCCGGTCCCCAGACCTTGAACCACCAATCTTTCTTGCCGAACTCTTCTTCGATCTGGCGCATGGCGCGGCGAAAATCCAGCGCCTCCAAAATACTTTCTTCCACCAAGGCGGTGCCGCCGGGCGGCTCCATCATGGCGGCGGCCACGTCGCAACTGGCAATGATGCTGTACTGCGGGCTGGTGCTGGTGTGCATCAGATAGGCCTCATTGAAGAGGTGCCGGTCGAGCTTGGTGGTCTGCGAATCCTGGACCAGCACATGGCTCGCCTGGCTGATGCCGGCGAGCAGTTTGTGGATGGACTGCGTGGCGTAGGTCACCGAATGCTGGGGCCGCGTGCGCTTCTTGCCCATGGCGTGGTAGCTGCCATAGAACGGGTGAAACGCGGCGTGCGGCAGCCACGCTTCGTCGAAATGCAGGTTATCGACGTAGCCGTCGAGCATGCCCTTGATAGTTTCGGTGTTGTAGAGCACACCGTCATAGGTCGACTGCGTAAGCGTCAGCACGCGCGGCTTCACCTTTTTTGCATCCACGCCCTTGAGCAGCGGGTTCTTCTTGATCTTGGCCTGGATCGTGGCGGGCTCAAACTCGCTTTGCGGGATCGGCCCGATGATGCCAAAGTGATTGCGCGTGGGCTTCAGGAAAACCGGAATCGCCCCCGTCATGATGATGCTGTGCAGGATGGACTTGTGGCAGTTGCGGTCCACCACCACCACATCGCCCGGTGCCACGGTGTGGTGCCACACCATCTTGTTGCTGGTGCTGGTGCCGTTGGTCACGAAGAAGCAGTGGTCGGCGTTGAAAATACGCGCCGCGTTGCGCTCGCTCTCGCCAATCGCGCCGTTGTGATCCAGCAGTTGGCCGAGTTCTTCCACCGCATTGCACACGTCGGCGCGCAACATGTTTTCGCCGTAGAACTGGTGGTACATCTGCCCGACCGGGCTTTTAAGGAACGCCACGCCGCCCGAATGCCCTGGGCAGTGCCAGGAATACGACCCGTCTTCCGCGTAGTCGAGCAGCGCCTTGAAGAACGGGGGCTTAACGCCTTCGAGGTAACTCTTGGCCTCGCGAATGATGTGCTTGGCCACGAACTCGGGCGTGTCCTCGAACATGTGAATGAAGCCGTGGAGCTCGCGCAGAATGTCGTTGGGCAGGTGGCGGCTGGTCTTGGTTTCGCCATGCACGTAAATCGGGACATCCACGTTCTTGCGCCGCACTTCGCCAATGAAGCTGCGCAGGCTCAGCACGATCGGATCCAGATGCGAGCCCAGCGTGAACTCCTCATCGTCAATCGACAGAATGAAGGCACTCGCCCGGCTTTGCTGCTGCGCAAATTGCGACAAGTCGCCATAGCTCGTCACCCCCAGCACCTCGAAGCCCTCGGCCTCAATGGCCTGTGCCAAGGCACGAATACCCAGCCCGGACGTGTTCTCCGAGCGGTAGTCCTCATCAATGATGATGATGGGAAAGCGAAACTTCATGCAGGGCCTCCGTGCAACCGTGCCCAAGGAAGCGTCCCTTGAGCGCAAAAAAAGCGAAATAGCCGCGCAGTGTAAGGAATAACCCGTCCCTCCACGCTTCCAAACCCGTCTTTTGACCCAGAATGGGCGCTCACGAGGTCACGAAAACGAAAGGGGGATCGGGATGGCGGAATCCACTATCTGGTGGTTGTTGGCTGGCAGTGCCGTGGCGGTCGAGCTGGTGACCGGAACCTTCTACCTGCTGATGCTGGCCTTTGGCCTTGCTGCTGCCGCCTTGGCTGCGCATGCGGGCGCTCCTTTGGTGGTGCAGATCGTCACCGCATCAATGGTCGGCGGGGGCGCTGTGGTGGCCTGGCACTGGATCAAGCGACCACGGCCGGGCGACCCTTCGGCGCGCGCCGATCGCAGCGTGAACCTCGACGTGGGCGAACTGGTCATGATCGACAGCTGGAATGCCGATGGGACAACCTCCGTCAAATACCGCGGAGCCACCTGGACCGCAGTGCACCGCAATGGCGTCACGCCCAGCGTGGGCATGCACCGCGTCGCTGAACTCGTGGGCAGCCGACTGCTGGTGGACCCTGCATAAGATTCATACACACAAAGAAAGGGAACCCTCATGGAAGTCGCCATCGTCGTTTTCGTCATCGCCATCATCTTCATCGCGCGCTCGATCAAGGTAGTCCCACAACAAAACGCCTGGGTCAAGGAGCGCCTGGGCAAGTACGCCGGCACCCTCACGCCCGGCCTGAACTTCCTCATCCCCTTTGTGGACCGCGTGGCCTACAAACACAGCCTGAAAGAAATCCCGCTCGACGTGCCCAGCCAAGTCTGCATCACGCGCGACAACACACAGCTCCAAGTGGACGGCATCCTGTACTTTCAAGTGACTGATCCGATGCGCGCGAGTTACGGTTCGAGCAACTACATCGTCGCCGTCACGCAGCTCGCGCAGACCTCGCTGCGCAGTGTGATCGGCAAACTCGAACTCGACAAAACCTTTGAAGAGCGCGACATCATCAACGCCCAGGTCGTGCAGGCCATCGACGAGGCGGCGCTGAACTGGGGCGTGAAGGTGCTGCGCTACGAGATCAAGGACCTCACGCCACCCAAGGAAATCCTGCACGCCATGCAGGCCCAGATCACCGCCGAGCGCGAAAAACGCGCCTTGATCGCGGCTTCCGAAGGCCGCCGCCAAGAGCAAATCAACATCGCCACCGGTGAACGTGAGGCCTTCATCGCGCGCTCCGAAGGTGAAAAACAAGCCGTGATCAACAAGGCCCAGGGCGATGCGACTTCGATTCTTGCGATAGCCGACGCCACCGCACAGGCCATCGAACGCGTCGCCAACGCTATTCGCCAACCCGGCGGCGAGCTGGCGGTGCAGCTCAAGGTGGCAGAGAAAGCCGTAGAGGCCTACAGCAAGGTCGCAGCCGACGCCACCACTACCCTGATTGTGCCCAGCAACATGACCGAGGTGTCGGCGCTGATCGGGTCGGCGATGAAGATGGTGCAGAGCACCGGACAACGCGCCGCCTAGGAGGCTGTCGGACTTGGAGCGTCGAAAGCGAAAACCGGAGGTTTCACCAAAATCGGCCCCAGCGAGGACAGTTTTTGCCGGATTTGCAGCCCCATAGCCCGGCTATGGGGCAAAAAGACGGTGGAAAATGGACCGCTGCGGCCGATTTGCAGCCGACGATTTCCAAGTCCGACAGACTCCAAGGGAAGCCCCCACGCACCGACGCTGCCCATCGCGCCGAGCAGACGCGAAAATCGGCGCATGAAGATTCAGCTGCTCTCGGACCTGCACCTGGAAGTGCATCCCCACTTTGCCCCCGAGCCGGCCGCAGGCGCCGGGGTGCTGGTGCTGGCGGGTGACATTGGCTCCTACCAGACGGGTTCGTTGTTGCAGGGCGATGACTTCGGCCTCGAGCGCTTCTCGCCGCTGCCGCAGTACGCCGGCTGGCCGGTGCCGGTGATCTTTGTTCCTGGCAACCACGAGTACGACGCACAGGATTTTGACGCCGCGCAGGCACGTCTGCGGGCCAGCTGCGATCGCCTGGGCCTCGTCTGGCTCGAGCGTGAGAAGACCGTCCTCAGCGGCGTACGTTTTGTCGGCACCTCGCTGTGGAGCGACTTCGACGCCCTGGCCGACGACGCGGGCGTGGACGACGTCCGGCGCCTGCAGATGCGCGAGAAAGCCTTTCGCGCCGCCAACTATTACCTGCGCACCACCGGCGCCACGGTCCGTGGCATGCCTCTGCTGGCGCCGGAGGTACGCGAGGAATCCCTCCAGTGCCGGGCGTGGCTGGCGCAGACCTTGGCCCAGCCGTTTGACGGCCCCACCGTCGCCGTCACGCACTTTGCCCCCAGCCTGCGCAGCGCCGATCCGCGCTATGGCCTGACGCCGGGCACCGCCGGCTTCTGCAATGCGCTCGACCACTTGCTGCCCCATGCAGGGCTGTGGCTTCACGGCCACCTGCATACGGCCATTGATTACACGGAGCAAGGTCTGCGCGCCGATGGGAGCCCCTGGTCTTGCCGGGTTCGGGCCAACCCGCTGGGCTATGCGCGCAAGAACGAGCAGGCGTTCTTCGACCCCCTGTGCTGTGTCGAGACACGGTGAAGTCGGGGCGATCCAGGATCGTTGCTTCTTTTTTTATAGCATAAAACGATCTCTGCATAAGCGCTGGAGGCCATTTTCACCTAACTTTTGAAGCGGGTTGCCGATGAAATATCGCTGGCTCAGCTGCCCGTATGATGGTGCAAACGCAGAGGCTCTAGCGCTTGCGTAAGCGACGGCACCCGCGGGTGTGTCGATTCCTGTCCCCGTTCCTGGAGAAACGCGATGAACATTCTTCTTGCTGTCGACGGCAGCGCCTACACCAAAAAAATGCTCGCTTACCTTGCGGCCCACGACGAGCTGCTGGGCAGCAAGCACGAGTACAGCGTGATCACCGTGCAGGCCGAACTGCCTGCCAGGGCGCGCGCGGCGCTGGGCAAGGAAGTCGTCGACAAATACTACGCGGACCAGGCAGAAAAGGTGCTGGCTCCGGTCTCGAAGTTTCTGGAACGCAAGGGATTGGCGATCAAGCGCATCGTCAAGATCGGTCCGGCGGGTGCAGCCATTGGCAAGGTTGCCGACGGTGGCAAATACGACCTGCTGGTGATGGGCTCGCACGGGCACGGCGCCCTCGCCACGCTGGTGATGGGTTCGGTCACTACGCAGGTGCTGGCCAACAGCCGCGTGCCGGTGCTCATCGTCCGATAAGCCAGCCACGCAAACTCTCCCTGCTTCGGCAGGGTTTTTTTTGTGAAAGTAGTACCAAATAGTTTCAAAATGACTGATTGGTTTACTTTCATACCAAACGGTTATACAGTCCGCGAGCGCCCATCCTGGCGTGTCATCTGCATCTCATGCAGGAGGAACGACCTATGAAAAAGACGTTGATTGCATTGGCCCTCACCGCAGGCGCGACCCTAAGTGCCCTGGCCCAGGACATCGTGGACACTGCCGTGAAGGCGGGCAATTTCACGACCCTGGTGGCTGCGGTGCAGGCGGCCGGTCTAGTGGATACGCTCAAAGGGCCGGGCCCGTTCACCGTATTTGCCCCCACCGACGAGGCGTTTGCAAAAATTCCCAAAGCCACGCTTGACGGTCTCCTGGCCGACAAGGCCGCTCTGACCAAGGTGCTGACGTACCACGTGGTCCCTGGCAAGGTGATGGCCAAGGACGTCAAGCCCGGCAAGCTCAAGACGGTGGAAGGTCAGGAGCTGACGGTTTCTACCGACATGGGCGTGATGGTGGACCAGTCCAAAGTGCTCGCCACCGATGTGCTCGCCAGCAACGGCGTGATCCATGCGATCGACACCGTGCTCATGCCCAAGTGAGCCAGGCAGCCTGGTTCTGAGCCTCGCCTAACCCCCAAGGAGAATCCACATGAAAACCGTGTTCAACCGCCGTACCGTCCTGATCGCTGCCGCGCTGGGCGCCAGCACCACATTGCTCCAGGCCTGTGGTGGTGGTGACGATGAGCCGCAACGCACTATCGTGGAGGTTGCGCAGAAAACGCCCGACCTCAGCATCCTCGTCGAAGCCGTGGTGGCCGCCGATCTGGTGCCCACCCTGAGCACCGGCACGCTCACAGTGTTTGCGCCCACCAACGCCGCGTTTGCCGCCCTGCTGGCGGAGCTGGGCATCACCAAGGAAGCGCTGCTCGCCGACAAGCCCTTGCTCACCGCCGTGCTGACCTACCATGTGCTTGGCAGCAAGGTCGAGCTTGCCAATGTGCCCGTGGGCAAGCCCATCACCCCGGTGGGCGGCGGGTTCTTCAAGGTTGAATCGGCCGGTGGTCTCAAGATCACCGATGGGCGCAACCGCGTGTCCAACATCACGGCCACCGACATTGAGGCGAGCAACGGCGTGGTGCACCTGGTGGACCGCGTCCTGCTGCCGGCCAACCGGGACATCGTCGCAACAGCGCAGGCCTTGCCCGATTTCAGCATCCTGGTGGAAGCGGTCGCGGCGGCGGGCCTGGTGGAAACCTTGCAGGGCACGGGGCCGTTCACGGTGTTTGCACCCACCAATGCGGCCTTTGCCGCATTGCTTGCCGAGTTGGGGGTGAGCAAGGCTGCCCTGCTGGCCGACAAGGCCATGCTGACTAAAGTGCTGACCTACCATGTGCTGCCAAGCCGCGTTCTCAAGGCCGAGGTCCCTGTGGGTAAGCCAATCACCACGGTGCAAGGGCAGAGCTTCACGCTCAACGCGAGCCTGCAAATCACCGATCAGAACGCCCGCGTGGCAAACCTGGTGGGCACTGACGTCTTTGCCAGCAACGGCGTGATCCACGTAGTAGACCGCGTGCTGCTGCCTGCCTGACGAAAACACACAGGTTGGCAATGAAAGACGCCCGCACTGCGGGCGTCTTTCATTTGGGGGTCGCGTGCTGCCTCCGCTGCGTCTAGCGTGCCCGCATGCCATCGAAGCAGGTGCGCAGCACCAGATCGACGATTTCTGCGTCCTGGTAGAGCGCGCTGTCTTTCAAAAAACTCACCACCGGATCGCAGGCGCGGGCGTACAGCGTGTAGAGCACCACAATGGGCGGCAAATCCGGGTCGATCACGCCTTCGGCCTGCGCTTCGGTAATCCATTCGCCAATGATGTCGCTCACCTGGATGACGCCGTCGGCATAGCATTTGTTGGCCATGAGCACGCTGCGCAGCGTGGAGTTGCGGCTGGGCAGCAAGGGCATTTCTTGCGCAAGAAGGCGTTCCAGCGACCAGCGCACCACGGCGCGCAGTTTGTCCACCGCAGGCAACGCGGGGTCCAGCGACTTCAAATAGGTCTGCGCCGAGGACAGCACTTCCACCATCGCAGCGCTGCAAAGCTCTTCCTTGCTGCCAAAGTGTTTGTACAGACTGGCTTTGGCAATGCCCACCTTGCCGGCGACGTCATCCATGGTCATGGCGTCGAACGACTTCTCGCCCAGCAGATCACAGGCCGATCGCAAGATGGCGTGCTCGCGGGCTTGATGCATCTGCTCTTTGAAGGACACTTTGGCGGGTGCTGGTTGCATACCGCCTATCTTATGCAGTCAAGTAGGAAATTGAATCCCTCGGTCACATAAAAACCTTGGGGTTTTCACTTGACCGATCCCCGTCCGGGCCCTGTGGCCTCAGGCCAACGCGGCCGCCGCCCCGTTGATCAATGCCTGGGTCAAGGTTTCCAGCACCGCCGACTCCAGATTCCAGCAGTGCCAGTAGAGCGCGATCGACAGCGTCTGTCCGGGCGCCAGATCCACCAGCCGCCCCTCTGCCAGCGCGTCACGTACCAGAATTTCGGGCAGGATCGCCACCGCCCAGCCTGCCTCCACCGCGCGCAACTGTCCTTCGGTGCTGGGCACAAACAACTGGTGCAGGGAGACGCGCTTGAGTCCGAAGGCGCGCGCCACAAACTCCACCGCCATGTCGTCCTTTCGATTGAAGGAAACAAACGAAACCTCGCGAAAGCTGTGCTGCGTCAGCCCGCGCGGCAGGCAGCGCGTGGCAAATTCGGCCTCGGCCACGGCAACGTACCGCATGGAACCCAGCGGCACCATGCGGCAGCCGCGCAAGGCCTGCTTGAGGGTGGTGACGCAGCCCAGCACCTGGCCCGAGCGCAGCCACTCCTGGGTGAAATCCTGGTCGTCGGCGATGATCTCCAGCGGCAGACGCTGGCGCGCCAGCGGCCCCAGCGCCTCCAGCGCCCAAGTGGCAATGCTGTCGGCATTGACGGCAATGGCAATGCGCTCTTCCTCGCGCCCACCGCCCTGGGCGCTGGGGGCAAGCTCCTGCAAGTCGCGCTCCAGATCGGCGCGCAGCAGTCGCATCTGCTTGGTGTGCTTGAGCAGCAGTTGCCCTGAACTGGTGGGACGCAGCGGGCGGCTGCGCACGATCAGCACCGAGCCGACCTGCGCTTCCAGCGCCCGCAGGCGCTGCGAAACGGCCGATTGCGTCACGTTCAGGCGCTGCGCAGCGCGCTCGAAACCGCCCTCTTCAACAATGGCTGCAAGGCATTCAAGGGCGATCGGATCGAAAGTGCTCATGGAAACCTCGCAGTCAGCCAATTAGGCCGCCTGATGATTAGATAAAAGAGTTAATTCTCCTATCCAAATTATCTCCTGCCGATCCCACTGAGTCCCATGAAAACCATCGTTCTGGCTGCCGGCGCCATCGCCATCGCCATTGGCAACGCCTCCCATTTGCGCGGGCGCCGCCTTCAATTTCACCCAAAATTTGGCGCTGCGCAACGCCGAGCCTGGCGAGGAGTTCCTCAACGGACACGAGGTGCTCAGCCTGAAGCGGATCAGAAACGCTATTGATTGAGTAGCTGAAAAATCAGTCACAGCAAGCGCTGGATGCCAAAAAGCTCAATGACAAGCGCCCGGCAATGGACCTGGGCTTTCATGGAGTGCCGCCGCGCTCGGGAGCGCTCGGCGCCCCCGCGGCCTGAATCTACTTCTTGCGCTGCACGATCAGGTTGCGCCGGGCGTCCTCGGGATAGGCAAAGGTGATGGCGCCGCCCTGCACCTTGCCCATGACCAGCATGTTCGCCGTCAGCGCGTCTTTGTCCTGGCTGCTGAAGGGGCGCTCGTAGGTGGCGACCACGCCGTAGTACACCCGCGGAATGTTCTCCAGTGCGGTTTTCATTGCGGGTCCGGTCAGCTTGCCATCGCGAATCCCGAGCAGCGCATAGGTGAACAGGTACACCGCGTCGTAGCCCTGCGCTGCGGCCATGGGAACCACCATGCGCCCGCCCCATTTTCGAGAATAAGCACTCAGGAACGCCGCCCGGCGCTCATTGCTGGGCTCGGCAATGAAGGTCTGCGCCATCAGCGCACCGTCAGCCGCCTCGCGCGCACCGTCAATGAAGAACGGGAACGAGAGCGGCCAAGCCCCCACCTGCGGCACCTTCCAGCCCAGATCGCGCCGCCCATTGGCAATGGCAGCATTCTCCGGCCCCACGGTGTAGCTGAAGACGACATTGGCGCCCGCATCGCGTGCCACCTTGAGTTGCTCGCGCAGGTCCGTCACCCCCAGAGGAAACCGCGACACGTTCACCGCCCGCAACTGGTGTGCGGCCAGTGCGACTTCGACATCCTTCAAGCCCGCCTCGCCATAACCCGTGGTGTCCGCAAAGATGGCCACCTTGGTCCAGCCGCGCTTGACCAGATCGTTCACCACAAAGGGGGCCTGAATGCTGTCGCGCGCCGAGGTGCGAAAAATGTAGCTCTCTGGCGCGGGGTATTGGCTGGTGAGCGGCGTGCCGGTGGCACAGGGAATGATCAACGGGCTTTTGGCGTTCTGGAATACCTCAAGCGATTTCTGGGCCACGCCGGTGTTGCAGTAACCGATGGTGCCTGCCACCCCAGCACCGAGCACCTCTTGCGCCGCTTTCAGGCCGACATCGGGCGTCCCCTGGTCGTCCCGTATCACCAGTTCCAGGGGCCGTCCCAGGTAGCCACCCACCGCATTGATCTCATCGACGGCCAGCTGGATGCCTTGCAGCAGGGGTTTGCCGAAATCCGACGAGGCGCCCGTGAACGGGCCGATCACGCCGAGTTTGACGGCGCCTGGCGCCTGGGCGAAACCCATCAGGGGCAGGGCTGCGCAAATGGCCACCAAGCTGGCGCGCAGAGAGGTCACGAGGCTGGAAACACAATGCATGGAATCTCCCAAAGTGCGGTGTCAACCGCTTTTTGCCAGAGCATGCAGCAGAAGACCGAACTGCGTTTGCGGCGTTTACCCTGTGCTCGCAAAGGCCCGTCAGCAATCAGAAAGACTGGTCACGACGCCGGGCCTGTCTTGCCACTCGCCTCGCGCACGTCGCTTGGCAAGCGCGCGTCCATCCAGCGCAGCAGGTCGGCCCACATATCGCGCTGCTCGGCCTCGTTGGGCATGCGCAAGGCGTTCGACAACTCGATGGTGACCACGGGCAGACCCTTTTGCAAGCCGCCGAAATGGCCCAGCGATCCCGGAAACACACCCACCCGCTCCAGCCGCAGCGCGCCCAGCTGGCGCGGCGGCGTCACCGGTCCGTCAAAATCAAGCACTCCATACGGCGCGTGGATGCTGACCACCAGCTGGGGCTGGAAGCGCTCGACCTGATCGTTCAGGAAGCGCGTTTCGGGCTCGGACAACGCAGCCGACCCAGGCCAGCGCCGGGGGTCCTTGCGAGCGCGCGTTTGCCAATGCAAGGGGGCGTCGTGGTCCCAGCCTGGCGTGCGGAAATTGCGGTTCAGATCCACCCCCTTTGCGTTCGTTCGCTGAGGCTTTCGCGCCAGCAAACCGTCCGGATTCGCCACCGGGACAAAGCGCCAGTGCACGTCGCGTGGAGTCTGGCCGGCCAGCGCGATCCAGCGCATTGCAAGCGCGCCCGCCGTGAGCTCGTCGCCATGAATCGCTCCAATCACCAGCACCCGCAAGGGTTCTGAGGAAGCGGCCCCTTGGGGTCCCTTGCTGATCACGTCGCGCCAGTACAGAGGTACGCCCTTGCGCGAGAAAGCGCCACTCTCTTCCAGCCTCGCCCCCTCGCAGTTGGCGCGCGAGACGCCGGGCAGGCGCGGCACCAGCAGCGCGCAGGCCACCGACGCAGCCGGCGCTGGCAGGCGCGGTTCGGCCGCTGCCAGTGAGCCGCCCATCGCCAGCAGCAAGGCGCCCAGGCTTCGCAGCCCCTGGTACGCCGCAGCGCACACAAGACCCCGCCGCATCAATGCAGCACCCGAGGCGAAGCCAGAATACGCAGAGCGCTGGCCAGGGGTTCCACTTGCGGGGCAATACGGAGGAGACCGCCACCGGCATCGTGCAGCATCAGCACGGTGGGGCCAGGGCCTTGGGCGGTAAACAAGGGGATCAGAGACATCAATCGGGAGCCGGCGCCGCAGCACCGTGCGCAGCGCGATTTCAAACGGGGCTCCATAATAGCCCGCCCTGCCTGCTCCCGCCCCTTGTGCCGCGTCTCCTACAGCCCCGTCCGCCCAGTTTCTCCACCCGCGAGTTTCGCTCCGCGCTCGGCATGTTTGCCACCGGAGTCACCATCGTCACCGCACGGGCGGCCGACGGGCACCTGGTGGGCCTGACGGCCAATTCCTTCAACTCGGTGTCGCTGAACCCGCCGTTGGTTTTGTGGAGTCTGGCCCGTGTGGCCGCCTCCATGGCCGCGCTCTCGGCCGGCTCGCACTATGCAATCAATGTACTCGCGGCCGATCAGCAGGCCTTGGCCGAGCAATTTGCAGCGCACGGCGTGGATCGCTGGGCCGGCGTAGACCATGTGCCCGGCATTGCGGGCGCGCCCCTGTTGGTGGGTGCGGTGGCAAGCTTTGAATGCTTCAATCGCAGCCGCTACGAAGAGGGCGACCACGTCATTTTTGTCGGCCAGGTGGAGCGCTGCAACCACCGCGCCGGCGCCGCGCCGCTGCTCTATCACGGCGGGCGGTTCTTTACCGAGCACCCGCTGTGACGCGGCGCGGGGGCCAGGCTTACAGCATCCCCAGCATGCGCGGGAGCCACAGGCTCAGCTCGGGGACATAGGTCACCACCACCAGGAAGCCCAGCATTGCCAGCAGCCACGGCCACACGGCCACGGTGAGCTCGGTAATGCCCATCTTGGTGATACCCGAAGCGACGTACAGATTCAGGCCCACTGGCGGATGGCACATGCCGACTTCCATATTCACCACCATGATGATGCCGAAGTGGATCGGGTCGATGCCCAGCTTCATCGCCACGGGAAACAGGATGGGTGCGAAGATCAGCATGATCGACGACGGCTCCATGAAGTTGCCCGCCATCAGCAGGATCACGTTCACCGCCAGCAGGAAGGCGATCATGCCCAGGCCGTTGCCCAGCATCCAGTCGGCCAGCGCCTGCGGGATGTTCTCGTTGGCCATGATGAAGCTGAACAGTACCGCGTTGGTGATGATGTACAGCAGCATCGCGCTCATGTTGGCCGAGCTCAGCAGCACCCGCGGTACATCCTTCAGTCCCAGGTCCTTGTAGATGAACACTGCGACGATGAAGGCATAGACCGCGCTCATGGCCGCCGCTTCCGTGGGCGTGAAGATGCCCGCGTAGATGCCGCCCATGACTACGATGATCAGAAACAGCCCCCAGGCAGACTTGCGAAACGCCGCCCAGCGCTCGCCCCAACTGGCCTTGGGCAGGCGTGGGTAGTTGTTTTTGCGCGCGCGCCAGTAGGTCACGCCGCCCAGCACCAGCGCCAGCGCGATGCCCGGCACCACGCCGGCCATGAAGAGCGCTCCCACCGAGGTGTTGGTCGCCACCGCGTACATCACCATCACGATGGACGGCGGAATCAGGATGCCCAACGCCCCGGACGTGGTGATCACGCCAGCGCCAAAGCGTTTCGGAAAGCCCGCCTTGACCATGGCCGGCAAGAGGATCGAGCCGATGGCCACCACCGTGGCCGGGCTGGAGCCCGAAACCGCCGCGAACAGCGCACAGGCCAGAACGCCGCCCAGGCCGAGGCCACCATACCAATGGCCGACCATCGAGGTGGCGAAATTGATCATGCGTCTTGCCACGCCCCCGTGCGTGAGGAAGTTGCCTGCCAGGATAAAGAACGGGATCGCCATGATCTCGAACTTCTCGATGCCAGTGAACAGCTTGAGCGCCACCGACTCCAGCGGCACATCGGTGAAGCCGAACAGGAAAGTGAGGACCGTGAGGCCCAGCGAGATGGACACCGGCATCCCGGTGAGCATCAGGGCCGCGAGAAGGATGAAAATGATTGCCGCGTTCATGGTCGTTTACCTGCGTCGTTCTTGCGGTCGGCGTTGCCGGTGCGGTCCTCGTCGGGGTGCAGGTTGTCCTTGAGGTTGTAGACCTCGGTGTTCTGAGCAACCTCCTCCTCTAGCGTTTCTTCCAGGCCATCGACATGGCCATGGTCATGGTGCGGCAGCTCGCCGGTACGGATGAAGCCCACCAGCACCTGTAAAAAGCGAAAGCACATCAAGCCGGTGCCCAGTGGGATCGCGCTGTAGACAACCCAGGTAGGCCACTCCAGGTCGGGCGTAGTCGGGCCTTCGATCAGTTGTTCGACGTTCATGCCGATGACTTTGAAGATGGCGTAATGCGCGCCGTTGTCCCAGACGAAGGTGGTTCCCATCACGGCAACGATGCCGGTGAACAAAGCTCCGGCGGCCATGCCGATGATGATGAACTTGCCGCGCGCGCTGTTGCCCAGGCGGTTGATGAACACGTCCACGCCCACGTGGATGCCGGTGCGCACACCGTAAGCGGCGCCGAATTTGGCCATCCACACGAACATGATGATGGTCAATTCCTGCGCCCAGGTCATATTGATGGACAGCAGCCAGTCCTGCAATCCGGGGATGGCGTAACCGGCCGCGTAGCGGTGCAGCACCGCGACGAAAACGATGAGCGTGGCGCCGCCCATCAGGAAGGTGATCAACCACTCTTCCAAATGATCAAGGATTTTCATGAAAATGTTTCTCCGTGGGAGATCGCTGCGCAGTGCCGGTACACGGCGGGAGTGCCCGTCGCCGGGCACTCTCAACGCGCCAGGGCGCTGCGCTGCAGCCCCGGCGGGAGGGTTGGATCAGAGTTTGGCGGGATTGAAGCCGGTGGCCTTGTAGACGTCCTCGATGATCTCCTTGCCGATGCGGCTGGACATCTTGTCATGCACCGGCACGAGGGCCTTCTTCAGTGCCGTGCGCTCTTCGGCCGTGGGTGTGTAGATGGTCGTCTTGCCACTGGCTTTCACCAACTCCATGGCCCGGTCGTTCTCGTCCTGGGCGATCTGATTGGCATACGCCGTGGCCTGGCGCAGGGCATCCTCGAGCTGGCCGCGTACGTCGGCGGGCAGGCCATCCCAGAACTTCTTGTTCACGATGACCGCATAGCCCAGGTAGCCGTGGTTGGTCATGCTGACGTGCTTTTGCACTTCATGCATCTTCTGCGTGTAGAAGTTGGATGGCGGGTTCTCGGTGCCGTCCACCACGCCCGTCTGCAGCGCCTGGTAGGTCTCGCCAAACGCAATGACCTGGGGAATGCCGCCCAGTGCGCGGATCTCCTCTTCCAGCACCTTGGATGACTGGATGCGGTACTTCAGTCCCTTGTAGTCGGCGACGGTGTGCAGCGGTTTGTTGGCCGAGAACACCTTGAAGCCATTGTCCCAATACGCCAGGCCGGTGATGCCGCGTGCCTCCAGCTTTTTGAACAGCTTGGCGCCCACAGGGCCTGCGGTGATCTTGTGCAGCTCATCGCGGTTGTCGAAGATGAAGGGCAGGTCGAAGACCTCGAATTCCTTCACGCCCAGCGGACCGAACTTCGCCAGCGACGGTGCGAGCATTTGCACCGACCCGAGTTGCAGCGCCTCCATCTCCTCCTTGTCCTTGTACAGCGCGCTGTTGGCGTACACCTCGACCTTGACCTTGCCCTTGGTCAATTCGTCGGCCTTCTTGGCGAAGAACTCGGCGGCCTTGCCTTTGGGCGTGTCCTGCGCCACCACATGGCTGAATTTGATGACCGTCTGGGCATGGGCTGCCAGGCTGGCGCCGAAGGCCAGCAGGGCGCAGGTCAGAACTTTCTTCAGGGCAAATTGCATGGGAGTTTCCTTGGTCAATGATGGATGGAATGGGCGCACTGTAGGCGTGCAGATACCAGGCTGTAACTGTGGCGTTCCACAGCTAGGGTTTACCCCAAATACCCGCGACCTGGCTTCAGGACGGTGCGCACCCGCTCCAGCCAACCGGTTCCTATGCGGCCCTGCAGGCCGACGTAGACCTCGCGGGTCGCTTCACGCAGGCGCTGGCGCTGGGCCTCGTTCAGCGTGTGGATGCGCGTCGCCCCGCTCTCCCGAAGCGCCGCCAGGGCGGCGTCGTTTTCATGCTGCGCAATGGCGTTGCCCCATTGCAGCGCCTCGGCCAGCGCGCCGGCGACGAGGCGGCGGTCGTCCGGTGGCAGGTGGTCCCAGAAGCGCTGGTGCGCCACCACCGCGTAGCCCAGCCAGGCATGGGAGGTCAGGCTCAGGTCGATCTGCACCTCGTGCATGCCCTGGGTCCAGAAGTTGGAAATCGGGTTCTCGGTGCCGTCGACCACGCCCATGGCGAGCGCGCGGCGTGTTTCCCCGAAGGCCAACACAACCGGCCGTGCGCCCAAAGCGCGCATCTGGTGCGCGATGACGCGCGAGCTTTGCACGCGCATGCGCAGGCCGACGAAGTCCTGTGGTTCGCGCAATGGGCGGTTGGCGCTCATGTGCTTGAACCCGTTGTCCAGGTAGCCCAGGCCCACCAGCCCCTGGCGCGCCAGTCCGGCCAGCAGGTCCTGGCCCACGGCACCCTGCGTGACCCGGTGCACCTGCTGGCGCGCCTCGAACAGGAAGGGCAGGTCGAACAGCTCGAATTCCGGAAAGCCGATGGGGCCGAACTTGGACAGGGAGGGCGCCAGCATGTCCACCCCGCCGAGCTGCAGCGCCTGCATCTCCTCGGCATCGCCGTAGAGCAGCGAGTTCGGGTAGATCACCACTTGAATGCGCCCCTGGCTTGCCGCCTGCAAGTTCTCCCGGAAGCGCTCCAGCGCCAATCCCTTGGGCGTCTGCGGTGCCACCACGTGCGACAGGCGGATGGTGAGCCGCGGCTGTGGTGCACTCTTGAGCGGCAGCGCGGCCAGGGCCAGGGTCTGCAGGCAGCGGCGGCGAGCGGAGGCGGGCAGCATGGCCGGTATTATCCCGATGCCTCCGCGAGAGTCCACACGTGCCCCTCACGCCTCAATCGTCCGATGACTTTGCCCTGCTGCACGCCAGCACGCGCAGCCTGCCTGACCGCAGCCGCTGGGCTGTGCTGTGGATGATGGGCCTGGCCGTACTCATCGTCGGCGCGGTGATGGCGCTGGTCTGGTACCTGGACCATTTCGAGACGGCGGAGGAAGAGCGCCGGCGCGGCGCCGATGCACAGTGGCTGGAGCAAAACGTGCAGTTCCACTTCCGCCGCCTGGAGTACGACCTCGCCCAGCGCGCCCGCCAGGCCGCCCTCGACCCGGCGCAGGCTTTGCGCGACGTGGACAAGGCGCAGGACGCGCCCGCGGGCCTGCTCTGGCGCGCCTCCGGCGTCGTGCTGACGCAGGCCTGGATCGCCAGCCAGGGCGCCAGCGGCGGCGACGTGTTCCAGTGGCAGGAAGACCAGGCGCTACACGCCGACAACTACCAGACCTTGCAGACGCTGCAGGACATTGCCGGTGGCCTGCGACGTGCCAGCTACGCCGGCCCCATGCGCCGCACGGACGGCAGCGTCACCGACCGCGTGTGGCTGGGCGTTCCCTATTTCGATGGCTCGCGCCTGGTCGGCATCTACGTAGCGCAGCTGTCGATGCAGCAGGCGGTGCAGGCACTCTTGCCTGCGTGGTTCCTGCAGAGCCAGACGGTACGCCTGGTGGTGGACGCCGTGGCCCCGCCGTCTGCGCCCCAGGCGCACGGTCCCTATCGCACTGTGATGAACCTGCCCGACACCGACCTGCTGCTGGAGGTGGTTCCGCAGGGGTCGCAGAGTTCGCCCGTGCCGCGCTTCTTCTTCGTCGTGGCGCTCCTGTTCCTGCTGGGCATGCTGGCCAGTCTGGCGGCGCTGCGGCGCGACTTCGTCAAGCGCCAGCAGATGCAGCAGCGTCTGCTGGCCGAAGTGGCTCTGCGCTCGGCTATGGAGCGCTCGGTTGCCATAGGCATGCGCGCCTGGGACATGCAGGGCACCATTCTTTACGTCAACGAGGCCTTCTGCTCCATGGTCGGCTTCAGCGCGCAGGAGCTGCGCGGCGCCAGCGCGCCGCTGCCGTACTGGCCCGCCAACCAGATCGACGAGATCGCCATCCTGCACCGCCGGGTGATCCACCAAGGCACACTGCGGCAAGGCATAGAGGTGCAGTTCCGCCACCGCAACGGCGAGCGTGTGGATGTGCTCATCCACGAAGCGCCGCTGTTGGCCGCCGATGGCACGCAGTTGGGCTGGATGAGTTCGGTGCTCGACATCAGCGAGCGCAAGCGCGCCCAGCAACTGGCAGCGCTGCAGCAGGAAAAGCTGGAGGCCTCGGGCCGGCTGGTGGCGGTGGGCGAGGTCGCCTCGACGCTGGCGCACGAGCTCAACCAGCCGCTGGGTGCGCTGGCTAGCTTCGCCGCCGGCCTGCTCAACCGCCTGCAGGGGGAGTCGATCACGACCGACGAGGTGAGGCCCGTGGTGCAGCGCATCGCCCAACTGGCCGAGCGCGCCGGCGGCGTGATCCAGCGCGTCAATGCGTTCGCCCGCAAGCGCGAGCTGCAGTTGACGCAGGTGGATCTGGTGCCGCTGGTGCGTCGCGCCGTCGTCGGCGCGCAGGAGTCGCGCGACACCCCGGTCGTGCTCGACCTGCCCGAGCACTCGGTGCGCGTGCAGGGCGACGCACTGCTGCTGGAACACCTGGTGCAAAACCTGTGCGGCAACGCGCTCGATTGGGCGTGCCGCGGTGCTGCCCGCCCGCAGGTGTGCGTGCGGCTGCGCCAGGACGCTGCCGGAGCCATGGAACTGAGCGTTGCCGACAGTGGCTCCGGCGTGCCGCTGGACGCCCGCGCGCGCATCTTTGACGCCTTCTTCAGTACCAAGGAAGGAGGCATGGGCATGGGCCTGGCCATTTGCCGCTCCATCGTCGAAGCCCACCACGGACGCATCGAAGTGGGCAGCGACCCGGAACTGGGCGGCGCCCGGTTCACGGTCTGGCTGCCGCTGGTGCCGACAGCGCCAGCGGAAAGGGGCGAGGCAGCATGAACCGGATCGCCATCCATATCGTCGACGACGACGCCGACGTGCGCGACGGCCTGGCCTGGCTGTTCGATTCACGCGGCTACCACGCGGCGACCTGGTCGGGCGGCGATGCGTTCCTGCACGCCATCGGCAAGCTGGCGCCGGACTGGGACCACGCTGTGGTGCTGATGGACATCCGTATGGAGCCGCTCTCGGGCCTGGCCACGTTTGAGCGCCTTCAGCAGCTGGGCTGCCCCTGGCCGGTGCTGTTTCTCACCGGGCACGGCGACGTGGGCATGGCGGTGGCAGCGGTGAAGAAGGGTGCCTGGGATTTTCTGGAAAAGCCCTTTCAGGACAACTTGCTGGTGGACCGCATCGAGCAGGCCCTGGCTGCTGCGAGCGCACTGCGCGACGCCAATCTGCAGACCCAGCGCCTGCGCGCCGCGCTGGCCAGCCTGAGCCAGCGCGAGCGCGAAGTGTTGGCTGAGTTGATCCGCGGACACTACAACAAGACCATTGCCGACCACCTGGGCATCACCCAGCGCACCGTGGAGTTTCACCGCGCCAACATCTTCAACAAACTGGGGGTGCAATCGGCGATCGAGCTGGCGCACCAGCTGGGCCGGCTGGGCGCCTCGCCCGGCGCGGCCGGCGAAGGCGCAGAGTAAAGGAACGAAGCCAAGGGCCAAGCGGAACAAGTCCCTGCGCTGCACTGCGACAAACAGCCTGCTTTTTGACAAGCTGGCTCAGGATGAAAAAATGGGTGCGATGGACTTTGCGCGACGCCGCGCGCTGCACTGCCTTTCCCTGGAGACCCATGATCCGATTGAAATCGCTCGCCTCCCTCTTCACCGCCCTGGCCCTGCTGGCTGGCAGCGCCGCTGTCAGCGCCCGCGACATGGTGGCCGTCAGCCGCCCCGAGATCAACATGCGCTCAGGCGCAGGCACCCAGCACGAGGCGCTGTGGGTTCTCAGCCGCGGCTACCCACTGGAGGTTCTGGCGCGCAAGGGGAAGTGGCTCAAGGTGCGCGATTTTGAGAACGACCGGGGCTGGGTCTACCGGCCACTGACCAACGCGGGCACGCCGCACCACGTGGTCAAGGTCCAGGTGCTCAACATCCGCAGCGCCCCCAGCCTCAAGAGCCGCGTGCTGGGCAAGGCGGCGCACGGCGAAATTCTCAGAACCCTTGAGCGCAAGCGCGATTGGGTGAAGGTGAAGCAGGAAGGCGGCCCCACGGGCTGGGTGTCGAGGCGGTTGGTGTGGGGCTGGTAGCGCCGCTGCCCGCGCTGCCGCCGCAAGTTGCCCGCTCAGCACCGGGCCTGCGCGTGCTGAGCCTCAACCTGGGCCGCTGCGAGCGCCTGCGCATTGGCGAGCGCAGCGTGTTGTCGGGGATAGGCAAGCGCCCGGTGGAAGGGCCCGTCGCTGTGGCGCGCCTGGGCCTGGAGGGCGACGAGCAGGCCGACCTCAGCGTGCACGGTGGTCTGGACAAAGCCGTCTATGCCTACCCGGCAGCGCACTATGCTTTCTGGCACGCCGCACGCCGCGAGCGCAAAGTGAGCCTCTTCGATGAAACGCTGCCCCCGGGTTTCATGGGGGAGAACCTCACCGTGGAGGGCTTGCTGGAGCACGATGTCTATGTGGGCGACCGCCTGCATTTCCCCGACTGCGTGCTGCGCGTCACCGCGCCGCGCGAACCTTGCTACAAATTCAACGCCGTCATGGGCTTTGTGCAGGCCGGGCGCACCATGGCGCTGGCGGGAAACTGCGGCTACTACCTGGCTGTGGATCAGCCGGGAACGATTGCAGCAGGGCAAGAGGCCTGGCTGCAGGCTGGCCAGCGGGGCCTGAGCATTGCGCGGGCCATCGCCGGCAAGTGGGCCAAGCACGCGCGGTAGTGCGCGCCCCACCCGTTGAATCAGTCACTTTTTGATAGCTGTCAACGCTTATCAGATAAGCGCTAGAGCCCTATTTGACTTTGAAAATCAGCGCCCCGCCTCGGGCAGCTCGATCTTCACCTCCAGCACCTCCAGGTTGTCCTGGCGCTCCAGGCTCACCTTGAGGTCTTCGGGATTGATCTTGACGTATTTGCTGATCACTGCCACCAGCTCGCGCTGCAGCGCGGGCAAGTAGTCGGGCTCGGAGGCGTTGCGGCCGCTGCGTTCGTGCGCCAGGATGATCTGCAGGCGTTCCTTGGCGACGCTGGCGGTTTTCTTCTTTTCGCCCAGCAGGAAGGAGAGAAAGGACGCCATGGCTTATTTGCTCCCGAACAGGCGTTTGAAGAAGCCGGGTTTCTCGGCATCGATAAAGCGCAGCGGCTTGTCCTGGCCGAGGAACCGGTCGATCACGTCCTTGTAGGCCTCGGACACGTCGGTGCCCTGCAGGTGAATGGCAGGCAGCCCCTGGTTCGAGGCCTGCAGCACCACTTCGGATTCCGGGATGACGCCAATCAGCTTGATGCGCAGGATGTCCTGAATGTCTTCCAGGCTCAGCATCTGCCCTTCCTGCACACGGCCGGGGTTGTAGCGGGTGATGAGCAAATGCTCCCTGATGGGCTCGCCGCCTTCAATGGCGCGCTTGGTCTTGCTGCCCAGCATGCCCAGGATGCGGTCCGAGTCGCGCACCGACGACACCTCGGGGTTGGTCACCAGCAGCGCCTCGTCGGCAAAGTGCATGGCCATCAGCGCACCGCTCTCGATGCCGGCGGGGGAATCGCAGACGATGTATTCAAAGTCCATCGCTGCCAGGTCTTCGAGCACCTTGCCCACGCCGTCCAGCGTGAGCGCGTCCTTGTCGCGCGTCTGGCTGGCGGCGAGCACGAACAGGTTGTCGCTGTTCTTGTCCTTGATGAGGGCCTGGTTCAGGTTGGCTTCGCCCTGGATCACGTTGATCAGGTCGTACACCACGCGGCGCTCGCACCCCATGATGAGGTCGAGGTTGCGCAGGCCGACGTCAAAGTCGATCACGGCGGTCTTGTGGCCGCGCAGGGCGAGGCCGGAAGCAAAGGCGGCACTGGTGGTGGTTTTGCCCACGCCACCCTTGCCGGAAGTCACGACGACGATTTTGGCCATGTGTAGTACGTATTGAAAAGAGAAAATTCAGAGAAAAACGGGGCTTACAAAGGCTCGATCAGCAGCTTCTCGCCGTCGAGCCGCACCTGGGCCGGCTTGCCCAGCACCTCGGGCGGTATCGCCACCTCGGTGGTGCGGTAGATGCCGGCAATGGACACCAGCTGTGGTTCCATGCAGGTCGTGAAAATGCGCGCCTCGGTGTTGCCGCGCGCGCCGGCAATGGCGCGGCCGCGCAGCGGGGCGTAGACGTGGATATTTCCATCGGCAATCACCTCGGCGCCAAAGCTGACCACAGCCAGCACCACCAGATCTGCGCCGCGGGCATAGACCTGCTGGCCTGAGCGCAGCGGCTTGTCGATCACCACCGTCGCCGGACCGGGGATCTGCACCTCGCGCACCACTTCAATTTCGTGCACCACCTCATGCACCACTTCCCGCGCAGCGCTCTCGGTGCGCGCGGGCCCGGCCTCCGGAGCCGCGGCCAGACCGGCAGCAACGGCTGCGGCCATTTGCTCCGGATTGCCCCCTCGCACCGCCACGGGCAGCGTGGCGTGGGCGCGCAGCACGGCGCACAGTCCGGGAAAATCGATGGCCTCCTGCAACTCGCGCAGCCACGCCAGATCGATCAGCACGGCGTCGTTGTCGAAGAAGCCGGGATCGTCCTGCAGGCGCTCGGCCAGCTCGCTGGCGAGCCGCGCCGGGTCGGGAGAGCGCAGCAGCACGGCCAACACGGGCAGCGAAGCGCTCTTGAGCTCAATACGGGTGCGGGCCAGGCCCGCCGTGTCTGCGGCCATGAAGTCTCTGCGTTGCGCCCGGCTCTTCCAGGCGCGCGAAAAGGCCCGAGTGTACTTGGGCGTGCCGCAGCGCCTGCGGGTGTGCGGGCGGCCTGCCCAGATGCGCTCAGGCGCAAGCATCGTGCTGCCAGGAATCGCTCCGGCTCACCGCGCCAGTACGGCATGGTGCAAACCCCAGGGCGCAGGAACCCAGCATTTCTGTCACGATGGTGGGCCGCCTATCCTGGGCACGTGTTCAAGCGCTTCGCCATTTTTTGAAGCCGCCCGACCCTGCGGGAGAGCCCTTTGAACCAGCACCTGCCTTTTTTCAGTACTCTGGCGCTGCAGGACGCGCTCCAGTTGTCCCGGGAAATGCTGGAGCATCTCCCGGTGGGCATTGCCCTGTTCGACCCCGAGCTGCGTGTTTTGTCCATCAACCGCCTGGCCATCCGGATGCTGGAGTTTCCGCAGGAGCTGTTCTCCGGCGAGATGCCCTCACTGGAGGATTTGCTTTACTTCAATGCCTGCCGTGGCGAATACGGCCCTGGCGATCCGCACGAACAGACCCGCCAGCGCATGGAGCTGGCGCTGAAGCTCGAAGCGCACCGCTTTGTGCGCCAACGCCCTGACGGCGTCGTGCTCGACGTCATTGGCGCGCCCCTGCCCGGCGGCGGTTTCGTCAGCATCTACACCGACATCACCGAGCGCGAGCGCAATGCCACGGCCATGCGCGACCAGGCCCTGTACCTGAGCAGCGTGCTGGCGCACCTGCCGCAGGGCATCTCGGTGTTTGACGAACAGTTGCGCCTCAAATGCTGGAACCAAAAGTTTCTCGAGGTGCTCGACCTGCCGCCAGCGGGGGTCTATCCCGACGTGGCGTTCGAGGACCTGATCCGCTACCCGGCCGAGCGCGGTGAGTTCGGCCCCGGTGACCCCGAAGCCTATGTACAACAACGCCGAAAAGGGGCCCTGCGGTTTGAGCCCCACCGGCTCGAACGCACCCGGCCCACGGGCCGCACACACCTGATCGAGGGCTGCCCCATGCAGGCCGACGGGCGTACGGTGGGCTTCGTCACCAGCTACACCGATATCACCGAGAACAAGGCGCGCGAGGCCGCCCTGACCGAGAAGAACGCGCTGCTCCAGACCCTGGCCGACAACCTGCCTTGCGGCGTGAGCATCTTCGACAAGGATCTGCACCTGGTGCTGATGAACGACGAGGCCATCCGCCTGCTGGGCTTTACCCGCGAGCTGGTCAACCAGTGCCCCCATTTTTCCGAACTGGCGCGCTTCAATGCCGAGCGGGGTGAATACGGCGCGGTAGATGTGGAAGCTTTCGTGGCAGATCTCACGGCCAAGGCGCTGCACCCCACACACCACCGCATGGAGCGCGTACGGCCCAACGGGGTCGTCATTGATCTGGTGGGGGCCCCCATACCGCACGGTGGTTTGGTCACCCTCTACTCCGACGTCACCGAGCAGCGCAACGCCGCGCGCGCCATCGAACGCCTGGCGCACCACGACACCCTGACCGGCCTGGCCAACCGCTACGCGCTGGAGGCACGGCTGGACCAGCTCGTGGCCGACGCGCGGCGCCACGACCGCCGGCTGGCCGTGCTGTTCCTCGACATGGACAACTTCAAGGGCATCAACGACAGCATGGGCCACAGCGTAGGGGACGAGTTTCTGCGCGTGACGGCACAGCGCCTGCGCAGCGCCGTGCGCGAGAACGACATCGTGGCCCGGCTCGGTGGGGACGAGTTCGTGGTGGTATTTTCGGACATGGGCGAACCCCAGCATGCCCTGTCGGCAGCCACCAAGTTGCTGGACAAGTTGTCCCAACCGGTCACCCTGGCCGGGCAGGAGCTGAGCCCCTCCACCTCCATCGGCATCTGCTTCTTTCCACAGGACGGACGAGACCGCGGCAGCCTGATGCAAAGCGCCGACATCGCCATGTACCAGGCCAAGCAGATGGGCAAAGGCACCTACCGCTGCTTCGACCCGGCCATGATGGCCGTGGCCACCCAGCGCGCGGCCATGGAGCGGGCGCTGAAAGAAGCGGTCGCACTCGAGCGCTTCGAGGTGCACTACCAGCCGCTGGTGGACTGCCGCACCCGCGCGGTGCTGGGGTGCGAGGCCCTGATTCGCTGGCAACACCCCGACGGCCATTGGATCGCGCCGCTTGATTTCATCCCCCTGGCGGAGGAGCTGGGCCTGATCAACCAGGTGGGCAAGCTGGTGCTGCAGCTGGCCTGCAGCACCCTGGCCCTGTGGCACCGCGAGGGATTCACACATCTGGGCATGTCGGTCAATCTCAGCGCGGTGCAGTTGCGCAATCCGCTCCTGCCCGAACAGATTGCCGAAATACTGCAAATCAACGGCCTGTCGGCGGCCGCCTTGACGCTGGAGATCACGGAATCCGTGGCCATGCAGGACCCCCAGACCAGCATCCAGCGGCTGGAGCAGATTCGCGCCCTGGGCGTGCGCCTGGCCATGGACGACTTCGGCACCGGCTACTCCTCGCTCGCCTACCTCAAGCGCCTTCCGCTCAACATCCTCAAGCTCGACCGCAGCTTTGTGCAGGATCTGGAATCGAACCCCAACGACGCCGCCATCTGCACCGCCACCATCGGCCTGGCACACCACCTGGGACTGGCTGTGGTGGCCGAAGGCGTGGAGACCGAGGGGCAGCATGCCTTCCTCGACCGCCTGGGCTGCGACGTGTGCCAGGGCTACCTGTTCAGCCGCCCGTTGCCCGGCGACGCGCTGCGGCGATGGCTGGGCGGCCTGCCGGGTGTCAGCACGGCGTGAGCAAGGGTCTGCCTTGCCCTACGCCGCCCTGCGAAGACAGAAATGCAAATAGAAACGCCGTTTTCCATCGGCAGTGTTCCAATCGCCCGGCACAGCGCGGCGGCCCCGAGCGGTTCGCGAGCGCATCACTCGTTTTCAAGAAGGATTTTTGAGATGACCACCGCCCCCAGTCTGACTCCTGCGCACTCGCGCGCCACAAGCCTTTTGCGACCCGTTGTGGCGCTGGGCTGCGCCCTGGTGGCCCTGACGGGCTGTGGCGGCGGCTCTGGCGACACGGCGCAGCCACCCGCAGCCAACCTCGCGGCACCCACGAACTTCACGGTGAGCAACCTCGGAACCTTCGGATGGAGCGCGACACCTGGCGCCACCCGTTATGAACTGTTTGTGGACCCGGACGGCGCGGGCCCGCTGGCAGAGGCCAAGGCAGACGATTACAACCAGGCCACCGGCACCGGATTTACTTACGCTCAAGCGGGGATTCAACAGATTTCAGGCGCCCTCTACGCAACCGCCTCTGCGTCCAGCCTGGCAGCAAGCCTCAACGCCCACTACCGCCTGCGCGCGTGCGACGTCAGCGGTTGCGGCGCTTTTACGGCGGCGAAGACCTATGACATTGTCAATGCCATCAGCCACGAATTCCCCTCGGGACGTGTCGCCACCAAATTTACCTACGGTTTGGACGGCTATCCGCGGCTATCCAAGGACGGCCTGACATTGGTCATCGGCCAGTCGAGCCCCGCCGCCGACTCTGCTGTGTACGTTTTCACGCGCCCCAGCAGCGCGCAACCATGGCAGCCACAAACGGTTCTGCGCTCCGGCAAAAGCTATTTCGGGGAGAAGGTCGCGCTCTCCTCGGACGGCAGCACCCTGGCCATACAAGGAATGGAACCAACCAACGGCAATGTCAATGCGCTCACTAGTGTGGTGTACCTCTACCAGCGCAGCGGCAGTACCTGGGATCAGCAAGCCTCTCTGGAAGCACCCACCGCACCATCGGCATGCCCACAACCATGCCGCGCTGGGAGCATTGGTCATTTGGCGCTGTCTGCCAATGGCAACCTGCTTGCTACATCGCTGAGCTTCAACACACCCGCAGGCGTCGGTTCCACATCCATTGGCGCCGTAGTGACCTACGTCCGCAATGGAACATCGTGGTCTCAACAAACCTTGCTGGAAACGGGCGGCAAATCTGTGGATCTATTGGCTCTGGCAGCAGACGGCAAAACCTTGGCAGTGAATCAAGGCGCTTTTTATCTTGGCGCCCCCTCACCACAGACGACCACCCCTTTCGCGCTGGTCTTTACCCAGCAAAATGGCACGTGGAGCCAGCAAGCCCGCATTCCCGTAGGCATTGTGTACCTGGTGACTGTTGGGGCTAGCTCGCTCAGCACCATGGAGCTGTCTGGCGATGGCAACACCCTCGCCATCCTTGCCAGCAATGATCCTGGGCGTCAGCCCCCAGAACTCGACATCAAGCCAGCGGATCTCTCGTGTGGCCCGATGGTGGGCAGCTTGTATATGGCACTGTATGCACGCAATAGCAGCACCTGGCAACGGCAAGCCGCGATCTCGCGCGGAAATGCAGACTCCTGGGCACTGGCCAGCGACGGCAACGCCGTGTTCTACGGCAACGCACTGTTCACGCGCAGCAACGGCACCTGGGCTTGCCCTTGATCGGCTGCTGCGCGAGGGGCCTGCCGAGCTTTGGGGCCAGACAAAGCGCGGCTCGGTGTACCCGGTGGCATCGAGCCCTGCATTAGCATCGGCACCATGCCCCTGACGCGAAAGCCCCACCTCGACACGCTCTTCATTGCCTTGCTGCTCGCCTGCTGCATGTTCTGGGGCTTTCAGCAGGTGCTGATCAAAGCCACTGTGGCCGAGGTGGCGCCGGTGTTCCAGGGCTTTGTGCGTTTTGTCATGGCGAGCGTCGCTGTCCTGCTCTGGTGCCTGTGGCGCGGCGTGCCGGTGAGCCCCTTGCACGAGGGCCGCCAGAACCGCGGGGCGCTTTGGGGCGGACTGCTGGCCGGGGCGCTGTTTGCCGGTGAATTCGCGTGCATCTATATCGGGCTGCAGTACACACAAGCCTCGCGCCTGACGGTGTTTCTGTATTGCGCGCCGTTCTGGGTGGCCCTGATTTTGCCGCGCTTGGTCGCTGGCGAAGGCCTGCGCGGCTGGCAATGGCTGGGTCTGGCGGGCGCCTTCGTGGGCGCGGCGCTGGCGCTGGGCGACGGGTTGTGGCACCCCGCTGTGCAGACCCAGCCGCTGGCCTGGGTGGGCGACCTGCTGGGCCTGGCCGCCGGACTGATGTGGGCGCTGACTACCGTGGTGATCCGCAGCACCCCGATGGGCCGCATTGCCCCCGCCAAGCAGCTGCTCTACCAGGTTGGGGTGAGCGCGGCCGTCCTTCCCTTTCTGTCGCTTGCGCTCGGCGAGACCTGGTCTTTGCAACTGAGCGGCTTTGCCTGGGCCTCGCTGCTGCTCCAATCGCTGGTGGGCGCGTTTGCCAGCTACCTGGCGTGGATGTGGATGCTGGCGCACTACAACGCCACCAAGATGTCGTCCTTTGTCTTTTTGACGCCGGTGTTTGCCTTGCTCTTTGGCGCGTTCTGGCTGGGCGAGACCATCACCCCCGGCCTGCTGGCGGCGCTGACGCTGGTGGCAGTGGGCATCATCGTCGTCAACCGCCGCCCCCGGATGGCGGCTGGCGCGTAGGTTTTCCGCCGACACGCAGGCCCGCGCTGCCCTGACGCGCACCAACCCCCGGCCCGCGCACAGTGAAGGCGCGGCGGCGCGCAGCCCGCACATCGCCGCAACACAAGCAAAAGGAGGCTCTCCATGGCCCACAGCAATCTTCTGGGCGGCGACAGCATCGCCGTGCAACCCGATGGCCGCAGCGCCGAGGCGCTGGGCACCAGCGGCAATTCCGACAGCGGCAGCGACGTGGTGGGCACGCTCAGCCGCGCCGAACTGCAAAGCGACAGCGACGCCACCGGCACCGGCGAGCAATCGGACGTAGAGCGCGACAACGCTGCTGCCGCGAGCGACATCCGCCCGGACCGCGTGCGCGGCAGCGAGGGCTTGCAGGCCCCCGGCACGGCTGCCAGAGAAATAGACCAGTTAGCCAGCGACGACGACGCGGCGCCCGGAGAAGATCCGTCGGTCTGAGAGCGGCGCGCTTTTGCTCGCGACGGTCCAAGTCAGGCGCCGTCCGTGGGGCGCATATTGCTATGCAATAGATAGCTGTTTGTGCTTACCCAATAAGCGCTGGACGTCTAAAAGTCTTAGAATTTCGGGATGCGGATGCGGCTGATCATCAAGGAGCCCGACAGCGCGAACACCAGCACCAGCGGGTGCAGGTTCCAGCCGGCCACATGCCACTGGCCAAACCACAGCGTTTCGCGCACCGCGCCCAGCGCGGCAGCCACCGCCAGCAGGGCCACGAGCACGATGGACGTGGGAATGGGCGTGCCCTCGAAGTACTTCACCTTGCCGTCGTCGCCCGAGAGCGTTTCGGCCGTCACGTTGTAGCGCGCCAGGCGCGAGACGCCGCAGGCGACAAAGTAGGCCAGCACGATGCGGTCCCAGCCGCCCTGCATACCGCAGGCGTAGGCCAGCACGGCGGGCGCGACGCCAAAGGAGATCACATCGGCCAGCGAATCGAGTTCGCGCCCCATGGCCGAGCTTTTTTGCCGCCAGCGCGCCACACGGCCATCGAGCACATCAAAAATGAGCGCGGCCAGCACCAGTGCGGCGGCGTAATACACATGCTGCCGGTTGCCGTTTTCCAGGTAGGTCATGGCGGAAAACAGTGCGCCGACGCCGCAAACGGCATTGCCCAGCGTGAACCAGTCGGCGAGGTGGAACTCGCGAATCATGGAAAAGCGCTTCGGGCGGTTATCAGTGGAGTCGGTCATGGGGGCCTTCCGGCAGAGGTCGGGGCTTCATTATGGAAGCGCGCCTGGCAGCTTCCCTGTCGGCGAAACGCGCATATGGCTGGGGGCGGGCCAGGGGCCGATCGCCCGGAGACGCCAGCGTGCGGCAACTGCCGGTGCAGCGCCAGGGTTATGTGATGACCACCTGGGCGTTTTAGCCGCGCATGCGCGCTGCGCGCTCGACCGCAAACGCCACGTACCAGTCGAGGCAAGCGGGGTTCGCCATGGCGTCCTTGTTGACCACTTTGTCGATGGGCTGGCCCAGCAGCATCTTCTTGATCGGCAGCTCCTGCTTTTTGCCGCTGAGCGTACGCGGCACCTCGGGCACGGCGAAGATGTCGTCGGGTACAAAGCGCGGGCTCAGGGCGGTGCGCACCGCCCCGTTGATGCGCGCGCGCAGCGCCTCGGTAAGCAGGTGGCCCGGGCGCAGCACCACAAAGAGCGGCATGTAGCTCTCGCGCCCCAGGTATTCCAGGTCCACCACGAGGCTGTCGATCACCTCGGACAGGGCTTCGACGGCGCTGTAGATTTCGCTCGTGCCCATGCGCAGGCCGTGGCGGTTGATGGTGGCGTCCGAGCGGCCGTAGATCACGCAGCCAGGGTGGTCCGCACTGCCGATCTCGATCCAGTCGCCGTGGCGCCAGACGGCGCCCATCTCGGGCGGGCCGTCGCCGCCGCCGGGCAGGCGCCCGTGGCCCGCAGGAAAGGTGTCGAAGTAGCTCGACAGGTAGCGTTCGCCACCCGGGTCCCCCCACAGGTACAGCGGCATCGACGGGATGGGCTGCGTGCAGACCAGTTCACCGACGGCGTCCAGCACCGGCTGGCCGTGGGTGTCCCAGGCCTCGACGGCGGCGCCCAGCATGCGGCACTGCATGCGGCCGGGGATTTGCGGCAGCTCGCAGTTGCCGCCAATGAAGGCGCCGGCAAAGTCGGTGCCCCCCGAGATGTTGGCCCACCAGATGCCGTCCGCCCGGTTGCCATCGACGCCCGCCGCCGCCATGAAGCGCGTGCCCCATTGCTGTACTTCGGCCGACAGCGGCGAGCCGGTGGAGCCCAGCGCGCGGATGCGGGTCAGATCGCCGCACTGCGCGGCGGTGATGCCGGCCTTCATGCAATTGGCGTAGAAGGCTGCGCCCGCGCCAAAAAAGCTCACGCCGGCTTCGCTGGCAAAACGCCACAACCGCGTCCAGTCGGGCGCTTCTTTGGATCCGCCGGGGTTGCCGTCGAAGATGGCGCAGGTGGTTCCCAGCAACAGACCCGCCATCTGCGCATTCCACATGACCCAGCCGGTGGAGCTGTACCAGTGGTAGCGCTCGCCCCAGCTGTTGGGCGCGTAGCTGCAGCCAATGTCGTTGTGCAGCGCGCCCAGCTCCATCAGCACCAGCAGCATGCCGCCGTGGCCATGGACGATCGGTTTGGGCAGGCCGGTGGTGCCGCTGGAATAGACGATCCACAGCGGGTGGTCAAAGGGCAGCCACATCGGTTCAAAGCCGTCAATTTCGGCATCATTTTGGCCGCTAGCGCTTATCCAGCTTGCACAACCAGCTACAGAAACAGAAGCATTCAGGTTGCCCACCACGACGCAGTGGCGCAGGCTGGGCAACTGCGCGCGCAGCTCGGCGAGCACCGGCAGGCGATCGTGCTCGCGACCGCCGTGCACCACGCCATCGACGCCAATCAGCACCGTGGGTTCGATCTGCCGGAAGCGGTCCAGCACCGCCTGCGTTCCCATGTCGGGCGCACAAATGCTCCAGACGCCGCCAATGGCCGCCGTCGCCAGCAGGGCGACTGCAGCTTCAGGGATGTTGGGCAGGTAGGCCGCCACGCGATCGCCCGGCTGCACACCTGCGGCCTGCAAGTGCAGCGCAAGCGAGGCCACCTGGCGGCGCAGCTCGGGCCAGGAGAGTTCGCGCTGCGCGCCGCGCTCGTTGCTGGCCACGATGGCCGGCATGCCGGCGGCCTCTGCGCCATCGACATGGCGCAGCACCTGGCGCGCGTAGTTCACCTGCGCGCCGGGGAACCACACCGCGCCGGGCATGGCGTTCCTGGTCAGCACGCCCAGGTGCGGCGTGGGCGACTGGATGTCGAAGAACTCCCAGATGCTTTGCCAGAACACGTCGAGATCGGTGGTGGACCAGCGCCACAGCGCGTCGTAGTCGTCAAAGTGCAGGCCGCGCTCGGCGCGCAGCCAGTCCTGGTAGAGGCGAATCTGAGGAATGTGGGGCGCTTGCATAGACTCTTGAGGGTAGCGCCACCGACGCGGCGACGTGACTAGGGTTTGTACGGTTGTACAAAGGTTTTGTACGATCGTTCAATACCGCCATGCCGACGCTCATCCGCCCGCGCACACGCCGCGCAAAAACCGCCACGGGCGAGCGCCCAGATCGCCGCGCGGCCATCCTGTTGGCTGCAGAAAGGCTGTTTGCCGAGCATGGCTATCACGCAGTATCGATCCGGCAGATTGCCCAGGAAGCCGCCGTTCCGCTGGCCCTGGTGGGCTATTACTTTGGCCAGAAGCACGAGCTGTTTCACGCCATCTTTGCCCATTGGCGCGGCACCATCTCCGAGCGCCTGGCGCTGCTGGCCGACGCCGAGACGAGTCCACGCGATGCCCACCACCTGGGCCGCATCGTGCACGCCTTTGTGCAGCCGGTGCTGCAACTGCGGGCCAGCAGCGAAGGCGAGTACTACGCGCTGCTGGTGGCGCGCGAGCTCCTGTACCGCACTCCAGGCACTGAGCAGGTGCTGGCCGATTTTTTTGACCCCATGGCGCACGCCTTCATTGCGGCGCTGCAGGCGGCCTGCCCCGGCAGCACGCGGGCCCAGACCGCCTGGGCCTACCAGTTCACCATGGGCGCGCTGCTGCACCACCTGATTGATCACCGCGTCGAACGCCTGTCGCTGGGCGCCAATACGCCCCACGACGCGCAGGCCGCGCCGCTGCTCACGGCCTTCATTACCGCCGGAATTGGCGCGCTGCTGCTGCCGGCGCAGCCGCTCCCGCATTCCGCCGCCACCCGTTGATACCGACCCAAAAGGAGACTTCCCATGCACCGCCGCACCCTGCACCGCCTGACCCTGGCCGCCACGCTTGCCCTTGTCGCCACGGGCACCGCGTACGCCCAGCAAACGATTCGCCTCACAGCGGCCGGCGGCCATCCGCCAGTGTTCCTGTGGGTCAAGCTCATCGACGAATTTTTCATCCCCGAGGTGGACAAGCGCCTGGCGGCCGCTGGCGGCAAGACCAGGATCGACTGGACGCGCGCCTGGGGCGGCACGCTCATCAAGATCGGCAGCGAATCCAAGGGCATTGCCGACGGCGTGGCCGACATCGGCTTTGTTGGCACCATTTTTGAAGCGCCGCGCTTCCCGCTGCAAAACGTGAGCTACTTCGCGCCTTTTGGCTCCGACGACATCGGCGCCGTCACCAAGGTGGTGAACCAGCTGCAGCACGACGTACCCTCCATGGGCGGCACCTGGACCAAGAACGGCCTGGTGTACCTGGGGGGCGCAGCGCTCGACTCCTACCACCTGTGGACCAACTTCCCGGTCAACTCGGTGGACGACCTCAAGGGCAAGAAGATCACGGCGCCCGGACCCTCGGCCAACTGGATTCGCGACACCGGCGCGGTGGCGGTGGCGGGCAACCTGAACACCTATTACGAGGACATCAAGTCGGGCGTGTCCAACGGTGTCATCACCTTCGCCACCGGAGCCTGGGGTGCCAAGGTGCACGAAGTGGCGCCCTACATCACCAAAGTCAATTTCGGCTCGCAGTTCGCAGGCGGCATCGCCATGAACAAGGGGCGTTTCGACAAACTGCCGCCTGAGGTGCAAAAAGTCTTCCGCGACGTCGGCGACGAATACAGCGTGCGCTTTGCTGCGGCGCAGACCGCTGCCGCCGCCGGCCTGCTCAAGAAGATGGAAGAAGCCGGCGCCAAGATCAGCGAGTTGCCGGCCGCCGAGCGCAAGCGCTGGGCCGATACCTTGCCGCCGATTGCCAAGACCTGGGCCGCTGACCTGCAAGCCAAGGGCCTGCCCGCCGACGAAGTGCTCAAGGGTTATGTCGAGGGGCTCAAGAAAAGCGGCGCCGATTTGCCGCGCGACTGGTCGGCCAAGTAAGAACGCGGCAACATGGAGCATTCAGCCCCAACCGACGCCAGCCCTCCAGCAGTGGCGCGCGACGCCTACGGCCAGCCCATGCCTTGGAAGTTCCACCGCGTGCTGCAGGCGCTCAATGCGCTGGGCACGCTGTGGATCGTGGCGCTCATGGTGCTCATCAACACCGATGTGCTGGGCCGCAACCTGTTGAACGCACCGGTGCGCGGCGTCACCGAACTGGTGTCGCTGTCCATCGTCGGCATCGTCTTCCTGCAACTGGCCGACACGCTGCACAGCGGCCGCATCACGCGCGCCGATGTGATGCTGCAAGGCCTGGAGCAGAACCGGCCGCGCCTGGCGGCGCTGCTGCACGCCGCCTTCCACCTGATCGGTGCGGTGCTGATGGCGACCATCCTCTGGGCCGCCTGGGAGCCGCTGTGGGAGTCCATCCGCATCCGCGAATATGTCGGCGCGATTGGCGACTTCACCGCGCCGGTGTGGCCGGTGCGCCTGGTGATGCTGGTGGGGCTTGCGGCCACGCTGACCACCTTCGTGCTGCTGGCGTACGCCGACTGGCGGCGCTTTGGCGCGCTGCGCCAGCGCACGGTGACCCTGCCATGAGCCCGGCGCTGATTGCCTGCGCCTCCCTGGTGCTGATGCTGGCGCTGATCTGGGCCGGCATGCATGTGGCCGTGGTGCTGGCCGTGGTGTCCTTCATTGGAGTCTGGCTGATCAGGGGCGATCCGGGCATTGCCGCCAACCTGCTGGCGCAGGCCAGCAGCGATGCGATTGCCAGCCACATCTTTGGCGTGGTGCCGCTGTTCGTGCTGACCGGCTTTCTCGTCGCCCACGCCGATATCGGCAAGGACGCGTTTGAGGTGGCCAACCAGCTGCTGCGGCGCCTGCGCGGCGGCCTGGGCATTGCCACGGTGGCGTCGAACGCGGTCTTTGCGGCCATCACCGGCGTCTCCATCGCCTCCGCCGCCGTGTTCACCCGCGTGGCGGTGCCCGAGATGCTGCGCTTTGGCTACAACCCGAAGTTTGCCGTGGGCGTGGTGGCCGGTTCCTCGGTGCTGGGCATGCTGATCCCGCCCAGCCTGTTGATGATTCTGTACGGCTTCCTGGCCAACCAGTCGGTGGGTGACCTGTTCACCGCCGGCATCGTGCCGGGGCTGGTGCTGGCGCTGGCCTATGCGCTGGGCATTGTCGTGATGTCCTACGTCTGGCCGCGCTCGGTGTACCTGGGCGGCGCGCCGCAGCCCGTTGACGCGATGGTGCTCATGCCCGCGGGCATGCTGCTGCGCAAGATGGTGCCCAGCGTGCTGATGATCGTGCTGGTGCTTGGCGGCCTGTACGCGGGCTACTTCACCGCGACCGAGGCGGGCGCCGTCGGCGCCGCGCTGGCCTTGGTGATTGCGCTGCTGCGCGGCAAGATCACCCCGCGCACGCTCTGGAGCGTGCTGACCGAAACCGGCCATGTCACGGTGTCGGTCAGCTTCCTCATCATCTGCGCCACCATCTACACGCGCATGCTGGCGATGTCGGGCATGCCGCAGTTCCTGCTGGAATCCATGACCCACGCCGGCCTGGGCGCGACGGCGTTCCTGATGGTCTACGTGCTGATCGTCATTGCGCTCGGCATGGTGGTCGATTCCTCGTCCATCCTGCTCATCGTGCTGCCGCTCATGCTGCCCCTGGCCGAGCAGTTCGGCATGAACATGATCTGGTTCGGCGTGGTCACCGTGGTGGCGGTGGAAATTGGCCTGCTGACGCCGCCGTTTGGCCTGTCGGTCTACGTCATCAAGAGCACGCTGCAAGACCAGAGTGTGTCGCTCGGCGACATCTTCCGTGGCACGGCGCCGTTCACTCTGATGATGTTTGCCGTGCTGCTGCTGCTCATCTTCTTCCCATCGATCAGCCTGGTGCTGCTCAAGTAAAGGACTTGCCATGCACGGCCCCAACCCGCTCGACGGTTTCGAGGTCGACCGCGCAACGATCCAGACCGTTGGCCACGACCTGCAGCGGCCCGAATGCATCTTGGCCGAGCCGGACGGCACGCTCTGGGCAGCGGACGCGCGCGGCGGCGTCATGCGCATTGCTCCGGACGGCACCCAGCGCTTCATCGGCCAGCAGGCCGATGCGCGCTTTGGACAGGCCAAGGCCGACGACGACGCCGCCGTTGAGCACAAGTTCACCACCGGCACGCTGCCCAACGGCCTCGCGTTCGCCGAGAACGGCGACATCCTGATCTCCAACTTCGGCACCGACCGGCTTGAGCGCATGACCCGGGACGGCCAGACCCGCGTGCTGGCCGACTCCATCGACGGCCAGCCCATAGGCAAGGTGAACTTCGTGCTGCGCGACGCCAAGGGCCGCATCTGGATCACCGTCTCGACCCGCGTCAACCCCTGGACCAAGGCGGCTGGCACGCGTGTGCGCGACGGCTACGTGGCGGTGCTTGACGCCACCGGTCTGTACGTGGTGGCGGACGGCTTTCACTTCACCAACGAAATCCGCCTCGACGCACGCGGCGAGTGGCTCTACATCGTCGAGACGACGGGCCCGCACATCACCCGCATGCGGGTGGACGAGAGCGGCCCACGCGTGCGCCTCACCGAGCGCGAAATCTTCGGCCCCAGCCATCTGGGCGGCTTTCCCGACGGCATTGCCTTTGACGCTCACGGCAACCTGTGGTGCACGCTGGTGATGGTGGACCAGCTTATTGCGCTGACGCCGCAAGGCGACAAGCGTGTGCTGCTGGACGACGGCAACCCGCAGGCCTCGCGCCGCTTGCTGCAGGGCATGGCGGACGGCTTCGTCAGCCCGGAAGACATGCTCGCCGCACGCGGCACCGTGGCGCCCTGGATGGCGAGCATCACCTTCGGCGGCCCGGACCTGCGCACCGTGTACATCGGCAGCCTGATGGGCACCCGCATTCCCTTTTTCCGCTCACCAGTGGCCGGGCTGCCGCCCGCGCATTGGAATTAGTCCCCGCTTTTTTTGGAGAACCCATGGCCCGCACCTTTGTCGACCTTTCCATTTATCTGGAAAACGACGTCATTTCCGACCCGCCCGCGTTCGCGCCAAAGATTCAGTACTTCTCGCACGAGAACACCTTTGAGCAGATCGCGCCCTTCTTCCCCGGCCTGAAAAAGGAAGACTTGCCCGACGGCGAAGGCTGGGCGGTGGAGCTGGTTCAGCTCTCCACCCACAACGGCACCCACCTGGACGCGCCCTACCACTTTCACTCGACGATGGACCAGGCGTTGGGCGACAAGAAGCCGGCCATCACCATCGACCAGGTGCCGCTCGAATGGTGCTTTCAGCCCGGCGTGAAGCTCGATTTCCGCCACTTTGCAGACGGCTACGTAGTGACGGCTGCGGACGTCGAGGCCGAGCTGGCGCGCATCGGCCACACGCTCAGCCCCTTGGAGATCGTCGTCGTCAACACCCGCGCGGGCTCGCGCTACGGCCACGGCGATTTCGTCAGCTCCGGTTGCGGCATGGGCTATGCGGCCACCATGTACCTGCTGGAGCGCGGCGTGCGCCTCACCGGCACCGACGCCTGGAGCTGGGACGCGCCCTTTGTGCACACCGCGCAGAAGTACGGCCAGACGCACGACGCGAGCCTGATCTGGGAAGGCCACAAGGCCGGCCGCGACATCGGCTACTGCCACCTGGAGAAGATGCACAACCTCGAAGCCCTGCCGCCCACGGGCTTCATGATCAGCTGCTTCCCGCACAAGATTCGCGGCGCCTCGGCCGGTTGGACGCGCGCCGTGGCGATCTTCGACGACGCGCTGTTGCCCGCCAAAGCGGAGAAGATGTGAGCCCGCCATGACCACGCTCGACCACACCCACGACCCGGCGGCCCGCAGCTGGGTGGCTTCGGCCAACGCGCCCGGCGCCGATTTCCCGATCCAGAACCTACCTTTTGCCGTGTTCCGCCGCCACGGGAGCGACGAGCCGTTTCGTGGCGGCGTGGCCATTGGCGACCAGATCCTGGACCTGGCGGCCGCCGCTGCCAGCGACGTCTTCACGGGCGATGCTGCTCTCGCCCTGCAAGCTGCTGCCGGCCAGACCCTCAATACCCTGATGGCGCTGGGCCAGCCGGCCTGGTCGGCGCTGCGCCTGGCGCTGTCGCGCGCGCTGCGCGCAGGCGCGGCCGAGCAAGCCCAGCTTGCCGCCTGCCTGGTGCCGCAGTCTGATGCCGAGTACACCGTGCCGGCGCGCATCGGCGACTACACCGATTTTTATACCTCGGTCTATCACGCCACCAACATCGGGCGCCAGTTCCGCCCCGACAACCCGCTGCTGCCCAATTTCAAGTGGATCCCGATTGGCTACCATGGACGCGCGTCGAGCATTGGCGTGTCGGGCCAGACCTTCCCCCGGCCGGTCGGTCAGACCATGCCGCCGGGCGCGACCGAGCCCTCGTTCGGCCCGTGCAAGCGGCTGGACTACGAGCTTGAGCTGGGCGTTTTTATGGGCAGTGGCAATGCGCTGGGCCAGCCTATTCCTATTACCGAGGCAGAGGCCGGCGTGTTCGGGCTCTGCCTGCTCAATGACTGGTCGGCCCGGGACATCCAGGCCTGGGAATACCAGCCGCTCGGCCCCTTCCTGTCAAAGAACTTCGCCACCACCATTTCCCCGTGGATCGTGACGCTCGAAGCCCTGGCGCCGTACCGCGTGCCGTTCACGCGTCCCGAGAGCGATCCGCAGCCGCTGCCCTACCTGGACGCGCCCGCCAATTGGGCGCAAGGCGCCATTGACGTGCAGCTCGAAGTGCTGCTGCAGACGCAGGCGATGCGCGATGCGGGCCAGGAGGCTGCACGCCTGACGCACACCAGCTACCGGCACGCTTACTGGACGGTGGCCCAGATGGTGGCGCACCACACGGTCAATGGCTGCAACCTGCAGCCGGGCGACCTGCTGGGCACCGGCACCCTGTCAGGCCCGACGCTGGACCAGGCCGGCGCGCTGATCGAGCTGACCGTCGGCGGCAAGCAGGCGCTCACGCTGCCCAACGGCCAGACCCGAACCTACCTGGAAGACGGTGATGCGGTGGTGCTGCGCGGCTGGTGTGAAAAGCCGGGCGCCGCGCGCATCGGCTTTGGCGAGTGCACGGGAACCGTGCTGCCTGCGCGAAGCTGAGCATCGGGGGTGTAAGAACTTTTGTGTAAACGGTCCATTAGCAGGAAACTGCTGCAGTTCAAAAGAAATGCAAACAAATGACCGTCACGAACGAATTGATCGACAGCCTGCTGGTTGATTACAAGAAACCTGAGGACCTCATCGGGGAGAGCGGCCTGCTCAAGTTGCTTACCAAGAAACTGGTGGAGCGTGCCCTTGAAGCGGAGATGGCTGAACATCTGGGCCACGCCAAGAACGAAGCGGTCGCCAACCCTGCTGGCAACACCCGCAACGGCAAGAGCAAGAAGACCCTCAAAGGCGACTTTGGCGAACTACCCATAGAAATCCCTCGCGACCGCCACGGTAGCTTTGAGCCGCAGATCGTCCCCAAGCACCAGACCCGCTGGGAAGGTTTTGACGAAAAGATCCTGTCGCTGTATGCCCGCGGCATGACCGTGCGTGAAATCCAGAGCCATCTGGAAGAGATGTATGGCGCGCAGGTGTCGCCCACCCTGATCTCATCTGTCACCGATGCCGTCATGGATGAGGCCAAAGCCTGGCAAGCCCGTCCGCTGGACGCGCTGTACCCCATCGTCTATCTGGACTGCATTCATGTCAAAACGCGCGATGCAGGGGCCGTGCGGGCCAAAGCCGTGTATCTGGCTTTGGGCATCAACATGGCTGGCGAGAAGGAAATCCTGGGCCTGTGAATCGCCCAAACGGAAGGTGCCAAGTTCTGGCTGCAGGTGGTCACCGAACTCAAAAACCGGGGTGTGCAGGACATCTTCATCGCCTGCGTGGATGGCCTTAAAGGCTTCCCCGATGCCATTGAGGCGGTGTACCCCAAGACCGCTGTTCAGCTTTGCCTGGTGCACATGGTGCGCCACAGCCTGAACTACGTGAGCTGGAAACTGCGCAAGGTGGTTGCTGCCGACCTGAAACCCATCTACGCCGCATCCACCGTGGACGAGGCGCACATCCGGCTGGGTGAGTTTGATGACAAGTGGGGCGCTGACTATCCGACCATCGTCAAATCATGGCGCAGCAACTGGGCACGCATCACACCGTTCTTTGATTACCCGCCAGAGATACGGCGCATCATTTACGCGACCAACGCCATTGAGTCAGTGAACATGAGTTTGCGCAAGATCACCAAGAATCGGGGATCGTTTCCAAGTGATGATGCGTTGCTGAAATTGTTCTATCTGGCCTTGGCCAACATCAGCAAGAAATGGACGATGCCGCTTAGAGACTGGAAGGCAGCATTGACCCGGTTTACCATTCAGTTCGAGGAGGGAATGCCCAAGCCTTAACACTCGCCCCGTTTACACAAAATTCGGGATACCGCTCTGGCGGCGAGACAGGAACTGCGAAGTCTGCTCCTAGTGGCTCAGGTCATCAAGCCTCCGATCTCCATCTGCGCATCAGCGATGCACATGGTTTCTTGTGGTATCGATCTGAACCTGAGCGCTTTAGTCGGACCAATCCTCGTCCTCGGTGCTCTTCTTGGTCAAACGGCCAGTGTGTTCTTGTCTGCCAGGCAGCTTCGAATAGGGGTTTGCTTGCTGCTCATCGCAACAGGAGACTTTTACATACACCGTGTTCTGGTGTGACCAACTTACCGCAAGGCAACCTCATTCGATACCCCACACCGTCTTCAACGCCCCGATCGCCGCCGCGATCGTCGGATCGCCTATGCGCAACTCGGGGTAGATGAAGATGAGCCGCGTCATCGCGCGATAGTCGCTGAAGATCATCAGCTCGCCTGCGGCTTCCGCTTCCAGCGCCAAGTCTTCCCGGATCAAGCCGATGCCAACGCCGGCCGCGACAAGAGAACTGATCAAAAGCTCATGGTCCGCCTCCACCACCTCCACGGGCTTGATCGCAGCCTCGCGGAAGATGTCGGTCAGCATCTCATGAACCGCGCTCGGCCGCGAGGTGCGGATCCACGGCATCAGCGCGGCATCGCTCCATGAGGCGCCTTGCAAGCGCGTTTTCCAGGCGGCGGGCGCGACGAGACGGAAGGCCAGCTCTGTCAAGACGAGGCCTTCCGCATCGGGTGGCGCATTGCGGCCCACGAAAACGGCGCCGTCGATGTCACCCAATTGCAAGGCTTCGAGCAGCCAACTGATGCGGCTGACCTGCAGTTCCATCTGCAGCGCGGGATATGCCGTGACCATCGTGCGCATGAATTCGCCCATGCGCATGCGCTCGGGGTCGAGCATGGCCACACCGATGCGCAGCTTTCCGGCCACTTGGCCGGAGAGTACTTTTGCACGATTGCGAAAATCGGCGAAGACCTCAAGTATGCGTTCTGCCTTGGGCAGCAGCTCCTGCCCGGCCTGGGTCAAGGCCAGGGACGTCGTCGTGCGCGCGAATAGGCGCATCGACAAATCTTCCTCCAGGGATTTGATTTGGCCGCTGGCCGCGGGCTGGGTGACGTGCAGCGCCTCGGCCGCCTTAGTGATGCTGCCGAGGCGGGCGATGGTGACGAAAGTGCGGATCTGTCGGATGTCCATGGGATTGGGGAGTATCGGCGAACTCGGCTGTGGGCTCGTCCTAGGGTTTACCCCCCACAGCACCGGCTTATGACCTTCATCCGAAATGACGATTGGGTGGAATCTGTGCCAGCTCATATCATTTGGGTACTTCACGCGGAAATCAAAAAGCAAATGGCCATCACCCACACCCAAACCCAGCCGAAGCTGCTCACGCCCTTCAAGCTTCGCTCCATCACCCTGCCCAACCGCATGGTCCTGTCGCCCATGCAAATGTATCGCGCCAAGGACGGCTGCCCCAACGACTGGCACATCCAGCACCTGGCCAAGTTCGCCGTCGGCGGCTTCGGCACCGTCTTCACCGAAGCCCTGTGCGTGTCGGCCGAAGGCCGCAACACCTACGGCGACATGGGCATCTGGTCCGATGAGTTCGTGCCCGCCCTGCGCAAGATCGCGGACACGCTGCGCAGCAGCGGCGCCGTGCCTGCCGCGCAGCTGCACCACTGCGGCCCCAAGTCGGGCCGTCAGCGTCCCTGGGAAGGCTACGGCCCCCTGGGCGCGGCCGAAGCCGACCGTGGCGAGCCCGCTTGGCAGCCGATGGCGCCTTCGGGCAGCGCACGTGCCGAAGGCTGGCACGCGCCGCACAAGATGACCGTGGAAGACGTGGCGCGCGTCGTGGAAGAGTTCGCTGAAGGCGCAAGGCGCTGTGCGCGCGCCGGCTTCGACTTCCTCGAAGTGCATGCCGCGCACGGCTACCTGATCCATTCGTTCCTCTCGCCCAACGGCAACGACATGGACGCTCCGTACGGCGGCTCGCTCGAAAACCGCATGCGCCTCGCGCTGGAAATTGCCGAAGCCGTCCGCGCCAACTGGCCCGACGACAAGCCCCTCTCCTTCCGTCTCTCGTGCGTCGACGACGCCGACGGCAGCGGCTGGTCGCTCGACGACACCGTGGTTCTCGCGCGCGAACTGCAGAAGCGCGGCGTCGACATCATCGACTGCTCTGCCGGCGGCATCGGCCTGTCCCCCACGGCCAAGATCGTGGCTCGTCAGCCGCTGCACCAGGTGCCTTACGCGGAACACGTACGCAGGACGATCGAAGGCCTGCCCACCATCGCCGTCGGCCTCATCACCAAGGCGCAGGAGGCCGAAGACATCCTGTGCCAAGGCAAGGCAGACCTGATCGCCATCGCCCGCGAAGCACTCGTCGATCCCAACTGGGCGATGCGGTCCGCGGTGGAGCTCGGCGGCATCGACCAATTCAACCTGGTCTGGCCTGCGAGCTATGGCTGGTGGCTCTATCGGCGCGCACGGTCTCTCGAGCTCGGGCGCAAAGAACGTTCGGCGCACTGACGGACACATCAATAAACGGCTTCCACGAGACGACAACCCCAAAGGCAATCCATGAACTCCATGCGCATCCCGTCCATCCTCGCCGCCTGCCTCATGGCGGCGTGCTCCACAGCCGCGACCGCAGACGACAAACTGGTCGTCACAGCCTTCGGCGGCATCTGGCAGCAGTCGATCGAGAAGAACTTCGCTTCCTGCTACAAGGACCAGACCAAGAACGACATCTCCATACAGCTCGGCGACCCGGCATCGTGGCTGAGCCGCATCCGCGCCAACCCGGGCAAACCCTCGATCGACGTGGTGACCCTCGCCCCGGCCGAAACCATCAAGGCCATGCGCGCCGGCATGCTCGAGCCGCTCAACGTGAGCAAGCTTTCGAACCTCCCCAACATTCCCAAGAGCCACTACGACAGCTTCAAGGGGCAGGCCGTGAACGTGCACACGGCGGCGCTCGGCGTGCTCTACAACAAGCAAGCCATCCCGAACCCGCCGAAAGACTGGCGCACGCTGCTTGACGGCATCGCTTCCGGCAAGTACGGCAAGCGCGTGTCCCTCCCCGCCGGCACCTACACCTGGGGCCCGGATTTCATCTGGTTCGTCGGCCAGGTCTACGGCGGTAATGCCGACGTCGCTTTCACGAAGCTCAAGGCCATGTCGCCCAGCGTGGTGAAGTACTGGACCGAACCCGCGGAAGCCATCAACCTGTTCGGCACCAAGCAAGTGGACCTCCTGGTCTACTGGGACGGCCGCTCGCACGACTTCATCTCCAAAGGCAATGAGTCCTGGGCAAGCTACTACAACCCGGGCCCGAAATCGCTCGGCACGTCGGTGGCATTCGCGAAGGTCAAGAACGGCAGTGACGCCGCCTGGGACTTCATCAACTGCGCGATCTCGCCCAAGGCCCAGTTGGCCCACGCGAACCTGCTCGGCTACGGCGTGACCAACACCACGGTGACCTATCCCGACGCGCTCAAGGCCCGCATCACGCCGCAATCGGACATGGTCTTCCCCCCGCACGAGATGATCCTCGACAACGCGCCCCAGTGGATCGACCGCTGGAATCGCGAGATGCGCTAACAACAGGACACGAAGCGACATGACAGATACTGTTTCCTTCACCTCGCCGAACGGCGTTCGCGTCGGCATCGACGTCGGTGGTACCTTCACCGATGTGGTAGTTGTCGACGCAGTCGGCAAGATGCGGCTGACCAAGATTCCCACCACGCGCGCCGATCAAAGCGTGGCGATCCGGCAGGCCATCGAGCACATGGCGAATGCGTGGGGCATCGACCTGCAGCGCATTCAGTGCTTCGCGCACGGCACGACCGCCGGGACCAACGCCGTGCTGGAGCGCAAGGGCGCTCGCATCGGCCTGATCACGACGAAGGGCTTTCGCGACGTGCTGGAAATCGGCCGCCAGATGCGCCACCGCCTGTACGACAAGGTGCTACAGCCGGAGACCCCCGGCTTTCTCGCACCCGGCGAATGGCGCCACGAAGTCGACGAGCGCATCGCGGCGGATGGCTCAGTCGTCAAGGCGCTCGGCGACGATGAAGCGGTTGAAGTCATTGACCGGATCGCGGCGCAAGGCGTCGAAGCCATTGCCGTGTGCCTGCTGTTTTCTTTTTTGAATCCCGCGCATGAAAAGCGCATCCAGCAGCTGATCCGCGAGCGCCACCCCCACATCATGGTTTCGCTGTCCAGCGAGGTCGATCCCGCGTTTCGCGAATACGAACGCACGGTCGTCACCGCCTTCGATGCCTACGTGAAGCCCGTGCTGAACCGCTACCTCGGCAACCTGGAAGACCACCTTGCGAACGCCAGGATCCCGGCGCCGCTGCAGGTGATGCAGTCCCGCGGCGGCCTGGCGGGCTCGGCGATCGCGCGCCAGCGACCCGTGCGCCTCTTTCTCTCGGGCCCCGCGGCCGGCGTCATCGGCGCCCGCATGGTCGGCGAGGAGGTGGGACGCGAGCACCTCATCACCGTCGACATCGGCGGAACGAGCTGCGACATTTCGGTGATCAGCGCCGGCAAACCGCTGGTACGCGCAGAAGGGCTGATGAACGGCCTGCCGGTTCGCGTGCCGATGGTCGACGTCAATGCGATAGGTGCCGGCGGCGGCAGCATCGCCAGGCTCGATGCCGGCGGCAGCCTGCGCGTGGGTCCCGCCTCCGCGGGCTCGGAGCCGGGCCCGGCCTGCTACGGCCGCGGCGGCGAATTGCCCACGGTGACCGATGCGTCCGTTGTGCTCGGCTACATCGACCCCGAACGCTTCGCGGGCGGTACGATGAAGCTAGACCCCGCGCTGGCGCGGCGCGTCATCGAAGAAAAAATCGCCAAGCCCATGGGCATCTCCGTCGAGTCGGCGGCCCTGGGCATTCACCGCGTGATCAACGCGCAGATGGTCGAAGGCGTGCGCCTCACCTCCATCCGCCGCGGATTCGATCCGCGCCAATTTGCGCTCATGCCGCTCGGCGGCGGCGGCCCGCTGCACGCCACGGCGCTCGCGAGCGAACTCGGCATGCGCGAAATCGTGGTGCCTCGGCATCCCGGCGTGCTCTGTGCGTACGGTCTGCTCGCCGCGCCCGTCGAACACGAAATGGCCACCGCCTTCCCGCGTGAGCTCAACGACGACTGCATGCCCGAAGCGACCAACGTGCTGGCCACGCTCGATGCGGAACTCGCCACGTTGATGGTCGCCGAGAAGATTTCCCCCGACCGCGTGGAAGTTCACTACAGCGTCGACGTCTGTTACATCGGCCAGTCCTACACGCTCGAAGTGGCTTTCACCCCCGCAACCGAAGGCGCGGCGGAACTCTACGAACGCTTCATCGCGGCGCATGAGCGCGTATATGGCCACGCCACCCGCGCCCCCGCAAAGATCGTCAATCTGCGCTCCGTGCACGAAGCGAAGCCGCAAGGCGCGATGGCCAGGCCCACCCCCGCCAAACCGGGCACGGACCAAGCCGTGCGCACACGCGAAATCCGGGTAACGGGTTTTGCGCAGGGCGTGAAGGCGCGCATCCTGGATCGCGACAGCATCCGCGATGGCGATGTCATCGAAGGCCCCGCGATCATCGAACAGGCCGACACCACCGTGCTGGTGGAGCCGGGCTGGACCGCCACGCTGGCCGGCCACGGCAATCTGATCATCTCTTCCACGCGCTGATCCCGCGTTCACCCACGCACTGAGCCACGTCCGATGCAAATGAACTCTCTCCCTGCCTCGCGCGACCCGATCGCGATCGAAGTGATCCGCAACAAGGTCGAAGGCATCTCCGACGAGATGGAACTCACGCTCCTGCGCAGCTCCTTCTCTCCCATCGTCAAGGAAGGGCTCGATGCCTCGGCTGGCCTGTTCACGGCGGATGGCGCGACGCTGGCAAACGCCTGCGCCATTCCCGCGCACTTGGGCAGTCTTGTGCCCGCCGTGGCGCAGATCATCCAGACGTACCCGGTGCAGACGATGCGCCAGGGCGATGCCTACCTGCTCAACGACCCCTACATGGGCGGCTCGCACCTGCCGGACATTGCGGTAGTGATGCCCATCTTCGTCGACGGCAAGGTCATCGCCTTCTCCGGCACGATCACCCACCACCAGGACGTCGGCGGCATGTCGGCCGGCTCGGTGCCGACGAACGCGACGGAGATCTTCCAGGAAGGTATCCGCATTCCGCCTCTGAAGCTGCTCGACCAGGGGGCGTACAACGAAACCCTCGTCGCGATGCTGCGTCTCAATGTGCGCATCCCCGACATCTTCATGGGCGACCTCAACGCCCAGATTTCCGCATGCAAGGTGGGCGGGCGCCGAATCGTCGAACTGGCGGGCACGTATGGCTACGACGAACTGCGCCGTGTGTTCGACGCGCTGCTGGACCGCTCCGAAGCGCTGACACGTGCCGCCATCCGCCGCCTGCCGCAGGGCACGTTCCGGCACGAGGACGTGCTGGACAACGACGGCATCGACTTCGACACGCCCATCCGCATCGCCGTCGCTGTCACGATCAAGGACGACGAGATCGAGTTCGACTTCACGGGCTGCAGCCCGCAGACGCGCGGACCCATGAACTGCGTGCGTTCCGCGGTGCAGACGGCGGCGTTCTTCGCGGTGCGCGCGCTGACCGATCCGGACATTCCCACGAACGGCGGGTGCTTTCGCGTCGTGAAGCTGGTGCTGCCGCCGGGCTCGATCGTGAACCCGAACGAGCCAGCGCCGGTGAACGCGCGCAGCGCCGCAATGAAGCGCATCGCGACGGTGATCCTCGGCGCGCTCGCGAAGGCGATGCCCGACGACTACCCGGCCGACTCCGGCTCCGAACTGCTCGTGATGGCTTTCGGCGGCGAAGTGCAAGGCAAGCGTTTCGTCGTTGGCGACCTCGTCGCCGCCGGCTCGGGCGCGGCCCGCGGCTTCGACGGCGTGGACGTCATCGAGACCGACATGACCAACTGCATGAACCTGCCGGCCGAAGCCATGGAAATGGAAGCGCCGATCCGCATCAACTGCGTGGCGCTGCGGCGCGACTCGGGCGGCGCGGGGACGTTCCGCGGCGGCCTGGGCGTGGTGCGCGAATACGAAATGCTCTCGGACGACATCACGCTCTCGCACCGGGGCGAGCGACACATGAACGCGGCGCAGGGCCTCGCGGGCGGCGAGCCGGGTGCGATTGCGGTGTCGCGCATCGAACGCGCCGACGGCACCTGCGAGATCATCCCCTCCAAGCGCGTCACGACCTTGCGGCAAGGCGACCGGCTCATCGTGGAGACGGCGGGCGGCGGCGGCTACGGCCCGGCCGCCCAGCGCGATGCCGATGCCGTCCGACGCGACCATCGCAACGGAAAGGTCACCGCGCCGGGCAAGTCCCATGCGGCAGGGTGACATCGTGGAAGCGGTCCAGAATCCAGCCATGGACAGCCCGGGCCCCACGATCCACGCGCCTTCATGGCGCGGGGCCGTGCGCTGGCTCCTGCTGCTGCCGGTTGTCCTCGTCCTGGTCGTGTTCTTCATCGGCCCGGTGGTGTTCAACCTGGTGGAGAGCCTGCGGCTTCCCAATGGCGGATTCGGCTTCGACGCCTACCGCCGCATCCTGACCGACGCGTACTTCTTCGAAGTGGGCCTCCAGACCCTCACGCTCGCGGCCGTCGTCACGGTGGTCTGCCTGGTGCTGGGCTACCCCTTCGCCTACGCGGTGGCGCGCAGCTCGGGGACGATCAAGGCGCTTCTCATCTTCGTGCTCGTCGCGCCGCTGCTCGTCAACGTGGTGGTGCGCTCGTACGGCTGGATGATCGTGATGGGTGGCGGCGGCCTGCTGGACACCGCGTCGCGCGCGCTGGGCTTGCCGGCCGTCAACCTCATGTACTCGTGGCTCGGCATAGTCATCGCGCTCGTGCACGTGCTGCTGCCGTTCATGGTGCTTTCGATCGCCAGCACGCTGGAAGCCGTGGACCTGAACATCGAAGACGCCGCGAGCGTGATGGGCGCAACGCCCCTGCAGGCGCTGTGGCACGTGACGATCCCCATGAGCATCGAAGGGGTCGTCACGGGTTGCATCATCACCTTCACGCTCACCGTCGGCAGCTTCGTGACCGTGATGCTCCTCGGCGACAACTCCACCATGGTCTTGCCGCTGCTGATCTATCAACGCCTCACCACGGTGGGTGACTGGGGTGCGGCGGCGGCGCTCGGCATCGTGCTGCTCGTGGTCGTGATGAGTCTGCTGGGCCTGCAGGCGGCCTTTCGACGCAGGAAGGCGGGCACCGCATGAACCACTTCAACCTCCCCTTGCGGTTCTACGTCGGCGCGATGGTGTTCTTCATGCTCGCGCCCATCCTCGTGATCGTGGCCGTGGCGTTCACGCCAAGCGAATTCGCGAGCTTCCCGCCCAGGGGCGTGTCGCTGCGCTGGTTCGAGAAGGTGCTGAACGACCCCACCTTCGTGGGGGCTTTGTGGAACAGCCTGCGGCTGGGTCTGGTGTCGACGCTGCTGGCGTCGGTGATTACCGTGCCCGCGACGGTTTTCCTGGTGCGCCACAAGCCGCCGGGGGCGCGGGCGCTGCAGACGTTCATGCTGTCGCCTTTGAGCCTGCCGACGATCATCCTGGCTGTGGGCCTGCTCTTCCTCAACGCGAAGATGGGCCTCGGAAGTTCGTTCTGGTCGCTGGTCGCGGGCCACACCGTGATCGTTGTGCCCTACATCATGCGAACGGTGTTCGCGGTGTATTCGAGCGCGAATGCCGAGATCGAGCATGCGGCCGCCGTGCACGGCGCAAGTCCGTTCGCGGTGTTCCGGCACGTGACGCTGCCGCTGCTGAAGCCGGGTCTGCTGGCGGGTGCAATCTTCGGCTTTCTGATGTCGTTCGATGAAGTGTCGGTGGCGCTGCTCCTGAGCGACCCGAAGACGGTGACGCTTCCGGTGTCGATCCTGAGCTATCTCGTCCACAACAGCGATCCGGCGGTGGCGGCTGTGTCGACCATCCAGATCGCGATCGCGGTCGGAACGCTGCTCATCCTTGAGCGCCTCTTCGGCGTGCGCAATCTTATGTTCTCCAGCAGGTGATTTCCATGAACCTCCCATCCCCCTCCCGATCCGCGGGCCACTTGGCGATCCGGTCGCTGAGCAAGCACTATCACGACCAGCACGCGGTGAACAACATCACGCTGGACATTCACCCTGGCGAATTCGTCGCGCTCCTCGGGCCATCGGGCTGCGGCAAGACGACGTTGCTGCGCTGCATCGCGGGGCTGGTGCAGCCCACGGGCGGCGACATCCTCATCGACGGGCAATCCATCGCGCATCGACCGGTGCATCAGCGTGGGTTCGGCATGGTGTTTCAGAGCTACGCTCTTTTCCCGCACATGAGCGTAGTCGACAACGTGGCTTTCTCGCTGCGCATGCGCGGCGAAGCGAAAGAGAAGGCGCGCGAGCAGGCGGTGGAGGCGCTGCGGATGGTGCAGATGGCGCCGTTGGCGCATCGCATGCCCTCGCAGCTTTCCGGTGGCCAGCAGCAGCGCGTCGCGCTGGCGCGTGCCGTGGTCGCACGGCCCCGCCTGCTGCTGCTGGACGAGCCGTTCAGCGCGCTCGATGCGAAGCTGCGCGAAGCGATGCAACTGGAGGTGCGTGAACTGCAGCGCCAGCTGAAAGTCACGACGATTTTCGTGACGCACGACCAATCGGAAGCGATGGTCACGGCCGACCGCATCGCCGTGCTCAATGCCGGGCGCGTAGAACAGTTCGACACGCCGGTAGCCAGTTATGACCGGCCGGCGAGCCTGTTCGTGGCCGACTTCATCGGTAAGATGAACCGGCTCACCGGCCGGGTGCAGCAGACCCGCAATGGCCAGCCCATCGTGCAATTCGAAGGCGTCGATGGCGAAGCCTCGGGCACGACCAGCACGCGCCTGTCTGTCGACCAGGCCGTGATGGGCGTGCTGCGTCCAGAACGCACGCGCCTCGCGCCTGCCGATCACTCCGATGGCCCGGGCATTCCCGGCGTCGTGCGCGAAGTGATCTTCGTGGGGGAGCGGCTGGCCATCTTCGTGGATACGCCGAGCGGCAGCCTGGTCGCGACCGAGCAGAACAGTACCAGCGGCGCCTTCGCCCGCCTCCAAAGCGGCGATGCCGTGCGGCTCGAATGGGCCGAGAGCGACCTTCTTCTCTTTCCCGTTCAATGATGACCCGCACCCAGACCAAGAACTCTCCCACTTCGACGCCTAGCAATTCCGTGTGGGCCGCGACGGCCCGCGCAGGCGACCCGCCGCTGAAGCCGCTACCGGGTTCGACGAAGGTGGATGTCGCCGTGATCGGGGCCGGGTTTACGGGCCTGTCCGCCGCGCACTACCTGCGCGCCTCGGGCCTGCAGACTGCCGTGCTCGATGCCAATGACGTCGGTTTCGGCGCCAGCGGCCGCACGGGAGGCATGGGCGTGCCGCGCTACAAGACCGGTTTTGCGGCCCTGGACGCGAAGTACGGTACCGACACGGTCAGGCGCCTTCACCGCCTGATTCTCGAGGCCGTCGACACGCTCGAAGAGCTCGTTCGGGACCATCGGATCGAATGCAACTTCCAGCGGCACGGCCACATCACGGCGGCGCATTGGCCGGAGGCACTCGCCGGGCTGCGCAACGATGTCGACTGGCTTGCCAAGGTGCAAGGCGATCGCACGCCTTCCTTGCTCGATGCACGGACAATGCAACTGCGCACCGGCACTTCGGTTTATGTCGGCGGCTATTTCGACCCGCGCGGGGCGGGAATCCATCCGCTCGAATATGTTCGCGGGCTGGCCCGCAGCTTGGCGGAGCGTGGTGTGGCCATTCACCCGCGCACGCCGGTGAGCCGCATCGACGAGGCCGCCGGTGGTGGTTTCGAAGTGCTGACGCCGCATGGGACTGTGACTGCGCGCCAGGTCCTGATCGCTACCAATGCCTATACGGATGCGCATTCGCTAAACGTGAACCTCGGCCGCCGCATCGTGCCCGTGGCGTCTTCGGTGATTGCGACCGCACCGCTCGCCGAAGAACTGGCGGCAACGATCCTGCCGCAGGGCAATCTGGTGACCGACACGCGCAAGCTCACCAACTACTTCCGCATGCTGCCGGATCACCGGCTGATGTTCGGCGGACGCGGCGATCTGCTGGGGCGCGATGCGCCGGGGTCGTTCCGCGGCATCGAGGAGTTGCTCCTCGCGACGTACCCGCAACTCGAAGGCAAAGTGCAGATCGTGAATCGCTGGTCGGGCAAGGTGGCCGTGACCCTCGATGATTTCCCGCACATCGGCTCGCTCAAACCCGGACTGCACTTCGCGCTGGGTTATGGCGGCCGCGGCGTTGCGCTCGCGCAGCTGCTCGGCAAGATGCTCGCGAAGCTGGCGCGCGGCGAGCGCGTGATGGCCGGCCCGATGAGCGACAACGCCTTCCCGCCGATACCTTTTCACATCTTCCGCGTGCCGGCGATGCAGACCATGGTGATGTACTACCGTTGGCTGGACCAGCGCGCGGCGAAACAGCCGCGTCTGCAGGACGATCTGCCGGATGTCGCCGCGGCGAACCGCACTTCCAAATGAAAGAAACCTCCATGAACGCTTCCCGTCAACACTTCATCAACGGCCAGTGGGTGCCTTCGCGCAGCGGAGAGACGATTCCCGTGGTCGAACCCGGCACGGGGGAAACCTTTGCGACGCTGGCTCGCGGCAATGCGGCCGACATCGATGATGCTGTGCGCGCTGCGCGTGCTGCCCTGTCGGGGCCATGGGGCAAGTTGTCCGCGACGCAGCGGGGCCGCATCCTGATGCGCATGTCACAGATCATCCTGGAACGCCAGGAGGCGCTGGCCCAGCTCGAAGCACGCGACTGCGGCAAGCCGCTCAGCCAGGCGCGCAACGACATCGTCGTGGCGGCGCGTTATTGCGAGTTCTACGGCGGCGCCGCAGACAAGGTGTACGGCGAACAGATTCCCTACATGAACGACTATCACGTGGTCGTGCTGCGCGAGCCGTATGGCGTCACCGCGCACATCCTGCCGTGGAACTATCCGGCGCAGATGTTTGGCCGGTCGGTGATTCCTTCGCTGGCCATGGGCAATGCGGCGGTACTCAAGCCCTCTGAAGATGCGTGCCTGACGCCGCTGGCGTTTTGCGATATTGCGCGGGAGGCGGGGTTGCCGGATGGGGCGCTGAATGTCGTCACGGGGCTGGGTGAGGAAGCCGGGGCGGCGTTGACGGCGCATCGCGATATCGACTTCGTGACGTTCACTGGATCGCCTGAAGTCGGCACGCTCGTGCAGAAGGCAGCTGCGGCGCGCACGCTCAAGTGCGTGCTGGAGCTGGGTGGCAAGTCGCCGCAGATCGTGTTCGAAGATGCGGACCTGGATCGGGCCGCGACCTTCATCCTGAAGGCCATCACGCAGAACGGTGGGCAGACATGTTCGGCTGGGAGCCGCCTGCTGGTACAGAAGTCAGTTTACGACCGCTTCGTTTCGATGGTGGCGGACAAGTTCGGCCAGTCTTCGGCGGGCTCGCCCGCGCAGGATCGCGATTGCGGGCCGTTGATTAATGCGGCGCAGAAGGAGCGGGTTGAAGGTTTTATCCAACGTGCGAAGCAAGCGGGTGTGCCGGTGCTGGCGCAGGGCAGGGTGGCCGAGGGCGTGCCGTCCGGTGGTTACTACGTGGCGCCGACGATGTTCGGGCCGGTGCCGCGTGAGCATGAGTTGGCGTGCGATGAGGTGTTTGGCCCCGTGCTGGCCGTGATTCCTTTCGACACGGAAGCCGATGCGATTTCTCTCGCGAATGCCACTGACTTCGGTCTGCTCGCCGGCATCTGGACGCGCGACGGAGGCCGCCAGATCCGAATGGCTAAGCAGATGCAGTGCGGGCAGGTTTACATCAACTGCTATGGCGCTGGCGGTGGCGTGGAGTTGCCGTTCGGCGGCGTGAAGCGCAGCGGGCATGGGCGCGAGAAAGGGTTTCTTGCGCTGGAAGAGTTCTGCAATGTGAAGACGGTGGTGCAGTACCACGGGGAGTGAGGCGGAGCCTTCCTGTGCCAAGGGGTGGATTCAAGCCGTGCAGTCCCCGCAGGATTTCCGCCGACGCGCCAGCCATCAACACAAAATTGGCCATCAGATCGCCTGTGAGCTTTTCAGCTCAGCCAGCTTCGCGTCGGAGTAGTTCAGCACCCCGCGCAGCACCTCGTCCGTGTGCTCGCCGAGAAGCGGTGGCGGCAGGCCGCCCTGGCCTGGTGTGCGCACCGGCGTGGCGCTGAGCCTGAGCGGGCTGGCCACCAGCGGCAAATTGTTTTTGAAGGGATGCTGCCAGTGCGTGACCATGCCGCGCGCTTCGATTTGCGGGTCGGCAAACACCTCGGCCAGGTTGTTGATGGCGCCGCAGGGCACCTTGGCCGCTCTCGAAGCGGCCAAGGTGCCCTGCGGCGCCATCAACAACCTGGCCTGGAAGCTGGCCTTCGTGATCAAAGGACTGGCTTCAGAACGCCTGCTGGAGAGCTACTCGGACGAGCGCGTGGCGGCCGCGCACGAAAACCTGAGCTACGGCACCAAGAGCACCGAGTTCATGGCGCCGCCCTCATTTGCCTTTGACCTGATGCGCCAGGCCGTGCTGAGCCTGGCAGTCAAGCATGCCGGCGTGCGCTCGCTGATCAATCCGCGCCAGTCCTCGGCCATCAGCTACAACGCGTCGCCGCTCAATGCGGCGCAGGACAAATCGGCCGAATTCACGGCCGGACCGGCCCCCGGCTCGGTGCTGCCGGAGTGCCCCTTGACCCTTGCTGGCGAGGGCGCGCCGCGCGAAGGCCACATCACCGATTTGGTGATGCCCCGCTTTACCGCCTTGTACTTCAGCGAGGACGGCGCGGTACCCGCCGAGCTGCAGGCGCTTGAGCAAACGATGCAAGCCCGTGGGCTGCCCTTCAAGGTGCTCGCCATCACGCGTCGCCTGGGCGCCGAAGGGTCGGCGCTGCATGGCTGGGACCATACGGGCCGGCTGTTTGCTATGTACGGCGCGGCCGCTGGTACGCTGTATCTTGTGCGGCCGGATGGCCATGTTCTGGCGCGCTGGCTTCAGGGTACAGCGGCCGAGGTCACGGCGGCGATCCATCAGGCACTGGCTTGATACCGTGTTAATGCCGTGTTATTCCATCTCAACCGTGAACCCCCATCAGGAGAATCCATGACCGACAGCGAACTCGATGCCGTCTACACCCGGCTTTGCAAAACAATGACGCAACTCGGCGAAAACAATGCCCAGTTGTTCCTGGCGCGCTTTGCCATGCTGGCGATTGACCGCCTTGGCGGCGGCGAGGTGGCGCAGCAACTCATTGACGCCGCCGCCGAGGACATGACGTCTGCGGCCAGTTACTGAATTCGTGGATAAGCAAGTCATGACCAACCAGACACTGGATTACCAGAGCGGCTTTGCCAACGAGTTCGCCACCGAGGCGCTGCCCGGCGCGCTGCCCGAAGGCCGCAATTCGCCGCAGCAGGCGCCCTACGGCTTGTATGCCGAGCAGTTGTCGGGTACGGCGTTTACCGCGCCGCGCCACGCCAACCGGCGCTCCTGGCTGTACCGCATTCGCCCGGCGGCCATGCATCTGCCGTTCGAGCGCGTGGAGGGCGGCCGCTGGCTCAGCCGCTTTGACGAGGTGCCGACGCCGCCCAACCAGCTGCGCTGGGATCCGCTGCCCATGCCCGATGCCGCCAGCGAGCCCACCGACTTCGTCGCCGGCATGGTCACCATGGCCGGCAACGCCAGCTGCGGCATCCACCTGTATGCGGCCAACCGCTCCATGGACACGCGCTTTTTCTACAACGCCGACGGCGAGATGCTGATCGTGCCCCAGGAGGGCCGCCTGCATCTAGCCACCGAGATGGGCGTGCTGGAGGTTGAGCCGCAGGAGATCGCCGTGATTCCGCGCGGCGTGCGCTTTCAGGTGCATCTGCCCGACGGCCAGGCGCGTGGTTATGTCTGCGAGAACTATGGCGCGCTGTTCAAGCTGCCCGACCTTGGCGTGATCGGCTCCAATGGCCTGGCCAACCCGCGCGACTTTCGCACCCCGGTGGCCGCCTACGAAGACCGCGAGGGCGAGTTCGAACTGCTCGCCAAGTTCAACGGCCACCTGTGGAAGGCCGGCGTCAAGCACTCGCCGCTGGACGTGGTCGCCTGGCATGGCAACTACGCCCCCTACAAGTATGATCTGCGCCGCTTCAACGCCATCGGCTCGATCAGCTACGACCACCCGGACCCGTCGATCTTCCTGGTGCTGCAGTCGCCCACCGACACCCCGGGCGTGGACGCCATCGACTTCGTGATCTTCCCGCCGCGCGTGCTGACCATGCAAAACACCTTTCGCCCGCCCTGGTTCCACCGCAACTTCGCCAGCGAATTCATGGGCCTGATCCACGGAGCCTACGATGCCAAGGCCGAAGGCTTTGTGCCCGGCGGCGCTTCGCTGCATAACTGCATGAGCGGCCATGGACCGGATGCCGACACCTTTGCCAAGGCCAGCGCAGCCGATACGTCCAAACCCGATTACATCACCGGCACGATGGCCTTCATGTTCGAGACGCCGGCGGTGATCCAGCCCACGCGCTACGCGCTGGAAACGGCCCAGCTCCAGCACGAGTACTACCGCTGCTGGCAGGGACTAAAAAAGAACTTCGATCCCGCGCGACCCTGAGACACATCGGGCCGGACCACACCACACCACACCACACCCCATAAAGAACCACCATGCCTACCCTGAACGAAACCCATGATCCGGCGCTGCGCAGCTGGGTCGCGCCCGCCAACCAGGCCACCAGCGACTTCCCTATCCAGAACCTGCCCTTCGCGGTCTTTCGCCGCCAGAGCACACCCGAAGCCTTCCGCGGCGGCGTGGCCATCGGCGACCAGGTGATCGACCTGGCACGCGTCGCCGTGGCCGGCTGCCTGGACGGTGTGGCCCACGAGGCGGCCCTTGCGGGCGCTCAGCCCTACCTCAACGAACTGATGGCCATGGGCCCCCAGGCCGCACGCGCGCTGCGCCACGGCCTGTTTGCGCTTTTGAGGGAGGGCGCAGAGGGCCCTGCAGCCGACGCCCTGCGCGGCTGCTTGACGCCGCAGCTTGCGGTGCAGTACACGCTGCCGGTACAGGTGCACAACTACACCGACTTCTATACCTCCATCCACCATGCGCGCAACGTCGGCCACATGATCCGGCCCGACCAGCCGCTGTCGCCGAACTTCCAGTGGCTGCCCATTGCGTACCACGGCCGAGCATCCAGCGTGGTGGTGAGCGGCACCGACTTCCACCGCCCCATGGGCCAGGCCCTTGCGCCGGGCGCGGCCGCACCGGTGTACGGGCCTTGCGCGCGGCTCGATTTCGAGCTGGAGATGGCGATCTATGTCGGGCGCGGCAACGCGCTGGGCGAGCAAGTGCCGCTGGCACAAGCCGAAGAGCACATCTTTGGCATGGGCCTGCTCAACGACTGGTCGGCGCGCGACCACCAGTTCTGGGAGATGGCGCCGCTCGGCCCCTTCCTGGGCAAGAACTTCTGCACCAGCGTCTCACCCTGGGTGGTGACCATGGATGCGCTGGCCCCCTACCGCGTGGGCGCCGTGCACCGGCCTGCGTCTGATCCGCATCCCTTGGCCTACCTGGCCCAGGATGCCAACCAGCGCCGTGGAGGCATTGACGTGCGCCTGACCGTGGGCCTGGAGACGGCGCTGCACCGCCAGCGGGGCCTGCCCCCGGCCGAAATCACCCACACCAGCTTTCGCCACCAGTACTGGACCGTGGCGCAAATGCTCACCCAGCACACGGTGGGCGGCTGCAACCTGCAAAGTGGCGACTTGCTGGGCACCGGCACCATCTCGGGCCCGGCGCCCGAAGAAGCCGGCGCCATGGTCGAACTGAGCCTGGGTGGCACCCAGCCGCTCACGCTGACCGGCACCGGCGAGCAGCGCCGCTTTCTGGAAGACGGCGATGCGGTGGTGCTGCGCGGCTGGTGCGAGGCGCCGGGCGCCGCACGCATCGGATTTGGCGAATGCCGCGGGATGGTACTGCCCGTCGCGGCTTGAATTTCAAGCAAAAATCGCCTCTAGCGCTTCATGCATAAGCACTTATAGCTATTATTTCGAGAGCGATTGGCTGATTTCACAGCGAGCCGCCTAGGCGGGCATGCTCGGCGCCGCGGCCGTCTTGCGGCGCGTGCGCAGACCGATGACGCGGCAGGCCAGCTGCGTCAGTTCCTCCACCACCGCCTCTTGCGGCAGGCGGCCGTCCGGGCGGTACCAGTGGAAGAGAAAACCCGGCAGGCTGCAGGCCGCCAGCGCCGTGATCTTGGTTTCGTTGAACTCCAGCATGCCGTCCGCGCGGCCCTGCTCCAGCAGTGCGCACATGCGGTCATAGAAATGCCGGGCAATCTCCTTCTGCGCCGCGCGGTATTCGGGGCGGTACGCCTGAGGCTCGCGGTAGGGGAAGAAGGCCGCGGGGTAATGCGTCAAGGTGGCCCCGATCAAGCGCCGCAGGCCGTCCTCCAGCTTGGCGTGCGCCGGCCTCGGGTCGTCCGCAGGGAAGTCCATGCTGGTGAAGCACGCCACTGTCGGCGCCCATGACAGCATTTCGAAGATTTCCTGCTTGTTGCGGAAGTAGTAATACACGAAGGGCTTGGTCATGCCCAGCGCCGCCACGATCTGCTCCATGGTGGTGGCCGCATAGCCCTGCTTGGCAAACAGCGCCTCGGCCGCGCGAAGAATGCGCTCGCGCTTCTCGTCCGAACCCTCGCGGGGCTTGGCTTGCGGAGGTTTTCTGGATGCTGGCCGCTTGGGGTTCTTGCTGTCTTGTCGCATAAGTTATACCTGCTGGTAGGTTCAATCTACCTGGGGGTATATATTGACAGACACAAGCCCGTCATTTCCACAGGGCGCCCCAAGGAGACTCCATGACCACCACCGGTTTGCTGCCGTCCGACCTTCCGCTGCATGAGCACCTGCGCGCCCATGCGCGGGCTACGCCCGACAAGGCGGCTTACCTCTGGTACGGCGCGCGCATCACCTTTGCCGAGCTGGATCAGGCGAGCGACGCCTTTGCCGCGCGCCTGCACCAGCTGGGCGTGCGCAAAGGCGACCCGGTGGCGCTGTTCATGAACAACTGCCCGCAGTACGTGATGGCGCACTACGGCATCCAGAAGCTGGGCGCCATCGTCTGCCCCTGCGGGCCGCTGAACAAGGAGCACGAGCTCGAATACCAGCTCTCAGACCTGCAGGCCCGCGTGATCGTCGCCGCCGACAGCCTGCTGCCCATCGTCGAGAAGGTGCGGGAGCGCACTGGTCTGCAGCATGTGTTTGCCGTGCGCTACGGCGACATGCTGCCGTCCACGCCCACGATCGATCTGCCGGCTGAACTGCAAGTGCACGAAGCGCCCGTGCTGCCCGCCAGTGCGGAAGACTTCCTGCAGGTCGCGCGCAGCGGCGCCACGCCGCCGCCGGTCACCATCGACATCGACAACGACGTCGCCTTGATGACCTACACATCGGGCACGACCGGCCTGCCCAAGGGGGCGATGCTCACTTTCCGCAACGCGCTCTACAAAACCGCCGTGTCGGTCAACACCAAGCATGTCACGGCGGACGACGTGCTGCTGGCGATTGCACCGCTGTACCACATTGCCGGCATGCTGATGGGGGTGAACATCCCGATCCTGTCGGGCGCCACCACGGTGCTGCTGCACCGCTTCGACCCGGTGGCCGTGCTGCAGGCCATCGACCGCCACAAGGTCACCTGGTGGTACAGCATTGCACCGATGAACGTGGCCGTGATGGCGGTGCCGGACGCCGCACGCTACGACCGCAGCAGCTTGCGCCAGAACTCGGTGACCAGCTTCGGCATCGGCTTCACCGAGGCGCTGGCCCAGCAATGGCAGGCCTTTGCGCCCAACTGCCGCGCCATGGAAGCGGCCTACGGCCTGAGCGAAACCCACACCATGGACACCTACATGCCGGACGGTGCCATTCGCTGGGGCACGCATGGCGTCGCGGTGGACGGCAACGAAATTCGCATCCTGGACCCCGACACGGGCGCAGAACTGCCTGCTGGAGACATCGGCGAAATCGTGCTGCGCAACGCGGGCGTCTTCAAGGGCTACTGGAACAAGCCAGACGCCACCGCCCAGACCTTGCGCAGCGGCTGGGTCCACACCGGCGACATGGGCCGCCTGGATGCAGACGGCTACCTGACCTTCATCGGCCGGTTCAAGGAAATGATCAAGGTCTCCGGTTACAGCGTGTTCCCGGAAGAGGTCGAGGGCATCCTCATCAAACACCCGGCCGTGGCGCAGGTGGCCGTCATCGGCAAGCCCGACGCCGACAAGGGCGAGGTGGTGATGGCTTTCATCGTGCCCAAGGCAGGGCAGCACCCGGACGCCGCCGAACTGCTGGCCTGGTCGCGCGACAACATGGCCACGTACAAGGCCCCGCGCGACATCCGTTTGATCGACGCTCTGCCAGCTACCGGCGCCGGCAAGTTGCTGCGCCGCCTGCTCAAGGAAAGCATCTGAATGTTCAAGAAAGTCCTGGTCGCCAACCGCGGCGAGATTGCCCTGCGCCTGGTGCGCGCGCTCTATGACCTCAATGTGCCCAGCGTGGCCGTGTTTGCGAAGGACGACGCCCAGGCGCCGCATATCCGTGCGGCCGATGAAGCCGCGGCGCTCGACGCCACGGGCCCTGGCGCCTACCTGGATGGCGCGCGGCTGATTGCCATCGCACGCCAGATCGGCTGCGACGCTGTGCACCCTGGCTACGGCTTCCTGAGCGAGCGCGCCGATTTTGCGCGCGCCTGCGCCGAGGCGGGCCTGACCTTCATCGGACCCAACGCGGCGCACCTGGCCCTGTTTGGCGACAAGGCCGCCGCCCGTACCCTGGCTAAGCGCTGTGGTGTGCCGCTGATGCCGGGCAGCGCAGGCGCCGTGACGCTGGCGCAGGCGCAAGCCTTCTTCGCGGCGCAAAACGGCGCCGGGGTGATGGTCAAGGCGATTGGCGGCGGCGGCGGGCGCGGCATGCGCGCGGTGCTGCAAGCGGCCGACTTGCCCGAAGCCTATGCCCGCTGCGTGTCCGAAGCGCGGGCCGCGTTCGGTGTCGAGGGCGTGTATGTCGAGCGGCTCATGCTCCACGCACGCCACATCGAGATCCAGATCCTCGGCGACGGGCAGGCCTTGATGAGTCTGGGCGAGCGCGAATGCTCGCTGCAGCGGCGCTTTCAGAAGCTGGTGGAAATCGCTCCCAGCCCGTCGCTTTCCGAGAAGCTCCGCCACGAGATCACGCAGGCCGCGCTGACCATGGCCCGCGATGTCGGCTACCGCAGCCTGGGCACGTTTGAATTTCTGGTGGATGAAAATTCCAGTGAGCTGCCCTGGGTCTTCATCGAAGCCAACCCGCGGCTGCAGGTGGAGCACACCGTGACCGAAGAAGTCACCGGCCTGGACCTGGTGCAGTTGCAGGTGGCCGTGGCCGCAGGCCGCTCGCTTAGCAGTCTGGGGCTTGACCCCCAGGCGCCGCCAGCCTCCACGGGCTATGCCATTCAACTGCGCATCAATGCCGAAACGCTGGGTGCCGATGGGCAGGCCCGGCCCGGCGCCGGCATGCTGGCGCAGTTCGATCTGCCGTCCGGCCCCGGCATCCGCGTGGATACGCATGGCTACGCGGGCGCCACGCCCTCGCCCCATTACGACACCTTGCTGGCCAAGCTGGTGGTGTCGTCCCGCAGCCCGGTGTTTGCCGACGCCGCGCGCCGAGCCCGACGTGCGCTGGACGAATGCCGCATTACCGGAGTGCCCACCAACCTCGCGCTGCTGCAGGCCATCGTCTCGCGGGAAGAGTTCGATACCCAGGCGGTGCACACGCGGTTTGTGGAAGAGCACCTGCCCGCCCTGGTGGGAGAGGCGCAACAAGTCGAGCAACAAAGGGCGCAGCGCCACCCCACCAGCGCAACGCAGGGCGCCGCGGCCGCGCCGCAGCCGGATGCGCAGGTGGCCGAAGGCCTGCTCGCCGTGCGCGCGCCCATGCCGGCCAAGCTGGTGCAGATGGATGTCGCCGTGGGTGAAGTGGTGGCCCAGGGCGCGCAATTGGCCGTACTCGAAGCCATGAAAATGGAGCACGTGCTGTTGGCCGAAACGGCGGGCAAGGTGCTGGAAGTGCGCTGCGAGGTGGGCAGCTACCTGACCGAAGCCGCGCTGGTGCTGGTGCTCGAACCAACGGAAGCCGGGGAGCAGCCCAAGCGTGAAGAGGCACTCGCAGACCTCGATACCATCCGCGCCGACCTGCAAAAAACACGCGACCGCCACGCCTGGCTGCTGGACGCCAACCGCGCCGTGGCCGTTGCCAAGCGGCACGCACGCGGCGGGCGCACCGCGCGCGAAAACATTGCCCAGCTGTGCGACGACGACAGCTTCATCGAATACGGCGCGCTGGCCATTGCCGCGCAGACGCGCCGCCGCAGCCTGCCCGACCTGATCGCCAACACCCCGGCCGACGGCATGGTGACGGGTATCGGCACGGTCAACGCCGCGCCGTTCGGCAAGGAAAAGTCGCGCTGCGTGGTCATGGCCTACGACTACATGGTGCTGGCCGGAACGCAGGGCGCCTGGAACCACCAAAAGACCGACCGCATGCTGGCCCTCGCGCTGCAGCTGAGGCTCCCGGTGGTGCTGTTTGCCGAGGGCGGGGGCGGCCGGCCGGGCGATATCGACAAGCCCATCGTCGCCGGGCTGAACAACCACACCTTCCGCCAGTTCGCCGCGCTCTCGGGCAAGGTGCCGGTGGTGGGTATCGTGCATGGCCGCTGCTTTGCCGGCAATGCGGCGCTGCTGGGCTGCAGCGATGTGGTCATCGCCACCGAGGCCAGCAACATCGGCATGAGCGGCCCGGCCATGATCGAGGGCGGGGGCCTGGGCACCTACACCCCCGAGCAGATCGGGCCGAGCGACGTGCAATCGCGCAATGGCGTGATCGACATTCTGGTGAAAGACGAAGCCGAGGCAGTGGTGGCCGCCCAGAAGTACCTCTCGTACTTCCAGGGGCCCGCAGCGCAATGGGAGTGCGCCGACCAGCGCCTGCTGCGCCACGCGGTGCCGGAAAACCGCCTGCGCGTGTACGACATTCGCGCGCTCATGCACACCCTGGTGGACACCGATTCGCTGCTGGAACTGCGCCGCGGCTATGGCGCCGGCATCGTCACCGCGCTCGCCCGCGTGCAGGGCCGGGCGGTGGGCATCATGGCCAACAACCCCACGCACCTGGGCGGCGCGATCGACGTGGACGCAGCCGACAAGAGCGCCCGGTTCATGCAGCTGTGCGAGGCGCATGGCCTGCCGATCATCTCGCTGACCGATACCCCCGGTTTCATGGTGGGGCCCCACATCGAGGCGCAGGCGCAGGTGCGCCACGTCTGCCGCATGTTTGTCGTGGCCGCGCACCTGAGCGTGCCGTTCTTTGCCGTGGTCCTGCGCAAGGGCTACGGCCTGGGCGCGCAGGCCATGACGGCAGGGGGCTTTGACACACCCATCTTCACGCTCTCCTGGCCCACCGGCGAGTTCGGCCCCATGGGCCTTGAAGGCGCGGTGCGCCTGGGCTTCAGCAAGGAACTCGAAGCGGCTGCACCGGGCGCCGAACGCGACGCCCTGTTCGCGAAGCTGGTCGCCCAACAGTACGCCAATGGTGAGGCGATCCACATGGCCCAGGGCCTGGAGATCGACGCCGTCATTGACCCCATGGAAACGCGCGATTGGCTGGTGCGCGGGCTCGAATCTGCGGCGGCGAAGCCACCTGCGCTCAGTGCCAGCAGCCGTTTCGTGGACCCTTGGTAAGCCCTTCGCGGCGCAATGTGCACCATTTCGCCCGCCTTCGCGTAGCATCGCGGCCACCAAATCAATCCGGGGGGAAACCAGGCATGTCCATGTTCAACTGGCAAGAGAAAAGCGCCGCCGTACTCGCCAGCGGCGGCGTCATTGGCCCACACGAGCGCCTGCCCTGGCCGCAGACCGGGGCCATGGGCGTGCAGCACGTGATTGCCATGTTTGGCTCCACGGTGCTCGCGCCGATCCTGATGGGATTTGACCCCAACCTGGCCATTCTGATGAGCGGCATCGGCACGCTCATCTTCTTCATCATTACCGGCGGCAAGGTGCCCAGCTACCTGGGTTCGAGCTTTGCCTTCATCGGCGTGGTGATCGCCGCCACGGCCTACGCTGGCAAAGGGCCCAACGCCAACATCGGCCTGGCGCTGGGCGGCATCATTGCCTGCGGGGCGGTGTACACGCTCATCGGTTTTGTGGTGCAGGCGGTGGGCACCGGCTGGATCGAACGCTTCATGCCGCCCGTGGTCACGGGCGCGGTGGTGGCGGTGATCGGGCTGAACCTGGCCGGCATTCCCATCAAGAACATGGCGGCCAGCAATTTCGACAGCTGGATGCAGGCGCTGACCTTCCTGAGCGTGGGTCTGGTGGCGGTGTTTACGCGCGGCATGGTGCAGCGCCTCTTGATTCTGGTGGGCCTGGTGCTGGCCAGCGTGATCTACGCCGTGCTCACCAACGGCCTGGGCCTGGGCAAGCCGCTGGACCTGTCGGGCGTGATGAACGCCGCCTGGGTGGGCATGCCGCAATTCGCCAAGCCGATTTTCGACGCCAACGCCATGCTGCTGATCGTGCCGGTGGTCATCATTCTGGTGGCGGAAAACCTGGGCCATATCAAGGCCGTCACCGCCATGACGGGCAAGAACCTTGACCAGTACATGGGCCGCGCCTTCATTGGCGATGGCATTGCCACCATGGTCAGCGGCGCAGCGGGCGGCACGGGTGTGACCACCTATGCAGAGAACATTGGCGTCATGGCGGCCACCAAGATTTATTCGACTGCCGTGTTTTTCGTCGCTGCGCTCATTGCCGTGCTGCTGGGTTTTTCACCCAAGTTCGGCGCCGTCATTCAGGCGATTCCGCTGCCGGTGATGGGCGGGGTGTCCATCGTCGTCTTCGGCCTGATTGCAGTGGCGGGCGCGAAGATCTGGGTGGACAACAAGGTCGATTTCTCGCAGAACAAGAACCTGATCGTCGCCGCCATCACGCTCATCCTGGGCACGGGCGACTTCACGCTCAAATTTGGCCAGTTTGCGCTGGGCGGCATCGGCACTGCCACCTTTGGTGCCATCGTGCTGTACGCCCTGCTCAACCGCGGCGAGCCCTCGCAAGCCGCCTGAACACCCACCACCAACTACCCACTGAAGCTGCCATGTCGATCTGGAAGAAGCCCATCACACTCGAAGAATGCAAGCGCACGAGCGAGAACACCGCCACTTCCCACCTGGGCATCGAATTCACCGAAGTCGGCGACGACTACCTGGTGGGCCGCGTGCCCGTGGACGAGCGCACGCGCCAGCCCTTTGGCCTGCTGCACGGCGGCGTGAGCGTGGTACTGGCCGAGACCCTGGGCTCGATCGGCGCCTTCTACGCCAGCCCCGAAGGCCACCGCGGCGTGGGCCTGGACATCAACGCCAACCACCTGCGCGCCGCCACCAGCGGCTGGGTGACGGGCACGGCGCGCCCGGTGCACATCGGCCGCACCACACAAGTGTGGGCGATTGAAATGGTGAACGAGGCAGGTGAGCTGACCTGCGTCTCGCGGATCACGATGGCGATGCTGGCGCCGCGCTAAATTTCTGGATTTATAGGGCTCTAGCGCTTGCGTGACAACCGCTATTAGCTATTGATTAAATAGCAATCAGGTTCAGGCCGCATCGTCTGCTTCGCTGCGCGCCAGGCGCTCGCTCTTCCAATACACCTCGTCTCCGCCATCCAGGCGGTTGAGCGCGCGCGAGAGCACGAACAGCAGATCCGAGAGGCGGTTGAGGTACTGGCGGGGCGCCGGACGCATGCGCTCGGTCTCCTGCAGCGCCACCACGGCGCGTTCAGCGCGCCGCGCCACGGTGCGGCAGACATGCGCCTGGGCCGCTGCGCGCGTGCCGGCCGGGAGGATGAATTCTTGCAGCCGCGGCAAATCGGCGTTGTACCGCACCAGCGCATTGTCGAGCTGCAAAAGCGCATCGTCCTTGAGCACCTCGTAGCCCGGCATGCACAGCTCGCCGCCCAGGTTGAAGAGCTGGTGCTGGATGTCGATGAGCAGCTCTCGCATGTCTGCAGGCAGCGCCTCGCACAGCAGCAGGCCGATATGCGAATTGAGCTCGTCCACGTCGCCCATGGCGTGCGGGCGGCCGCTGCTTTTGGACACGCGGGTGTTATCGCCCAGACCGGTGCTGCCGTCGTCGCCGGTGCGCGTGGCAATTTGTGTAAGTCGTTTTCCCATCAGGCGTTCTCCATCAGTCCGCGACAAGGTTACATCACGCGCCCAATTGTGCGTTGGGGAAACGGGAAGCAATATCGCTGGGCGCTTGCGACGATAGCTGCTGCAATGCAGTCCTCTTCGATACATGCAAAGGAAAACCCATGCGCACCAGCGCTCGCAAACACCACTATTTTGATGCCCGCAGCGTGCTGCTCTTTGCAGCACTCAGCCTGGGTGGAGGTGCCGCAATCCATGCCCACGCCGCCGACGGTCAACCCGGCGCGTCGCTTCCAGGCCCCTCGCAACGGATCCCGCCGGCACCGGTACAGCTCACTCCACCGGCCGCCACCAACCCCGCCAACAGCCCCCCTGCCAGCGCCCAACCAAACACGCCCCCGTCCTTGCCGATGTCGCCGGCGTTTGGGCCGAACCGCGCCGCGGCCGGTACGGGCGATGCAACCCACCCCGACAAGCGCCCCGAAATCACCGCCACCATGCCCACGGGCGTGCGCACTGCGTTTGACCGGGCCGACGCCAACAAGGACGACCAGCTGAGCGCCAAGGAAGTGCAGAAGCTCCCTGCCATGAGCGCACGTTTCCAGCAGCTTGACACCAACCACGACGGCATGCTCTCGCGCCAGGAGTTCGACGCCGGCGCGCGCCTCTGACACACCGGGCGGCTGGCGGTACCATGGTCTCCAGTGCCATCGGAGACCTGCCATGAACGCCCCCACCGCCACCGCCCACCTCTTGCCTGAAATTGCCCTGCGCCCGGTGCCGCAGGCACTGCTGGACGCGCTGGCCAAGCGCTTTGGCGCGCAGTGCAGCACCGCGCAGGCCGTGTGCGAACAACACGGCAGAGATGAAGGCTCGCTGCAGGCGCCGCCCCCGTCGGCCGTGGTGTTTGCGCAGAGCACGCGGGACGTACAGGACGCCGTGCGCCTGGCCAGCGAGCACGCCGTGCCCGTCATCGCCTATGGCGCCGGCTCGTCGCTCGAAGGCCATTTGCTGGCGGTGCAGGGTGGCATCAGCATCGACGTGAACCGCATGAACCAGGTACTGTCCATCGATGCCGACGATCTGACGGTGACGGTGCAACCGGGCATCACCCGCAAGCAGCTCAACGAGGCGGTGAAGGACACCGGCCTGTTCTTCCCCATCGACCCAGGCGCCGACGCCAGCATTGGCGGCATGGCCGCCACCCGCGCCAGCGGCACCAACGCCGTGCGCTACGGAACCATGCGCGAAAACGTGCTGGCCCTCGAAGTGGTGCTGGCCAGTGGCGAAGCCATCCGCACCGGCACGCGGGCCAAGAAGAGTGCCGCCGGCTACGACCTGACGCGCCTGATGGTGGGCAGCGAAGGCACGCTGGGCGTCCTCACCGAAGTGACGGTGCGCCTGTACCCCCTGCCCGAGGCGGTGAGCGCCGCCATCTGCTCGTTCCCCAGCATCGAGGCCGCAGTGCGCACCACCATCCAGACCATCCAGCTCGGCGTGCCGATTGCACGCTGCGAGCTGATCGACGCGCACAGCGTGCGCATGGTCAATGCCCACAGCAAGCTCGGTTTGCGCGAAGAACCCATGTTGTTGATGGAGTTCCACGGCTCGCCTGCCAGCGTGCGCGAGCAGGCCGAGACGGTGCAGGAAATCGCCAGCGAATTTGGCGGCAACGCCTTTGAATGGGCCAGCACACCCGAAGAACGCACCCGCCTGTGGGCAGCGCGGCACAACGCCTACTTTGCCGCCGTGCAAAGCCGCCCCGGCTGCCGCGCCATTTCCACCGACACCTGCGTGCCCATTTCCCGCCTGGCCGACTGCCTGCTCGATTCGGTGCAGGAGGCCGAGGCCAGCGGCATTCCCTACTTCCTCGTCGGCCATGTGGGCGACGGCAACTTCCACTTCGGCTACCTGATCGACCCCGCGAGCCCCACCGAACGCGGCCAGGCCGAGCAGCTCAACCACCGGCTCGTCGCACGGGCCCTGCAGCTCGGCGGCACCTGCACCGGCGAGCACGGCGTGGGCATCCACAAGATGGGGTTTTTGCGCGAGGAGGCGGGCGAGGGAGCGGTGGGCGTGATGCGGGCGATCAAGCAGGCGCTCGACCCGAAGAACATTCTGAATCCGGGGAAGATTTTTGCGCTGTAGGTGGACTCAGCGGTTTGTCGGTGTCGGGACTTAAGCGTCCTGCGCCATTCGCGCCAGCGCCGCCAGTGCCGCCGTCTCGGCGCGCAGCACGCGCCGCCCCAAGGTGACGGGCGAAAACCCCTGCGCCAGCGCCGCGTCTTCTTCGGCGGGGCTGAGGCCCCCTTCAGGGCCTGAGAGAAAAATCGCCGGAGCAGCAGCTCCCTGGAAGTTGCCGATCGGCACGCTGGCGCTGTGCAGCGACAGCAGCAGGCGCTGCATCGGCGCTGCCTTTGCATTCGCCTCCAGCCACCCCGCCAGATCCACCGCCGCAGCCACCACCGGCACCCGGTTGCGCCCGCACTGCTCGCAGGCGGCGATGGCGATAGCCTGCCAGTGCGCGCGTTTCCTGTCGGCGCGCTCCCCTTTGAGCTTGAGCACGCTGCGCTCGGCCAAGAGCGGGGTGATGCTGGCGGCGCCCAGTTCGGTGGCCTTTTCCACCAGCCAGTCCATGCGCTCGTTGGCGGTGATGCCGGCAAGCAAATGCACCTCGCGCGGCGCTTCGCGTTCGATGGCGTGGTGAGCGCCCACTTGCACGCGAACGCTGCTGCGGCCCATGTGGGTCACGCTGGCCTCGAACTCACCTGCGTGCGTGCCTGCCAAGCCGCCCTGGAACAGGGTGATGGCATCGCCCGGCTGCAAGCGCAGCACCTGCACATGCCGGGCGGCGCCCGCGGGCAGTTCCAACTCCAGGCCGGTGGCGAGATCTACAGGACAGTGAAAACGGGGCATTTGCTTCCAAAACAAGAGCTGCTTACGCTTATGCAGTAAGCGCTAGAGGCCAATTTTTCTTGAAATTTTCACATCCGCCCGTAAGCGAAACCGACGGGCGCCGCGTCGCCCTCGATCTGGTCCACCAGCCGGGCCAGGGGCCCCAGCTCGCGATAGCGGCGGGCAGTAGCGCGGATGTAGGCGATGAAGCGCGGCGCGTCCTGCAGGTACTTGGGTTTGCCGTCGCGCAGCGTCAGGCGGGCAAAGATGCCGGCCACTTTCAGGTGCCGCTGCAGGCCCATCCATTCCACGCTGCGGTAGAAGGCGCCAAAGTCGTCGCCCCAGCCGCTGGCACTGGCAGCGCCCAGCAGCCCTGCCTTGCGCGCCTGCTCCCAGTAGCGCACGGTGATGTCGAGCACGAAGTCTTCGTCCCAGCTGATGAAGGCGTCGCGCAGCAGGCTGGCGATGTCGTAGGTGATGGGGCCGAAAACCGCATCCTGAAAATCGAGCACGCCCAGCGGTCCGCCGAGCGTGGTCGGCACCATCAAATTACGCATCATGAAGTCGCGGTGTACGAAGACGCTGGGCGCCGAGAGGTTCTCCTGCACGATGCGGTCAAAGGCCTGGGCCAGCACCTGCTGCTGCGCCTCGCTCAGCACCAGCTGGCGGTGCTGCGCCACGTACCAATCGGGGAACAGGGCCAGCTCGCGGCGCAGCAAAGCGTCGTTGTAGGGCGGCAGCACGCCGGGGCGCGAAGCCAGTTGCCACTGCAGCAGCGTGTCGGTGGCCTGGCGGTACCAGGCTGCGGCGCCCTGCGGATCGGCGGGGTCAAGCCGTTCGATGACGGTGTGCTGGCCGAGGTCCGAGAGCAGCAGGAAGCCGTGCGCGCGGTCCCAGTCGAACACCTGCGGGACGTGCAGGCCGGCCTGCTGCATCAGGCCTTGCACCTGCACGAACGGGGCGCAGTCTTCCTTGTCGGGCGGCGCGTCCATCACGATGTAGCTGGCCTGGAGGCCATCGATGCGCAGGTAGCGGCGAAAGCTGGCGTCGGCCGAGGCCAGGCGCAAGGTCTCGGGCCGCAGGCCGTGGGTGGGCGCCAGGGACGCGAGCCACTGGGTGCATTGCGCCTGGCGCTGTTTGTCAGCCCAGGTAACGGCGCTGTCGCCGGGTCGGTCGGAGGGGTGGCTCATGGATAATCCGATTCTACAAACCCGGCCTCTGTGGCGCGGGTGGCTGGTGGCGCATGCCTGCGCTGCACAGCCGCGCTCCCAGGGACAGACCTCTTGCAGCCACCGTCGCCGTTTTTTCGCCCCGCCATGGCGCCCCGCGTACCCCTGTGCCCCACCGCCGCGTGGGCGCGCCTGGTAGCCCTGGCCCTGTGCGGCCTGCCCATTGCCGGCGTGGCGCAGGGCGCACCGGCCGCAGCCGCCCCCGCGCCGCTGCTACGCAGCAGCCCGCAGCTGAGCGAAAAGATTCCCGAGGCGACGCGCTCGCAATTGCCGGTGTTTGTTTCGGGCGAGCGCATGTGGGGCGAGACCGACGAGCGCACCGTGGTCGAAGGCGATGCCCAGCTGCGCCGCGGCGATACGGTGATCCACGCCGACCGCATGGAATACACCGTGCCCGACGACCTGGCCACCGCCACCGGCAAGGTGCGCATCAACCGGGCGGGCAATGTCTACGAAGGCAGCGAGCTGCAGTTGCACGTCAACGCGTTCGAAGGCTTTTTCAACGATGCGCGCTACCAGTTGCTTGCCAACGGCGCGCATGGCGTGGCCACGCGCGTGGATTTCCTGGACCGGGACCGCGCGGTGGTGCACGACGCCACCTACACCACCTGCACGCGCGAGGATTTTGCCGCCTGGCAGCCCGACTGGATTCTGCGTGCCGAGCGCCTGGAGCTCGACCAGGTGGAAGACATTGGCGTGGCGCGCGGCGCCGTGCTGGAATTCAAAGGCGTGCCGATTCTGCCGGTGCCCTACATCAGCTTTCCGTTGTCGGACAAGCGCAAATCGGGCTTGTTGCCACCCACCCTGGGCATCGACAGCGTCAACGGTTTGGAGTATTCCCAGCCCTATTACTGGAACATTGCACCCAACCGTGACGCGACGCTGGAAGCTGCCCTGATCACCAAGCGCGGCGTGCGTGCGGGGGGTGAGTTCCGCTACCTCGAACCCACTTACCGCGGCCGCCTGCTGGGCGACGTACTGCCCTCGGACCGGCTGCGCGATCGCAACCGCTGGAGCTACGCGCTGGAGCACAGTGCCAGCGTCGGGACGCCGATAGGCGGCATCGGCGTGAACCTCAATATCCGCCGCGTCAGCGACGACAACTACTGGCGCGACCTGGGGCGCGGCACGCAGGGCGATACCCAGCGCCTGTTGCCGGCCGATGCGCTGTTCACCTGGGGCGGCGGGGACCAGCACCTGATGCTGCGCACGCTGCGGTGGCAGACGCTGCAGGACCCCCTCGCGCCCATCGTGCCGCCGTACGACCGGCTGCCACAATTGCAGTGGCGCTATACCCCGAGCCAGCTGGGAATGGGGCTGGACGCCAGCGTCGAACTCGACACCACGCACTTTCACAGTGACCGCAGCCTGACGCTGCAGCCCAATGCCCAGCGCAGCTACGCGCTGGCGCAGATCAGCCGGCCGTTTCTGTGGCCTGCCGGTTTCGTCACCCCGCGTCTGCAGTTGCACGCGACCAGCTACCAGTTCGACACTCCCATCGCCAACGGTGCGCGCTCGGCCAGCCGGGCATTGCCGACCTTCAGCCTCGACAGTGGCCTGGTGTTCGAGCGCGACGCGCGCTTCTTCAGCCGCAACTTTGTGCAGACGCTGGAGCCGCGTGCCTTCTACACCTACACACCCTACCGCGACCAGCACCTGCTGCCGGTGTACGACACGGCGGCGAATGACTTCAATTTCGCCACCCTCTACACCGAGAATGCCTATGGAGGCCAGGACCGGATAGCCGACAACAACCTGCTGACCCTGGGCCTGACCACGCGCCTGCTCGACCCCGATACCGGCGCAGAGGCAGCGCGCTTTGGCCTGGCGCAGCGGCTGCGGTTTTCCGACCAGAACGTCACGCTGCCTGGGGAACCGCTGGTGCAGGAACGCTTGTCAGACATCATGGTCGGCGCAGCGGTGAACTGGACGCCGCAGTGGGGGTTCAATTCCACCGTGCAGTTCAACCCCAAGACGCGCCGCTCAGAGCGCTCGACCATTGGCGCGCGCTACCAGCCTGCGCCGTTTCACGTGGTGAGCGCAGCCTACCGCTTCCAGCGCAACACCAGCGAGCAAATCGACATCGGCTGGCAGTGGCCGCTCGCGGACCTGTGGGGAGGCGGCTCCAGCCCCGAGGCTGAGCGCGCCAGCGCCGCCCCGCAAGCGCCGCGAGAGGGACGCTGGTATGGTGTCGGCCGGCTCAACTACAGCCTGCGCGACCGCAAACTCGTGGACACCGTGGTGGGATTCGAGTACGACAGCTGCTGCTGGATCGGCCGTGTCGTGCTTGAGCGGCTGCAAAACAGCCTCGTCACATCGAACACACGTTTGCTGTTCCAGATCGAGTTTGTCGGCTTCTCGCGGCTGAGCCTGGGCTCGAACCCGCTGTCCAGCCTGCGCCAGAATATCCCCGGCTACCGTACCCTGGGTGACCCCCAGCCGGTTCCCAGCCGCTTCAGCAATTACGACTAGGGCTTTGTCCATGCATCCACGTGTTTTCGCCTTCGGCCTGGCCTGCCTCGCAGGCGCGCTGGCTGCGCCCGCCGCCGCGCAGGGGGTTCGCGTCCCGGGAGCCCGGCCTGCGCCTGCGCTTCAGCCGCCAGCACCGCCCGCAGTTCGAAGTGTCTCAGCGGAGCCGCAAGCGGCTGATTTCATCGTCGCCGTGGTCAATTCCGAGCCGATTACGCGCAACGAGCTGGCTGCGCGGGTGCAACGCGTGCGCAAGCAGCTGGCCGGCCAGAACCGTGCCATGCCACCCGAGGACGCCCTGACGCGCGAAGTGCTCGAGAGCCTCATTGTCGAAAAGGTGCAGTTGCAGGCAGCGCAGCAAGCCGGCATCACCGTGGCCGATCTGGCAATCGACCAGGCCGAGGCCAGCGTGGCGCAGCAGAACGATGTGTCCAAGGAAACGATGTTCCGCAAGCTCCGGGCCGACGGCATCACCCCCGAGCAATTTCGCAAAGAGCTGCGCACCCAGCTGGTGCTGCAACGCCTGCGCGAGCGCGAGATCGATGCGCGCGCCAAGGTGAACGAATTCGAGATCGACCAATACCTGCGCGAGCAGCAGCCCCAGAACGGCGCAGCGGGTCTGGAACTCAACCTCGGCCACATCCTGATTTCGGTGCCTGAAGGCGCCAGTGGCACCGTGCTGGCAGAGCGCGAGCAGCGCGCCCGCAGCGTGGCCGATCGCGCACGCAGCGGCGCCGATTTCACCGCCCTGGCCAAGGAGTTTTCCGACGCGCCCGAAGCCGCCCAGGGCGGACAGATGGGGCTGCGCCCGGCGGACCGCTACCCCGAGCTGTTCGTGAACGCCACCGGCGCGCTGGCCGTGGGCGGCATTGCCGGGCCGGTGCGCTCCGGCGCGGGCTTTCACGTGCTCAAGCTGCTGGAGAAAAGCCGCAGCGACGCAGGGGCGGCGACCGTGGTGCAGAGCCACGCGCGCCATATTCTTCTGCGCACCACGGTGCAGCTCAGCGAAGCGGCGGCTGCGGCGCAACTGGCTGAGTACCGTCAGCGCATTCTGGCGGGCCACGCCACGTTTGAAGCCCTGGCGCGGGAGCATTCGCAGGATGGAAGCGCTGCGCAGGGTGGTGACCTGGGCTGGTCCACGCCCGGGCGCTATGTGCCGGAATTTGAAGCGGTGCTGGAAGGACTGAAGCCTGGCGAGATCAGCCAACCCGTAGTTTCTCGTTTTGGTGTGCACTTGATCGAGCTGCTGGAGCGGCGCCAGGTGAAGCTCAATCCGCGCGAACAGCGCGAAGTCGCACGTGAGGCGCTGCGTCAGAAGAAGGCCGAGGAAACCTATGCGACCTGGCTACGCGAGCTGCGCGGACGCGCCTATGTTGAGTATCGCGACCCCGTGTGAAGCACATTGCCCGCAAACGTTTTGGCCAGCATTTTCTGGCCGATGGCGCAATCATCGATGCCATCGTGGCGGCCATTGCGCCGCAGCCGGGCGACACCATGGTCGAAATCGGCCCGGGCCTGGCCGCGCTGACGCAGCCGCTGGTCGAGCGCCTCGGACACCTCACCGTCATCGAACTGGACCGGGACCTGGCCGCCCGGCTGCGGCAGCACGAGCACCTCAAGGTCATCGAATCCGATGTATTGAAAGTGGACTTCGCGCTGATTGCACAAGAGTTTTCTGCTCCGAAATTGAGAGTGGTTGGCAACCTGCCGTACAACATCTCCACGCCCATCCTGTTCCGGTTGCTGGCGCAGGTGGATGTCATTGCCGACCAGCACTTCATGCTGCAAAAGGAAGTGATCGACCGCATGGTGGCGGCACCGGCAACGGCCGCCTATGGGCGCCTGTCGGTGGCGCTGCAGTGGCGCTACGCCATGGAGAACGTGCTGTTCGTCCCGCCCGAGAGCTTTGATCCGCCGCCCCGCGTGGACAGCGCCGTGGTGCGCATGCTGCCACGCGCGGACGCCGCCCCCGTTCCGCTCCCTTTGCTTGAGGAACTGGTACAGGTGGCATTCAGCCAGCGCCGCAAGCTCTTGCGCCACACGCTGGGCCGCTGGCTGGAGGCTCGGGGGTTTTCAGGGTCGTTCGACGTGCTGCGCCGCGCGGAAGAAGTGCCGGTAGAGCAGTACGTTGCGCTGGCGCAGCAGCTCTGAGCCACGCGAACCAGGCCGGTTTTCAGGCAGTCTGAAGCAGTTCAGCCATGCCCGGCGTGCGCCAGAGCGAACCGTCGTGGTTCATCATGAGTGCCTGCACCGATGCACGTTTTTGCACCAGCGCCTGCGCCCGCTCGCCGCCAAGCACCATCATGGCCGTGCCCAGGCCGTTCACACTGCTCGCGTCCGTCGCCAGCAGGCTGATGCCGTGCGGGCCGCGAGTAGGACGGCCCGTGGCCGGATCAAGAATGTGGTGCTGGCGCTCGCCCTGCGCCATGAAGAAGCGCTCATAGTCGCCCGAGGACGCAACGATGTTGGGACCCTTGAGCGCCAATACGCCCAACATGCGCTCAGGGGCCAGGGGATCGCGCAGGCCAACGCGCCAGGGGCGCCCTTGCTGGCTGCCGGCGACGAGCACGTCGCCACCGCCATTGAGCAAGGCATCGGCCACGCCATGCGCATGCAAGACCTGCATGCCCGCAGCCAGAATCGGCAGCTTGGCGATGCCACCCAGATCGATGGCCATTCCGGCCCGCGCAAGGCGCGCGGTCCCGGCGTTCGCGTCCAGAATGAGTCCACGGTAGCCGACCAGGCGCCGCTCGGCAGCGATCTCGGCGGGATCGGGCAGGTCCTGTTGATCCCCAAACCGCCAAGCGCGCAGCGCGCCTACGGTGATGTCAAAAGCGCCCTGGGTGGCCGCCGACAGCGCCTGCGCGTCGCGCAGCACTGCCATCATTTCGGGCGGCACGGCAACCGCATGCAGACCGGCCGCGCGGTGGATGGCGCTGACCACGCTGCGCTCGTCGTAGCGCGTCATCATGCGCGCCAGGCGCTCCATTTCGGTCCAGGCCGCGTCCATGGCGCGATCGGCGTCGCGCGCCGCAGCGTCCCGGCCGCTGACCACCATGTCAACACGCGTTCCCATCAGGGCCCGCGCGCTGCGCTGCAAGGGCGGTGCGGTGCGCGGGGCCACGGCGGCTCCGGCCCACTGCGCGGCGCCGAGCAAAGGCACAGCCATGACGACGCGCCGCCGCGTCATGGTCAGGCAGGGGCGGGCAGTCTGCATGGAAGCTTTCCTTAGACCGATTGGTCAGCCATGAAGTCCACGGCGGCTTTGACTTCTTCGTCGGTCAGTTTGGCGTTGCCGCCGCGTGCAGGCATCGCGCCCTTGGAGCCGGTGAAGCCTTCCATGGCGTGCTTGTACAGCGTTTCTTTGCCCTGTGCGATGCGTGGGCCCCACTCGTCCTTGTTGCCTGGCTTGGGCGCCCCGGCAATGCCTGCGGCGTGGCACAGGGCACAGGTCTTGCCGTAGACGCTCTTGCCCAAAGCTGCATCGGCCACGGGCACGGCGGCTGCGGGCGCCGCAGCTGCGTCCGGGGCGGGTGCTGGCGCCGCCGGTTCTGCGGGAGCGGTGGCTGCGGGTGCCGCCGGAGCAGCCGTAGGTGCAGCGGGCGCCTCGGGTTTCTTGTCGCCACAGGCGGCCAGGAACAAGGAAACGATAGCGACGGCGAGAACGCGGGAAGCGGAATTCATTGAGGGTCCTTACAAGAAAAAACGGGAGACAATCCTTGTACAGCAGGGCGGTGACGTCGCGCGTAGGGCAAATGCGCCATACTCATTGTGCAACGCAGCATTGCTGGCGCAAGACTGACCCGGAGAGCGCCTCTAATGTAACGCCGCCTCTGGGATCCAGCAGGAATCTCCCTACGCGCACTATTGATCTCGGTCAAAAATCAGCATTTACCCTGGCCTACACTCGCATCCATGAAAACCCTTAGAGCATGGACTTGGCTGCGCCGGGCCTTGCTCGTCGTATTTCTCTCCGTCATGGGCGTCTCTGCGGCGTCCCCTTATGTGCACCCTTCCCGCACGCAGTTGGTCTGCGCTGGCGCCGGCGGGATGGCGCTGGTGGTGCTGACCGACGACGGCTTGCCCAGTGAGACGCGTCTGCTCAATTGTCCCCTGTGCCTGCCAGCTGCTGGCCCGGCGCCGTTTGTGAGCGCGTCCATCCCTTGCGCTGCGCCGGCCAATTCGCACCTCCTTCCTCCTGCTGCGGCCAACGTCTGCGCGCGATCCGGTGCGCCGCCGCCTGGGCGCGGGCCCCCTGTTTTTTCGTGAACCAACCCTGAAAGAAAGTCCCACCATGAACGACAAGAAAGCGTCCCAACGCGAACCCGCAGGCATTGGCCGGCGCAAGTTCCTCAACACGGCTGCCCTGGCCGGTCTGACCGCAGGCGTCGCCGCCTGCAACGACAAGCCCGCAGCCAGCACCGCGCCTTCGACCGCCGCGCCGGCAGCCGCACCGGCTGCCCACGCTGCATCCGAAGTGGGCAAGTACGAAGTGGCTCCCGGTCAGCTCGACGAGTACTACTCTTTCTCCTCGGGCGGTCACTCAGGCGAGTGCCGGATCTACGGTTTGCCATCCGGCCGCTTGTTCAAACGCATTCCGGTTTTCAACATGGATTGTCTGGTGGGCTGGGGCATCACCAACGAGTCGAAGAAAATCATCGGCACCAAACCCGATGGCAGCCTGAAGTACCACACGGGCGACACGCACCACATACACCCCTCGTACAAGGATGGCACCTACGACGGCAAATACATGTTCGTCAATGACAAGATCCACGGACGCCTGGCCCGCATTCGCATGGATACGATGGAAACCGACAAAATCACCGAGCTGCCGCTGGTGCAGGGTTTCCATGGCACTTTCCCCGACAAGCGCGATCCAGTGGACCCCGCCATCAACCACACCACGCGCGTGTTCTGCGGTGGTGAGTTCTCCATTCCCTTGGACAACAACGGCAAGAACATGGATGCGACGGCGGACTACCGCTCGATCTTCAGCTGCGTCGACTCCGAAACCATGGAAGTGCGCTGGCAGGTGCTGATCGACGGCAACTGCGACTTGGTCGCATCTTCGTACGACGGCAAGCTCGCCTGCACCAATCAGTACAACACCGAAAACGGTTTTCATTACGAAGACATGATGTCCGCCGAAATGGATGCGTGCCTCTTCTTCAACATCGCCCGCATCGAGGAAGCCGTCAAGGCCGGCAAGTTCAAGACCTACGGCGGCTCCAAGGTGCCGGTGGTCGATGGCACCAAGGCAGGCAACCCTGATGCCAAGACCTCGCTGGTCTGCTATGTGCCCGTGTCCAAAAACCCGCACGGCGTGAACGCCAGCCCGGACGGCAAGTACTACGCCTGCTCGGGCAAGCTCTCGCCCACCGCCACGCTGATCGAGCATGCATTGGTGCTCAAGTGGTTTGACGGCGAACTCAAGGAAGCGCGCGAAGCCGTGGTGGCCGAGCCCGAAATCGGCCTGGGCCCACTGCACACCGGCTTTGACGGCCGTGGCAACGCCTACACCACGCTGTTCCTCGACAGCCAGATCGTCAAGTGGAACGTGGAAGCTGCCATCAAGTCCTACGCTGGCGACAAAACCGCCAAGCCCGTGGTGGACCGCCTCGACGTGCAGTACCAGCCCGGCCACGGCTTCACCTCGATGGGTGAAACCAAGGACGCCGACGGCAAGTACTTTTTGTCTGACAACAAGTTCTCCAAGGACCGCTTCCTGCCCGTGGGCCCGCTGCACCCCGAGACGGCGCAGCTGATCGACATCAGCGGCGACAAGATGAAGCTGGTGGCCGACCACGCGGTGTACTCCGAGCCGCACGACTCCATCATCATCCCGCGCAATCTGATCCGCACGCGCCAGGTGTACGACATCGATGAGTTCCCCAACGCGGTCAAGGACGCCAAGGACTGCCGCGTCGAGCGCAAGGGCAAGAAGGTCACCGTGTACCTCACTTCTCAGGCACCCACCTTCGGCCTGCGCGAGTGGACCGTCAAGCGCGGCGACGAAGTCACGATCATCCTCACCAACCTCGACAAGGTGGAAGACCTTACGCACGGTTTCGCCATTCCGAAATACGACATCAATTTCATTGTGAATCCGCAGGAGACCAAGTCGGTCACCTTCATTGCGGACAAGCCTGGCGTGTACTGGGCCTATTGCACCAACTTCTGCCACGCGCTGCACCTCGAAATGCGCTCGCGTATGCTGGTTGAGGCCTGATCGGCCCCTCAGAGCCTGTTCACGATCTCGCAGGGGATCGCGAACGGGGTCTCAGGGGCGGCGCGATCCCCGGGATAGGTGCTGCCCCTTTTTCTTTTCTGGACCCCTGATGCTTCTGCCCTTCCCCCGTTTCATCGCCACCCTCTGGATGGCACTGGCTTTGCTGCTGGGTGCGCTTGCACCGGGTGCACAGGCAGCGTCAGGAACCTATGAGGCCGAGTTGCCTGCTGGCTTGGCAACGGCCACGGACATGTGCGCCTTGCTTCCGTGCAAGGACGTATTCCCCGGCGCCACCGAATTTTCTGATCGCATGGGCCAGCCGCCTTATGTCGAGGCCTACGACAAGGCCGGCGAAGGGCGCCAGTTGCTGGGCTACGTGATGCTCTCGACCGACATCACCGACACCCCGGCCTACTCGGGCAAGCCCGTGGTGACGCTGATCGGCATGGACAAAACCGGCCACTTTGTCGGCGTCAAGGTGCTCAAGCACTCTGAGCCCATCTTGCTGCTGGGCATCCCCGAATCCGCATTGCTCAATTTCAACAATCAGTACCTTGGCAAGTCGGTGGCCGACAAGATCGAGATCGGCCAGTCGCGCCCTGACGAAGACATCGTGGGGCTGGACGCCATTTCCGGCGCGACCGTCACGGTGATTGCGCAAAACCAGGTGATGATGGCCTCGGGCTCTGCGGTGGCGCGCCAGGTGGGCATCCTCGCACCCGTCGTGCGAGAGGCAGCGCGCTACAAGGTGCGGGGCGAGGCTCTTACCTGGGACGAGCTGGTGGGGCGCCGCGCCGTGGAGCACCTGCGCGTCATGCCCGAACAACTTGGACAGGATCGCAGCGCCGATCCCTTCATCGAGCTGTGGTTTGGCGACCTGAGCCACCCAGACATTGGCAAGAGCGTCCTGGGCGAGGCCGACTGGGAGAACCTCCATCGCCAGTTCAAGGAAGGCGAGCACGCCATCTTCGTGATTCGCACGGCCGGGCGCGAATCGTTCAAGGGGTCTGGTTTTGTGCGCGGCGGCCTGTATGACCGCGTACAGGTCAAGCAAGGCGCAGATTCGTTTACGTTCCGCGACCTGGACTACCTCAATCTCTACGGCGTAAAGGCTGCGGGTGCGCCAGAATTCAATGAGTCGGCGATTTTCATCGTCCGCTCCAAGGCATTCTCCGATGCCTACCCCTGGAAGTTTTCTCTGCTGGGCAATCGCGTGGACCGCGCCACCGGCGCCAAGAGCTTTACCAGCTTCGACACGCCGTACTGGCTACCTGCTTCCATGCTGGAAGGCGGCCGCCCCAAGGTGGTGGAGCCCGACGCGCCGTGGGTGCGGATCTGGAAATCGCGCGCGATAGAAATTGCGCTGTTTGTCGTGCTGCTGGTAGCCGTCGGCGTGGTCTATGCCTACCGCGAGCGGCTCACCCGTCTGTCCACGCACAAGAACAAGTGGCCGGTGAACGGTTTCAAGTACACGGCCTGGGCGATTTCCATCGTGTTCGTGGGGTTTGGCCTCCTGGCGCAACCCTCCATCACGCAGGTGCTGACCTGGTTCCATGCGCTGCTGTTCCAGTGGACCTGGTCGCTGTTTCTGTCCGATCCGTTCATCTTCCTGTTCTGGATCTTCATCATCGTCACGGTATTCCTGTTCGGGCGCGGTCTGTTCTGCGGCTGGATGTGCCCGTTCGGGTCGCTGCAAGAATCCATCTACAAGATCGCCCGTTTCGTTGGCCTGGGGCGCTTTCAGACCAAGCTGCCGCAAAAATGGCACGACCGACTGAAGTGGGTCAAGTACGCCGTCTTCTTTTTCCTGCTCACGGTGTCGATGTTCTCCATGGGCCTGGCGGAGAAGCTCTCAGAGGTCGAGCCTTTCAAGACCACCTTCCTGGTTGGCGTGATGAACCGGTCGTGGCCTTACGGACTGTTCGTGGCTGCCATCTTGGGCGTCTCGATATTCATCGAACGGCCGTACTGCAAATACATTTGCCCGCTGGGTGCCTCGCTGGCAATGCCCAGCACCTTCCGCTGGTTTGGCTTGAAGCGCAAGCAAGATTGCAACAGCTGCAAAGCTTGCGCTGTGGGCTGCGGCGCGCAGGCGATTGATGCTGATGGACGCATCGACCACCGCGAGTGCCTGCACTGCCTGGACTGCATGATTCTGTACACCGACACCAAGGGATGCCCGCCGCTGGCCAAAGAGCGCAAGCGGCGCGAGAAAGACGGTTTAGAGATCACTCCGATTGGTGACAACGGTTACTTCTTCCCGATTTATCCTTCCACCAGTTACACCGACCAGATCATCCCCAAAGCGGTCGGCGGCCCAGACCCGCGCATGCCCACCGACCCCGCATTGCCCGCCCACAAAGTGGATATCGGCAAGCTCGAATGGCTGTGGCTGGAATTGCGTGACCACCTGTGGCCTTGGAGCACCGAAGGCTGGCACTCGCAGCGCGCGCTGCAGATTGCAGGCTTCTCGCTGGCGGTCGCCGCTACCCTTGCCTGGGTAATGACCGCCATGGGGACGCTGTCGTCGGGCGCCATCATTGGCTGGTGGTTTGGCTGGAGCGTGTACGAAGTGTTGATTCGCCTATCGGGCAAACGCTACGTGAAGGACGGCCCATGGTGGCGCGACCACTACCGCGTGGCCGGCCTGATGGACATGCTGAGCTACGTCGCCTTCAAGAACTTGCTGATTGGCGCCGCGCTGTTCCTGCTGCTCAAGTCCTTCGGCCTACTTGTCATATGAGGCAGCGCCTGCTCGGTGGCCTGGGCGCAGCTCTGCTGGCGCTGGCAGGCGCTGCACACGCCGCCACCGTGCGCGTCGAGCCCGGTCAGGACCTGGCCGCCGCCGTGCGTGCGGCAGCACCCGGAGACACAGTGGAGGTAGCGCGCGGCCTGTACCGCGCCAACCTGCTGATCGACAAACCCATGACGCTGCGCGGCGTCGACCGCCCCACCATCAGCGGCGGCAACCAGGGCGACACCATCCGCGTCACCGCCCCGGACGTCACCATTGAGGGCCTGATCGTGCGCGACTCGGGCGACCACCAGGGCGAGCAAAACGCCGGCATCTACCTTTACCCCGGTGCGCACCGGGCGGTGGTGCAGCACTGCGACCTCACCTACAACCTGTTTGGGCTGTGGATCGAGAAGGTCAACGACGTTCGCATCGAACGCAACACCATTACCGGCAAACGCGACTACGACTCGGCGCGGCGCGGCAACGGCATCCAGCTCTACAACTCGCAGCGCGCCCAGATTCTCGACAACAACATCAGCTTCGTGCGCGACGCGCTGTACATCGATGTATCGCACCATGCCCTCTTCCGTGGCAACAAGCTGCACCACAGCCGCTACGGCGCGCATTACATGTCGTCGTACTACAACCTGTGGGAAGGCAACGAGACCTACTACAACCGCGGCGGCCTGGCGCTGATGGAAGTGCGCGAACAGACGGTGCGGGGCAACCGCGCCTGGGGCAATTCCGACCACGGCATCATGCTGCGCTCGGTGCAGGATTCGGTGGTGGAGAACAACGTCGTCGCTGGCAACCAGCGCGGCTTTTTCATCTACGACGTCGAGTACGTCACCCTGCGCCACAACCTCATCGTCGACAACTTTGTCGGCGCCCACCTCTCGGCCGGCGTGAAGAACAACGTGGTCGAGCAGAACGACTTCATCGGCAACCGCGAGCAGGTGCGCTACGTGGGCACCAAGGACGAGCCCTGGGGCGGCAAGGTGGGCAACTACTGGAGCAACTACGTCGGTTGGGACCGCGATGGCGACGGCCGGGGCGACGTGCCCTACGAAGCCAATGACATGGTCGACCGACTGAGCTGGCGCTACCCCGGCATGAAACTGCTGCTGGCCAGCCCTGCGGTGCAGGCCCTGCGACTGGTGGGCCAGCAATTTCCGGTGCTGCGCGTGCCCACCGTGGTCGACGCCCACCCCCGCATGCAGCCCGAACACACAGACTGGAGCCTTTGGCGTGGCAAGTACTTCCCCCGTTGATGCCAGCGCAGCGGTTTCGCTGCGCGGCGTTACCAAGCACTATGGCGCGGTGCACGCCGTCGATGGCGTAGACCTCGACATCGTGCGCGGCGAAATTTTCGGCCTGATCGGCCACAACGGCGCCGGCAAGAGCACGCTGTTCAAGATGATGCTGGGCCTCGAAGCCACCACGGCGGGCTCCATCGTGCTCGGCGGCGCGCCGGTGCGCGGGCGCGGTTTCCGGGCGGCACGCCGGCATATCGGCTACCTGCCCGAGAACGTGGTGCTCTACGACAACTTGAGCGGACTGGAGACACTGCACTTCTTTGCCCGGCTCAAGCACGCTGCGCTCGATCAGTGTCCCGGCCTGCTCGAACGCGTAGGTCTGGCGCACGCCGGCAAGCGCCCGGTGCGCGAATATTCCAAGGGCATGCGCCAGCGTCTCGGGTTTGCGCAGGCTTTGCTGGGCACGCCCCAGGTGCTGTTTCTCGACGAACCCACCAACGGCCTGGACCCGCAGGCGATCCGCGACTTCTACGCCACGCTGCGCACATTGCAGACCAGCGGCGTCACGGTGGTCATTACCTCGCACATCCTGGCCGAACTGCAGGAGCGCGTGGACCGACTGGCCATCATGGCCAATGGCCGCATTCAGGCGCTGGGCAGCGTGCAAGCGCTGCGCGAACAGACGCACATGCCGCTGATTTTCGACTTGGTGCTCGACGCGGGCGATTTCGCCCCTATCGCGCAAGCACTGCTGGCCGCCACAGGCGAAGCCGCTGAAGCCGTGCCCGGCGGGCTGCGCCTGGCCTGCCCGCGCGCACGCAAGATGGCCGTGCTGGCCGCACTCACGCCCTTTGGTGGCCGCGTGCACGACCTGGCCCTGCGCGAACCTTCGCTCGAAGACGTGTTCTTCGGCTTTTCTGACTAAGGCGCGCCCCATGGAACTGACGCAAATTTTCACCATCGCCGCCAAGGAATTTCGCGACCGCATGCGCAACCGCTGGGTGCTGGCGGTTGCCCTGGTATTTACCGTGTTTTCGCTGGTAATTGCCTATTTCGGCGGCGCGCAACAGGGCGCCGTGGGTTTTCGCTCGATCGAAGTCACCATTGCCAGCCTGGTGAGCCTGGTGATTTACCTGATTCCGCTCATCGCCCTGCTGCTGGGGTTTGACGCCATCGTCGGCGAGCGCGAACGCGGCTCGCTCGATCTGCTGCTGGCCCTGCCCATTACCCGGCTGGAACTGCTGCTGGGCAAATATCTGGGACTTGCTGCGGCGCTCACGCTCTCGACGCTGGCGGGCTTTGGCCTGGTGGCGCTGCTGCTGTACCAGCGCCTGAGCTGGGCCGGGCTGTACCACTACGGCGGCTTCATGGCGAGCTCCGTGCTGCTGGGCCTGGCGTTTCTGAGCATGGCGGTGCTGCTGTCGGTGGTGGCGCGCGAGCGCACACGCGCCTCCGGTCTGGCCATTGCCCTGTGGTTCTTCTTTGTGCTGGTGTTCGACCTGGTGTTGCTCGGGGTGCTGGTGAGCACGGGCGGGCAATTTGGCGGCGAGGCCCTGGCCTGGCTGCTGCTGCTCAACCCGGCCGATGTGTTCCGTATCTTGAACGTTTTTTCGCTGGACGACGTGCGCACGCTGTACGGGCTGGCCAGTATCGTCCCGGCGTCGCTGGGCAGCCAGGCGCTGCTGAGCGGCGTCATGCTTGTGTGGATTGTGGTGCCGCTCCTGGTGGCGCGCTGGAGATTTCGATGAACTCTTATCCAAAATTCTTTCGCTCGCTGTTGGCCCTGGCCGTGCTGGGCAGTGCCTTGGCTTTGTCGGGCTGCGACAAAGCCGTTGAGAGCGCCAGCATTGCTCCGGTGGAAATCGACCGCAGCACGAGTTGCGAACTCGACGGCATGCTGCTTGCCGACTACCCCGGCCCCAAGGCGCAGATTCACTATGACGGCCAGGCCCAGCCCGCCTTCTTCTGCGACACCACCGAGCTGCTGAACACCTTGCTCGCTGGCGAGCAGGTGCGCGCCATCCGCGCGGTGTACGTACAGGACATGGCCCAGGCCGACTGGGACCACCCCGAAGGCCACTGGACCGATGCGCGCAGCGCGTTCTATGTGTTTGGCAGCAAACGCCACGGCTCCATGGGCCCCACCGTGGGCAGCTTTGCCAAGGAGGCCGACGCCCAGCGCTTCGCTGCCGACTACGGCGGCAAGGTGTTTCCCTTTGCCGCCATTCAGCCCGACATGGTGGATCTGAGCGGCGGGGCCAAGCAAGACAACCGCATGTAGGGCCGCGCCGGCACCGCTGACCCCCTTGACGCCCATGAAGTCGCTCGCTCTGTCGTCCCGCCGCACCTGGGTCACGCTGGGGCTGGCCGCGCTTGCCGTCGGCACCCTGCCGGGTGCCAGCGCCTGGATGGGCCGCAAAGCGGTGCCTGAGCCCGAGAGCGACTTCTGCCTGGTGGCGCCCCCCACGCCCTACGATCCGGCTTTGGGCCTCGCGCTCCATGCGGCCCGCGCCGTGCCCAAGGACGCCCGCTGCCCGGTCTGCGGCATGTACCCGTCGCGCTCCCCCGCCTGGGCAGCGCAGGTCATTTTCAGCAATGGCGACGCGCAGTTCTTCGATTCGCCGCTCAGCCTGTTCATGTACCTGAGCGACGTGGCCCGCTACAGCCCCGGTCGCAGCGCGGGCGAGATCGTGGCGCGCTACGTCACCGATTTCGGCAGCAGGCAGATGCTGGACGCCGCCAGCGCCTTCTACGTCGTCGGCTCCTCTGCCCAAGGGCCAATGCGCGCGGGCAACCTGCCCGCGTTTGCTTCGGAGCAGGCGGCGCGCGCATTCGCTGAGCAGCGCGGCGGTGCGGTGCGGGCCTTTGCCGAAATCGACGCTGCTCTGGTGCAGCGCCTGGGCGGCCGGGCTGCGCACAGGCACTGACGCTATCAATAGAGAAGCTGTTTGCGCTTATGCAGTAAGCGCTAGAGGCCGATTTGACCTTGATTTTTCTGCAAATGCCTGGGGTGCAGGCACCTTGGCCAACGCAGCGCCCGAAATTCCGGCAATGCCTGCGTTGCGCTCGCCATCTCCCTGTGGCTGATCCAATCTGGCCATCAATTCTGACCTCTGCGAATGGCTGCCGGCAGCAAAGCCGCCATGCGCCAGGCAAGGGCGCGCAGCGCACAGCGCACCGCCGGGCTGCCCGGCTGGACCAGCGCTGCATCCAGCACCGCCTGGCGGGCGCTGCGCAGGGCCATGCGGTCGCGCGCCTGCAAGGCGGCCAGCAGGCGCTCCTGCAATCGCTGCACACGCTGCGCCTCGGCAGGCGACAGCCCCGACGGCTGCGCGGGGGCCGGTGCCACCAGGTGCTGTTCCCACGCGCTGGCGGCGTCCTGCATCGCCGATCCGCTGGGACGGGCGGCGATCATGGCAGGGGTTGCGCGGGGGCCATGGCGCGCGCCGAGGTCAGGCCGTACCAGTTCACGCGGCGCGTCAGCACCATGACCAGGGCCAGTACGGCAAACAGCGCCAGCGAGAACAGGCTCTCAGCACTCAGTGCGCGGCGATCTCGAGCGCGGGCCGTCAGACCGCGGTAGCGCCGGCGGCCGCGCACCACGTCTTCGATCAGGCCCAGGCCGAAAAGCAGCAACAGAACCACGGCGGCCAGCGCTGCCGGTTTGGTGAACCAGGGGGGTTTCAAGAGCGTGCTCCACAGTGAATGTGCGGGCAGTCTGTGGCGCCGCCGTGAGGGCACGATGAAGTTTGTGAGGGCAGTGTGAAGTCCTCCCCCGCTCCGGTGAAGATCAGTTCGGAAAGTGCAGCGTGACGCGCAGGCCCGGCGCCGTATTGCGCACCGCCATGTGTCCGCCATGCAGCGCCACCACGCGCTGCACGATGGCCAGCCCCAGACCCGAGCCGCTGCGCTCGCCGTTCGGGCGGGCGGTGGTGAAGAAGCGCTCGCCCAGGCGGGCCAAAGCGTAGTCGGGTACGCCAGGGCCGCTGTCCTGCACGGCCACCGCAGTGCCTTGCAGCTCGACTGCCACGGTGCTGCCGGCAGGCGAAAAATCGATCGCGTTGTCGATCAGGTTGCACAGCGCCAGGGTGATGAGTTCCGCCTCCCAAGGGCCGCTGGCACCTTGGCCCGCAAGGGTGAGCGCCACGCCGCGCTGCGCCGCACGTGCCTGTGTGTGGGCCAGCGCGGTGCTGGCGCAGTCGTGCAGCGCCACCGGGCCCTGCGCTTCGGCGTGCTGGCGCTGCTCCAGCTTGCTCAGTTCCAGCAGGCGGTCGATAAGGCGCTGCAGGCGCTCGCTTTGCTGCACCACCTGGGCGGCAAACAGGGTGCGGTCGCCCGCTGGCAGGTCTTCCTGCAGCAACTCGCCTGCGCCGCGAATGGCGGCCACCGGGCCTTTGAGTTCGTGCGTGAGGGCGCGCACATAGGCTTCGATGTAGCCGTGCCCCTCCAGCCGGGCGCGCATGCGGTCCATGGCGCGCGCCAGGTCGCCCAGCTCGCCAGGCACCCTCGGCACGGCCAGCACCGGGGTGGCTGCGGTGGCCTGCGCGCCCGCCTCCGGGCCCTGCACGCTCAGGGCGTAGTCGCGCAGGCGCCGCACATTCCACACCATCCACAGCGTCACCGCCACCCCCACGGCGGCCGACAGCGCCAGCAGCAGCAGGCCACCCATCAGCACCTTGTGCTCGGCCCGGTCGATGAAGCGCTGCACGGTGCGCGTGGGTTTGGCTACGGTCAGCACTCCGGCGATGCGGTCCTGCACGAAAACCGGGGCTGAAACGTGCATCACGCCGCTGGTGTCGTCGCCTGGGGTGTCCCGGCTCATGCGCGCGCCGTACTCGCCGCGCAGTGTGAGCGCCACGTCGCGCCACTGCGAAAAATCCTGGCCGACGGCCTGCGATTGCGAGTCAAAAACCACGCGCCCGGCGGCATCCGTCACATAGATGCGGTAGTCGAGCGACTGCTTGGAAAAACCCCAGATGGCGGCGTCCACGGGGCGGCTGGCGTAATGCTGCACCTGCCGGGCAAAGGCGCTGCCGCCTGCCTGAAGGCTTCCCGAGGCCAGGTCGTCGCTGGCCAGCTCGGCCAGGATGTGGGCCGTGTCCACCATCATGTCTTCCATCACCTCGCGCACGCTGGGCTTGATCTCGGCCACAAAGACGCGCAGCACAAAGAACGCGGCAATGCCGTTGATGAGGAAGAAGGCGAACAGCAGGCGGATGCCCAGGCGCATAGGTCAGCGACAGGTAGTGAAAACTATCAAAAATATAGCTATCAGCGCTTGCTGGATAAGCGCTAGAGGCCGATTTTTCTTATAAAACTAAACCTCAATGGAATACCCCATCCCCCGGTGCGTGACGATGTAGTCCGTCGCCGGCTCCACCTCGCGCAGCTTGGCGCGCAGCGTCTTGATGTGGGTGTCCACCGTGCGGTCGGTGCTCTCGCTGTCGTCGCCCCAGGCGGCGGTAAGCAGCGCCGCGCGGCTGTGGATGCGGCCCGCGCCCGCCAACAGGCAGGAAAGCAGTCGGTACTCGCGCCGCGTGAGCGCCAGCGCATGGCCGTGCAGCTGCACGCGCTGGCCCTGCGGGTCGTCGTGAAATGGCGCGCTTCGCGGCGTGGACTGGCACGGTGAGAAAGGGGAGAAAGGGGAGGTAGGGGGCGCGGCCGCACGGCGCAGCAAGGCGCGGGCGCGGGCGGCCAGCTCGCGCGGACTGAAAGGTTTGGCCAGGTAGTCGTCGGCGCCCAGCTCCAGGCCCAGCACGCGGTCCAGCTCCTCACCGTGCGCGCTCAGCATCAGCACCGGGGTGTGGCCGGCGGCTCGCACTTCCCGGCACAGGTCCAGGCCGCTGCCGTCTGGCAGGCCGACGTCGAGCACCAGCAAGTCAAAACCGCCAGCACTCCACAGCTTGCGCGCGTCGTGCAGCAGCAGGCTGTGCGTCACCTGCAGGCCTTCGCGCTCCAGCGCATAGGCGACGGTCCGGGCAATGGCCGGGTCGTCTTCGAGCAGCAATACCTGCGCCACCATAGAGGGTCAGTGGCCCACCAGTACCGGGAAAATCTTCGTCAGGCCGCCCGCCATCACCTCGACGGCCAGCGCCGCCAGAATCAGGCCCATCAGCCGCGTCATCACGTTGATGCCGGTCTTGCCGAGCACGCGCGCAATCGGGTCCGCCAGCGAGAAGCAAATCCAGGTGGCCAGGCCAATCACCAAACCGTAGCCGACCAGCGCACCGTGCTGCAAGAAGGTCTGCGCGTCGTTGGCGTAAATCACCACGGTAGACATGGAGGCCGGGCCGGTCAGCAGCGGGATGGTGAGCGGCACGACGGCAATGCTGTCGCCGGCGGCGGCCTTCTCGGCGCCCTCTTCCAGTTCGTTGGTGGCCGGCTTGGCCTCGGCCGGCTGGGCGTTGAGCATGTTCATCGCGCTGATGAGCAGCAGCAATCCGCCGCCTACCTGAAAGCTCGGCAGCGAGATGTTGAAGAATTCGAGAATCTGCAGGCCCAGCAGCGCGCAGGCGGCAATCACGCAAAAGGCGCTGAACGCCGCCGTGCGGATGGTGCGTTTGCGCTGGGCTTCGGAAAAGCCTTGCGTGTAGTGGATGAAAAACGGGACGATGGCCAGCGGATTGACGATGGCCAGCAGAGTGACGAGGGGTTTGAGGTCCATGCCAAGCGTTTCAGAAAGTGTTGGGGATTTCGCAAAGGCCGCTGAGCGACGCCAAGCCCCTTCTCAGCGCGGATGCGGTGCTTGTTGCCAATGAGAATGTGCTGCAAGAATGGGGAGTGCCGCAGAGTGTGCCGTATTTCCCTGGCGTCTCGCACGGCGCCATCCCACCAAATGGAGACTGAGATGACCGAGCCCACCCCATTGCGGCACTCCCCCGACGGCTTTGCCTGCCCCGCCTGGTGCGTTCAGCCCGAGGGTGCGCCGCGCGGCGGCATGGTGGTGCTGCCCGAGATTTTTGGTGTGAATGCGCACATACGCGCCATCACCACGCGATTTGCCGCGCGCGGCTATGCCGCGGTGGCCCCCGACAACTTTGCCCGCATCCAGCCCGGCGTGGACCTGGGATACGGACAGGGCGATGTGGCCCAGGGGCGCGCCCTCAAAGCGGCTGTCGAGCGCCTGCCCGAGGCGCTGGTGCTGGGCGACATCCAGGCCGCGATCGACCACGCCGCTGCGCTCTCGGGGGGCAAGGTGGGTCTGGTGGGTTTTTGCTGGGGTGGCCTGCTGGCCTGGCGCGCCGCCTGCGAGTTGCAGGGCCTGGCGGCCGTGGCCTGCTACTACGGCGGCGGTATGACCGGCGACGCGGAAGTCGCGCGCCGCCCCCGCTGCCCGGTGATTGCCCATTTCGGCGCACACGACGCCCATATCCCGCAAAAAGAGGTGCGGGCCTTTGCCCGCGCACACCCCGAGGTGCAGGTGCAGGTCTACGACGCGGCCCACGGTTTCAACTGCGATCAACGGGACTCCTACGACGAGGCCGCAGCGCTGGTCGCCCGTGAGCGCACGCTGTCACTCTTTGCCCGCTGCGTCGGCTGACCCGGCACCCAGGCTGACGGCGAATCGCACAAATTCCTATTTGCAACCGGCGGCGCGTTGTGTGACCATACGTCAACTTTTGCAACAATTATGTCCGCCACCGCTCCCCAGGAGTCTCCCGCCACCGCTGCGCTGATCTCCCAGCTCACGCCCGCCTTGCGCATGGCTGGCATGGGGGCGTGGATGGTGGATTTCGAGCACGCCGAGGTCTCGTTTGACCCTTTGCTGCTGGAGTTGCTGGGGGCTGAACCCACGGATACCCTCCTCTTGCCCGCCGGCGCATGGCAGGCGCTGGTGCACCCGGACGATGCAGAGCGCCAGCGCGAGCACTGGGACCAATGCCTGCGCGGCGAGCGCGACGAATACATCATGGAGTACCGGCTGCGGCGCCGCGATGGCCAATGGGTGTGCTGCCTGTTCCGTGCCCGGGTGCAGAGCCGGTCCCCCCAAGGCCTGGCGCGTGGCTTGGTGGGGACCTACCAGGAATGCGCGGATGGGCAGCGCAAGCACGACAACCTGCAGGTGGCCGCCAGCGTGTTCACCCACGCGCGTGAAGGCATCAGCATCACCGACCCTTCGGGCACCATCATTGATGTCAATGAGGCGTTCACACGGATCACCGGTTATGCGCGCGAAGAGATCATCGGGCGCAACCCGCGGATCCTGCAATCGGGCCGCCAGACGCCCGAGTTTTACGCGGCCATGTGGAAAGCCATCTCCACCCGGGGCTACTGGACGGGCGAAATCTGGAACCGGCGCAAGGATGGCTCGCTGTTCCTCGAAGTCATCACCATCAGCTCGGTGCGCAACGCGCAGGGGGCCTTGCAGCATTACGTGGCGGTGTTCACCGACGTCACGTCCGAGCGCGCGACCGAGCGAAAGTTAGAGAGCATTGCGCATTTCGACGTGCTCACCGAACTGCCCAACCGGGTGCTGCTGTTTGATCGCCTGCGCCAGTTCATGGCGCATTGCCAACGGCGCTCATCGTCGCTGGCAGTGGCATTTCTTGATCTCGATGGCTTCAAAACCATCAATGACCAATACGGTCACGCGCTGGGCGACCAGTTGCTGATTGCCCTCTCGCGCCGCATGGGCGAAGCGCTGCGCGAAGGCGATACGCTGGCACGCATCGGCGGCGACGAGTTCGTGGCCGTGCTGGTGGATCTGGAAAGCGGCGACGACTACCAGCCCATTGTGGAGCGCCTCTTGAGCGCGGCCGCTACCCCCGTGGCGCTGGGGCGCCACACGCTGCAGGTCTCGGCCAGCATTGGCGTGACGCTTTTTCCGCGCGACTTCGCCGACGCCGAACAATTGCTGCGTCACGCCGATCATGCGATGTACCAGGCCAAGCAGGCGGGCAAGAACCGCATTGCGGTGTTCGACGTAGCGCACGACGCGGCCCAGGCCAGCCAGCGCCAGAACCTGGCGGACATCCGCGCGGCACATGAGCAGAACCAGTTCGTGCTGTATTACCAGCCCAAGGTCAACCTGCAGACGGGCGAGGTCGTGGGTGCCGAGGCCCTGATCCGCTGGCAGCATCCCCAGCGCGGGCTGGTGCCGCCCGGCGAGTTTCTGCCAATCATTGAAAACCACGTGCTCAGCACCATGGTGGGCGAGTGGGTGATTGCCACCGCGCTGCGCCAGATGTCGCAATGGCACGCCGCGGGCTTGAAGATCAAGGTCAGCGTCAATGTGGGTGCGCGCCAGTTGCTCGATGCCGGTTTCGCGCAGCGGCTCGAAACCTTGCTGGCTGGCCAACCGGACGTGCCCCCGGACTGCCTGGAGCTGGAGATTCTGGAGAGCAGCGCCCTGGAAGACATGGCGCAGGTCTCCGAGCTGATGCGCCGCTGCCAGGCGCTTGGAGTGCGTTTTGCGCTGGACGACTTTGGCACTGGTTTTTCCTCGCTCACCTATATGCGGCGCCTGCCCGCAGAAGTGATCAAGATCGACCAAAGCTTTGTCCGCGACCTTCTGAGCGACGCCGACGATCTGGCCATCGTGCAGGGCGTCATTGGCCTGGCCAAGGCGTTTCGACGCGAAGTCATTGCCGAGGGCGTGGAAACTTTGGAGCATGGCCAAGTGCTGCTGGCGCTCGGCTGCGAGCTTGCGCAGGGCTATGGAATTGCGCGGCCCATGCCCGCCGGGTCCCTGCCCGCCTGGACCCAGACCTGGACTGCGCAGCGCGGCGCCAAATCCGTGGCTCCGCCCGCCCCGCCGCTCCTGCGCGCTTGAGCGCTTGAGCGCTTGAGCGCTTGAGCGCTTGAGCGCTGCAGCTGTATCGGCAACCTTAGACCTTGTTCCCCGAGCTGAGGACCGCCGAAGCGCTTCAGGCCACCGCCGGCGTGCGCGCCGAGCGTGCCGCCACGCCTGCACCGACCATGCCCGCCGACATCACCCCCAGCACCAGGGCCAGCGCGGCGCCATAGAAGACGGTGCTTGTCATGCCCCGATCAAGCAGCGCACCGAACACCGGCGCAGCCACCGAAAACCCCAGATCGAGGCCCGAATACACCGTGCCGTACACCCGGCCCGTGGCGCCCGGGGGCGCGGCGCGCTTGATCAGCATGTCGCGCGACGGCCCTGCGACGCCGGTTCCGGCACCAGCGATGGCCGCTACCCACAGCGCGGCCATGCCCGGCAACAGGCCGCTGCCCACCAGCGCCAGAAGCGCGGCCCCGGCACACATGGCAATGGCAATGGTGCGCTCGAGCCGCTCAACCCGCGAGACCAAAAAGCCCCCCACCACCATGCCGGCCGCACCAAACAGCATGTAGCCCGTGATGACCAAGGCGGTGAGATTCAGCGGCAGGCCGTACATACTGCCCAGCGCCGGACTGGCAAAGCTTTGCATGGCGGCAAGGGCACAGGTACTGAAAAAGAAGAAGGAAAAACACAGCCACACCGAGGGCAGACGCAGGAATGCCATCGGGTGTTCGGGTTGGGCCTGGACTCCAGCGGAGGGGGCGGCATGCGCCCATTCGCCCTGGCTGTCGTCCACCGCGTCACGGTTCCACCAGAGCACTGCCAGCACCAGCAGCGCCACGCCACAGGCGGCAAAGCAAGCCGTGCGCCATGAGCCCGTGGCGCTGGCAATGCCGGCCATGAACACGGGCGCTGCGGCCCAGCCCAGATTGCCGGTAATGCCGTGCACCGAAAAGGCATGGCCCAGGCGCGCCTGCGACACACGCTTGTTCATGATGGTGAAGTCGACCGGGTGGAACGAGGCGTTCCCCAGTCCCGCCAGCGCCGCCGCGACGGCTAGGCCGAAGTACCCGGGCGCCAGCGCCGCTGCCAAGGCGGCGGCGGCAAAACAGCCCACCGCAAAAAACAGCACGGGGCGGGCGCCCACCTTGTCGACCAGGAAACCGGCCGACGCCTGGCCGAGCGCCGAGATGACGAAAAAGATCGACACCAGCAGGCCCAGTTCGGAATAGTTGAGCGAGAAGTCGCTGATCAGCCACGGAAACAGCGGCGGCAGCAGCATGTGGAAGAAGTGCGAAGTGGCGTGCGCCATGCCAATCAGGCCGATGGTGCGCGCGTCCTGGCGCAGCGCAACGGCGGCGCCGGCGCGGGGTGCAATGGGATCCATGGCCAGGATGTTAGTGCTTATGGCTACGAAGTGAAGCTACAGCCCCAGCGCCTTCGGCGCCAGGGAGACGCAGTGTTGGACGGCCTGCAAGCGCCCTTGCGGGCACGGCCGCCCGCCTCCTCGCAACTTGACCGGGGTCAAACTCGAAAATACCCACACAAGCACAATAACCTTAAATATTTTGTGTGTTTTAAGAGGGGAATTCCATGAAAGCGCTGACCGATCTTTTTTCCACCGATTACGGACTCATGAGCATCGTGGGCATTGCCATGATGCTGGTGGGCATCATCGCTTTCGGCGTTGTACTTCGCAAGAAGATGAACGAGGAACCTCGGGACAACAAGTAGCCGCACCCCAGCGGCCTTGCGCCGCCTTCGCGGGACAGCTCTGCGGCCTGCCAAGCAGTGGCCGAATGTCTTGACTTAGGTCACGGCCGATTTTGGTGAAGGGAAAATAATCGCGTCTTAACAATCTGAAACAGATTGCCTCAGGACGTTCCATGCAAAAGTTGATCGACAACCTGCGCCTATCGCACAAATTTCTGCTGGTAGGCCTCTTGGCGCTGGCCATGCTCGCCTTGCCGATGTGGCGCGTGGTGTCCGACGGCTGGTCCAGCATGGCCCAGTCGCAAGCGGCGCTGCGCGGCGTGGACCCTTCGGTCCGCGTGGCGCACACGGTCCAGTTGATGCAGCAGCACCGCGGTCAATCGGCCAATTTTCTCTCGGGCAATGCGTCTGCAGCTGCGGCACGCGCCGCTCTGGAAGCGAGTTCTGGCAAGGCGCTACAGGAGCAGCTTGATGCGGCCGAGCGCTTTGGCGACGCAGTGCTGACCGCGCGTGTGCGCACAGTTCAGAAAGACTGGACGCAATTGGCGCAGGCGGTGGGCCAGCGCGGGCTCTCCACCGCCGAAAGCTTCCAGCGACAGTCTGGCGTGATTGCAGAGCAACTCGACATCATTCGCGGTTTCGTGGACCGCTCCGGCCTGGCGCTGTATCCAAACGCGAGCGGCTACTACCTGGTGATGGCGGCGCTCGACCATTTGCCGCGCCTGAGCGAAAGCCTGGGCCAGGCCCGCGCCGTCGGCGTGACACTGCTCAACGGCGGCCAGGCCGACCCTGGCGGCCAAGCCCGCGTGGCCGGTCTGGTGGAGGCCGCGTACTCTGCCGAACGGCATGCGCAAGCGGCGCTCGTCCTGGCCATGGCCGACAGTGTGGACGCAAAAACCGCCCTGGCCGCGCCGGCAGAGCAAGCCCACAAGGCGGCACAGGCCGGCCTGGCCCTGGTGGAAAGCAAGATCGTTCAGGCCGCTGCGCTGGACATGCCGTCCAAGGAGTACTTCGGCGCTCTCACCGCCCAGATCGACGCGCAAATCGCGCTGCTGGACAAGGCCATGCAGGTCATGTCGGCCGAAGTGGCGGGCCGCGTGGCCAGCGTGCGCAATCAATTGCTTCTGATCTGCGCGCTCTCAGGCATTCTGGCCGCCATTGCAGCAGCCATGCTGGTGTTGGTGACCCGTGGCACCACACGTGCCGCTGGGCTGGCGCTTGGGCTGGCGCGCAGCATTGCCGAAGGCGACCTCAGCCGCGAAATGCCGCCCGCAGGCAAGGACGAAATGGGACAAATGCTGGCCGCGCTGGCCACCATGAACGCCAGCTTGCACGGCATTGTCGGCGCCGTGCGCAGCAGCAGCGAGACGATTGCCACGGGGGCCAGCCAAGTGGCTGCAGGCAGCCTCGACCTGTCGCAGCGCACCGAAGAGCAGGCCAGCAACCTGGAGCAGACAGCGGCCTCCATGGAGCAGCTCTCCAGCACCGTGCAGAGCAACGCCGACGTGGCGCGCCAGGCGGCGCAACTGGCGGGTTCGGCAAGCGAAGTGGCGGCGCGTGGCGGCGCAGTCGTCGGCGAGGTGGTCAGCACCATGGTGGAAATCAACACGGCTTCGCGCCGCATCGGCGACATCATTGGCGTGATCGACGGCATTGCCTTCCAGACCAACATCCTGGCGCTCAACGCTGCCGTGGAAGCGGCCCGGGCCGGCGAGCAGGGCCGCGGATTTGCTGTGGTGGCCAGCGAGGTGCGCAGCCTCGCCGGTCGCAGCGCCAACGCGGCCAAGGAGATCAAGGCCCTGATCATGGACAGCGTCCAGAAAGTCGATGCGGGTGGCCAGCTGGTGCAGCAGGCCGGCGTGACCATTGGAGAAATCGTTGCGCAGGTGCAGCAGGTGACGCAGTTGATCAGCGGCATCAGCCAGGCCACGGCCGAGCAGACACTGGGCATCGCACAAATGAGCGCGGCCGTGGACCAGCTGGACCAGGTGACGCAGCAGAACGCCGCGCTGGTGGAGGAATCTTCCGCCGCGGCCGACAGCTTGAGCGAGCACGCAGGACAACTGCTGGCCGCCGTGCGCGTGTTCAAGCTGGGCACGGGTGAGGACCGTGCTCCGGTGGCGGCACGGGTGCGGGCACTGCGCTGAGCGCCACCGGGCAAGCCCTCGATAGATTTCAAGTGTTTTTACCCTCTAGCGCTTGCAGGGTATTGGTATACAGCTCCTTATTTCATAGTAATTTTGCTGCTGTGGCCTGCGGACTGGACCGCAAAGCAGCTATGGTGGTGGCAGCATGCATCGCCCCATCCACTTCTACGAACCGCGCCTGGGCCACGGCTTGGCGCACGACCCCTTCAACGCCATCGTTGGGCCGCGGCCCATCGGCTGGATATCGAGCTGCGCGGCCAATGGCGCCGTCAACCTCGCGCCCTACAGTTTCTTCAACGCCTTCAACTACACGCCGCCCATCGTCGGCTTTGCCAGCATTGAAGAAAAGGACACGCTGCGCAACGTGCGCGCCACGGGCGAGTTCGTCTGGAACCTGGCGACCCGGCCGCTGGCCGAGGCGATGAACGCGAGCAGTGCCTCGGTGCCACCCGAGGTGGACGAATTCTCCCTGGCGGGGCTCGATAGCCTGCCCTCGCGGTTGGTGGGCGCGCCGCGCGTGGCACTGTCGCCGGTGCATTTCGAGTGCCGCGTCAGCCAGATCGTGCAACTGCAGTCGGCGCTGGGTGAGGCCGTAAACACTTGGCTGGTGCTGGGTGAAGTGGTGGCGGTGCACATCGACGAGGCCCTGCTGCCGGGCGGCGTGTACGACACGGCAGCGGCCCAGCCCATCCTGCGAGGCGGCGGAGCAGCAGATTATTTTTCGATTGGCAAAGAGCAGCTCTTTCGCATGAAGCGGCCCCGGTAAAGGACGCTCACTCTGGCGCTGCCACACCCGTACACAGCCCCTTGCCTGGCGCACGCGCCCACTGTTCCAGCCAGGCCCACACCTGCCGCACACCGTCGTGCCCAGGGCGTCGCAGGCCGTGGTCGGCGCCGGGCAGTTGGCGGGCGCAGTAGGGTGCCGCACGCTCCTGCGCCAGTGTGCGAAAGCGCTGATACGCCGCCTGCGGCACCAGTGCATCTTCCGCTCCCCATACCTGCAGCAACGGCCAGGGCGCGTCGAGCAAGGGGCGCGCCAGGGGCCATTGCCAGAATTCGCGCCAATAGCGCAGGCTGCGGCCCTCGCGCACGGCGGTGTCGGGCAGCCGTCCGGCTTGGGCCTGCTCCAGCGCCTGCAGCTGAGCGGTGGCCCCTTGCCGTTCCCCTTGAAGCGCCATGGCTTCGCGGGGATCGAGGCCGCTGGAGCCAATCAAAACCAGGCCGGCCAGATGGGGGACTGCGGGCGCCAGCGCAGGCAAGAGCTCTGCGCCTTCCGAAATGCCCACCAGCCACTGCGGCAAAGGCGTCGCACCTTCCCGGTCGCGGGCATCTGCCCGCAGCGCGGCGTGGGCATGGGCAAGCCAGGCGCCCAGGGTATCGGCCTGCACGAAGGCGGCAGAACACCGATCGGCCGGTGTGCTGGCGTACGCGTTTACCCAAGGCTTGTGCAGCACCAGCACCTCGGCGTGGAGCAGGCCGGCAAAGTAGCGGTCAGCGAACGGCGCCATACCGGCGCAGCCGGAACCAGGCACCACGATGACGCGGTAGCGCGCTGGCGCGGCGCGTGCGGGGCGCTCCAGGGCCGTGAGCGTGAGGCCATCGGCCGCGGGCCGTTGCCGGGCGCGAAATGCTTCTGCGATGGCAATTTCCACGGCAGCGGGCGAGGTGCCATCCGCACGCTCAGGTGCTGACACGGCGCAACCCCACAGGGTGGCACTGGCCAAGGCAAACGCCGCCCAGCCGACACGAACAAAGGCCCGCACGAGGCGGGCCCGGGGAGCGGCGGTCGGCGCGCTCATGCCGTCGATTTCAGGCACCCAATCGCCCATCACCTCAGAATGATGACCTGCTCCGGCGGTGCTTCCCGCACCGGCTCGCCGCCCTGCTGCATGGGCATGGGCTGGCCCCGGCGCACGCCACGCGACAAGTTCGCGTCGGTGTAGCCCAGCTGCCCGGCCAGCTGCTGGTAGACGTCGTTCGCCAGGCTCATGGATGTTTCCTTCATCACCTTGGAGCGATTGGGCGGCGCAATGTCACCCCGGTTCGACAGAATCTTGGTGTCGTTGCCCGCGCCCTGGGCCGAGAACGCAGCCTTGATCTCATAGGTCTTGGTGTCGATCAGCGAAAAGTCGGCCAGCAGTTGCAGGCCGTACTGGCGCGTGGCGCTGCTGGTGCCCTGCAGCGGCGAGAGCGCGTCGGTGAACTCTATGCTGGAGACCACGCCGAGCAGCACATAGTCGGCGCCCTTGAACTCGCCCTTCTTGAGGCGTGCGATGACATCGGTGACGTCGTTCTGGCGCACGGGTTTGGCCATCTTGCCGCCCTGCACCTGGTTGAGCACCTGCTCGGCTTTCGAGTTTTGCGGCGCGCCAGCGTCAAAACCCCGGCCCTGCACCAGCTTGAAGTAGGTGCCCTGCAGGATGGCGCCTTTGATGTCGTTGGTGTAACCGCCCAACTCGCGCATCTCGATGTAGCTGTAGCGCCCGGCCACGTAGGTGCCGCTGGCCTGCTCGGACGCCTGCATGGACTGTTGGCCCGAGTACGAGCCCGAGCCGCCGTAGGGCCCGTGGCTGTAGCCACCGCCCTGGCTGCCCTGCGCGCTCATCTGGCTGCTGCGTTGGTACTGGCCGGCCATGAAATACTCGGACACTTGCTGGGCGTAGGCCAGATCGGTGACCGCAATGCGCGGCGCCGCGTTCTGGGCGTGGGCGGTTGCGCCCCAGGCCAGGGCCGTCGCGGCGATCACGGACAAAGCGGCGTTCAGTGTGGTTCTGCGTTGCATGGTATGGCTCCTTGTGAGCTGACTGGACTTCTTGGATGGATCAGGCGATACAAGCGATTTCGGCCGCATCGCACAAAACTGGCGCGGCGCACACCAGCGGCCGCCGCGCAAGGGCCGCCCCGCCGCGCTGGCGGCGTCCCCCTTCCCGCGCGCAGCGCGAGAGAAAGGGGGAAGCGGCGTAGCCGCTCAGGGGGTTCACCTCGTGCTCGTTTTGCGAATTTCCTTTTCGTCCTGCCATTCGATGGTGCCCTCTTCCACGTCGAAGAGCTTGAGCGTGAACTTGTAAAACACGTCCTTGGTGGAGGCGCTCTGCTTGACGATGCTGGTCAGCTCGCCTTCCATGCTGTATTTGGCCGCAGTCATGTTGCCAATCTTGGCGGTACTGTTTTGCTTGTACAGGCCGCTCTGGTTCTGGCGCTGCAGCTCATCCACGCCGGACTGCATTTCCTTGATGGAGCGCACAAAGCGCACCTTGCCCGACTTGACCAGCGCGGTCTGGATGGAGTTCATCACGTTGGTGGTGTCGATGTACTCGCTGGTCTTGTTCTTCACCGTGGAAATGGTCACCGTGGGGCGGCCCTGGAAGATGCCGGTTTCCAGCAGGCTGCCGGTCATCTTCTCGGCAATCATCTGCAGATCGGACGAGCCAAACTCATTGGTCACCAGCTCCACGCCCTTGGCGTCGCCGTAGTTGACCTGGCGGTCAAAACGGATCACGGGAGACGAGAGGTTCTGGCAACCGGCCAGCAGCAGCGTGGCAGCGGCCAGGCCCAGGGCAAGGTGTCGACGGAAAAGTGTGTTCATGGTGTTCTCCTGCAAGGCGCTGCGTTCAACGCGTTTCTACGTTCATCTCGATACGGAAATCCTGCGCGGCACTGGTCGGGGCCACGCTTTTCACGGTCTGCTGGCCCAGGCCCAGCACGGCCATTTGCTTCCACGATTCGCCGTCGCCCACCTGGTTGCCGACGTTGTCGAGCCAGCGGAAGCGGTAGAACACGGTGCGATCGCTGCGGCCCATGTTGGCCATATCGGCCTGCACGACGAGCACATCGTTCTTGCGCACAATCCGGATCTCGCGCACGGCGATGTTGTTGGCTTCGCCGCGCAGCGCCACTTTGGAGGCCACGGCAATCGGTGTGGCGGGGTCGTGCATCTGTGCAAGGACGGTGCCTGAGAGCGCCAGGAATGCGGCGCTGGCGGCGAGAAGGGTGCGTGTGTTCATGCGCGGGCTCCTTTGGTTTGCCTGAGAGTGTCGTTGCCAGTTACTGCGCGGCGCTGGCGGCTGCGGGTTTGCTGGTGCGGCGTTTCTGCGATTTCTGCGGTTTGGCGGGCGCTTCGGGCGCAGGCGTTGCGGCTGCAGGCTTCGGCGGCGCAGCGGACACGGCGGCCAGGCTGCCGATGGTGGCTACCTTGCCCATCAAAACGGTGTTGTTGTACAGGCGCATGGGCACAAGCGCGTACTGGCCGTCGATCTGCACCGGCTCGGGCAGGGGGCGGCCATTCACGCTCAGCTGGTGCGTGCCCGGCGGCAGGTAGCCACGCGCGACGTACACCCGGCCGGGCAGCATGCGCCACATGCGGTCGTCGGCCTGCTCGGTGGACACGGAAGCCGCTGCGCCTATCAGGCCGCCAAGCAGACCGCCATGCTTTTGCAGCTGGTCCTGCATTACGCCCTTGGCGACGGCGCGGGTGAAACCACGCAGCACCATGCCGGGCATTTCGTCCTTCAAGGCGCGGCGCGCCATCACGTTCACGTCGACGATTTTTTCCAGCTTGAAATCGTAGCCGGCAGCGGAAATCTGACCCAGCGCAGCATCGGTTGAGGGTTCGATGACCGGGTAGGAAATGCTCACCGTGACCATGCCACGCCCGGTGGGCACCGGCAGCGTGAAAGCCCTGGGTTTGCGCGCCGGAGCGTCGCCCGCTTCCACCAGGAACAGGACGTCGGTCATGCGCTGGCGGCGCTTCCAGGTGAAGCTGGTGCGGCTGTCCAGACCACGCAGGCCTTCCTCGAGCACACCCGTTTCGGGCTTGAGTTCAATCGCCTTGCGATAGCCGGGCGCGGCCAGTCCAGACTCGCCCAGCACTTCGTACAAATAACCGGCGAGGTAGTGCGAGAGCGCGTTGGAGTAGCCGTTCTTGAGCGCCAGCACCTCGGGATCGTTGAGGGTCTCCACCGGGTAGCCATTGAGCTCTTTGCCCGCCGAGCTGGCGCCCTTGGCTTTGGCCTCTTCTTCGGCAGCGAGGGTTTCCTTGGCGCGGAACTCGGCGATCACCGCTTCGCGCTCGTGCGTGCGCTTGATGTCGACGCGCGCATTCTCCAGATCGCCAACGGCCACGCGATTGAGCGCCAGCGTGGTGGTGAGCCAGACCTTTTCGTAGTCCTGGCCTTCGTAGACCTTGAGGCGCTCGCTGATCAGCGCTGCGCCCACCGTACCCATGAGTTTCTGCGGGTCGGTCTTGGCCGACTCCTCCCAGGCCTTGACCCGAATGTCGGCGAGCAGGAAGGCGTTGGTGCTGTCTTCGTAGCGCTTGTCCATGCGCAGCAATTCGCCGCGCTCCAGGTTGTAGAGCAGCTCGGTGCGCTCGGCTTCGGTGGTGGCAGAAGCTTCCAGGCGCGCGATCGCCGCCGGCACGCCGCCGTTGCTGCCGGCGCTCTGCATTTCGGTCGCCAGCTTGTCGTGGCTTTGCATGTTGGCGCAGCCGGCCAGCGCCAGGGCGAGCGCCAACGGCGCCAAGGCGCGTATGCGAGAAATTCTTGAAAAGGCCATGGTTTCCTCAGGTTTCGTTGTCCGTCCAGAGGTCATCCACGGCTGCACTGCGGGCATGGCCTTCCTCCTCCTTCGTGCGGCGCGCTTGCTTGCGCGCTCTCCGATTTTTTGGCCCCGAAATGCCCCTGCGCGACCAAGCGCGAGAATGTAGCAAATGCCCGGGTCAATGTCCGAAGTATCCGCGTGCGCGGTGGCTTGCAGCTTGTTCCGGCGCTAAATCCGGTGGATTAGCGTGTCGTTTTTCACGCCGTTCGATGCGGTAAAGCCACACCGCGCGATCGCCTGGGAGTTTTAGGGTGGCATCGGGCGGCACCTCAGGTACCGCAAACTCCAGGCTGACGAGCCAGGAGCCGGCTTCCATCTCTGCCTGTGCCTTGGCCAGCGCACGCGCCATGCTCTCGGGGCGCTGGAACAGGTAGACGAGTTGGCAGCCGCTCCAGTCGGCACGCCACATGTCGCCCCGGCGCACGCGCGCCCACGGGCAGCGGAGCTGGCACAGCAGGCGCAGCGGCCAGCTCCATTCCACGCCCTCGATGCGTGCCTGCGGATACGCCCGGCGCAGCGCCAGCAATCCATCGCCCAGTCCGCAACCGGCATCGAGCACGCGCGCACCCGGCGCCAGCGGCACCTGCGCCGCGAGCCCCTGCAGCGCATGGTGCGGCGTGGGAAACAGCGGCGCATCGCGCCAGGCATTCAGGGGATAGACACCCAGCAGCAAGGCCAGCGGCACCAGCCAGGCCCAGGCGGGCACGCTCGCCACACCCGTGAGTGCCAGTGCCAGCGGAAAGCCCGCTGCGATCAGCGCGCGCCGCCACCAGTTGTTGCCCATCACACTGGCCGCTGCCGCCAGCGCGCAGGCCAGCAGCAGCGCCCACACCGGTGTGGTGACGCCCTGCAGGCTGGCGAACAGCAGCCAGGCCCCGCCCCACGCGAGCAGCGCGGGCAGGGGCCAGGGAACGCGGGCGATCCAGCCCATGAAATCAACGGCCCAGGATGCCCCGCAGCAGGTTGATGGGACTCACGGTATTGGCCGGCTGGGCCGCCCGCCCCTCCTCGCGCTCGGCGGGCTCCGGCAGGTCGCTGCTGCCCGCGCCGCGCATGGCGCTGCCACCCTGCTCCTCGCCCAGCATCGCCATGGTGTGGGCCTTCACGCGCACACGCACCGCCCACTCGGGCGCCCAGGGCGCCTTGGGGTCGGCCGGGCGCGGTGGGTGCACGATGTGGCTCTCGCCGCCGTAGGCCATCATGCGCAGCATGGGGGTGGATTCCCGGCCGGCGCCAGCGGCGAAGATGCCCCGGGGGATGGCGCACTGCGTGGCCTCGGCCGGCAGCAGCACGCGCTCTTTCAGCCAGCGGTCGATGGTGGCATTGGGCAGGTAGTCGAACAGGCCCATGCCGGTGTCGGGCGTCTCGGCGCTGGACCACATCACCATGTCGTCGCCGTTCTGCGACATGGCATGCAGGTAGTAGGCACGCGCGTTGCGCACCGGCTGCCAGGTTGTACCCATGCTGTCCTGCGGCTTGCCGGTGGTGCGCAGGTCGATGGCAGGCATCAGGTCCTGCGCGCTGCCGAGCGTGAAGCGCATCGAGGCCGGCACGCCCTCGCCGATCACCTGGTGCTCGCCCACGAGCGAGCTATCCCGCGCAAGCTGCACCTGGTTGCGCTCGTTCGGGTAGAGCGCATGCGACGGTCCCACGCGCGCGCCCCGGTCGGGCACGGCCCGGCCGGCAAAGGCCACGGCGAAGTCGGTGGGTTTGGCGCGCGCCAGATCGATCACGCGTGGCTGGCCCGCACGCACCTCGCTGCCGCAGCCCCAGTAGACCAGGATGCGGCCCTTGGGTTTTTGCTGCTCGTATTCCTGCGGCAGCTCACCGGGTTCACTGGGCGCCGTGGGCTGGGCCTTGGGCGGCAGCAGCGGCAGGCTCTCGCCCATGCGCATGCCGGGCGGGATGGCCTGGCGCGCCTCCACGCCCGGGCGCAGGCTGTTGTGCAGGGCGATGTCGATCACGCGCGGCGGCATGATGCCCATGGTGCGCGCCATGCCGTAGTGGGTATTGCTGCCCATGCCCGGACGGCCGCCACCCACCATGCCCATGAGGCCGCCGCCCATGGGCATGTCCAACTCGGGCATGCCGGCCATGCTGCCGGTGGACAGGTCAATCCACAGCTGCGTCTTGGGGGCCTTGTCGGTCTGCGCGCTGGCAGCCAGGCCGAGCAGGCACAGGCTGGCGGCCAGCACGGTGGGGCGAACGAAAGTGCGTAAGGGGGTCATGGGTCGCTCCAGTAGGGGAAAAAGCACCTGCATGGGACAGCCACGCCACACCGGTGTTGCCGCCGCATGCGCGGCGCGCCGTGTGGACCTGTCGGGGCAGGTAGCCTGCTGCCCAGTGTAGGCCTGCGCCGGCCATTTTTCACCCAGAATATTGCACGCCACGGCGGCGGGCGTGCGCAATGTCACGCGCTGCCGACTTGGGGCATGGCCGGTGATCCACGGCGGGGCTCAGTGCCCGCGCAGGCGCTCGATCAGGCCATTGAGCGCGTCGAGCGAGCCGAACTGGATGGCCAGCTCGCCCATGTCCTCCACACGTCCGGCGCGCTTGACGCGTTTTTTCACACGCACCTCGACTTCGGCCATCAGCAGGTCGGAGAGCTCTTCTTCGACGCGCTTGAGGTCCCGCGATTTTTCTTTTTTCGGCTTTTGCGGCACCAGGTTGAAATCGGCGCCAATACGCCGGACCAGCGACTCGGCCTCGCGCACCGAGAGCTTCTTGGCCGCAATCTGGCTGGCGGCCGTGATCTGCGTGGCGCGGTCCAGCGCAAGCAGTGCGCGCGCATGGCCCATGTCGATGTCGCCGGCCATCAGCATGGTCTGTACCGGCTCGGCCAGATTCAACAGGCGCAGCAGGTTGCTGGCCGCGCTGCGCGAACGCCCCACCGCCTGCGCCGCTTGCTCGTGCGTCAGACCAAATTCGCGCACCAGGCGCGAGAGGCCTTGCGCTTCTTCGAGCGGGTTGAGGTCTTCGCGCTGGATGTTCTCAATGAGCGCCATGGCAGCAGCGGCCTCGTCGGGAACGTCCCGCACCAGCACGGGAATGCTGTCGAGCCCCGCCAGGCGGGCCGCACGAAAGCGCCGCTCGCCGGCAATGATTTCGTATTGGCCGGTGTTCTCGCCGCTGGTCAGGCGCCGCACCAGCACCGGCTGCATGATGCCCTGCGCCTTGATGGATTCGGCCAGCTCGTACAGCGCGCCTTCGTCCATGCGCGTGCGCGGCTGGTACGCGCCGGGCACCAGTGCCGACAGCGGCAGACTGCTGGGCGCGCCGTCGGTCGGCTCGGTGTTGACGCGTTCTGCCACTTTCGGTCCGAGCAGCGCTTCGAGGCCGCGGCCCAGGCCCTTGGGTTTCTTGGTAACCATGGTCTCTCAGTCCTTCATGAGTGTGTGCAGCAGGGCCTGGCCTTCGGGCCAATCGCCCAGGCCCGATTCGGCGTTGATGTGGCCGCGCTCGCCACAGTCGACCACGCGCGCACCCCAGGCCTGCGCCAACTGGGTGGCACGCTCAAAGCGGCAATAGGGGTCGTTGCGGCTGGCCACCAGCACGGCAGGAAACGGCAGGGCCTGGCTGGAAATGGGCGCCCAGCCCGGCAGCTGCGCAGCCAGCTCGGCCCGCTCCACATCGCCCGGCGCCACCAGCAGCGCGCCGCGCACCTTGCCCGTGTGCTGCGAATGCGCGGCCCACCAGGCCGTCAGGATGCAACCCAGGCTGTGCGCCACCAGCACGACCGGCCCGGGGGCATCCACCACCACCTCATCGAGCCGTGCGCTCCAGTCGCCGCGCAGCGGGCGCATCCAGTCGTGTTGCTCCACCCGCCGGTAGCCGTGGCTCACTTCCCACAGGGTCTGCCAATGCCCCGCATCAGAGCTTTGCCAGCCCGGCAGGATCAGAACGTTGTCGGGCGACATATGCTCTTTTTTCAATAGCTGCTTGCGCTTGCGCATCAAGCGCTGGAGGCCGATTTTGCTTGTATTTTTGACTTGTCGGCCGGCGCCATGCGCTGCACGCGCTCGACCATCTCGCGGGCGAAGTCGACAAAGGCGATGCTGCCCTTGGCGTTCGGATCAAACACGACGCCGGGCAGGCCGTAGCTGGGCGCTTCGGCCAGACGCACATTGCGCGGAATCACGGTGTCAAACACCTTGTCGCCAAAGTGGCCGCGCAATTGCTCGCTGACCTGGCTTTGCAGCGTGATGCGTGGATCGAACATCACGCGCAGCAGGCCGATGATTTGCAGGTCCGGATTGAGATTGGCGTGCACCTGCTTGATGGTGTTGACCAGATCGGTCAGCCCTTCCAACGCAAAGTATTCGCACTGCATGGGCACGATGACGCCGTGTGCGCTGCACAGGCCGTTGAGCGTGAGCATGGACAGAGAAGGCGGGCAATCGATGAGCACGAAGTCGTAGTCGGCCTCCACTTCGGCCAGGGCCGTCTTGAGACGCTTCTCGCGCCGCTCGATGTCTACCAGCTCCACCTCGGCGCCGGCCAGTTCGCGGTTGGCTCCCAGCAATTGGTAGCCGCACTTTTCTGCAGGCACCGCCGCCTCGCGCACCGAGGCCGATTCCAGCAGCACGTCGTACACCGTGAGCTCGAGCTTGCGCTTGTCCACGCCCGAGCCCATGGTGGCGTTGCCCTGCGGGTCCAGATCGACCAGGAGCACGCGCTGGCCAATGCGCGCCAAGCCTGCCGCCAGGTTGACCGAAGTGGTGGTCTTGCCCACCCCGCCCTTTTGGTTGGCGATGCAAAAAATGCGCGCCATCAGAGAACCATCCCTGCGTGGATTGCGCGGACCGCGCCATGCAAAGGGGCCGGCGGAGCGGCAACCGAGCAGAATTTTGCAATGCCGAACATGGCTTCCCCGCAAGTGGCTAAGGGCATGAGTTTACGTGAGGGCATCGTTGACGCCGACAGAGTGAGCCGCAGGACGCATCCAGACGATGCAGCGCTCAGCCTCCAGGCCCGGCACGCTCAGAGGTTCCACGTGAAACACTTCCACGGTGGATGGCAGCGCGGCCAATTCCTCCGTCGGGCGCTTGCCCTTCATGGCCAGCCAGACACCGCCGGGCGCCAACGCACCCCGGGACCAGGTACTGAAGTCAGCGAGCGAAGCAAAGGCCCGGCTGCTGACGATGTCGAACGGCCCGGCGAGCGATTCAACGCGTGCGTGCACCCCGCGCAAGTTGGGCAGACGCAAGCTGACCGCCACCTGCTGCACAAAGGCCGCTTTCTTGGCCACCGTGTCGACACACTGCACGGCGAGTGCAGGCATGCAGATGGCAAACACCACCCCGGGCAAACCGCCGCCCGAACCCACATCCAGCACGGTGGACGCGCCCTGGCCCGCTTGCGCCTGCACAGCCAATTGGCGCTGCAGTGCTGGCACCGCCGCCAGGCTGTCGAGCAGATGGTGGGTCAGCATGTCGCCGGGCTCCCGCACCGCAGTCAGGTTGTAGACCCGATTCCATTTTTGCAGCAGCGCCAGAAAATCCAGCAACTGGCCGATCTGCACCTCGCTCAGATTCAAACCCAGCGATTGAGCGCCTGCAGTCAAAGCGGCACGCAGCGGCTGCGTCACGCCTGGGCCTCGGCGTCGCTCGCGGCCGAGCTCTTGAGCCCGCCCTTCTTCAAGTGCACCAGCAGCAATGAAATGCTGGCCGGCGTGATACCGGCAATGCGCGACGCCTGCCCCAGCGTCTCGGGCCGGTGGCGCGCCAGTTTCTGCCGCGCTTCGATACTCAGCGCCGTGACCTGCAGGTAGTCCATGGAGTCGGGCAGACGCAGGTGCTCAAAGTGGGCAGCGCGCTGCACTTCGCCCTGCTGGCGCTCGATGTAGCCAGAATATTTGGCGGCAATCTCCACCTGCTCCACCACCGCCTCGCTCAGATCGCCCAGTGTTTCACGTGAAACGTCGGCCGTGGCAAAGCGCCCGCCATCCATGCCAACCAAGCTTGCATAGCCCACATTGGGCCGGCGCAGCAGCTCGAACAGGTTGTGTTCGTGCTCGATGCTCTTGCCCAGCACGCGCTCCGATTCACTCGCCAGCAGGTTGCGCGGATTGACCCAGGTGTCCTTGAGTCGCTGCGTCTCGCGCACCACGGCTTCGCGTTTGCGGCTGAAGGACTCCCAACGCGCATCGTCGACCAGACCCATCTGGCGGCCCGCCTCGGTCAAACGCATGTCGGCGTTGTCCTCTCGCAGTTGCAGGCGGAACTCGGCCCGGCTGGTGAACATGCGGTAGGGCTCGGTCACGCCTTGGGTAATCAGGTCGTCCACCAGCACACCCAGGTAGGCCTGGTCGCGCGCAGGCAGCCAGGGCGCGTCGCCCCGGCAGGCCAGCGCAGCGTTGACCCCGGCAAACAAGCCCTGCGCCGCAGCCTCCTCGTAGCCCGTGGTGCCGTTGATCTGGCCGGCAAAATACAGGCCCGCGATCTGCTGCGTTTCAAAGCTGCTCTTGAGCGAGCGCGGGTCAAAGTAGTCGTATTCGATGGCGTAGCCGGGGCGCAGAATGTGCGCGTTCTCCAGCCCCTCCATGCTGCGCACCAGGGCCAGCTGGATGTCAAACGGCAGGCTGGTGCTGATGCCGTTGGGGTAAAACTCGTTCGTGGTCAGCCCCTCGGGTTCCAGAAAAATCTGGTGGCTGTCCTTGCCGGCAAAGCGGTTGATCTTGTCTTCCACACTCGGGCAATAGCGCGGCCCCACGCCTTCGATCTTGCCGGTGAACATGGGGCTGCGGTCAAAGCCGCTGCGGATGATTTCGTGCGTGCGCAGATTGGTATTGGTGACCCAGCAAGGCAATTGGCGCGGGTGCATGGCCGCACCGCCATGGGCGTACGCCATGAAGCTGAAAACCGGCACGCGGCCTTCGTTCACACCGCCCGGCATACCGTCGCCGGGCTGCTGCTGACATTTCGAAAAATCGATGCTGCGCCCATCAATGCGCGGTGGCGTGCCGGTCTTGAGCCGCGCCTGCGGCAATTGCAGTTCCTTGAGCCGGCCCGAGAGGCTCACGGCCGGCGGATCGCCCGCACGGCCGGCGGCGTAGTTGGAAAGCCCCACATGGATTTTTCCGTCGAGGAAAGTTCCCGCCGTCAGCACCACCGTGCGGCTGCGAAAGCGCAGGCCGATCTGCGTGACTGCCCCCACCACGCGGTCGCCCTCCACCATCAAATCGTCCACCGCCTGCTGGAACAGCCAGAGGTTCGGCTGGTTCTCGATCATCCGGCGGATGGCCGCTTTGTAGAGCACGCGGTCCGCTTGTGCGCGGGTGGCGCGCACGGCAGGGCCCTTGCTGCTGTTGAGAATGCGGAACTGGATACCGGCCTCGTCCGTAGCCAGCGCCATGGCGCCGCCCAGCGCATCCACCTCTTTCACCAGGTGGCCCTTGCCGATGCCGCCAATCGAGGGGTTGCAGCTCATTTGCCCCAGCGTCTCGATGTTGTGCGTGAGCAGCAGCGTGCGCGCGCCCATGCGCGCCGCAGCCAGTGCGGCCTCGGTGCCGGCGTGGCCACCGCCCACCACGATCACATCAAATTCCTGGGGATACAACATAAAGCGCCACAGCCGCAGGGCCGCAGTCCAAGCAAGACATAGGGGGCGATTTTCCCACCTTTGGCGCAAAGGCATTGAGTGCAGTGTCTCTGGCGGCTTCTTGTTCCACGTGAAACACCACCGCATTTCAGGGCCATGCCGACTTCACAGGATTCGTGTTGCAGGCCTGTGCTTCAATGGCCCGCATGAAAATTCTCGTCTTCGCGGGCAGCACCCGCCAACAATCGTTCAACCGGCGCCTGGCCCACGTTGCGGCCGGCATGGCGCGCGCTGCCGGCGCCAGAGTCACTCTGCTGGAACTGGGCGACCTCGACATCCCGATGTACAACGCCGATCTCGAAGCCCGCGGCACACCGCCCGACGTGCTTCGCCTCAAGCGGCTGATGTGGGAGCACCCGGGCTGGATCATCTGCTCGCCCGAATACAACGGCAGCTACACCGCGCTGCTCAAGAACACCATCGACTGGGCGTCGAGCCCCGTGGCGGCAGACCCCGAATGGAAAGATGGCGTCAAGCCGTTTCGCGGCAAAGTGGTGGGCATACTCAGCGCATCCAATGGGCGTCTGGGCGGCCTGCGCTCCCAAAGCCATTTGGCGCCTTTGCTGCTCCTGCTCGAATGCTGGCTGGCGCCGCGCGCTTATGCACTGGCTGGCGCCGCCAGCGCGTTCGACGCGGACGGCGTGCTGACACAAGCAGAGCACCGGGCGAGCGTACAAGGCGTGGTCGATCAGGTGCTCTGGGCTACAGAGCGGCTGCAAGCCGAGCCACGCTGAAAAATTCAAACAAAATGAGCCTCTGGCGCTTACTGCACAAACATCAACAGCTATCAAAATGATAGTCGAATAAATTCATGGATTGCCGCCCCGGCTGCGGCGCCTGTTGCACCGCCCCTTCCATTTCCAGCGCCATCCCCGGCATGCCGCAAGGCAAACCGGCTGGCGTGCGTTGTGTGCAATTGGGGGCTGACGAGCGCTGCCTGATTTTCGGCCACCCAGACCGCCCTGCCGTGTGCGCCAGCCTGCAACCGCAAGCCGACATGTGCGGCGACAACCGCAGGCAGGCGATGGTTTTTTTGTCCCGGCTTGAAAGCCTTACCACGCCGTAGCCATACCTGCGCCACCTGCAGTCAACCCAGCAGCACCGGCACCCAGTGGTTGATCAAGGCGCCGCCTGCCAGCAGCCAGCCAAACAAAATCAGCGCCAGCAGCAGCGGCCTGGCACCGGCCTTGCGAATGGTGCCAAAGTGCGTAGACAGGCCCAGCGCGGCCATGGCCATGGCCAGCAGGCCGGTGTCGATCTCGGTGACAACGTGGACGAAAGGCGCAGGAAGCCACTGCTGTGAATGGAGCAGCACCACCGCCAGAAAACCGAACGCAAACCATGGCACCGTGATCTTGCGCTTGCTTCTCGCGCCGCCTGCGCTTGTCGCGGCGCGCGCCCCGCCACTGCGGGCCAGCAAGGCCGAAAGCAGCAGCAGGAACGGCGCCAGCATCATCACCCGCACCATCTTGGCAATCACTGCCGCGTCAGCCGCCTCGGGGCCAATGGAGCGCGCGGCAGCCACCACCTGCGCCACCTCGTGAATGGTGGAGCCCGCGTACTGGCCAAAGCCCTTGGCGCCGCCGGGAATCACGCCCCAGGCCTGGTTCAGCTGGAACAACACCGGGTAGAGAAAGATCGACAGCGTGCCAAACACCACCACCGTCGCCACGGCCACGGTCACCTGTTCGGCCCGCGCCTTCACCACCGGCTCAGTCGCCAGCACCGCAGCGGCGCCGCAGATCGAGCTGCCGGCGCCAATCAGCATGGCGGTTTCGCGCTCCAGCCCCAGCCAGCGCATGCCGATCCAGCACGCCAGGCCAAAGGTGGAGCACAGCACCAAGGCGTCCACCACAACACCCGTCCAGCCCATCTGGCCCATGTCCTGCGTGGTCAGCCGCAGCCCGTACAGGACGATGCCCAGGCGCAGCAGTTGCTGCTTGGACACCTGCACCCCCGGGCCGCTGGCGGCGGCAAAATGGGGATACACGGTATTGCCCACCAGCATGCCCAGCACAATGGCCAGCGTCAGCGCGCTCAGGCCATGGTCCGCCAGCCAGTCGATGCGGCCGAGCGCCATGGCAGCGGCGGCCAGAGCCGCGCTCAGGCACAGTCCTGGCAACAGCCGCCGTGCGGAGCCAAGGCGGCCAGGGCGAACCAGGGAGCGGGCCGGGGCGCTCCACAGCGCGCCAGGAAGCAGTCGGGATTCGGAGCGATAGGCCATGAATGCAGTCTGAGCTTCATGACGTGACCCGTCCAACAGCTTATTTGCGTATGATTTACCTGACAACCAGGTAATACGCCCTTATGGACCTTCTGCGCCTGAGCCTGCGCCAGCTGCAAATCTTTGTCGCCGTTGCCCAGAGCGGCAGCACCAGTGCCGCCAGCGAAGCCATTGCGCTCTCGCAATCCGCTACCAGTGCGGCCGTCAACGAGCTCGAACGCATGCTCTCGCTGCAGCTCTTTGACCGCACCGGCCGGCGCCTGCTGCTCAACGACAACGGCCGCGCGCTGCTGCCGCGCGCGCTGCGCATGCTCGAAGACGCGTCCGAGATCGAGCGCATGGCGCGCGATGCGGACCAGCAGTTGCAGTCGCTGCGCATCGGTGCCAGCACCACCTTGGGCAACCACGTGCTGCCCGCCTTGCTGGCCCGGTTCTTCGGCAGCAGCCCGGCCACGGCGCCGCACTGGCAGTCCAGCGTGGCCATTGGCAACACCGAAGACATCTGCGCGCAAGTAGCAGCCTTTTCCCTCGATATCGGCCTCGTCGAAGGCCACTGCCACCACCCGCAGCTTGCCGCGCAGCCCTGGTTGCACGACGAACTGGTGCTCGTCGCCGCGCCCGGCGGTGCCCAAGGGCTGGACCCGCGCGAACCCACCAGCCTGGAGCAATTGCGCGCAGCCGTCTGGCTGCTGCGCGAGAGCGGCTCGGGCACGCGCGAAACCGGCGACCTTGCCATCCTGCCCCAACTGCACGCCTACCGCCGCGTGATCGAACTGGGCAGCTCGGAGGCCATCCAGCAGGCCGCCGCCGCCGGCCTGGGCATTGCCTGCCTCTCGCGCTGGGTGGTGCAGGACTTTCTGCGCGAGGGGCGGCTGGTGGAGCTGATCACCCCGTTGCCGCCCATTCAGCGCCAGTGCTTTTGCGTGCTGCGGCGGGGCAAGCAGAGGACGGCGGCGCTGGAGCGGTTGCTGGGGCAGCTTGGGTTGGAGGGGTGAAACTTTGTCCTCAACGCGCGGGTGACTGGTTTCGACCCGGAGCCGCCGTTGAGAAGCGCCACCCGGAAGCCGCCATTGATTTGCTGCCCGCTGGCTCACAGTCCCAAACGTGCTGTTGGAAATCCCTGTCTCTGCCTACTGGCAAGCTATAGTTTGCTGAGTTGACGCGTGCCGGGTTTCGCAGAGTTTTTAGACCTGGATGTTTGAACAGGCTATCCCTGAAAACCTATGCTGCAATCCACTTCCAGGAGAAATCAGTGTCCAGAATATCCCGTACGGTCCAGTTTATCCCGCAGGTTTTGCGGGATACATCACGTTAGGTTCTCGGGAGGCAAAAAATTATGAATCGAACTTTGGAAGATAACTTCGATTTTAACGACCATGACGACTATAAGATGGCGTGGTGCGAGCAGGAAAGACTGCGACAGGAGAACTCCATTAATGGATGGATATATGTCGGCCTTGATACTCGCTATAACAACATGGCCAAAATTGGACTAACAACAGGCCAGCTTGGCACAAGAGCAAGTGGAAGCCAAAATCCTTTTTATGCTTTGCTTTGTGCTTTCAAAATTAAGGAAGGAGTAGCGGCTGTAAAAGTTAGTGAAATTGAAGTGAGCATTATTAACTATCTGAGTCATTACTATAATCGCATAAACCATATAACCTCCGGCAGGCTTTCAGAGTGGTTTTACGCCAAACCTTTGGAAATGAGGCAGGTTGTCCATGATTTTCTCTATGAAAAATATAGCTGGGAAATGTATAGCTACCACTGCTCCGAAAGAGATATCGGCGTCATATATTCATGGGAGAACAAGCAGTTTCTATCTGGAGCGCCGCGAAATCCATACCAAGCAAATGATTTAAGCTCTCCTCCCGTTGATTCAGCTTGCTATATGCCTGGAGGGTGTGGAGCAGATTGCGATTGCTGGGATTGACATGGCTTACGAAAGGACCTAACAAGTCAATCCAGCGGACACCGTACCGGTGCCGCTGATTTCCAACGTTGAGAGTCCGCTTTCATCTGCCGCCACAGGCCGCTCCTGGCCGACAACAGCCGCTCATCGACTGGACTTTAATGCGATGCCGCAGACATAAATAGCAAAAACTAGCTGTGCGCCCAGCATTCCGGGATTGGGGTCTGAGCACGCGTTTCGTTGCGCTGCAGGGTGATCCGACAGTTGCACTGCGCCCCCAATGCCTGCGCTGCACTGAATCCGGCCCCAAGGCATGCGCCGCGCTCGCCCCGACGCGCGGCGCCGAGCGCAGCGATGGCCCGAACGGCGGCCCGGCTCCCCTTCCCCTCTGGCCGTGCCGAGGAGCACAGCTTCAGGCGGATCAGGGCCGCGCGCTGTTTGAGCCGCCAGGCGAGTTTGCGCGGACCCCGCCTGAAGCGAGCACCGCAGGTTGCCCCGAAGGGGACGCGGACAGCGGGGTCGCCCTTTCTTTGGTGACTTTCTTTCGGCGACGCGAAAGAAAGTTACTGCGCCGCCGGGCGCACATCCCGGCACCCGCCCTTGGCAAAGGCATGCCGTCATTCCAGCCGCCCCCACGTCAAACACTGCTGCCTCCACACAAGCGACATCCATCGAAACCCGCAGCCCACCCCCGTTCGGAAACAAGCAACCCCACCCGGCCCCTTCCGCCCCCTCTTGCCCCCACGCAGCAAAGAAATCCGCCACGCCCTAGCATGGGCGGTTTCCACCAAGGATTTCGAATGAAGCTCTACTACTCCCCCGGCGCCTGCTCGATGTCGCCCCATATCGTGCTGCACGAGGCCGGCCTGGCGCACGAGGCCATTGCCGCGCCCACCAAAACCCACAAGCTGGCCGACGGCACCGACTACTACACCATCAACCCGCTCGGCTACGTGCCCTTTCTGGTGCTCGACGATGGCCGCACGCTGCGCGAAGGCCCGGCCATCGTGCAGTACCTGGCCGACCAGGCACCCGACAAAAAGCTGGCGCCCCCCGCCGGCAGCTTTGAGCGCTACCAACTGCAGGAATGGCTGACCTTCATCGGCACCGAGCTGCACAAAAGCTTTGGCCCCTTGTTTGGCGGGCCCGCGAACGACGAATACAAGGCGTCCGTCAAGGAGCGTTTGATGTCGCGCCTGGCTTTCGTCGACCAGCAGCTCGCCGGCAAGGACTACTTGATGGGCGCGCAGTTCACCGTGGCCGACGCCTACCTGTTCACCGTGAGCGGCTGGGCCAAGCCGGTCGGGTTCGATCTGTCGCACCTGCAGAACCTCACCGCCTACCGCGCACGCGTGGCAGCCCGCCCGGCGGTCATTGCCACCATGAAGGCGGAAGGCCTCATCAAATAAGGGCCTGCGCGCTGGCCATCAAAGCGGCTTCTGCCGCCAGGCCAGCACCGCGCCCATCCACAGCGCCACGGCCGAGAACACCAGGCCGCGCGCCAGACCCCCCGCGGCATCGGCAATGGCGCCCACCACGGTGGGCCCGACGATCTGGCCAGCCGCAAACACGATGGTGAAAGCGCTGATGCCGGCCGCCCATTGCGACGGCGGAAGGTTGTGGCGCACCAGCGCGGTGGTGGACGCCACCAGCGACAGGAACACCCCGCCAAACAGCAGCCCCGAGGCCAGCACCACCGGCCAGGCCGAGGTCAGCGCCGGCAGCACCGTGGCCACGCCCAGCAGGGCGTTGAGCAGTGCGAGCGCGCCGCCGCCCTTGCTGCGCTCCAAAAGGCCCGCCCAGACGCGCGCCGACGCCACCACCGCCAGACCCAGCAGCGTGTAAAACCAGGTGATGCCGGTGGTGCCCAGGCCTTGCTCCTTCAAGAGCGCAATTACAAAGGTCATGTAGCCGATGTAGCCCACGCCAAACAAGGTGTAGCCTGCCAACGCAGGCGCCAGCGCGCGCAGCGGCACCCGCGCATGCTTGGGCACCGCGCCGTCCGCCGTGGTAGCTGTGGCCACCGCTCCCTGCGCATCGAGCTGGCGCAGCGCCCGCGCCGGCCAGGCCAGCGCAGCCGTGCAGGCGGCGCACAGCAGGGCCAGCAGCCACCAGGCCCAGACCCAGGTGTGCGGCTCGGGCGCCTGCGCCAACACCACCGGCACCAACAGGGCCGAGGCCGCAATGCCCCAGCCCACGCCGCCGTAGTACACGCCGAGCAAAAGCCCGCTGCGGCGGGCGTCCAGCGCGCCCAGGCGGGCCGCCATCAAGCCGCCCGCCACAAATACCGCCGCGCTGGCCACGCCGGCCAGCAGGCGCTGGGTCAGCAAGGCAGGCGATCCCAGCAGGAAACCGCAGGCCGCCATCAGCACCGTCGCCGCGGCCGCACCGCCCAGCAAGATACTGCCCGGCGCGTGGCGGCGCAGCAGCAGCGGCGTCACCAGCGCGCCCACCAGGTAGCCGATGGCGTTGGCCGTGTTCATGCCGCCGGCCAGCAGATAGCTCCAGCCCAAGTCGCCCCGCATGGGCGGCAGCAGCAGGGCGTAGGAGAAACGGGTCAGGCCCAGCGAGATGGCAGCGCCCAGCGAGAGCGAGAAGGCCAGCGCCAGGGCAGGCAGCGGCCGGGGCACTGCGGCAGCGGAAGAAGCGGTCATGAGGGCTCGATTGTGCCGTGCAGCGGATTCAGCGCCTGCCATCGGCCGCGTCTGGCGTCGCTCAGGTTACTCCTGCTTTCATAGCTATCCATGCATACCCAATAAGCGCTGGATGCCATTTTTATTAGAAATTTCAGACCCAATGCACACCACACGCGGCGAATTCCTTCAGCGTCGGCCGCGCCAGCGCGCTACGCTCTGCAGCACAGGCCCAACGCGACACACTTTTGCCAGCCATTATTGCCACCCATTTTCGGAAAACCCCGCCATGACCACTTTGTTTGACCCCCTCACCGCCGGCGCCCTGCACCTGGCCAACCGCATTGCCATGGCACCGCTGACGCGCAATCGCGCCCCCGGCGCCGTGCCCAATGCGCTGATGGCCGAGTACTACACCCAGCGCGCCAGCGCCGGCCTCATCGTGACCGAGGCCACCGCCATCAGCCCCCAGGGCCAGGGCTATGCCGACGTGCCCGGTCTCTACAGTACCGAGCAGCTCGACGGTTGGCGCCGCGTGACCGATTCCGTGCACAAGGCCGGCGGGCGCATCGTGGTGCAGCTCTGGCACGTGGGCCGCATCTCGCACGTCGATCTGCAGCCCGATCACGGCGCGCCGGTGGCGCCCTCGGCCATCAGGGCGAATGCGCAGACGGTGCTGATCCGCAACGGCCAGGCCCAGCGCGTGGACACCTCCGAGCCGCGCGCGCTGGACGCCGCCGAGCTGCCGGGCATCGTGCGCGACTACCAGCGCGCCGCGCGCAACGCCATCGCCTGCGGCTTCGACGGCGTGGAAATCCACGGCGCCAACGGCTACCTGCTGGACCAGTTCCTGAAAACCGGCGCCAACCAGCGCGACGACGACTACGGCGGCAGCGTGAAGAACCGCGCCCGGCTGATGCTCGAAGTGGTGCGCGGCGTCAATGACGAAATTGGCGGCGAGCGCACCGCCATTCGCCTCTCGCCGGTGACGCCCGCCAACGACATTGTCGACGCGCACCCGCAGCAGACCTTCGACTACCTGCTGCACCAACTGGCGCCGCTCGGCCTGGCGTATGTACACATCATCGTTGGCGCCACCGGCGGCCCGCGTGAGGTGGAAGGCCGCCCGTTCGACTACGAGGCGCTGCGCCAGATTTACCGCAAGGGCGGCGGCACCGGCGCCTGGATGATCAACAACGGCTTTCGCGACAAGGCCGACGCCGAGGACGCGCTTGCCAAGGGTGCCGACATCGTCGCCTTTGGCCGCACGTACATCGCCAACCCCGACCTGGTGGCCCGCCTGCGCCAGGACGCGCCGCTCAACAAGCTCGACAAGGACACGCTCTACGGCGGCGGCGCCAAGGGCTACACCGACTACCCGACACTGAGCGAAGCCTGAAGCCCTTTCCTGCCCGCCCTATCCGCCCAGGCCGATCGGGCTGGGCGCCGAGTTGACGATGCGTGCGTACAGCGCATCGAAGGCAGGATCGCGCTGCACGCCCGGCGTCAGCAGCAGGTCGTTGGTGGAAAAAGCGCGGTTGATCGCCTCCCACTCGTGCGCTTGCAGGTACGCCAGCGCGGCGGGCAGCACCACGGCTTCTTCCAGGCGCATGTGCTCCAGGTAGAAATCGACGTAGCGCACCAGCGCATCGGCAAATGCGCGCCGGCGGGCCTCGCCCAGCAGTTCCCAGGCCAGGAGCAAATGCTGCAGTTCGCGCACCGCGGCTTCGCCACCTTCGTGGTCGTGGTCCAGGCGCTCGATGGCAAGGGCCGCTTCAGCGCAGCGCGCGGCCACGCGCGGAAACAGCCACTCGCTTTCCTTGGGGTGGTGCTGGCGCTCCGCAAACTCGTCGATGTAAAACAGCATGGCCCGCATGGCGTCAAAAAACGCCTGCGGGTTCGCACCCGGCCCGCGCTGCTGCAGCAACTGCAAGGACTTGAGCACCGCCGCCAGCGCAGCATGCTCATCGTGAATGGTTCTGAGGCTCGACGGCGTCATGGCGCAAGGCTCCTGGAACAAAGGGCGGGAGCCCAGTCTACGCGCCCAGGCTCAGACCAGGCGCTTGCGTTCAGGCGGGCTCGCTGCCCTTGCAGCACGCTCCGGCGGGGCATCCGCCAGCCGGAACTGCTGCACCACCTGCGCCAGGCGTGCCGCCTGCTCGCGCAGGGAATCGGCGGCGGCGGCCGACTGCTCCACCAGGGCGGCGTTCTGCTGCGTCATGCGGTCGATCTCGCCCACCGAATCGTTGGCCTGGGCAATGCCCACGGTCTGCTCGCTGGCAGCGGCCGAAATTTCGCCAATGATGTCGCCCACGCGCTGCACGCTGGCCACGATCTCCTGCATCGCGGCGCCCGCTTCTTCCACGTGGCGCACGCCGCCGTCCACCGCCTGCACGCTGCTACCGATCAGGGTCTTGATCTCGCTCGCCGCTGCGGCCGAGCGCTGCGCCAGGCTGCGCACTTCGCTGGCCACCACGGCAAAGCCGCGCCCCTGCTCACCGGCCCGCGCGGCCTCGACGGCAGCGTTCAGCGCCAGGATGTTGGTCTGGAAAGCAATCGAATCAATGAGACCGATGATGTCGTTGATCTTGCGGCTGGACGCCGATATCTCCTGCATGCTGGCCACCGCCTGCTGCACCACCGCGCCGCCGCGCGTGGCCGTGCCCGAGGCCGAGCGCGCCAACTGGTTGGCTGTTTGCGATGAACCCGCCGTCTGCTGCACCGTGGCCGTCAGCCCCGAGAGCGTGCCCACGGCGTCCTGGGCGTGGCCGGCGGTTTGCTCGGTGCGGGCCGACAGATCCTGGTTGCCGCTGGCAATCTCCTGGCTGGCAATGGCCAGGCTGCCGCTGGCGTCCCGCACCTGCGCCACCAGCGCGCCCAGACCGCTTTGCATGTCGTGCAGGGCGCGCTGCAAATCAGCCACCTCGTCCTTGCCCGAGACGCGAATGGTTTGCGACAGATCCCCCCCGGCAATCGCGCGCGCCAGGCTCTGCGCGTAGGCCAGCGGCCGGCAGATGGAGATCATGTTGAGCAGTGTGAGCGGCACCACCACCAGGATGGTGATGACCACCAGCAACGCAAACAGCCACTGTGTCTGCTCAAGCGCCTTGGCCTGCGCCTGCCGGGCCTTCGTCACCTCGCTTTGCAGACGCGCATCGAGTGCGCCCATGCCCTGCTGCAGCGCGGTCCAGGCGGCGTCCGCCTCGGGCCCTGGCACGGCGCCGAGCTGGGCACGGAACGCCGCCACTTGCGTGCGCAGCGCCAGTGCCTGCGGGTGCTCGGCCGCATCGGGCGTGGCCAAAAACCGCCCCACCGCCTGATCGGCCGCGTCCAGCGCCGCCAGAGCGCGGGTGCGCGCCGCAGCCAGGGCCTCGGGCGTGGCCTGCTGCAGCAGCATTTCCTTTTGCTCGCTGCGCGCCGTGCCCAGATGCACTTGCAGGCTGGCAATTTGCGCTTCCTGCGCAAAGGAGTGCGTCACAAAGGCGTCGCTCATGGCGTGGATGCGAAACATCCCCCACATGCCGGCACCGCCGAGCAAGCCCAGCAGCAGCAGCACCACGGCAATGGCGCCCAGCATGCGAAAACGGATCGTGAACTGGCGCATCAAGCTGAAAACTGACATGACATTCCCTTGTCAAAAAAACGGTGCGGCACTTGCAACAACTTGTTGCGAGTGTGCCAGAAGCCGTTGTGACAATAGGGATTCTCCCTCAGCGGGTCTTCCCTTGCGGGCCACGCCAGCGTTTGAGCAGCAAGGCATTCGTCATCACGCTGACCGAGCTGAGCGCCATCGCCGCGCCCGCCACCACCGGACTCAGGTAACCGAGCGCCGCCAACGGAATGCCGGCCACGTTGTAGGCAAAGGCCCAGAACAGGTTCTGCCGAATCTTCATCACCGTGCGGCGCGAAATATCGAGCGCCGCCGCCACCAGCAGCGGGTCGCCGCGCATCAGCGTGATGCCTGCGGCGTGCATGGCCACATCGGTGCCATTGCCCATGGCCATGCCTACGTCGGCTGCGGCCAGCGCCGGCGCATCGTTCACGCCATCGCCCACCATGACCACGGTATGGGTCGCCCCATCCGCCGACTTCTGCAGCGCGCGCACCGCTGCCGCCTTGTCGCCCGGCAGCACCTCGGCCATCACCTCGCCAGCGTCCGGGTCCAGCCCCAGGCGCCGCGCCATGGCCTCGGCGGCGCCGCGGTTGTCGCCCGAGATCATCACCGTGCGCAGGCCCTTGGCGCGCAACTGGGCCAGCGCTTCCAGCGCGCCCGGCTTGGGCTCGTCGGCAAAGGCCAGCAGGGCGCGCGCCTCCAGGCCGCGCCCCGTGCGCTGCACCAGCGCCGACACCGTGGCCCCTTCGGCCTGCAACTGCACGGCACGGCCGGCCAGCGGGCCAAGGTCGAGCTTGAGTTCGCCCATCCAGCGCAGGCTGCCCAGCAGATAGCTTTGTCCGTCCACCTCGCCTTCGCTGCCGCGCCCCGCCACCGCGCGCAGCGCATCCGGGGCGGCAAACGCCAGGTTTTCGGCCTGCGCCGCCTGCACTACCGCGCGGGCCAGCGGGTGCTCGCTGCCGCTTTGCAGGCTGGCGGCAGCCTGCAGCAGCGCCTTGCGATCCTGCCCCGCGGCGGGCTCAAAGGCCGTCAGGCGCGGCTGGCCCACGGTCAGCGTGCCGGTCTTGTCAAAGGCCACGGTGTCGGCGCGGTGCGCCAGCTCCAGCGCCTGGGCGTCCTTGATCAAAATGCCGTGCTCGGCCGCCACGCCCGTGCCAGCCATGATGGCGGCCGGCGTCGCCAGACCCAGCGCGCAGGGGCAGGCGATCACCAGCACCGCCACGGCGCGGATCAGCGCCACTTCGCCGCTGGCGCCCGCCAGCATCCAGCCCGCCAGGGTGATAAGGGCAATCACCAGCACCACCGGCACGAACACATTGGCCACCTGGTCCACCAGCCGCTGGATCGGCGCCTTGGCGGCCTGGGCGTCTTCCACCAGGCGGATGATTTTGGACAGCACCGTCTCGCTGCCCACGGCGCGCACCGTGAGCACGATGCGGCCTTCGCCGTTGATCGAGCCGCCGGTGAGTGCAGCGCCCGCGTCCTTGACCACGGGCAGGGGCTCGCCGGTGAGCATGGATTCGTCCACCTGCGTCTCGCCGCTCTGCAGCACGCCGTCCACCGGCAGGCGCTCGCCGGGGCGCACCACCAGTTCGTCGCCCACCATCACCTCGGCCACGGGCACGTCCTGCTCCTGCCCCTTGACCAGCAGGTGGGCCACATCGGGCCGCAGGCCGTGCAGCGCGCGGATCGCCGCCGTGGTCTGCTGCTTGGCGCGGGCCTCCAGCCATTTGCCCAGCAGCACCAGCGTGACCACCACCGCCGAGGCCTCGAAATACAAATGCGGCGTGTGCCCGGCCGGCGCCGTCAGCCAGAGCCACATCGACAGCCCCCAGCCCGCGCTGGTGCCAATGGCCACGAGCAGATCCATGTTGCCGGTGAGCGCGCGCGCCGCATGCCAGCCGGCCTTGTAAAAGCGTGCCCCCAGAATGAACTGCACTGGCGTGGCCAGCGCAAACTGCACCCAGGCGGGCAGCATCCAGTGCTGGCCGAACAGCTCGCCCAGCATGGGAAACACCAGCGGCGCCGACAAGGCCAAGCCAATGGCGACGCGGTCAAAACCCGCCCAGGGCGAGGCGTCCTCGTGCGCGGCCACGGCCTCGGCGGTGCGCGGCTCGTAGCCGGCGGTGCGCACGGCGCGGCGCAGGCGCGCCTCGGTGGCAGCGGCGTCCTCCCCGGGCGTGCCGGACACAGAAATGCGGGCCGACTCGGTCGCCAGGTTCACTGTGGCCTCTTGCACGCCGGCCTGCTTGCGCAGCGCGCGCTCGACGCGGCCCACACAACTGGCACAGGTCATGCCGCCAATGCCGATGTCGATCTCCAGCGGCGGCGGCGCAGCATCAGGTGCACCACCGGGGGCGGCGGCAAAGGCGGGGACAGGCAGGGTGGTTTCGGGTGTCATGGCGCAAAGGTACACCCTGACACGATGGAAAGGTCAAGCGCGAAAAGTCGGGTTGAGCGGAAAATGCTTGGAATTAGCAGCCAACTAGGCCTCCAGCGCTTATCTGTATTGCGTTAACAGCTATCTATTTTATAGTTCACCCCCACTCCAGAGATCGACACGAACCGCTTGACTCTGCCACCATGTCAAGCTGCAAGCTATCGCTGTCAGCCCTTTTCACCCGTTCCCAGGAGTTTCCCCATGAGCACAGCCTACCAATTCACCGTCACCGGCATGACCTGCGGCCACTGCGAGCGCGCCGTCACCCAGGCCGTGCAAGCGCTGGACCCGGCCGCCGAGGTGCGCATCGACCGCGCAGCCAACCGCGTCGACGTCGCCAGCACCCAGCCGCGCGACGCCCTGGCCGCGGCCATTGCCGAAGAAGGCTACGAGGTGGCCCCGGCGTGAGCCACCCAAGCGCCACGCAGGTCGCCATCGGCACGGCAGCCCGGCGCGCGGGCGTCTCGCCGCGCATGGTGCGGCACTACGAATCGCTGGGCCTGCTGGCCCCCGTAGCGCGCACCGACTCGGGCTACCGCCAGTATTCGGAGGCCGACATCCACGCCCTGCGCTTCATCCGCCGCGCCCGCGACCTGGGCTTTTCGATGCCCGAGATCGCCACCCTGCTCGGCCTGTGGCAAGACAAGCAGCGCGCCAGCGCCAGCGTCAAGCAGATTGCGCAGACCCACATCGACGACCTGCAGCAGCGCATCGCCGCCATGCAGGCCATGCAGCGCACGCTGGCGCAACTGGTGAGCTGCTGCGCGGGCGATGCGCGGCCGGATTGCCCGATATTGGACGACCTCGCGGCAGAGGATGAAAGTGATGCGCCGGCCGCCACGGCACGAAGAAAACTATCAAAAAAGTAGCTGCTAGCGCTTATCCACCAAGCGCTGGGGGCCTAAAACACCTAAAAACTGGCTCGCGCGGCGCAGCGCCGCATGGCAGACTCGCAGGCTCCCCCACAGCCCCTACAGACTGCCCCCATGCTCACCGGTGACCTGCGCAACAAAGTCGATCAAGTCTGGAACGCCTTCTGGTCCGGCGGCATCGCCAACCCCATTGAAGTCATCGAGCAGATCACCTACCTGCTCTTTCTGCGCGCGCTCGACAGCGACCAGACCCGCGAAGACAACAAGGCCCTGCGCCTCAAAACCCAGCCCGTGCACCTCATCCCCGCAGGCGTGGATGCCCAAGGCCGCCCGCACGACGCCATGCGCTGGTCCCGCTTCAAGAACATGGCCCCGGCCGAAATGTTCGACGTGCTCAGCAACCAGGTCTTCCCCTTCCTGCGCGGCCTGCAAACCTCGGGCGGCCCGGCGGCAGAAACCGCCTTCGCCCGCCACATGCAGGGCGCCCGCTTCACCATCCCCACGCCCGGCCTGCTGGCCAAGGTGGTGGACTTGCTCGACACCATTCCGCTGGATGACCGCGACACCAAGGGCGACCTCTACGAATACATGCTCGGCAAGATCGCCTCTGCCGGGCAAAACGGCCAGTTCCGCACCCCGCGCCACATCATCGATTTGATGGTGGCCCTGACGGCCCCCACGCCGCAAGACACCATCTGCGACCCGGCCTCGGGCACCTGCGGCTTTTTAGTGGCCGCAGGCGAATACCTGCGCCGCACCTACCCCGACATGCTGCGCGTGCCCGCGCAAAACGCGCACTTCCACCACGGCATGTTCCACGGCTACGACTTTGACAACACCATGCTGCGCATCGGCAGCATGAACATGGTGCTGCACGGCGTGGAGCACCCCGCCATCGAATACCGCGACTCACTCTCAGAAGGTGCCGCAGGCGACGCCGGTGCCTACAGCCTCATCCTGGCCAACCCGCCCTTTGCGGGCAGCCTCGACTTTGAGAGCACCGCCAAAGACCTGCAAAACATCGTCAAAACCAAAAAGACCGAGCTGCTCTTTCTGGCCCTCTTCCTGCGCCTGCTCAAAACCGGCGGCCGCGCGGCGGTGATCGTGCCCGATGGCGTGCTCTTTGGCAGCAGCAAAGCCCACAAGGAACTGCGCCGCAAGCTGGTCGAAGAGCAAAAGTTGGATGCCGTCATCAGCCTGCCCGGCGGCGTGTTCAAGCCCTATGCGGGCGTCAGCACAGCCATCCTGCTCTTCACCAAAACCATGAGCGGCGGCACCGACCATGTGTGGTTCTACGACATGCAGGCCGACGGTTGGAGCCTGGACGACAAACGCCAGCCGCTGCTGGATACCAGCCTTTTAGGCCTGCAGCGCTTTGTGGACAAGCGCAATCAGCTATCAAAAACAGAGCACGCCAAGAACAACCTACCCGACGTGCTGGAACGCTGGGGCCAGAGGAGCGGCATCGAACGCGACCGCCCCCGCACCGCCCAGAGCTTCTGCGTGCCCAAGGCCGACATCGAGGCCAATGGGTATGACCTGAGCATCAACCGGTACAAGGAAGTGGTGCATGCACAGGTGCAGCACCGGGCGCCGGGGGAGATATTGGCGGAGCTGGCCAAGCTGGAGGATGAGATTGCGGCGGGGATGAAGGCCTTGGAGGGGATGTTGAAGTGAGAGCCGTCAACTTAAGCCCGTTGGACGAAGTTGCTGAACGTGTTTGCGTTGGCTACGTGGGGCCAAGCAGTGAGTTTTTTTGCGAAGACGGCGTGCCATTTTTACGGACTGGCAACGTTGGGAAAAAACAATTGCATTTGAATGACATCAAAAGAGTTACTCCGGAATTCCATTCCAAGCAAAAGAAATCGACGTTGAAAGCTGGCGACGTACTAGTGACTCGCGTGGTTTCAGATGAACTAAAGGCGGCCATAGTCCCACCGGAGCTAGCTGGCGGAAACTGCGGAAACATCATTGTTGTTCGGCCCGGCAAACGTTTGGACCCCAACTACTTGATGCATTTGTTGAGCGCGCCTGATAGTCAGAAAACACTGCTTGGTCGTCAAGTCGGTTCCGCGCAGTCCGTGATCAACACTGCGGTTCTAAAGAGCTGGCAAATTCCGGTACTCGATTTGGAAGAACAACGCCGCATCGCCGCCATCCTCGACCAAGCCGAAACTCTCCGAACCCAACGCCGCTCCGCCCTGGCCCTGCTGGACAGCCTCACCCAGTCCCTCTTTCTCGATATGTTTGGGGATCCGGTGACGAATGACCGGGGTTGGCCTGACAGCTTGGCGTTGGGGGAAGTCGCTGACATCGCCTCCGGCGTGACCAAGGGCCGCAAACTGGACGGCAAGGCCACAAGAGAAGTGCCTTACCTCGCGGTAGCGAACGTCCAGGACAAAGCGTTACGACTGACTGGACTGAAAACTATTGAGGCAACAGAGGACGAAATCGCTCGCTATCGACTCCAAATAGACGATCTGCTTTTAACCGAAGGTGGCGACCCAGACAAACTGGGCCGTGGCACGCTTTGGAAAGAAGAATTGCCCGAGTGCATCCATCAGAACCACATTTTTCGAGTGCGGCTTACACACGCGGCTCTGCACCCGCTATTTCTCAATTGGCTGGTCGGTAGCACGCGAGGCAAAAATTACTTCTTGCGTTCAGCAAAGCAAACCACTGGTATTGCGTCTATCAACATGACGCAACTACGGAGCTTTCCGCTGTTGGTTCCCCCGCTCCCCCTCCAACAAACCTTCGCCACCCGTATCGCCTCCATCGAAGCTCTCAAAGCCACCCATCGCCGCGCCCTGGCCGCGCTCGATGCGCTGTTTGCCTCGCTGCAGCAGCGGGCGTTTCTTGGTGAGCTGACATCGACCCCGGCAGTACAAACGGCCGTCACACACACGCCAGCTCAGAATTTTCAGGAGCTGCTTCAACTGGAAGCTGCCATTGCGCTGGAAGCATTGATCTATGTAGCCCATCGCATGCCCAATGGCGACCTCTACAAAACGCACAAGGCACTCTACTTTGCCGACCGGCATCACCTGGAATTCCGCGGTCGGCTGATCTACAACGAAACTTATTGCGCGCTACCCCATGGCCCAGTTCCACAGGCGGCCTACGATGCCACTCGGGTGCTGAGTGGGGAACGCCTGTTGAGCGATCTCGACAATGACGCTTTGCATGCTGCTCTGCGCCGCTCAGGCAATACGCTCACCACCACACGCGATGCCGACTTCAACAAGCTCAGCCCGGAAGCGCGGGAAAGCCTGGAATGGGCCATCCGCTACTGCCGCGACATGAGCTTTGTGCAGACCAAAACCGCCTCACACGACCGTGCCTACGAGCGAACCCCTGAAAACGAACCCATCCCGTTGCAGTACATCATCGAGACATTGCCGCCTAAAGCCCGCCAGCGCCACTGGGGTCGTTAGGCATCACGGCAGCATCACCATCCACCTTCACCACCATGCCCACCTCCGCCGCCCAGCTTCAACAATGGCTGCTTGAACCAGAAGGCCAGCGCCTGGAGTTCAAAGAGGCCAAGCAGCGCTACGACTTTGAAAAGCTGCTCAAGTACTGCGTGGCCCTGGCCAACGAGGGCGGCGGCACCATGGTGCTGGGCGTGACGGACAAGCGACCCCGGCGCGTTGTGGGCACCCAGGCGTTTGAAGAGCCGGGCCGCACCGAGGCAGGCCTGCACCAGCGGCTGGGGCACCGCATTCCGGTGGAAGAGCTGTTGCTGCCAGAAGGGCGTGTGGTGATCGTGCACGTTCCGCCACGCCTGCCGGGCACGGCGTGGGAGATTGATGGCCGCTACTTCAAGCGCGCGGGCGACGACCTGGCAGCCCTCAGCGGCCAGGAGCTGCGAGACATGTTTGCCGAAACAGGCCCCGACTTTTCGGCGCAGCCTTGCCCCGGTGCCACGCTGGCCGACCTGGAGCCCGAATCCATCGTCCTGTTCCGCGAACGCTGGGCGCGCAGAAGCGGTGACCCGCGCAGGCGCGAGCTATGCGACCTGCAAACGCTGCGCGATGCCGAACTGCTGGTGGAGGGCGATCAGGTGAGCTACGCGGCGCTCATCCTGTTTGGCACACGTGCGGGTCTCACGCGATGGCTGGCGCAAGCCGAGCTGGTGTTTGAGTACCGCTCGTCCGAAGCCGCTGGCCCGGCGGCCGACCGCGAGGAATACCGCGCGGGCTTCTTCGCCTGGCAAGACGCGCTGTGGAAAAAGATCAACCTGCGCAACGACCGGCAGAGTTACCAGGACGATTTCTTTCGCATGGACCTGCCTACTTTTGACGAAGTGCCCGTGCGCGAGGCCATCCTGAACGCAGTGGCCCACCGCGACTACCGCCTGGGCGGCTCCATCTTTGTGCGGCAGTTTGCCAAGCGGCTGGAGGTAGTAAGCCCCGGCGGCCTGCCGCCCGGCATCACGCCCGAGAACATCATTGACCAGCAATACCCGCGCAACCGCCGCCTGGCCGAGGCGCTAGGGCGCTGCGGGCTGATTGAGCGATCTGGCCAGGGCCTGAACCTGATGATGGAAAGCGCCGTGCGCCAGGGCAAGCCCCTGCCCAGCTTTGCAGGCACCGCCGCGCACGAGGTGCGCCTGACGCTGGAGGGCGGCGTGCGCAACCCGGCGTTTGTCCGGTTCATGGAGCGGTTGGGGGAAGAGACGCTGCGGAGCTTTTCCACGCTGGACTATCTCGCACTGGAGCGGCTGGAGCAGGGCAAGGCACTCAGCGCCGAGTTGCTGGAGCGGGTTCCCAGCCTGATTGCGGCAGGAGCCGTGGAAGCCATTGGGCGCGGTAAGGGTGTGCGCTACATACTGTCCGAAGCCCTGTACGCAACCTTAGGGGCCAAGGGCACCTACACCCGCCAACGTGGGTTGGATCGCAACACCAACAAAGCGCTTCTGGTCACCCATTTGACCCAACAAAGTCCTCAGGGCGCCCCCCTGGCTGAGCTGCGGCAGGTGCTTCCCACACTGCCGGAAAGTGCCGTCCAAGATTTGTTACGGGAATTGCGGACCGAGGGCAAGTTGGTGCTGAGAGGTGAACGCCGATGGGCGCGCTGGTTTATAGCCACCAACAGCCCCTTTAGCAATGTTTGACGGTTTATAGAAAAATATAAACTCATTCAAAAACAATGACTTATAAAGTTTTTTCTAAAGCACCCACTGCGCCTTTCAAGCTTTAGAAGGTCTTTAGACACACCCGCGTCGGCCAGATCAATGAGGGAGCCTTGTGAGCCATTCAGAATCCAACTTTTGCTTTCTGCAGCCCGACTGGCCCGACCTGCTGTCCGAAGCCCGCCGCGCAGAGGCCGCCGCCCATGCCGACCCGCGCACCGCGTGCTTTTACGCCCGCCGCACGCTGGAGCTGGCCGTGGCCTGGCTCTACCAGGCCGAAGGGGGCCGGGGTGGCTGCCTGCGCATGCCGTACAAGGCGGATTTGTCGGCGTTTTTGTTCGAGCCCAGCTTTCAGCAACTGGTAGGCCCGGCGGTGCACGCCAAGATGGACGTGATTCGCCGCCTGGGCAACAAGGCGGTGCACGATGTGCGCCCCGTGGCCGCGCAGGATGCGCAGAGCGCGTTGCGCGAGCTGTTCCATGTGGCCTTCTGGCTGGCACAGCACTATGCGCGCCGCGTGGGCGACCGGCCTGCGGCGGGGCTGCAGTTTCGCGCTGACCTGCTGCCACCCCCCGCCAGCACGGCAGCGGCGCAAGAACAGGCCGCCAGCCGCGCCGCCCAGGTGGCAGCGCAAGAGGCCCTTGCCAAACAGGCCCAAGCCTTGGCAGAGCGCGACGCAGCCCTGCGCGAGGCCGCTGCCCGCAATGCCGCGCTGGACGCCGAACTGGCCCGCTACCGCGCCGAGATTGCCGCTGCCAAAGCGGCCAACGCGGCGCAGCCCGCCACAGCGCACGACTACAACGAGGCCGCAACGCGCGACCTGTTCATCGACCTGCTGCTGAAGGAAGCCGGCTGGGCGCTGGACCAGCCGCGCGACCGCGAGTTTGAAGTGCAGGGCATGCCTAACAACGAAGGCAAGGGCTTTGTGGACTATGTGCTGTGGAGCGGCGAGCGGCCCCTGGCCATCGTGGAAGCCAAGCGCACCCGCCGCAGTGCCCAAGAGGGCCAGCAGCAGGCCCGCCTGTATGCCGACTGCCTGCAAAAGAGCACCGGCCACCGCCCCGTGATCTACGGCACCAACGGCTACGAGCACTGGATGTGGGACGACACCACCAGCCCGCCGCGCCCGGTGCAAGGCTTTCATACCAGGGACGAGCTGGAGCTGATGCACCAGCGCCGCACCACGCGCAAGCCACTGGCAGCGTTGCCCATTGCGGCGGGCATTGTGGAGCGCCACTACCAGCAACGCGCCATCCGCCGCATTGCCGAGACCTTTGAGCGCGACCAGCACCGCAAGGCCCTGGTGGTGATGGCCACGGGCGCGGGCAAAACCCGCACGGTGATTGCGCTGGTGGATTTGCTGATGCGCGCGGGTTGGGCCAAGCGCGTGCTGTTTTTGGCCGACCGCGTGGCGCTGGTGAACCAGGCCGTCAACGCCTTCAAGGCCCACCTGCCCGATGCTGCGCCGGTGAACCTGGTGACCGACCGCGCCACCGAGGGGCGGGTGTACGTGTCCACCTACCCCACGATGATGGGCTTGATCAATGAGAGCGCGGGCGGCGGGCAGCGCCGCTTTGGCGTGGGGCACTTTGATTTGATCGTGGTGGACGAGGCGCACCGCTCCATCTACCAAAAGTACCGCGCCATCTTCAGCTACTTCGACGCCCTGCTGGTGGGCCTGACGGCCACGCCCAAGGACGAGATCGACCGCAACACCTACAGCCTGTTTGGCCTGGAAAGCGGTGTGCCCACCGATGCGTATGGATTGGACGACGCCATTGCCGAGGGCTACCTGGCACTGCCCAAGGCGATTTCGGTGCCGCTGAAATTCCAGCGCCAGGGCATTCGCTACGACGAGCTGAGCGACGACGAAAAAGACCAGTGGGACGCGCTGGAGTGGGACGAGGAAGGTGGCGAAGCCCCCGACGAGGTGAGCGCCGAGGCGGTGAACCAGTGGCTGTTCAACACCGACACGGTGGACAAGATGCTGGCCCTGCTGATGGAGCGCGGCCACAAGGTGGCGGGCGGCGACCGGCTGGGCAAGACCATCGTCTTTGCCAAGAACCAGCGGCACGCCGAGTTCATCCAGGAACGGTTCGACGTCAACTACCCCGAATACCGGGGCGAGTTTGCACGCACCATCACCTTCAAGACCGAATACGCGCAGTCGCTCATCGATGCTTTTGCGCAAAAGGGCCGCGCGCCGCACATCGCGATTTCGGTGGACATGCTGGACACCGGCATCGACGTGCCCGAGGTGGTGAACCTGGTGTTCTTCAAGATCGTGCGCTCCAAAGCCAAGTTCTGGCAGATGGTGGGGCGCGGCACGCGGCTGTGCAAAGAGCTGTACGGGCCGGGGCAGGACAAGAAGGACTTCTTCATCTTCGACTTCTGCCAGAACCTGGAATTCTTCAGCCAGGAACTGGAGGGCAGCGAGGGCGCGCTGGCACCGCCGCTGTCGCAGCGGCTGTTCAACGCCCGGCTGGAATTGATCGGCCTGCTGGACCAGCGACTGGCTGGCAACGGCGTGGCCGAAGCGCCGGCCACATCGTTTGCCCTGACCGAAGCCGCCATCCGCGAAGACACCGCCGCGCTGCTGCACGGCATGGTGGTGGGCATGTCGCTCAACAACTTCGTGGTGCGCCCGCAGCGCCGCTGGGTCGAAGCCTGGGCGCAGCCGGATGCGTGGAAGCGCCCCAGCGCCGAACAGCTCGCCGAGGTGGCCACGCACCTGTCGGGACTGCCCACGGCGGTGCGTGACGAGGACGAGGATGCCAAGCGCTTCGACGCGCTCATGCTGGGCACCCAACTGGCCCTGCTGCGCAGCGAACCCGCGCTGGCCCGCCTGCAAACCAAGGTGCAGCAACTGGCCAGCAGCCTGCTGGAACTGGCCAACGTGCCCAGCGTGCGCGAACACCTGCTGCTGATCGAAGCCGTGGCCGGCGACGAGTGGTGGCAGGACCTGACCCTCAGCATGCTGGAGCAGGCACGGCGCAAGCTGCGTGCGCTCATCAAGCTCATTGAAAAGAGCAGCCGCAAGGTGGTCTACACCGAATTTGAAGATGCCATCGGTGAGACGGCCGAAGTGAACTTGCCCCTGGTTACCAGCGCGGTGGACTTCGAGCGTTTCCGCGCCAAGGCCAAGACATTCTTGCGCGCCCATGAAGACCGACTGGCCCTGCACAAGCTGCGCCGCAACCAGCCACTCACTGCGACTGACCTGCAAGAACTGGAAGCCCTGCTGTACGAGGCGGGCGGCAGCGACAGCGACATTGCCCGTGCGCGCACGCTGCATACCAGCCTGCCGGTGTTCATCCGCTCGCTGGTGGGCCTGGACCGCGCGGCAGCCAGTGCCGCTTTTGCTGACCTGGTTGCCATGGGCACCGCCAGCGCCAGGCAGCTGCAGTTCATCGATGAGATCGTGCAGCACCTGACGGAGTACGGCGCCATGCCGGCTGGCCGACTCTACGAATCTCCCTTCACGGATATCCACGCCCAGGGGCCGGATGGGCTGTTTGATGCCGCCCATGTCGAGCACCTGTTCAAGGCGCTGGAGAGCCTGGGCCTGCAGCAGGCGACGGGCTGAGCGCTACACCGCTGGCCGCTGCAACACCCCCGCGCACAGTGTCGCAATGCACTGCTCGGCCACCTGATCCGGCGTGTATTCGCCCTCGGGCTGGTACCAGCGGCCAATCCAGCTCAGCGCGCCGGCAATCACGAAGGCGGTCATCTTCGGATCGCAGGGCGCTATGGAGCCTTCTTCTACACCGGCAGCCACCAGGCGGCGAAATTCGTGGTCGATGAGGGACTTGAGGCGCCGCAGCTCGCGCCGGCTCTCGGGCGGCAGCTGCTCGTCACCCACTCGAATGAGGCACATGCCGAAGTCCATGGTGACGATGTGCGCGTACACGCGCATGCAGGTCAGCAGTTGGTCCACCGCCTGGCCACCGGCGCGGCGCGAGTCCTCGATGCCGGCGAGCATCATCTCCAGCCCCTGGCGCACGCAGCCGAGCAGGATCTCGTCCTTGTTCTTCACGTAGTAGTACAGCGTGGGCTTGCTCACGTGCAGCCGGCCGGCAATATCGTCCAGCGAGGTGGCGTGAAAGCCGCGCTCGTTGAAAAGCTGCGCCGCTGCCGCCAGCACCGCCTGGCGCTTGGTCTCGCGCTGTTGTTCGCGCTCGGGCGGATTCGCCCAGGGCGAAGCAACAGCGCGCGGACGGCGGGAGGAAGAACTGGGCATATCGGTCTGGTGTGGGGGTAAATCCTGATGCCTCAAGCGGGCTTCGCACACAAACTCTACTCGCGAGTAAGTAGTTTACGAGCGAGTAACTTCCCCGCGTCCGGCACAAACCCTTAGACGAGGTTCGATGCAGATTGTCTCTTCCGGCCCGGCCGGCCCCTTGCTGGAAGTCGACGGCCTGACACTGGCGTTCGGCGGCGTGCGTGCCCTGGGCGGCGTGGGTTTTGCCGTGCAGCCCGGCAGCATCACGGCCGTGATCGGCCCGAACGGCGCCGGCAAGACCTCGCTGTTCAACACCATTTCCGGTTTCTACCGGCCGAGTGCGGGTCGCATCCGCTTCCGGAGCCAGGACATCACCGATTTGCCAGCGCCCAAGCGCGCGGCGCTCGGGCTGGGGCGCAGTTTTCAGAACATTGCGCTGTTTCGCGGCATGACGGTGCTCGACAACATCAAGCTCGGCCGGCACGCGCACATGAAGACCAACGTGCTCGACGCCTTGTTCTATATGGGCCGTGCCCGGCGCGAAGAGGCGCTGCTGCGCGCCGATATCGAGGAGCGCATCATCGATTTCCTGGAGATCGACCACATCCGCCACGCCAGCGTGGCGGCGCTGCCCTACGGGCTGCAAAAGCGTGTCGAGATGGCGCGGGCGCTGGCCATGCAGCCGCAGATTCTCATGCTGGACGAACCCGTCGCTGGGATGAACCGTGAGGAAACAGAAGACATGGCGCGCTTCATCCTCGACGTGCGCGCCGAATGGGGCGTGACGGTGCTGATGGTCGAGCACGACATGGGTCTGGTGATGGACCTGTCCGACCATGTGGTGGTCCTCAACTTCGGCGAGGTGATTGCCCAGGGCGCGCCAGCCGAGGTGCAGCGCAACCCCGAAGTGGTGCGCGCCTACCTCGGCTCGGGTGACGTAGGCGACCTGCGCCAGCGCTTTCATGGCGCGGCCGCTGGCGAGAGAGCCGCGTGATGGACTGGCTCACCCTGTTCGAAATCAGCCTGACGGGGCTGGCCAGCGGCGGCCTCTACGCGCTCGCAGCGCTCGCCTTCGTGATGGTCTACAAAGCCACGCGCGTGGTGAACCTTGCGATCGGCGAAATGCTGATGGCGGGCGCCTACCTGTTTTTCACCTTCGCCGCGATGTTTGCGCTGCCGATCTGGCTGGCCATTCCCGCCGCCGTGCTGGCGGCCGGCGTTTTGGGCGGTGTGATCGAGCGCACCATGATTCGCCCCCTGCTGGGCGAGCCTCCGATCTCGGTCTTCATGGTCACCATCGGACTGGGGTCGGTTCTGGTCGGCTTGGTGGAAGTGATCTGGAGCGCCGACCAGCGCCGCCTGCCCGACTTCATGCCCAGCGACCCCATCATGGTGGGCGAAGCCTTTCTCGCGCCCAAGGTGTTCTGGGGTGCGGTGATTGCCGCCGTGTTCATCGCCGCCGTGCTGCTGCTGTTTCGCTTCTGGCGCGGCGGCGTCGCGCTGCGGGCCACGGCCAGCGACCAGGCAGCCGCGTACTCGGTGGGCATCAACGTGCCGCGCGTGTTCTCGCTGTCCTGGGTGGTGGGCGCCATGATTGCCGCGGTCTCGGGAATCATCGTCGGGTCGATTGGCGGCATCTCCAGCGCCATGGGCGTGTTTGGACTCTCAGTGCTGGTCGTCGTCATCGTGGGCGGCCTCGACAGCGTGCTGGGCGCACTGACAGCGGGCCTGCTGATTGGCGTGATCGAGGCGCTGGCGGGCTTTTACCTGGGCGGCGAATACAAACTGCTTGCCACCTTCGTCGTGCTGGTCGCTGTGCTGATGCTGCGGCCCTACGGCCTGTTCGGCACCCACGAAATAGAGAGACTCTGATGCGCATCGGAACGCTAAAAGAGACCTACCTCGGCGACGCGGCGCTGTTCGACTCGCGCACGCAAAAGGTCTGGCTGGCGGTGCTGGCTGCGGGGCTGGTGCTGTTCCCGTTTTTCGCAGGCAGCTACTGGCTTTACCTGGCCTGCCTGGTGGCCATCAACGTCGCCAGCGCCAGCGGGCTGAACATCCTCACGGGGTACACGGGGCTCGTGAGCCTGGGGCAGGCGGCTTTCATGGGGCTGGGCGCGTACACCGTGGCGGTGCTGCAGATTCGCCTGGGCACGCCGTTTCTGCTCAACATCGTGGCAGGCGGCTTCGTCGCCATGCTGGGCGGCCTGGTGGTGGGCATTCCGTCGCTTCGGGTCAAGGGGCTGTACCTGGCGATCGTCACCATCGCGGCCTCGTTCATTGCGCATTTCCTGTTTGCCAACTTCCACTTGACCGGCGGCACGGGCGGCCTCACGGTGCCACCGGCCCAGATCTTCGGGGTGCTGCTCGACACCTCGTTCAAGCTGTACTGGGTGATCGTGCCCATCACGGCGCTGATGCTTCTGGGTTCGGCCAACCTGTTTCGCACGCGCATTGGCCGCGCCTTCATCGCCATCCGCGACCGCGATATCTCGGCGGAGGTGCTGGGCATTCCGCTCTTGCGCACCAAGCTGCTGTCCTTCGGGCTTTCCTCCTTCTACGCCGGCGTGGCGGGTGGCCTGTGGGCCTACTTCTTTCGGGTGGTCACGCCCGAGAGCTTTCCGCTGTCGATGTCGATCTTCTTCCTCGCCGCCATCATTGTCGGCGGCATGGGCACACAGCTGGGGGCGGTGCTCGGCGCGACCTTCATGACGCTGGTGCCCGAGCTGCTCAAGCTCATCGTCGACGTGATGCCGGGCGGCGCGTCGTTCACCGTCTTCCTCTCGCCGGTGCGCACCATCGTCTTCGGTCTGCTGATCATCGGGTTTCTCGTATTCGAGCCGCAGGGGCTCGCTGAAGTGTGGCGGCGCATTCGCCGCTTTTTCCACCTGTGGCCATTCCGTACTTGAGGCACTTGAAGTGCCAGCCACAAAGATCCTAGGAGACATGCACATGACCGACCGCAGCTTCAACCCCAGCCAGTATTCCGCACGGCGCCGCAGCCTGCTGATCGCCGCTGGCGCAACCTTGGCCGCTCCGCTCGCTGCGCACGCCCAGGCCAGTGGCGAGGACATCGTCATTGGCGGGTCGATTCCCATGACCGGCGTGTTCGCTTTTGCCGGCATCGGCATCGACGCGGGCATGAAGGACTACGTGAAGATGGTCAACGACGCCGGCGGCATCAAGGGCCGCAAGATCAAGTACGTGCCGGAGGACACCGGCTACAAGGTCGACGTGTCGGTGGCGGCGTTCAAGAAGATCACCAGCCAGAACAAGGTGAATCTGTATTACGGCGACTCCACCGGCTTCGCCAAGACCATCAACCCCGAGCTCGACCGCAACGGCAACATCCTGATGGCCGGCGCCTCGTTTGCGTCTGAATTGAACGACCCGGTCAAGTACCCGCACCAGTTCCTGGTCGGCCCCGACTACACCGAGATGTTCGGCATCCTGCTCAACCACATTGCCAAGGAAAAACCAGGCGCCAAGGTGGCCTTCGTGTATTCGGATTCCGAATTCGGCCGCGACCCGATCGATAAAAGCGAGGCGCTGGCGAAGAAGCTCGGCCTGTCGGTGCCAGTCAAGATCATGACGCCCGCCGGCAGCGTGGACGTGTCCACCGAAGTCATCAAGCTGCGCCGCGCCGCACCCGACTACACCATCTTCCACGGCTACATCCTCGCGCCCATCCCCGAGTTCATCACCCAGGGCAAGCAGCAAGGCATGACGAGCAAGTGGATGGGCACCTTCTGGACCATGGACAGCTCCACCGTCATGAAGATGGGCGAAGCCGGCGACGGCTTCATGGGCGTCATGCCCTACCGCTACTACTACGACACCGAAAAAGCCCCCATGCTGGAGAAGATCCGCGCGCTGCACAGCGACTACCAGAGCACCGCCTACATCCAGGGCTTTCTCGCCGCCATGCTGTTCGTCGAATCGGCCAAGCGCACGCTCGACGCCGGCAAGCCGCTCACCGGCGACAACCTCAAAGCGGCGCTCAACTCCATCAAGGACTTCGACACCGGCGGACTGATTGGTGTGCCGATCACCATTTCGGGCAACTCCATTCCTGTGGGCCGGGTCTACAAAGCGGACATGAAGGCACAGAAGATGGTTCCAGCGTCCGACTGGATAAAGCTATGAACTCCCCCCTGAGGCGCTGCGCGCCTTCCCCCCTCTCTCGCAACGCTGCGCGATGCGGGAGGGGGGACGACGCCCTCGCTGCGGGGCGGCCCTTGCTTGGCGCCCGCTGGTGTGGGCCGCGCCAGTCCCCAACGCTGCGCCGAATGCTTCGACTGCGGACAGCGCACTGAGGCGCCCCATCCGCCCGAGACCATGACCCAGAACGCTACCCACAACGTCCTCGAAATCAACAACATCGAGGTCGTCTACAACAAGGCCGTGCAGGCCCTGCGCGGGCTCTCGCTGGTGGTGCCGCGCGGGCAGATTGTGGCGCTGCTGGGCAGCAACGGCGCGGGCAAGTCGACCACGCTCAAGGCGGTGTCGGGCTTGCTGGCGCTGGAGCGCGGCGAGGTGGAAAGCGGCAGCATCGTCTACCAAGGCGCGCCCACTGCCGGGCGCACCCCGCATGCGCTGGTGCGCGCGGGGTTGTTCCATGTGATGGAGGGGCGGCGGGTGTTCGAAGACCTCACGGTCGAAGAAAACCTGGTGGCCGCCACCTATGCGCTGACCGGCCGAAGCGGCGCCAGGGCCGATTTCGACACCGTCTACCAATACTTTCCCCGCCTGCACGAGCGGCGCAAAAGCCTGGCGGGGTATCTGTCGGGCGGCGAGCAGCAGATGCTGGCGATTGGCCGGGCGCTCATCGCCCAGCCCGAGCTGATCCTGCTCGACGAGCCTTCGCTGGGCCTCTCGCCGAAGCTGGTCGAAGACATCTTCGGCATCATCGCGCGCATCAACGCCGAGCGCTCTACCTCCATGCTGCTGGTGGAGCAGAACGCCACCGTGGCGCTGGCCGTGGCGCACACCGGCTACATCATGGAAAACGGCAAGATTGTCATCGACGGCCCGGCCGAGCGCCTGGCCAGCGATCCCGACGTGCGCGAGTTCTACCTGGGAATGGGCGGCGACGGCGGCGCGGCCAAGAGCTTCAAGGACATCAAGCACTACAAGCGCCGGAAAAGGTGGCTGTCGTGACAGCCATCCCCCTGTGGCGCTGCGCGCCTCTCCCCCTTCTCTCGCCTCGCTGCGCGACGCGGGAAGGGGGACGCCGCCAGCGCGGCGGGGCGGCCCTTGCGCGGCGGCCCTGGTATGAGCCGTGCCGGTATCAGAGGCCACTGTTATGAATCTCCCCGAACTCACCCTGCCGCAGATGCTGCGCGAACGCGCAAAGAGCGATGCGGCGCGGCTGGCCATCCGGCAAAAGGACTTCGGCATCTGGAAGCCCTTCACCTGGGCCGACTACCACCGCCGCGCCAGCGCCTTCGGCCTGGGGCTCGCAGCGCTGGGCGTACCTACGGGCGGCCATGTGGGTGTGCTGTCGGAAAACCGCATCGAATGGGTGCTGGCGCAAATGGGGGCAGGGTTGATTGGCGCCGTGACCGTCGGCGTCTACCCCACCAGCCCCAGCAGCGAAGTGGCCTATGTGGTTGGCCACGCCGACATTTCCGTCATGGTCTGCGAAGACCAGGAGCAGACCGACAAGCTGCTCCAAGCGCGGGCCAACTTGCCGCTACTGCGCAAGATCGTCGTCATGGAAACCAAGGGCCTGCGCAGCTTCACGCCCGAAGAGCGCGCGCTGATCATCCCCTTTGCCGAAGTCGAGCAATTGGGCGCCGCATCGCTCGCGCAGGCCACCATCGACGCGGCGCTGGCGGCGCAGACGCTGGACGATATCGGGCTGATCATTTACACCTCGGGCTCCACCGGCAAACCCAAGGGGGCGATGCTCTCGTGGCGCAACATCCGCGGCGTGGTGCCTGGCATCGTGGAGCGCTTGCAGCTGCACCGGGACTCAAGCCACCTCTCTTACCTGCCCTTGTGCCACGTTGCCGAGCAAATGCTCACCAGCTTTGTGCCGGCCTACCTCGGCTCGCAGGTGAATTTCGGCGAATCGATCCGCACCGTACAGGAAGACCTGCGCGAGGTGGCGCCCAGCATCTTCCTGGGCGTGCCCCGCATCTGGGAAAAGATGCACGCCACCCTGGCCATCAAGCGCCAGGAAGCGGGCGGCCTGCGCGGCGCGCTGTTCGACCGCGCTCTTGCCGCCTGCGCGCCTTTGGCCGACAAGGCGCGTGCCGACTGGAGCCTGGGCGAGCGCGCCCGCTTTGCCTGGCACTACCTGTTGGTGTTTCGCGCGCTGCAGAACTTCTGCGGTCTGCGCCGCACGCAGGTAGCGCTCACCGGCGCGGCGCCGATTCCGCCCGAAGTGGTGCGGTTTTTTCGCGTCATCGGCGTGCCGCTGATCGAGGTCTATGGCCTGACCGAATCGAGCGGCATGGTCACCGGCCATCCTATCGACCACGTGGTCATCGGCACCGTGGGCACGCCCACCGTGGGCGTGGAGCACCGCATCGGCGCGCAAGGCGAACTGCTGCTGCGCGGCGAGATGGTGTTTGCCGGCTATTACAAGAACCCCGAGGCCACAGCGCAAAGCATCCAGAACGGCTGGCTGCACACCGGCGACGTGGTGCGCGAGGACTCCGGCCAACTCAAGATCGTCGACCGCCTCAAGGACATCATGATCACCGCCGGCGGCAAGAACCTCACGCCGTCCGAAATCGAGAACACCATGAAGGCCAGCCCCTACATCAAGGAGTGCATCGTGGTGGCCGACGCGCGCCGCTTCGTCTCGGCGCTGGTGATGATCGACTTTGACACCGTAGCTCAGTGGGCGCAGGCCCAGCGCATCGCCTTCACGCACTTCCGCTCGCTGGTCGAGCTGCCCGTGGTGCGGGAGCTGGTCGAGCAGGAGGTCGCACGCGGCAACGCCAAACTGGCGCAGGTCTCGCAGATCCGCAAGTTCCACCTGCTCACCAAGGAGCTCGACCACGACGACGGCGAGGTCACCGCCACCATGAAAGTGCGGCGCTCCAGCATCTACAAAACCTATGCGGACGAAATCGAGGCCCTGTACGCCTGAATCAAATTTAAGGTCAAATCAGGCTCCAGCGCGGAAAGGGTAAGCGCAATTAGCTATGTTTACAGGAGCGTTGATGAGCCTACTCCCCCAATCAAAAACGCCCCACGCTACGGGTGCCCCGCTCGAAGTCAGCCGCGAAGGTGCTGTCGCCACACTGCGCTTTTCGCGCCCCGAGGCCATGAACGCCATCGACGTGCCCATGGCCCAGGCGCTGCTCGCGGCCGTGCAGGGCCTGGCCGCCGACCCCGGCGTGCGCGCCGTGGTGCTGTGCGGCGCCGGCAAGGCCTTCATGGCGGGCGGCGACCTCGCCACCCTGCGCGCCGACCCGGTGCAAGGCGCAGCCGACCTGCTTGGGCCGCTGAACGCCGCCGTGCTGACTCTCGCCAGCATGAACGCCCCTGTCATCGCCAAAGTGCATGGCGCTGCGGCCGGTGCTGGCCTCTCGCTGATGCTGCAGGCCGACTTCGTGATCGCGGCCGAGGGCACGCGCTTCAACCTCGCCTACATCAACCTGGGCACCAGTTGCGACGTCGGCGCCTCGTGGGCGCTGCCGCGCCTGGTGGGCCTGCGCCACGCACTGGAAATTGCGCTTCTGGGCGACACGCTCACCACAACCGATGCGCTGCGCCTGGGCCTGGTCAACCGCGTGGTGCCGGCCGAACAATTGGACGAAGCCACCGCCACCGTCGCCCACCGCCTGGCCCACGGCCCCACGCTGGCCTACGGCGCGATGAAGCGGCTGATGCGCGCATCGTTCGACCGCGACCTCGACACGCAGCTCATCGCCGAGACCGCCGCCTTTGCGGGCTGCGCCGCGACGCAGGACATGCGCGCGGGGATAGAAGCCTTTTTTGCGAAACAGCCTGCCCGCTTCGAAGGGCGCTGAGGACGCGATCCGCTGCTTCCCACGGCCCGGTGGTGGTGCTGGCGCTGCGCCGCACAGGCGGCAGCCCGCGAAGGCCTATACTTCGGCTTCCCTTGGGGAGTAGCCGGCTTTCTTCCTTGAAAGCGCCTGCGTCAACATACTCAGCCCGCCTTGCGCGCTGTGGCGCAGGCAGCCAGTGTTCTGGTTGGCGAGACCATGGGCGCATCCGCGCGACAGTCGTCGGGCCGTGGGGATGCGCCTTTGCGTTCGCCCGACCCGAGCCGCGATTCCCATGAGTCCCCTTTCGATTGCCCTGCTGTCCCTGGCCATGTCCACCGACGCCTTTGCCGCCGCCGTGGGCAAAGGCATCGCGCTCAAGCGCCCTCACTGGCGCGAGGCGCTGCGCACGGGCGCGATCTTCGGCGCCATCGAAGGCACAACGCCTCTCATCGGCTGGGCTCTGGGCCTGGCCGCAGCCGATTACGTGAAGGCCTGGGACCACTGGATCGCCTTCGTGCTGCTGCTCGGTCTGGGCGGGCACATGGTGCTCAATGGCCTGAAACCGCCGCAGACGCAGGACGACGAAAAACCCGCGCGCCACGGCTTCTGGCTGCTGGCGCTGACGGGCTTTGCCACCAGCGTGGACGCCATGGTGGTGGGCGTGGGCCTGGCGTTTCTGGACGTGCCCATCCTTCCCGTCGCCTTTGCGATCGGCTGCACCACGCTGGTGGCCGTCACGCTCGGGGTGATGACCGGGCGCGTGCTCGGGCGGGCCGCCGGAAGCCGTGCAGAGATTGTGGGCGGACTGGTGCTTGCCGGCATCGGCGCCGCCATTCTGTTCGAGCACCTCAGCGCCGGCTGAGCGCTGCCCACCTCAGAACGGGGCGTTGTCGGGGTCGGTATCCACAGGCGCGGTCGCCGGGCCGTTCACGCTGCCCGAGTTGGATGCGAGAACAGGCGCAGATGCGGATGCGGATGCGGATGCGGATGCCGCCACGCCCGGCTGCGCCTCGCCGCCCAGCGCCTCGATCAGGTCGGGCAGCAGGCGCGCGATTTCGCCAGTGGCAATGGCCACATCGGTGTCGAAGCCGCCGTCATCGGCCGCCTTGTCCTCGAACACCGTGTCCAGAAACGCCAGCTTCTTGATCTGCAGACCTTCGGTCAGCACAAAGGACACGCGCTCGTCCCAGGTCAGCGCCAGGCGCGTCGGCAGCTTGCCGGCGGCAATGTGGGCCTGCACTTCCTCGATGTCGAGCGGGTGGCGCGCATAGCGCACCACGGCCTTGGCTTCGTCCGCTGCCTTGAGTTCGCACTCGCGGTCCACGCTGAAACCTGCGGGCGGCTCCTGCGTGGCCAGCCAGTGCGCCATGGCGGCTTGCGGGCTGGTGTGGGTGTGCACCAATGCCAGTGCAAAGCCGGGCAGCGCCTCAGTCAGCAGGCTGACGACCTCATCGGCACGCGCCTGGCTGCCGGTGTCGAGCACCAGGGTGCGCGCGGCCTGGTCGATCCACACCCACATCGAGCCTTGCTTGGTGAAGGCCATGGGCAGCAGATCGAGCATGGCTTCGTCTTTGAGCTCCTTGCTCTCCTTCTTTCCCGGCTTGCGGCCCGTTTCCTTCTCGATGCGCTCGGCCTTCTCCTTCACGCGGCGCGCCACCACCGAGCCGGGCACCACCTTGGCCTCGGCCATGAAACGCAAAATCCACTGGCCCGCCACCGATTCGGCCAGCAGGCCATGCGCCTCGCCGCGTGGCGCCGCCCAGCCGGTAGAGCGCTCCTGGGTGGCACCGCACTCAAGAAACGGCGTACGCGCCAGCGCTTCTTCGAGTTGGGTGAGATCGCATTGCCAGCCGGGTGCAATACGGTAGACGATCAGGTTCTTGAACAAGAGGGAATCCTTTGGTGACTAGGCAGCGGCGCGCCAGCGTGGCATGGCGCGCCGGGGACAGGAAAAGAAGGATTGTCGCGCGCGGCGAACCTGGAACCGCTAGCCTTTTACCTAAATTGATAGCTATGAATTCAATTGGGATAAGCGCTAGATGCCATTTTTACCAAAAATCATGGGTTTGCGGGCGCGACGAAACTCCAAGAAACTTTACACAGACTCACGCGGTGCGCATGGCGCCCTTACATGGCAGCGCAACACTGGCCCTCAACGCTGGCACCGTGCTCGCGCCCATGCAACCTCCTCGAAAGGATTCTCCATGACCTCCTCGTTCACCCGCCGCCTTGCCGTCGCCGCCGCCTGCGCCGCGCTGGCCTTGCCCGTTCTCGCGCAAACCACCCCGGCTGCACCCGCTGGCAGCAGCGACGCACCCACGTCCCAGATGCAAAAGCGCTCAGACCACCGCGCCGATCGCCAAGCCCAGCGCGCACAGTGGAAGGAAAAACGCACCGAGCGCCACGCCCAGCACCTGAGCCAACTCAAAACGCAGCTGGCCCTTACGCCCGCGCAGGAAGGCGCCTGGACCGGCTTCACCCAGGCCATGCAACCGCGCAGCGATTTCGCCCGCCTGGACCGCGAGTCCATGCAAACACTGACCACCCCCGAGCGCATCGACCGCATGCGGGCCCAGCGCGCACAACGGGACGCGGCCATGGATGCGCGCGGCGACGCCGTGAAAGCGTTCTATGCGCAGTTGCAACCCGAGCAGCAAAAAACCTTCGATCGCATGGGCCACCGCATGGACAGAGACCGCCAGCAGCACATGCAGGGACGCCATGGCCACGGCCCCATGCGCCAAGGTGGCGGCCAACCGGGCTGATCGCGCAGACGCTGGTGCACCCGCGTCTGATGGCGTGACAATTCGTTTCTGGCCTACAGATAGCGCATTGGCGCAGCAGTAGCCTCAGGCGACATCCCAGGGTTCTTGCCCTGGGGTGGCTCACTCCACACCGCAGCAGGGCACCTGCCTGATGGCGGAATCAGGAATCAAGGTTTCGTCATGCCAAGCACTTCAAAAAACCCTGGGTCGGCGCGGACTCGTTGCGCCTTCTTCGCCCTCGTCCCCCTCCTGGTTTGCGCGCAAGCGAGCGCACAACCGGCCGATGCCCAAGCCGGCCCACGTTGGGGCATGTACCTGCAGACCGCCAGGACTCCCCACGACATCAGTGCCTGGACGCTGGGTGCAACCCTGGATTGGCAAGACTGGCGCCGCAGCCTGTGGGGTGCCGAGGTGCGGGGCTACTGGGACTTCTATGCCAGCCGCTGGTCGGCGCGCGGCGTAGGCGCCGACTTTGACACCACAGTGCTTGGCGTCACACCGAGCTTTCGCTTCGTTCCCGACGCCGGACATTCGCGCTGGTTTCTGGACGCCGGTGTGGGCGCCACGCTCGCCAATCGCCGTTTCGTCACGCCAACGCAAGAATTCAGCACCCGTTTCAATTTTGCCAGCCACCTGGGCGTCGGCGTCGAACTGGGCCAGCAGCGCCAGCATGAGCTGCAGCTGCGGCTGGAACATGTCTCGAATGCCGGCATCAAGGAACCCAACCCCGGGGCGAACTTTGTGCAACTGCGCTACGCGCTGCACTTTTGACGCTTCCAGGCACCACCTGTGGACAAGCCTGGGGAAAAAGTGCACGCATTCCAGCACTTATCCACACCCGATGACCATTTCTCAAAGTTGTCCAGTTTTCGAGACTGCAGCAACAGGGCCTGGCCCACAGTGCTGCAAGAGCCGCAAGCGACTGATTTGAAAGCCGATTCTGGTCTTGTCCACAGAATCGGCCAACCCCTACTACTACTACTAATTGAATAGAGAGAAGTAGAAGAACAGATAGCGCCTCTGCTCCTTTCCCCGTTCCCTGCCTGTCAGGCGGTTCGCATTGGGCTGTGGGCAGACCGGCACGCGACCGTACGGAAAGCTTTTGATTCCCGGTCCTTGAAACGGCGCAGGGCGCAGCAAAACTGTGCCTCAGATCCAAGGGAGGGCGCCCAAGGAGTGGATAACACTGTGGGCATCAAGCTCGCGAAGACTGGGTTATCCACAGTTTTTATGAAAACCGGGAAACTGTCCCCAATGCAGCTTGGGCATCTGCGAGGTCCGTCCACAGCGCTGGCGCAGAGACAAGTGCTTGATCTGCAAACCAAAAGCACACTTGTCCACAGAAACGGCGCGCCTCTATCTACTATCTACCAATGAAATAGAAGAAATAGAAAGAGACAGCGCCGGGGACCCGCAGGCCAGCGCGCAGCGGACCGAACTGATCGGATTTACGGGAGCGACGGGACGTACGGTGAACTGGAGCTGTGCAGCATCTCCAGCAAGGCTGCGTCGTCGAGCGGGCGGCTGTAAAGATAGCCCTGGAAGGCCATACAGCCGGCCTGGAGCAGCATTTCGCGCTGTTCCAGGGTCTCCACCCCTTCGGCAATGACGTCCAGCCCCAGCGCCGCGCTGAGCGCGACGATGGTGTCGACGATGGCTGCGTCGTTGGGGTCGGTCAGCAGGTCGCGCACAAAGCTTTGATCGATCTTGAGCTGGTGCAGTGGCATGCGCTTCAAATAGCTCAGGCTGGAGTAGCCGGTGCCAAAGTCGTCCAGCGAGAAACCCACGCCGAGGGTGCGCAGGGCTTCCATGGTGGCAATGATGGCTTCCACGTTGTCCACCAGCACGCTTTCGGTGAGCTCAAGCTTGAGGCGCTTGGCCGGCGCACCCGTAATGGCCAGGACACGCCCCACGTCATCAACGAAGCTGGCGCTGCGAAACTGTTTGGAGCTGACATTGACTGCCATGCTGAGATGGCGCAACTGGGGTTCGTCTTGCCACTGGGCCAGCATCTGGCAGGCCGTGTGCAGCACCCAGCGCCCCAGGGTCAGAATCAGTCCGGTCTCTTCAGCCACCGGGATGAACTCGGATGGCGGCACCAGGCCCCGCACCGGGTGGCGCCAGCGGGCCAGCGCTTCCACCCCCACCAGCTGCCCGTCGTGCCGCACCTGGGGTTGGTAGTGCAGCAAAAACTCGTCCTGAGCCAGGGCCGAGCGCATGTCGGCTTCGAGCTCGGCGCGCGCGCTGACCACCGCCTGCATGTGCGGATCGTAGAAGCGCAGCGTATTGCGTCCGCCCGTCTTGGCCTGGTACATGGCCAGATCGGCCTGCTTGAGCAGGTCACCCACCGTGCAGCTGCCGCGGGAAAAGGGCGCAATGCCGATGCTGGGCGTGGTGCGGTATTGGCAGCCGTTGAGCTGATAGGGCTGGGCCAGTGTGAGCAGAATCTTTTCTGCGGCGGCGCGCGCTTCCATGGCCAGATCGGCCGGGTTGGGGCCCAGGCCCTCCAGCATCACCACGAATTCGTCCCCGCCCAGGCGCGCCACGGTGTCGCTCCCCCGCACGCAGGTTTCCAGGCGCCGCGCCACTTGCTGTAGCAGCAGATCGCCCTGGTCGTGGCCCAGGGTGTCGTTCAAGGTCTTGAAGTTGTCCAGATCGATGAAGAGCAGGGCGCCGCCTTCCTGCTGCCGGGCCGCAGTCGACAGCGCGTGGCTGGCCCGGTCCAGCAGCAGCATGCGGTTGGGCAAGCCGGTGAGCGCATCGTAGAAAGCCAGGCGCTGGATCTCGCGTTCCGTTGCCTTGCGTTCGCGGATATCGGTGTTGATGGCCAGAATGCTGTCGGCCTGCCCGGCTTCGCCCGTCACCAGCGTCCATCGGCCTTCGGTGTCAATGGCGTGGCCATCGCGGTGGCATTGCACCATCTCGCCCGTCCATTCGCCGTGGTGGCGCACCGCCTCGCAGGCGCGCTCGAAGGCAGAGCGGTCCAGTTGCAGCAACGCGTCAATGCGTTGGCCCCGGATCTGTTCGGCCGTCCAGCCGTAAAGCCGCTCGGCGCCCTGGTTCCAGTACACCACGCGATGCTGGAGGTCGCGCACGATGATGGCATCGCGCGCTTGATCCAGCAGCGATGCCTGCCGGCGAATGTGAGCGTCGGCCTCCAGGCGCTGAATTTCGGCCGAGGCGCGCGAGGCAAAAATCTGCAGGGTCGACTGCAAAAAGGCCACGTTCCTCAGCGGCTGGCGAAACAGCACGAACAGCATGCCGATGACGGTGCCGGCGTTGTCAGACAGCTGTTGCCCGACATAGGCCTCTGCAGCCGTCTGGCCCACCACGACCGCCTGCGGAAACTGGGCTCGAAGACCCTGGACCACGCAAAACTGGGACTCGGTTGCCAAATGCTCGCTGGGCGTGCCGCTGAGCAGGTATTCGGCGTTCGGCGCCAGGGCTCCGTTGACCACCAGCGCCAGGGTGACCAGGCGCTCGGGCGCGCCGTCCGCTTTGGGAACAAAACGGCCCAGGCAGCCGGTTTCCGCGCCCAGGGCTTGCACCATGTTCTGCACCAGATGCTCAAAAAAGGCCGTTCCGGTGGTGGCCGAAACCGACGCTGCCACCTTCACCACTGCGGCCTGCATCTCCTGCTGCTGCTGCCGTGCGCGCAGGCTCAGCATGCCAAATGCCAGGTCTTCTGCGAGTTCGCCCAGCAACTCTTGCTCGTGGGTACTGATCTCAAGGACCTGCGGCGCATACAGATACAGGATGCCGAAGGTGTGCGGGCCGTCATTCAAGGGCAGACACACCATGCCGTGGAAACCGCGCGCAAGCAGGCGCTGTGTCAGGCTGGCATAGGCGGGCGCCTGCAACACGTCGCGCACCACCACGGCCCGGCCGCTGCGCACCGCCTCGCCCGAGGGCCCCTGCCCGTCGGGGCTGTGCTCGTCCCAGGACAGCGCCAGACTCTCCAGATAACCGCTGTTGGCGCCCGCATGGGCCACGCAGTCAATCGTTTTGCGCTCGTCGTTGCGTGCCAGGCCAACCCAGGCCATGCGGTAGCCCCCCACTTCAACGGTGATGCGGCACACGGCGTCGAGCAGCTGGGCCTCCGACGCGGCCCGGACGATGGCCTCGTTGCATTCGCTCAGCAGATGGCGCGCCCGCGCCATCCGAGCGACCTCGCGCTCAGCCGCCAGGCGTTCGGTGACGTCGATGGCCATGAACTGACGCGCCGCCATTCCATTGAACTGCGTCGCACGGGAGGCAATTTCGACGTCGATCAAGCGGCCGTCCTTGCACCGGTGCTGCAGGATAAGGCCGCTGATGCTTCTGCCGCCGTGCACGCTTGCCAGTGCCTGCCGATGCATTTCGTGCGCGCCGGGTGGCCAGAGGTCAGGCAGAGCCATGCCCAGCAATTCCTCGCGGCTGTAGCCATAGACCTCCACCATGGCTTCGTTGGCGGCCAGCAGCGTCAGGCGGTCATCCAGCGCGAACACCCACATCGGCTGTGGATGGGTTTGAAACAGGGCTTCGTACTGTTGTTGCGAGGCATGGAGCTGTGCAGCCACTTCGCGCACTTTGAGCAGTGAGCCCACCGATTCGCTCAGAATCTCCAGATGTGCCAGATCGCGCTCGGCAAACGCGCCGGCCAGGCTGGAGCCGACGGTGATGGCGCCCACCACCGCGCCATCCCGCAGCAGCGGTACGTGCAGTGCGCTGCACAGCGGCGCGTTGGGCGAACCGGCCCAGGCAAGCGCCCCGACCGCAGGTGCGCTGCTGCGGCGCAGACCCTGGCCATGCGCCAGCAACGGCCAGTGGGCGCAATCCGCCAAAGGCAGTGATTGCCCCAGTGCTCCCAATTGGCGGCCCGCAATTGCCACGCAGTGCAGGCCCTGCGCTTGCAGCAGTTCCACGCTGGCCCCCTCACCGCCGGTGGCTTCCAGGGCGGCCTGCGCAGCGCGCTGGAACAGGTCCGCGTCACTCAAAGTGTGCTCGTTGAGTTGTTGCTGCACCTCAACCAGCACCGCATGCATGCGGGCTTCGTGCGCAGCGTCAGCCGCCAGCGCTTGGAGCGTCGGACTGGCTTGCGTCAACGGCGCTGGGACAGCCAGCGAATCGACGGGATGGGCGGTGGATGTCGGCATGAAAGGCGCAAGACCTAACCATACAGGCTCGCCAAGCCAGATATCAGGTGGCAACGCAGCCTGTAGATATCACATCGCGGAATTGCAACATGGCGCATCCAATATACACCGCAAGGGCCAACCAGCGCTTGCAAGTGCAGTGGACGCCGCTCCCCAAAGATGCGCCGATTGGCATGGAGAGACGCTATTCAAAATATAGCTACAGATGATTTACCCGACTGCGGTGAATGCCAATTTAAAGGAAACCCTTCAGGTGGGCTGGGCGCGATGGACTCCACGCCGGGCCTGCACGCCCGCGGCCAGTTGTGCCAGCACCGGCTCGGTCTGCGCAAAACTGATGCACGCGTCCGTTACCGAAACCCCGTGCTGCAGCACCTGGCCGGGCACGATGTCCTGGCGGCCTTCTTCCAGGTGGCTCTCGATCATCAGCCCCATGATGCGGGCGTCGCCTGCGGCCACTTGCGCGGCCACGTCGGCTGCTACCGTGATCTGGCGCTGGTGCTGCTTGCTGCTGTTGGCGTGCGAGACATCGATCATCACCTGCTCGCGCAGGCCTGCGCCGCGCAGCAGCGTGCAGGCCGCATCGACCTCGGCAGCGCCGTAGTTGGGCAGCTTGCCGCCGCGCAGGATCACATGGCAGTCGTCGTTGCCGCGCGTCTCGAAAATGGCAGCCTGCCCCATTTTGGTCATGCCCATGAATGCGTGGGGCGCCTGTGCGGCCAGGATCGCATCGCTTGCCACCTTCACGCCGCCGTCGGTGCCGTTCTTGAAGCCGACTGGGCACGACAGACCGCTGGCAAGTTGGCGGTGGCTCTGGCTTTCGGTGGTGCGCGCGCCAATGGCGCCCCAGCTCACCAGATCGCTGATGAACTGCGGGCTGAGCAGATCGAGAAACTCCGTGCCCACCGGCAAGCCGAGCGCCAGCACGTCCAGCAGCAGCTGGCGCGCCATCTCCAGGCCTTCGTTGATGGCAAAGCTCCCGTCCAGGTGCGGGTCGTTGATGTAGCCCTTCCATCCCACGGTAGTGCGCGGTTTTTCAAAGTACACGCGCATCACCACCAGCAGATCGTCCGCGTGCCGGTCCGCCAGCACCTTGAGCGCGCGGGCGTACTGCATGGCCTGGTCGTGGTCGTGGATGGAGCAGGGCCCCACCACCACCACCAGCCGGTCGTCCGCACCGTGCAGCACGCGCGAGATCGCGGCGCGGCTGTGCTCCACCAACGCCTGTGCGGCGCCAGGCGCGGGCAGCCATTCTTCCAGCAGGGCCGGAGTGATCAAAGGGCGCACGGCCCTGATGCGCGTGTCGTCAATGCGCGTGGTGTCGTGGGTGGAGAGCGGTGAGGCAGAGGGTTTGGCATGCAGTGTCATGCCGCCGATTGTCGCGCGAGGCGGGCCGGAGCTCTTCAGGTCAGGGCCGGCGGTACTCCGTGCTCTGGCGCAGCCAGTAGCTCGAGTTCAGCCGGTCCAGGCGGACCTCACCGCCTGTGGACGGCGCGTGCACAAAGCGGCCCGCGCCCACATAGATGCCAGCGTGGGTGGGCGTGCGGCCGCGGCCAAACAGCACCAGATCGCCGGTGCGCAGGTCTTGCGCGTCCACTTCTTCGCCCCAGTTGCCCAGTTGCGCCACGGTGCGCGGCGGCGGCGTGCCGACTTCGTTGCGGTAGACGTAGCCGATCAGTCCGCTGCAGTCAAAACCGCCGTCCGGCGTATTGCCGCCGTAGCGGTAGGGCGTGCCCACCAGGCCCAGGGCGTGGATGGCAATGTTGCTGGCCTGCTCGCCCGAGAGTGTGGATGGCGTGCCGCGCGCATGGCGGCTGGAGGGAGGGGCACTGCCGCAGCCGCCCAGCAGCAGGGCACAAGCCAGCGCCAGGCCCTGCAGGCCCCGCAGCCTGGCGTGCGATGGGGGCATAGAAAAATGCATCAAAAGTGCCTCTAGCGCTTTATGGATATGCAGTAAAAGCTATCAAATAAAGAGCATTCTAGTGCTGCAACCCATCGGGTGTAAATATCAGCGCCCCATGGGCGAGACACCGATCAGCAGCGCGTGCGCCCAGAAGGCAAACACCGCCCAGGCGACCGAGCCCAGCACCACGGTAGTGGCGGTGCCTGCCAGCGTCCCGGTGGGATAGCGCGTGCCCTGGGCGCGGTCGCGCTGGCGTGCGGCGCGAAAGTCCAGCACCGCCCACAGCAAGAACCCGCCAAACAGCAGCACGTCGGCCAGGTTGCCGTTGGAGAGCAGGTGCGCCAGCGCCCACACTTTCACCGCAAGCACCATGGGGTGGTGCAGTCGGGCTTTGAGGGCATTGCGCGGCACATATGCAGCGGCCAGCAGGATGAAGGCCGCCAGCGTCAGCAGCGAGGCCGCGTGGCGCATGGCGACGGGCGGTGCCCACAAGACCACCGGGTTCTGGCGCGCCAGGCCGTAACCCCAGATAGCGAGCGCAAGACCCGCCAGGGAGAGCAGCGAATACAGCCCTTTCCACCCGCCTTCGCCCAGGCGCTTGCGCATGCGCGTGCGCCAGCCATCGGCCACGATGCGCACAGAATGCACGCCCAGAAAAAGCACCAGTCCAAGAATCAGTAAGGTCATGAGGCAAGCTTAGCAGTGTGGGTGGGCGGCGACAGGAATGCAGGCCTGCGCGCCGTGCTGCGCCAAAAATTCGGGCAAGCGCGCCTTGGCGCACGCCTGCAGTGCCATCAGGAATGTGTGGCCCGAAGCGGCGATGCCCCAGCGCTCGCCCAGGTCCTGCTGGATGCGCAGCAGCAGCGCGGCCGTCACCTGCGCGTCGGCCAGCGCCCGGTGCGCGCGGCCCGCGCTGGGCAGGCGGTGAAAACGTGCCAGCGTGCCCAGTTGGTGGTTGGGTGCCTCGGGGTACAAGCGGCGCGAGAGCCGCACCGTGCAGGCGAAGGGCTGCTGCGCCGCGCACCCGGCGCGCGCCAGTTCGGCTTGCCAGAAACCCCGGTCAAACGCAGCGTTGTGCGCCACCAGCGGCGTGTCGCCCACAAAGCGGCTGGCCCGCGCCATCACGTCCAACGCCGGGGGCGCCTCGGCCACCATGGCGTTGGTGATGCCGGTGAGCTGGGTGATGAAAGGCGGCACCCAGACACCGGCATTCATCAGGCTTTGGTAGCTGTCCACCACTGCGCCGTGCTCGACGATGACGATGGCCACCTCGGTCGCACGCGCACCCTGGCCGGGCGAACTGCCGGTGGTTTCAAAGTCGATGACAGCGATGCGGGAAGGCACACCCAAGTTTAGGGCATTTCAAGAGACAAAACACCCGTCAGCGCTTATGAGACATGCGCGAGCAGCTACAAAAATCAAAGCAAAGATGCGCTTGGCGTCCCTAATTCCAGCACTGCCCGGTGCGCCTGCACCGACTGCAGCACAAGCGGGTGCAGCCCTGCGCCGCCGCTGTCCACATGGGCCAGAAAACGCTGGCGCATGCGCGGCACCCAGAACTTGCGGATGTGCTGGGCAATGCCTTCCAGCGCTTCGGCGCGGTCGGGCATGGCACCAAAGAAATCGGCAATCTGGTTGGCCATCTTGACCAGAGGATCAGTGTGCATGGGGTATGGCCTTGTTCAAGGAATGCACGCCCAGCGGGCCCCAGCCCAGGCGTTCGGGGCGGCAGTACACCACCAGGTCTTGCTGGCGTGCAAAGCCCACCAGCGTGAGACCGGCGCGCTCGGCGGTGGTGACGGCAAACGACGTGGGGGCCGACACGGCGGCCAGCAGGGGCACCCCGGCGGCGGCGGTCTTTTGCACCATTTCAAAGCTGGCGCGGCTGGTCACGGCGATGAAGCCCTGCGCCGCGTTCACCCCGTTCAGCGCCAGGGCGCCAATGAGTTTGTCGAGTGCGTTGTGGCGGCCCACATCCTCGCGCAGCCAGCGCACCTCGCCGCCCGCGCTGCACCAGGCGGCCGCGTGCACGGCGCCCGTGGCCTGTTGCAGGGTTTGCAGCTCACAGAACTGCGACATGGCGCGGGCAATGGCGGCGCGGTCGAGTGGACCTGTTTCGGCCATCGATGGCAGGGGCGGCAGCGTGCGCGCCACATGGGCCAGGCTTTCGGTACCGCACAGGCCGCAGCCGGTGCGGCCCGTCATGGAGCGGCGGCGCTCCTTGAGGCGCGCAAACGCCCCGGCCGCGACCGACAGGTGCAGCGTGATGCCCAGCTCGGAGGCTTCTTCCTCCACGCCATAGAGCTCGCTGGCGTCCGACAGGATGCCCTCGCTGAGCGAAAAACCCAGTGCGAAATCGGCCAGATCGAGCGGCGTGGCCAGCATCACGGCGTGCGAGATGCCGTTGTATTCCAGCGCCACGGGCACCTCATCGGCCACCCAGTCGTCCACGCTGTAGTCGTTGCCGCCGCGCACGCCGCGCACAGGCAGCGCGCGCGCGCCTTCACAGAAGGCCACCGCCTGGGGAGGGGGCGTCAAAGGGGGGTGTGTTTTGCGTCGTTGCATGCGGTCTGAGTGCCATTATTCCTGTGCGGCCAAACCCGTGCGCGCGGCCAGCAATTCCTGCTGCACCTGGTCGAAGCGCTGGTGTTCTTTCTGCCAGACCGAAGGCTGCATCACCGGCGTGACCTGTACGGCCGTCACCTTGTATTCAGGGCAGTTGGTGGCCCAGTCGGAGTTGTCGGTGGTGATCACGTTGGCGCCCGACTCGGGGAAGTGGAAGGTGGTGTACACCACGCCCGGCTGCATGCGCGACGTGACCTCGGCACGCAGCACGGTATCGCCGGCGCGGCTCTGGATGCTCACCCAGTCGCCATTGCGGATGCCGCGCTCCTCGGCATCGTGCGGGTGGATATCCAGCAGGTCCTCGCTGTGCCATTGCATGTTCTCGGTACGCCGCGTCTGCGCGCCCACGTTGTACTGCGACAGAATGCGCCCGGTGGTCAGCAGCAGCGGAAAACGCCGCGTCACCTTCTCGTCGGTCGCCACATACTGCGTGACCATGAAGCGCCCCTTGCCGCGCACAAACCGGTCCACATGCATGGTGACCGTGCCCTCGGGTGGGGTGCTGTCGTTGCAGGGCCATTGCACGCTGCCCAGCGCGTCGAGCTTGGTGTAGTTCACGCCGGAAAAGCTGGGTGTGAGCGCGGCAATCTCGTCCATGATTTGCGACGGGTGCGTGTACGGCATCTCATACCCCAGTGCACGCGCCAGCAGCACCGTCACCTCCCAGTCGGCATAGCCGCCCAGCGGCGCCATGACCTTGCGCACGCGCGAAATGCGGCGCTCGGAGTTGGTGAAGGTGCCGTCCTTTTCAAGGAACGACGAGCCGGGCAGGAACACATGCGCGTACTTGGCGGTTTCGTTCAGGAAGATGTCCTGCACCACGATGCATTCCATCGCCATCAGCGCGGCGGCCACATGCTGGGTGTTGGGGTCGGACTGCGCGATGTCCTCGCCCTGGCAATACAGGCCCTTGAATTCGCCCGCCATCGCGGCGTCGAACATGTTGGGAATGCGCAGGCCCGGCTCGGGGTTGATGGCGACACCCCAGGCGGCCTCGAAGGCGCCGCGCACCGTGCTGTCCGACACATGGCGGTAGCCCGGCAGCTCGTGCGGGAAGGCGCCCATGTCGCACGAGCCTTGCACGTTGTTCTGCCCACGCAGCGGGTTCACGCCCACACCCTCGCGGCCCACATTGCCCGTGGCCATGGCCAGGTTGGCAATGCCGATCACCATGGTCGAACCCTGGCTGTGTTCGGTCACGCCCAGGCCGTAATAGATGGCGGCGTTGTCCGCGTTGGCATACAGGCGGGCGGCGCCGCGCACATCAAAGGCGGGCACCCCGGTGATGGCCTCGGTGGCTTCGGGCGAATGTTCGGGTTGGGCGACAAAAGCGCGCCAGTCGTTGAACGACTGGGTGTCGCAGCGCTCGGCCACAAAAGCCTCATCCACCAGGCCTTCGGTGACCACCACATGCGCCAGCGCGGTGATGAGGGCCACGTTGGTGCCGGGCTTGAGCGGCAGGTGGTGTGTGGCGTGCACGTGCGGCGACTTGACCAGATCGATACGGCGCGGATCGGCCACGATGAGTTTGGCGCCCTGGCGCAGGCGCTTCTTCATGCGCGAGCCAAACACCGGGTGCCCGTCGGTCGGGTTGGCGCCGATGACCATGATGACGTCGGCCTTCTCCACCGACTTGAAGGTCTGCGTACCGGCCGAGGTGCCCAGCGTCACGCCCAGGCCGTAGCCGGTCGGCGAGTGGCACACGCGCGCGCAGGTGTCCACGTTGTTGTTGCCAAAGGCGGCGCGCACCATTTTCTGCACCAGGTAGCCCTCTTCGTTGGTGCAGCGCGACGACACCAGGCCACCAATCGAATCCTTGCCATGCTTGGCCTGGATGCGGCGAAACGCGCCCGCCGCGTGCACCAGGGCTTCTTCCCAGCCCACCTCGCGCCACGGGTCGGTGATCTTCTCGCGCACCATGGGGGTGGTGATGCGGTCTTTGTGCGTGGCGTAGCCCCAGGCAAAACGGCCTTTCACACACGAATGGCCTTCGTTGGCCTTGCCGTCTTTCCAGGGCACCATGCGGATGACTTCGCTGCCCTTCATCTCCGCCTTGAAGCCGCAGCCCACGCCGCAGTAGGCGCAGGTGGTGGTCACGCTGTGCTCGGGCTGGCCCAGCATGATGACTTTTTTCTCTTCGAGCGTGGCCGTGGGGCAGGCCTGCACGCAGGCGCCGCAGCTCACGCAGTCCGACTCCATGAAACTGCCGCCCTGCCCCGCCGTGACGCGCGATTCAAAGCCGCGCCCGGTGATGGTCAGCGCAAAAGTGCCCTGGGTCTCTTCACACGCGCGCACGCAGCGGTTGCACACAATGCACTTGGCCGGGTCGTAGGTGAAATAGGGGTTCGACTCGTCTTTTTTGTTGTCGAAGTGATTGGCGCCCTCAAACCCGTAGCGCACGTTGCGCAGGCCCACCACACCGGCCTGGGTCTGCAGCTCGCAGTCGCCGTTGGAGGCGCAGATCAGGCAGTCGAGTGGGTGGTCAGAGATATACAGCTCCATCACGCCCTTGCGCAGGTCTTGCAGCTTGGGCGTTTGGGTGCGTACCTTCATGCCGGGCTCGGCCGGGGTAGTGCACGAGGCCGGGTAGCCCTTGCGCCCTTCAATTTCGACCAGGCACAGGCGGCACGAGCCAAAGGGCTCCAGGCTGTCGGTGGCGCACAGTTTGGGCACCTGGATGCCCGCATCCACGGCGGCGCGCATGAGCGATGTGCCGCGTGGCACGGTGACCTGGGCGCCGTCGATCTCCAGCGTGACGAGTTCGGCCGATGTGCTTGCGGGCGTGCCGTAGTCGATTTCAGTGTGTTGGCTGAGCATGGGGTTCTCCTGGCCGGGCTATGCGCGGTCGGGCGCGGCAAGACCGAAGTCCTGCGGGAAATGTTTCAGGGCCGAAGTGACGGGAATCGGCGTCATGCTGCCCATGGCGCACAGCGAGCCGTGCACCATGGTGTCGCACAGGTCGTGCAGCAAGGCCACCTGCTCCGCCTTGTGGTTGTTGGCGCGGATCTTGTCGATCACCTCCACACCCCGGGTCGAGCCGATGCGACACGGCGTGCATTTGCCGCACGATTCGAGCGCACAAAACTCCATGGCGTAGCGCGCCAGCTGCGACAGGTCGGCCTGGTCGTCGTGCACCACGATGCCGCCGTGGCCAATGCCTGCGCCCATGGCGGCATAGGCTTCGTAGTCGAGCGGAATATCCCACTGCGATTCGGGCAGATAGGCACCCAGCGGTCCGCCCACCTGCACCGCCTTGATCGGCCGGCCCGTGGCCGAGCCACCGCCGTAGTCATACAGGAGCTCCCGCAGCGTCAGGCCAAAAGCCGTCTCCACCAGCCCGCCGTGCAAGATGTTGCCCGCCAGCTGAAACGGCAGCGTGCCATGCGAGCGGCCGACGCCAAAGTCGCGGTAAAACTGCGCGCCCCGCGCCAAAATGATGGGCACGCTGGCCAATGTGATGACGTTGTTGATGACAGTGGGCTGGCCAAACAAACCGGCCAGCGCGGGCAACGGCGGCTTGGCGCGCACGATGCCGCGTTTGCCTTCGAGGCTCTCTAACAACGCGGTTTCTTCGCCGCACACGTACGAGCCCGCGCCCTTGCGCACCTGCAGGTGAAACGCCTTGCCCGAGCCCAGCACGTTGGCGCCCAGAAAGCCGCCCGCTTCGGCCAGCGCAATCGCGGCGTTCAGCGTGGCGATGGCATGCGGGTATTCCGAGCGCACATAGACATAGCCCTGCGTGGCGCCCACGGCCAGCGCGGCAATCGCCATGCCTTCGATCAGCATGAAGGGGTCGCCCTCCATGGTCATGCGGTCGGAGAAGGTGCCCGAGTCGCCTTCGTCGGCATTGCAGACGATGTACTTTTGCGCCGCCTGCGCGCCTGCCACCGTCTTCCACTTGATACCCGCCGGAAACGCCGCACCGCCGCGCCCGCGCAGGCCCGAGTCGATCAGCGTCTGCACGATGGCTTCGGGCGGCATGGCGATGGCGTTGCGCAGGCCGTCAAAGCCGCCATAGGCCTGGTAGTCGGCCAGCGAGCGCGGGTCGGTCATGCCCATGCGCGCAAAGGTCAGGCGCTGCTGGCGCGCGAGGTAGGGAATAGCGCCGGTCGGTCCGTGGCACAGCGCGTGTGCGCCGCCCGTGACCAGGCCCGCGTCGAACAGCTTCGGCACATCGCTGGGTGCCACCGGGCCATAGGCCACGCGCCCGGCGGGGGTGGCCACTTCGACCAGCGGCTCGAGCCAGAACAGGCCACGCGAGCCATTGCGCACGATATGCACGTCGATGCCTCGCGCCGCCGCTTCCTGCGCAATGCGTTCTGCCACCGCATCGGCGCCCACAGCGAGCGCCGCAGAGTCGCAGGGGACGTAAAGGGTGACGGTGCTCATTTTGTAACCTCCGTGCTGCGCACTGCGGTGCGGGCTTGCTTGGGGCGGCCCGGCGCGGTGCTCATGCTGCCTCCCGCGAGTGCGCAACCCGTGCGACCAGCGCGTCAAATTTTTGCGGCGTCATGCGTGCGTGCACCTGGCCGTCCACGGCAATGGCCGGTGACGAAGCGCACAGGCCCAGACAGTAAGCGGCTTCGACCGTGAAAACGCCGTCGCCCGACTGCGCGTGCAGCCCGCAGCCCAGGTGCTGGCGGGCGTGCGCCAGCAGAGCTTCGGCACCCATGGACTGGCAGGCCTCTGCGCGGCAGACCTGCACCGTGTGCGGCGTGGGTGGGCTGCTGCGAAAGTGGTGGTAGTAGCTGATGACGCCATGAACCTCGGCGCGCGAGAGGTTCAGCGCGTCGGCAATGGCGGGCACGGAATCTGGCGGCACGTAGCCCAGCGCGTCCTGCAGCGCGTGCAGGATGGGCAGCAGCGCGCCGGGCTCGCCGGCCAGTTGGGCCAGCACGCCCTGCACCGCGCTGTCCACGCCCGGCCGCGGGGCGGCGGTGTGGTGGATGGGGCTCGTCGTCATCGTGGAAATCCTGTGTTGCTTGTCTTCGTTTGCATCAAAAACAATAGCTGCGAGCGCCTGTCAAACCAGCCATATGAATATTTTCCTATCCAAAAGCCAATCCATTCAAGCGCAGGCAGCTATCAAATTTGAACTAGAAAGGTGCGGCTCAGTGGAAAAACTTGGTGGCACTCTCCAGCGTACGCCAGATGCCCCAGGCCAGGGGAAGCCCCACCGCGATCCAGGCCAATGCCACCAGCGCCGTGGGGGTGTTGCCCCCGCCGCCCTTGCCCGGGCCGCTGCCCACTTCGTTGGCCACGGCGCGGTCATGCGCGAGGTGTTTTTCGTGCGCCAGCTCTTCGGCGCTCATGAACCACTTGGGGTTGAGCGGGCGAATCAGCAGGTTGCACACCAGACCAATGACCAGGAAACCGATCAGGATGTACATGGTCTGGTTGTAGACCTGCGCGCGCGGCAGCCCCAGGCTGATCTGGTACTCGCGCATGTAGTTCACCACCACCGGGCCGATGATGCCGGCCGTGGCCCAGGCCGTGAGCAGGCGACCATGGATGGCGCCCACCATCTGCGTGCCAAACAGGTCGGCCAGATAGGCCGGCACCGTGGAGAAGCTGCCGCCGTACATGCTCAGGATGACGCAGACCGCCCCCACAAACAGCAGCTGGCTGCCCGCCGCCGCGCTGGCCGGAATGCTGAAATACAGCAGGCTGCCCAGGATGAAAAATACCGAATAAGTGTTCTTGCGCCCCAGCCGGTCGGATGCGCTGGCCCACACAAAACGCCCGCCAATGTTGAACAGCGACAGCAGCGCGGTAAACCCGGCCGCAATCGCAGCGATGGCCGCCAGCTGGCCCTTGTCGAGTTCACCAAAGGCTTTGTCCAGCCCGATCAAATGGCCGCCAAACACCTCCTGCAGCATGGGGCTGGCCATGCCGATCACGCCAATGCCGGCGCTCACGTTCATGCACAGCGCCATCCACACCAGCCAGAACTGCGGAATGCCCCAGACCTTGTTCACGTGCACGTGGTGCTGCGTGATCATGGCGTTGTTCGCCTGTGTGGCGGGCGGTGTCCAGCCCTCGGGCTTCCAGCTGCTGGGCGGCACGCGGTAGCCCAGGGCGCCGGCCATCATGAAGACGAAGTAGATCGCCGCCATGGCCAGAAACGTTTCCACCACGCCCACACTGGTGGGGGTTGCAAACGACTTCATCAGCGCCGCCGCCAGGGGCGAGCCGATCATCGCGCCGCCGCCAAAGCCCATGATGGCCATGCCCGTAGCCATGCCGCGCCGGTCAGGGAACCACTTGATAAGCGTGGACACCGGCGAGATGTAGCCCAGCCCCAGGCCAATGCCGCCAATCACCCCCGAGCCCAGCCACATCAACCACAGCTGGTGCGTGTACACACCCAGCGCCGAGATCACCAGGCCGCCGCACCAGCACAGTGCCGACACCACGCCTGCCTTGCGGGGGCCGGCGCGCTCCAGCCAGCCGCCCCACAACGCTGCGGAGCAGCCCAGCAGCACGAAGAACAGGGTGAACATCCAGCCCAGGCTGGAGATGCGCCAGTCGCAGGTGGTGGTGAACAGCTCGGCAAACAGCGACATGTCCTTGGGGCAGGCCTGAGCGGCCGTAACGCCCAGAGCGCGCGAGAGCGGCAGCCAGAATACGGAGAAACCATATGCCATGCCAATGCACAGGTGGATGGCCAGGGCGGCCGGCGGTACCAGCCAGCGGTTGAAGCCCCGCCCTGCAATGGTTCTCTCCTTGTCCAGCCAACCGGCCAGGCCGGTGGACTGCCCCATGGGTTCCAGAACTGCTGACATCGTGTCTCCTTGGTGTTGGGATGCGCTCTGTGGCGCCCGCGGAGTGTCAGCAAACTGGCGTGACGGGTCCAATTCTTTGTCGTGATGGAGCCATACAAAGCAAAAATCAGGGTTTACCAAGGGGGATTGCTGGAGGGCGGGAAGCCACGAACAGATTGCCATGCTGCTCGGCCGTTGCCAGCCATTGGGTGCCCTGTGCGAAGTCGAGCGCGGCCTCCAGCGTGCGCGAGAGGCGGTTGCTCTCGTGCACCATGAGGGCAATGGGCACCTCGATGAACGGATCGATCAGGGGCAGTGCCTCCAGCTCGCTATAGCCCTGCACGGCGTCCACCAGAGCGCCGGGCATGATGCTGCTGACGCGGCCCGCCACCACGCTCAGCGCCAGGGTGAGGATGGAGTTGGTTTCGATGGCCGGGCGCGGCATCACCTGCGCGCGCCGAAAGGCGCTGTCCACAATGGTGCGGTTGTGCATCTCGCTCGTTAACAGGCACAGCGGCAATGCTGCGGCCTCGGCCCAGGTGGTGGTCGGGCCTTTCTGCAGACCTGCCGATGAGGGCGTTTTGGCGCGGCGCAGCAAGAAATAGTGCTCTGTGTACTGCGGCACCACCCGCAGGGGAGCGCGCGTGCCCTCCAGGCGCTCGGGGTAGCCCATGGCCATGTCGAGTGCCATGTTCTCCAGGCCCGACTCCAGCTCGGGCGAACTCATGGAGCGCAGCGTGCACACGATGCCCGGGTGGAGCTTGTGCAGCATGCCCACGAAACGCGCGGCAATCGGCATGCACATGGGCACGGCACCAATGTGCAACTGCCCCCTGGGCGATTCGGCACTGCTTTGCAGCTCCTGCTGCAGCAGTTCGTGCTCGCGCAGCATGCGCCGCGCGCTGGCCAGCACGCGTTCCCCCTCGGTGGTAAACCCGGCAAAATTGCGCCCCCGCGTGACGATGGCCACCCCCAGGCTTTCTTCGAGCGCGCGCAGCGCGTTCGACAGCGCGGGCTGCGTCACATGGCAGGCCAGTGCGGCACGGCCAAAGTGGCGCTGTTCATCGAGCGCCAGAAGGTACTTGAAAGAAACGAAAAGGTTCACGCAGACGCCTCCCATCGCACGGCTTTGGGGTGCCGCATCGGGCGGCGATTGTGCCCGCCCAGGCTTGCAACCAGCTTTGCAGGTGGCCTGCCCGACCAGGGTGCAGGGGCTATGCGATCGTCAAAATGATGGTATATAGGCCGCTAGCGCTTACGGGATAAGCGTTTGTAGCTATCAAAAAAATAGCGTCACGCCTTCTTCAAAAACTCGGACTTGAGCAGCATGCTGCCCAGATCGGTCTTGCAGTCCACGTTGTGGCCGTCGGCGCCGTCCACCAGCCGAATGCCCTTGATCTTGCTGCCCTTTTTCAGGGTGGACGACGAGCCCTTGACCTTGAGGTCCTTCACCAGAATCACCGCGTCGCCGTCCTGCAGAGGGTTGCCATTGGCGTCCCGAACCACACCATCGCCTTGGGCCTCGTCCTCCGCGTCGGCCGTTGCTGCCCGAGGCCATTCGTACGCGCAGTCGGGGCAGATGAATTGCTCGCCATCGGGGTAGGTGTTCTCCTGGCCGCATTGGGGGCAGGCGGGGGCGGTGTGGGGCATGGGAGCTTCCTGTGTTGTGATGGTGGGGCGCTATTGTCCCAGCGGCTTGTGGCTGAGGCGGCAGCGGCCGGTTGCAATGCTTTTCCCACCGCCCGTCCTGAAAGCGCAGGCCGCCATCAAAAATGCATCTTTTTTGAACTCGGACAGGACGGCCCGCCTGGCCCTGTCAGTCGGCGCGCCGAGAGGCGTTGGCCTGGGGATGCTCCAGAAAAAACCGCAGCATTTCACGCGAGGCATCGACTCCCTGCGCGCTGGTGTGGCTGCCCCGCGCGTCGCCGCCCGACCAGGCATGGCCGGCGCCATGGAGCAGCCAGTGCTCGGCCAGCACCGTGCCTGGCGCTGCGCCGTCGTGCAGCACGGTGCGGGTGTAGCGCTGCCCGTCGGCGCTGCGGCCGGCCTCGGTGCGGTGCTGAGCGCGCCCGCCAACGGCGGCCCCGGCACGGTGCAAAAGCTGCTCGCCATTGCGCGGGTGCACCGTGCTGTCCGCTTCGCCGTGGAAGACGATGAGCGGTACGGTGCTTGCCGGCGTGACTGCGCTGGCTGCAGGCAGACCCTTGGCGCCGCTTTTCATGGCCGAGAGCGCGCCCATCATGTTCTGGGCTGCGCCGGGAACCAGGCCGGAATGCACGCCCGCCGCAGCAAACACCTCGGGGTATTCGCGCGCCAGCAGCGCCGCCATGGCGCCGCCAGCCGACAGGCCGGCGACGTAGACGCGCCGTGCATCGACTGCTTGGCTGGCCATGGCGTCGCGAACCATGGCCAGCAGCAGCGCCGGCTCCCCCGCGCCGGCCTGTTGGTCTTGCGGGCGAAACCAGTTCCAGCAGCCGTTGGCGTTGGCGCCGGAGGCCTGGCTCGGGTAGAGCACCAGCGCGCCGGCAGCCTCCGCCGCCGCATTCATGCGCGTGCCACGGGCGAAGTCCTGTGCGTCTTGCGTGCAGCCGTGGAGCATGAGCACCAGCGGTCGGCCCATGGCGGGCGCCGGTGTACTGGGCGTGTAGAGAAAGTAGGGGTGCTGGGCGCCACCGTGTTGAAACGGCACGCGCGCGAAGGCGCCGGGCGCGTCGCCGGCTGCCTTGCCGCCGGAGCTGCTGGCTGCTGCAGGTGCGTCGGGCACCGTGGCAGGGGCAGGTTTTGCCTGCACGTCGATGATTTCGCCCGCTGCGCAGGCGCCGCGCAGGAGGCGTGCGGCCCGTCCTACTTCGGACTTCGCGCTGAACGGAGAGGAAGGGCGCGGCGCGGGCGGCGGCGTTGCCGGAGCGCGGGACGCGCCCATTTGCTCCATCAACAGCCGACTGGCCGCATCCAACTTGCCTGCGCGCACCAGCGCCAGTGCCTCCGACATATGGCTCTGCGGGGCCAAGTGGTCGCCTTGGGCGGTGAATGAGAATGGCTGCATCAATGAATCCTTCCTCGCAAGGCGAGTTTGATGGCTGGGCTGGCATGAAACGCCCCCAGCACGGTGATCGAGGCAATCGTTGCCAGCGCCAGTTCGGGCGAGACGTCGTCGTCCACGGTGGCCAGGCCCAGCACGCGCACGTCCAGGCTTTCTCCTGCCCGCTGCGTGGCCTCCAGTTCCGCGCGGGTCAGGCGTTGCAGGCCCAGCACCAGCGACTTGCGCGACACCACCTGGCGCACGGCTTCCTGTTGGGCCGCCAACTGGTTGCGGATGGCGGTGCGGATGAAATCGGTGCGGTTGCCATAAAAACCTTCGGCCACCAACAGATCGATGTGGCCCAGGTCGACAAAACCCAGGTTGATGGTCACCTTCTCGGTCTCTGGGGCGCGTGTTTTTGCAGGCGTCGCTGGGGAAATCAGGCTCATGAAACTCCATAGGACATCCAGATGGATGGTGTATGGAGTCTATTCCTATTTTTTCGAAGGGGTGGTCAAGACCGCAATTCCTTGTGCTTTCCCAGGTTTTTTGGGGTGCGCCCGTGACGGCCGCCTTGGCCATGGAGGGGAACAGCGTGTCTGCCACGGTCTGGTTTTGGTCGATGTGGGCATCACTGCCGAACGAAACATTGCTGTTGTCGGCCGGGGCGGCAATATCCGTGCGAACTCACCTTCGGCTTGGCAAAGGCGGGGGGAGCGCGAGCGACGCAGGCAGTGGGGTCGGATCACGATTTCGCGCAGAGAAACCCGTGCTCCCCCCTGCCGGAATGTTGGGTACAGCGTGGCTCGGAGGGCGCTTGCGCCCCAGGCATCCGCAGGCCGCCATGGCACTGGGGACACCTCTGACCGATAGGCGCGCGCGCCATGCTGCGGCCTTCAGCCAGCGCTGCCGCTGCCTTCCACGACAAAACTCACCACCGTGGTGGCGCTGCCGCCGATGTTCAGCGTTCCGAAGCGCTTGGCGCCATCCACCTGTGTCGCGCCGGCCTGGCCCGACACCTGACGCGCCGCGTCCAGCACCATGCGAACGCCGGTGGCGCCCACGGGATGGCCGGCACCGATGAGGCCACCGCTGGGGTTGATGGGCAGCCGCCCGTCGGCGCTGATGAGCCCACTCTCGATCGCCTGCCAGCTTTGGCCCGCCGGCGTGATACCGAAATGGTCAATGGCCATGTACTCCGTGGTCGTGAAGCAATCATGGGTTTCTATGCCGTCGAGTGCAAACACGTCCGCAATCTCCGCACGGCCAAACGCATCCTGGATGGCGCCGCGCACATGCGGAAAGACATAAGGCTCGTTGGCGCTGCGCTCCAGCTTGGCCGCTAGCTTCAGGTGGGCGGTGCGGTGGCCCCAGCCGGTGATGCGCGGTACATCTTCCAGGTCGCGCCCGCGCTTGCGTGCCCAGCGAGCCGCGAACGCGGGGGAAGCGAGGACGACCGCCGCCGCCCCGTCGGTCACCTGCCCGCAATCCTGGCGGCGGATCATGCCGTCGATGACCGGATTGGCAGTGTCGTCTGCGGTAAAGCTCTCGGGCGTGAAGTCCCAGCTGCGCGTCTGCGCCCAAGGGTTGCGCCGGGCGTTGCCAATGTTGATTTCTGCAATCCGCGCCAGATGCTCGTAGCGCAGGCCGTAGCGCCGCTCGTACTCCTGTCCCACCAGGTGAAACATGTGCGGCCAGGGGTACTTGGCCTCTTGGGCCTCGGCGCCTACCCAGGTGGCCGCGCCCAGGTGCTGGGCCGCCAGCGCGCCGGGCACGTTGCGTTCGAGTTCCACGCCAGTCACCAGCACGCAGTCGTAGCGACCGGCCTCAATCTCGGCGCTGGCCGCGAGCAAGGCAATGCTGCCCGAGGCGCACGCAGCCTCATGGCGACCCGCAGGCATGCCGTAAAAGCCAGGGTCGATGGCTTCGAACATGCCGCCAAGCTGGCCTTGGCCTGTGAAGAGCTCGCCGACGAAATTGCCCACGTGCCCCGCCTGAATGTCGCTGGCCTGCAGGCCAGCGCCGTCAAGCGCGCCTTGCACGGCACCCTGCATCAGCTCGAACAGCCCCAGTCCTTCGCGGGCAGCATTCATTGCGAAGTCGGTCTGGGAACCGCCCAGGACGTAGATGGGTTGGCTCATGGGTTCATCCTTTGCTTGGAAATGGGGCATTTGCCGCCAGGGCGCGCGCCTGCTCGCGCAGCGGCGCCTTGACGAGCTTGCCGTTGAGGTTGCGCGGCAGTGGTGTGGGGCTGACGGTGACGTAGTCGGGCAGCTTGTAGTCCGCCACATGGTCGCGGCAGAAAGCGCGCAGCGGCTCCAGCGCCACCGGGCCGCTGGCATGCACAAAGATGTGCACACGCTCACCCAGCACCGGGCAGGGGCTGGCCACGGCGGCGACTTCGATCACGCCGGGAAAGCGCTGAATGACGTTTTCCAGCTCGACGCAGTACACCTTGAAGCCGCCGCGGTTGATCATGTCCTTGATGCGGTCAAACACCCGCACGAAGCCCTGAGCGTCCACGCTGCCGATATCGCCCGAGCGCCAGTAGCCGGCCACGAAGGCAGAGCGCGTGGCCTCCGGATTGTTCCAGTAGCCGATGGCGTTGCCGGGGCTGCGAATCCACAGTTCGCCGGCCTCACCCGCCGGCACTTCCTGGCCTTCGGGGTTCAGGATGCGAATGTCGACACAGGGCACCAGGGTTCCCACCGAATCAGGATGGCGGGCGGCATCGCCGCGCTCGGTCAGGGCCACTGCCGAGGTGGTTTCTGTGGCGCCAAAGCCGTTGTAGAGCTCCAGCTGCGGGAACAGTTCGGCCAGGCGCTTGATGGTGACTTCCGGCATGGCGGCACCGCCGAAATGGCCCACGCGCCACGCCGAGAGGTCGCGCTGCGCCAGATCGGGCTCGCGCACAATGAGGTTGTACATGGCGGGCACCATGACCGTGGCCGAGATACGGCACGCCTGAAGGATTTCGAGCACCTCGGCGCAGCGAAATTCGCGCAGGCTCACCAGACAGGCGCCCACCTGCATCGTCACCACCACCATGGCAAGCAGACCGGAGATGTGCGTGCCTGGAATCACCAGCAGCATGCGGTCGTCCGGCTGGTAGCCAAAGCGCCGGTGATAGTGCTGTGCAGTGTGAAAAAACCCCAGGTGCGACAACACCGCGCCCTTGGGATGCCCGGTGGTGCCCGAGGTGTACATGATGCAGGCGGGCTGCTGGTCGCTGAAGTCGGCGGGCAGTGGTGCGTCATGGCCAGAGGCCAGCAGGATCTCGTAGGCGATGGCCGGCAGCGTGTCGTCCTTCCCCAGCGACGCTGCTGCAGGCCAAGGGTGGCCTTCGTCCAGACAGTAAATGGTCCGGCGCACGCTGGGCAGCGCGGCGCGCGCTGGCAAACGCGTGGCCAGAGAAGAGTCGACGACCAGTGCCGATGCACTGCACTGGTTGAGCATGTATTCCAGCTCCTGCGCGCTCTGGCGGATGCCTATGGGCACCGCAATCGCCCCCAGGCGCCAGATGCCAAACAGCAGCACCGTGTATTCGAGGCGGTTGCCCATGAACAGCGCCACGCGCTCGCCGCTCTGGATGCCCTGGGCTTGCAGGCCCGTGGCCACGCGGTTCACGGCCTGGTCCAGTTCGGGGTAGCTCAGCTGGCGTCCGCCTTCTTCGAGCGCCGGAGCGTCCTGGCGCCGCGCCACCGATGCGCGCAGCACTGCGTCGAGGTTGCGCGGACGGCTTGCGTAGCAGGGAACGAGTCGATCGCCATACAGGGCTTCGATGCGCAAAGGATCCAGGACTGAGGGTGTGTGGAACATGGCAAGCAGTGCAGCAACGGAAGAAAATTCGATTACGTGCGCCAGGCGGGCGCCGGTTCGCGCATGCGCACCGCACCGTCGATGCGTACCACCGAGCCGTTCATCATCTGGTTTTCGATCACGGCCCGGACCATGTGGGCAAATTCGCTTGGACGGCCTGGCCGGTTGGGAAACGGCACGTCGTCGATCAGCGTGCGGCGGGTGTGCTCGGGAATCACGGCGTACATGCCGGTCTCGAAGGTGCCTGGCGCCAGCGCGACGACGCGGATGCCGTAGCGCGCCAGCTCGCGCGCCAGCGGCAGCGTCATGCTGGCCACGCCAGCCTTGGAAGCTCCATAGGCTGTCTGCGCCGACAGCGCTTCGTACGCGGCCACCGAGGCGGTGTTGACGATTACGCCGCGCTCCTGGCCATCGTCCGCAGGACCTGCCTGCGCCAGCCCTTGGGCGAACAGGCGAATGGTGTTGAAGGTGCCCGTCAGGTTGATGGCGATGACGCGGCGAAAGCTCTCCATGGGGCGCGGCACGGTGCGCCCCGTCGCCTTGTCACGCTGGAACACACGCGCCGGGCCTAGCACGCCAGCGCAGTTCACCAGAATGCCCGGTGTGCCCCAGGCGCTGTGCACGCGGGCAAAGGCCGCTTCCATGTCGGAGGCGCTCGCTACATCGCCCGGAACGGCCAGCGTGTGCGGCACCTGCGCCAGCGCGTCCAGTGCGGGACCTGCCAGGTCGATGGCCACCACGCGGGCGCCTTGTTCGTGAAGCATGTCTACCGTGGCACGGCCCAGTCCAGAGGCAGCCCCGGTGACCACAGCGATCGCTTCTTTCATCTGCATGGGAAGGGCCTTGCTTTCATAGTCGGGCGGGCATGCGCAGAGCGCCATCGAGGCGAATGACCTCGCCATTGAGCATGGGGTTGCCGATGATGGACAGGGCCAACGCTGCGAACTCTTCGGCGCGTCCTGCCCTGGGGGGGAACGGCGGTACGGCTGCAAATACCACGTCGCGCGAGGCCGGCGGCAGGTTCAGCGTCATGGGCGTTTCAAACACGCCGGGCGCAATGCCCACGACGCGGATACCGTACTCGCCCAGCTCGCGGGCCAGCGGCAGCACCATGCCGGCGCAGCCACCCTTGGAGGCGGCATAGGCGGCCTGGCCGATCTGTCCATCGAAGGCAGCAATCGAGGCGGTTTGGATGACCACGCCCGCCGGTGCGTCGTCGCCAGCGCGCGCTTCGATCATCTGCGGCACGGCGCAGCGAACCGCGTTGATGCTGCCCAACAGGTTGATCTCCAGCACCCGCTCGAAGTTCGCCAGGGGCATGGCCACGCCTTTGCGCACCACACTGCCCGGATCCGCCACACCGGCACAGTTCACGAGGATGTAGACGGGGCCGAATGTTTCGCGAATCTGCTCGAACACCCGCTCCATCCCACTGTCGTCTGTCACGTCGGCGGCGTAGCCCGCCACGCCCATGGCCTGCGCGGCGGCTTGCAGCGTTGGCGCGTCCCGGTCCAGCAGGACCACACGGGCCCCGGCGTCGCGCAGGGCCTGGGCCGTGGCCGCGCCCAGACCCGACGCCCCGCCGGTAATGACCGCGACACGGTTGTTCAGCGCAGGCTGCATCGTCTGATCCGCCTGGCTGTGCCTAGCTGGGCCGCTTCATATCGCAGGCCACAGGCAGCTCGGTGGCTTCGCCGGGCACCTTGGCAACCGTCTTCCAGCCCATGCCCATGCCTTCGGCGTCGTTCTTTACGCCCTTGACGAGCTGGGTGATGTAGAGCGGATGGGACGCCTGGTGGTCGTTCTTGCGCATCTTGATTTTTCCGAACGGCGAGTCGTATTCCATGCCCTCGAGCGCACGTGCAATGGGCACGATGTTGTCGGTGCTGCCCACCTTTTCAATGGCCCTGGCCAGCATGTCCATCTGCACCAGAATCGAGGTGTAGTACAGGTCTTCGCCATACTTGGCCTTGAAGTCGCGCTGGTATTTTTCCAGTTGCGGCGTCTTGTCTTCTACCGGCACGTTGGGGTGCCAGGAAGCGATTTGGAACACCGTGTCTTCGCCCGCTGGGCCAATGGCCGTGGGCACGCCGTACAAGCCGCCGTAGTAGGTGATGTACTTGGTCTTGAGGCCCGCTTCCTTGCTGGCACGCACCAGGAGCGCCAGATCGTTGCCCCAGTTGCCGGTCAGCACCGTGTCCGCGCCGGCCTGCTTGATTTTCAGAATGTAGGGGGAGAAGTCCTTTATCTTGCCAAAGGGGTGGAAATCGTCGCCCACAAACTGCACGTCGGGGCGGGCCTTGCCAATGATGGCCTTGGCGTCCGTGCTCACCTCATGGCCAAAACTGTAGTCTTGGTTGATCAGGTAGATCTTCTTGATGTCTGGTGTCTTGGCCACGTAGTCCGCAATGGCGTGCATCTTCATGCGCTGGTGCGCCTCGAAACGGAACATCCAGAAGCTGCACTTGGCCTCGGTCAGTTCGGGCAGGGCCGATCCGTAGTTGAGATACAGCACGCGCGCGTCCGGATTGCGCTGGTTGTGCTTGTCCACTGCGGCCAGCAACGCTCCGGCAATGCCCGAATTGCCGGCTTGCACCATGAAATTGATCTTCTGGTCCACCGTGCTGCTCAGCATGGCGACAGCCTTGTTCGCATCGCCTGCGTTGTCCAGTGGGACTACTTCCAGTTTGCGGCCCAGAACACCGCCACGTTCGTTGATCAAGTCGACTGCGTACAAAAGCGTCTTGGAGACCGTAGCGCCGGTGGAGGCGGTAGCTCCTGAGAACGTGTCAATGTGGGCAATGCGGATGGGCGGTTGCTGGGCAAAGGCAAGGGTTGCGCTGAGAGCCACGGCGGCGGCCACGCAGGTTGTTCGAAAAAGGCGCATGAGAGTCTCCAAGGGTTGACCGACACCGCGGAAGGCGGAGAATGTCTTGAAAGTCATTTAGAGTTACTCTTAGGTAACTTCCTGTGAATGCTATAAGTCGGCTGTCGGTCGGTCAAGCGCGGCATTGACGCCTGCGTGACACCGCCACAGAGCCCTGCTGCCATGAAACGAACAAGCCAACCACCCGAATCCACCCGTGCCATCGCGGTGCCCCGCTGGAACAATGCGCTCTCGGGGGCGTCCGATCCGCGCGAGATCCGCAAACGGGCATTAATTCTTGCGGCCGGCCGTGTGTTCGGTGCCAAGGGCTTCCACAACACCACGCTGGACGACGTCGCCGCTGCGCTGGCCGTGACCAAGCCCGCCCTGTACCGCTACGTACAGAACAAACACGAAATACTTTATGAATGCCATCGCCTGGCCGTGGAGATGGCCGAACAGGCGCTGTCCGAGGCGGAGCAAGGACAAGGACAGACACTGGACGTTCTGCGCGCCTTCGTCAGGCTCTACATCGCCAAAATGACGAGCGAGTTGGGCACCTGCGTGGTGCTGACGGAGTATTACTCCATGACGGCCGAACACAATGAGCTGATACAGCAGCGCCGCCGGGTGTTGGACCGTCAACTGCGGGCACTGGTCGTGAAGGCAATGAACGAAGGAGCCATCGAGCCCTGTGATCCCAAGCTGGCGGTGTTCTTTTTCATGGGCGCGATCAACAGCGTCAACCGATGGTTTTCGGACCAGGGCCCCGTGGGGAGCGAGGCCATCGCCCAGGCCTTTGCAGAACACGCGATCCAGAGCCTGCGCCCCCGTCTGGCGCAGTAAAGCGGATGCAGTTGCCTGGTGCCGCGCGCTGCGTTGCCAGCACGCAGTGCATGGCGCAGCCCGATGCCACGCAAGCGATATTTTGACCAAAACGCCCTCTAGCGCACGCCAGTATTGCGCCAGAAGCTATGAAAACCGTAGTGTCAGGAGGCCGCTCGCGTCTGCCGAGAAAACGGCGGCAAACTGGCCAGCAAGCGCTGGCCATAGCTGGTGCGCGAAAGCCGACGGTCGTAGCAGTAGACATGCGCCTGGTCCTCCTCGCTGCGAATCGCGCGGCCCGCCCACTGCGCAAGACGCAGCGCGGTGGCCGGCACCACCAGCTCACTGAACGGGTCGCGCCCGCTGCTGCGCAGCCATTCGGCGCGCGCCTCGGCCACCGGGTCGTCGGGCGGGGCGAAGGGCAGCTTGGTGATGAAGACCGATTCACACAGCGCGCCGGGCAAATCCAGCCCCTCGCCAAACGATTGCATGCCAAAGATGATGGACGGCTCCCCTGCCGCCACGCGCTCACGGTGCCGCGCCAACAATTGCGGGCGTGGCAATTGGTTTTGCACCAGCACGCGCGGGCGCATGTCGGTGGCCAGCGCATCCACGGCACGGCGCATCTGCTCGCGCGAGGTGAACAACACCAGCGCGCCGGCGCGCACGCGCGTCAGGTCTTCGAGCAGGGCGTCGACCATTTCGGCATTGAAGGCGTCGGCATTTTTCGGGTCGGCGTGCGTCTCGCTCAGCACCAGCGTGCCCTGCGCAGCGTAGTCAAAGGGGCTGGCCACTTCCAAGGTGGTGACGGCCTCGTCCCCCCACAGGCCGGACTCGCGCAGAAAGAATTCAAAGTTGCCGCAGCTGGTCAGCGTGGCCGAGGTCAGCACCGCGCCGCGCACCGTGCCCCACAGTTGCTGGCGCAGGGCGTTGCCGGGCAGCACCGGGCTGGCGTGGGCCTGCAGCAGCAAGAAATCGCCGTTTTGCGCCAACGTGAACCACTTGGCTGCGGGTACGGCCGTACTGCCTTCGGCAGGCGCTTGTTGCAGCAGCGCAGCGCACGCGTGTACTTCTTCCAGCCGGGGCGCGAGCATGCCGATTTGCGCATACAGCGCGGCCAGTCGGCGCGCTTCCAACTGGGTGTCGCGCAGGGCCGCACGCAGCGCCTTGGCGATGGCGCGCAGGCTCTCCAGAAACTCGCTCGCGTGCACGGCCACTTCGGCCAGCGGCGCGTCGAGCGGCGCCGCCAGCAGGCCGCGCGGTGGGCGGTGGCGGGTGGGCTGGGCCGGGTCGCCGGCGCGGCCCCAGCGGCGCTGGCCTCTACCACCGGTTTCACCGGTTTCGCCACGCAGCTCGGGGCCGTAGGCATCGAGCACCAGCCGCTCCATGGCCTGCAGCGCCTGGCGCAGGGCGCTGGCTTGGGCCGGAATGTCGGCCACTTCCATCACTTCGAGCAGCGTGCCCACGCGCAGTGCGCGGCTCGCCAGCCGGTCCACCCAGGCGAGGCGGCTCAAGTCCATGCGGCAGGCGAACTGCTCCAGCGCCGTGGCGGGCAAATGGTGGGCCTCGTCGAGCACCAGCAGGCAGTTCTCCAGCTCGGGCAGCACCCGCGCACCGAGTGAAGCCAGCAGCAAATCATGGTTCACCACGATCACCTGCGCGCCCACCAGCGCCTTGCGCGCCTCGAAATAGCTGCACTCGTTGAACACCGGGCAGTGCTTGCCGGTGCACGAACTTGCCTCCGCCGCTACCGGGCGCCACAGCGCGGCGTCGGGCTGCTCGTGCAGGCTGTCGCGGTCGCCGTCCCAGGCGCTGCTGGCCAGCGCATCGGTCATGCCTTTGTAGAGCCGGATGCGGGCTTCGCCCACTTCGCTGGAGGCCGGCAGTTCGTCGTCGGGAAACAGGTCGTCGTCGCCCTCGTCCGCCCCGCCCTGGCCCGCCAGACGTTCCAGCTTGAGCTTGCACACATAGCGCCCGCGCCCCTTGGCGAGCGCAAAGCGAAACGGCTCAGGCATCTGCGCGGCCAGCAGCGGCAAATCCTTGTGGACGAGCTGCTCTTGCAGCGCCACGGTGGCCGTCGAGATGACCACCCGCGTGCCGCGCGCCAGCGCCATGGCAATGGCTGGCGCGCAGTAGGCAAGCGACTTGCCCACCCCGGTGCCGGCCTGGATGACGGCAATGGCGCGTTGCGGCTCGCCGCCGTCTTCCACCTTGCCCAGCTGCGCTTTGGCAAAAGTGTGGGCAACGCACTCGGCCATGCCACGCTGCCCGTTGCGCGCGCGCAGGCCATTGCCTGCCTGCACCATGGCATCGAACGCCTGCAAGGCTTTGGCCGACCATTCTTCAGTAGACATGGGGCGCGAGTGTGGCACGTTTGCAGCCGTTCGCTGGATGGAAAGCCAGTGCTGGTGGGCTGGAAATGCTCCCAGCCCCTCGCGCTCCCCGCCTACACAGGCCCGCTTGGGCGACTTCTACGATGGAACGCTGAGTCACCCCGTCCTTTAGGAGCCTGCATGACCGACATCGACACCCCCACCCACGAACTGCCCAAAGAGCACCCCCAGCCCAGCGTGAACACCACGGTGCCGGTGGAAAAGGCGCAGCGCCGCCCAGAGCAAGAGGGCAACGCCGCCGACCCGGCGTCGCCCCAACTGCCACATGAGCGCGACCAGTCGGTGGGCATGACCGACGGCAACCCCAGCGCCAAAGTGCAGCAGGCCTACCGCGATGTGAAGCGCGGCCTGGTGGACACCGATGCCGGGCGGGAAGCCCACAACGTGGGCAAACCGGTTGTGCCGCCCGAGCCGCCACTTCCTGGTACACCGGGGCCGGTGGAGCCGGATCACAAGTAGGGAACGCTATAAAAATAAGAGCTTCTAGCGCTTTATGGCTGTGCGCTAGAGCCGAATTTCATTCAAATTTCTGAGGCCTGCTGAGAATCCGGCAATGCGCAAGGCATGGCGTGTAACGGTTGGCCTGGCTACGGCTTCCATCGAAAACCACTGAAGGGTAAGCTGCTCCCAAAAGAACCCTGGAGGGAGGCTTGCCGTGTCAGAACCCCTGGCCCATTCGGGCGGCCGTTAGGCGCGCTCGGAATAAGTGTCGTGCTGGTATTTCAACGCTATTTTCGGTACACAGAGACCCCTGCAGGCCCATTGGGGACGAGGTCGGCGTGCCCGAAAGACCCAGTTCCGCCCAGGTTTTTGACGATGAGAGAAGCACAGCATGAAAATACTGCCGACCGAATTCGACGGCCAAGCCATACGCCGCGTGTACGACGAGGCCACGGAAATCTGGTGATTTTCTGTGGTCGACGTGGTGCAGGTGCTCACGCAGCAACCGGATGATTTGACCGCGCGGAAGTACTGGAACCAGCTCAAACGTCGGCTTGCCAATGAGGGCAGTCAACTGGTGACAGCTTGTCACCAGTTGAAAATGCCGGCGGCCGATGGCAAGCAGCGCCTCACCGACGTCGCCACCGCTGAAACCCTGCTGCGCTTGGTCCAATCCGTCCCCAGCCCCAAAGCCGAGCCCATCAAGCTTTGGCTCGCCAAGGTGGTGACTGGAGGCAACTATCTCGCGCCGCCCGACGCCGTGACAAACAAAGCTCCTACACCTACCAAGGGAATCCAACAATTGAAGGCAAAGACGTTCTGTGGAAACGCGCTGCGTTTCGGAGGCCGAAAAATTGCGTCACCGCCCATTGCTTCGGCCCTGGATGTCTTTGCATCGGTTCAGGCTGAGCCCGTCGAAGCCCTTCCACCCTTCGCACGCTCAGGACACGCCAAGCGCACGGCGAAGGGCCGCACCCTCACACCAAGCGCGCCTTCAACGTAATCTCGGGCACGCAGGCTAGCGCCTTCGAAAGTGGGCAGTGCACCTTGGCGCCGTCGGCCAGCTTCTGGAAAGTGGCCTCGTCAATGCCGAGCATGCGTGCTTCCAGCGTCAAAGCGATTCGGTCAATGAGAAAACCTTCGCCTTGCTTGACCAGCCGGACGCTGGCTTGGGTGTCGAGGGCATCGACCTTGAAGCCTGCGTCGGCCGCGGCGAAGGAAAACGCCATGGAAAAGCAGGCCGCGTGCGCCGCGCCCAAAATCTCTTCGGGGTTGGTGCCGGTGCGGTCGTCTTCAAAGCGGCTGCCAAAACCATAGGGATGGTTTTTGAGCGCGCCGGTCTCTGTGCTGATTTGGCCTTGGCCGGCTTTGCCGGTGCCTTCCCAATGCACGCTGGCGGTTTTTTCGGTCATGGTGTGACTCCTTGGTGGGCAAACAGGCATCTGAGCACGCGGGGCCGCTGCGGGCTGTCGGACGGCGCCGCTCGTTCCTGGGCTCTTAGGCCGATGGCGTGAAGTCGAGGCGCGCCATGGCTTCGCCCAACGCCGACGCCGATTTTTCGTAGCCGGCCCAGGGCCCGTTGCCCAGGCGCAGCCGGTCTTCGATGGTGGCTACCGTCCAGTGCGCGCCACTGGTAAGCGAGGGCAATTCGGACCACGCCACCGGAACCGATACGCCCAGCCCGGGCCGTGCACGGGCAGACCAGGCCGACACGGTGGTGGCGCCGCGGCCGTTGCGCAGGTAGTCGACAAAAATTTTGCCGACGCGATTGCGCGGGCCGCTTTTGCCGACGAAGCGCTGCGGAATGGCACGCGCCAGGTGCTGCACCACGGCCTGCGAAAAATCCTTGGTGCTGTCCCAATCGCGCAGGCGCTTGAGCGGGACCACCACGTGCAAGCCCTTGCCGCCACTGGTTTTCAGAAAGGCCGGCAAGCCCAGTTCGCGCAGCAGCACGCGCACCAGTTCGGCCGCTTCTTGAATTTGCGGCCAGGCCACGCCCTCGCCCGGGTCCAGGTCGAAGGTGATGCGGTCGGGCCGCTCGATGCGGTCAGCGCGGGCGTTCCAGGTGTGAAATTCAATGACGTTCATTTGCGCCGCCGACAGCAGCCCCTCGGCAGAGACGACTTCCAGCAGCGGGCCGTGGCCTGGGTCGAGCTTGGCGTCGAGCGCTTCGATGCCGGGCAGGCGCTCGGCGTCCCCGTGCTTCTGAAAGAAAGTTTCCTTGCCCACACCTTGGGGCGCGCGCACCAGGGCAACCGGGCGGCCCGCCAAGTGCTCAAGCATCAGTGGCGCCACCGTGGCGTAGTAGCGCGCCAGGTCCCGCTTGGTAGTGCCGCTGGCCGCGTCAATCACGCGCTCGCCATGGGTGATGCTGAGACTCGATGGCAATGCCGGCGAGGATGCCTTGGCGCCGGCCGGACGTTTGCCTTTGGGCTGCGCTGGCGTTGTGGCGTCCGGCGGAGCGGCCTGCTCGCGCACGATGCTGTGGGCCGGCTTGTCGGTGCGCAAGCCTTTGAAAACCGAGTGGCGGATGTGGCCGTCTTGTGTCCACTCAGCGAAGGCCACTTCGGCCACCAGGGTGGGCTTGAGCCAATGCACCTTGCGCGCGTCCGCAGGCAGGGCCGAAAACGGACAACGCTTCTGCACCAAAGGGTCGAGCTGCGCGCGCAGACGTTGGAGCGCGTCGTCGGTAAAGCCGGTACCTGCTTTGCCGGCATACAGCAACGCGCCTTTGGCGTCGTGCACCCCAAGCAGCAGGGCGCCCAGGCCACTGCGCCCCCCTTGCGGCTCGGTGAAACCGCCGACGACAAACTCTTGCCGCTGGCTGCATTTGAGCTTGATCCATTGGCTGCTGCGGCCGCTCCGATAAGGCGCATCGGCGCGCTTGCCGATGACGCCTTCAAAGCCAATCTTGCAGGCGGATGCAACGAGGTCTGCGGCGCGGGCGGCGAAGGCTGCGCTGAACCGCAGGATCTCGCCAGCGTCTTTTTGCACGAGCGCTTCCAGCGCTGCGCGGCGCTCCAGCAGCTGTTCTTCACGCAGGTCACGCCCCGCGTACACCGGCAGGTCAAACACGGTGTAGATAAGGTCGGTGGTGGCCGCGCGATCAAAAGCGTTTTGCAGGCGCTGAAAGTCCGGCGCTCCGTTGTCGCCCGTAGCGGTGAGCTCGCCGTCGAGCCAAGTGGAGCGCAGGCCCAAGGCCTTGATGGCATCGGCGATGGACGCGAGTTTGTCGGTCCAGTCGTTGCCGCTCCGGGTGAACAAACGCACGGCGCCGCGCGCGTCGATGCGAGCAAGGATGCGGTAGCCGTCAAATTTCAGCTCGTAAATCCAGCCCACGCCATCCGATGGCGGCGCGTTGGCCAGCGTGGCCAGTTGCGGCGCCAGCGTCTGGGGAAGGGCCTTGAGTGGGCTTCCGAGTGGTGCAGATTTGGTTGATTTTTTCGCGGTGCTCTTGTGCTCTGGCTGGCTAGGCGCTTGCTTGACCGTCTTGGGCGCGGGCTTGGCCTTTGCCGCTGCACCAGTGTTCACGCTGTCCGGAAGTGCTTCGGTCACGTCGTACTCGTCCGCCGGGCGCGCTGCGCTGTCGCGCTCTTTGATGAGCAGCCATGCCGGCTTTTTCGGGTCAAAGCGCTTTCCGCCCATGCGCACCAGTGCCCAGCTGCCGTGCAGCTTTTCGCCTTGCAACGTGAACTTCAGATGCCCGTCGCGCAGCCCGGCGACGGGATCGCTGTGGGGAATCCAGTGTCCGCGTTCCCACAGCACGACCCGGCCCGCGCCGTACTGGCCTGGCGGAATCTGGCCCTCAAAGCTGTTGTAGCCGATGGGGTGGTCTTCCACCTGCACGGCCATGCGTTTGTCGCGCGGATCCAGGCTGGGGCCTTTGGGCACGGCCCAGCTTTTCATCGTGCCTTCGCATTCCAGTCGCAAGTCGTAGTGCAGCCGCGTGGCCCAGTGCTTGTGGATGACAAATCGCAGCGCTCCGGCGGCGGGTTCCACCGTACCTTCGGGCTCGGGGGTTCGCGTGAAATTGCGCTTTTCCCGGTAGCGCGTCAGTGCGTCTTCGAATAGTTTTCGGCTGGCCATGGCGGGGCGTTCCCTCAGGCCGCCTTGCGTTTGGGCGCGGCGCTATCGCTGCCCTTTTTTGCGACTGATTTGCCAGCTTGCTTCGGTGCTGATTTGGCGGGTGCCTTGGGCTTGGTGGCTGCCACTTTCGCTGCCGGTATCTTGGTAGCTGGCTGGCTTTTGCCTGCCGTTTTGGTCCCTCCCTTGGCACCCAGGCTGCGTTGCAAAAGGGCGGTGAGGTCGATCACCTCCGCGCTCTCTGGCGGGCTCTCTTCGGGTTGCAGCACGGTTTCGGTGTCGCCTGCATCGCGCTTGTGTTCCACCAGCGCCATGACTTGCTCGCGGAACTCGTCCTTGAAGTCGTCGGGGTTCCATTTGCCGCTCATCTCGTCGACCAGTTGAGTCGCCATCTTGCGTTCGGCGGCGCTGATTTTCTGGCTGCCGGTTTTGGGCAAATCCAGTGCATCCACCGGCTTGACTTCGTCGCCCCAGCGCAGCAGGTTCAGCACCAGCGCCGGGCCGCAAGGCATCAACGCGGCCAAGTGCTGCTTGGTTTGAATCACCACCCTCGCCAAGCCCACCTTGCCGCTCTCGTGCAGTGTTTCGCGCAGCAGCGCGTACACCTTCGCGCCCTTGTTGATGGGCGCGAGGTAATAGGGGCGTTCGAGGTAGGAAAACGGGATGTCGCTGGCCGCGACAAAACGCTCAATCTCAATCGTCTGCGTGGTCTTGGGGAAGGCCGCCTCAATCTCTTCTTTCGACACCACGACGTATTCGCCGTCGCCCGTTTGCACGCCTTTGACGATGTTGTCGCTGGTGATTTCCTTGCCAGTGCGCTTGTTCACGCGCTTGTAGCCCACCGGGTCCATGGTGCGCTTGTCGAGCCAGTCGAAATCGATGCCTTGCTGGCTGGTGGCAGTGTGGAGACCCACCGGAATGTGCACCAGCCCAAAGGAAATCGCCCCTTTCCACAAAACGCGTGTCGCCATGGTTTGCCTCCGTTCGGCTTAGGCCGCAGCGTTTGACGATGGCATTGGCCGTCGGCTGCGCGCGTAGGAGTCTTGCTCCGGCGCCTGTCGGATTGCGACGGTGCGCAGTGCCGACAGGCAGGTGAGGCCAAAGCCCACACGCACGCCCCGCTTTTCGCCCAATGATGGCCATGTCGACGCCCCCGGCTCGCGTTTCAGGAGACCCGCATGAACCCATCCGATACCCATAACCCGCAGACTGCCCAACACCATGCCCAGGCGCAGCCTCCCGTCAACCGACCCAATGAGCCTCACGCCGGAGACCACCTGTCGCAATACGGCATGCGGGCCGCGCAGGCTGTCAATGGAACGGCGCCGGCAGATAATGCCCCCGAGGAAATCGACGGCGTGCAAGCCTTTGATGACGAGTACAGCACCCGCGAAGCGCGCGACCAACGACCGCGCAGCATTCCTACCGGCGCGGAAGGCCCGATGGGCGTTTCTGGCAACAATCGCTCCACGCCGCGCGAGTAGACGCGCAGAGATTTTCGGCGGGCTGCTACACTCTTCCCCGCAGGAGAGTGCACGCCCACGGACCCGTTCCACGGCGTGCCACCGAAGGCGCAAACTCCCATGAACGCTCAGGTCCCGTACTGCACACAGTGGAACGTCCACACGTTCCAAACGCCGTCTGGAGAGCCGTCACAGCCGTGACGCACCGAAGGAGCAAGGCCGCGCTCGCAGAGCAGGGCTGAATCTCTCAGGTACCGAGGACAGAGGGAGCGGCACGCAACCAACGTTTTGTTGGCTGCGACCACCGTTCTCTTGGAGTCTTCTCATGCGAGTCATCGTATTGGGCGCCGGCCTGCTCGGCGTCACCTCGGCTTATTTCTTGCGCCAACAAGGCCACGACGTCACCGTCATCGACCGGCAGGCCACGCCCGGCGCCGAAACCAGCTTCGCCAACGGCGGGCAAATCTCCGTCAGCCACGCTGAGCCTTGGGCCAACCCCGGCGCGCCGCTCAAGCTGCTCAAATGGCTGGGCCGCGAGGATGCGCCGCTCTTGTTCCGCCTGCGCGCCGACATGCGCCAGTGGCTGTGGGGCCTGCAGTTTCTGCGCGAATGCACGCCGGCGCGCACGCGCCACAACATCGGGCACATCGTGCGCCTGGGCACCTACAGCCGCGACACCTTGCAGGCGCTGCGCCGCGACCTAGGCCTGGAGTACGACCAACGCACGCAGGGCATCCTGCACTTCTATACCAGCCAGAAAGAGTTCGATGCAGCGGAAGCGCCCGCGCAGCAAATGCGCGAGCTGGGCTGCGAACGCCAGGTGATTTCTGCCGACGAAGCGGTACGGCTGGAGCCCGCGCTGCGCCACATTCGCCCGCAGCTCGCCGGTGCCACCTACACCGCCGAAGACGAATCGGGCGATGCCAACCGGTTCGCCCGCGAACTGGCCGCGCGCTGCGTGGCCGATGGCGTCGAGTTCCGCATGGGCCACCACATCACGGCGCTGCGCGAAGCAGGCGGTCGCATCGACCATGTGGAAGTGACAGACAACGAGGGCCGCTACCAGCGCATTCAGGGCGATGCCTACGTGCTGGCGCTGGGGAGCTTCTCGCCAGTGCTCGTCAAGCCGCTGGGCCTGAATCTGCCGATCTACCCGGCCAAGGGCTACTCGGTGACCATGCCGGTAAAAGACGCGTCCATGGCGCACCAGGTGTCGCTGACCGACGACGAATTCAAGCTCGTTTTCTCGCGCTACACGTCAGAGCAAGGCGACCGTTTGCGCATTGCGGGCACGGCCGAACTCAACGGCTACGACCGCGACTTGAACCAGGTGCGCTGCCAGGCCATCGTACGGCGGGTGGAAGCGCTGTTCCCTGGCGCGGGCGACAGCACGCAAGCCCAGTTTTGGAGCGGCCTGCGCCCTGCCACGCCGTCGAACTTGCCGATCATCGGCCAGTCGCGGGTGCAGAACCTGTTCCTCAACACCGGGCACGGCACGCTGGGCTGGACGCATTCTTGCGGCTCGGGCAAGAGCCTGGCGCGCATCGTCAGCGGCCTGGCGCCGGAGGTGGATTTCGCATTTGTGGGGGCTGGCGCCGCGCGGACCGCAAGCGGCGGCCTGGTGCCGGTGGGGCAGTAGAAATATACTAATTTAATAGCTGCTAAGGCTTACCCAATAAGCGCTAGAGGCCAATTTGACCAAAAAAAGCGCCCCGGGAGCGGGGCGCCTTGGATGCGGGCCGCAGCGGCCAGTGGGCTTCAGCCAGCAAACAGCTTGTTCGCCGTCTCGGCCACCAGCTTGCCCTGGTGGCGAGCGCCTTCGAGTTCGATGGCGCTGGGCTGGCGCTGGCCCTGGCCGCCCGCAATCGTCGTCGCGCCGTAGGGGCTGCCGCCGACGATTTCGTCCAGCGTCATCTGGCCTTGGTGGCTGTACGGCAGGCCCACGATCACCATGCCGAAATGCAGCAAGTTGGTGATGATGGAAAACAGCGTCATTTCCTGCCCGCCGTGCTGCGTGGCGGTGGAGGTGAACGCACCGCCCACCTTGCCGTGCAGCGCACCGCGCGCCCACAGGCCGCCCGCCTGGTCCAGAAAGCTCGCCATCTGCGCCGGCATGCGGCCAAAGCGCGTAGGTGCGCCGATGACGATGGCGTCGTAGTGCTCCAGGTCGGCAATGCTGGCGACGGGCGCTGCCTGCTCCAGCTTGAAGTGCGCGGCCTTGGCCACCTCGGTGGGTGCGGTTTCGGGCACGCGCTTGATGTCCACCACAGCGCCAGCAGAGCGAGCGCCTTCGGCCACGGCCGAGGCCATGGTCTCCAGGTGGCCGTAAGAGGAGTAGTAGAGAACGAGGACTTTGGACATGGGGTTTCCTTGGCTGGATGGAGAGGTTTGGGATTGGCCCGTGCGGACCGGTAACGCGGCAGCGCTCAGGGCGAGGCTTCAGCGCCCGCTGCGGCGCTCATCCAGGCTGAGCGCGCCAGCGCCCAGCGCCGAGATCAGCAGCATGCCGCCGACCACCGAGATGTTCTTCATGAACAGGAGCTTGGTCACCATCTGCTGCGCTTCAGGCACCGACCAGAAGGGGTGGAACAGCATGCTGGCGGCCAGTGTGAACAAGGCCATCGCCAGGCCCACCCAGCGCACCTTGAAACCGATGACCAGCGCCAGGCCCCCGAACAACTCCAGGGCGCCGACCAGTACGGCGAGCACGCTCGGGAAGGGCAGGCCGCCGCTGGCGATGTAGCCCGCGGTGCCGCCAAGGTTGGTCAGCTTGCCGAAACCGGCGGGAATGAACATCAGCGCCAGCAGAATGCGGCCGGCGAGGGAGACGTACGCGGAATATTTGTCGTTCATGAAAGGATTCTTGAATCAGTGGGAAAGAAGAAGGTATGGCTGCGGGGTGCAGCCACTGCAGCAGGCCCAGTAGAGGTGCGCTACACCATGCATAGAACTTTATGCCGTCTGTAGTCAAAGATAAATCGGGCTGCGGCCGATTCACTGTTCTGAATTTCGTTTGAATGCGCATCCCCATTTGCGCGGCCGGAGCTGCGTGAGTGGGGGTGACTGCCTGTCGGTCCAGGCTTGTACCGCCGCTGCCCATAGCGAGAAATAGCTATTAAAAATATAGCATCTAGCGCTTGATGGATAAGCGCTAGAGGCCGATTTCTATAAACTTTTCTGTCTGTACCTTGGTGCAAACGTCTTCGTCCGTCGGCGCCCCTTATTACCATTGCCCGATCGTCCTGCTGTCTATGGGCCCACCATGCCAACTCTGAATCTCCCCCTGCGCGGCCGCGTTGCCCTGGTGACCGGCGCAAACACCGGTATCGGGCTGGTGACGGCGCGTGTGCTGGCCCAGCGCGGCGCCCATTTGTTTGTCACTTGCCGCAATGCGGCCACCGGCGCGGCAGCGGTGGAGCAGATTCGCTCCGGCAGCGGCAATCTGCAGGTCGAAGCCCTGTCGATGGATCTGGCCGATTTCGCTTCGGTGCGCGCCTGTGCGCAAGCTTTTCTGGCACGCGAGCTGCCGCTGCACATACTGATCAACAACGCCGGCCTTGGCGGAACGAGCGGGCTGACTGCGTCGGGGTTTGAGCTGGCCTTTGGCGTCAATCACATGGGCCATTTTTTGTTCACGCAGCTGCTGCTCGAACGCATCCAACGCTCGGCACCGGCGCGCATCGTCACGGTGGCGAGCCGGGCGCATTTTCGTGCCACGGGTTTGGACTGGGAGGCTTTGCGCCAAGGCACACGCAGCCGCACCGGCATCGATGAATATTGCAACTCCAAGCTTGCCAATGTGCTGTTCAGCGCCGAACTGAGCCGCCGGCTGCAGGGCAGCGGTGTCAGCACCTACGCCGTGCACCCGGGCGTGGTGGCCTCGGACGTTTGGCGTGCGGTGCCGTGGCCGATTCGTCCGTTGATGAAGCTCGGCATGATTTCTACTGAGGAAGGTGCCGCCACCAGTTTGCATTGTGCCACCGCACCCGAACTTGCCACGGCGTCTGGCCTGTACTACGACAAGTGCCGGCCGCGCCCGCCGGGTGCCCTGGCGCTCGACGTGGCCTTGGCCGCCCAGTTGTGGCAGCGCAGTGAAGCCTGGACAGAGCGGGAAGCGGGCGCCCGCTGACGTTTCCCGAACGGTGGGCAAACCCTGCCACCTCTCGGGCGGTTCAGCGTGGCTTCAAGCGGCTTGTTCTCGACCTGCACGGTCAGAACGGCTCCCTCTGGCGAGCATGGGTGAGCTGGCTGGGAGTGGGCTGAGCCCGGTCAATGCATGTTCCCTGGAAGCCATGACGATGGGCACGCTGGCGGGGTCGGTCTCGAACAGCGGCTCGCCGAGCAACGCCTTGACGCGGGCGCTGACGATATGAATGTCCAGCTCAAGAACATGCTGCTCTGCCAGGATCGCGTCCTTGAGTGCAGCAAAGCATGCGCCGTCTCGAAGGGGCGTTTTTGAGTCAGTCATATTGATTCTCCCGTGATTGATTCATCCGCGCTCGGTCAGGGTGCGCGGTACCGGTTCAAACCACCGAACCGGTACGGCAAAAGCAAGCTTGAGCAACACATGGCAAGCATTGCTCCCGCGCAGGGTTTTGTCCGTGCGCTAGCGAACACTGGGCGCGCTGCTTCACCGGGAAAACCCCATCCAACGGGGTTGTGTGATGGCGCAGACCATTTGCGCTTGATCCGACAGCGAAAGTTGCGTCGGCCTGAAATGCACAGGCCAAGAACCAGACCGACTTGGCGCAGGCGATGTCTTGAAGCGCTCGAAACGCTGGAAGTGCAGTGCCGCCAGTCTTTTGTGCGGTAACGCACAGATGAGGCACACTGGCGCTCGTATGCTGATGGGTTGACACACTGTCTGCGGCGCAATCCCGCCTGAGAATTTGCACATGGGTACCACTCCAGATCAATCGGTCAACAGTTTGCTGGCCGCGTTTCCTCCCCCTGAATGGCTGCGCATCGCACCGCTGCTTGAGGAGGTGGACTTGCCCCTCGGTCTGGTGTTGCACGAATCGGGCGGAAAAATGAGCCACGTGTACTTCCCGATCAATGCCATCGTGTCCATGCTGTACGTTTTGGAAGACGGCAGCTCGGCCGAGATCGCAGTGGTGGGCAATGAGGGCGTGATCGGCATTGCGCTCTTCATGGGCGGCGAAACCACGCCGCGCCGGGCTGTGGTGCAGAGCGCCGGCAAGGGCTACCGGCTGCGCGCCGCCGACATCAAAGAGGAATTTGCGCGTTCCGGGCCGGTGCTGCACCTGCTTTTGCGCTACACCCTGGCGCTGATGACGCAGATGGCGCAAACCGCCGTATGCAACCGCCACCATTCCCTCGACCAGCAGCTTTGCCGCTGGCTGCTGCTGAGTTTGGACCGCCTCACGGGCAACGAACTGGCGATGACGCAAGAGCTGATCGCCAACATGCTGGGCGTGCGCCGTGAGGGCGTGACCGAGGCGGCGCTCAAGCTCCAGAGGCTTGGCCTGATCAAGTACGCGCGCGGCCGCATCACCGTGCTCGACCGCGCCGGGCTGGAGCAGCGCACCTGCGAGTGCTATGGGGTGGTGAAGAATGAATACGATCGCCTGCTGCCCTACCGAATGGCCCGGTAGGACCCTGCAAACGTACGCTGGCGCACAGACGGTCCCTGGCGCGGACCGCTACAAAGGCCCATAGGGCGACGCATGGCGCGCGGCCCTCAGCCAAGGCCTCAACATGATCACGCGCGCGACATCGCTCCCATTCACGCTGGAGCAGCAGAAAACCGCCATGACCCGCGTGGGCGCGCCGCCCGCAGGCCGGGCAGCAGGGCCCGCCGTTCTGGCAGGCAAAGCCACTGAGTCCGCAGCGCCATCGTCCATCCGCCTGGCCGACACCGCAGAAGGGTTTCCAGGGACGAATACGAAGTGAGCGCGGCACAGAGTTCGCTCAGCGGCCAGACACGGCGGCTGTCGCGCGCGATGCGGTAGCCAGATCGGGGCAGCGCAGCACCCTTTGTGTGCGCTGGCACACAGTCAGAACCTGCCGCGGCCACCACACTGGAGCTCGGTTGGGCAATGCGTATGGGCGTGGGTGCTTCCAAACGCCACCCCGTTCAGGGTGTTTCTGAACAAACAGTGAAAAACATCCCCATGCCCCAAGCTCAAAATCTCCTCATCCAGCAGCTTCCGCCGGCCGTTCGCAAGCGCCTGCAGGAGCAGTGCGAGCCGTTTGAACTGGTGCTCTCCGCCGAACTCAGCAAGCGCGGGCAGCCGCTCAGCCACGCCTACTTCCCGCACTCCGGCTTCATTTCGCTGGTGATCGATGTAGACACCTACCCAGCGCTGGAGGTAGGCATGGTGGGGCGCGAATCCATGCTCGGGTCCGAGCTGGTGCTGGGCTTGGCCAAGACGCCGTGGCGCGCCCTGGTTCAAGGGGCGGGCCACTGTTGGCGCATTGATGCACAGACCCTGAGGCAGGAATGCGACGCCAGCCCCGCGCTGCGCCAGGTGATTCAGACCAGCCTGCTGGTGCGGCTCCACCAGCAGACGCTGGCTTCGGCTTGCGAGCGGTTTCACGAAATTGGCCCGCGTCTGGCCCGCTGGCTGCTCATGAGCCAGGACCGGGCACATGCCGATACCTTTTACGTCACCCAGGAATTCATGGCCCTCATGCTGGGCGTACGGCGCGTAGGCGTCACCGTGGCCGCCAACGAGTTCCAGAAAAACGGGCTGATTGAATACCACCGCGGCGAACTGACCGTGCGGAATCGTCCGGCGCTGCAGGCGCAGGCTTGTAGCTGTTACGCCGCCGACCTGCAACTCCATGCCGAACTGACCGAAGGCCAAGCGTAGGCTTGCGCGCGTCAAAGCCAGAGTTCCGGACCTCGCCGATGCGGGGCTGCATCTGCATATGCTATTAACTAGATAGCTACAAACATCCTACACATAAGCGCTAGAGGCAAATTTCATTAAAATTTTTGGCATCGCCTCAGCCTGCCGACGCGCCCAGCCCCAGCTGCGCCATCAGCGCCATGGCGCCGGCCGGGGCCCGCTCCTTGGCGCCGTTGATGAAGTAGACGAACACATCGCGTGGCCGCGCGCCGCTGGGCCGCGCGCCGCCGGTCCAGGCGCGCACGCCCTGGGCCCACTCGGCGATGGCGCCGGGCGGGTAGCCGGTCGGCACATCGGCCTGGCTGCGCATCAGGCGCAGGTAGGCGAAGTCGGCCTCTGCGTCGGCGATGGCGGGGAAATTGTCCGAATCCGTGCACACCGGAACGCAGCCGTAGCGGCGCGCCAGGGCCAGGAAGGCCGGCGTGGCAAAGCTCTCGTGGCGCACGTCCAGCGCATGGCGCAGACGCCGGCCGTCCACTTCCCTGGGCAGCAGCGCGAGGAAGGCCTCGAAGTCTTCCGGCTCGAACGCCTTGGTCGGCATGAACTGCCAGACGATGGGGCCGAGCTTGTCGCGCAATTCGGCAATGCCGCTGTCAACAAACCGGGCAATCGAGTCGCCCGCGCCCGCCAGCACCCGGCGGTTGGTGGCATAGCGGCTCGCCTTGAGCGAGAACAGAAATCCGTCCGGCGTCTCGCCGTGCCACTTGGCAAAGGTCGGCGGCTTGAAGGTGCTGTAGTAGGTGCCGTTGACCTCGATGGCGCTGAGCTGGCGGCTGGCGTAGTGCAGCTCTTTGCTGTGCGCCAGGCCCGCAGGATAGAAGTTGTCGCGCCAGGGCTCAAAGGTCCAGCCGCCGATGCCGATGCGGATGTGCTGGTTGGTGCTGGGGGTGGTGTCCACGGTGGCCTCTTTGGCGAATCCACGGGGTGGCCACTGTAGCAGTGGCGCAGCAGCGGTGGGCTGCGCGCGCCGTGGGAATGGGGCTCGAAATCTTCGCGCAAGGCATGTGCAGTACTGGCTCTGCGCGAAACCGCTGTTGACGCTTTTGTCCAGGAGCAGCCCTTGGAGGCTGAGGCAGAATTCGGATACACCCCAGCAATCTGCGGGGACGATGTTCCAAATCCATCGAAATTTCCATGAGGATCAGTGACAACTTGAAGGCCTGGGCCAACCGAATCAAACGTGACGGCGTGACACTTTGGTTTGCAGGCAAAAATCCCCAAACCCCATGGTACGCAAAGGCCCTGGGCGTGTTTGTGGTGGCCTATGCGCTGAGTCCCATTGACCTGATTCCCGACTTCATCCCAGTGCTGGGCTATGTCGATGATGTTTTGCTGCTTCCCGGCCTCATCTGGCTAACCATCAGGCTCTTGCCGCCTGATGTCCTCGCGGAATGTCGCGGTCAAGCAGATGAGTGGATGGAAACGAAGGGCTCGAAGCCAAGCAGCCGGGTCGGCGCGGTTCTTATCGTCGTGTTATGGCTGGCCATAGGCGCGGCTACATGGTTTTGGTTGGGGTCCCGTCCATAAGACGTTGGAGCTGGACACCCATGGGGGCCTGACCTGGTGGGCATGCATGTCTATCTCTCGTCCCCGACCTTTGGCATCACCTGTGCAACACCGCTGTAGGGAGACCCATAAGGTGAGAAATCCACTCTATGTAAATCAACGACTTACGGGTGAGTGGGAAGCATAGGTGAGAAACCTGTGACCCATAAGATGAGAAATTTCCCCACGTATTCAATTCTCGGCAAGACAGACAGGGCCAGCGGAGCGTCTGTACTCAGCTACTCATGCACAAACAACTTTTAAAGTCGGAGGTACGAGCGAGCTACACACGCGTTGCGCTGTAGGCCGAGGGGTGCCGCATGCGCGCAGGTGCCAGTCCGTAAATCGGTTGTCCGTTGGCGGAATGACATTTCGTCGACAACAGTCGGGCATGCCTTTCACACCGTTTCACATGGGAGCCGGCCTGACCGCGAAAGCGGTGCTGGACGGGCGAATCAGTGTCATCAGCTTCGGTATCGCCCAGGTTTTGATGGATATAGAGCCGGGTGTGCGCATGCTCACGGGCAAAGGTGACCTTCACGGCTGGACGCACACCCTGGCCGGAGCGCTCGCCATAGGCGCAATCGCCACACTGGTCACTCCTTTGTTGATTCGCCCCATCGTGAAACGGTGGAATTCCGAGCTGGCGCACTACCGCGTGCATTGGTTGATGGTTCCAGCGGCGCCTCGGAAATGGGCCGTGGCAGCCGGCGCATTTTTCGGCACGCTCAGCCACATCGTGCTCGACGGCATTATTCATCGCGATATGTTGCCCATCGCTCCTGTCAGCGACTTGAATCCACTAATGTCGCTGCTAGGGCACGACACCGTTTACCTGCTTTGCGCCGCCGCAGCTGTTGCGGGGACTGGTGCTTGGCTTCTGCGCAAATGGACAACATCCAGAGCCACGATCCAAGAAGTGAATCGACCCGACTTCCCTAGGGATGGCCTGCATAACTCCCTGCGGTCTGTGATAGCGCGGCCTCGGGCGGTCTACTGCGTTGCTTTTTTTGCCAATAGCTGGGCTATTGGCTGCAAAAAGACGCCTTGTAGTCCATCCCGATCCGCACTATCACCGCCTCGCGAGGGTTATGCAGGACATCCCTGGACATCTTTTGTAGGTGACGGCAAGAGGAGAGAAAAGTGCAGCAAAGGTTGAGTGTCCGGTGTGCATATAGCCAACGGCCACCCAAGCGCATTGCCGCGGCTTGAGAGCGTTTCGGTCGCGCACTGTCAGCGCTTTTGTTGGAACGGACTTCTTCGGGAAGGCCTCGTTCGTGCCTGCTGGTAGTTCGCCGAGTCGAATGAGTCTCGCTGAGACTTCAGCTCCTCGCCATCGATGCGCTCTGCCAGGCTCTCAAGGTCGGCCTGCGCAACGCCGAGTGACGCGAAATGCTCCCTCCACGTGTTCACGACGCCAATGACTTCGACAACCAGCACAGCCGCTTGCGCCTGCGTAAGGCCGAAAGCCTGCGTTTGCGTCATGGCGTTGGCCAGAGTGGAGACGTTAAGGTCGTCCCCACAAATGAACTCTTGGAAGCCTTGCCCCGAGTTGGAAGGCAGAACGTCGTAGGCTGGAGCCAGCCGAAACTGGGCAAATCCACCTGGATTCACGACCAGCAAGGAGTGGTTCTTTTCGTGGTCGTCGGTGTTGTCGATGAGGATGTTGAAGACCATCCGCTTGAACAGCTCTCGCGCATCAGAGGCGTTTACATCATTTTCTGACACACCCGCGCGTCGAAGAATTCGAGCCAGCTCTGGGTAGCCCATCTCCGGGTCCTGCCCGCTCGCGGTGCTTGCCCGAATAGCGGTACCCGCTGAGATGCAGTGAACTCGCTTGTCGCCCTTGCGGTCGAAGCGCCGGATGACAATGGCATTGAGCCCGTCCACTGAGATGACGTTGGTTTGCGCCACGTTGATTCCGGCCTTGGCCGCCAGCGTCATGGACGCGTGCTCTACGAGAGGTGAATCGACAGGCTCCCCGTTGAAGAACTTGATGACCCACTGCTCGCCATCAATGACGATAAGGGCTTTGGGCTTGGCACCTCCAAGTGGCGTGCCGCCGCCTGCAATGATTTGAGACTCAATGTCTGTCAGTGATTCGCCCTCTTGGACCTTGGCAACCACTTCGCTCAGTGTCTGTGCATCCTCCAATCGGGGCAAAGGTCCGCGGCCCTTCGGGATGTATTCTGTAGCCGAAGTCGAGACACCGAGCGCCCCAAAACGGTCGTCTCCGGCGTAATACAGGTATTCCATGAGAGACAAGCGGTCCGGCTTGTCGATGAAGCGAATCACCTTCTCGCCCCAGCGGTCGGGCCTGGCATCGTCCACGGCGCCTGCCGCGCGCGGATGCTTACTCTCAAGCCGGCCGGCCGGAAGAAACACAACATCCTCCAGCGGAAGGTCTTCGCTTAACGGAAATCCCTCGCTGAGCCATTCGGGACCGTAGTGCAGTGACACACCTTTGCCAGCCGCGACAAGACTCAGGGCGCCAACGTAGCAAGGTGCGTCCTCGCCCAAGTACCAAAGAAACAGGTTATCGCAGCGCATTGCCAGCTCCCCGGGCTTTGTTGGCAGTAGCGCTGATTCGGGCTTCTTGCGAAGCACGTGCACGTGTGCGGCCTAGTTCTTCGGCCTCCCGAACCTCAAGCTCCAAGGCTCCCCTGTCATTTGCGGGCGCGGCAAGCTCGGCAATCGCACCGTCACGGCTCATCAACCACAAAGCGCTGGCAATAATTCCAATGCTGATGGCCGGATCCCCCGCCTCCAAGCGCTGCAGCGTCGAGATGCTGACCCCCATACGTTTTGCCCAGCTCGCCAATGACTCTTTGCGGCGAAGCCTGGCAACAGCCAGGTCCGCGCCCAGCTTTTCGATGGCGGCCAGGGTGGAGGGAGGGAGGCGGTCTATCGCTTTAGGTGTGCGGGACATGATGATGTATAGGCATGAACTAGAATAGTTTGTACTTATGCATAGGTATTTTGTCAATCTTAGCCATAGCCTCTATGGCCCGATCTTCCATAAAATACCGATGCAACAGCACTAAATATGCTGGCTTGTACTTATGTATAGGAATTCATGAGGCGCTATCGCACCTCATGATCTGCGGCTATCGGTAGGCGTTGGCTGGATGTCCACGGGCAGGTCCCTGTCGTGAGGCACTGAGGCCATTTAGGTGGTGGCGTCCGTTCGGTATGAACCGCTCCGCAGCAAGCTTCGCAAAGGGCCGCACATTCCCGACATCACAAGTTGAACAAACGTTGCGCTACGCCGCGACTCCTTTTGGTGGGCTCTCCCTTACCCCACCCCTAAAATCCACCCCTCCACTCTCGCTAACGTCTGCATACCGGGGTCCAGGTCCGGATGCAGGGCGATTTGCAGCTCTCCCGATGCATCAGCCAGCTTGAGCCAATGGGCAATCGCGTAGGCGTCATGCTGGTCACCGGTCATCTCCTGGCTTGCGGGGAACCGGTGCTTGTAGAGCGCGGGGTAGGCTTCCACGATGGAAGACCTCCTCTGTGGCACAGAGAGCCCATCGAACGGCCAGAAGTGCACATCCTTGCCTAGCCGCTCTCGCAGAAACAGCAGCCAGGGGATGCCGGAGTGCGTGGATTTTGCGACCGAGCCCTGGCAGCCAAAATGAAATACTGACTTGGCCTTGCAACGCTGCTCGGTGATGCGGCGCCACTTGGCGTTGCCAGTGCGCGCTGCGCCATTGCCCGCCAAGCCGTCTCGCACAAAGTCCACATAGACATGGGGCTCATCGGTCGGCCAGTGGCGACGGAAATCGCGAAGGAACACGTCCCAGTCCGGCAGTATCTGGTGGTACTCAAAGTACCGTATCGGGAAAGAAAACCCATGGTCGATACCCACGATGGTGGGGGTCGGCTGGCTCAAAGTTTCCAGCAACCAGTGGGCGACAGCCTGACGTGTCCAGTATCGCTTGGGGCCGGACGGGGGCATCACTTCCTACGCCTTGTCCTCGGATGTGGCCATGTAGACACGCAGTCCCTTGAGGCCGCTGGTCGGGGTTTCTGCACCCGAGTAGTCGATGCCGACGTAGCGCTTGAACTGCGTATTGGAACTGCGCCCGTTATCGTCCAAGGTCATCATGCTTTCGATCCCAACAGTGCAACCACATCTGTCCACAGTCCAGTGATTGTCTCGCCCTCAGCCTGGGCACGTAAATAGGAGATGGCGCTTACCACCTGAGCGACTTCATAGCCACGGGTGGCTTAGAAGACGCCACGCTTTCAAGTACCCATTCACGGTGAGTTCGCCACCTCACGGGTGGCTTAGACCATCAAACATCAATATTCCCCGCCCGCAGCGCATTCGTCTCAATGAACTCCCGCCGAGGCTCCACCTCGTCGCCCATCAGCATGGTGAACACGCGGTCGGCTTCGATGGCGTCGTCGATCTGCACGCGCAGGAGGCGGCGCACCTCGGGGTCCATGGTGGTTTCCCAGAGCTGCTCGGGGTTCATTTCGCCCAGGCCCTTGTAGCGCTGGCGGCTGGTGGTGCGTTCGGCCTCCGAGATCAGCCAGGCCATGGCTTCGCGGAAGTCGCCCGCTTTTTCCGACTTCATGCGCTCGCCTTCGCCGCGCTGCACGCGCGCGCCTTCGCCGAGCAAACCGCGGAAGGTGTCTGCTGCGGTGGCCAGGGCGGCGTAGTCGGCGCCGTGGATGAAGTCCTGTGTGATGACGCTGCTTTTGATGTTGCCGTGGTGGCGGCGGCTGATGCGCAGCAAGGGCTTGTCGGTGCGGGCGTCGAATTCGCTGGCCACTTCGGCCGGGATGCCGGTGCTGGAGAGCTCGCGCAGAGCGGTTTGCAGGGCGACGGCGCTGGCTTCGGCGGCATCCACGGTGTCGAGGTTCAGATGCACGCCGCCGGCAATCGCGCGCAGGGCTTCGAAGTCCATGAAGTTGGACAGGCGCTGGATGACGTTTTCAGCCAGCTGGTGCTTTTGCGCGAGCTCGGAAAGGGTGTCGCCGGTCAGCGTCTGTGGGTCCGTGCCGCCCGTGGCCACACTGGCATCGCGCAGCGCCACGCGCAGCAGGAAGGTGTCCAGCGCGGGCGCGTCCTTCAGGTACAGCTCTTCCTTGCCGGCCTTCACTTTGTACAGCGGCGGCTGGGCAATATAGATGTGGCCGCGCTCGACCAGTTCGGGCATCTGGCGGTAGAAGAAGGTCAGCAGCAGGGTGCGGATGTGCGCGCCGTCCACGTCGGCGTCGGTCATGATGATGATGCGGTGGTAGCGCAGCTTGGCGACGTCGAAGTCGTCGCTGCCGGTGCTCCCCCCGGCCTTGCCGATGCCGGTGCCCAGGGCCGTGATCAGCGTGAGAATTTCATTGCTGGTCAGCAGCTTTTCGTAGCGGGCCTTTTCCACGTTCAGAATCTTGCCGCGCAGCGGCAGGATGGCCTGAAATTTGCGGTCGCGGCCCTGTTTGGCCGAGCCCCCGGCGGAGTCGCCCTCGACGATGTAGATCTCGCACATCGCCGGGTCTTTTTCCTGGCAGTCGGCCAGCTTGCCGGGCAGGCCCATGCCGTCGAGCACGCCCTTGCGGCGCGTCAGGTCGCGGGCCTTGCGGGCGGCTTCGCGGGCGCGGGCGGCCTCGATGATCTTGCCGCAGATGATCTTGGCGTCGCCCGGGCGCTCCTGCAGGTAGTCGGTGAGCAGCTTGCCCACGATGTCTTCCACCGGCGCGCGCACTTCGCTCGACACCAGCTTGTCCTTGGTCTGGCTGCTGAACTTGGGCTCCGGCACCTTCACGCTCAGAACGCAGCACAGGCCTTCGCGCATGTCGTCGCCGGTGACTTCGACCTTGGCCTTCCTGGCGAAGTCGTTTTCGTCGATGTACTTGTTGATGACGCGCGTCATCGCGGCGCGCAGGCCGGTGAGGTGGGTGCCGCCGTCGCGCTGCGGGATGTTGTTGGTGAAGCACAGCACCTGCTCGCTGTAGCCGCTGTTCCACTGCATGGCGACTTCCACGCCGATGTGCGTGCCGGAGATGCCGCCGTAAGTTTCGGCCGGGCGCTCGCCGGCAGCGTAGAACGAGTTCGGGTGCAACACGGTCTTGCCCTTGTTGATGAACTCGACAAAGCCGCGCACGCCGCCGGTGCCGGAGAAATCGTCTTCCTTGCCCGTCCGCTCGTCCTTCAGGCGGATGCGCACACCATTGTTCAGGAACGAGAGTTCGCGCAAACGCTTGGCCAGAATCTCGTAGTGGAAGTCGCTGTTTTCCTTGAAAATTTCGGTGTCGGGCAGAAAGTGCACCTCGGTGCCGCGCTTGTCGGTATCGCCCATCACGCGCATGGGGGAGACCTCCACGCCGCCCGCAGTCTCAATGATGCGGTTCTGCACAAAGCCGCGGCTGAATTCCAGCACGTGCACCTTGCCTTCGCGCCGCACCGTGAGGCGCAGCATGCTGGACAACGCATTCACGCACGACACACCCACGCCGTGCAGGCCGCCCGAGACCTTGTAGCTGTTCTGGTTGAACTTGCCGCCGGCGTGCAGCTCGGTCAGCGCGATCTCGGAGGCACTGCGCTTGGGCTCGTGCTTGTCGTCCATCTTCACGCCGGTGGGAATGCCGCGGCCGTTGTCGGTGACGGAGACCGAGTTGTCCGAGTGGATGGTGACGACGATGTCGTCGCAATGCCCGGCGAGTGCTTCGTCGATGGAGTTGTCCACCACTTCAAAGACGAGGTGGTGCAGGCCGGTGCCGTCGGA
>Ga0207978_100013_pt1 | contig 237859 bp, 218 predicted proteins | sample LakWasM100_LOW12_2_FD_183920 | JGI IMG/M metagenome (GOLD analysis project Ga0207978, IMG submission 183920) | Freshwater sediment methanotrophic microbial communities from Lake Washington under simulated oxygen tension - Sediment Metagenome... | ecosystem: Environmental > Aquatic > Freshwater... | reverse complement strand
CGATTGAGTTGCCCGAAGGCAAGGAAATGGTCATGCCTGGCGACAATGTGTCGATCACGGTCAAGCTGATCAACCCCATCGCCATGGAAGAAGGCCTGCGCTTTGCCATCCGCGAAGGCGGCCGCACAGTGGGCGCGGGCGTTGTTGCCAAGATCATTGCTTAAGTAGGAAATACAGGGGTATAGCTCAATTGGCAGAGCGTCGGTCTCCAAAACCGAAGGTTGTAGGTTCGATTCCTACTGCCCCTGCCACCTGATACCGTGGCATTCAAAGCCCGCCAACCAATGGCGGGCTTCGGCGTCTTAGGTGATGCTGAATTTGACAGGAAACAATGGCATGGCCACTTCACAGATAGAGACAGTCAGTACCGGCGCTGACAAGGCCAAACTGGCGTTGTCAGTTGTTCTGCTTTTGGCGGCATTGGCAGGCTTTTACCTGCTTGCCAAGCAGGGTCCGTTGGTGCAGTGGAGTACCTTGGTCGCAGGATTGATTCTTGCTGTTGGGATGTTTCTTGTTTCCGAGACGGGGCGTCGATTTATTGCCTTTTGCCGCGATTCGGCGCGGGAAGTCAAAAAGGTCGTGTGGCCAACCCGCAAGGAGACCACGCAAATGACGGCGTATGTCTTTGGTTTTGTGGTGCTGATGGCGCTGTTTCTTTGGATGACTGACAAGACGCTTGAATGGGTTTTTTACGACCTGATTCTGGGCTGGAGAAAGTAATGACAGTTTCCGCTGATCTTGACGGTGTGAGTGCGCTGGGGACGGCCGATCCGAGCAATCCCGAGCTTCGTTGGTACATCGTCCACGCCTACTCTGGCATGGAGAAAGCGGTGGAGCGGAACATCGCCGAACGCATTGCTCGCGCCAGCATGCAGTCAAAATTTGGTCGCGTTCTGGTTCCCACCGAGGAAGTGGTGGAAATCAAGGCGGGGCAAAAGAAGACCACCGAGCGGAGATTGTTCCCTGGCTATGTGTTTGTCGAAATGGTGATGGACGATGAATCCTGGCATCTGGTGAAGCACACCAACAAGGTGACTGGCTTTGTCGGGGGTGCCAAGAACCGGCCCGCTCCAATCTCTGAGGCGGAGGTTCAGAAAATCGTCAGTCAAATGCAGGAAGGCACTGAAAAGCCAAGGCACAAAACGGAATTCATGGTGGGCGAATACGTCCGCGTCAAGGAAGGCCCGTTCACCGACTTCAATGGGTCCGTCGAAGACGTCAATTACGAGAAGAACCGTCTGCGCGTCTCGGTCATGATATTTGGACGCTCCACGCCTGTGGAGTTGGAGTTCGATCAGGTCGAAAAGACCTGAGCGTATTTTTTGATTAATTGCACTTTTCGACTCGGTGCAGTTGAGTTTGTTGGAGTCGTTAGCCCCCGGGGAGCTACCAGCCGAATGGTTGTGGCGCATGGACCCGCAAGGAGTAAAGCATGGCGAAAAAAATCGTCGGTTTTGTCAAGCTGCAAGTGCCAGCTGGTAAGGCCAACCCATCACCACCGATTGGCCCGGCACTGGGTCAGCGCGGCCTCAACATCATGGAGTTCTGCAAGGCATTTAATGCGCAGACCCAAGGTGTAGAGCCCGGCCTGCCTCTGCCGGTGGTTATCACCGCATTTGCAGACAAAAGCTTCACCTTCATCATCAAGACGCCGCCCGCGACGGTTTTGATCAAGAAGGCCATTAAGCTGGACAAGGGTTCTGCCAATCCGCTGAGCACCAAGGTTGGCAAGATCACGCGAGCGCAACTTGAAGAGATCGCCAAGACCAAGATGAAAGACATGAACGCTGCAGATCTTGATGCGGCTGTTCGTACCATCGCCGGCTCTGCCCGTTCGATGGGCGTGACTGTGGAGGGCGTGTAAATGTCCAAACTGACGAAAAAGCAGAAAGCTCTGCAAGGCAAAGTCGACAGCAACCGTCTGTACTCCTTGTCCGAGGCCCTGGTTCTGATCAAGGAAGCGGCAACAGCCAAGTTCGATGAATCCATCGACGTGGCGGTGCAGTTGGGTATTGATGCAAAGAAATCTGACCAAGTGGTTCGTGGTGCCGTCGTGTTGCCCAACGGCACCGGCAAGACGAAGCGAGTGGCCGTGTTTGCCCAGGGTGCCAAGGCCGAAGAGGCCAAGGCTGCTGGTGCCGATATCGTCGGGATGGATGATCTTGCCGCCATGGTCAAGGCGGGCAACATGCCATTTGATGTGGTCATCGCAGCGCCCGACGCCATGCGTGTCGTGGGAACGCTGGGCCAGATTCTCGGCCCAAGAGGATTGATGCCCAACCCCAAGGTCGGTACGGTCACGCCCGATGTGGCTACGGCAGTCAAGAACGCCAAGGCGGGTCAGGTTCAATTTCGTGTGGACAAGGCCGGTATTGTCCACAGCACGATCGGTCGTCGCTCGTTTGACGATGCCAAATTGCAGGGCAACCTCGCTGCCTTGATCGATGCACTGACCAAAGCCAAACCCGCCACCAGTAAAGGTCTGTACCTGCGCAAAGTGGCTGTTTCATCCACCATGGGCCTAGGTGTCCGCGTCGATACGCAATCCATCGCGGCATAAGAAATGTCCGGGTGGGCCACGTGCCCGCCCGAACTGGTGGGCCACGCACATTTCGATGTGGGTGGGCCATCCAAGACCGCTGGCGTGCGAGGGTGCACTTAAATCCGCCGGAGCCAGCGCAGATGGCGATCCCACTGAATCAGATTTACCTGAACAGTTGGTCGCTGCAACCAGAGCGTGTCGTTCGGTTTCGTGCCGAGCGGCGCATTTTAAGGAGTAGACCTTGAGTCTTAATCGCAGTGAGAAGGAAGCGGTCATCAGTGAAGTGACCGACCTCGCCGCAAAAGCTCAGACGCTAGTGCTTGCGGAATACCGCGGCATCACGGTCGCCGACATGACCAAGTTGCGTTCCGATGCACGCAGCAAAGGTGTAAGCCTGAGTGTTCTGAAAAACACTCTGGCACGCCGTGCTGTGGCCGGAAGCAGTTTTGACGTTGTCGCAGACCAGATGACCGGTCCGCTGATCTATGGCTTCTCTGAAGACGCTGTGGCCGCCGCAAAAGTGGTGGCCGATTTCGCGAAGACCAACGACAAGTTGGTGATTCGCGCAGGCGCGTTTGGAGGCAAGGCCCTGGATGTCAACGGCGTGAAGCAACTGGCCAACATTCCTTCTCGGGAAGTGTTGTTGGCGCAGGTGTGTGGGCTATTGATGTCGCCTATATCGCGCACCGCAGTGGTGCTTGGTGCGTTGGCGGCCAAAAAAGGCGAGAGCGAAGCTGTTGCCGCCTGAGGCGCAGTTGTCCGTGAACCAATTTGTTAGGAATTAAAAATGGCATTCGATAAAGACGCATTTCTGACCGCCCTCGATGGCATGACGGTCCTGGAACTCAATGAGCTGGTGAAAGCCATTGAAGAGAAGTTTGGCGTGAGCGCCGCAGCGATGGCTGCTCCGGCCGCTGGCGGCGGCGGCGCTGCAGCTGCTGTCGAAGAGCAGACCGAATTCAACGTAATGCTGCTTGAAGCAGGCGCCAACAAGGTGTCGGTTATCAAGGCCGTGCGTGAAATCACGGGTCTCGGCCTCAAGGAAGCCAAGGACGTCGTTGATGGCGCTCCCAAGGCTGTCAAGGAAGGACTGTCCAAGGCTGATGCAGAAGCCGCCAAGAAGAAGCTGGAAGACGCTGGCGCCAAGGCCGAGCTCAAGTAAGCGAGAGGTTTTCTGGGCTGGGGTGCTCTGCAAAGAGCCCTCAGCCCTTTGGCGCTTCTGGGCGCCTTATAGAAAACACCAGAAAGCAACGACGCGTTGTTTTCTAGTGTCTTCTGACGAATCCGACAGTAGAAGACGCCTTGGTTCGGGCGATGTGCAAGGCATCGCTGTCCGCCATGGTTGGTAGTGGCCAACCGCCAAGCCTGCAGTTTATCGCTGCAGGTCCTAGTCGCAGACCCAGGACTCAAGTCTTTTCCCGGAGATCTCATGGCCCCAACATCCACGTACAGCTACACCGAGCGCAAGCGGATTCGCAAAAGTTTCGGCAGCCGCGACAGTGTGCTCGAGGTTCCTTACCTGTTGCAGATGCAGAAAGACGCGTACACCGCGTTCCTTCAAGCAGGTGTATCGCCCAAGAAGCGTTCGATTGAAGGCTTGCAAGCAGCGTTCAATGCTGCTTTCCCGATCGTTTCGCATAACGGTTTCGTGGAAATGAAATTCCTCGAATACAACCTCGCCAAACCGGCGTTCGACGTGCGTGAGTGCCAGACCCGTGGCCTGACCTTTGCCTCGGCCGTGCGGGCCAAGGTGCAGCTGATCATTTACGACCGCGAGTCTTCCACGCCTCAATCCAAGGTGGTCAAGGAAGTGAAGGAGCAAGAGGTCTACATGGGCGAAGTGCCGCTCATGACCGACAAGGGTTCCTTCATCATCAATGGAACAGAGCGTGTCATTGTGTCGCAGCTACACCGCTCGCCCGGCGTGTTTTTTGAGCACGACAAGGGCAAGACGCACAGCTCCGGCAAACTGCTGTTCTCGGCGCGAATCATTCCTTACCGGGGCTCTTGGCTCGACTTCGAATTCGACCCCAAGGACATTCTGTACTTCCGCGTCGACCGCCGTCGCAAGATGCCGGTCACGATTTTGCTCAAGGCCATCGGCCTGAACCCGGAATCGATCCTGGCGAATTTCTTCGTCAATGACAACTTCCGCCTGATGGACAGTGGCGCGCAAATGGAGTTCGTCTCCGAGCGTCTGCGCGGGGAAGTGGCGCGATTTGACATCACCGACAAGGCGGGAAAAGTGGTTGTCGCCAAGGACAAACGCGTCACGGCTCGCCACACACGCGAGCTCGAAGAGAGCAAAACCAGCCACATCAGTGTTCCGGAGGATTTCCTTATCGGACGTGTGGTGGCGCGCGCCATCGTTGATTCCGATACCGGTGAAATCCTGGCCAAGGCCAATGAGGAGCTTACCGAAGCGCTGCTTAAAAAGCTGCGATCTTCCGGCGTGCAGGACTTGCAGTGCATTTACACCAATGAACTCGATCAGGGCGCGTACATCTCGCAGACGCTGCGAACCGATGAGACCGTGGACGAGTTCGCAGCGCGCGTGGCCATCTACCGCATGATGCGTCCGGGCGAGCCGCCGACGGAAGATGCCGTACAAGCGCTCTTTCAGCGGCTGTTCTACAACCCCGACACCTACGATCTTTCGCGCGTGGGCCGCATGAAGTTCAACGCCAAGGTCGGCCGTGACGAATCGACCGGTCCCATGGTGCTGACTAACGAAGACATTCTGGCCGTGGTCAAGATTCTCGTGGATTTGCGCAACGGCAATGGCGAGGTGGATGACATCGACCACCTGGGTAACCGCCGCGTGCGCTGCGTGGGTGAGTTGGCTGAAAACCAGTACCGCACGGGCCTGGCGCGGATTGAGAAGGCAGTCAAAGAGCGCCTCGGCCAAGCCGAGCAGGACCCCCTGATGCCGCATGATCTGATCAATTCCAAGCCGATTTCTGCGGCACTCAAGGAGTTCTTCGGGGCCTCGCAGTTGTCGCAATTCATGGACCAGACCAACCCGCTGGCCGAGATCACGCACAAGCGCCGTGTTTCTGCTTTAGGCCCAGGCGGTTTGACGCGCGAGCGAGCTGGATTCGAAGTGCGAGACGTGCACGTCACGCACTACGGTCGTGTCTGTCCTATCGAGACGCCTGAAGGCCCCAATATTGGTTTGATCAACTCCCTCGCTCTGTACGCGCGCCTCAATGAATACGGATTCATTGAAACGCCGTACCGTCGCGTCGCGGACGCCAAGGTGACCAACGAGATCGACTATTTGTCGGCAATCGAAGAAGGTAAGTACATCATTGCGCAGGCCAACGCGACGCTGGACGCCGATGGGCGTTTGACGGGCGATCTGGTGTCGGCGCGTGAAAAGGGCGAGTCCATCCTCGTCGGTGCAGAGCGTGTTCAATACATGGACGTGTCGCCCGCGCAGATTGTTTCTGTGGCAGCGTCTCTCGTTCCCTTTCTGGAACACGATGACGCCAACCGCGCGCTCATGGGCGCCAACATGTCGCGCCAGGCTGTGCCGGTTCTGCGCCCTGAAAAACCCATGGTAGGAACGGGTATCGAGCGTGTCGCTGCGGTGGATTCGGGTACGGTCGTTACGGCCACCCGCGGTGGTGTTGTCGACTACGTGGATGCGACCCGTATCGTGATTCGGGTGAACGACGCAGAAGCGCTGGCAGGTGAAGTGGGTGTCGACATCTACAACCTCATCAAGTATCAGCGCTCCAACCAGAACACCAACATCCATCAGCGGCCCATCGTCAAGAAGGGCGACAAGCTCACCAAAGGCGACGTGATTGCCGACGGCGCGTCGACGGACTTTGGCGAAATCGCCATCGGCCAGAACATGCTGATTGCCTTCATGCCCTGGAATGGCTACAACTTTGAGGACTCGATTCTCATCAGTGAACGTGTCGTGGCTGAGGATCGGTACACCTCGATCCACATCGAGGAACTCGTGGTGATGGCGCGCGATACCAAGCTGGGCGCTGAAGAAATCACGCGCGACATTCCGAACCTGTCCGAGCAGCAGCTCAATCGCCTGGATGAGTCCGGAATCATCTACGTCGGCGCCGAAGTGATGCCTGGGGATACGTTGGTAGGCAAGGTCACGCCCAAGGGTGAAACCACGCTGACGCCTGAAGAAAAGCTGCTTCGTGCCATCTTTGGTGAAAAGGCCTCAGACGTGAAGGACACGTCCTTGCGCGTGGACCAAGGCTCGCAGGGTGTGGTGATCGATGTGCAGGTGTTCACGCGCGAAGGCATTCAGCGTGACAAGCGTGCACAACAGATCATCGACGACGAACTCAAGCGGTTCCGTCTCGACCTCAACGACCAGTTGCGCATCGTCGGCGACGACGCATTCGCGCGTCTTGAGAAGCTGCTGCTTGGCCGCGTGGCCAATGGCGGGCCGCAGAAGCTGGCCAAGGGCAGCAAGATCGACAAGGCTTACCTCGACGCACTCGACCGCTACCATTGGTTCGACATTCGTCCGGCGGAGGACGATATTGCCAACCAGCTCGAAAGCATCAAGAACTCGCTTGAGCAGACGCGCCACAGCTTTGACCTCGCGTTTGAAGAAAAGCGCAAAAAACTCACGCAGGGCGACGAGTTGCCTGCGGGTGTGCTCAAGATGGTCAAGGTCTATCTGGCCGTCAAGCGCCGCCTGCAACCCGGTGACAAGATGGCTGGCCGACACGGCAACAAGGGCGTGGTTTCCAAGATCGTTCCGGTCGAAGACATGCCTTACATGGCAGACGGTACCCCGGCTGACATCGTGCTCAATCCGCTGGGCGTGCCTTCGCGCATGAACGTGGGTCAGGTGCTGGAGGTCCATCTGGGCTGGGCGGGCAAGGGCATTGGCCAACGCATCGGCGATATGCTGCAGGAGGAGGCCAAGGTGGCGGAGTTGCGCACGTTCCTGGCCGAGATATACAACACCTCGGGTCGCAAGGAAGATTTCTCACAGCTCTCCGACGACGTGGTGCTGGAGATGGCCTCCAACCTCTCGAGCGGCGTTCCGTTTGCCACGCCAGTATTCGACGGTGCTACCGAAGAAGACATTCGTCACATGCTGGCGATTGCCTATCCCGATGAGATCGCTGAGCGCAAAGGGCTTACGGCAACGCGCACGCAAGCACACTTGTATGACGGCCGTACCGGAGACGCCTTTGAGCGTCCCACCACCATCGGCTACATGCACTTCCTGAAGCTACACCACTTGGTGGACGACAAGATGCATGCGCGCTCCACCGGTCCGTATTCGCTGGTCACGCAGCAGCCTTTGGGCGGCAAGGCGCAGTTCGGCGGTCAGCGCTTCGGTGAAATGGAAGTGTGGGCGTTGGAAGCCTACGGTGCCGCCTACGTGCTACAGGAAATGCTGACGGTGAAATCCGACGACGTGCAGGGCCGTACCAAGGTGTATGAGAGCATCGTCAAGGGGGAGCACACCATCGAAGCGGGCATGCCTGAATCGTTCAACGTGCTGGTCAAGGAAATCCGCTCGTTGGGACTCGACATGGAACTGGAACGCTCCTGAGCCCATGGTTCTGTCGTACGGGCCGCAGACGCAGAGATTGCGCCGGCCCGGCCCAACCGTTTAAGGAAAGAGCTATATGAAATCGCTACTCGACCTGTTCAAGCAATTCACGCCGGATGAGCATTTTGATGCCATTCGTATCGGCATGGCGTCGCCCGAGAAGATCCGTTCGTGGTCTTTCGGAGAAGTCAAAAAGCCGGAAACCATCAACTACCGAACCTTCAAGCCTGAGCGCGACGGTCTGTTTTGCGCCAAGATTTTTGGCCCCATCAAAGATTACGAATGCCTTTGCGGCAAGTACAAGCGTCTCAAGCACCGCGGAGTGATCTGCGAAAAGTGCGGCGTTGAAGTTACGCAGACCAAGGTACGTCGCGAACGCATGGGCCACATTGATCTGGCGGCACCTTGCGCGCATATCTGGTTTCTGAAGTCGCTGCCGTCGCGTCTGGGCCTGGTGCTCGACATGACGCTGCGCGACATCGAGCGCGTGCTGTACTTCGAAGCCTACGTGGTGACCGACCCCGGCATGACGCCGCTGAAGAAATTCAGCATCATGAGCGAGGACGATTACGACGCCAAGTTCAAGGAATTCGGCGACGAGTTCGTCGCCAAGATGGGCGCGGAAGGCATTCGCGATCTGCTCGAATCCATTGAGATCGATAGCGAGATCGAGCGCCTGCGTGGCGACCTGACCGGCTCTGAAGTCAAGGTCAAGAAAAACTCCAAGCGCCTGAAAGTGCTGGAGGCCTTCCGCAAGTCGGGTATCAAGCCCGAGTGGATGGTGCTCGAAGTGCTGCCCGTGTTGCCGCCGGACCTGCGTCCGCTGGTTCCGCTGGACGGTGGCCGCTTCGCCACATCCGATCTGAACGACCTGTACCGCCGAGTCATCAACCGCAACAGCCGCCTGCGCCGTCTGCTGGAGCTCAAGGCTCCGGAAATCATTGCTCGCAATGAAAAGCGCATGCTGCAAGAAGCCGTGGACAGCCTGCTGGACAACGGCCGTCGCGGCAAGGCCATGACGGGCGCCAACAAGCGCGCGCTCAAGTCGCTGGCCGACATGATCAAGGGCAAGAGCGGTCGTTTCCGTCAGAACTTGCTGGGCAAGCGCGTCGACTACTCGGGCCGTTCGGTCATCGTGGTGGGCCCGACGCTGAAGCTCCACCAGTGCGGCCTGCCCAAGCTGATGGCTCTCGAACTCTTCAAGCCTTTCATCTTCTCGCGCCTCGAAGCCATGGGCATCGCGACGACGATCAAGGCCGCCAAGAAGGAGGTTGAATCCGGCACGCCAGTGGTCTGGGACATCCTGGAAGAGGTGATCAAAGAGCACCCGGTCATGCTCAACCGTGCGCCTACGCTGCACCGTCTGGGCATACAGGCGTTTGAGCCCATCCTGATCGAAGGCAAGGCCATCCAGCTGCACCCGCTGGTCTGCGCCGCCTTCAACGCCGACTTCGACGGTGACCAGATGGCTGTGCATATTCCGCTGTCGGTGGAAGCGCAGATGGAGGCGCGCACCCTGATGCTGGCCTCCAACAACGTGCTTTTCCCTGCCTCGGGCGAACCTTCCATCGTGCCGTCTCAGGACGTGGTGCTGGGGCTTTACTACGCCACCCGCGAGCGCATCAATGGCAAGGGCGAAGGTCTGATTTTCGCCGACACTGGCGAAGTCCAGCGCGCGCTCGATGCAGGCGAAGTCGATCTCGCGGCCAGAATCAATGTGCGCATGACCGAGTGGACCAAGAACAAGGAAACGGGTGAATTCACCTCCTCGTTCAGCATTGTGGAAACCACGGCGGGCCGGGCGCTTCTGTCCGAGATTCTTCCCAAGGGCCTGCCGTTCTCGCACATGAACAAGGCGCTCAAGAAGAAGGAAATCTCCAAGCTGATCAACGTGTCCTTCCGCAAGTGCGGTCTGAAGGAGACGGTGGTTTTTGCCGACAAACTGCTCCAAAACGGCTTCCGTCTTGCCACGAAATCCGGAATCTCGATCGCCATTGAGGATATGCTGGTGCCGCCTCAGAAGGCTGGCATCATTGAGGCAGCGGAAAAAGAGGTCAAGGAAATCGAGCAGCAGTACGTCTCGGGTCTGGTGACCTCGGGCGAGCGCTATAACAAGGTGGTGGACATCTGGGGCAAGGCTGGTGACGAAGTCTCCAAGGTCATGATGCAGCAGCTGGCCAAGCAAAGAACCATCGACCGCTTAGGCAATGAAGTAGATCAGGAGTCGTTTAACTCCATCTACATGATGGCCGACTCGGGAGCGCGGGGTTCCGCAGCCCAGATTCGCCAGCTGGCCGGTATGCGCGGCTTGATGGCCAAGCCAGACGGCTCCATCATCGAGACCCCCATCACGGCGAACTTCCGCGAAGGCCTGAACGTGCTTCAGTACTTCATCTCCACGCACGGCGCCCGAAAAGGCCTTGCCGATACTGCGCTGAAGACGGCCAATTCCGGCTACCTCACCCGGCGTCTGGTGGATGTGACACAGGATCTCGTGGTGACCGAAGACGACTGCGGCACCACGAATGGCGCGCTGATGCGGGCCATCGTCGAAGGCGGCGAAGTGATCGAGTCCCTGCGGGACCGCGTCTTGGGCCGCACGGTGGCGGAAGATGTGTTGCACCCCGAAAACCGCGCCGTGCTGGCTTTTGCTGGGCAGATGCTGGAAGAAGAGCTGATCGAGGAGCTTGAAGCCGCTGGCGTTGATGAAGTCAAGGTTCGCACCGCCTTGACCTGCGAGACGCGCTTTGGTCTTTGCGCCAGTTGCTATGGCCGAGACCTGGGCCGTGGCGGCAAGATCAATCTTGGCGAAGCCGTGGGCGTGATTGCTGCACAGTCCATCGGCGAGCCGGGAACCCAGTTGACCATGCGCACGTTCCACATTGGCGGCGCGGCTTCGCGCGCGGCCATTGCGTCCAGCGTGGAAGCGAAATCCAATGGCGTGATCGGCTTCAACGCCACCATGCGCTACGTGACCAATTCCAAGGGCGACTTGGTGGTGATTGCCCGTTCCGGTGAGATCGTCATTCACGACGAGCATGGCCGTGAACGTGAGCGCCACAAGGTGCCTTACGGCGCCACCCTTGCCGTCAAGGTCGATCAGCAGGTCAAGGCCGGCCTGATTCTGGCCAACTGGGATCCGCTGACCCGCCCCATCATCACCGAGTTCGCCGGCAAGGCGAAGTTCGAAAATGTGGAAGAAGGCCTGACGGTGGCCAAGCAGGTTGACGACGTGACCGGCCTCTCGACGCTGGTGGTGATCGACCCCAAGCGCCGCGGCTCCACCAAGGTGGTCAAACCCCAGGTCAAGCTGATTGACGCTTCGGGCAATGAAGTGAAGATCCCGGGCACCGACCACTCGGTGACCATTGGCTTCCAGATTGGTGCGCTGATCCAGGTGCGCGATGGTCAGGACGTGGGCCCCGGCGAAGTGCTGGCGCGCATCCCGATCGAAGGCCAGAAGACGCGCGACATCACCGGCGGTCTGCCGCGGGTGGCCGAGCTGTTCGAAGCCCGCACGCCCAAGGACAAGGGAACGTTGGCGGAGACCACGGGCACCGTATCGTTCGGCAAGGAAACCAAGGGCAAGATCCGCCTGCAGATCACCGATCCGGACGGCAAGGTTTTGGAAGACCTGATCCCCAAGGAAAAGAACATTCTGGTGCACGAAGGCCAGGTGGTGAACAAGGGTGAGTCGATCGTCGACGGTCCCGCAGACCCGCAGGACATCCTGCGTCTGCTGGGCATTGAAGAGCTCTCGCGTTACATCGTCGATGAAGTGCAGGACGTCTACCGCCTGCAGGGCGTGAAGATCAACGACAAGCACATTGAGGTGATCGTTCGCCAGATGCTGCGCCGCGTCGTGGTCGACAACCCTGGCGACTCGAACTACATCGCTGGCGAACAGGTCGAGCGCTCGGAGATGCTCAACACCAACGAGGCGCTGCAGCGCGACGGCAAACTTCCCTCGACCTACACCAATCTGTTGCTGGGCATTACCAAGGCTTCGCTGTCCACCGATTCGTTCATCTCGGCCGCGTCCTTCCAGGAGACGACCCGGGTCCTGACCGAGGCTGCCATCATGGGCAAGCGCGACGAGTTGCGCGGGTTGAAGGAAAACGTCATCGTTGGCCGTTTGATTCCGGCCGGTACCGGCATGGCGTACCACCAGGCACGCAAGATAAAGGACGCCATGGATGACGCCGAACGCAGGGCAATTGCTGAGGCGGAAGCCGAGGAAATGGCCGGCATCGCCGAGACCGAGTCGGTCGATAGCGCAGGCGACGACGCGGCGGCGGCCTTGGACTGAGTCCGTGCGCGCTGCCAGGCGCAGAGCTTGGTGGCGCCTGTGCGCGTCGATCCCGATCGGCCCTTCGCGGGGACGGTCGGGATTTTTTTTGCCACAGGCCACAATGCCTGTCGCCTCCCGGGGCCGCGCTGACGGTCACTTTTGACATTACCAACCTACACCATGAACCCACCCAGTGTCTCGCGTTCCGTGCCAGTGCCGGCCGCTGCGCCGCGTTCGAGTGCGCTGGCGACGCTTTTGCATGACGCTGCGGCTGGCCTGCGCGAGATTCGCAGCGGCCGCTCGGGCGCCGTGGCACTCCATGCGGCCGATGCGCGCCAGCGTCCCGGCGCACAGGCGCTGCTCTACCATGTATTGCGCCATCTGGGCTTGGCTGAGGCGCTGCGCGCCCAGCTCGCGCCGCGAAAGCCTGCGCCGGCCGCGGACGCGCTGCTGTGTACCGCGCTCGCGTTGGCGGCAGTGCCACAAGAGCGGCCGTACGATGACTTCACCTTGGTCAACCAAGCGGTCGAGGCCGCCAAGAGCGACGCTGCGACGCGTGGTCAGGCTTCATTCATCAATGCCTGTCTGAGGCGCTTTTTGCGCGAGCGTGAGGCCCTGATGGCGCAGGTTGCTGGTGATTTGCTCGCGCAGTGGAATCACCCGGCCTGGTGGATCCAGCGCGTGCAGAAAGAGTGGCCCTTGCAATGGCAGCAAATACTTTGCGCCAACAACGTCCAAGCACCCATGGTGCTCAGAATAAACAAGCAAAAAAGCACTCCAGCGCTCTACATACAAGCATTGGAAGCTATCAATATAGAAGCTTTCGAACAAAAGCCGTATGCAGTCGTACTGCGCAGCGCAGTGTCTGTGCACGATTTGCCGGGCTTTGCCGAGGGTGTTGTGTCGGTTCAGGACGCCTCCGCCCAAGCTGCGGCTCCCCTGCTACTCGGCGGACTTCCGCTGAATCAGCCGCTGCGCGTGCTTGACGCTTGCGCCGCACCCGGCGGCAAGACGGCCCATTTGCTTGAGTTCGCGGGCGCCGACTCGCCCATGCAGCTCACAGCGCTCGACGTGGATCCGCAGCGATGCACACGCATCGAGGAGACCCTGCAGCGTATTGGGCTGCGCGCGCAAGTGCTCGCACAGGATGCAGCCAGGCCGCAGGACTGGTGGCAGCAGTGCTGCGGGGGAGAGCCATTTGACGCGATCTTGCTTGATGCACCGTGCACTGCATCGGGCATCGTCAGGCGCCACCCCGACGTGCGCTGGCTGCGCCGCGAATCCGACATCGCGCAGCTCGCCCAGGTTCAGGCCCGTCTGCTCGCCGCTCTTTGGCCGATGCTGCGCCCCGGTGGCCGCATGCTGTACGCCACCTGCTCGGTGTTCAAGGCAGAAGGGCAGCAGCAGATCGAAACGTTTCTTGCCCGCAACAGCGAGGCCAGCCTCATGCCGTCGCCGGGTCATATCCTGCCCGCGGCCGCAGACACCGGGCATAGCGTCCCCGACAATGGTCCCGGGGGACACGATGGTTTTTACTACGCCTTGCTACAAAAGACGAAGCGCTGACATCCGCTGCGCCCGCTTACGCCTGCCGCAAATTGCGCTGAGCTTGCTGGTGCTCTGGATGAGCGCGATGGTCTGCGCGCCTGTCCATGCCCAGGGGGCGCAGACTGTGGCGCACATGGACATTGAGCGCAATGCCGACGGTTTGTACCTGAACGTATCGACGGAATTTTCGTTGCCTAGTCTGGTGGAGGATGCCTTGGAAAAGGGTATTCCCATGACTTTCGTCGCTGATGCCGAAGTCGTTCGCGCGCGCTGGTACTGGTCAGACCAGACCGTATCCGCGGTGCACCGATACATGCGCCTGATGTATCAGCCGCTCACCCAGCGCTGGCGGCTCAACGTGTCCTCCAGCCCCTTTGATACTTCGGGTCTGGGCGTGTCGGTGGGCCAGACCTACGATCGGCTGCCCGAGGTGCTGGCCGCCATGCAGCGCATTGCCTTTTGGAAAATCGCCGACAGCGCGGACCTGGACGAGAGATCTCCGTACCGAGTGCATTTTCGATTTCAGCTCGATATGTCCCAATTGCCGCGGCCGCTGCAGATTGGAGCGTTGGGGCGCTCGGGCTGGAATCTTTCCATCGCACGCACCGAGCGGGTTCCTGCACTGGCCGCACCATGAAGCAGGTGATGGGGACAGCAGAGAAAAAGGGAGGCTCTGAACCTTCGCGCGCGGTCCGCTGGGCCATTGGCGTGGGCGTTGCCGTCACAGCGGCCATCGCCCTGGTGCTGATGTTTCTGCTTACCTTGGCCACCAACAACCGCGCCTTGTACGAGCGCAACTACGGCTGGCTCTTCGCGGCCAACGTCGTCGTCGCCCTGGTCTTGCTTGGCGTACTGGGATGGATTGTTCTGCGGTTGGCGCTGCGCCTGCGGCACAAGAAATTTGGTAGCCGGCTCCTGGTTAAACTCGCGGCCATTTTTGCACTGGTGGGCGTGATGCCCGGAGCGCTGATTTATGTGGTGTCTTACCAGTTTGTTTCGCGCTCGATCGAAAGCTGGTTTGATGTCGAAGTGGAGGGCGCGCTCAGCGCCGGCGTCAGCCTTGCACGCGCCACACTGGAAATGCAGGCCAGCGATTCGGCCTCGCGCACGCGCGCGGCGGCTGCGCAGCTCAGCCAGGTTCCCGATGCTGCTGCTGGACTGGTGCTGGAGAGAATGCGCGATCAACTCGGTGCGAGTGATGCGGCGCTGTGGAGCAGTTCCGGCGTGCTTCTGGCCAGCGTAGGCGAGTCGCGTTTCAGGCTCGACGCCGAGCGACCCAGCGCACAGCAGTTGCGCATGCTGCGTCAGCAACGTGCATCGGCCCAGATCGAGGGACTGGACGATCTAGGTGAGCACGCCAAGCCCGAAGCCATGCAAAACGTGCATGTCACTGCCATGGCCCTTGTTCCCACCACCAGCATAGGCATGGGGCTGCTGGCCGAGCCGCGCTACGTACAAGTCACGATTCCGCTGCCAGCCGTTCTGGTTGGCAATGCCGTGGCCGTCCAGGAAGCCAATCGCGAATACCAGGAGCGCTCGCTGGCGCGCGGCGGTCTGCGGCGCATGTACATCGGCACGCTGACCCTGAGCCTGTTTCTTGCTGTTTTCGGCGCGGTGCTGTTGGCTGTGCTGTTGGGCAATCAGCTCGCCCGCCCTCTGTTGGTCCTCGCGGAAGGGGTCCGTGAGGTGGCGCAAGGCAACCTCAGTCCCAAGGCGGCCCTTCAAGGCAAGGACGAGCTCGGTGGTCTGACCCGTTCATTTGCATCGATGACGCAGCAGTTGTCGGATGCACGCGGAGCCGTTGAGAGCAGCATGCAGGCCCTCGATACGGCGCGCGAACGCCTGCAGACAATTCTCGATAACCTCACGTCTGGCGTCATCGTGATGGACGCTTCGGGCCGGGTGCAGTCCTTCAATCCGGGTGCGGAACGCATCTTGCGCGTCGCCCTGGCGCCGGTACTCGGACGTGCTCTGGCAGATCTGCCCGATCTGGGTGAATTCGCCGCCGCAGTGCAGCGCCAGTTTGATGCATTTTTTGCGCAGCGTGACCAAGGCGGCCCCGACCATTGGCAACAGACTTTCGAGTTGCATGCCTCACCGTCTGGCGCTCAGCAGCATGCGACGAGCCTGGTAGCCCGAGGCGCCGGCATGCCCGACGACGCGCATCTGCTCGTGTTTGAGGACATCACGGAAATCGTGTCGGCCCAGCGTGCGCAGGCCTGGGGCGAGGTGGCGCGCCGACTGGCGCACGAAATCAAAAATCCGCTGACGCCGATCCAGCTTTCCGCCGAGCGGTTAGAAATGAAGCTGCTTGCCAAGCTGGCGGCACCAGACCAGGCAATGCTCACCAAGTCGGTGAAGACGATCGTGGACCAAGTGGAGGCCATGAAACGTCTCGTGAACGAGTTCCGAGACTACGCACGCCTTCCCGCTGCAGAGCTCAAGCCGCTGGATCTCAACGCGCTGGTGCAGGAGGTGTTGAATCTTTATGAGCCCGGCCACAGCCATGTGCCGGTGCAGGCGGATCTGGACCCCCTGTGCCCCCCCATTCTGGGAGACGCGCAGCAGTTGCGACAGGTGCTGCACAATCTGGTGCAGAACGCTCAGGACGCCACGGAGCAGGCGATGCAGGCGAGCGCTGGGGCAACGATGGCACCCGTGATTCTCACCACCCGGTTCAGCACGGCGTCTCGCCGTGTCAGCCTGACGGTAGCGGACCAGGGCGCCGGTTTCCCTCCTCACATCCTGCAGCGCGCGTTTGAACCGTACGTGACTACAAAGGATCGTGGCACAGGCCTGGGCCTGGCGGTGGTCAAAAAAATCGCCGATGAGCACGGCGCGCGCATCACCCTCAACAACCGTGAGCAAGACGGACATTCGGTCGGCGCACAAGTGTCGCTATCATTCGCGGCAGCGCACGTAGCTGCATAAGCTCGGCACGGCGCAGATTCAAGGCATTTCGCACATGGCAAATTTATTGGTAGTAGACGATGAACTGGGCATACGGGATCTTCTATCCGAAATCCTGAATGACGAAGGCCATAGCGTCGACCTGGCGGAAAACGCCACACAGGCGCGCATTGCGCGCAACGCGAACGACTACGACCTCGTGTTGCTCGACATCTGGATGCCCGACACCGATGGGGTCTCGCTCCTCAAGGAGTGGGCGGCCAGCGGGTTGCTCACCATGCCGGTCATCATGATGAGCGGTCACGCCACGATCGACACCGCAGTCGATGCAACGCGCATCGGTGCGTTCGCCTTCCTGGAAAAACCCATCACCCTGCAGAAGTTACTCAAGGCAGTGGAGCAGGGCTTGGCCCGCCATGCCGCACGGACGGCGCCCCCCGTCGTCGTCGCACCCGTCGTTGCCGTCCCGGCACCCGTCGCCAGCGTCGATACCGCCGTGCAGCAGTTTGCCGTCACCATGGAACTGGAGCAGGGCCCACATGCGCACCAGGGCTTCGACCTGGATCGCCCCTTGCGCGAAGCGCGCGACGGATTTGAAAAAGCCTACTTCGAATTTCATCTCGCACGCGAAGGGGGTTCCATGACGCGTGTGGCTGAAAAAACCGGTCTGGAGCGCACGCACCTCTACCGCAAGCTGCGCCAACTGGGCGTAGACTTGGCTCGCGGCAAGCGCAATTAGTTTCGTTCCAGGAAAGCGGACTTGATTTTCCTGGCTATAATTTAAGGCTTAGGCCCGGTAGCTCAGTCGGTAGAGCAGAGGATTGAAAATCCTTGTGTCGGCGGTTCGATTCCGTCCCAGGCCACCATCTTTCTTTCTCAGTAGATCCCAAGTCAGCTCAGAAGTCTTTGAAAATCAAGGACTTAGCCCGAAAGGGCGGCTCAAGCGGTATCTCTGAATCCCACAACGTCCCGTTCTTGCGTGTACCCAACGGTGTACCCCAGACTGCTTTTCAACCGCAGTCATTTTTGGGTACACCATGGGTCAACTCAACGAGCTACAGATCAAGGCGGCAGCGCCGCGTGACAAGGAATATTTGCTGGCGGACGGCGAGGGTCTCTACCTTCGTGTGCGGCCGACTGGCAAGGTGTGGGTCTATCGCTACAAGCAGCTTGGCAAAGAGGCCAAGTTAAGCCTCGGACACTATCCGGTGGTTACGCTGGCAAACGCACGCAAGAAGGCCCGTACAGAGGCCGAGAAGCGCGCTGAAGGCGTCGATCCAAGGGAAGCACGCCGCGTGGAAGAAGAACGCGGCCGCGTGGCCCGCCTCAACACGTTCGAACTGACCGCCCGTGCTTGGCATGCTCAGGCGCAGAAGGACCGCGAGTGGTCGGCAAGCTACGCCGAGAAGGTGATGCGCCACTTGGAGCTGCACATCTTCCCCTGGCTTGGTGCTCAGGCCATGGACACCATCGCACCGACGGAGGTGGTGCGCTGCTTGCACCGCATCAAGGAGCGCGGCAACCTGGAGACCGCCCAACGGGTGCGGGAAGCCGTGCAGCATGTGTTTCAGTACGCTGTCGACGTGGGCACTCTGGAGCCGGGTAAAAACTTCGTGAGCAACCGCACTGGTGGGTTGCCCCCGCCGCGTGCGCGTCACTACGCGGCCATCACAGATCCGCAAAAGCTGGGGCAATTGCTTCGCGACATGCGTGCCTACAACGGTAACGTCATCACTCGTGCTGCCCTGCAGCTCTCGCCTCTCCTTTTTCAACGGCCTGGCCAGCTGCGGCTGGCTCATTGGGAGGACATCGACCTTGACCGGGCGGTGTGGCGTTGCCCTCCAGAGAAAATGAAGCTGCGGGAGTGGAAGAAGCGCGACATGCGCACGCCGGCGCATCTCGTGCCGCTGCCAACGCAAGCCATTGAAATCCTGCGCGACATCCTTCCGTTGACCGGCCCCACGGGACCAATCTTCCGAAGCATGGCCAAGCGCTCCGAGAAGACGCGCTACATGAGCGACAACACGGTCAACAGCGCGCTGCGCACGCTTGGGTACGATACCAAGGAGCAGATCACAGGACATGGTTTCAGGGCCACTGCGCGTACGTTGATCCGGGAACTGCTGGGATGGGACCGCGAGGTCATCGAACGGCATCTGGCCCATGTGTCCGACGAAGAGCTGGGCGGCAGCTATGACCGCACCACACATTTCAACCAACGTTGCCGGATGATCCAGCTGTGGGCTGATCTGCTGGACGATCTCGCTGTTGGCAAAGTTATCGTGCAGGCGAACGACATGCGACGTTCGGGTGCTATTCCGCCGCATTCATGGACGGACGGCAGCCCCGCCGCAGGTGTCGGCAACGAAGAGGGATTCACGGTTGCGGCATAGCCCTACGGTAACCCTCCGGGTCGTCGATCCAAGCCTGAAGCGCCGCGCTCGGCCAAGCGGAGGCTCTGCCTCCTAAGTGAACGGGCTCAGGGAAACGGCCTTCCGCAATGCGCCGGTAAACCGTCGAACGGCTGAGCGCGGTGATGCGCATCACGTCGCGCAGCCGATAGAAAGCGGGTGGCGCATTGGATGGGTTGGGTTTGGGCAGGGACCGGGGGAAGAGCATTGACGTTCCTTGTCGAGCAATGTCGAAAGGATGAGTCCTAGGATGTCTAAAGCCAACCCAGGAGGGCGTGAACCAGCGTTCCGGATACATGTCCGCAGCGACGAACGGCAATTGCCTGGCATTGCATCCGCCTGCTTGTCACACCGAGGGAAACAGGCTCGAGTCCCGTCCAAATCTGTTGTTTCTCACAATAGTGCCCGCCGCGGGCTTCGTTGGGATGCCTGCGTGGAACAGCGGGATCTGTGCTGGCCGACAACCCAGCTTCGTTGGGGGGATGACCGGGTCGGTGTCTGTCGACAACACGGCCGGCGCACGCCCTAGAAGTTGACACCGTATCGCTTGTGAATGCGCCGTTCCAAGCGCATGCTTTCTTTCTCGTTGGCCTCCAGCTCGCGCATGTCGGCCTTCGGCAGGATCAAAGCGTGTTGCATGGCGCGCTCGCCCGCATTCAATATCGCGAATCGGCGCTTGCACAGGAATAGAAAGCGCTTGACGTCGTTGTCGACGACAAGTTGCTTGCGGACGTTATCCACCTGACGGTTCTCATACCGTCGACTTGCGTCAGGAACGAACGCAATCTCGGTGAAAGGCCTTAAGCGCGGCACGATGTCGACGACATCCCCCTCGGGTGACTTCCATACGGAGTGGAACTCAGCCTCAATGAACACGCCGGGCAGTTCCCAAAGCGCCCACCCGAAGATCTGCTGCCCGCCCTTTGCGATGACCCGTTCGGCAACGATAGGAAAGCAGTCGTCGAGCGACTTGTCCGGCATAGGTTGGCACGGTACGTTAAACGCCTGGGCGTCAGGGGCAATGGAGAGGGAGAACTCCAGGACATGAAGTGCGGAGATGTTGGCGGCAATGATCATGACATCGAGGGATCTCTGTGTACGTATGCGGTGCGGTGCGCCCCCAGCGACTTGGCTCGTCAGTATGCGCGTCGCGTGGCCACTTCACCGTCGCAGCGACACAGCTGGGTTCTGCACTGTCTCCGGTCGAGCTTCAATCTGCCAAGTGCTCAAGTCTTGCACCATTCGATCAGCCCCTTTCGAATCCAGAAATGGCATTGGCACATTTTCTGCTGATGAACCGAGGGGGAAACCGTTGGACGCCTCCAGAAATCGTGCTCGACCTCCCAACGTGGACGACGTTCGGGATTCAGCGAAAGCGATATCTGCACACCGCACCCGCCTGGGCAACTCAAGCATGCCCATTTCTTGATGCCGCCGTCCACAATCAACCACAATTCACCCGCCGGAATCTCGGCCTTGCCCGGATGTCGAGCCACTCGTTTCACGAGAATGTTGAAGTCCAGGAGACCGAGACGGCGGAGCATCAATGCAAAAAAATGCGTCATATAGTCACCCGATCACGCCCAGAAAGGGGTTCACGTCACCACGGCCCCAGGTGGCCTCGGTTCCACAAACAGGGCAGGTCGGAACTGGCCGGCACGTCGTGGAGCGATCCTCCACGCGGTCGAATCGGTGAATGCGGTTGTGCGCCATGCCGCCTGGGCCGCGAAAACCTGTCAAACCCTGGATCAACTCATCCACTGCAGCGCAAGCAATGCTGGTGGTGAATGTGACCACTGCTGGCGCTGGATCGCCACCGCCTTCCACATACGCCTCAGCCTTGCGGCGTTCAAACTCCGCAGGATCATTGCGCTGCAAACCTTCGGCTGCAGCACGCTGGGCGCTGACGACGCCAAGACACATCAGGCAAGGGTTGCCTGGTCTGATCGTCGTGACGCGGCCCGTCATGTCGTAGTCCACCCCGCTTCTGGCCGACCGCATGCGCAATCCCACGTCGATCACGGGAATCCCGTAGTAGTGGGCAAGCCGGTTCAGGGTCAGACGGCCCTGGTTGTCATCGGTACAGCCGAAAAGCACGTCGCAAGACCGCAGAACGTCACGCAGCGACGGATCGCCCACCCACGCCCGCCGAGTGACGACCTGGTTGCCTAAGCCGCACGCCTCGATTTCGCGTGCGAGGATGTCCACTTTGGCCAGCTTGGCAGGCACGTCCGCGGCACGTGAACCGTGGACACGATTGAGGTTGGTCGTGTCGATCGTGTCGTTGTCCATCAACGCCAGGTGACCGACACCCAGCCGAGTCAGCAGCGAAACCACGGCACTGCCCGTACCGCCGCAACCGATCACTCCGATGCGCAGCGCCCGCACGATCGGATTGAATCCTTTGCCGAACAGTGCTGCTTGCCGAGCCAGAAACGCCGTGTCTTCGCGCCCAGCATCCTCACGCCAGATCTTGATCTGGCTTCCGACAATGGAGATCGATGAGGCTTGCGTGGAGGCCTTGGCCGATGTCCACAGGCGCCCCACGATGGCATGGTGCTGGCCGAAGACCATGCTGGCAAGCCCTTGTGTGCCCTTGTTGAAGGTGGTGCGCGCCAGCTCAGCTTCGTTGCGGTCGTCCTGGCCGGAGAAGAACGCGTTGGCGCCAGGATGTGTGTGAACCAGCCCAGGAACGAGGTTACGGTGCTGCGCCAGGCCCAGCAGCCGCATGAATCCCTGCGTCGACCACGTCACATGCGCCGGGGAGGACGAGACCATCTCGTCTGACGTGATCGGCACCACCTCGTGCGAGATCAGGCGGATGCGTGGCTGGTTGGACCACGGGTCCGCCGCGATCTCTGCCTTGCCGAACAGCACATAGGCGGCTGCCTCCGAGCCGTTTTCCCGATGAAGCAGCGCACGCAGCGCCGCTTCATGGGATTCCAGCAAGATGATGTCCAGCGCTGCGGCCGACATCACTTGGCCTCCGCAAGTGCGTGCTCGATGCGCTTGATCATCGTGTGCAGGCCATCGACACCCGGCCGCCAGTTGGTGTTGTGGCGAGACCAGCGTTGCCAGTTGCGGCCCATGAAGGCGTGCGGCTGATCCGCACATGTCGGATAGCGGCCCGCGGACACCAACGTCAACCAGGGGTCGCAGAAGAACATGTCTGGCGCCACGTCGGGATAGCCGGGCGGCAGGATCACCAACACGTCGGCTGCCGGGTGGTTGAACTTGCCTTGCGGCAGTTGCATCTGCTTCAGCACAACACCCGTGTGCGTGCCGTCACCGACTACTTCCACGGCGAAGCCGTGGCTGTCGAGATAGCGCTGATCGGCCTCCGGCAGCGCCGCCAGTCCTTCCGTCGTGTCGCGGATCAGCGTGATGAAGCGCTCGATGCCCGGCTTGCTGAGGTCGATCATGTCGGCGTCACGGATGAGAACATCCTGGCCGCCGCCGCGCACTTCGAGGTAGACGTCATAGGTGTCGGTAGGGACGCCAGCCAACGCCTTCAAGATCTTGCCGCTGATCGAGGGCTTGCCCCATTCCATTTGGCGATCGTCGATCGTGAACTTGAATGCGCGGTCCGTCTGGAAGATGACGAAACGCTCCGCGCCGCGTTCACGCAAGTCGTAAGTCCCGTCGAGACGCAGGTCTTCGAATTCGCCGGATGGCAGGATCGCGTAGAGGCTGTAGTCAGCCACCGGGCGAACTCCAGCAGCCTGCAGGATCTGGCGGCCGGTGGGGACCGGATCACCCAGATCCAGGTTGCGCTCGTTGAGCTGTTCATCGGCCACCACGATACGGTAGAGGTGTGCCAGACGAAGGCCACGGCCTTCGCGGATGGCGGCACCGATGTCTTCGAGCGGGATACGGCTGTCATCGCCAGGATTTTGCGTTTGCATTTGATTGACTTTCTGTCGGCCATCTGCGGGATTGCAGTTTTCTTGGCCTCCACTAAGTCAATCGCGGCCGAAATCCGGACCGGAAAGCTGAATCAAACTTTTTTTATGGTGATCGCGCCAGCCGGGAGGTTGCCGCAGATGAAGAAGCTAGGGCACCTCGGGCAAGTGCGCGCTTCTTCCTTTACAGGGAAGTCGCCAGCGCGGACACGCCTGACGAAATCCTGGACCTTCTCGCTACGCGTTTTGAGTTTTCGCTCGGTGATCTCCATCGGCTGCGTTGTCTCGCTCGTCAGGTAGGTCACCTCGACCTGGGCCGATCCACCATAGGCCTGCGTAGTCGCGAGGTGGAGCAAGGTGTATTCGATGTCATCGAAGGCATTGGATCGTGGCTTCCCGGTCTTGACACGCCGAACGACGATCTGCCCCTTGTCCCCTCGGGCGACACTGTCCGGTCGGACAAGTATTTCGCCTTCCGCCCAGCCGAGCGAGATTGGAGTCGCGGGAGCCGGTACGCCGCGACTGTGGGTCTCGACGACAACATCCACAAGCCGCCGAGCGATGCGGCGGTAGTCTTCCGCATAGCCATGATCGACCGATCCCTTGGCTTGCCATGCCTGGTCGAAGCGTGCGCCGAGTTCGGCTTCGGTCGGCACCGCCATTGCATGCACGGTCTTGAGCCAATCGAACACGTCCGCGACAACGTTGTGCATCTTCATGAACGCAGTCTCCGTGCGGCGGCCTCCAAGTTTCATGACGTGGGTATAGAGAAACCGGCGTGGACATCGTTCGAACAGGTTGACCTGACTGTCGGTCCAGACCGGCTTCTGCTCCCAAACAATCTGCAGGGCTGACGCTGCTCGCAATCCTGCATGGCGCTGCGCTGGAACCGGCGGTTGGATCAGGTGATGCAGGATGGAGGGCATGAACTTGGAAGGGTTGCGCGTTCTGCCATCCGACTGAACTGACGACGCGTAGAGGAACAACCGATCGCGCGCACGGGACAGGGCCACGAAGAACAGGCATTCCTCTTCTTCGTCGTGCCCCGCCTTCACCGCTTCCAGTCCGGTCACTCCGTCGGAGCCGTGAATGAGCCCGTCGGGTGGCACGCAGCGCGGTGCCATGTTGTTGCGCGGCAAGCCCGAGGTCACCATGCCAGGAATATGCACTGTGTGGAACTCAAGCCCCTTGCTGGCATGGATCGTCATCAGGCGGACGCCATCGATGCCGTCGGCAACACCTGGCAAATGGCGCAATCCACGATCTTCCGAAAGCAGGACCAAGCGGCGAATACGATCGAGAAGTCGCATGCAAGGTGCACCGGCGCCGGCGGGTTGTTGCCGACAGAAGTTGAGGAACTGCCACAGTGCCAAGCCCTTCATCCTGCTGCGCGCATCGCCTGCCAGATACAGCGACTTGGCGAGGCCGAGTCGATCTATCACCCAGGTGGTCAAGATGCTCCAAGGATTGCCCATTGGGCTCACCCCGTCGAAAAGCATGGCGGCCCGGGTCAGTGCCGTCTTGCTGGCTTCCGCGAGTTCCGGTGGCCAGTTTTTGGCGAGGCACCACTCGAGAGCCGCAACTTTTCTTTCGCGCAGCCCTTCGATGATCTGCACGACATCTTGCAGCGGCAGTTCGTATCTCAATATCGTGGATACGCGCACCAGTCCAACGGCAAAGGGGTCGCTCAACATCGAGAGCATGGCGAGGAGATCCTTGATCTCCGGCCGTTCGAAAAGACTCCCAAGGTGAAGCACCGGAATACCTCTGGCTTCGAGGCCCTCGGCAATTTCGCTCAGGCGGGCATTGGATGCGCAAAGAAGAGCTTGGTGACGGAATGCAGTGCCGGTTTCCTGTTGATGCTTGATCGTGGCAGCTACCGCTGAGATTTCGTCATCGGTTGAGCGCACAACCTTGAACTCTGGCTTGGTGCCCGAAGCCCCGCGGCTTGCATTCAGATGCAATGGCATGGAGCCAGTCGATGCTTTCATCGTGCCGGAGAAGGCAGTAAAGGCATTGATGACCTCTTGTCGAGAACGATAGTTGACGCCGAGTTGGGCGATTTTCGCTCCGGGAAAATCCAAGCTGAATTGAGCCATGTTGGTGGCCGATGCGCCGCGGAACCGGTAGATGGATTGCCGCGCGTCTCCGACAACCCAAAGGTTTCGCCCGTCACCAACAATGGCTTTGAGAAGGCGCACAGACGAGCGGTTGACGTCCTGGTATTCGTCCACCAGCACATGGTTGTGCCGCGCGCGCAAAGCACTTCTCACCTCGGCATCGGTTTCTACCAGTCGCACAGGTTGGGCAACCAGATCGCCGAAGTCGATCAGTTGCCTCGCCGCCAACAGGCGCTCGTAAGTCTCGTAGACCAAGGCAACTTCCATGCACTTCTCGGCGCTCTTCATCGCCTCGGCATCCGGACCGCAACTCTGTGCCATGGCTAGGGCCAATGCCCGGTAGCCGGCGGCATCGACCACTTCGTCCTTGGCGCGTGAAATCGCACTGAGCATGTCACTAAGATCAAGCGCCGGATCCCACAAGTTCCGGAAGTGGCGCAGCGATAGCCGCGGCAGCTCGTCCTCCAGCAGTTCGATGCCTTCGGATCGATCAATGAGACGGGGGTTGGCGGGAAGTCCGAGCTTGTCGTGAAAACGGCGCACGATATCTAGGCCGAATGCGTGAAACGTACCGATCCACATCGCTGCGGCAGCCTGCGGATTCCGGCCGGCGAGCCGCTCGCATAACTCATTCGCCGCCTTGTTGGAGAATGTGAGAACAAGGATGGACATCGGGTCAACGCCCTCAGCCAGAAGACTCTCGATGCGATGCACCAGTGTGCGGGTCTTGCCCGTTCCGGGGCCTGCCTGTAACTGAAATGCCGTGTCGCGATGGTTGGCCGCCTCCATCTGGGTAGGGTCGGGGGTGGGCACGGCAACTGCTGCGGTAGGCTCCACGACGGCGGGTGGCTCGCTCGGCAAGAGCAGTGCATCCAGCAGTTGCTGCTGGACCACTTGCAAGGGTGCTCCGAGGCGTGTGGCGATTTCGGCGGAGGAGCAGCCGCAGTCGATGTGGTGGTGCCGCACCACTGAACGTGGCAGCAGGAGTTCGCGCGCAAACAGATCCATCCGGACCTCTCGGCGTTCCCTGGCGCCGTAGTCGAGCACGCGTTCCACGCCGACCGGTGCATCTTCGGCCGAACGGTCGGGTTCGACTTCGCCTGTCACCACGTTCTGAGCATCGCCCTCCAAGACGAAATGTCCCAGTTCGTGCGCTATCAGAAAAGCGCGGTCGAACGCCGAACCGATGTCTTCATACAGGATGCACTCGGCTTCACGGTCGAGCACTGCCCGCCCGCCTTTTAGTGCCGAGTCACCAGTCGCTAACGCATACACATCGAGATCTCGCCGAGCAGCTTCGCGGCCGACGAGTTCGAGCAGGTTCCATGGATCAACACCGTCCGCGACCGCAGCTTGGTGGATGCGATCCGCCTCGCGCCGTGCGGCCTCGGTTGCATCCATGATCAGTCTCGCAATGCCTGAAGAGCTTCCTTTTGGGCAGGTGTCAGCTGGGATGTCTCGACCGCTTGATTGAACGGTATCTGGGCGGCCACTTCGGGCTTCACGTTGGATCGAAAACTCAGGCTGGACGCCATGGTGGGCGGGCTACGCAGATAGGCCGAAACAGCATCAGCGGTCGCGCCAAGTTCGGCAGCGAGCTGCTGAACGAAGCGTCGGGGAAAGGTGGCGGCATCGATTGCTCGTTCGCGCACGCGAATCAAGAACAAATTGCTGACGTCCAACCTCTTGGCTATTGACTTGAACGCTGTGGGTTGCAACTGCGCAAAGGGGTTGATGATAGCAACAGTGCCTTGTGCCGACCCCATTGTTGCCTGGAATTGCCGCCAAGCCTGATCGACGACCTGATCTGACGAAACCTGAACCTCGTCGCCGGAGTGGGAGGCATCCATCATCAGCTCAATCGAGCAATCCACGAGGGCCAGCGCATGTTCCGGGTACTGGTTCAAGTAATGATCCAACGTGGCGCGGTCATGCCGGGGCTCGACGGAAAACGCATGGAGAACTTCTTCTTCGTCGGGTCTGGAATTTTCGGTGTTCATAGTTCGGCTTCCTTTTCAAGGATGGCCTTGAGCGCCTTGCAGGCGCGAGTCTTCCTGTTGCGAACCGTCCGTTCGTCGCAATCGAGCATGCGTGCAATGGTCATGACATCTGGATCCTTGGCGTCAATTGGAATTCCCTGCAGAAATAGGCCGATGACCTGTTTCTGATCGTGGGGTAGACGGTCAATCGCAGCGAATAGCACCAACCGGAAAGCAGGATCGTCAATTTTTTGTGGGTCGCCACTCAGAAACTCTTCGAGTGCCGCTTCGACTGCAGCGGAAATCTCAGGGCCCTCACCATCTTGACTACCTAGCGGAACCGCCTTGATCTTGCGAGTGGCGGGGCCGATCTTGCGCAGCACAGTGGTTCGAAGCGCAACCATCGCCTTGTCAAAGCGGATCTCGTAGAAGTCCAGCAAACCGGGGTGTGTGTTGCAGTCCTTGGTGAGTAGGACGACGAAACGGCTGCGAATCTCATCGCGAATGTCTGCTGCACCGTCCATGCGCGTATCAGGTATCGCTGAGTACAGCGACTGATCAATACGTTTCAAAAGGATGCGAAAGGTCTTCTCGAACTGTCCCTGATCTCCATCGACCCACGCTCGCCGCAGGAAGTGAAGCACGACCTCCGTGGGCACATACTGCGGATGCTTTCTTGACGCGTTGTCGAACCGCGAAAGCCGAGCCCCTGCGTCGAGCACGTCAAGCTTGTCGATGCAAGCCTCGATCTCAGGTGGCCGCTCGTAGGACTTGCCGTCTTTGTCCTTGCGTTTGAGTGCTACCGGCATTCCTTGACTCCCGTATTCTTGTTTGGTGGATCAGGGTGACTGTGTTCGTTTCAACGAATGCGGATCGGCAACGACACTTGCGGCTGGATCGGCACCAGCGTCTTCGCATAGGCGCGCAGGATTTCGTTGTAGAGGTCGGCATGCTTGGGGGCCTCGACGGTGATGATCAGCGCGTAGCGGATCTTCTCGGCACCGGTGGCCTTATGGCCAGCTTCGCGCGCGTTGTAGTGGATGTCGAAGACCGGATTCTTGAGGGTGCTGCCGCGCATGTTCTTCGCGCTGTGCAGCACCGTTTCCCATTTGCCCATGTCGGAGCGGCGTTCTTCCTCGGTGGCGTATTTCTTCATGTCGAAGAAGCTTTTGGTGTCGGCGTTGGCCTTGCCGTCCTTGATCTTCTCGTCGCTGGGACGGAAAACGACTTCCAGGCCTGCGCGCGTGTACGCGGCGGCGTCCTGCGGATCGGTCGGCGAGGCATAGCAGAAGGTCGCCTTGAGGCGGATACTGCCTTTCAGGCCGCCGATGGGCAATGGCAGTGAGGCGCGCAGGTATTTGCCCGGCTTCAACTCTCCCTGGTAAACCACGCGCGCGACCCCTTCAGGGCAGGTGATGATGCTCATCAGGTCTTCGGGCACCTTGCCCCAGCCGACTTCGAGCTTGTCGTGCGTCGCAGCGTCTGCGGCGTGGACCAGCAGCGCCTTGATCGCCAACGGCGACAACTCGGCTCCGAGGATGGCGCGAATGCCGACCGCGCTGCGCAACAGATACGGAGAAGCGAAGCTGGTGCCCAGCTGCGGTGAGAGCGCCGCTTTCTTTCCCGGTGAGAGCACATGGAAGTAGTTCCCGGCATTGCCACCGAACGCCATCAGGTCAGGTTTGATGACACCCGGGCTGCGGCCAGGGCCGACGGCACTGTACGGTGCACGCGCCCAGGTGGCTTCAGTGTCGTTGGCTGCCCCGACGGCCAACGCGTTGACGCAGTCCGAAGGCACCTGCACGCGGGCATTGCCGGAGGCCCGGTCCATTTGGCCGTTGTTGCCAATGGCCACGGTCATCAAGGTGTCGCCATCGCTCAGCAGGTCGTCGATGACCGACGTCCAGGCGTGTACGTCGGTGTCTTCAATCGGCAGGTCAGGGCCGAGGCTGAGGTTGATGAACTGGTACTGCCGTGAGAGCAGTACCTGCTCGACGAAGCCCAAGGTCCGGTACAGCTCCAGCGGGTCTTCCGTATCGGCGTCCTTGTCGAGTACGCGCAGGTGGTCTACATAGGCGAAGGGGCGGCTGGCGGCGCCGTTCGGCTGGATGGGACCGAACAGGAAGGCGGAGCTGACGGCCAAGCCATGCTCCAGGCCCGCCGGATCGTCCTGCGCGTCTTCGTCCAGGACACGGTAAGAGCGCAGCCACGGGCCGATGGCGTGTTGTTTGGGCAGACCGCCGTCGAGGATGGCGACCTTGGGCTCTGAAGACAGCGGCTGTTCGGTCGGCAGGCTACATCCAACCATTACCTCGCCCGTTCGGTGAACGGGCCGCATGCCTCGCAGCTTGGGCACCGGGCGGATGACGCGCACGAAGACGAATTCGGCAAGCCGCTCGATGTGGTCGTGCTTGCCTTCGACGGGCACGAACCACAGGTTGCCAGCCGTGAAGCCCAGGTCGCTGTGAACCTTGACACTCACCTCCTTGGCGTACTTCACGAAGGCCTGCTGGACGAACAGACGGCTTTCCTCGGGTAGCAGGTGAATGCCGACCTCAAAGAAGCGATCCCTGGCGCTGCCGTAGTCGGCAATGCGCTCACGAGGCGTGAAGGCGGAAAACTGCTCGATGTGTGCCAGGTCCAACGCTTCGTCTGACTCGGGTTCGATCTGCCGAGTCCATTCATTGAGATGGCGAAATGCCTGGCGCTTGCCGGCGACGAACAGTTCTGTCGTCGTGCATTCCTGGGGCTCGCCCTTCTTGGTCCAGCCGCCAGGTGTCACCTTCACGGTTCGGCTACCGACCGATTCCAGGCCGACGGTGCGAAGCATCGCCGTTGGGAAGAACGACCGAGCGATGTAGCTGGGGTTCATCGTCAGCCGGGCGACCCCGAAGTCGCCAGGACAAGCGTGCGGGGGCAAGGCGTCCAGGGACGTCGCGGTCGCCGCGAATTGCGGTGTCAGTCGCTGTGCGGCCTGCGCGAAGGAGTAAACCTCCGCCTTGCCCGGCATGCGCTTCGGCCCTTTGATGTCATGCGTCAGCAGCTCGCCGCGCCCGATCAAGAAATTGGTTTGGCTCATGCGTCAGGCTTTCCCTTCGAGGTTTTCTTCGCTGCGACCGGTTGCTCGCTGGTGTACTTGCGGATGGTGTCTCTGCTCACGCCCGTGATGTCGGAGATCGTGTGCTGCGACAGGCGGGTCTGCTTGGCCAGCAGGATTGCCAGATCGATGCGGCCCTGGCGTTCCAGGACGAGTGCGCGCGATTTGACGAACTCCTCGATCAGGTCGGCGTCCGAGGCCGTGCCCAAGGCAACAGCGCGCCGAAAACGCTGGAGATCCCGCTCAATGTCGCTGAACGACTCGCCGTTGAATGCAAAGGTCAGTATGTCGATCCAGCGGCCGAACAATGCATAGTCCGGTCCGAGAAAGCGCTTGATGGCCTGTTTGACGGCGGGCATTTCCGGCGCCTTGAAGTTGATCACCAAGTCGAAGCGACGCCACAGCGCCGGGTCGATCAATTCCGCGTGATTGGTAGCCGCTAGCAATAAGCCGGTGGCAGGCCATTCATCGACTTCCTGCAGGATGACCGTGACCAGGCGCTTCAATTCGCCAATGTCGGTGTCGTCGCTGCGGCGTTTGGCGATGGCGTCGATTTCATCGAGCAGAAGCACGCAGGGGCTGCGTTTGGCGAAGTCGAGTGCGGCGCGCAGGTTGCTCCCGCTTCGCCCGAGCAGGCTGCTCATGACGGCGGTCAGGTCGAGCACATACAGCGGCACACCCAATTGAGACGCCAGCCAGCGCGCCGTCAACGTTTTTCCGACGCCGGGCGGGCCGACAAAGATGGCCGAACGCGTGGGGTTCAGCCCCATCGATGCCAGGCGCTTGGTCTGCCGGCGTTCTTGGATCAACTGGCTCAAGGTTTCTTCCAGGTCCAGAGACAGCAGTGGTTGCTCACGATCGGGCTCGTCCTTGAAGACCTTCAGCAGCGACAACCTCGATTCGTCATCGACTGGTAGTGGTTGCGCCGCGGACGCGGGCGGCGCGACCTTACGCATTGGAGCGCTTGCGCGGGGTGCCTTCGCGCGGAGGTACAGGTCCATCTGTTCAGCTAGTTCCGGATCCGTGTTGCGATACTTGCGCACGAGTCGGGCCACGAACAGCCGCACATCCTCCGTCTGCTCTGCAAGTGCAAGCCGGATCAGCTGGGCTAAATCTGACTGAACATCATTCATTTCGTCCAACATTTGCGTAAGTTGTTGATAATAAACAAAAAATAATAATTGAAAAGTGGAATAAAGGTATTTTCGCACGTTTTCAAGTTATGGATGCGAACGGCAAAGGTGCGGACCGTTTGGTGGGTCTGTCCCAAGCTAGGCCCGGCACTCGGACCTACAGCTGCTGCGGATAAAGTATCCATATGTCGCAAACAGAAGAGATCTCTCAGACCCGGAGACTGCCTTTCTTGAACTGGCCCACGGCGCTCAGTTTGTTTACCGCTCTCGTTGCGGCAGGCACGGTCACTCTTCACCTCATTGGCGACGTCAGTCATCGTCAATATCTGAAGCACTGGGGCATCGACGCGGGCCTGTTTACCAAAACGGCAGACTGGATCTTGATCAACGGGTACTACGGGGTGGTCGACCGATTCGTCGCCATCCTGACTGCTATGTTGGGCAACCTGCATTGGTTGGCCGTTGCCGCTGCCATCCTCGGCGTGTATGTCTTCATACTGCTGTCGCCTGCGAGTGGCGCGTCGGGCGAAGCTCCAGCATGGCTGTTGCGACAGCCTGAGTGGAGGCGACGCCTCATCCGGCAGATGCTGCTCACGGCAATGTTCGTGAGCGTGGTTCCTTGCGCGCTCTTCCTGCTGACAGCATTCATGGCGGTTCCTGCCGCTCTCGGAGAGATTGCTGGCAAGTCAGCGGCGGAGAACGAGGCTTCCGAATACCGGAAAGGCTGCCAGGCCTCAAGGATTTCCTGCGTTGAGCTGAAGCGCGAGGGTGAAGTCATCGCCACAGGCTTTGTGCTCGACAGTTCCCCGTCGCACATCGCGATCTTCGACGCTCAGGTTCAGCGCGGTCGCGTTCTCGCTCTGGACAACCTTGAAGTGATGTCGAAGCGCACGCCAACGCCGAAAGAGGGCGTTGCGCCCTGAATCCTTCTGCCATCGACGAGAGTTGCACATGCCAACAGCCAGAGAGACGTTCGACAGTTCCATCAAGGATGCGGTGGAACTACTCGATCACTTCAATGCCATCAACGTTCTTCCGCCACCGCCAAATGCCGAAGTTTTGAAGCGCGCAGGGCTCATCATGGCATGCACGGCATGGGAAACCTATGTGGAAGACCGTGTGCAGGAAGCCGTGCAGCAACGGCTGGGCGAAGGCAACGACAGCTTCCAGAATCGATTCGTGCTGCGGCATCTGCAGACGACGCTCAAGCAGTTCAACAATCCCAGCGCCGAGAAGACCTGCAAGTTGTTCTCCGACTTTCTGGGCGTCGACGTGGCGGTAGGCTGGCAGTGGAACAACTACGACAGCGCCCGCGCTCGCCTGGAGCTCGATGCATTGATCAAGAAGCGCGGGGAGGCGGTGCATCGCTCAAAAGCGCTCAGCGCCGGGGTACCTGCGGCCCACCTCATACGCAAGGACGAACTGGAGAAGGCCATCAGATTCCTGAAAAGCCTGGTGGAGGCCACGGAGAAGGCAACGCAGGCTTGACTTGGGTGCGCGTGCGCCATTCTGATAATCCAATATGCCCACTTACGCCAACACCCGCATGCCGCCCCCGCAGTCCTGGGACGAATTCGAAGCAATCGTATGCTCTGCCGCGAAGAATCGCTGGAAGAGCCCGGACTTCACTCTGCACGGAAGACAAGGCCAGCGGCAGGACGGTGTTGACGTCTATGGCAGAGATGAGAAGGGGCGCCTGGTCGGCGTGCAGTGCAAGAACACTTGGTCCGGTGTCTCCACGGCGACGGTCGAGGAGGAAGTGGACAAGGCGGAGTCTTTCAAGCCGCCTTTGGCACACCTGTACATTGCGACGACAGCCGACACGGACAAGAATCTCCAGGTATTTTTGCGTGAGCTGTCCGTGAAGCGCCTAGAGGCAGGAAAGTTCGAGGTCTCAATCCTCTTCTGGACCGACATTTGGCACGACCTTTCGCTTGATAACTCCAGGCTGTTTCAACACTATCCGCAGTTCAAGCCGGAAGCGGCAGTTGCGAAGGCTCCCACGCATGATTAGCGTCTGTATGAGGAGCTGAAGACAACGTTTGGGTTCGAGCCCGCAGTGCGGCTACTCCGTGATCACGACTTCGGCGGACCGTTTTCACGTAAGGCCATTCGGCCACTGTTCGATTTTTACGAGACGTGGGACCAGCCAGAAAAGGAGTTCATCGACAAGGAACTTCAGGCGGGCCTCGTGGTCCTGTATCAGGCGGCGCAGGAACTGTCTAACCATCTGACGGGGAAGACGGTACCTGTTGGAAATGGCGACCATGTCTGTGTGTTCCCCAATAACCTGCGCGCCATAGGTCCTCGGCCTGAATGGGTTCGTGAGGATGCTCGTGTGCTGAATGCACAGGCCCACTCATTCGTTCCGATCTACGAGAAGTTCATGCGCCTGTGCCGCGAGAAGTTGGTCAACTAGCTGTAGCGAGCGGGACATATGTCCGCGAAAGCGTTTGTGCCGAGTCAAGGCCCCCTCGTTTGCCTATGCCGTATGACTAACTCGTCTTATTAGATATGTGATCGCATGGCTCCCCCGAAGAGGCGCGTCCGCAAGCCAATTGGGCCCAACCATCGCTGGTTCGGTGATGCGCGTTGCAGGCTCTGTAGGCTACAGCACGCGGGATGCCTTGTGGCTACCCATCAGCATCGCAGTTGCACGCCGAGGTCGCCTCGCTAGCAATCTGCCAGATACTGAAGCACGTCTGCTTCTCCTGAAAGAATTCGCGTACTGAATCGCTGCTCCATACGCATGTTTCCGCTGAGCAGCAAGATGCGCAAAGGGTGTTCTGTGAACATCGCCTCGTGATAGGGAAGTCCGGCACAGGCGTGATGAATATCCAGGAGCCAGTGACTGTCGAGCTTTCGGCGTTTGTCCCATCGAATGGCGGCATGACACATGGCATGAATGAACAGCGTGGGTACGCGCATGGCCATGAAGTCTGGCCGCAGTCGCATGGCGTTGTAGAGACCTATTTGCATGGCTTCATGGAAACGGGAAATCTCTTGGTCTGTGGCGCCTGAATAGCCCTTCTCGCGAAGAGCGGCGGCGGCGAGCTCAAGGTCGAAAAGCTTCACGCACCCCGAGAATTCGGCAGCTACCGCCTGTTCAAAGCTGCGGATCTGGTCGGCGTACTCGACCATCTTTTCGTTGATGCGTTCGGCAGACGCATGCATCGAGTGCATCTCTCTGTCGTGGTCTTGCGCCGCAAAATCGGCCACGGTCTGATGCCACATGAGATCGATGAAAGACTTCTGCGCCATGAGATTGGTGGGCGCGTCGAAGGCGTGGGCATGCGGTACGCTTTCCCCCAGCACGAAGCCGGACTTGACCCACAGACGATCGCTCAGGCTGTCAACATCCGAAGCGGGGTTGTCCAGAAAAATCAGCAGCTCCAGCTGGACTCTCGTTCTTTCCGTGGCGATGGCCACGCCGCAGCTGAGCTCGTCCATCAATGCGGCTGTCGCCAAACGTGTTTCTTTGTCGCTCTGCTGCATCGCCTCCACGTAGGCTGCGTCGCTCAATGGACAGATCACAGCACCACGCGAGACGAGGATGCGCAATCTGTCGAGGATCTGGGTATGTGCAGCACTTCGAGCTCGCCCAAGCGCCGCATCCCTCAGCAAGACCCAGTACTTGGTGTCCAGATAGAGACGCCGTTTGCCGACGAGCTGGTCGGCGAGCTGTGTCTGCAGTAGGCGGAAATACTGTTGAGCGGACACGCTTGTCTGATTGCGATGCCGGTCCAGGTTCTCCAAGATTTGGTTATCAGTGAGCATTGATTTCCTTTGCAATCACTTTTATCGTAAGGGCGGAACACACGTACCTCGGCCGTTGCAACGACTTGGTGCTGCCGGGTTGTTAGCGGTGTGGAGACGACTGGTCGATGTAAAAGTGCTTTTGCCCAGGCATGCCGAGGCCGATTCGGCTCCCGTGCATCGCCCGACAGAGTCGGGCTGCGCTGTACGTGCTCCGCATCGAGCCGCCGAGGGCGTCTCGCCCCTCCGGCTCCCATCGCTGATGCCTCCGCGGCAATGCCGCTGCGCGCTGCGCTTGCCAATGCGGGTCGAGTGACGTGGTGAGGCTGGATTGCTGTTCCCTTCATCTTTGCACACCGTTCTCGCGGTCAAGGTCTGCGCGTGCTGCGCACGCTGGCGTCCTATCGGCCGTCCTCGAACCTGTGACAGCTGCGCTGCGGCGTGCCGGTTCCGGTCTCGGGCAATCCCGCCCGATCACTGGAGTTCGCCATGTCGCACGATCTGTTCTCTTCCCTCGATTCCTTCGTTGCCGTTTCTTCTGCAGCCTCTTCGCTGCTCGTTCGCGATGTGGCGGGCGAGTACCGGCCAGCCGAGGCCAACGAAGTGCTGCAGGCGGCTCAACGGGTGCTGGCGAGTAGGGTGCGCGGGACCGATGTGCTGACGTCGCCGGCGGTGGTGAAGGACTTCTTGCGGGCACGGATGGGGCATCTGCCGCATGAGATCTTCGCGGTGGTCCACCTGGATGCTCAACACCGGGTGCTCGATTACGTGGAGATGTTCCGGGGCACGGTGAGCCAGACATCGGTGTATCCGCGCGAGGTCGTCAAGGACGCGCTGAGTCGAAATTCCAGTGCTCTCCTGTTGGTGCACAACCATCCCAGTGGTTCGGCAGAGCCGTCGCGGGCGGACGAGCATCTGACGCAGACCTTGAAGTCGGTGGCGGCGCTGGTCGACGTGCGGGTGCTGGACCACCTGATCGTGGCGGGCGACTCGGTCCTGTCGATGGCCGAGAGGGGGCTCATGTAGGCAGCGAGGGCTTCGGCCCTCTTTGTTTTCTTCTTCGGCGTGCGCGCTGCGCGCGTGCCCTGACTCCTGAGGATCGGCCTAGCAGCCCATCCCCGCGCACTGCGTTTGGCGCCCCTCGAATGCGGCCGACCAGGCGGTGCCTGGTCGGCCAACAGCCCTCTATCTAGGCGTGCCCTCGGCACGCAGGGGCGCTCGCCGCGCGGCGTTGGTCTCTGCGCATCCCCTGGCCCTTGGGCGCTGATCGTCTTTCCCTTCCTTCATCGCTCGTCCTGCGACCGTAGCCCGCGATGCCTGGCCGTCAAGGCGCGCAGGGCCGTGTCCTCGCCTTCGGCTGCGGGCCGCACCACTCCCTGCGCTTCTTCCTTGACGGCCCGTCCCCGCAGTCCCGGTTCTTCGCGGGCGATGAACTCGGGAAAGACGGCGGCGAACAGGGATCGGCCCAGGTCTCTGCGCCGAACCAACGAAAGCCACAACGGGCTCCGAATCTGGGAATCCGGTGAGCTTTCAAAACCACAGGAGCGTGCCGATGCGAAGACCCAAGCCATGAACCAACGCCAGAGATTTCGTTTTCTTCCTTCCTTCTTTCAAAAGTCCCCGAGCGGGACAAGGAGTTTCACCATGAACACCGTTACCGTTACCGTTACCGATTCCGAAGTCCATGCCCTGCATGCCGTGGCTGCTGCTGCGGCTGTCGCCGCTGCTTCCAGCACAAGCACCAGCGCCGCAAGTGAGGCCATCACCGTCCCGGTGGTCACACCCTACGAACTGCACCTGATCGCGCTGTCAAAGCTGCGGCCGTCGAATCGCAACGTGCGCAAGAGCGGCGGCACCGCGATTCCCGAACTGGCCGCTTCCATCGTCCGGGTCGGACTGCTGCAGAACCTCACCGTGATCGCATCGCCCGATGGCGAGCACTTCGAGGTGGTCGCGGGCAAGCGGCGGCTGGCGGCCTTGAAGCTGCTGGCCAAGCGGCGCAAGCTCGGCAAAGACCACCCGGTGCCCTGCCTGCTGGTGCCGGACGCCTCGGCGCGCACGGTGAGCCTGACCGAGAACGTGCACCGCGAATCCATGTCGCCGGTGGATGAACTGTTCGCGTGGAAGGCGCTGGCGGCAGAAGGCCGCGCTATCGAGGACATTGCGGCGGACTTCGGCGTCACACCACTGGTGGTCAAGCGGCGGCTCAAGCTCGCCAACGTCTCGCCGCGCCTGCTGGCGGACTACCAGCAGGGAGCTGTCTCGCTGGAGCAGTTGATGGCGCTCGCCATCACAGACGACCATAAGGCCCAAGAGGCTGCGTTCTACGAGGCACCGCAGTGGCAGCGCAGCGCGGAATCGCTGCGCGATCACCTGACCTGCGAAGAGATCGACGCCAGCCGCGATGCGGTGGCGCGCTTCGTGGGGGTGGAGGCCTACGAGGCGGCGGGCGGCGGCATCCGGCGCGATCTGTTCTCCGACGAGCAGAACGGGGTGTTCCTCACCGATGCCGGGTTGCTGGATGCGCTGGCGCGGGACAAGCTCAGCGCCGTGGCCGAGTCGGTACGGGCCGAGGGCTGGGGTTGGGTGGAAGCCGCGCCGCGCGCCACAGCGGCGGAACTGCATGGGTTCCAGCGGGTGCGGCCCACGCGCCGGGAGCCGGGCAAGGCCGAGGCCAAGCGCATTGCCAAGCTGGAGGCCGAGCAGAGCCGCATTCAGGACAAGCTCGACGACGAGGACGCCGACCTGTCCGACGATGGCGTGCAGGCGCTGCACGAGGAGCTGGACCGGCTTGGCGATGAACTGGACGCCATCGAGCAGACCTTGATGGTGTACGCGCCGGGTGTGGTGCCGGTGGCCGGGGCCGTGGTGTCGGTCGATCACATGGGCGCGGTCGTGGTGCATCGTGGGCTGCTGCGCGAGGAACAGGCCAAGGCGTTGCGGGCGCGGGAGCGGCAGGAGGTCGGGGGGACGGCCAGCGAAGGCGCCAGCAACGGCGAAGATGCAGCAGATGCCGAACTTGCCAAGCCCGGCATTTCGGAGAAGCTGGCGAAGCGGCTGAGCGCTCACCGCACCGCCGCCCTGCAGGCCGAGGTGGCCCGGCATCCGCACGTGGCGCTGGCGGCTGTGGTGCATCAACTGGCGCACCGCATCATCCTCGAAGGCTACGGCGGCACGCCCATCAACATCACCGCATCCGCGCAGGACAGGCTGGCGCAGTACGCGCCGGACGTGGACGAGGCCCCGGCGGCGGTGGGTATGCGCGAGGTGCGGGAGGCCTGGGCGGCACGCTTGCCCAGCGACCCGCAAGCGCTGTTCCCCGAACTTCTGGCGATGCCGCAAAGCGAACTGCTGTCGCTGCTGGCCGTGTGCGTGGGCTACACCGTCTCGGCCATCGCCTCGCAGGAGAGCGAGGTTCCCGCTGCCGCGCTGGCGCAGGCCGTGGGCCTGGACATGCACGGCTGGTGGACGCCGACCGCTGCGGGTTACTTCGATCACGTGTCGAAAGCCAAGGCACTGGAGGCGGTGCAGGTTTTCGCGCCGGGTGAAGTTCACCGGCTGTCCAGGCTCAAGAAGGCGCAGATCGCCAGCGAGGCCGAACGGCTGGCGGCGGGATCGGGGTGGCTGCCGGTGATATTCAGGCAGCCGGAAGCGGTGGCCGTCGCGGAGCAGGCCGGGTCTGACGCTGATGCAGATGCGGAAGGCGTGGAGCTTGACGCGGACGAAGAAGCGCACGCCACGGCGTGAGTCGGTGCCCCGGCTTCGGCCGGGGCTTTCCGGTCTTGTCCCGCGCCTCGGCCTCCGGCCTCGGCGCGGCGCGCGCGGCAGGTGTGCCGCGCGCGTTTGAACTTCCGGATTCCAGCGGGCATTGCCCGTGCCTTCTGGCCAGGCGCTCCGCCGTGCGGTGCGCGGAGATGCGATGGACCTTGCTGCGCCCGGTTGTGCCTGGGGTTGCCGTCCTCGATGCTGGTGGGGCGCAGTCGCCGTGGCCGACGGTGGCTTGCCGACGGGCCGGATGCCATGCTGACTTCTCTGCCGCTGCTTTCTTTTGATCTGCTGTCGGGCCGATGCGGCGGGGCGTTCTGTTTTGTCCCTGGTCAGCCGGCTTGGGGTTCGGTGTGGCCGAACCCATGCCGGAAGGCGGTTGCCGCGTGGATGTTGCCTGTGCTCCTGGTCCTTTGCGAGGAGTCGGTCCGCTCCCACGGCCTTGTCTTTGAGCGTGAATCCTGGCGCGGGCACGGCGCACCTTCTCTTCGTTGTCACTGCGTTGCGGTGTGCCTCGGGCTTGTTCGCCTCAACCGGCCTGCCCGACAAATTTCCCCTGCGCTGCGCGCATTCCTCGCGAGACAAATTTCTCGGGCCTGCCGGTCCTTCACTGCGTTGCGGCCCTTCGCTGCGCTGCGGATGCGGCGCGCCCGGCACCTTGCCTGATCGGATCACCGCACAAGGCCGCGATGGGCGCGGACCTGGCACCACCTCGAAAGGAAATCATCATGAGCACCATCGGCAACTTCACCGTTTCGGGCAACGGCTTCACTGGCACGGTCCGCACCCTGACCTTGAACGTCAAGGTCCGCATCGTGCCCAGCGACAAGGGCAGCGAGCACGCCCCGGACTACCGCATCGTCGCGTCGGCGGGGCTGGAGATCGGCGCGGCCTGGAAGAAGGTCAGCAAGGCGGACCGGCCCTACCTGTCGGTGACGCTGGATGACCCGTCGTTCCCGGCGACCATCTACGCCCGCCTGGTCGAGGGCGAGGACGGCGCGCACAACCTGATCTGGACGCGCAGCAAGGGCGACTGATCGCCGCCCCGGCGCCCCGCTTCGGCGGGGCGCCTTGTTGCGTTCGGCACCGGCCTGGTGTCTCGCTCGGCGGTGGCGGGCGCTGCACGGGGCGTGCGGGATGAAGCGGCCGGAGTTTCCCGTGGCCGTCGTAAAGACGGTTTTGCTGCCTTGTGTTTTGACGGGTCGTCGTAAAGACGTACAGCCGATTTCACTCTTCGTCGGGTTTCAGAGAAAGCGGTTCTGCGGTTCAACGATTCCGTGCGTCTCCGGCGATGCCGGACCGCGCTCTTGTGCTGCGCATCGAGCCGCCAGGCGTCTCGACCCATCCGGGCGCCGATTGCTGACGCCTTCGCGCCTGCGGCGCTGCGCGCTTCGCTTGCGGAAAACCGTGGCAGGCCGAGGGTGTGTGTGGGGGGGGCTGGCTTGCTGGTGAGCCCATCGTGCCACGGCGGTCTCGCCGTCAAGGTCTGCGCGTGCCTTGCACGCTGGCGGCCACCTTGCAGGATGGCCGTCTGCGAACCCTGACTGCTGCGCTGCGCCGTGACCCGGAGGGCTCGGGCAATCCCGCCCGGCTTCCTTTCGGAGATCCATCATGCAACTCGCATCCCGTTTCGCTCATCATTCCCCGTCGCTGCGCAGCAGCTCACCGCTGACCGACGACCAGATCCGCGCGGTGGCGCCGTCCATCTTCGCCGTGGACAAGCACGCGAGCCGGTCCGACCGCTACACGTACATCCCGACCGGTGAGGTGCTGACCGCGCTGCGCAGGGAAGGCTTCGAGCCGTTCATGGTCTGCCAGACGCGCGTGCGGCAGGACGACCGGCGCGACTTCACCAAGCACATGGTGCGGCTGCGCCATGCGCGGCACATCGGCGATGCCGAGGCCAATGAGATCGTGCTGCTCAACTCGCACGACGGCACCAGCAGTTATCAGCTGATCGCGGGCTTGCTGCGTTACGCATGCAGCAACGGACTGGTGTTCGGCGACACGTTCTCGGACGTGCGCGTGCACCACAAGGGGCAGATCGTGGACCGCGTGATCGAAGGCGCCTACGAGGTGCTCGGCGGTTTCGAGTTGGTGCGCGAACGCCGTGACGGTATGCGTGCGATCACGCTGGATGCACAGGAACAGGCGATTTTCGCGCGGGCGGCGCTGGCGCTGAAGTACGAGCCCGATCCGGTGCGGCCGGCGCCGATCACGGAGGCGCAGGTGCTGGAAGCCCGGCGCAGCGCCGATGTGCGTTCCGACCTGTGGTCCACGTTCAACCGGACTCAGGAGAACCTGCTGCAGGGAGGCATTCCGGGACGCAGCGCGACCGGGCGCCGGATGCGCACGCGGGCGGTGCAGGGCATCGACCAGAACGTGAAGCTCAACCGGGCGCTGTGGATGCTGGCCGAGGAGATGCGTCGGCTCAAGGGCTGATCATTGATGCGGTGCGCTCGCACCGCTTGACGTCTCATCGGGAGGAGTGCGCTGCTTCAGTGCTCCTTCCTCGACGAGTCGCTCATAGCTTTCCCGCAGCATTTCACGGAACCGGGCATGCTCTTCCTTGCAGGTGCCCTCCATTTCCTTGAAGCCGATATCGATGGTGGATTCAGGGTGTTGAATCAATCGAATGGTGTCGCGCCCGAACCAACGCGAGTTCCATTTCGGTGTGACTTCAAGGACCAGGCCATCATGATGTAGCTTGAACTCCGCGTAGACCTTCGTGTGCCCCTGCACAAACTCGTAAATTTGAATATCTGCGCTGTTTCCGAAATGAGAAATGGTGCCCCGTACAAGTTTGAAGTCCTTTGGAGGGAAGATTCCGCACAGCCTCTTTTCCGACATACCACCGTCAATGGTGTTGCCTGATGCCTGCAAGGCCAGTGTCATCGATGAGTCGTGGGAAAGATTCATCTCCTCTAGGTTCACGATGCCTTCGAAGAAGTTGCTGAAGTAGCCGTGCCAAAGCTCCGTCTTGTAGTGCCAGGCGACGATGCGATCCGCATAGCGCTTGAACGTCTCCTCGTCGCTGGCATGAACCTTCAGCAGTGTCAGGAGGCCGGTGACCAACGCAACCAAGGTGACCAGCACGCCGACGAAGAGCTTTGTTTTGGTCAAAGCGCCTTCTGACAGACCGAAGCGCCACCATTTCTTGTTCTTGGGCGTCGCGCGAAGGGAACTGGGCTTTCGCAGTTTCTTCTGTGGGATACGCAGGCTGCTCTTGCGATTGCTGTGCATCTGTATCGCAGTCAATCGCCGGGTAGCCGGGCCTCGGTTTCAAGAATGAGTTCCCCCGCACTACGCCCCAGCGCCCGTGCGATTTTCAGGATCACCGCCAACGTGGGCATGTGCTCGCCGCGCTCGATCTTTCCCATGTGCGAGCGTTCGATGCCGGCCAGATGCGCGAGGGTTTCCTGGGCGATGCCTTCCTCCGTGCGGATCGCGCGCACGGCTGCGCCAAAGGCCAGGGCCGGCGCGGCCTCGAAGGTCGTTGCGCCGACGGGTCTTCCACGCTGGACTCCTCGCTTTGCTTGCATCGCAGCAAGCGTCGCGATGGATGCCTATTAAAACCACGTTAAAGATAACTATTTTTCACCAGCGCACGAGGGACAGGCCTAGAATTCCTGCTCATGCAAAGGCAGGCACAGCGCTCACCCATGCCCACGATATGCCCGGCCCGAAGGCCGGCCCTCTTTGACTCCTGGAGCTTCCATGGCCTTTCTGACCGATGAGCAGCGCCGCGTGATGCTGGCCAACGGTGCTGCCAGGGCGCGCGGCGAAGACAGCGATCCGTATCCGGTGGTTAAGCTCTACACGCCGGATGCCGGCGCTGCCTGGGTGCTCACGGCCCTGGCCGCCGATGGCGACCTGGCCTACGGGCTTATCGACGCGGGCACCGGGTTCCCTGAGCTGGGCGAGGTGAGCCTGACCATGCTGGCCGGCATCAAGGGTCCGAAGGGCCTGCCCGTGGCGGTGGAGCCGCAGTACCGCCCACGCAAGACCTTGTCCGCCTACGTGGCGGACGCGCAGCGCGACGGCATGATCACGGACTGAGAGCCACTGGTTTCCGGCGGATACGCTCGGATGCCGAAGTTACCGCGCAGGAGCACCGCGCTGCGCTGCGCCGACGGGAAAGCGGCCAACGCCGGCCCGATCCATGGCAGCTTGCCCTCTTTAACCGAAGGAGCTTGCCGCCATGACGATGCACAGCGATACCATCCCCTCGCCCTGGGCCGCCCCGGCAGCCTACCTCTATGCGCTGGACCTGGATGGGCCGGCGCTGGCCTGGGAATACCTGCGCCGGCACCCCGGCTACCGCGCGGCCTGGCTCGGCGCGCCCCGCAAGCGGCGCGCTGCCATCGCATCACGCTGGGGCTTGCGATGTCGATCTTGATCCGCGCCTGGATGCGCGCGAGGCGCATCCGGTCTGGATCGGCGCCGAAGACCGGTTGCCGCACCTGCGCCTCGCGCAGGTGCGCGGCAGCGTGGGCGATGGCCCGGTCTTCAGCCTGTGGCGCATCCGTGGGCGCAAGCACCTGCTGCATGCGGGAGCCGATCTGATCCTCTGCGCATTGGACGGCCGGCAACGGTTGCGAGCCAGTGTGTCTCCGGCCTTGGCCGAGGGCGCGGCCTGCCGGCTTTCCATGCCGCCCGGCGGCGACGCCGGGGCGGCCTCCGCCGCGCTGCAGGGCTTGCACGGCGAACACCACGCACCTGCCTTTCGCCATGTGTCGCGCCTGGACCTGCTGCACATGCGCGGCCTGCAGGCACTCGATGCCTTGCAGGCCGGCTGCGGCCATCGGGAGATCGCGGAAACGGTCTTCGGCGCCGATGCCGCTGCCGGCCGCTGGCACGCCGACAGCGACCTGCGCGCCCAGGTGCGCCACATCCTCTCCCGTGCGAAGGCCTTGATGGCGGGCGGCTACCTCCGGCTCGCTGGCGTGCGCCCCGGTTAGCGCCTGCCCACGGAGACGAGATTCGCCACCGAATCTCCCTTCGCAGCCCACCCCCCTTTGCCCAGACTGCCTCCATCGGGCCGCGAATCGTTTGCGGCCCATCCACCGAGATGGAGGCCTTCATGGCAGCAGGACATTCGATCCCCTCGCGCGGCGCGGCAGCGGCTGCGTCGCAGCCCGCCCTGGCAGCGCCGGCTGCAGCCACAAAACCTGAATTCCTGACCACCGACGAGGCGGCCGCGCTGCTGCGCCTGTCGCCGCGCACGCTGGAGAAGCACCGCGTGCTGGGCGGCGGGCCGCGCTTTCGGAAGTTCGGCGCGCGCGTGGTCTACGCCATGGCGGATCTGCGCACCTGGGCCGACAGCCACACCTACGGTATGACCTCGGACCCGGGCTACGTGATGCGGGATTCGGTGCGCTGAGCGGAAATCGAAGGTGTCCGCCATGTCCCGGCGCTCCAGCGAACGCGAACAGCTCGCGCTGTTCCGCGCGCTGCCGGGCGACGACATGGCCCTGCGCGATGCACAGGACCTGATGGCCTATCCCTTCTTCAGCCTGGCCAAGTCCCGGCGCACCGTGCCCATCCGCTTCGATGCCGGCGCCGTCTCGCTCACTGTCGAAGGCGTGCCCGAGCACGGCATCGCCACCATCTGGGACGCCGACGTGCTGATTTGGGCCGCCAGCCAGATCGTGCAGGCGCGCGACGAGGGCCGGCCGACCTCGCGCCTCATGGCCGCCACGCCCTACGAGATCCTGCGCTTCGCCCAGCGCGCCACGGGCCGGACCGAATACCTTGGGCTGCGCGCCTCGCTGGACCGGCTGCAGTCCACCACCGTGCTCACCTCGATCCGCCAGGCCGGCAAGCGCATGCACCGCTTCTCGTGGATCAACGAATGGCAGGAGCACGTGCGGCCCGATGGCCGCTCGGACGGCATCGAGCTGATCCTGCCGGACTGGTTCTATTCCGGCGTGATGGACGACGCCCTGGTGCTCACGCTCGACCCCGCGTACTTCCGCCTCACCGGGGGCATCGAGCGCTGGCTGTACCGCCTCGTGCGCAAGCACGGCGGGCGCCAGCGCAACGGGTGGCGCTTCGACATGCGCTACCTGCACCTGAAGTCCGGCAGCCTGCAGCGCTACCGCGACTTCGCACTGCACCTGCGCGGCCTGGTGCTGCGCCAGGCCTTGCCGGGCTACCGGCTCGCCATCGAGTGGGCCGGCCGCACCGAGTGGCTGGCCTTCCGGCCCGATCCCGGCGCACCCGACCGGGGCGACTTGTCCACAGCGCCTGTTGAAGAAGCTGTGGATAGCGCGGGGACGGGCTCGGGAGATCACCGGCGCGGGAGTCGGGAAATCGCCGGCGCCGCCATCGAGAGATCACCGGCGCAAAACCTTCTGCAAGCCGCGCCCGGCAACGGTTTGGGCCTTCCTTAACTTTTATCCATAACAAGGACTAACTCTATGAATAAAAGATCGGGCACGAACTTCACTGCCGAAAAAACAGGCAGCGGGTTGTCCACGGGCGCAGAAAACCGCTTTCCAGAAACATCGGCCAATGGGGTTGGCAACGTCATCGCGCTGCTGAACCAAAAAGGCGGCGCAGGCAAGACCACGCTGTCCACGCACTTGGCCGGTGAGTTCGCCAGGCAGGGAAGGCGCGTGACGCTGATCGACGCCGATCCCCAGGGCTCGGCCCTGGACTGGGCGCAGCGGCGCCTGCAGAACGCCCAGGGGCGGCTCTATGGGGTCTTCGGGCTGGCGCGGGACACCCTGCACCGGGAAGTGCCCGAGATCGCCCTGCAGGCCGACTACGTGGTCATCGACGGGCCGCCCAGGGTCGCGGCGCTTGCGCGCTCCGCGCTGCTGGCCGCCGACCTGGTGCTGATCCCCGTGCAGCCTAGCGCCTACGACGTGTGGGCGACGCAAGAGATGGTGAGCCTTATCAACGAGGCAAGGGTGTTCCGGCCTGCGCTGCGCGCGGCCTTCGTGATCAACCGGCGCGTGGCCGGTACCGTGATCGGACGCGAGGCGCGTGCCGCGCTCGCCGATCAGCCGTTTCCGACGCTGCACGCAGACGTCGCGCAGCGCATCGCGTTCGCCGACTGCGTGGCGGCGGGCAAGCTGGTGTGGGAGGTGTCGCCGAAGGGCGCGGCCGCGCGCGAGATCGCGACGCTCGCGCAGGCCGTGCAGAACGTGCTCGGCGATGCACTGGAGGAGAGCAGGGAGGTGCCGCGATGACAGGCGCCGCCGATTCCCCGAAGCAACGCCGCGCGCCGATCGGGCGTCGGCCTGCCGCCGATCCGGCCACGGCCTGGGTGCACCGCGAAGACGCCGCCGCTGCGCAGGCGAAGGCGGCGGTCTTCACCGCCCGGCTCACCATCGACGTGACGCCCGCGCTGCGCGGGCGGATCAAGGTGATCGCGTTCCAGCGCGGCGTCACTGCGGCCGACATGCTGCGCGAACTGCTGGAGCGTGAATATCCGGAGGCACGGCCATGATGCCGGCGCCGGGCATTCAGGCATGGGCGAGGGCGGCGCTGCCGCCGCGCCCCACCCCGATGCGCGTGTCGCTCGCTTTCGTCGAGCACCGCGTGAACGTCTACCTGCGCTTCGGCCAGCCAGCGCGCAAGATCGTGCTGGACCGCTGGCGGCGCGCCGCGCTGTTCGCGCCGGGCGCGGTCTGCTGTCGCATCAAGTGGCTGGGCAACGACTACGGCACGGCACTGTGGCAGCTCATGGTGCTGCAGGCGCCCATGCCGTTCGATGACGCCCAGCGCGTGGCCGGCGTGTTGCCCGGCGCGCGCATTCTGCTGCGCGCCGATGGTGAACCGGCCGTCAAGGCTGTGCTCGCAGCCATCGACGCCATCGAGGCCTCTGTCATCGACCCCTGCGCAACCGCGCCAGCCTACTGGCGCACGGTAGGCAACCGGCTGGCCGCACGCCAGTCGTTGCCGGCGTACACGGCAGAGCGCCATGCGGCGCATATCGCGCGCGGGGCGCTGCGATGACGCCGCGCATGTCTCGGGCGGCGCTGCTGGCCGTGGCCGGCGTCGGTCTCGCGGCGCTGTGCGCGCCGGCCCTGGTGCAACCTTCCGCGCGCATCGTCTACAACCCCAGCGCCAGCGTGGCGCGCGGCTGGTACCGGATCGCGCCGGTGGCCAGCCCCGATTCGTTGCACGTCGGCAGCATCGTGCTGGTCCGGCTTCCCGCCGGCGTGGCCGCGTTCGCGGCGCAGCGCGGCTACCTGCCTGCGGGCGTGCCCATCCTCAAACGCGTGGGCGCCGTGGCGCCGCAGCCTGTGTGTGTTCAGGGGCGCACCGTGCAGGTCGATGGCGCCGCCGTGGCAACCGTGCTCGCGCACGATGGCGCGCATCGGCCGCTGCAGCCGTGGGCACCATGCCGCGCACTGGCCGAGGGCGAATTGTTCCTGCTCAGCGACACGCATCCGGCCTCGTTCGACAGCCGCTACTTCGGGCCTGTCGATGCGTCCGCCGTACTCGGCGTTGCGCGGCCACTGTGGACATGGGGTGCACCATGAGCCTGTCGCCAGCCATGCACCGGCCGTGCGCCGATGCTGCATCCATCCGTGCGTCAGCCTTGCCGCCGAACTGCAGGCGAAGCCGCGCTTCGCCTGCACTCCAACGTGCAGGGATCCCGGCGCCAGCGTGCAGCGGACGCTGCACCCGCGCGGCCTTACGGGCTGCGCTGCGTGCCCCGTGCGCGGCTGGCGGCTCGCCGGAGCCGGGAGCGGATGCGGGGGCGCAGGCAGAGGGCAAGAGAAAAGGACCGGCACGTCTTCGCCCGCCTGCCCAGTCTGCACGTGGGTTGGGCACGGCACCGCGCCTGCGGCCGCGTGTGCCGTGCGGGAGCCGTTTCGCCACCGCTGCGGGCCCCCTGCGCGTGCCGTTGCCGATGCACTGCGCCCTGATGCGCTGGAGGTTCCACCATGACATCCGCTGACGAAGACCGCTTCCGCTTGCGCCCGAGCCCGCCCAAGGCGCGCTCCGGGGCAAGGCCCAAGGGCTTCGTGTCGCAGGTGCTCAAGGCCGTCTCCCAGACTGGCGCCAAGGCCTCGGGCGCACGCGGCGTGCGCCCGGCATCGACCTTCGGCCGGGGCCGCGTGGTCGCCGGCAAGGCGGGCCGCGGCCTGGGCGCGAACGCCCGGCGCGTGGTCATCAAATCCCGCTTCGTGGTGCTCAGGCGCGCCGGTGCCACGGCTGTCTCGGCGCACCTGCGCTACATTGAGCGCGAAGGCGTCACCCGGGACGGCCAGAAGGGCCAGGCCTATGGTGCCGACACCGACGCGGCGGACCTCAAGGGCTTCGAGGAACGCGGCCGGGGCGACCGCCACCAGTTCCGCTTCATCGTCTCGCCCGAGGACGCCGTGGACCTGGAAGACCTCAAGGGCTTCACCCGCCAGCTCATGCGACGCATGGAGACCGACCTTGAGACCCCGCTGGACTGGGTGGCCGTGGACCACTGGGACACGGACAACCCACACACCCACGTCGTGCTGCGCGGCTGGGTGGGCAGCGAGCGCAAAGGGCGTGATCTGGTGATCGCGCCCGACTACATGGCGCATGGCATGCGGCTGCGCGCCAGCGAGATCGCCACCGAATGGCTGGGCCCGCGCACCGAGGCGGAGATGCGCCGGGGCCTGCAGCGCGAGGTGGACCAGCAGCGCCTCACCAGCCTGGACCGGCAACTGCTGCGGCAGGCTACGACCAACATCGTGGACCTGGCCGATGCCCCGGGCACAACCCAGGGAACGCAGCGCCAGACCCTGCTGCGCGCGCGGCTGCAGCGCCTCGAAGCCATGGCGCTGGCCGGGCGTATTGACACCAACCGCTGGCAGCTCGCGCCCGGCATGGAACCGGCCCTGGCCGCCATGGGCGAGCGCAGCGACATCCTGCGCACTATGCACCGCGCCATGAAGGGCGAGCAGCGGGAGCTGGTGACCGACCCGCCAGCGCATGCCCCCGTCCTCGGGCGCATCGCGGCCAAGGGCCTGGACGATGAACTGCATGACCGCCCCTATTTGGTGGTCGATGGCATCGACGGCCGGGCGCACTACCTGAAGCTGCCGACTGGTGCCGACCTGGCCGGGCTGCCCGTCGGCGGCATCGTGGAAGCGAAGCCGCCAGCGCAGGAACGTGCCGTGGATCGCAATATCTTGGCGGCGGCCAGGGACGGCATCTACACCACGGCCAGCCACCAGACCCAGCTCACACAGGCTGGCGACCGCGACCCGCAGGCCACGGCCGAGGTTCACGTGCGCCGGCTCGAAGCGCTGCGTCGCAGCGGCGTCGTGGAGCGTGTGGCCGATGGCGTCTGGGCCGTGCCGCCGGATCTGCTGCAGAAAGCCCGGCTGCACGATGCGCAGAAGAACGCAGGACACGCCATCAAACTGCGCTCGCATCTGTCCATCGAACAGCAGATCAAGGCGATGGGCGCGACTTGGCTGGACCGCGGCTTGGTGGTGGATGGCGCCAAAGGTCCACAGCCAGCCGGCCAGGGCTTCGGCGCGCAGGTGCGCGAGGCCATGTCGCAGCGCGTGGATTTCCTGGCCGGGCAGGGGCTGGCCGAGCGCCGAGGCCAGCACGTCATCTTTACTCGCAACCTGCTGGGAACTTTGCGCGACCGCGAAATGGCCTCAGTGGGCAAAGATCTGCAAGAAAAGACCGGCAAGACTTGGCGCCCGGTGCAGGACGGCCAGCCTGTCAGTGGAGTCTACCGTCAGTCCATCCAGTTGGCCAGCGGGCGCTTTGCGATGATCGACGACGGCATGGGCTTCCAGTTGGTGCCGTGGCAGCCTGTGATCGAGCAACGGCTAGGGGAGCGTCTGTCGGCCGTGGCGCGAGGATCTTCGGTCACTTGGGCGCTAGGACGTCAGCGCGGGCCATCGATTGGGTAAACGCGTTTCAACGCTTTTGAAAGGTAAGCGGCCAGTCATCTCACGTTGACAGGGATAACCGAATTTGTCACCAGCAGAAGCGAGAGGTCAGACTGCCGGCTTCCAACGGTGCGGCAGCAATTCGTCGATGCGGTGGTTCGGGTGTTCCAGCAGGCGCTCGAGCACATCGCGTAAGTAGGCCCTGGGCTCATGCCCGTACAGCCGCGCCGACTGCACTAGACTCATGACCATCGCCGCGCGCTGACCGGCCAGCTCGCTGCCGGCGAACAGCAAAACTTTTCTTCCCATTGCCCATGAGCGCATCAGCTGATCTACACCACCAGTGCCATCGAGAGCCTGCATGGCAAGCTGCGCAAGATCACCAAGACCCGAGGGCACTTCCCCAGCGATAACGCGGCCCAAGCTGAGCTGGCTTGCCTTGCGCAACATCATGTTCGAGCGCGGGAGCAGCATTCGGGAGTGGCGAGAGGTAGTGAACCAGTTCGTGATCGTCTACGGCGATAGATTCACGAGAGGCGCTGCGTAAGAGTGCAGCATCGACTTGCCCACCGCATTGGTCGTCCGTCGCAAGCGGCGTCGGCCGCGGTTGACAAGTCTATGAATGCCTCGCACACAGAATTTTTGACGACCCCACCGCACCCCCCTCGGTCGCCGCCGTACGATTGCCCGTCAGCGGAACTGGTTGAAGTCTGGTTTCCGCTTATCGAGGAACGCGTTCGCACCTTCCAAGGGTTCGCCCGTTTCGAAGTAGTTTGGAGCTACCTCCGCGACCAGGTCTGTCATGTCGCGGCCCATGATTGGCGCCATGTGGTGATACAGCGAATGCTTCACGACGCGCAGGCAGGTGGGGCTCAGTGAGAGCAGTTCGTCTGCGTACTTGCGAACTTCCTCATCCAACTTGTCCATCGGAACAACTGAATTGGCAAGGCCCCAGTCCAGGGCCTGCTTGGCCGTGTACCGCCGGCACAGCATCCACAGCTCACGCGCCCGCTTGTGCCCGATCACATTGGCGGCATGGGCGACGATGTAGCCACCGGCGGGAGAGCCCACGCGGGGGCCGTTCTGGCCAAAGATGGCATGTTCAGCAGCGATGGTGAAGTCGCAGAAATACGCCATGTGGTGGCCGCCGCCGATGGCATAGCCATTGACGCGTGCGATGACGGGCTTGGGGCATTCGACGATCTGGCGGTCGAACGGGAAGTCCATGCCCTTCAGGTTGCTCTTGCCTTCCGAGCCCTTCTCCCAGCTCACATCCCCGCCGACGCAAAACGCACGTTCACCCGCGCCTGTCAGCACGATTACGCCGACCTTGGGGTCGGCCGCCGCCTTGGCCAGCAGGCGCTCCATTTCAGCCAGGTTGTCACCTGTGAAGGCGTTGAGTTGCTTTGGCCGGTTGATGGTGATCGTTCCGACGTAATCCTTGATTTCCAGATAGACCTCTTCTGTCGACATGCTTGACTCCTGCGTTGGTGTTAATAAATCGTAAGTCTAACGCTTGTTAGATTATTTGTCAAGAAATCTGCTCGAAGCAGCTTTTCCACTTCTTGTTTAGGTAAAACCCCGCAAGTGACGCCGTTTGACACCGGCTTGCATCAAGCTGTACACTGCCAAACGTTTGTTCGAATATCGATTCTAAGGACTTCAAATGGAACTGGATATCAAAGGTAAATCCGTGTTGATCACGGGCGGCGGCTCCAATATCGGACGCGGCATCGTGCTGGCTTTCGCCAAAGAGGGCGCGCACATCACCATCGCTGACATCGATGCGGAGCAGGCACAGAAGACGGCCGATTTCGCGGCAACCCTCGGAGCGGCATCCGTGACGGTCGTGCCAACGGACGTCACCAATCTCGAGCAGGTGCAGGCCGTTTTCAAATCCGCGGTCGACAAGCACGGCGCGATCGATGTGCTGGTGAACAATGTGGGTTGGGACAAGCCCTACCTCTTCACCCAGACCACGCCTGAGTTCTGGCGCAAGGTGATCGACATCAACTTCGTCGGGGTGCTCAACTGCACCAAGACCGCACTGGACTACATGGTACCGCGCAAGGCCGGCGCCATCGTGTCGATCAGCTCGGACGCCAGCCGTCTGGGCGAGCCGCGCGAGGCTGTGTACGGTGGCGTCAAGGCTGCGGTCAACAACTTCATGAAGACCATCGCCCGCGAAAACGGCCGCTTCGGCATCCGCTGCAATGTGGTCTGCCCCGGCGTGACCATTCCCGACTCGAGTGAAGAAGTCGGCGGCACCAGCATGTGGACGGACGTCGCCAACATCTTCACGCCAGACCAGATGGAGAAGATCGCCGGCTCGCTGCCGCTCAAGAAAATGGGCCGTCCCCAGGACATCGCCAACGCCGTGCTGTTCCTGGCATCAAGCCAGGCGTCGGGTCACGTGACGGGGCAGATCCTGTCGGTCTCCGGCGGCTACACGATGGTGGGCTAAGCCCCATGAGCGCCCCCGCCACGCCACGGGCCCTCGGCCATCTCCGCGTGCTGGACTTGAGCCGCGTTCTTGCCGGCCCATGGGCCACGCAGAACCTGGCGGACATGGGGGCCGAAGTCATCAAGATCGAACGCCCGCAGACCGGCGACGACACGCGCAGCTGGGGGCCGCCTTACCTGGTGGATGGCCAGGGCGAGGCGACCACGGACGCGGCCTACTTCGCCAGCGCCAACCGCGGCAAGAAGTCGGTGACGCTCGACATCTCGAAGAAAGAGGGACAGGACCTCGTGCGCAAGATGGCCGCCAGCTGCGATGTCTTCGTCGAGAACTACAAGGTGGGCACCATGGCCCGCTACGGGCTGGACTACGAGACGCTCAAGGCGATTAATCCCCGGCTGATCTACTGCTCGGTGACGGGCTTCGGCCAGAGCGGCCCCTACGCGCCTTTGCCGGGCTACGATTTCGTATTCCAGGGCATGGGCGGTCTGATGAGCATCACCGGCTTTCCCGAGACACCGGAAGGCCAAGGCGGCCCGGTCAAGGTAGGCGTGGCGCTGGCTGACATCCTGGCTGGCATGTATGCCACTGTGGCCATTCTGGGCGCCCTTGAGCATCGCCATACCAGCGGCCAAGGGCAGTACATCGACCTGGCGCTGCTGGACTGCATCGTGGCCGCGACGTCCTACCAGGCGATGAACTACCTGGTGTCGGGCAAGCCGCCCTCGCTGCTGGGCAATGCCCATCCCAACATGGTCCCCTATCAGGTCTTCGACTGCAAGGACGGAAAGCTGATCCTGGCCATTGGCAACGACAGCCAGTACGCGAGCTTCTGCCACGTGGTCGGCCGGCCGGAACTGGCCAGCGACGCGCGCTTTGCCAAAGTGCCAGGGCGGGTGACGAACCGCGAAATTCTCGTGCCCATCATCGCGCAGTTGCTGCGCGAGAAGACGATGAGCGAGTGGATGACGCTGCTGCAGGGCGCCAACGTGCCCTGCGGGCCGATCTACCGGATGGACCAGGTGTTCGAGGACCCGCAGGTGCAGCACCGGCAGATCCGGAGCGTCTTGCCGCATGCCGCAGGCGCGCAGGTGCCGCATGTTGCCAGCCCGCTGAGAATGTCCGAGACCCCGATGGGACAGGGCGTGTCGGCGCCGCTTCTTGGCCAGCACACACAGGCCGTCTTGAACGAACTGGCCGGCGTAACGCCCGAACAGCTGGCCAGCTTGCGTGACAAGGCGGTGGTCTGATGACAGCGATCATCGACATTGAAGATCAGGGCGCCATCCGTGTGATCGCGCTCAACCGCCCCGCGCGCATGAACGCATTCGACAGTGACCAGGCCATCGGCCTGCGCGACGCGATGCGCACCGCCCTCGCAGACGAACGGGTCCGCGCGCTGGTGATGACGGGCCGGGGCGCCAACTTCTGCACGGGCGCCGACCTCAAGCGCGACCGCGAAGCCGAAGCGCGCGGCGGCTTAGACCTGGTGGAGATCCTGCAGGAAGTTTTTTTGCTGCTGCGTTTTGGCGGCAAGCCCAGCGTGGCAGCCGTGAGCGGCCACGCCATCGGCGCCGGCGTCTCGATCGCGCTGGCTTGCGACTTCATCGTGGCTGACACCACGGCGCAGTTCACCACCGCATTCACCGCCGTGGGCCTGGCGCCTGACCTGGGCCTGGGCGTGACACTGCCCGAGCGCGTGGGCATCAGCGCCGCGCGCGAAATGCTGCTGATGGGCGCGCGCAAGAATGCCGCCGAATCACTGGCCCTGCACCTCATCGATGAAGTCTGCGAAGCGGGCCAGGCCCTGACGCTTGCTCTGGCGCGGGCCGAACGCCTGACGGCGCGGGCGCCTTTGGCCATGGCGGCCACGCGCGCCATGCTGGCGGGCAGCCGGCCCGATGTGGAGGCCGCGCTGCAGCGCGAAGTGAGCGTGCAGAAACAGCTTCGGGTCAGCGATGACGCGAAAGAGGCCGCCGAGGCCTTCGCACAAAAGCGTCCCCCAGTATTCAAAGGCCGCTGACCGATTTCATCCCCTTACCCCAGCCAGAAAAAAGATGAACGAATCCAAAGCCTATCCCCGACCGTTGGAAGGCCTGCGCCTGCCGATCATCGCCGCGCCCATGTTCACGGTGAGCTACCCGCGCCTGGTGGCAGCGCAATGCAAGGCCGGCATCGTCGGCTCCTTCCCGGCCCTGAATGCCCGGCCAGCTGAAGTGCTAGGCGAGTGGCTGCGAGACCTCAACGCCGAACTGGCTGAAGCCGCTGCGGCCGGCCCCGTCATTGCGCCCGCAGCCTATGCAGTGAACCTGATCGTGAACGAGTCGAATCCCCGCCTCGCGCAGGACATCCGCCATTGCATGGACCACAAGGTTCCCGTCTACATCACCAGCCTGCGTACACCGCCCGCCGAGCTGGTTGCCGAGGCGCATTCGTATGGCGCCGTGGTGCTGCATGACGTGGTCAGCGTGCGCCATGCCGAGAAGGCGCTGGAGGCCGGCGTTGACGGCCTGATCCTGGTTGCAGCAGGCGCGGGCGGCCATGCCGGTGCGCTATCACCCTTTGCGCTGCTCAATGAAGTGCGGCGAATCTTCAAGGGCCCTGTGGCCCTGTCAGGCGCGATCAGTACCGGCGCCGACGTGCTGGCCGCGCAGGCCATGGGCGCCGACTTTGCCTACATCGGCACGCGCTTCATTGCTACCGAAGAATCCGAAGCCGTACAAGCCTACAAGGACGGCTTGCTGACGGCGGCGGCCAAGGACGTGATCTACACCGACTACTTCACAGGCGTGCATGGCAACTACCTGCGCCAGAGCATCGAGGCCGCCGGCATCGACCCGGCAGGGCTGCGCAAGGCGGAAGGCGCCACGGGTTATTTCGGCCCGGCCTCGCACAAGGAGCGGCCCAAGAACTGGAAGGACATCTGGGCTGTCGGGCAGGGCGTGGGCTCCATCGATGGCATCCCCAGCGTGGCCGCGCTGGTGGACCGATTGGCGCAGGAGTATGGCGACGCGGCCCGGCGTATCGCTGCCCTCACGGCGGCCGTTCGCAGCTGAACGGCGCACTGAATTTTTATTCACCCAACAACAGACAGAAAGAGACATCATGGACCTCAAAGGACAAAACATCATCGTCACTGGCGCTGCGCGCGGCGTCGGCCGGGGCTTGACTGAAACGGTGCTGCGTCACGGCGGCATGGTCACGGCGGTCGACATGGACGGCGCCGAGCTGGAGGTCATGGCCAGGGCACAGGACCCGGCCCGCATCCTCACCCTGGCCGGCAGCGTGACAGACCCGGAGTTCGCAAGCAAGGTGGTTGCCGACTCGGTCGCTAAATTTGGCGCGGTCCATGGCCTGGTGAACAATGCCGGCATCGTGCGCGCGGCCATGCTCGACAAGATGACGCTTGACGAGTGGAACCAGGTCATTGGCGTGCACCTGACCGGCTCTTTCCTTTTCCTGCAGGCCGTGGCCAGACACATGATGGCGCGCTTCAAGAACGGCGACGCCACGCCCGGCGCCATCGTCAACATCTCGTCCGACACCGGCCGCAGCGGCTCCATCGGGCAGATCAACTACGCCGCGGCCAAGGCCGGTGTGCTGGGCCTCACGATGAGCGGCGCGCGCGAGCTCGCCCGCTACGGCATCCGCGTCAACACCGTGCTGTTTGGCATGGTGGAAACCCAGATGACCGAAGTGATCCGCGGTGAGAAATTCCGCGACCGCTACCTGGCGGAAATTCCGCTGGGGCGCTGGTCATCGCCTGACGAAGTGTCGGAGCCCGTGTGCTTCCTCTTCACGCCGGGCGCTTCCTATATCACGGGCCAGCACATCTCGGTGAATGGTGGCCGCCGCATCACCGTCTGACACGCACGCACAACAACAAGGAGACGCTCATGGCAACCACACTCGAGGCACTGCTGGCCGTTCCGCTGGAGGACAAGGTCCACACCTACACCGAACGCGACACCATCCTCTATGCCCTGGGCATCGGTGTCGGGCTCGATCCGGGTGACGAGGCTGACCTGCGCTTCATCTATGAAACAGAGCTGCAGCCCCTGCCCACCTTGCCAGTCGTGCTGGGCGCCGCCCGCATCCGCGACCTGAACCTGGGCATCAACTACCTGAAGGCCGTGCATGGCGAGCAGTCGCTGGTGCTGCACAAACTGCCCCCGGTGGCCGGCACCGTGGTCACGCGGTCGCGGCTGGCAGGTGTGCTGGACAAGGGCGCTGTGAAGGGCGTCGTCATCCTGCTGCGCCGCGAAGTGTTCGAGCATTCCAGCAACACGCTGATCGCCACCACTGACATGACACTGTTCGCCCGAGGCGACGGCGGCATCGGCAGCTCGGTGGCTGAGTTGCCCGCAGCCCGCGTGGTGCCCGATCGCGCAGCCGACCTCGTGCTCAAAGTGCCGACGTCCGCCCGTGCCGCCCTCATCTACCGCTTGAGTGGCGACCTCAACCCCTTGCACATCGACCCCGCCGTGGCACGCCAGGCCGGATTCGACCGGCCCATCCTGCATGGCCTGGCCACCTATGGCCTCATCGGCCACGCCGTGGTCAAGCACCTGTGCGGCAATGACCCGGCACGTTTGAAGTCGCTGGCCGGGCGCTTCTCGGCCCCGGTGTTCCCGGGTGAAAGCATCGAGCTCAGCGTCTGGCGCGAGGAGGGCGGCGTCAGCCTGCGCGCTGCTGTGCCGGATCGCAAGGCCGTGGTGTTCAACAACGGCTTTGCGGCATTGGAAGGGGGCTGGCGTGAGTGATTTCCTGCAGGCGATGAGTATCCAGCCGTGCGAGCTCGATGCTGGTTGCGAAGTGCTGCGGCAAGAGGTGCGGGCTTTCCTGGACAAAGAGCTGGCAGGCTACCCCGCCATCAAGCGCGCGGAGAGCTGGGTCGGCGTTGATGAAACCTTCAGCCGCAAGCTGGGCGCAAAAGGATGGATCGGCATGACATGGCCGAGCCGCTACGGCGGCGGTGAGCGCTCCGCGATGGAACGGTATGTGGTGCTTGAGGAATTGCTTGCGGCCGGTGCGCCCGCCGGCGCGCATTGGGTGGCAGAGCGGCAAAGCGGCGCCTTGCTGCTGCGCTATTCACCCGAGGTGCTGGCGCCCCGCATCCTGCCGGGCATTGCGCGCGGCGAGACCTACTTTTGCATCGGCATGAGCGAGCCCGACTCCGGCTCCGACCTGGCTTCGATCCGCACGCGGGCTCAGCGTCTTGACGGCGGCTGGGTCATCAACGGCAGCAAGGTCTGGACCACGGGGGCCGAGCGCTCGCATTACATGATCGCGCTGGTGCGCACGGCCGCACCGGAGACGGACCGCCGCGCCGGGCTGTCGCAATTCCTGATCGACATGAAGTCGCCCGGCGTGGTGATACGGCCGATACACAACCTGTTGGGTGAGCACGAGTTCAACGAAGTGTTCCTGAAGGATGTTCACGTACCGGACGAGAACCTGCTGGGTGAACCGGGTGACGGCTGGAAGCAGGTGACGGCCGAGCTCGCACTCGAGCGCAGCGGGCCGGAGCGCTACATGAGCAGCACGACGCTGTTGACCGGCATGCTGGACGAGGCTGATGCTGGCGACACCCGCCAGGCCGTCGCGCTGGGCCGGCTGGTGGCCGACTACGCTTGCCTGCGCCAGATGTCCATCGGTGTGGCCGGCATGCTGGCCAATGGCGAGAACCCGGCCCTCGCGGCGGCGATCGTGAAGGACCAGGGCGCCAACCTGGAGCAGAACGTCCCTGCTGTCGCGCTCGACCTCTTCGGCGACAGCGCGGCGCCCGGCAGCGCCTTTGGAGAGTTGATCTCCTACGTGAACCGCGCCTCCCCGTCTTACTCGCTGCGCGGCGGAACCCGCGAAATCCTGCGCGGGATCATCGGCAAAGGCATGGGACTGTCATGACACAAGTCACAACGCTCAAGGCGTCTGAACTCGAAGAGATGATTGGCGAGACCGTCGGCCGCCTGTTCGCCGACCAGGTCACGGCCGACGTGCACAAACAGGCTGAAGCAGGGCAGTGGCCTGAAGCGCTGTGGCAGCAGGTGGTTGAAGGCGGTCTTCCCCGCGCGCCGTGCAGCACCGCGCAGGGGGGTATCGATGCGGGCTGGAGCGACATCTACCCGGTGCTGCGCGGCATTGGTTTCTGGAACGTGCCGCTGCCGCTGTCCGAGACCCTGGTCGCGGCCAGCCTGCTCGACCGCTCCGGCGTCGAAGTGCCCGATGGACCGCTTGCCATCGCGGCCATGGCGCCGTCGTTGACGCTGGTTCGCCAGGGGGACACCGCGCAGCTTCATGGCAGCCTGCCCGGCGTGCCCTGGGGAGCGCAGTGCGACTGGCTGTTGGCCAGCGTCGCCGATGCGGCCGCGCCCTGCGGCATCAGCCTCGTGCTGGTGAATGTTTCGCAGCCGTCGGTCCGCGCGGTCGCCGCCACCAACATGGCGGCCGAGCCGCGCGATGAACTGCGCTTTGAGCACACGCCGGTGGCTGCGCGCCTGGACAATCCGGTGCCTGCCCTGGGTGACCCGATCAGGAGCCTGGGCGCGCTCGCGCGCTGCGCGATGCTGGTGGGCGCCCTGGAACGCGCGCTGGGGATGACCGTGCAGTATGTCAATGAGCGGGTCCAGTTCGGCAAACCGCTGGCCAGGCAACAGGTGATCCTGCAGCAACTGGCGGCCGCCGCGGGCGCGGTGGTGGCCGCGAAAGTGGCCACACGCGTGGCGCTGGATGCCATGCGGCCCGAGCGCGAATTGCGCACGGCCCTGTTCGACATCGCCGTGGCCAAGGTTCGCTGTGGCGCGGCGGCGGCGCTGGTGCCGGGACTGGCGCACCAGTTCCATGGCGCAATTGGTTTCACGCATGAATATGCGCTGCACCGCTCGACAGGCCGCCTGTGGTCCTGGCGGCATGATTTTGGTGGCGAAGCGGCGTGGGCCGGCGAGCTCGGCCGTACCGCCATCTCAGGCGGAGGGGCAGGGTTCTGGGCAGCGCTGTGCGAGCGGCGCATCCTGGTCGCACCCGCCTGATCCAATCCACCGGCCCATGCCCATGCTTCAACCCGAAAACGACTACCTGGCCTTCCTTGCCCAGGGACGCTTCATGCTGCTGCGCAGCCGCCTGAGCGGCGCGTTCATGTTCTACCCCCGGGTGGCCGAGCCGTTGACCGGCAGCACCGACCTGGAATGGTGCGAGGCCAGTGGCGCCGGCACGGTGTACTCGGTCACCATCGTGCGCAAGCGCCCGCCCGAGCCCAGCTACAACGTGGCCCTCATCGACCTTGCGGAAGGCCCGCGCATGATGAGCCGGGTGGATGGTGTCCCGCTGGAAGACATCGCGATCGGCATGCCGGTTCAGGCGCGCGTGGTGCAGGAAGATGAGCAATCGTTCGTGGTGTTCGAGCGCAGGCAGGAGGCCGCATCATGAAGGATGAATTTCCCCGTGGACGCACGGCCATCGTGGGCGCCGCGACGCATGGCATGGGCGAAGCGCCGGGCTTTTCGTCAATGGACCTGGCCGCACAGGCGTCGGTCAAGGCCCTGGCGCAGGCGGGCCTCACGCCCCGCGATGTGGATGGATTGTTCGTAGCAACGCCGGATGATTTTTTGTCCGGGCTTACCTTGTCCGAATACCTGGGCATCCACCCGCGCGTGACCGACAACAACCGCACGGGCGGCTCTGCCTTCCTCACCCACATGATGTGGGCCGCGCTGGCGCTGACCACGGGCCAGTGCAATGTGGCGCTCATCGCCTACGGCAGCAACCAGCGCAGCGCCGCGGGCAAGCTGGTCACGCCCTTCAGGCCTTCGGTGTTTGAACGGCCTTACAAGCCGCTCAACCCCGCGTCTTCCTACGCGCTGGCGGCGGCACGGCACATGCATGAGTTTGGCACCACCAAGGAGCAACTCGGTGAAGTGGCCCTGGCTGCAAGGGCCTGGGCGCAGCTCAACCCCGATGCCTTTGCGCGCAAGCCATTGACGATGGCTGACTACCTGGGCTCGCGCTTCGTGTCAGACCCCTTGTCCGTGCTCGACTGCTGCCTGGTCACCGACGGCGCGGCCGCCATCGTGATGGTGCGCGCGGAGCAGGGACCTGACCACGCGCAATGTCCCGTGTACCTGCTGGGCTGCGCTGCGGAAACGACGCACCGCGAGATTGCCAGCATGCCCGACCTCACCGTCACGGGCGCGCGGCTCTCGGGCCAGCGGGCCTATGCGCAGGCGGGTGTGCTGCCCAAGGACATCGATGTGGTCGAGCTGTATGACGCGTTCACCATCAACACCATCCTGTTCCTGGAAGACCTGGGCTTTTGCGCGAAGGGCGAGGGCGGCGCCTTTGTCTCCGGCGGGCGGATCGCACCTGGCGGCGCACTGCCGGTCAACACCAACGGAGGCGGCCTGTCTTGCGTTCACCCCGGCATGTACGGGCTCTTCACCGTCGTCGAAGCCACCCAGCAACTGATGGGCATGGCCGGCGATCGCCAGGTCCCTGGCGCGCAACTCGCGCTGGCCCATGGCAACGGCGGCGTGCTGTCGAGCCAGGCGACTGCCATTCTCGGAACGCGTGAGACCCTGTAGGCGCCTGTGAAGTGCGGCTTCAGCGCCCCGTGAACGCCGGCGCCCGTCGTGCCGCCATCGCGGCAACGCCTTCCTTGAAGTCCGTAGTCGCAAACTCAATCTTCTGGCGGGCCAGCTCGTGCTGGTTCGCCGCTGTCACGCGCCCGGCCAGGTCGCCGCGCAGGGTGGCGCGGGTGGAGGCCAGCGCGATGGGGGCAGCGCCAGCGATTTCCTGCGCCAATGCAACGGCGCGCTCGTGCACCTGGGCCAGTGGCGCCAGCTCGTCGATGAGGCCCAGCTCCAGCGCCTGCGCGCCGGTGATGCGCCGGCCGGTGTAGAACAGCAATGCCGCTTTCTGCTCGCCGATCAGCCGCGGCAGCGTCACGCTCAGGCCAAAGCCGGGGTGAAAGCCAAGGCGCGTGAAGCTGGCGCTGAAGCGTGACTCGTCGCAGCCGACGCGGAAGTCCGCTGTCAGTGCCAGGCCCAGGCCCGCGCCGATCGCGCCGCCCTGCACCGCCGCAACCACGGGCTTGGTGGTGCGGAACAGGCGCATGGCCTGCGCGTAGATGGGCGTTGGGTCAACGCCATCGGGTTCATCGCCGCTCGTGTTGAAGTCGGCGCCCGCGCAAAAGTTCTTGCCTTCTGCCGCCAGCACAATGGCGCGGCAGGCGTCGTCCTTGTCCAGCGCGTGCATGGTGTCGGCCAGCTGGCGCATCAGCACGGCGTCGACATAGTTGTGCGGCGGGCGGTTGAGGGTGACGACCGTGACGTAGCCGTCCTGTCGCGTGATGGTGACTTCGTTGTCTCGTGAATTTGTCATGCGGGGCTTTCTTGCCGGTGTTGTCTCGAATCAAGAGCTACGTCTGCCAGCAGTCCCTTGCCGTACTGCTCAAGCTGCGCAGAGGCATTGCCCCACATTGCGTCGATCACCATCAGCCGCCGCACATAGTGGCCCACAGGAAGCTCTGCAGTCATGCCGATGCCGCCATGCAGCTGCACGGCCAGGTTGCTCACCTGCAGGGCGTTGCGGCCCACCAGGAACTTGGCGGCTGCGAGACGCGAGGCGCGCTCGGCGCCATCGGGCAATGTGCAGGCCTGCATGGCCATGAACGACATGGACGTGGCCTGTTCCACCGCGGTCCACATGTCTGCGGCGTGGTGCTGAAGCGCCTGGAAGCGGGACAAGGGTTGGCCGAACTGGCGCCGTGTCTTGAGGTACTCGAAGGTCATCTCGACCAGCCGCTCCATCACGCCCGTGGCCTCGGCCAGCAGGGCAGCCATGCCGCGGTGAATCGCATGTTGCATGGGCGCGAAGCCGTGATCGAGCGTGCCCAGCAGGGCAGTGGTGGGCACCTGCACATTGTCCAGCACCAACTCGCCAATGGCGCTCCCGTCAAAGGCGGTGCGGTCGATGACCTGCACACCTTGGATGGCGCGGTCGAGAAGGAACAACGAGATGCCGTGCGCATCGGCCGGCGCTCCCGACGTGCGTGCCGCGACGATGAAATGATCGGCCGTTCCCGCATCGAGCACGCCGAGCTTGCGGCCCTCAAGCCGCCACCAGCCGCCGAAGCGGGCCTCGCGCGCCTGGGCGCTGGCCTGTACATGGGCCAGCTCGGTGGCTGGCCCGGCTTCAGCGTGTGCGAGCGTGATGCGCTTGTTGCCCGCCACCAGCGAAGGCAGCGTCTCCTCACGCTGCGCCGCGTTGCCCATGTCGGCCAGCAGGCTGGCCGCGATCACGGCGCTGGAGATAAAAGGCGTGTTGGCAACGCCGCGCCCCAGGGCTTTGGCTGCGATGTGCGTGGCGATGGCATTGTCTTGCGTAGAGGTGGCGATGCCGCCATCGTCCTCGCCCACAAGGATGCCCAGCGCCCCGACCTGGGCCAGCGTGGCCCACATCGCCGCGTTGCTTTCTGACGGCTCCCCCGGCAGCGGCCGTTTGCCCGGTCCGGCGGCATGGGCGTCCTGCACCAGGCGGTTGAGCATGTCGTCAAAAAGAACCTGTTCTTCGGTGTAGCTGAAATTCACGGCAAGTCTCTCGAAGTGGGGTGGGGCAGGTCGCGCGGGTATCGCGTGCTCATGCGAGCAAAGCCTTGCCGATGATGTTCTTCTGCACCTCGGTCGTGCCCGCAAAGATGCTCACCTTGCGCAGGTCCAGGTAGGCGGCGGCAATCGCATCGGCGCCGGGCAGTGTGTCTGCGCCGCTGGCCACGCCGGGCCGGGCCAGGTCATCGCCGGCACATTCAAGCATCAGCTGGATCAGGCCCTGCTGGATCTCGGCGCCGCGGTTCTTCAGCATCGAGAAGGCGGGGGGCTGGGACGGTGTGGACAGCAGGCGCATGAAGGTCCACTCATGCGCGATCAGCTCGGCCTGCAGGGCCGCGATGCGCGAGCGCCTCGCGGCATCCAGTGCGTAGCCGTTGTTGCAGGCAACAAGCCGCGCGGCCATCTGCTTGAGCAATTTGAGCAGCAGCTTGCAGTTGCCGACCGCTGCCTGGCCTGTGCGCTCAAAGCCGAGCAGGTGCTTGGCAACCGTCCAGCCCTGGTTCTCCTGGTGAACCAGGTTCTCCACGGGCACCCTGACATCGTTCAGGAACACCTCGGCCAGGGTGCCGCCGCCGTCAAAGCCGCGTATCCACCGCGCTTCCACACCAGGGGACTTCATGTCGAGCATCAGGAAGCTGATGCCCTCTGCCGGCCGGCCCTCGTCGCTGGTTCGCACCAGCGCGAACATCCAGTCGGCCCAAGGCGCGCCGGACGTCCAGATCTTCTGGCCTGTCACGATGTAGTGGTCGCCCACGCGGCGAGCCCGCGTGCGCAGGCTGGTGAGGTCCGAGCCGGCCTCAGGCTCGGAATAACCCTGGCACCACCAGTCCTCCAGCGTCAGCATGCGTGGCAGGAAACGCTGCTGCTGGGCCGGCGTGCCAAAGCGATGCAGCACCGGTCCGATCATGTTGATCTGCGGCATGAATCGTGGCGCGCCGGCCAGCGTGCATTCCTCTTCAAAGATGATCTGGTGCATTACCGGCCAGCCCGTGCCGCCGAACTGCACAGGCCAGGCCGGACCGCCCCAGCCCCGGCGGCACAGGATGCGATGCCACTGCGCGAGTTCGTCCTTGCCTGGCTTTTCAAGGGCGAGACCCTTGGCGCGCAGGGAGGCGGGCAGGTGTTGGGCCAGGAAGTCCTGCACCTCCTGGCGGAAGGCGAGGTCCCCGGCATGTTCAGACAAATCCATGAGTACCCCAGCGGTGTAGCGGAAAACCTAAAATCTAACAGTAGTTAGATTGCAAGTCAATCTGGTGCCGGAAATTGCCGCCACTACGGCGGGCTCTCAGGCCTGGTGCTTCGCGATGCCGTCGAAGACAAACGAGGTGATCTGGTCCACGAATTCCGGGAACGGGCCGTTTTGCGGGTTGTGCCATTCCACCGTCCAGTTCAGGGCGCCGATGACGAACAGGCGCATCATCGAGATGCTGGCATCGCTGCGTAGTTCACCCGCCTTGAAGGCGCCTTCGAACAGGTCTTCCCAGTACGCAGCATAAGCGCGCCGAATGGCGCGATTGCGGTTTTTGGCGCTGGTGGGGAGCTGGCCGTACATCCGGATATTGGCGGTGGTGAAGTCGCCATGGTGGAGCATGGCCCACAGGTGCGCGCCGATGCAGGCCGAGAGCCTGTCGCGCCAGGAAGCCTCCGGCGGCAAGGCGGCCACCCGGCGCTTCACCTCGTCAAACACCAGCTGCATGCCCATGTCGAGCACCTCGCCCAGGATATCCTCCTTGGAGGCGAAGTGGTAGTAGATGCTGCCGGCCTTCATCTCCGCCGCATCCGCGATGTCGCGCAAGGTGGTGGCGGGGTAGCCGTGGTGGCGGAACAGTTTGGCAGCTTCCAGTAGCACGCGGTCGCGCGTGGCGGTCGCCCCGTTTGGGGTTTCAGGGGCTGCCACGGCGGCAGGCTTGCTGGGGGTCTTGACAGTCGGCGTTTTTCTCGCGGTCATGGATTTGTGTCAAACGTTAGGTTAGCAGCGGCGAGTTTATGTCAACACTTGCTGTTATGTTGCACGATCAGGCATAACAGTAGTGTGTTCGCCCTCATGTGGCACAGGTCCGGGGTAAACCCTAGTTCACCTAACTAATGTTAGGCATTAGATTCGTGACTGTCGTTGCGTCGCATCTTCTGCGCAGGCGCGGCACCTTGGAGACACTGACTTGCCCACTCAGACGGTTATCAGAGGCCACGTGCCTGTGCTGGAGTGCCGCTCACTTGAGCGGCGCTTTGGCGGCCTTGTCGCGGTTACCGGGGCGAGCCTGCAGATTGAACGCGGCGAGATCTTCGGCCTGGTCGGTCCCAACGGCAGCGGTAAGACGACGCTCACCAATGCCATCACTGGTTTCTTTCCGCCGCAGGTCGGCTCCATCCTGCTCAATGGCCGGGACATCACCGGCATGGCGCCGCACCGGGTGGCTGCCCAGGGCGTGGCTCGCACCTTCCAGAACCTGGCGCTGTTCAATGGCATGAGCGTGCTGGACAACATCCTGCTGGGCCGCCACGTGCACATGCACCCCGGTGTCATGCGCACTGCGCTGTACTGGTGGCTGGGCCGCCCCGAAGAGATGGCGCATCGGCGCAAGGTCGAGGAAATGATCGACTTCATGCAGCTGCAAGGCGTTCGCAACGAGATGGTGGACAGTATTCCGCTGGGCCTGAAAAAGCGTGTCGAGCTGGCACGCGCCCTGGTGGCCGAGCCCTCGTTCTTGATCCTGGACGAGCCTATGGCCGGCATGAACCATGAAGAAAAAGAATACATGGCGCGCTTCATCCTCGATGCGCGCGACGAGCGTGGCGTCGCTATCCTGCTGATCGAGCACCACATGGACGTGATCCTCGGCATCTGCGACCGGATGATGGTGCTGAGCTATGGGGAAACCATTGCAACCGGCATCCCGGCGCAGGTGGTGGCCGACCCGCGTGTCATTGAAGCCTATCTCGGAAAAGCCTATGTCGCGCATTGACCGAACCCAGGGCGGCGCGCCGCTTGCCGCATGGCAGCTCAATGCCGACACCACGCTCGTACGCGTGCTTGAAACCAACGCCCGTGTGTTCCCGCAACGCGCGGCCATGCGGGAAAAACGCCTGGGCATCTGGGAGGTCACGACCTGGTCCAGTCTGCTGGAGCAGACGCTGGCCTGCGCCGCGGGGCTGGAGGCCCTGGGCTTTGAAGCCGGTGACGCGCTGCTGGTTGTCGGCGACAACCGCCCGCGCCTGTATGCCGGGATGATCGCGGCCGGCGCACTGGGCGGCTACGCCATGCCCGCCTTCCCCGACGCCACGCTCGATGAAGTGCGCCACATCGTGCAGAAGACCAGTCTGCGCTTCGCGCTGGCGGAGGACCAGGAGCAGGTCGACAAGATGCTTGAGTTGCGCGACGCCGGCACCGCGATTGACAACATCGCGTACGACGACCCGCGCGGCCTGGGATACTACGACGCGCCGGGGCTGGTGTCCTGGCAGCGGCTGATTGAAATGGGTACGCAGCGCATGCAGGCGGATGCCGGCTTGCGCGAGGCCTTGCTTTCACGTTCGCAGCCAGACGGCCCTGCCGTGCTGATCCACTCATCGGGCACTACTGGCAAACCCAAGGGCGTCGTGCTCAGCCACCGCTGCCTGCTGGCCGGTGTGCGCAACGCCTACCAGGGTGGCGCCTACGACTTCGGCGAAGAGATCCTGGCCTACCTGCCCATTGCCTGGGTCGGCGACTTCACCCAGACGGTGTCGGCTGGCATGGCCATGCACTTCACCATCAACATCCCCGAGCAGCAGGAGACTGTGTTGCAGGATCTGTGCGAGATTGCGCCCACGCTGTACCTGGCCGCGCCGCGCAGCTGGGACAACATGCTCACCACCATCCAGGTCCGGATGGAGGAGTCCACCTGGCTGAAGAAGGCGATCTACAACTTCTTCATGAACTCGGCCGTTGAAGCCGAACGCTGCAAGCTCAACAGCAAGCAGCCCGGCCTGATGGACCGGCTGATGCGGCCCCTGGGCGAGCTGCTGGTGTTCGGCCCCATCAAGGACCAGTTGGGCATGAGCCGGATGCACAGCGCCTTCACCGGCGGCGAGGCCATGGGCGAAGACACCTTCGTGTTCTACCGCGCCCTGGGCGTGAAGCTGCGCCAGCTGTACGGCCAGACCGAGAGCGCCGCAATATGCGCCTTGCAGGACGCCGACGACGTCTGGCTGCACACGGTGGGCAAGCCCTTGCCAGGCGTCGAGGGGCGCATCACCGAAGGCGGCGAGATCCAGTTCCGCTCCGAGAGCGTGTTCAAAGGCTACTACGGCCAGCCTGAAGGCTCGGCCACGGGGCTGACCGACGGCTGGCTGAGCACGGGCGACGCCGGCTACTTCCAGGAGGACGGCCAGCTGGTCGTGCTGGGGCGCCTGTCCGATGTGGTCTACACCGCCAATGGCGAGCGCTACATCCCCAACTACATCGAGAACCGCCTGAAGTTCAGCCCCTATGTGAAAGACGTGGCTGTCTTCGGCAAGGGCCGCGACACCCTGTCCGCCATGATCTGCATCGACCGCGAGACAGTGGGGCACTGGGCGGAGGTGCGGGGCATCTCCTACATCTCCTATGCGGACCTGTCGCAAAAACCTGAAGTCCGTGAACTGGTGGCCACCGCCATCCGCCATGTCAACAAGACCTTGCCTGAGGGCCAGCGCATCAGCCACTTCGTCTGCCTGCACAAGGAGTTTGATCCGGACGACGGCGAGATCACCCGCACGCGCAAGCTGCGGCGCAACGTGGTCGAAGAACGCTACGCGCCCATCATCGAAGGCATCTATTCGGGCGCCGACAAGGTCGTGATGCGCGCACAGGTCACATACGAAACCGGCGCTGTCGACGCCATTGAGCGCGTGCTTGACGTGCAGAGGTGCTGACACATGGATCTTCTGCTTGTTTGTGAGCTGGCCATCGGCGGTGCCTTGACCGGCCTGATGTATTCGCTGGTGGCCCTGGGCATCGTGCTGATCTACAAGTCCTCGGCCGTTCCCAATCTGGCCCAGGGCGCGCTGACCATGCTGGGCGCCTTTGTGGTGCTGGCCTTTTCCACGCGCCTGGGCCTGCCCATGTGGGCCGCGATCCCGATGGGCATGGTCACCATGTTCATGCTGGGCGCCGGCATCGAGCGGGTGGCCCTGCGCCGGCTGGCGGGCCAGCCGATCGTCATGATCGTCATGATGACGCTGGGCCTGGACATCTTCATCCGGGGCGGCTCGCTGGCCCTGTGGGGCGCCAACACACGTCCCCTCTCCATTGGAATCAGTGATGCGCCGCTGTTCCTGGGCCCCATCCTGATCAACCGGACCTACCTGGTGGGCGCTGCAGTCGCGGCGGCCATCTTTGCGGCATCGCTGCTGTTCTTCAAGTCCCGCATGGGGGTGGTGCTGCGCGCCATCTCCGACGACTACACCGCCGCCTGGTCGGTGGGCATCTCGGTGGAGCGCGGCGTGGCGCTGTCATGGGCGCTGTCATCAATGGCTGCCACTGCGGCGGGCGTGCTGTGGGGCTCGGCCCAGGGCGTGGACCAGTCACTGGCGCTGCTGCTGCTCAAGGGCGTGACGGTTGCCGTACTCGGCGGCTTGGACAGTGTCGGCGGTGCCCTGGTGGCCGGACTGCTGCTGGGTGTGCTGGAGGGCGTGGCATCGGCCTACTTCGACACCTTGCTGGGGGGCGGCACGCGCGACCTGGTGATCTCGGTGACGCTGATCCTGACCATCATGATCCGCCCCCACGGTTTGTTTGGCCGCAAAGACATAGAACGGATTTGACATGTTGTACCGGCAAGCAGGCAATTTTCACATCAACTACACGCAGGACTCGGCGCTGTTCCCGATAGCGGCGGACCGCTGGATGGTCTGCGGGCTGCTGGCCCTTGCGCTGGCGGCGCCCTTTCTCGCGAGCTCGCTGTTCCTCACCACCAGCATGCTGCCCTGGCTGATTTGGACGGCGGCCGCGCTCGGGCTGAACCTGATCTTCGGCTGGACCGGGCAGTTCCACTTCGGCTACGCGGCCATCATGGGCATAGGCGCCTATGCCTCGGTCCATGCGGGCCGGCACGGCGTACCGTGGGAGCTGGCGGTAATCATGGGCGGCCTGGCGGCCTCGGTGATCGGCTCGGTGTTCGCCTTTGCCGCACTGCGCGTCAAGGGCCTGTACCTGGCACTCAGCACGCTGGCGCTGCAGTTCATGATGGACTGGGTCATTTCCCACGTCCCCGCCATCAGCGGCGGCACGCAGGCGACCTTGCAGGCCCCACCCATGAAGCTGCTGGGGACAGTCGTCACGTCCGACACCGCGTTCTACTACGTGGCGCTGGCCTGGTGCATCATTGTCACCGTCTTCATGCTGAACCTGCGCCGCTCGGCGCTGGGCCGGGCCCTGGTGGCGGTGCGCGAAAAAGATTTTGCCGCCGCCGTGATCGGCGTGCACAGCTTCCGCTACAAACTCACGGCGTTTGCCACCTCGTCGTTCATCGGCGGGGTGACGGGGTCACTGCTGATCTTCACCTTCTACCGCGCGGTGACGCCGGAGCAGTTCGCCGTCAATGTGACCATTGAAGTGCTGGCGATGGTGATCGTCGGCGGAATGGGCAGCATCATCGGCAGCTACTTTGGTGCGGCCTTTGTGCTGCTCGTGCCGGGCCTGCTGAACAAGCTGGTGGCCCTGCTGGCCCGGCTGATGGACCTGCAGCTGGACCCGGAAACCGCCTCGCACATTCCGCATGCCGCCTATGGGGCGCTGATCATCGGCTGCCTGCTGATCGAGCCCATGGGCATGGGCAAGATCTACGGCAACATGCGCCGCTACCTGATGGTCTGGCCCTTTGGCTACGACAGGAAATGAGGCGGCCATGACAGAACCCACCACTCCCCGTCCCCTGCTGTCGCTCAACAGCGTGGAGGTCATCTACGACAAGACCTCGCTGGCCATCAAGGGCGTGTCCATCGATGTGCCCGAGCGCGGCATGGTCGCGCTGCTGGGTGCCAACGGCGCCGGCAAGAGCACCACGCTGCGCGCCATCAGCGGCTTGCTGCAGGCCGAGCGCGGCCTGGTGACGCGCGGTGAAGTGCAGTACAAGGGCCAGAACCTGGAAGGCCTGTCGCCCCAGCGCCGCGTGCAGATGGGCATTGTCCAGGTGCTGGAAGGCCGCCGGGTGTTTGAACACCTCACGCCCGAAGAAAACCTGGTGGCCGCTTCGGCTGTGCGCGGGCGCGCCGACATGGTCCGCAACCGCGACAAGGTCTATTCCTATTTCCCCCGGCTGCACCAGCGGCGCAGCGCCCTGGCGGGTTATTTGTCGGGCGGCGAACAGCAGATGCTGGCCATCGGCCGCGCATTGATGACCCAGCCGACCTTGCTGATGCTCGACGAGCCGAGCCTGGGCTTGGCTCCGTTCCTGGTGGCCGAGATCTTTGACATCGTGCGGCGCATCAACCGTGAGGAGGGCCTGTCGGTCCTGCTGGTAGAGCAGAACGCCATTGCCGCGCTTGAAGTGGTGTCGCACGGCTATCTGATTGAGAACGGCCGCGTCGTGATGCACGACAGCGCAGAGGCGATGAAGGAAAACCCCGACATCCAGGATTTCTACCTGGGCAGTAAAGAAGGCCACGATTTCAAGAACGTCAAGCATTACCGCCGCCGCAAGCGATGGTTGACCTGACGCAAAAGCAGGACCGCAGTCCGCCAACTTTCAAACCGTCACCACATTCACCACCCCGAAGGAGACAAACATGAAAACAGGAATACTGAGCGCCATCGCCGCAGGGCTGGGCCTGGCATTGAGCCTGGCGCTGCCCGCACAGGCGCAGGCCCCGGCCCCCGCCGTCGCACCGACCATCAAGTTCGCGCTGTGCCTGGACCTGTCCAAAGCCTACACCTTTTACACGCCCTACATCGTCCAGGCCGTCAAGGACTATGCGCAGGTGCTGAACAAGCGCGGCGGCATCGAAGGCTTCCAGATTGAGCCCCTGGTGGAAGACACCGGCAATGAGCCCCAGCGCGGCATCGAGTGCTATGAGCGCCTCAAGCGCGCAGGTGCCGTCCAGACCGAAACGCTGTCCACGCCCGTTTCCATGGCCATCTTGCCGCGCGCCATGAAGGATGGCAGCGTTTTCACGCAGACCACCGTCGGCCGCCCTGACGCGGTAGATGGCGAAGTGTTCAAGTGGGTGTTTCCCATTGGCATCACCTACTGGGGCATGGCCGCGAACAACGTCCAGTACATCAAGACCAAGTCGAACAACAACCTCAAGGGCGTGAAGATCGCTTTCGTTTACCTGGACGTGCCGTATGGCCAGCAGCCGATTGAAGTGCTCAAGACCCTCGCCGAGCGCGAAGGCTTTGACCTCAAGCTGTTCCCGTATCCCGCACCGGGCAACGACCAGGCTGCCGCATGGGCCCAGATCCGGCGCTTTGCCCCGGATTGGGTGGTGCACCAGTCCTTCGCGTCGCTGAACGTGATTGCCGCCCGCGAGATGAAGCGCAATGGCATCCCGATGGACCGCTACATCACCGCGGCTGCCATCAACGAACTGGACATCGCCAACATCGGTGCCGACGCCAAGGGCCTCAAGCGCAACACCAACTATGTCGGTGGCGACAATGCCCTGACCCGGGAGATCGTCAAGGAGCTCTATGAAAAAGGCGGCGGCAACGGTGACCGCAAGAACGTCAACAACACCTACTACAACCTCGGCCTGGCCACCTACGCGTCAATCTTTGAAGGCGCACGCCTGGCCATCAAGCAATATGGCGCCCCGCTTACGCCGGACAAGATGCGCCGTGGCCTGGAGAGCCTGCGCAACTACGAGGCCAACGGCCTGATCGCGCCGATCACCGTCACGGGCAAGGACCATGGCGGTGGCGGCAAGTCACGCATCGAGATGTGGGACGGCGGCAAGTGGGTCAAGGAAAGCGAATGGTTCTCGGCCTATGACGACCTGGTCTGGGACATCGTCAAGAAGCAGTCCGCCGAATACGCCAAGAGCAATCCGTAAGACTGCCAAACCTCCACCCGCCACGCCGCCTGAGTCCTGCACGATGCCCCTGACCGACATGCCCACACTGGACACTGCGTCCCCGGCCTTCCAGCGCAAGCTGGAGAGCTTCCTGCAAACGCATTGGGGGCTTCCTGTCGCGGTATCGGAGTTTCACCGGTTCCCCAGCGGCATGTCGTGGATCACCATCGCCTTCACGGCGCGTGCGGGGTCAGGCGATGCGCCGGCTCAGCGGTTGATCCTGCGGGTGGGCGACCCGGCGGGCATCCTGGCGCCTTACCGCGCCGCGCCCGAGTTCAACTCGCTGTCGGCGCTGGCCGGGGTGCCGGGTCTGCCGATTCCGCGTGTGCATGCCTTCAGTGAAGACGTATCCATCCTGGGCGCGCCCTTCATCGTCAGCGAGTGGGTGGCAGGCGATACGCCGCGGCCGTTTGAGGGCGCAGAGCCCGTAGGCGATGCGGCGGAGATCCGCAGCATGTGCCAGGATTTTGTGAACGCGCTCGGCGCGATCCACCAGTTTGACTGGAGCGGCTCCGCGCTCACCGAGCCGGGCCTTGACCCGTCCAACGCGGCCAGCAGGCAGGTTGAACGCTGGACAGAGCATGCCCACATCGGGCAGGCCGGCGCCCAGCCGCAGATGCGCTATGCAGCGCACTGGCTCAAGGCGCACGCGCCGGTGGCCGACCGCATCACCGTCGTGCATGGCGACTACAGGGTGGGGAACTTCCTGCAGCAGGGTGGCCGCATCACCGCCATCCTCGATTGGGAACTCGTGCACCTGGGCGACCCGCATGAAGACCTGGCCTGGGCCGGGCTGCGCGCCTATGCCGCTGGCACAAACCGGATCGGCGGCATGCTGGAGCGCAGTGCCTTCTACGAGGGTTACCAGGCGCGCACCGGCTTTGCCGTGCGCCCTGATGTCATTCGCTACTACGAAGTACTGGGCCAGTTCAAGCTGGCGGCCATGTTCATTGGCGCCGTGCAGCGAGTGGAAGCCGGTGTGGCCCGCGACGTTCGCATGGGCGCGATTGGCCTGCATCTGGCGCCCATGCTGATGGAACTCAACCGCTTGATCGAGGTGGCGTCATGATGCAGTCGGTGCACCCTCTGATGGACATGGTAATGCGCAGCCTGCGCGAGGAGGTGCTGCCCGAGCTGGCCACCGACCACGCCCGCACCCAGATGGCCGGCGTGCTGGACATTCTTGACAAGATGGGCCGCATGCTCGTCTGGTCACCCGATGGCCTGCATGAACGCCTTGCGTGCATTGAAGAGGGGCGGTTCGCCATTGCGGCGCTGGTGACGGCAACTGGTGCCAGCTTGCCGGCGTTGGCCGCTCAGCCTCTTGCACCCGGCCCGAAGCAGGCCGACCTCGAGCAGGCCCTGGCCAGCGGCGAAGAGCAGTTGTGCGCACTGTCTGACTGGCTGTTCGACCCGGCCAACGGCCTGGCGTCAGAGGTCCGCGCCGCCTGCGATGCGCAACTGCGCAAGACGCTGCGCAGCGTCTTGCTGGCCGAGCGGCGGCAGATGCCGCGCGCCGATTTCAATGCCATGACGGGCAACAACAAGTAGCCCGCACCCATTCAACACAAAAGCATTCAAGGACACACCATGTTGACTTCGCAAGACGATTTGCTCGGCCACCAGACGGCAGCGCCGTTTGCCGTGGCCGGCGGCGGCGACCCGCGCTTCACCGAGCGCTACTGGTTCTCCGCACACCCGATTGACGGCACCCCTCTTATCATCGACCTGGGCCTGGGCTACTACCCCAACAAGGGTGTGATGGACGGCTTTGCCGGCGTTACGGTCGGCGCCCGCCAGCACAACTTCCGCGCATCCCGTCGCCTCGGCAACAACCCGCTGGTGCCCGAGGTGGGGCCGCTGCGCTTCGAGGTGCTGGACGGCCTGAAGCGCCACCGCATGACGCTGGCTGACAACGGCTCAGGCATCAGCTTTGACATCGAGTTCGAAGCCAGCTTTCCCGCCGTGCAGGAAAAGCAGAGCTACCGCGCCAAGGACGGCGTCGTGCAGGAAGACCTGACGCGGGTCGCGCAGATGGGCCGTTACAGCGGCTGGCTGGTGGTGGAGGGCCAGCGCCACGTCATCGAGCCCTCGCTGTGGTGGGGACAGCGCGATCACTCCTGGGGGCAACGCTCGGAGATGCGTACCGACGAGACCCGGCCGCCGCTGGCCGTCAACAAGAATTTTTTCTGGACCTGGACCATGTTCCAGTTCGACGACATGGCCATCACCGTCTTCCTCAAGGAGCGTGATGCGGGCAAGCCGTTCTATTTGTCGGGCACCGAGATGGTCCGCTCTGCTGATGGCAGCATCCAGCGCCGCGAGATGACTGGCGTCACCCACGATTTTGAATGGGCCGATGACCCGCTGGGCCAGACCGCCACCGTCGCCAATTTCCGCTTCGAATTCGATCATGGGCCCGTGCGTGAAGTGCGCATGGAGTGCCTGCCCACCCGCTTTTATCTCAAGGCCGGCATGTATGGCGGCTTCGAGGGCTGGAACCATGGCGACGACCGGGGCGACTACGACAGCGCCCACGACGTCTGGGACCTCACTGATGCCGCGACGCGGCGCAAGGCGCGCACCCTGTCCGACCATGTGCACCGTGCCACCTGCGAGGGCAAGGTGGGCTCGGGTGTGAGCGAGTACGGCGTGGCCGAAGGCTACTCGCGCTATCCGGTCCCGCAACGCTTTCCTGCGTTCTGATGCTCCCCGGCCTGGCTGCGCGCAACCATGACTGACCTCCTCCAAATCCTTCTGACGGGCATTGCCGTCGGCGCGGTGTACAGCCTCTCTGCGCTGGGCTTCACCATCGTCTACAACGCCACGCGGGTAACCAACTTTGCCAATGGCGAGTTCGTGATGATGGGAGGCCTGGTCTCGGCTTTTCTCATCTCGAACCTGCACTGGCCGGTAGTGCCTGGCGTGCTCGCGGCCATCGCCGCCGTCACAGTGCTGGGCGTGGGGCTGGACAAATTCGGCATCCAGCAGGCCCGCCGCAAGACGGTGCTCAGCTTTGCCATGATCACCATCGGCTTCAGCATTCTCTACCGCGGCCTGATGCAGGTGCTGGTGGGACGCGACATCATGTTCCTGCCGGCCTTCGGCCTGATGCCCGATATCCGCGTGCTGGGCGTGTACTTCGGCTCGCAATCGGTCTGGCTGCTGGTGGTGCTGGCGGTGGTGAGCATCGGGCTGCGCTACCTCTTTGCCCATACGCGCATCGGCAAGGCCATGCGGGCGGCCAGCCAGGTGCCGCGGGCCGCGGCGCTGTGCGGCATCGAGCCCACCCACATGTCGGCGCTGGCGTTTGCGATGGCCGCTTCGCTGGGCGCGCTGGCCGGTGCGCTGGTCACGCCCATCGGTGCGGCCTTCTACGAGTACGGCCTGGCGTTTGGCCTCAAGGGTTTTGCAGCCGCCGTGCTGGGCGGCTTTGGTAGCCCGCTGGGCGCGGTGATCGGCGGCCTGTTGATTGGGTTGCTGGAGAGCCTGACAGCCGGCTACGTGGCCTCGGCCCTCAAGGATGCCGCCGCACTGGTCGTGCTGCTGGCGCTCCTGCTGGTCTGGCCCAGCGGCCTGCTTGGCCGTGTTGAAGCGCGGAGGGTGTGATGGCGCGCAACTACCGCAACGACGCCCTCGGCGTGGCGGCCCTCGCCCTGGCGATTTGCCTCATTGGCCTCTTCGTCACGCGGTCCTTCTATCTGTCGATCCTCGTGTATGCGGCGATATACGCGATCGCTGCCCTGGGCATGTGCCTGCTGTTTGGTTTTGCCGGGCAGATCTCGATCGGGCAGGCGGCTTTCTTTGGCGTGGGCGCCTACACCAGCGCGTGGGTCGTGATGCGCCTGGGCCTGCACCCCGTTGCGGGCACCGCCGCGGCGATGGCGCTGGCCGGCCTGTTCGGCTGGCTGGTGTCGCGGCCCTTGCTGCGCCTGACCACCAACTACCTGGCCATGGGCACGCTTGCCTTCGGCATGATCAGCTTCATTGCCTTCTCGCAACTGCACGGCATCACCGGCGGGCTGGACCCGGGCATCAGCGGCTTGCCGCCCTACCGCGTCGGCCCGCTGGTGCTGGACTCGCCGCGCACCATGTACTGGCTGGTCGGCGCGGTGCTGTGCGTGGTGATGTGGCTGGTGATCAACCTGGTGCACAGCCGCATCGGCCGGGCCTTGCAGGCGCTGAAGGCTTCCGATGTCGCAGCCGCAGGGCTGGGTGTGGACGTGGTCCGCTACAAGGTCGCGACCTTCACGCTCGCCGCGGCGCTCACCGGCCTGGCGGGCTCGCTGTTCGCGCATCTGCAGGGTTCATTCACGGCCTCGGGTTTCGGCGTGAGCCTGTCCATCGAGCTGCTGATCATGGTGATCATCGGCTCGACGACAACCCCCTGGGGCGCGCTGTTCGGCGCGCTGTTCATGGCCATCGTGCCCAACCTGCTGGAGGGCTTTGAGCACTACCGGCTGCTGGTGTACGGGCTGATCATGACTGCCGTGATGATCTACATGCCCAATGGCCTGGGCAAGGCGCTGTTCGATGCGGTCCGCACTGTGCTGCGCCGCAGGGGGCCCGCATGACGCTCAAGGTGCAAGGCATCGGCAAGCGCTACGGCGGCCTGGTCGCGGTGGACGGCGTGGACTTCGAGGCCGAGCCGGGCCAAATTACGGCCATCATCGGCCCCAATGGTGCGGGCAAGACCACGCTGCTCAATGTGATCAGCGGCGTCGTCATGGCGGGCAGCGGTTCGTGTTCGCTGTTTGGCCAGCCGTGCACCGGGCTCACGCCGCATGAACTGGCCCAGCGCGGCCTCACGCGGACCTACCAAAGCCCCCAGTTGTTCGATGACATGAACGTGCTGGAGACCGTCATGGTGGGCGCGCACCTGCATGGCTCGGCGGGTTTCCTTTCTGCCATGTTCCGCGTGGGCCAGACCCGCCGTGAAGAGGCGCGGCTGGAGACGATCGCACGCAAGGCCATCGAGCGCGTCGGCCTGCCCGAAGAACTGCTGCGCAGGCCCGCCGCCGAGCTGGCTTATGGCTTCCAGCGCCGCGTCGAGATCGCGCGTGCACTGGCCATGCAGCCGCGCGTGCTGCTGCTGGACGAACCGGCGGCCGGCCTCAACGCCCGCGAAACCCAGGACATGGCCGTGTTCATCCACAGCCTGGCAACCGACGGCCTGGCGGTGGTGTTGATCGAGCACGACATGGACATGGTGATGGGCATTTCGAAGAAAGTCGTGGTCATGAATTTCGGCCGCAAGATCGGCGAGGGCACGCCTGCCCAGGTGCAGGCCAACCCGGCCGTGATCGAAGCCTACCTGGGCGCAGACGAGGAGGCCGCTGATGCTTGAGATGCGCGATGTGGTGGTGCGCTACGGAGCCATCGAGGCGCTCAAGGGCGTGTCGCTGGAAGTGCGGCCCGGAGAGATCGTCTGCCTGATCGGCGCGAATGGTGCGGGGAAGTCCACGGTGCTCAACGCGATATCCGGCGTGGTGAAAGTCGCCGCGGGCTCGGTCGCGTTTGATGACGAGCCCCTGCGCGGCAAAGCCGCCAGCGTGATCGTGCGCCGCGGCGTCGTGCAGGTGCCCGAAGGCCGCCTCGTTTTCCCGGACATGACGGTAATGGAGAACCTGGAGATGGGCGCGTACTCGCGAAAGGGCCCGGTGAACGAGACCCTGCGCACCGTGCTGGGCCTGTTCCCCAGGCTGGCCGAGCGCAAAGGCCAGCTTGCGGGCCTGATGTCGGGGGGCGAGCAGCAGATGCTCGCGATAGGCCGGGCGCTGATGGCTGCGCCGCGCCTGCTGCTGCTCGATGAGCCCTCGATGGGCCTCGCGCCGCTGATGGTGGCCGACATCTTCCGCACGCTGCGCCGCCTGCGCACCGAGCTGGGCCTGTCGATCCTGCTGGTTGAACAGAACGCAACGGCCGCGCTGAAGCTGGCGGATCGCGGCTATGTACTCACGAATGGAACCCTGGGGTTGAGCGGCCCGTCGCAGGTGCTGCTCAACGACGCGGCGACGCGTGAAGCATTTTTGGGGCGGTCTGCCGGCTGAGACCCGCCATTTTTTGCACTTTAACGATTGGAAGAGACATGAAACATCTGACTCGCATTGCACTGGGCATGGGCGCCCTCTGCTGCGCCCTTGGCGCACAGGCCCAGAACACCGTCAACGTCGTGGCCGTCCTGGCGACCTCGGGGCCGGCCGGCGTTTACGGCGCGCCCAATGAGAAAGCGCTGCGCTTGATGGTGGACAACCTGCAGGGCAAGATGCTGGCGGGCCGTCAGATCAAACTGACCGTCTATGACACCGAAGGCAAGCCCGACAAGGCCGCGCAACTGGTGCGCCGCGCCGTGGACAACGACGAGGCGCACGTGATCTTCGGCCCGTCGACCAGCGGCGAGACCATGGCGGCAGCGCCAATCGCCGACCAGTTGAAGGTACCCATGCTGAGCAATGGCGGTGCCGAGGTCATCACCAAACCGGTCCAGCCCTTCCTCTTTGCACTTCCAGTGACGGACCGCATCATGGTTGAGGCGCTGCTGGACTCGATGAAACAGCGCGGCATGAAAAAGGTGGCGCTGGTCTACTCCATGGACGGCTATGGGCAGTCCGGTGCCAAGGTGGCCCAGGAATTGATCCCGACGTCGGGGCTGGAACTGGTGGCGGTTGAAAGCTTTGCGCCGCAGGACACCAACACCACGCCGCAGCTGCTGCGCGTGCGTGACAAGAATCCGGACGGCATCCTGGTGTGGTCGGCCAACCCCGGCCCCACCATCGTGGCCCGAAACGCGGTGGAAATTGGTTTGAAGAAGCCGATCTTCGTGAGCATGGCCAACGCCACCATCAGCTTCGTCAAGCAGACGGGCCCGGCCGCTGAAGGCATCTACGCGGCGGCCAACCCGATCGTCGCGCCGCAGGCGCTTGAGGACAGCGACGCGCGCAAGGCGGTCATCATCAAGTTCAACAAGCAGTACCAGGACAAGTACGGCCAGGCGCCGGATCAGGCCTCCAGCAATGGACTGGACGCCATGATCCTTCTGGAAGAAGCGCTCAAGGCCATCAAGGGACCTGTCACGCGCGAGAACCTGCGCGCTGCGATGGAGGGCGTGAAAATGTGCGGTTCGGCGGGCTGCCGCCAGATAAGCGCCACCGACCATCGCGGGCTCAAGAGCGATGCCGTGGTGGTGCTGCAGGTGAAAAACGGCGACTTCGCCCGTCCTGCGAAATAGGCGGGGAGACCTGAAGATGAGCGGACCCCTGCACGGATTGAAAGTCATTGAGTTCGGCGGCATCGGGCCTTCGCCCTTTTGCGCCATGCTGCTGTCGGACATGGGCGCCGATGTCATCCGACTGGACCGCAAGTCGGACAAGGGCCGGGACCGCGGCGAGCGCGGCGTGCTGGCGCGGGGCTCGGGCAGCGTCCTGCACCGTGGCCGCCGCTCGGTCGCGGTGGACCTGAAAGACCCCGACGACAAGGCGCAGGTGCTTGCATTGCTGGAGGGCGCCGATGCGCTGATTGAAGGGTTTCGCCCCGGCGTGATGGAGCGCCTCGGCTTTGGGCCTGACGAGATGCTGCAGAAGTTTCCCCGTTTGGTGTACGGCCGCATGACAGGTTGGGGCCAGGAGGGGCCGCTGGCGCAGGCGGCAGGGCACGACATCAACTACATCGCCCTGTCGGGCGCGCTGCACACCATAGGCCGTGCGAAAGGTGGCCCGGTCGCGCCGCCGGCCATGATTGGCGACCTGGGCGGCGGCGGCATGATGTTCGCCTTCGGCATCCTGTGTGGGGTGCTGGAGGCGCGCTCGTCGGGCCGGGGCCAGGTCGTTGATGCTGCCATCACCGACGGCTCCGCCTTGTTGACCTCCATCGTGTGCGAGCTGCGCGCCAACGGCGTGTGGCACAGCGAAGACCGGCAGGCCAACCTGATTGATGGCGGCGCGCACTTCTACGACACGTATGAATGCGCCGATGGCCGCTGGATCACGCTGGGCGCGATCGAGCCGCAGTTCTATGCCATCTTCCTGGACAAGCTGGGGCTGGATGATCCGCGGTTCAAGCAACAGCTTGACGCTGCGCTGTGGCCCGTGCTCAAGGAGCAGGTGGTCCAGAAGATTTTGTCGCAGACCAGCGCGCACTGGTGCCGTTTGCTGGAAGGCACGGACGTGTGCTTCGCGCCGGTGCTGACCCTCGACGAGGCGGCCGTGCATCCGCACAACGCGGCGCGCGGCACCTGGTTCAGACACGAGGGCGTGCTGCAGCCGTCGCCGGCGCCGCGCTTCAGCCGCACGCCGGCAGACAAGCCCCGGCCGGCCCCTTTCATTGGCGAACATGACGATGAGCTGTTGCGCGCGCGCGTGGAGCAATGACGATGGCGAGCATCGGGAAAATAAGCGGGCGTGTGCGGTTGCCCGTGATCGTGGCGCCGCTGTTCCTGGTCTCGGGGCCGGAGCTGGTGATCGCGTCCTGCGAGGCCGGGCTGGTCGGCACCATTCCGACCCAGAACGCGCGAACCATCGCCGACCTGGACGCCTGGATGCGGGCCATCAGCGATGTGCGGCATGTAAGGCGCAAGGCGGGGCAGGACATGGGCGCCTGGGGCGTTGCCATCCTCGTGCACAAGTCGTACGACCGCTTTGACGAAGAGCTGGCGCTGATCGCGCAGTACCAGCCCGACCTGGTCATCTCCGCACTCGGGTCGCCACGGCGCGTGCTTGAAACGGTGCATGGCTACGGCGGCTCTGTGTATGCCGACGTGATGTCACCCGGGCATGCCCGCAAGGCTGTGGATGCCGGGGCCGATGGCCTGGTGCTGGTGTGCAATGGCGCGGGCGGCCACACCGGCTCGTTCAGCCCGTTCGCGTTTCTCGCCGAGGTCCGGCAGTTTTTCAGCGGGCCTGTCGTGTTGGGCGGCGCGATTTCTGATGGCCGTGGCATCCGCGCGGCGCAGGTGCTGGGCGCAGACGCCGTCATCATGGGCACGCGCTTCATTCCTTGCGTGGAGAGCCAGGCCAATGACGAGTACCGCGGCATGCTGATCCGCACCCGCATGGAAGGAGTGGTCGCCACCCGTTCCGTGACCGGTGTGCTGTGCAACTGGATGCGTGAGAGCCTGGAGGTGTCGGGCTATGACGAGAACCGCATTGCCTCTCAAGCGAAGATTGACTTCTCGGACATGCACGGCGAGAACCGTCCCTGGAAGACCATCTATTCGGCGGGGCAGGGCGTGGGCAGCATTGACAGGGTGATGTCCGTGCAGGCGCTGACGGATCAGCTGTACGGTGAGTACATGGAGTGCATTGGCGAAGAGAGTCGCTTCATCGCGAGCGCGCTCGCGGTGTAGCCGGGCCGGGCTTCGGGAATGCGCGGTACCGGCTTTGCCGGGCCGCTGCATCGCCCCTCAGTGGGGGGAGGCGCGCGCAGCGCGCTTCGGGGGGGCGTCTATATCTCGCCAGCCCGCAACATGTCGCGCAGCTTGTGTTTCTGGATCTTCCCCGTGGGTGTGCTGGGCAACTGCTCGAGCACCACTAGACGTTCGGGGATGTACTGCGGCGTGATCTTCTGCTCCTTGAGGAACGCGGCAATCGACGCCAGGTCGATGCTGGCCCCGGGCTTGACCGAGACCACCGCGCAGGCGCGCTCGCCCATGCGCTCGTCTGGATACGCGACGAGCGCGGCCATCGCGATGGCGGGGTGGCGGTACAGCAAAGTCTCCACTTCCACCACCGGGATCTTTTCGCCGCCGCGCACGATCACGTCCTTGCTGCGGCCGGTGATGCGGATGTAGCCGCGCTCATCCAGCATGGCGAGGTCGCCGGTGTCGATCCAGCCTTCTGCATCCACGCCGTTCAGGTGCGGCCGCTTGAGGTAGCCGCCCATCATGGAACACGAGCGCGTCATCAGGTTGCCGGCCTGGCCGGTGCCCAGGATTTTGCCGGCACCATCGACCACCTTGAGCTCGTTGCCGGGCAGGGCGCAACCGTCGGTGTTGATGGCGCGCTCGTCATCGTCCTCGGGCCGCGTGATCGTGGCAGTGCCCATCTCGGTCATGCCCCAGGCGGAGACGATCTTGGTGCCCAGCACGCGCTTGGCGCGGTCCACCAAGGGGCCCGGCACCGGCGCGCCGCCGCACAGGAAGGTGCGCAGCGAGGGCACGGGCTGGCCGCTGGCTTCCACCGCATCAGCCAGGTCGGTGAGGAAGGGCGTGGAGGCGGTGGTGTAGGTCACCGCTTCGGCGCGGATCAGCTCGATCGCCTTCTTCGGCTCCCAGATGTCCTGCAGCACCGAGCGTGCGCCCAACAGGATAGGCAGGTTCAGGCCGTAGAGAAAGCCGGTTTGGTGGGCCATCGGCGAGGCCATGAAGATCACGTCGCTGGCGTCAAGGTGCAGGCGCTCGGCGTAGTTGGAGATGCTGGCAAAGGCGGTGTTGGCCGTGTTCATGACGCACTTGGGCTCGCCGGTGGTGCCTGAGGTGTAGACCAGTTGCATCACGTCGTCGCCTGTCGGGCGATGGCTGGTGAGGATGTCGTGGGCACCGGGCGAGTCTTCCCACGAAGGGCCGCTCAGCAGGGCTTCGAAGCTGTTGGCGGCGGGCCGGCCGTCCTGCGTGGCGCCAATGATGACCACATGCTTGAGCGTGGGCAAGGCCGCCTGTATGTCGCGCGCCATTGGTTCGTAAGCAAACTTGCGGAAGGCATCGGGGACGATAAACACCTTGGCTTCTGCATGCCCGAGCATGAACTGCAGCTCGCGCTCGCGGAAGATTGGCATCAGGGCATTGAACACCGCGCCAATGCGCGCGCAGGCCAGGTAGATCACGGGCAGCTGCCACCAGTTGGGTAGCTGGCAGGCCACCACATCGCCCTTCGCCACACCCAGCTTCGTCAGGCCGACGGCCACGCGGTCGGCCATGCGGCCGAGCTCGCGGTAAGTAAGTCGCGTGGCCGTGCCGGACTCCACCTGGTAGGCCGTGATCGCCAGCTGATCCGGCCGGCCGATCAGGCAGGCGTCGAGGTGGTCATTGACGGTCTTGTCCTGCCACAGCCCGGCGGCAATCATCGCCTTGCGACGCGGCGCAATCAGTACGGGATCAAAATTCACTTGCAGTCTCCAGATTCGGTTTTTGCCAACAACAATCCTTGTGCGCTGCGCGTCAGAGCGCCAGCGCCACGCGCGTGCCATCCTCGATGGCGGCCAGGGCATCCAGCTCGGCTGCGCGGCTCGCGCCGCCTATGACGGTGTGCTGCATGCCCAGGGCCTTCAAGCCCGCAGCGATGCTGCCTTCGCTTTCCTGGCCGGTGCACAGCACGATAGTGTCCACCGCCAGCAGGCGCGGCTCGCCGGCCACGCTGATGTGCAGGCCCGCATCGTCGATCCGCTCGTAGCTGCAGCCTGACAGCATGGCCACGTCGGCCTTTTCCATTTCGGCCTTGAGCGCCCAACCGGTGCTCAGGCCCAGCCCACGGCCCGGCTTGTCCGGCTTGCGCTGCATGAGCGTTACCTGGCGGCGCGGCGGCACCTTGGGCGCCGGCTTCAGGCCGCCGGGTGCATCAGGTCCTGTGTCAATGCCCCAGCGCTGCTGAAAGTGGTGGATCGCCGCATCGCCCTGCGCGCGCTCGTCCACGAGGAACAGTGCGACGTCAAAGCCTATACCGCCTGCACCCAGCACCGCGACCCGGTGCCCGGCCTTGACGCGGCCCGAAAGGATGTCGGCGTAGCTGGCAACCTTGGGGTGTCCTATGCCGGCAATGTCGGGCACGCGGGGCAGCACGCCACTGGCGACGACCACGCTGTCATAGCCGGCTGCCTTGAGCTGGCCCGCGTCGACTCTTGTTCCGCATTGAAGCTTCACGCCTTCGGACGCCAGACGCGTGCTGAAGTAACGCAGCAGCTCATCGAACTCGTCCTTGCCCGGCACGGCGCGTGCCAGCAGCAACTGGCCGCCAACGACCGGGCCGGCCTCGTACAAGGTCACGTCATGCCCGCGTTCGGCGGCAGTGACGGCGCACGCCAGGCCGGCCGCGCCGGCACCCACCACGGCAACCCGTTGCCGCGGGCCCGCGGGTTGCGCGCGTGTGGCGTAGTCGAACTCACGGCCTGCCCGCGGGTTGACCAGGCAGGCCACCGGCTTGTCACGCAGGATGTAGTCCAGGCAAGCCTGGTTGCAGGCGACGCAGATGTTGATCTGCGCGCGCGCGCCGGCGCGGGCCTTGCGCACAAAGTCCGGGTCGGCCAGGAAGGGGCGGGCCATGGACACCATGTCGGCCTCGCCGCTGGCGAGGATGTCTTCAGCCAGCTCGGGTGTGTTGATGCGGTTGGACGCGATCACCGGGATCTTCACCGCCTCCCTGATGCGGGCCGATGCAAAGCGCCATGCGCCACGCGGCACGAAGTGCGCGATGGTGGGCACACGCGATTCATGCCAGCCGATGCCGGTGTTGAGGATGTCGGCGCCGGCTTCTTCAACAGAGCGGGCCAGCTGCAGGACTTCATTGCGGGTCGAGCCGTCCTCCACCAGGTCGAGCGCTGACAGGCGGAACATCAGCAAGGCGCCCGCACCCAGCCGCGCGCGAATGCGGCGAACAATCTCGACGGGAAAGCGCAGCCGGTTCTCCAGGCTGCCGCCGAACTCGTCGCTGCGGTCGTTGGTCCGGGTGACCGTGAACTGGTTGATCAGGTAGCCTTCAGAGCCCATGACTTCGACGCCGTCGAAGCCCGCCTGCATGGCCAGTTCAGCGCAGCGCACATAGTCTTCGATGGTTTGCCAGGCCTCATCGGTGGTGAGCGCACGCGGCACGCGCGGATTGATGCGGCTGGGGCGGCTGGAAGCGCCGACCGGCACGGGGACCTTGGCATAGCGGCCCGCATGAAGGATCTGCAGCAGGATCTTGCCGCCCTCGGCATGAACGGCGTCTGCAATGGGGCGCAAGCTGGCCGCCTGTTCAGCGTCCACCAGCAGGGGCGCATGCTCATCGATCCGCCCGTCCTCGTTCGGCCCGAAGCCGCCGGTGACGATGAGGCCTGCACCGCCGCGTGCCCGCGCTGCGTAGAACATGGCCATGCGCTCGATGGGATGGTCCAGGTTTTCCATGGCGGTGTGCATGGAGCCCATCAGCACACGGCAGGACAACTGGTGCGCGCCGACGGCAATCGGCGCCAGCAGGGTGGGATAGGCATTGGGCGCCCGCACGGCTGGCGCCATCACGGTATTGCTGTCGGATTGCAAAAGTGTCTCCTGATATGCGGTGTCAGTTGCTGAATCTAACAATCGTTTGATGATTAGTGTACGGCGGGAAGCTCCAGCACGCAAGATGGCATGTTCCATCGGCCTCGTCTTGTCTCGACACGGACCGGAATTTCCAGCGATGTCAGCCGTGCCTGCCGGCTACTTGCGCAAACCTAACATTCGTTAGATAATTTTCAAGCCGGCGTGTCGGCAGAACCCATAAAGAGGCAAGACCCATGTTGTTTGACGAAGACCAGTTGGCGCTGCGCGATGGCGCCCGCAAGTTCGCCCGCGAGCGGCTGCTGCCGCATTACCAGAAGCGCGAGTCAGAGCCCGGCATCGACCGCGCCCTGATCCGGGAGATGGGGCAACTGGGGCTGGTTGGCGCAGCGCTGCCTGAGCAGTACGGCGGCATGGGCCTGTCCGGCGTCACTGCCGGATTGATACTCGAAGAGCTGGCCTATGGCGACTTCAACATCGCGTACCTGCCGCTGTTCGGCGCGTTCTTCGCCGAGGTGCTGCACCGCCACGCGCCGCCGGCGCTGGCCCTGGAGTGGAACACCCGGATCGCCAGCGGCGATGCCATCGTCAGCCTGGGCCTGTCCGAGCCCAATGGCGGCTCCGACGCCGCCAACCTGCAGGTGAAGGCGCGCCGGGATGGCGACGAGTACGTGATCTCGGGCGAGAAGACGTCCATCACTTTTTCCGACCAGGCCGACGCGATGGTCCTGTGCGCCCGCACCGGTGCGCCGGACGAAGGTGCGCGCGGCATTTCCGCCTTCCTCGTGCCCATGGATTTAAAGGGCATCCAGCGCACACGCTTCAATGACGTGGGCAGCAAGATCATTGGCCGGGGCTCGGTGTTCTTTGACGACGTGCGCGTTCCGGTCAACCACCGGCTGGGCGACGAGGGCAAGGGATTCAGCCAGGTCATGCAGGGCTTTGATTTCACCCGCACGCTGATCTCACTGATGTGCATTGCCGCGGCGCAGGCCTCCATCGACGAGTCCTGGGCCTATGTCCAGGAACGCCGCACCTTCGGTCTGCCGCTGGCGCAGTACCAGGGCGTAACTTTTCCCATCGTCGAGTTTGAAAGCCAGCTCGCCGCTTGCAGGCAGCTGTGCTATCACGCCCTGGCCCTGCGCGATGCAGGCCTGCCCCACACCACCGAGGCCGCCATGGTCAAGTGGATGGGCCCCAAGACCGCGTTTGATGCAATTCACCAGTGCTTGTTGACGCATGGCCACTACGGCTGGTCCATGGACCTGCCGCATCAGCAACGCATGCGGGATGTGATGGGCCTGGAATTGGGCGACGGCCCGGCGCAGATCATGAAACTGGTCATCGCGAGAGAGCGCATCGGCAAGGTCGCGGTGCAATACGCCAGGCAGGGCGCCAAGTGAGCGCCGCAAGTCCTGTGCTGGCTCTGCGTGAAGGCGCAGTGGGCGTCATCGAGCTGGCGCGGCCCGAAAAATTCAACTGCTTGTCCACCTCGGTGTTCGAGGCCATGGCTGCTGCGCTTGATGAATTCGAGCGGGACGGCTCGGGCGTGCGCGCGTTGTTGATCCGCGCACAGGGCAAACATTTTTGCACCGGGGCGGATCTTGAAGAGGTCAAGGCCATGGGCGGCGATCCGGAGCAGCTGAAGGCCTATGTGGCCTACGGACACCGTGTGCTCCGCCGGTTCGAGGCCAGTGCCCTGCCGGTGGTGGCGGCCTGCCAAGGCCTGACATTGGCAGGCGGCAGCGAGCTGATGCTAGCCTGTGACGTGATCTTCGCGGCGGACGACGCGCGCTTTGGCGATCAGCATGCGCAGTATGGGCTGCTGCCCGGGTGGGGTGGCACACAGCGCCTTCCTCGCATCGTTGGACTGCGTCGAGCACTGGACCTGTTTTTCAGTGCCCGTTGGATCGATGCAGCGACAGCCCTGGCGTGGGGGCTTGTCAATTACGTCGTTGATTCGCAGAAGCTGGGAGTGGCGGCGCTCGAGTATTGCACCGTCCTGGCCAGCCGCAGCCACACAGGGATTGCCACTATGAAACACCTGGCGCGCAGAGGCCTGGACGCATCTCTCGAGGAGGGTCTGCAAACGGAGCAATGCGTTGTGGCCACCGCTCTCGCGGGCGCCGACCCGGCCGAGGGGCTGACAGCGTTCGAAGAGCGTCGTGCTCCCCGGTTTCAAAGCTGACGGCGACGATGACGATAGGGGCCTATGTTGCGACCCGCCGATTCGAGGGTTTTGCTGGCGGCGGCCTGGTGGCTGATGTGTGGGGCGCCAATGACGCCCCCACAGTTTTGCTCCTGCACGGCTCAGGGCAGACCCGCCACGCCTGGTCCGGCACCGCGCGCGCCCTGGCGGTGATGGGGTGGCGTGCCGTGACGCTCGATCTGCCCGGGCACGGGGATAGCGGCTGGGCACCGGATGGCGACTATCGCACGCCCACGCTCGCGCACGCGATGCGTGGTGTCTGGCACGAACTCGGACAACCGCTTGCCGTCGTAGGCGCATCGTTCGCGGGCCTGCTCAGCATCGCTACTGCAGCGCGCGCGGACGCGCCGTCGCTCGCCGCTCTCGTGCTTGTCGACGTCGCCCCGCGCATGGAGGACGCGGGCCGCTCGCGGGTTCGCGGATTCATGGCTGCCCACCTGGACGGGTTCGGATCTCTCGACGAAGCGGCAGGGTCCATCGCGGGCTATCTGAATCGCCCAGTCGAAGGGCGCCTAGAGGGCTTGGCCAAGAACCTTCGGCAGAATGAGTGCGGCCGCTGGGTCTGGCACTGGGATCCCCGCTTGATTGCCGATAGTAATCGCAGGAATCGTCCCGAAGCCGAATGGTACGAGGGTGCGCTACGCGACTTGCGATGTCCAATCCTGCTCGTGCGGGGACTGCGTAGCGACCTCGTCAGCGACAAAAGTGTGTGGGCGCTTCGTCAAGCGGTGCCTGGAGTTCAAGTAGTCGATGTGGTGGATGCAGGCCATATGGTCGCGGGGGATGCCAACGATGCGTTCTGCGAATCGCTGGCACCCTTCTTACGGACTGCAATGCCGCCGGCAAGCGCCAGCCAACGAGGGACAGAACCATGAACCCACGGAACTTCACGTTTCAGGATGCAATGGTCCAGAACGCCACGCTGTACGCTGATCGGGCAGCATTCATGTTCGAGGGTCAAGGAGTTACGCACGCCGAATACGCAAGGCGTGCTGGCAAGCTGGCTGCGGGGCTGGCAAGTCGAGGCGTCGGTCAAGGCGATCGCGTCGCCGTGGTTGCAGGAAATTGCCTTGAATACGCCGACTTGTTCGGTGCTATTGCCTGGCTCGGCGCGATCGTCGTTCCCGTCAACTTTCGCCTTTCTGCCAGCGAAGTCGGGCACATCCTTCAGGACACCAGTCCGCGGCTCGTCGTGGCCTCCACTGCCCACCGCTCCCTGGTGCCCTCGAGTCTGGTCGATGGGAAGGCGGCAGTTCTGATCGGATCCGGAGGGGATGGATGGACGACGCTGGGTGACTTGTATCTCGAGAGTCTTGCAGAGCCCGTGGCGTTGTCCGGCGATTCTCCTTTCATGATTATCCACACAGCGGCCGTATTCGGCGCCCCGCGTGGCGCTGTGCTGTCGCATGCTGGCCTGATGTTGACCAGTTTGCAGTCCCGTCTTGCCTGGGGCCTCGATCCCTCTGACGTTTACCTTGGCGTGCTACCACTGTTCCATGTGGGAGGCATTGGCTTTATGCTGGCAACCCTGCTTGCGGGCGGTTCGACGATGCTGCTTCCCCGGTTCGATCCCGGCGCGCTCGTGCGAGATGTTGACATCGGGCGGGGCAGCATCATCGGAGTGTTTCCTCCGATGCTTGGCATGCTGCTCGACGCTGCGCACGGTCAGGGGTCAGAGCTTCGTCACCTTCGCGTCGTTACCGGTATCGAGGCGGGGGACACCATTGCGCGGCTCCATCAACTGTGCCATGGCGCGACTTTCTGGAGTGCCTACGGCCAGACTGAAACTTCGGGCAGCGTCTGCCTTTCGCCTGCCCGCGATCGTCCAGGCAGTGCAGGGCGGCCCTTGGGCCTGAACGCCGTCGCCATCGCGGGAGACGGAGAAGCGCCCCTCGCGACCGGCGAGGTTGGCGAGATCATTGTTCGAGGGCCGTCCGTTTTTCACGGTTACTGGGGCTTCGATTCGGACCCGCTCGGCCCACACAGCGATGGATGGCACCGTACGGGTGACATCGGTTGCTTCGATGAAGACGGCTACCTCTGGTACAAAGGCCGAACGCCACAGAAGCAACTAATCAAATCGGGTGGCGAAAATATTTACCCCGCTGAAATCGAAAACGCGATCCGCGCGCACCCATCTGTCGCGGAGGTAGTCGTTATCGGTGTCTCCGACGACAGGTGGGGCGAGAGTGTTAAGGCGATCTGTGAACTCAAGCGTGGCGCTTCCTTGAATGACGAACAGTTGACTGAATTCCTTGGCAAACGCCTGGCGCGCTACAAGCTACCACGTCAATTGGTGTTCGTTGACGAGCTGCCTCGCGGTGCCGCAGGGTTGCCAGACCGCGAAGCCGTCGCGGTGGTGCATTCATCGCCAAGCGATGTCGATTCGCCAAAGCAAAGCGCGGCAATGTGCAAGTCTTCCCCTAACTAGAGGGCTCGTAAACAGATGAAGATCCTTGTCCCCGTCAAACGCGTGGTCGACTACAACGTCAAAGTCCGGCTGAAGTCGGGCAACACGGGCGTTGACATCGCCAACGTCAAGATGAGCATGAACCCCTTTGACGAGATCGCGGTCGAAGAAGCCGTGCGCCTGAAAGAAAAGGGCGTGGTCACCGAAGTCATCGCCGTCTCCTGCGGCGTTACGCAGTGCCAGGAAACCCTGCGCACCGCCATGGCCATCGGCGCCGACCGCGCCATCCTGGTGGAAACCGCCGAAGAACTGCAGCCGCTGGCCGTGGCCAAGCTGCTCAAGGCCCTGATGGACAAGGAACAGCCCGGCCTCGTGATCCTGGGCAAGCAGGCCATCGACGACGACTGCAACCAGACCGGCCAGATGCTGGCTGCGCTGGCCGACCTGCCCCAGGGCACCTTCGCCTCCAAGGTCGAGGTGGTCGACGGCAAAGTCAACGTGACCCGCGAAGTCGACGGTGGCCTGGAAACCCTGAGCCTCACGCTGCCCGCCATCATCACCACCGACCTGCGCCTGAACGAGCCGCGCTACGTGACACTGCCCAACATCATGAAGGCCAAGAAGAAGCAGATGGACATCGTCAAGCCCGAAGACCTCGGGGTGGACGTGAGCCCGCGCCTGAAGACCCTGAAGGTCAGCGAGCCGCCCAAGCGTGGCTCCGGCATCAAGGTGCCGGATGTGGCCGCACTCGTCGACAAGCTGAAAAACGAAGCCAAAGTGATCTGAGGAAGAAACAACATGACCGCACTCGTCATTGCCGAACACGACAACGCCACCATCAAGGGCGCCACGCTCAACACCGTCGCCGCCGCCGCCCAGTGCGGGGGTGATGTGCATGTGCTGATCGCCGGCCACAACGCCGCAGGTGCCGCCGCCGCCGCGGCCCAGATCGCCGGTGTGTCCAAAGTCATCCACGCCGACGCCGAATACCTCGCGCACGGCCTGGCCGAGAACATGGCCGCGCAGGTGCTGGCCATCGCATCGAACTACAGCCACATCCTGTTCCCGGCCACGGCCAGCGGCAAGAACATCGCCCCGCGCGTGGCCGCCAAGCTTGACGTGGGCCAGATCAGCGACATCACCAGGGTGATCGCCGCCGACACGTTTGAACGCCCGATCTACGCCGGCAACGCCGTCGCCACCGTGCAGGGCACCGACGCCACCCACGTCATCACCGTGCGCACCACCGGTTTTGATCCCGCCGCCGCCACCGGTGGCAGCGCCACCGTGGAAACCCAGGCAGCACAAGCCGACAGAGGCAAGAGCATGTTCCTCGGCAGCGAGATCGCCAAGAGCGACCGCCCCGAACTCACCGCCGCCAAGATCATCGTCTCGGGTGGCCGGGCGCTGGGCAGCGCCGAGAAGTTCAACGAAGTCATGACGCCGCTGGCCGACAAGCTCGGCGCCGCCTTGGGCGCCAGCCGCGCTGCGGTGGACGCGGGTTACGCCCCGAACGACTGGCAGGTCGGCCAGACCGGCAAGATCGTCGCACCGCAGCTGTACGTGGCCTGCGGCATCTCGGGTGCGATCCAGCACCTGGCCGGCATGAAGGACAGCAAGGTGATCGTGGCGATCAACAAGGACCCCGAGGCCCCGATCTTCTCGGTGGCCGACTACGGCCTGGAGGCCGATCTGTTTACTGCTGTGCCGGAATTGACGAGATCAATTTGACAAATGTGTCCATCAGATCAAAGAGCTGAATCAAGAACTCGAGAAAGAGCGTTGGCGATGTCGGGCAAGACCATGAACTGGTTTTGGATGAACCTGATAGGTGTTCGGCGGCGCCATGATGGCGTTCGAAGACTTGGGGCCGTCGGTTCAAGCGTTGAGGTTGCCAACATAGGGTTGACATGAGGCGTGGGCGCACGTTGGCTTAAGAATGATAGAACTCCGTCATCTTCACTATTTCATTGCCGTTGCAGAGGACCTGAACTTCACGCGTGCGGCAGAGCGCGTGCATATTGATCAGACGCCTTTGTCCCGTGCCGTGCGTGATCTGGAAGAAGAGTTGGGCGTACAGCTCTTCGTCAGAGCGCCGCGCCGGCTGCGGTTGACGCCCGCAGGTGTTCGGCTGCTGGATGAAGCCCGAAAGATCTTTATTCGTGTCGAGCGCACCAAGCGCGTTGTCCGAAAGACCCACTCTCTGTACCAGGCGCCTCTGCGCATTGGCGTGGCCGATGGCATTGCTCAGCCGATGTTGTCTGACTGCTTCACCCGATGGAAATCTGTCGCGCCGGAGATCCCGCTTGAGCTGAAAGAGATGCGGGCGCGTGAGCTGGCTTTGGCCTTGAGGCGCGAGGAACTTGATGTCGGGTTTTCATTTGGCGTCCCGCAGGACGACGCGATTGCGCAGGATGCCGCGTGGCACTACCGAATCATGGCGGTGTTGCCCTCTACACATGAACTGGCCTCTCTGACGGTGGTTCCGATGTCGGTGCTGTTGTCGTTTCCGCTGCTGGCCTGTAGCGAACAGCGAATGCCCGGACTGTTCGTGCAGATGCAGGACATCGTGAGGCGCTACACGGAGCAGGCCACCATTGTGGGGGCCGCAGATACAGCACCTGGCTATGTCACCCGCATTGCATCCGGAGTGGGTGTTGGTCTGGGTGACGAGGGGCACACCCAGACCCTGTTTCGCAACGATGTGGTGGTGCTCCCCTTGGCCGAGGAAGAGCACATCACAACCTATGTTCTGCACAAGCTTCAGCGCTTCGGACTCGCCGAGCCGGTGCAACGTTTTCTTACCCACGTCAGCACTCTGTCGTAAAAGTTACGACAAGCCGCGTGGCCGCACACCCGTGCCGCGCCATCGGCCTTGGACAAGATCGTCACAAGCCTTGATGCTCCCTGATCAGGGAAGCTGCGGGTTGTCACGTCTTCTGCTTCCTGGAATTCAGCCAGCACTTGCGTCATTGGCTGGCGCATTCGCCAGCCTGCGCTGCGCTACGCCCCGATGGGTGTTCCGCGCGTCGCATTGATTCCAGACTTCTGCAATGCGTTCCATGGGGTGCGCAGGCGCATGGCGAGCGCATTCACTGCGCCACTTGAAGCAGGGCGGGCATGGCATCTCGAAACGAAACAGGCGAGGCGAAGGTGTCGGTGGCCCACACCGGGATCCTGTTCGGCCAGATCGCGGCCGTTTTCGGTGTGGCCTTCGGCGGCGTGTGGGGCGCGACACAGTGGGTCGCGGACGCGCTGGGCCACCAGCCTCGGCTGGGGCCGGCTTGGTTCGGCGTGGCGGGCCTGCCGGTGTACGAACCCTGGAGGCTCTTCGAGTGGTGGTACTGGTACGACGCCTATGCGCCTGAGGTGTTTTCTCGAGGCGGAGCCATCGCGGCATCTAGTGGCTTGCTGGCTACCGGTGTGGCCATCGGCATGGCGGTGTGGCGTTCACGCTTGGCCCGGCGTGTCACCACCTACGGCTCTGCACGCTGGGCCGAACACGATGAGATCGTCAAGGCGGGTTTGACCGGTCCGGTCGGGGTCTTTCTGGGGCGCACACCGGACAAGGAGAGCGGCTATCTGCGGCACGAAGGGCCAGAGCATGTGATGGCCTTCGCGCCCACGCGATCAGGCAAGGGCGTGGGCCTCGTGGTCCCTACCCTGCTGAGCTGGCCGGGTTCGACCGTGGTCCACGACATCAAGGGTGAGAATTGGACCCTCACCGCAGGCTGGCGCGCGCGTTTCTCGCACTGCCTGCTGTTCAACCCGACCGACGCGCGGTCTGCGGCTTACAACCCGCTGCTGGAAGTGCGGCGCGGCGAGCACGAAGTGCGCGACGTGCAGAACATCGCCGACATCCTCGTGGACCCCGAGGGTGCGCTGGAGCGCCGCAACCACTGGGAGAAGACCTCGCACGCGTTACTGGTGGGTGCCATCCTGCACGTGCTCTACGCGGGCGAGGACAAGACGCTGCGCGGCGTGGCCAACTGCCTGTCCGATCCGGCGTGCCCCTTCGAGGTGACGCTGCACCGGATGATGACCACGCGACACCTCGGCGAGAGCCCTCACCCGGTGGTGGCCTCAGCGGCTCGCGAAGTTCTGAACAAGAGCGACAACGAGCGCTCGGGCGTGTTGTCCACCGCGATGAGCTTCCTGGGCCTGTACCGCGACCCGACGGTGGCGGAGGTCACCTCGCGCTGCGACTGGCGCATCGCCGACCTGATTTCCACGGCGAGCCCGGTGTCACTGTACCTGGTGGTTCCACCGTCGGACATCAGCCGCACCAAGCCACTGATCCGGCTCATCCTCAACCAGGTGGGACGTCGCCTGACCGAGTCGCTCGATGGCTCGGACGGGATTGAACGCCGGCACAAGCTGCTGTTGATGCTGGATGAGTTTCCGGCGCTGGGCCGGCTGGACTTCTTCGAGTCGGCCTTGGCCTTCATGGCGGGCTATGGCCTGCGGGCTTTCCTGATCGCGCAGTCGCTCAACCAGATCGACAAGGCCTATGGCCTGAATCACTCCATCCTGGACAACTGCCACGTGCGCATCGCGTTTGCGACCAACGACGAACGCACCGCGAAGCGCATCTCTGACGCCCTCGGCACGGCGACCGAGTTGCGTGCGCAGCGCAACTACGCAGGGCACCGGCTGGCGCCCTGGTTGGGGCACCTGATGGTCTCGCGCCAGGAGACCGCCCGGCCCTTGCTCACACCGGGTGAGGTGATGCAGTTGCCGCCCGACGATGCCGTGGTGATGGTCTCGGGCCATGCGCCGATCCGCGCCAGGAAGCTGCGCTACTTTCTGGACCGCAACTTCACGGCCCGGGTGCTGCAGCCGCCGGCATTGACCGTTGGTCTCTACCGGGACAAGCCGGCTGGGCGGCCGGACGACTGGAGCGCTCTGCCGGTACTTGGGGCTCCTGTGGCGTCGCCGGTAGGCGATGCCACAGGGTGGGCCGACGAAGGCGGCCACCAGCTCAGGCCGGAGTTGGAACTGACCGCTGAGCCGGTGCGAGATCCCGATCCCGGTGACCTGATCCTGCTCGACGACGAACGCGATGACGATGGAACGCCGCAGTTGCCGCGCGGATTGGACCGGTCCTCTGATCGGGACCTGGTGCGCAACGCGCGCCTGGCTGTTCTGGATCCCGATGACGGGATTGCGCTATGACCCGCGCACGCCTGAACATTTTCATTGAGCCCGAACACGCTCGCCGTCTGGAGGACGTGTCGACGCACCGTGGGGTGTCCAAGTCCTCGGTGATTGCGGCGGCTTTGTCTTCTTTCCTGTCACCCGACGCGATGGACCAGCGCGAAGCGGCCATGGCGAAACGATTGGACCGGCTTTCACGCCAGTTCGACCGTCTGGAGCGGGACCAGTCCATCCTGATCGAGGCCTTGGCGCTGTATGTGCGTCATTACCTGACCCTGGCCCTGCCGGTGCCCGAGAGCCAGCAGGAGGCGGTGCGGGCCCAGGGCCGTGCCCGCTACGCGCAGTTCATCGAACAGCTCGCGCGCCACGTCCAGCGCGGACGCAGTCTGGTGCGCGAGATCCATGAAGAGATCGGTCCGGTTGATGGCGCGGATGCTGCTGCCGGTGGTGTCGGTGGGGAGGGCGGCACATGAAGCACATCGATGGTTTGCCGGACCAGGAGCCTGCTCGGCGCCGCATCCGCATGCTGCGCACGGCCATGGGGCCGGAGATCGCCGCAGCGCTCGAAGACCCCGAGGTGGTCGAGGTGCTGCTCAACCCGGATGGCTCTCTCTGGGTGGATCGCCTGGGTGCCGGGCGTGCACCCACCGGCCACCAGATGCCGGCGCCGGTGGCCGAACGCATCATCCGTCTGGTGGCCGCGCACGTGCGTGCCGAGGTGCACCCCGGCGCGCCGCTGCTCTCAGCCGAACTGCCCGAGACGGGTGAACGCTTCATGGGCGCGCTGCCGCCCGTGGTGCGGGCGCCGTCCTTCGCGATCCGCAAGCGGGCGCTGCGGATCATGGGGCTGGCGGACTACGTAGCGAGCGGCGTGATGACCGAGGCGCAAGCTGCCTTTTTGCGCGCAGCCGTGCACGAGCGGCTGAACATCGTGGTGGCCGGCGGCACCAGCACCGGCAAGACCACGCTGGCCAATGCGCTGCTGGACGAGATCGCCAACACCCGCGACCGGGTGCTGATCCTGGAGGACACGGTGGAGCTGCAATGCCGCAGCGACGACCACGTGAGCCTCCGCGCCGAGCCCGGCGTGGTTTCGATGGCCGACCTGGTGCGAGCCACGTTGCGCCTGCGGCCAGACCGCATCGTCGTGGGCGAGGTGCGTGGCGCCGAGGCGTTGGACCTGGTCAAGGCCTGGGGCACGGGCCACCCGGGCGGCATCGCCACCGTACACGCCAACTCGGCGGCCGGTGCGCTCGCGCGACTGGAGCAGCTGGTGCAAGAGGTCAGCGTCACCGTGCCACGGGCGCTGATCGCCGAGGCCGTCAACGTCGTCGTTTTCATCACCGGCCGCGGTCACACGCGGCGCGTGCGCGAGATCGCGCGCGTCGTCGGCCACAACAGCCAGGGCTACCAGCTCGACACCGCCCTGGGGCCGGGATTCCCTTCGCTTCCTTCCAACCCGTCATCCACCACAGGAGAACCGACATGACGATTCCGCACATTTCCGTAAAACCGTCTCCGCGTGTCGCCGTTCGCATGGCGGCACAGGCGGCCTTGCTGGGTGCGCTGATGCTGGCCGTCGCGCTGCCCGCGCACGCCGCCGGCTCCAGCATGCCCTGGGAAGCGCCGCTGCAATCCATCCTCGATTCCATCCAGGGGCCGGTGGCGCGCATCGTCGCGGTGATCATCATCATCGCCACCGGCCTGACGCTGGCGTTCGGGGACACCTCGGGGGGCTTTCGGCGGTTGATCCAGATCGTCTTCGGCCTGTCGATCGCCTTCGCGGCCTCTTCGTTCTTCCTGAGCTTCTTCAGCTTCTCGGGTGGGGCGGTGCTGGCATGACGGCGCCGGCGCAGAACCCGACCGGCTTTGTGGCGGGCTTCGAGGTGCCGCTGCACCGGTCCCTGACCGAGCCCATCCTGCTGGGAGGGGCGCCGCGCACCGTGGCGATCGCCAACGGCACGCTGGCGGCGGCCGTGGGGCTGGGCCTTCAGTTGTGGGTCCCAGGGCTGGTGCTCTGGATCGTGGGCCACTCGCTCGCGGTCTGGGGTGCGCGGGCTGACGCGCAGTTCATGCAGGTGTTCGCGCGGCACATCAAGCACCGTGTGCTGCTGGACGTGTGAGGCGGGCAGGAGATGCGCTCATGCTGAACCTCACCGAATTTCGCCAGCGCCCCGCGCTGCTGGCCGATTGGCTGCCCTGGGCCGCGCTGGTGGCGCCGGGTGTCGTGCTCAACAAGGACGGGGCCTTCCAGCGGACGGCGCGCTTTCGGGGGCCGGACCTGGACAGCGCGACGCCGGGCGAACTGGTGGCCACCACCGCGCGGCTGAACAACGCGCTGCGCCGTCTGGGCTCGGGCTGGGCGCTGTTCGTCGAGGCCGAGCGCCGCGAGGCGGCGGGCTACCCGGACTCGACGTTTCCGGAACCCTTGTCGAGGCTGGTCGACGAGGAGCGGCGCGCCAGCTTCGAAGAGGCGGCCAGCCACTTCGAGAGCCGCTACCACCTGAGCCTGGTCTACCTGCCGCCCGAGGAGGCGCGCTCGCGTGCGGGCCGCCTGCTGTACGAGAACATCAAGGCTGAGGGTGTGGACTGGCGCGAGCGCCTGCAGGCTTTCGTGGCCGAAACCGAGCGCTTCCTGGATCTGCTCGACGGCGTGATGCCCGAGGTGGCTTGGCTTGACGATGGCCAGACGCTGACTTGGCTGCATGGCTGTATCTCGGACCGGCGCCACCCGGTGGCGGTGCCGGAGGTGCCGATGCACCTGGACACGCTGCTGGCTGACCGGCCGCTGCACGGGGGACTTGCGCCCATGCTGGGGGAGCAGCACCTGCGCGTGCTCACGGTGCGGGGTTTTCCGACGGCGACCTGGCCGGGGATTCTGGACGACCTGAATCGACTGAGCTTTGCCTACCGCTGGAACACGCGTTTTCTCTGTCTGGACAAAGCCGAGGCAGAAAAGGAACTGGTGCGCCTGCGCCGGCAGTGGTTCGCCAAGCGCAAGAACATCGTGGCGCTGCTGCGCGAGACCCTGTCCAACCAGGAGAGCCCGCTGGTGGACACCGACGCCAGCAACAAGGCGGCCGATGCCGACGCCGCGCTGCAGGCGCTGGGCAGCGACCAAGTGGCCTTCGGCTACGTCACCACCACGGTGACGGTGATGGACCCGAGCACTGCTGCGGCCGACGAGAAGCTGCGGCAGGCCGAACGGGCCATCCAAGGCCGTGGGTTCGTGACGATTCCCGAGACGCTGAACGCCGTGGAGGCCTGGCTCTCGTCGCTGCCGGGGCAGGTTTATGCCAACGTGCGCCAGCCCATCGTCTCGACGCTCAACCTCGCGCACCTGATGCCGGTGTCGGCCGTGTGGGCCGGCCCGGAGCGCAATGAGCACCTTGACGGCCCGCCGCTGATTGTCACCCGCACCGACGGTGCGACGCCGTTCCGCCTGGTCACGCACGTGGGTGACGTCGGCCACACCATGGTGGTGGGGCCGACGGGCATGGGCAAGTCGGTGCTGCTGGCCACGCTGGCGCTGCAGTTCCGGCGCTACCCCGGCTCGCGCATCCTGGCCTTCGACATGGGGCGCTCCCTGCGCGCCACCGTGTTGGGGCTGGGCGGCGAACACCACGACCTCGGGCTGGATGGCGCGATCGCGTTCCAGCCTTTGGCCCGCATCGACCGGGCGGCCGACCGCAGTTGGGCCACCGAATGGGTCGAGGCGCGCCTGCGTCAGGAGGGCGTGGAGGTGGGGCCGGCCGAGCGCGAGGCCGTCTGGTCGGCGCTGGCGAACCTGGCCAGCGCGCCGGTGGAGCAGCGCACGATGACCGGCTTGTCGGTGCTGCTGCAGTCCAACGCGTTGCGCCAGGCCCTGGCGCCCTATGTGCTGGGTGGCGTCCATGGTCGGCTGCTGGATGCCGATGTGGACCGGCTGGGGAATTCGTCCGTGCAGTGCTTCGAGATGGAAGAACTGATGCACAGCAAGGCGGCCGTGCTCGCTGTGCTCGGCTACCTGTTCGCACGCTTCGAGGAGCGTTTCGACGGCGCGCCGACGCTGTTGATTCTGGACGAGGCCTGGCTGTTCCTGGACGACCCTGTGTTCGCGGCGCGCATCCGCCAGTGGCTCAAGACCCTGCGCAAAAAGAACGTGTCGGTTGTGTTTGCCACGCAGAGCCTGGCCGACATCCAGGGTTCGAGCATCGCGCCAGCCATCGTGGAGAGCTGTGCGAGCCGCATCTTCCTGCCCAACCCGCAGGCCACCGAGCCGCAGATCCGGTCCATCTACGAAGGCTTCGGCCTGAACGCCCGGCAGATCCAGATCGTGGCGACCGCCACGCCCAAGCGCGAGTACTACTACCAGTCGCGGCTGGGCAACCGCGTGTTTGAGCTGGGTCTGGGGCCGGTGGCGCTGGCGTTCGTCGGCGCGGCACGTCCCGAACAGCAGCGCGAGATGGACCGACTGGTTGCCGTACACGGCGTCACGCACTTCGCACGGCAGTGGCTGCATCACTGCGGCCTGGCCTGGGCCGCCGAGCTGATTTCCCCTTTCCCGTCCACCCCCCAACCCAAGGAGAGTTCGCCATGAGCGTCAAGACATCTTTCAAACCCCCGTTCAAATCCCGCTGGCTGGCCCTGGTCGCTGCGGGTGTCATCGCGCTCGGCGCGGCCACCCCAGCCCACGCGCTGTTCGGCATCGGCGACATCGTGCTCGATCCGTCGAACCTGGCGCAGAACATCATGACGGCGGCCAACACGATGGAGCAGATCAACAACCAGATCAAGCAACTGCAGAACCAGTCGCAGTCGCTGATGAACGAAGCGCGCAACCTGGCCGGGCTGGACTTCAGCGCGCTGGCCGAACTGCGTGCCACGCTGGCCGCCACGAACCGGCTGATCCAGGAGGCGCAGGGCCTGGCCTTCAGCGTTCGCGACATGGAGACGCAGTTCCAGCAGCTGTACCCGGAGTCGTTCAGTGCATCGATTTCCAGCGCCCAGATGGTGCTGGATGCCCGCAAGCGATGGAACCATTCACTGGAGGCCCTGCGCACCGCGGCCAAGGTGCAGTCGCAGGCGGTGCAGAACTTCACAGCCGACGAGCAGGCACTGACGGACCTGGTCAACCGCAGCCAGTCGGCCACCGGAGCGCTGCAGGCGATGCAAGCGACCAACCAGCTGCTGGCCCTGCAGGCCCGCCAGTCCATACAGGCGCAGCAACTGCAGCTCACGCAGGACCGCGCCGTGGCGCTGGAGCAGGCGCGACAGGTGTCGGCGCACGAACGGGCGCGGGAGGTGCGCCGGCGCTTTCAGGGCAGCGGCACGCCGTACACACCCCACTCGGTGGACTTCTATGGCCAACCGTGAGGCGAACATGAAACAGCTGCTCTATCTCATTGGCATCCTGGCACTGTCTGCCCTGCTGGGCGCCTGCGACAAACCGAAACCCGCACCGGCCATCGAATCCATTGAGTCGCTGGTGGCCAACCCCGACCGGCTCAAGGAACTGCGCGCGGCCTGCAAGGCCGACCACGTCGGGGTGGGCGACGCGCAGTGCCGGGCGGTGGCCGAGGCGACGCGGCAACGTTTCATGCGCGTGGCACCATCACCCTATGTGGGTGATCCGGTGCGGCCGGGCGTGCCCGCCACGGCTGCGGGGGCTGCGCCATGAACGACGTTGCGGTCATTGACCGCTTCCTGGACGTGTTCTCCCGCTACATCGATTCGGGCTTCGGCCTGCTGGGCGGCGAGGTGGCCTTTCTCACCGCCACGCTGGTGGCGATCGATATGACCCTGGCCGGGTTGTTCTGGGCCATGGGCCATGCCTCGGGGCAGGGCGACGACGTGATGGCGCGTCTGATCAAGAAGGTGCTTTATGTGGGGGCCTTCGCCTACATCCTGGGCAACTTCAACCGGCTCGCGGGCATTGTCTTCAACTCCTTTGCGGGGCTGGGCCTGACCGCCTCGGGGTCGGGGCTGACGAAAGCGCAGTTGCTGCAGCCCGGTCGGCTGGCGCAGGTGGGCATCGACGCCGGGCGGCCGATCATGGCTCAGATCGGCGACCTGACGGGTTTTCCTGAGGTGTACGCGAACCTGGACGCGATCGCCGTGCTCTTCCTCGCCTGGCTGGTACTGATCGTGGCGTTTTTCGTGCTGGCGGTGCAGCTCTTCGTCACGCTGATCGAATTCAAGCTGGCCACGCTCGCCGGGTTCGTGCTGGTGCCGTTCGCATTGTGGAACAAGACGGCGTTTCTGGCCGAGAAGGTGCTGGGCCATGTGGTGTCTGCGGGCATCAAGGTGCTGGTGCTGGCGGTGATCGTGGGCATTGGCTCTGGGCTGTTCGGCGAGTTCACGCTGCCGCCCGGGGCCGACCCGAGCATCGACCATGCGCTGGTGGTCATGCTGGCGTCGTTGACGATGTTGGGGCTGGGGATCTTCGGGCCGGGCATCGCCACCGGCCTGGTGTCCGGAGCACCGCAACTCGGCGCCGGGGCGGCGACGGGCACCGTCATCGGAGCGACGGGGCTCGCGGTCGCGGGGGGTGCTGCGGTGGCGGGTGCTGCCTCGGCGGTGGCGGCGGGAGCGCGCATGGCGCCGGGCGCCGCGCGCGCGGCCATCGGGGGCGGTGCCTCTGCAGCCCGTTCGGCGTCGTCCCTGGCGAGCGGCGCCCGATCGGCCTACCAAGCGGGTGCCACTGCGGCCAGTGCTTCCGGTGGCGGTGGCGTGCGCGCGGCTGGAGCGGGCGTCGCCAACGTTGCCAGGGCTGGTGCGAGCGCGGCGGGCCAGCGCGTGGCCGCAGGCGCCCAGGCCGTGAAGGAACGGGTGGCGGACTTTGTGGCCGAGGCAGCGACACCCAAAAGCGTTGCTCCAGCGGACGCCGCATCCGACACGGGTGCCGGTGCGTCCGCCTACTCGGTCACCGAACCCGCCTGGGCCCGGCGCATGCGCCATCGCCAGCAGGCCACCCAGGCGGCCAGCACGGCTGCACACGTGCTGCGCTCGGGCGACCACGGCGGCAGCGGCTCCGGACCCAGCCTGCAGGACCGTTCCAACCCGTGACGCCAGCACCATTTCGACTTCAAGGAGTTTTCATGCGATTCAAAAGACCCGGGGTCCGCTACGGCGACACGCCTGTACCCGTCACCCCTTACCAGGCGGCCGCGCAGGCTTGGGACGAGCGCATCGGCTCGGCGCGTGTGCAGGCGCGCAACTGGCGCCTCATGGCCTTTGGCTGTCTCGGCCTGGCCGTGCTGATGGGCGGGGGCCTACTCTGGCGTTCGGCCCAGTCCATCGTGACGCCCTTTGTGGTGGAGGTGGAGCAGGCCGGGCAGGTGAGGGCGGTGGGGGAGGCGGCTGCCCCCTACCAGCCCAACGACGCGCAGATCGCCTTCCACCTGGCGCGCTTCGTGGGCAACGTGCGCTCGCTCTCCACCGATCCGATCGTGGTGCGGCAGAACTGGCTGCAGGCCTACGACTACACCACCGACCAGGGGGCGGCGACGCTCAACGACTACGCCCGCGCGGCAGACCCGTTCTCGCGCATCGGCCAGCACTCGGTTTCGGTGGCCGTCAACAGTGTGGTGCGTGCCAGCGACTCGTCTTTCCAGCTGCGCTGGACCGAACGGCGCTATGTCAGCGGCGAAGCCGCCGGGTTGGAGCACTGGACGGGGGTGTTGTCCATCGTCCTGCAGACGCCCCGCACCGAGGAGCGTCTGCGCAAGAACCCATTGGGCATCTATGTCAACGGTCTGTCCTGGACCCGTGAACTCGACGCATCACAAGGAGCCAAACCATGAAAACGCGCACCTCATTTTTGACTTCCTCGGTCGTGCAGTCGTTGTTTCTGGCGCTGTGCCTGCTGGTGGGTGTGGCGGGTTGTGCCAGCCCGTCCAACCCTCCACCGGTAATCGCATTGGATGAGCCCGCGCCGGCGCAATTCGTGCCGGAGCCGGACGATCCGGGGGCGTTGGTCCTGCCTCCGCCTGTAGTGATGCCCGGCCAGATGAAGCCGCTGGCAGGTGGGCCCTTGGACGACCAGAAGCCCGAGCCGTTGGACGAGGCGGTTCGTGTGGCCCGTGCGAACGCACAGGCGCGCATCGCGCCCACGCGAGAGGGCTACGTGAACGCCATCCAGGTCTGGCCTTTTACCGATGGCGCCCTGTATCAGGTCTACACCAGTCCGGGCCGGGTCACGCTGATCGCGCTGCAGGAGGGTGAGGAACTGGTCACCGTCTCGGCCGGGGACACGGTGCGATGGATCGTGGGTGACACGGTCAGCGGCGCTGGCGCATCGCTGCGTGTGAACGTGTTGGTCAAGCCCACGCGTGTGGGCCTGAAAACCAATATGGTGATCACCACCAACCGGCGCAGCTACCTCATCGAACTGTCTTCGACGCCCCAGGCCTGGATGGCCTCGGCGTCCTGGGACTATCCGAAGGACCGACTGCTGGCTTTGCAGAAGCGCGCCCGCGAGACGAGGGAAGCCACGCCGGTGGACACAGGTCTGGCGATCGAGAACCTGCGGTTTCGCTACGCGGTCACCGGGGATGCACCGTCGTGGAAACCGCTGCGTGCTTTCGACGACGGACGCAAGGTCTACATCCAGTTCCCGGCGGGCATTGCCCAGGGTGAGTTGCCGCCGCTGTTCGTGGTCGGGACGCAAGGCGATGGGCAGTTGGTGAACTACCGCTTCCGCTCGCCGTACTACGTGGTCGATCGCCTGTTCGGCGCGGCCGAGCTGCGGCTGGGTGGGGTCCAAGGAGGCAAACCCGAGGTGGTGCGCATCGAGCGCGCCGATGGAGGGGTGCCGGCGGCCAGTGCTGCGATGTGGGGGGCGGGATCGTGAGCACCCAGACACCGGAGGACGCCGGGGCTGCGCCGATGGCCCCGAAGCTGCCGCCCGAGGCCATGGCTTTGCGGGCAGCTCCTCGGCCCGTTGTTCGGTTGAGCCGGCGCATGCTGGCGTTCGGTGCCGGCGGCCTGGCCGCACTGGTCCTGGGCGCCACGGTGTGGTCGCTGCAGCCCATGCGGCGCGGGAGCGGGCAGCCCGCGGAGCTGTACAACGTGGACCGGGTGGCGAGGTCCGAAGGCCTGGAGCGCTTGCCCAAGGACTACACGGGGGTGACGCCGGTGCTGCCACCGTCTGTGCCGTTGCTCGGTGAACCGTTGCCGGGCGATCTGGGGCCGGCCATCGTGAAAGCGCAGCAGCCGATGGCACAGCAGGCCGCTGATCCGGCGCAACTGGCGGCCGATGAGGCGGCCCGTTCGGGTGTGTTCTTCAAGGGCGCGGGCGGTAAGGTGGCGAACGGGGGTTCTGATGGCTCGCTGAACGCACCCTCCAACCGAGGCGATCAGGGTACGAGCCACCAAGCATTCAACCCCCTGGCGCTGACCACAGGTCAGGGCGGTGGTGCCGCGCCCTCTACCGATCCGACGGCGGTGCAGAACCGCCAGGATGCGAAGGAAGGTTTCTTGACCAAGGCCGCTGGTGGCGAGGCGACCACGCGCAACCCGGGAGGCCTGCAGATGCCGACGTCGCCTTACCAGGTGATGGCCGGCACCGTGATTCCCGCCGCACTGGTGACGGGGATCAACTCCGACCTGCCTGGCCAGGTGATCGCCAACGTGACCGAAGCGGTCTATGACACGGCGACGGGGCGGCATCTTCTGATCCCGCAGGGTTCGCGCCTGATCGGTCGCTACGACAGCCAGGTGAGCTTCGGGCAGCGCCGTGTGCTGCTGGTGTGGACTCGGTTGATCCTGCCGGACACGTCCTCGGTGGCACTGGATCGTTTGCCCGGGATCGATCCGGCGGGGTACGCCGGTCTGGAAGATGGTGTGGACTGGCACTGGGGCCGCATCCTGGCGGGCGCGGCGCTGTCCACGCTGCTGGGTATGGGCGCCGAACTGGCTGCGCCGGAGAACAGCACCGACGGCAACCGCATCGTGGTTGCCGGGCGGGAGAGCGTGCAGGAGGCCGTGAATCAGGTGGGCCAGGAGATCACGCGGCGCAACCTGAGCATCCAGCCCACGCTCACCGTCCGGCCGGGTTTTCCGATGCGGGTGATGGTGAACAAGGATCTGGTGCTGCGGCCATACCAGCCGCTGATGTTTCAGCGGGGAGGAGACCAGTGAGCAAAGGAAGCAGCCGCCTGAGCCTGGGTCCGATCCCGAAACCAGAGGCCGTGAAGCTCACGATCTCGGTGTCAGCCGAGTTGAAGGTCCAACTCGATGCCTACGCGGAGGTACATGGCCGGCTGCACCAGGCGCCGGTGGATGCGGTTGTGCTGATTCCGCACATGCTGGCAGCGTTCATGGCGCGGGATCGTGCCTTCAAGGCGATGGCCCGTCGTTAGGTGAGCTGGTGGAATCCGCTCAGACCGGCTCGAAGGGGCGGCGGGGCTTGGCGTGCACGATATAGCGCTGGCAGAGTTGCCAGTAGGCATTGAACAAGGATTCGGCGTCGTGAACCTGCGCGGCGAATTCTTCGATCGTCATACTGATTGAGTCATCGACGCGGTCGGGCGACATGTCCCATTGCAGGGGAACGAAGACCAGCAGTGGCTTCGCATCGATCAGGCGCCCTGGGGGCTTGAAGTTGTACTTGCCGGGAACGCCCCAGCGGCCGTGTGCGTAGTCGTTTCTCAGGGCGCGTGCCTGATGGGCGTTTTCGAACCATACTGAGAACGCGGCCAACGCTTTGGGGCCCGCCGGCTCGTACACGTCCATGATCAGCACATCGAGCTTTTTCAGGCGATCCCCCAGGCGTGCCTGCCTCGCCGTGAGGAGGTCTGACACATCCTGCTGACAGTGGGGGCCCAGCCAGTTCAACTGAAGCCCGACGTTGAAGTCGAACCGAGCAATCGCGTGCACCAGCCGGCCAAGCAGGCGATGGAACTCATCGCTGAATGGGTCAGCCGCTTGAACTGTGGATCGGGGCTTTTTTGTCATCGAGCTTGAGGCGCGTGAGAGCTTTCGATCGGTCGCCGATGTCGGCACGACCATGGTGCCGAAGCGGTCATGAACATGTGGCTGCTTCTGACAAAAACTTCTTCGCTTGGCTTCGCATCCCTTGAGCAATCGGGGTCCAGATCCGATCCGGAAAGTCCTTGGGCAGATGGGCCTCGACGTCAGACAACGCGGGCTCAAGCGTGCCGATCAACTCCAGCATTGCTTGCCAGACATCTGGCCCACCGTTCTTCATGGCGAGGTCGTGCCAGTGGCGAGTCTGGATCGTGTGCAGGTGGTAGTGCGTGTTCTTTGAGTGAATCGCCATGGCCAGGCGCACATCGCGCAGATGGATTTGTCCACGGCCTCTGCCCACGTAGGGCCACACGGACAAGACGTCGTAGAGCGGCGTCATGTCGTAGGTGTTGCCCTGACGCAGGAAGATCGAGAAATTCTTGGCGTGCCCGTCAGGCGCCGCCATGAGCCAGAAAACCAACTGCGTGAGCAGGAAGACGAGTCGGTCCGTGGAGGCGTCAGTGCTTCCGGACAGCAACTGGAGTCCTGCGGCCAGGGTGGGGCCGCCATCCTCTTCGTACTTCATGCGTGGAGGCTGACCCAGCGCCTGGCAAAAGTCTTCCTGGGGCAGCCGGGCGATCCACTGTCCGTCATTCATCCACTCACGGTCGAACCGTTCGACGATCAAAGCACGCTGATCACCGAAACTGGCCATCTCGGTCCGTGCCATGGGCAGCCCCAGCGCCTCGATGATCTGGGCACAAACCCATTCGTTCTCCACGGAGTCGAACATCTCCACCCGGCTCGTGTTGGCAATGACTCCGAGAGGGAGTTTGAAGATGTGCGTGCTGGGGGTGGCGCCAAGTGGGCGGCACCATTGACCGTTCACCAAGGTGAAGGCGGTCTTCTCCTGGGCGCCGGCCAGGGAGATCCGGAAGGCCGGCGCATTGTTGCCGGGGCGGGTTCGCGGGTCGGCTGGGACGGCGTGCAAGGCGTCCGCGACCTCGGCCTCGGTCAGTGGCTCACACGCGACGCGGTCCCAGCCGTCGGGTGTGGTCCCTTCGGGCAGCAACTGCACGGCACCCACACAATCGCGGCCAATGGCTTCCAGCAGGGCGAAGGCATCCAGCGTCTTCGTCTTGAAGCGTCTCCCGATGCGTTCTCGGATCCGTTCGTTGTCAGGCAGGAGGTTGTCGAAATAGTTCGCGACCACGTCACCTTTGATCTCCAGTGTGCGGGTGAGTGGCAGTGACAAGGACAGGGGACGTGACTTCTCAGATTCGGGCCAAGTGTGGGCATAGGTGAAGCTGTGGGTGCCGCGATGGACGTGCCACGTTCCTACCCATTCGCCGTTCATCCAAGCATTGAGCGCCGCCATCACCAGGAGCCCTTCTTGGGGCGGATGATGAAATTGCGCTTGGAGGTCGGCACGACATCGGCGTTTGGGTTGATGTCACGAAGCATTTGTCCGTCGGATGAGGACTTGGCGCCAGTGCGACTGACCAGAACCGATGTTGGCAAGTGCTTGCCCCCTCCAGTCAACGGCAAGGTCTGCCATTCGCCTGTTGGTGGCACGTTGACTGCTGGGGGCTTCACGGGTTTGTGGGCGTTTTTGGATGGCGCCAGCTTCCCCATGTTCACGCTGCCCAGGGGGCTGCGTTCTGCTTTGTCAGCATCATCCCGAAGGACCAAGGAGGTCTGCAGCGCCGACAGCACCCGCATCAACTGGTCAACGCTCACAACCCCGGGGTTGTTCTCGATTTCAGCCACTCTGGCCTGGCCAACACCGAGCAGGCGCCCCAGAGCCGCCTGGGTCAGGCCACGCTCCTTCCTGAGCGCGCGCAGGTGCTCACGCAGTTGGGTCAGAAGATGGATGGTGTAGTCCATGACAGTGCAATAGTTTGAGGTTTCAATGTACTGGCTAAGTCCAATAAAGTCAAAAAACTTGTGTTGGTGTATTTTTGTAAAATACTGGCTTTAACAAGTAGGTCAAAAACTGCGTACGCAACCGATGCAAGAGGGACATTGCGATGCAGCGAGGTGGATGAAAGAGTTTGTTCGACCCCACCACCAAGGTGGCGGCAGAGTGGCTGCAGCTGGTCTACAGAGGCTGTGGGATAATCACAGCAAGCTTGGTGGTTCGTTTCCACTGGCCCACTCAATCAGTCCGGTGTACCCAGCGGTGTACCCAAAGAACAGATGAGATGGGAAAAGTGAGTATTGGCGGGGGTTCGAGGGCCTTTTTAGAACCAGTCCCAGGCCACCAAATAATTGCCTTAATAATCAACTAGTTATCTAGGCAACAACAAGAAGCGACCTCCAAAAGGGTCGCTTTTTTTCTTTGTCTCATGCGAGTTCTGACACTTGCGTCGGGAAGAATCGTGTGCCGCAGCATTCGGCTGCATGCGAATCCGGGGGAACGTCTCTTCAGGCATCGGCAAAACAAGCCTGAGTTCGAGAGGGAAAGGCGCTCCAAGTGGTGGATTGGGCAGCGGGAACGCGATTCGGCGGCCGTTGCGCTATGGCCTAGGTCTCATAGAAAATCTATGGTCATGCAAGCCGCAAGCCGCAAGCCGCAAGCCGCAAGCCGCAAGCCGCAAGCCGCAAGCTGGAAGCTCGGCAGAGGTTGGAATCTGGCTCGAACAGAAAGCCCGTTCACGTGCGCGGTTCACCTTGCGCGTTGACGGTGATAGTGCGCCCTGGTGGGGATGTCATTTGAATGCGATGCTCCTGGTCCCTGAACGTGTACGTCACATCCCAATACTCGGTACGTGCCTGGTTGGGCACATTTTCACAACGCTGCACATCTTGAGGCACGGTCTGTGGGCTGCCGTTTCCGCCGATTCTGGAACCGATCACGGCCCCCGCAATCGCGCCGCCCGCAGTAGCAATATCCTTGCCGGTGCCGCCGCCAACCTGATGACCAAGAACGCCGCCCAGCAGGGCACCCAGGACTGCTCCGGGAGCATTCACCTGGTTCTCGTTCTGCGGCGCTTGCTCGCGGTCGATCCAGCAACGCTTCTCGGGTGTGCCGACCACGGCGTGCACGGAAGTGACATTCACCTCAAACAGGCGCTCGTCCTTGCGTTGACGGTAGCTGGGCGCAGCGATCGGTGCAGGCGCATAGCGCCGCTCATCGATGCGCGCATCTCGGCCGATCTCCCTTACCGAAGAAATGCGGTTGTTCAGTCCCATGGCCGCCAGTGACGGGTACTGGCCCGGCCGCAAGACCATGCATCGACCGTTAAAGCGGGCGTCGTCGCAGACTTCCCACTGTCTATCGCCAACCACGACGGCAGAGGATGCGCGGTCATTAAAACCGTTCCTGTCGAGATTTTCTAGGGACTTGTCGGTAGTGAAGGCGAGGCCCGCGAAATCTTCCTGCTCAAAAAAGGCGATCTGTGCCGACTCTGGCGTCGGAGCCTTTGTGACGGTCTTGCGAATCGAAGAAATGCGGTCGTTCAAGTCCGTTCCGCTCAGTGTTGGATATTGACCGGGACGCAGGACCACGCAGCGACCATTGAAGCGGACATCTTCGCAAGCCTCCCACTCATCGGGGCCGGTCACCACTAGCGAAGAGACCCGGTCATTGAAGCCGTTGCGCCGGAAGTCCTCGACCAGTGCGTCGGTCTTAAAAGAGCGTCCGCCAAAGCGTTCATTCTCGTAAAAAGTGATTTGCGCGGGTGCCGGTGCGGGCGCATAGCGCCGCTCGTCGATGCGCTGGTCGCGGCCGATGGCGCGCGCCGAAGAAATCCGATCGTTCAGACCCATTGCGGCCAGGGTAGGGTACTGCCCGGGACGCAGCACGACGCAACGACCGCTGTAGCGCGCGTTTTCACAAATTTCCCATCGCTCGCTTTTCACCGTTGCGGAGGATGCGCGATCATTGAAGCCAAAGCGGTCAAAGTTGTCGATCCGCCTTTCCGTGGTGAACGAACGGCCCTGAAAGTCCTGTTCTTGGAAAAAAGTGACTTGCGCGCTAGCCTGTGCGGCCGCCGCCAACACCACTGATACCAATGCTGTCTTGGTGATTGCTTTCATCGCGTGTTCCTATCCAAAGTTGTGACAGGACGCAAATCCTCGCCCTCTGAGCACCATAGGTGAACGACCCCATTCGATGAGTAGGAAATGGCGCCGTGACGCGGCCAGACGTTTGTGCAGCAAGGAGATGGCTGCGGCCTACCTGGCAGACCCTCGTCGGATGTCCACGAGTCCGGTGAACCCGGTTCTGGGACGGTATGGCAATGGCCTTGATCTACATGGAAAGACCTATGGCCACGCAACCGAGAGGCGCGCCAGAGTGCGGAAATTGGTTCGAAAAGCTCGGGCGAGTGAAGGAAAGCGTCACGGAAACTCGTTCGAGTTTTTCTGCTTGGTGGTGACTGTGGACCGACTGAGCGTTGCCTCGAAAATCCGTGGGTCGACGCTTCGATTCTGTCCGGGGCCACCAGTGTTCATGCGCCCCAGTGCCCGAAAGGGTCCTGGGGCGCTTCTACAATCAGATGCAGTGGCAGTTTTTCGTTGTCCGGGAACTGGCCTGCTGGACAAGACCCACTGCACTCTCGCTGGGCTACCCGCTGGGTCGGCTGCCTGAACAAGCTCAGTCGAGCAGACCGATGATGATGTCCACTATCAGGTTGTTTTGCTGCTGAACCAAGACGATATCGCCTCCGATTCGGGCGTAACGATAGCCGTAGGGGGGAGGAGGCAGGAGGCGAATCACCGGCTGGGGCACGGTGTAAACGGTGACGCCCCTGGGCACAGGCTGACCGACTTGCCAGTGCCCAGCTTGACCTGGTGGCATGCAACCATTGGCCTTTTTGGCAAGTCCCGGCGGACATCTTTTTCCATTGCCGTAGGTATGGGAGTAGTACTGGCGCACCGAGCTACGCTGTCGCTCGTCGAAGTAGGCGCCTTGTTTCACGTCTTCACGCCGGCGCTTTTCCGCACGCTTCTGGGCCTTTTCATGCTGCTTCGAAGCGTCCTTCCGATCCTTGGCATATTCCTTGTCAGCCTGGTTTTTGGGCTTTTGGTATTCCTTCTGTGCATGCTTCCCATCACCGTTACCTTCGTTGCCGTGGTCCTTGGCAAAACCGGGACCTGCCGCAAGAAGAAGGGAGGCCATGGCAAGCGCGGCAATGCGACGCGGGATGGTGAAAGGCAGGAACGGGTTCATGTGGAATCCATCAGGCTTGAAATAAGCTCGTTGGCTAGCATCACGCCGTCGTGGTCCGGAGCTTGTAGGACACGTCCGCGCGATGCCGAAGGCTTCGACAGTGCACTCAAGCGGCAGCGTCATTTTTCTTGCAACTTCCATCGGCGGGCCAACTTGCGCCATTTCAGGCCTTGGGCGATGCATTGCCAGCGCGGATTGCGATGGACGCCTGCCTGCCTGTTGCTGCTCCGGTGCTGCTGAATGCCGCGGCAAATCTTCTTGATCAACCCACCCCTGCGCTTGCTATGTCTCTTTTGAAGGAAATCACCCTGGGGATCGACTTTGGTACCTCCAATTCGGCGATGGCCGTGCGTCATGGTGCCCGGCCAGCGCGAATGCTCTGTCTGGAGGGAAATGCCCATACGCTACCCACTGCGGTTTTTTTCAATTCTGAAAACCACGGCACACATTTCGGTCGTGATGCGGTCGACCAGTATCTGTTGGGTACCGAGGGCCGGTTGATGCGCTCACTCAAAAGCCTGCTGGGAAGTGCATTGCTGCAAGACAAGACGGCGGTGCACAACAATCTGGTCAGCTATCAGGACATCATCGGCCTGTTCTTGCGCATGCTGGCGCAAAAGACCCGTCATTCACTGGGGGGCATGCCCGAGCGGGTGGTGATGGGGCGGCCGGTGCATTTTGTGGATGGTGACGCAAGCCGTGACCGGCAGGCCCAAGAGGCGCTGCGCCAAGCGGCGCTGGCGGCGGGTTTCCAGAACGTGTCGTTCCAGTTTGAGCCCATGGCCGCCGCGCTGGACCTTGAGCAGCGCATCACGCGTGAGTCTCTGGTGCTGGTCGTGGATATTGGCGGCGGCACGTCGGACTTCACGGTGGTGCGCCTGGGCCCCGAACGCATGCACCAAATCGACCGCAGCAGCGATGTCTTGGCCACCGCAGGGGTGCATATCGGCGGCACGGACTTCGACCGCCGGCTCAGCCTCGAACTGCTCATGCCTTTGCTGGGGTTTCGTCATCTGGGCCCCACCGGGCGCGAGGTGCCAAGTGGCGTGTTTTTTGATCTCTCGACCTGGCATCTGATCCAGTGGCGGTACTCGCCCGGTGCCTTGCGCGATGCACAGAAATTGCGAACCGACTACACCGATGCACCCCTGCATGGGCGGCTGATGCAGGTACTCAATGAGCGCCTGGGACACCGTATGGCCAACACGGTAGAGCAGGCCAAGATTGCGGCTTCTACGGGCGATGCCGATGCGCCCATGCCGCTGGACTGGATTGAGCCCGGGCTTGGTGCCGCGATCACGGCGCAGGGGCTGGCGCGTTGCCTGGCGCAGCCGTTGCAAAAGGTGGTGGGCTGTGCACGCGAATGTGTGCAGTTGGCTGGATTGGCACCGCAGGGTCTGGACGCCATCTACCTCACCGGAGGCTCTTCGGCCTTGCGGCCACTGCGTCAGGCATTGAAAGCGGCGTTCCCCGATACGCCCCAGTTGGAGGGCGATCTGTTTGGCGGCGTAGCGGCGGGCCTGGCGGTTTCGGGCTGAGGGGCGCTGCAGACGTCCGGCGACGGTCGCGGAGACTGGGTTCCCGTGCGCAGGTAGCGAAGCGTTTGCTATCAAATAGATAGCTATTAATGCTTATGAGATAAGCGCCAGAGGCCATTTTTATCTAAAATCCAACGCCTTTCAACCGGTGCTGTCGTTGGCCCCGCCGTCTGGCGCTGCACCGTCGCGCTTCCACTGCAGGGCGGTGTCATACAGCGCGTTGCGCGAAGCCCCTGTGATCTCGGCCGCCAGGCGCACGGCAGTCTTGAGCGCAAGCTCCGGCAGCAGTAAGCGCAGCACCTGCAGGCTCTTGCCGTCGTCGCTGGCTACCGCAGTGGGATGCAGCAGCACCACAAATTCACCGCGCGAGCGATTGCTGTCGGCGGCGAGCCAATGGTGCAATTGGTCTGCGGGCTGACTTGTCACGCTTTCAAATTGCTTGGTCAGTTCCCTGGCGAGCGTGATGCGGCGCTCGCCCAGCACGGCAAGCGCATGGGCCAGGTCCGCAATGCGATGGGGGGCTTCGAGCAGGACAGCACAGCGTGACTCACTGCGCAGTTGTTCGATGGCTGCGCTGCGTTCGCCGGATTTGGTAGGCAGAAAGCCCACGAAGACGAATCCGGCCTCGGCACCCGGCGCTGCGACGGCTCCGGCGACGCTGAGTGCCGCAGTCACGCTGCTGACCCCAGGCACAGCCACCACGCGCAAGGAGGTGGCGTGCACTGCAGCGGCCAGGCGCGCGCCGGGGTCACTGATGCCGGGCGTGCCCGCATCGCTCACGTAGGCCACCCGCTGGCCCTGCTGCAGGCGCGCCAGCACCGCTTGCGCACCTTCCTGTTCGTTGTGCTGATGCACTGCAAGCAGTTGCGAGCCATTTTTTTCGATGCCGTAGCTGCGCAGCAAACCCTGGGTGTGGCGGGTGTCTTCGCAGGCAATGCAATCGACAAGCTGCAGCACGTGCAAGGCGCGCAAGCTGATATCGGCCAGATTGCCGATGGGTGTGGCCACCACATACAGGGCGCCCTGCGGATAATGCTGGGCCGATGCGACCTCGCTGGCAGCGCGCAAGGCAGAAGCGAAAGAGGCGTTCAATGGGGTTCCTTCGGAAAACGGCGCTGGCTGCCACCGCAGCTCGGACGACCCGGCAACAAGGCAATGAAGCCGAGGATTGGGCGCTCGCCCATCTGGAGGCAGCGGGTCTGCGCTTGCTCGAGCGCAATTATCGAACGCCGGGGCGGGGCGGCGGCGAAATCGATCTGATCCTGCGCGATTGCGATGGCACCTTGGTTTTTGTCGAGGTGCGGCGCCGTGGGTCGGCGGCGTTCGGCGGTGCGAGCGCAAGCATCCAGCCTGCCAAGCAGCGGCGCATCGTGTTTGCTGCGCGCCATTATTTGCTGCGCTTGCGGTCGCCGCCTCCCTGCCGCTTCGACGTCGTGCTGGTACAGGACGGGATTGAATGGCTTCAGGGCGCCTTTGATGCGGGCTGATCCGGTGGGAGCAAATGCGTACTTGTTGCTACAAAAGCTGTAACAACGCGCGGTTATGATTCGGGCTTTCGCGCCTTTTTCGGTCTTCATGCTAGAGCAACGCATTCAACAGCATTTCATAGACAGCGCCGACCTCAAGTACCAGGCGGCGCCCTTGCTGGGCAAGCCGATTGCCGACGCCGTGCACGCACTGGTGGCCTGTGTCACCAGCGGCGGCAGGATGCTTGCGTGCGGCAACGGGCCGTCTGCGGCCAGCGCTCAGCAGTTTGCGGCTTTCTGCGTGGCCGGTTTCGAGCGCGAACGGCCTGAGTTGGCAGCTTTGGCGCTCAGCGTGGACGGGGCCCTGCTGACCAGCGGCGCTGGGGTGGACAGCACGCAGCAATTTGCCCGCCAGGTGCGGGCGCTGGGCCAGGCGGGCGATGTCCTGCTGCTGGTCTGCGTCACAGGCAACGACGCCAATCTGCTCAGCGCGGTATCCGCCGCCCACGAGCGGGAGATGGTGGTGGTGGCCCTCACCGGGCGGGACGCAGGCGCGCTGGCCGGCCTGCTGCGCGAAACCGATATATTGATCAGCGTTCCGCATGAGCGCGCTGCGCGCGTGCGCGAAGTGCATGCCTTGGTGCTCAACTGCCTGTGTGACGGCATTGATTCGCAATTGTTTGGTGAACAGGAGAACCCATGAAATTGACTTTGTCTTCCCGTTTGCTCGCCAGCCTGCTGCTGGCGGCCAATCTGGCCGGTTGCGCCGCGCCGCTCGTGCTCGGGGGAGCTGCCGTGGGCGGCATGATGGCGGTCGATCGCCGTACCGCCGGCACGCAGGTCGAGGACGAGGGCATTGAGCTGCGGTCCACCAACCGTATTTTTGGTGATCATGGCGACAAGGTGCACATCAATGTCACCAGCTACAACCGCCAGGTGCTGCTTACGGGCGAAGTGCCCAGCGAGCAGGTGCGCGAGGCCGTGCAGAAAACCGTCTCGCAGGTGGCCAATGTGCGCTCCATCGTCAACGAGCTGGCGGTGATGCCCATCACCCCTATCACGCAGCGTTCCAACGACACCTTCATTACGGGAAAGATGCGCGCAAGCCTGCTCGACGCGAAAGATCTGACCGCGAGCGCGTTCAAGGTGGTTACCGAGCGTGGCGTGATCTATTTGATGGGTATCGTGAGCCAGCGCGAGGCGGCGCGTGCCACGTCGATTGCGCGCGGCGTGACTGGCGTGCGCAAGGTGGTGCGGGTTTTTGAATATGTGAGCGACGACGATCTGGCGCGCCTGAATGCGCCAGCGCGTGCGCCGGTCACCGACACGAATCCTGAGCCCGCCCCTGCCAAATAGTCTCCGATGCAGGCCCGGCCACAGTACGGGCCTGTGAAAGGGGCCACGGCAAGGTGTCAAGCCAGCCGTTTGATCAGGCTCGACGTGTCCCAGCGCTGGCCGCCCATGGCCTGTACATCGGCGTAGAACTGGTCCACCAGCGCCGTGACGGGAATGCGCGCACCGTTGCGCCGGGCCTCCTGCAGCACCAGGCCCAGGTCCTTGCGCATCCAGTCCACGGCAAAGCCGAAGTCGAATTTGCCCGAGACCATGGTTTTGCCGCGGTTGTCGAGTTGCCAGCTTTGCGCTGCGCCTTTGCCGATCACGTCCAGCACTTGCGGCATGTCCAGCCCCGCGCGCTGGCCGAAGGCAATGGCCTCGGCCAAGCCTTGCACCAGGCCGGCAATACAGATCTGGTTGACCATCTTGGTCAGCTGGCCGGCGCCGGCCTCGCCCATGCGGGTGAAGGCGCGCGCAAAGGCCATGGCAACGGGTTGCGCCGCATCGAACGCCCCTTGGTCGCCACCGCACATCACGGTGAGCTGGCCGTTTTGCGCGCCGGCCTCCCCGCCCGAAACAGGCGCATCCACAAACGATAAGCCCAGCGTGCGCGCCGCGCTGTGCAGCTCGCGAGCGACTTCCGCCGAGGCGGTGGTGTGGTCCACGAACACGGCGCCCGGCTCCATGCCGGCAAAGGCGCCGTCGGCGCCCAGGGTGACTGCACGCACGTCGTCGTCGTTGCCCACGCAGCAGAACACCAACGAGGCGCCGCGTGCCGCCTCGCGTGGAGATTGGGCAAGATTTTTGCCTCCAGCGCTTGCGTAATCCGCGCACCATGCTATCGATTTGGAAGCAGTCCGGTTGTATACCGTGACCGAGTGTCCGGCCCGGGCCAGGTGGCCCGCCATGGGATAGCCCATGACGCCCAGGCCAAGAAAAGCGACGTTCTGCGGCGCGACAGGTTCGTAGGTGCGGGGAGTTGGATGGGACATGTGCGAAAAAATATGGAGAGCCGTGCGGCGCTACGACAAGAAAACGTGCGCGATCAGACGATGACGAAATGCTCGGTGCCGGCAGCCAGATCGGTCGTCTTGGCGCGCTGGCTGCTGAGCTTGATCTGTAGCCGCAGGTCGTTGAGCGAGTCGGCGTTGCGCAAAGCGTCTTCGTAGGTAATGACGTTGGCTTCGAACAGATCGAACAGCGCTTGGTCGAAGGTCTGCATGCCCAGGTTGCGGCTTTTCTTCATGATCTCTTTGATCTCGGCGACTTCGCCCTTGAAGATCAGGTCGGAAATGAGCGGCGTGTTGAGCAAAATCTCGACGGCCGCCGCGCGGCCCTTGCCGTCCTGCTTGGGCAGAAGGCGCTGCGATACCAGGGACCGCAGATTGAGCGACAAATCCATCAGCAGCTGCGCGCGCCGCTCTTCCGGGAAGAAGTTGATGATCCGGTCCAGCGCCTGGTTGGCGCTGTTGGCGTGCAGCGTGGCCAGACACAGGTGACCGGTTTCCGAGAACGCAATGGCGTGCTCCATGGTTTCGCGGTCCCGGATTTCCCCCATCAGAATCACATCCGGGGCCTGGCGCAGCGTGTTCTTCAGCGCGGCGCTCCAGCTGTCGGTATCGAGCCCCACTTCGCGCTGCGTCACCACGCAGTTCTTGTGTGGGTGCACGAATTCCACCGGGTCTTCCACGGTGATGATGTGCCCAAACGAATGTTCGTTGCGCCAGTCCACCATGGCGGCCAGGGTGGTCGACTTGCCCGACCCCGTGGCTCCCACCAGGATGCACAGGCCCCGCTTGGCCATGGTCACTTCCTTGAGCACCTGCGGAACGCCCAGGCCGTCGATGGTGGGCAGCGTGAGAGGAATCACCCGCAACACCATCCCCACGCGCCCCTGCTGAATGAAGGCGTTGACCCGGAAGCGCCCAACGCCTGCGGGCGAAATGGCGAAGTTGCACTCCTTGGTGCGCTCAAACTCGGCGGCCTGCTTGTCGCTCATGATCGAGCGCGCCAAGGTCAAAGTGTGGCTGGGGGTCAAAGCCTGGGGCGAGACTTTGCCAATGGCGCCGTCCACCTTGATGGCGGGCGGGAATTCTGCTGTGATGAACAGGTCGCTGCCGCCGCGGCTGACGAGCAGCTTCAGCAGGTCGTTGATGAATTTACTGGCCTGATCGCGTTCCATCGCATGTTCCTCTCAGCGTGGGTGCCTGGGCACCCGGGGGCTTCTCGCAACCACCTCGCCAGCCACCTGCTGGCAGGTTCTGGCGGTCTTGCGCTGGTCTATTTTTGGTTTTCGCTCAGCCGTGCGCTCACGGCGCGCAGGCGCAGTGAGAGCTTGCGCGCCAGCAGCGCCACCAGACTGGCGGCAAGCTGCGGGTCTTTCACCATCATCTCGTCCATACCGTCGGCTGAGAGCACCGCAATTTCGCAGTCTGTCAGCGTGGTACAGGCCGAAAAGCGGATGCCGCTGTCGAGCAGCGACATCTCACCCAAAATATCTCCGGGTCGGGTTTCGGCCAGGCGGAGCTGTTCGCCCCAGGGCTGCAAGCGGTCCACGGCAATGGTGCCGGTCAGCAGTACCACCATGAAGTTGCCATATTCGTCCTGGCGGATCACGTCGCGGTTGGGCGGGACGTGCGCGAACTCAAAAAACTGCTCCATGCGGTGCACGGCATCGTTGTCCAGGTGCGCCATGTACTTGTCTTTGGCCCAGAGCGCCTGCAAAAGCTTGCCGCCGCGGCTGGTGGGAAGCCGCTTGGCGCCCACTTCCACGGCGCGCGCTTCCCAGGGCACAAGCATGCTCGAATCCACCCCCTGGTTGGCAAAAGCGGTGGAGAAGAAGACCGAATCACCGTGCTCGGGGTTGGGTTTCGGGGCGCGCGAACTGCGCAACAGGCCGAGAATGCCTTTCATGGGGAACTCCAATAGGCGAGCGCTGGTGGCCGCCAATACAAAAAACGGGTGCCGATCAGCCGGGGAAGTTGTCCGGAATTTTCGCTTTGCTGCGCGCCTCGGAAGAGCTGATGATGTTGCGGCGTACCAGGTCGGTCAGGTTCTGGTCCAGCGTCTGCATGCCCACGCTGTTGCTCGTCTGGATGGTGGAGTACATCTGCGCCACCTTGGCTTCGCGGATCAGGTTGCGAATGGCACTGGTGCCCAGCATGATCTCGTGCGCCGCCACGCGGCCGGAGCCGTCCTTGAGCTTGCACAGCGTCTGTGAGATCACCGCCTGCATCGACTCGGACAGCATGGCCCGGATCATCTCCTTTTCTTCCCCCGGAAACACGTCAATGATGCGGTCGATGGTTTTGGCAGCGCTCGATGTGTGCAGCGTGCCGAACACCAGGTGCCCGGTTTCTGCCGCTGTCATGGCCAAGCGGATGGTTTCCAGATCGCGCATTTCGCCCACCAGGATGGCGTCCGGGTCTTCGCGCAGCGCCGAACGCAGAGCGGCGGAGAACGAGAGCGTCATAGGACCGACTTCGCGCTGGTTCACCAGGCATTTCTTGGACTCGTGCACGAACTCGATCGGGTCCTCGATGGTGAGCACGTGGCCGTATTCGCTCTCGTTCAGGTGGTTCACCATGGCAGCGAGCGTGGTCGACTTGCCCGAGCCCGTCGGGCCCGTCACCAGCACCAGCCCGCGCGGCTTGAGCGAGAGCTCGGCAAAAATCTTGGGCGCGTTGAGCTGCTCCAGTGTGAGGATCTTGCTGGGAATCGTCCGAAACACGGCAGCGGCGCCGCGGTTCTGGTTGAAGGCGTTGACCCGGAAACGGGCCAGACCTTCAATTTCGAACGAGAAATCGACCTCCAGGAATTCTTCGTAGCTCTTGCGCTGTGAGTCGCTCATGATGTCGTACACCATGGCGTGAACCGTTTTGTGGTCCAGCGCATCGACGTTGATGCGCCGCACGTCGCCGTGCACCCGGATCATCGGCGGGAGGCCCGCAGAGAGGTGCAGATCGGACGCCTTGTTTTTGACGCTGAATGCGAGCAGCTGGGTGATGTCCACGGGGTTCCCTCGGTCGTTTGATACGCTCGGTAAACATTATGACCACGATTGCAGACAAGCTCCAAGAGGTACGCACCCGCATTGACGCTGCATGCAGGGCGGCTGGCCGGGCGTCCGGTGACGTGTCGTTGCTGGCCGTTTCCAAAACTTTCCCTGCCGAGATGGTGGCGCGCGCAGCGCTGGCAGGGCAGCAGGCCTTTGGCGAGAACTACCTGCAGGAAGCTGTGGAAAAAATGTCACAGCTGGGTGAGGCCGGCCTGACCAACCTCGAATGGCACTGCATTGGCCCGGTGCAGGGCAACAAGACCCGGCTGGTGGCGGAGCACTTTGACTGGCTGCACACCCTGGACCGCGAGAAGATCGCACGCCGTCTGGCAGAGCAGCGGCCCGCCGGGCTGGCGCCCCTTCAGGTCTGTATTCAGGTCAATGTGGATGGCGGCGCCAACAAGGCCGGCGTGGCCCCCAGTGAGGCGCTGGCACTGGCGCGCGTGGTGGCCGCCTTGCCTGGCTTGCAGCTGCGAGGGGTGATGAGCATTCCCGAACCGGCGCCGGACTTTGAGAGTCAGCGCGCATTGCACCTCAAAGCGCGCGCGGTGTTTGAGGAGATCCGCGCCGCCGGCTTGCCAGGCGCGGAGCGCTTTGACACCTTGTCGTTGGGCATGAGCAACGATCTGGAAGCCGCAGTGGCTGCTGGCAGCACCATGGTGCGCGTGGGCAGCGCGCTGTTTGGTCAGCGTCCCGTGCTCGCGCCCTGAGGGATCAGACTACTTCTTGCCCGCTGCCTTGCGCGGCGCGTTGACCGCGCCTGCACAATCGGCCGCGAGCCACTGACCGTCGACGTCCATGGTGATTTGTTCGCTCTTGCCCTTGACGGTCTGCACGCTCTCGCTGTGCATGTTGTATTGCGTCGGGCTGGTGAAAGTGACGCTGCCCTCGCCGCGGATGTCGGGATCCGTGCATTGGTAACTGAACTTCATGGTGTTGCCCGAGCGTTTGGCGGGCGTGGTCTTGCAGTCGCCGTCCTGCACCGGCACCTCCGAGCGTGCGGCCATTTCGGGCGTAACGCAGGACTTCACGCGCATGCCGCCCTTGCCGTCCATCGATACACCCTGCTGCGCCATCATGGCCTGCATCTGTTTGCGTTGGGCGGCGGGCATCTGGGCCAATTGCTGCTGCATCTGCGCCATGGCCTGCTGCGTTTCCTTGTCCGAATGCGTCATCCGCGTATGCATCTCCCACAGGCCGGGTTGGATGGACTGTGCGGCAGCGCCCCCACTGAATGCAAAAGCTGCGCACAGCAGCGCGGCGGGCCAGAGGGCGGGTCGGAGTGTGAGCTTCATCGGTGGGTCTCCAAGGGCTGGGGTGGAAGCGGGCCATTGTGTCCTGCAGCCTGGGATCTGCCAAGCGAACTTAGGGCAAAAATGCCATCCGGCGCTTACCAATAAAGCGTTGGAAGCTCTCTTTTTAATAGCATAGGAAAGGCCTGGAAGCGTGAGGCGTTTCGGAACGCCGTGCTAAGCTGAAATGCTTCATCGGGGCCGCCGGTCTGCATGGCGCGCTCCACCCCCTCTCGGAGAACACGCCATGCCAGGACTTTTGCCCGATATCGATCCCGACGGTCTGCTTGAATTTTCGGTGGTCTACACCGACCGCGCGCTCAACCACATGTCACAGCGCTTTGCCGGTGTGATGAAAGACATCCTCTCCACGCTCAAGGACGTCTATCACGCCCACACCGCCGTGCTGGTGCCCGGCAGCGGCACCTTTGGCATGGAAGCCGTGGCGCGCCAGTTTGCCAACAAGGAAAAGGTGCTCATCGTGCGCAACGGCTGGTTCAGCTACCGCTGGAGCCAGATTTTTGATGCCGGCGGTCTGGGCGGCGGCGCGGTGGTGTGCAAGGCGCGGCGCCAGGGCGAGGGTGCGCAGGCGCCCTGGGCGCCCTGTCCGGCAAGCGAAGTGGCACAGGCCATCCGCGCCGAGAAGCCCAAGGTGGTGTTTGCGCCGCATGTCGAAACCGCCAGCGGCATCCTCCTGCCCGACGACTATCTGCGCACCGTGGCCGATGCGGCGCACGCAGTGGGCGCGCTCTTTGTGCTGGACTGCGTGGCCTCGGGCGCGATGTGGGTGGACATGCAGGCCACCGGCGTCGACGTGCTCATCTCGGCTCCGCAAAAGGGCTGGAGTGGCTCGCCGTGCTGCGCCATGGTGATGCTCTCCGAGCGCGCTCGCATCGCCATCGAAGACACGCAGAGTTCGAGCTTTTCCTGCGATCTGAAGAAGTGGATGCAGATCGCCGAAGGCTATGAAAAAGGCGCGCACGCCTACCACACCACGATGCCCACCGACGCCCTGGTGCGCCTGCGCGATGTGATGCTGGAGACGCGCGAATACGGCTTCGAGAAGGTGCGCCAGGAACAGATGGCGCTGGGCGGCAAGGTGCGCGCGCTGCTCGAATCGCGCGGTTTCCCCAGCGTTGCGGCCGACGGCTTCAAGGCTCCGGGCGTGGTGGTGAGCTTCACCACGGACCCTGGCATCCAGAGCGGCAAAAAATTCGTGGAAGTCGGCTTGCAGGCCGCTTCGGGCGTGCCGCTGCAGTGCGACGAAGGGCCGGACTTCAAAACCTTTCGCCTCGGTCTGTTTGGCCTGGAGAAATGGCACAACGTCGACCGCACCGTGGGGCAACTGGCCGCGGCGCTGGACGCCATTGCGGCCAAGGGTTGAGCCGGCAACCGGGCAACTTTTTTCGGTTTCTGCGGTCATTCCACTTTCTTCTATTTCCTCTATTTCATGACCTTCTTCATTCGACCCTGGAGCGCCCTGGGCGCATTGGCGGTTCTGGCCGTTTCTGCCACCATGCCGGCGTTCGCTGCGGCGCCTGTCACCACCGCCAGCGGCCTCATCTACGAGAGCCTCAAAGACGGCACCGGCCCCAGCCCCAAGGCCAGCGACACTGTGCGCGTGCACTACCGCGGCACCTTCCCCGAGTCGGGCAAGGAATTCGACAGCTCCATCGCGCGCGGCCAGCCGATTGAGTTTCCCTTGACTGGCGTGATCCCTTGCTGGACCGAAGGCGTGCAGAAAATGAAAGTCGGCGGCAAGGCCAAGCTCACCTGCCCGCCCGCCATTGCCTATGGCGCACGTGGCGCGGGCGGCGTGATTCCGCCCAACGCCACGCTCAATTTTGAAGTCGAGCTGCTGGGAATTAAGTAAAGGCAGGCATGCAAGACGCCAGCACCGAACTGGCGCGCGCCAAACGGTTGGCGCTAGGTTTGCTGGCGCTGGCCGCTGCCGTGTTCGCAGGCACCAGTCTGGCACCGCCGCATCTGGCGGTGCTGGCCCTCAAAGCCGTGGCTGAAGCCGCCATGGTGGGCGCGCTGGCCGACTGGTTTGCGGTGCGAGCGCTGTTTCACCGCGTGCCCTTGCCGTTCATCGCGCGGCACACCGCCATCATCCCGCGCAACAAGGACCGCATTGGGCACAACCTGGCGCAGTTTGTGCGTGAGAAGTTTCTCGACGCCGATTCCCTGGTTGCGCTGATCCGCCGCCGCGACCCGGCCGCCCTGGTGGCGCATTGGCTCACCCGCCCGGCCAATGCCCGTCTGGTGGCAGCGCAGGTGGCGCGCATGCTGGTGGCTGCACTGCAGGCGCTGGAAGATGCGCAGGTCGAGCGCTTTGTGCAGCGCGCCCTGCGCTCGGTGGTAGGGCAGATGGACCTGGCACGGCTTGGCTCCGAGCTGCTCGCCGCGCTCACCCAGGGCGGGCGCCACCAGCAATTGCTGGACCAGGCGCTCTCGCGGTTGATGGCCGTATTGCAGGAAGAGGAAACGCGCCAGCTCATCGCCAGCACGCTGGTCGGCTGGCTCAAGCGCGAGCACCCGCGCAAGGAAAAACTCCTGCCCACCGACTGGCTGGGCGACAAGGGTTCGGCCATGGTGGGGAATGCGCTGGAGAGCCTGCTGGCCGACATTGCCGCGCACCCCGAGCACCGGCTGCGCGCGCAGTTCGATGGCGCAGTGCACGAATGGATTGAGCGCCTGCGCAGCGACCCGGCCTGGCTGCAACGCGCCGAGGACTTCCGCCACTACCTCAGCCACGACGCGGCGCTGGCTGAGTATGTGCAATCGCTCTGGCGCAGCGCCCGCAGCGCGTTGCTGGCCGACCTGGCGCGTCAGGATTCGGGCACCGCAGCCCGCGTGCGCCGCATGGCGCTGTGGCTGGGCCACGCGCTGGCGGGCGACGAGGGCCTGCGCGCTTCGCTCAACGTGCGGCTTGAACGCTGGGTGCAAGGCCTTGCGCCTGAAGCCTCGCGCTTCATCGCCCAGCACATCGAGCAAACCGTGAGCGCCTGGGATGCACGCGAGATGTCGGCGCTGATCGAGCTGCACATTGGCCGCGACCTGCAGTTCATCCGCGTCAACGGCACGCTGGTGGGTGGGCTGGTGGGACTGGCGCTGTTTGTGCTGTCGCACGCGGGGGAGCTGCTGCGTGCCTTGGGCGGGTGAAGCGCCAGATACTCACAATTCGATAGCTTTCAGCGCTTACTGCATAAGCGCTAGAAGCCAAAAAAGCTTGAAAATTCGCTCACCACCACCGAGCCACTAGCGGAATCAGCAGCGACGCCGTCACCACCTGCAGCCCGAGCGCCAGCGCCGCCCAGGCGCCCGCATCGGCATTGACCTGCAGTGCGCGCGCCGCGCCGATGCCGTGGGCCGCAGTGCCCATGGCAAAACCGCGCGCCATCCAGCCAACCGGATCGGTGCCGATGCGCAGCAGCGCAAACAGCGCCTTGCCGCTGAGCGCGCCCACCAGGCCGGTGACCACGGCAAATACCGCAGCCAGCGAGGGCACGCCGCCGATCTTGTCGGCAATGCCCATGGCGACGGGTGCGGTGACCGATTTGGGCGCCAGCGACAGCACGGCTTCGCGCGGCAGGTCCAGCGCCCAGGCGATGGCCACCGCACTGCCCGCCGCTGCCGCGCCGCCCACCACCGCTGCAAGCGTGAAGCGTGCCCAGTGCGCCCGCAGTTGCACGCGCCGCTGCCACAGCGGCCAGGCCAGTGCGACCACGGCCGGGCCGAGCAGAAAGTGGATGAACTGCGCGCCGGCAAAGTAGGTAGGGTAGGCGGTGCCCGTCGCCAGCAGGCCGGCGCCCAGCACCACGATGGAACAGAGCACCGGGTTGGCCCACGGCGCCTGGCCCAGGCGCTGGTACAAAGCGAGCGCCAGCACATACACCACCAGCGTGGCGTTCAGGCCGAACAGCGGCGTGGCCGAGAGGTAGACCCAGAGCTGCACGAAGTCGGTCATGGCGTTTCTCTGTCCGTTGGCGCTGAACTGCTTATCCGTTTTCCATGGTGCGTCGCACTCCCCACGGCGCACAGTACCCGCCTGGCCCAGGCCAGCGGCCACCGTGCAAGGGCCGCCCCGCAGCACGGGTGGCGTCCCCCTGCCCGCAGCGCGCAGCGTTGCGAGAGCGGGGGGAAGGAGCGCAGCGACATAGGGGGGTCACTTCATCAAGCGGCGCAGCACCAGCGCCGACACCGCCATACCAATCCAGGTCGAGAGCACCAGCACCACCGCCAGCCGCAGCCCATAGTGGGCCAGTACGTCGAGTTGGGTGATGACGCCCACGCCCACGGGGACGAAGAGCAGCGAGAGGTGCGCCAGCAGAAAATCGGCCACCGAGCGCACGCGCACCTGCACGGCCGGCCAGCGCAGCGCGATGAGCAGCAGCACCATGCCAATCACCGGGCCGGGGTAGGGCAGGTGCAGCAAGCGCGAGAGCGCCTCGCCCATTGACTGCAGCGTCAGCAGGATGGCCAGGCCTTGCAGCATCTGCATCGCAGGGGTCGCTCAGTAGCGCGGCAGGTCGGGGTGCGCCAGCTTGCCGCCGCGAATCAGCATCTTGCCGTACTCGGCGCAGCGGTTGAGCGTCGGGATGAGCTTGCCGGGGTTGAGCAGGCCTTCAGGGTCGAAGGCGTGCTTGAGCGCCATCATCTGCGCGTTTTCCTCCCGCGAGAATTGCACGCACATGCTCGACAGCTTCTCTACGCCCACGCCGTGTTCGCCGGTAATCGTCCCGCCCATGGCGACGCTGGTCTCCAGGATCTCGGCGCCAAACAGCTCGCAGCGGTGCAGCTGGTCCGGGTCGTTGGCATCAAACATGATGAGCGGGTGCAGGTTGCCGTCGCCGGCATGGAACACGTTGGCGCAGCGCAGTTGGTACTTCTTTTCCATCTGCTGGATGGCCAGCAGGATATCGGCCAGGCGCTTTCTCGGGATGGTCGAATCCATGCACATGTAGTCGGGGCTGATGCGGCCGCTGGCGGGAAAGGCGTTCTTGCGCCCGCTCCAGAAGCGCAGGCGCTCGGCCTCGTCCTTGCTGACCGAAATGGCGGTGGCGCCGGCGCCCGCCAGCACGGCGCGCATGCGGGCGATTTCTTCTTCCACCTCTTCGGGCGTGCCGTCGCTCTCGCACAGCAGGATGGCTTCGGCCGTGAGGTCGTAGCCGGCGTGGACGAAGTCTTCCACGGCGGCCGTCATGGGCTTGTCCATCATCTCCAGGCCCGCCGGAATGATGCCGGCGGCAATCACCGCGGCCACGGCGTCGCCCGCTTTGCGAATGTCGTCAAAGCTGGCCATGATGCAGCGCGCCAGCAGCGGTTTGGGGATGAGCCTGACCGTGACTTCCACCGCCACGGCCAGCATGCCTTCGCTGCCAATCACCGTGGCCAGCAGGTCGTAGCCGGGCGAATCGAGCGCGCCGCTGCCGAACTGGACGGGCTCGCCTTCCATGGTGAAGCCGCGCACCGCCAGCACGTTGTGCACCGTCAGCCCGTATTTCAGGCAGTGCACGCCGCCCGAGTTCTCTGCCACGTTGCCGCCGATGGTGCAGGCAATCTGGCTGCTCGGGTCGGGCGCGTAGTACAGGCCAAAGGGTGCCGCCGCCTCGCTGATGGCCAGGTTGCGCACACCGCACTGCACGCGCGCGGTGCGCGCGCGTGGGTTCAGGTCGAGGATGCGGTTGAAGCGCGCCAGCGACAGCGTGACACCCAGCGCGTGCGGCATGGCGCCGCCCGAGAGCCCGGTGCCGGCACCGCGCGCCACCACGGGCACGCTCAATCGGTGGCAGGTGCGCAGCACGGCCTGCACTTCGTCTTCGGTCTCGGGCAGGCAGACCACCAGTGGGCGCTGGCGGTAGGCGGTGAGGCCGTCGCACTCGTAGGGCGTGGTGTCCTCCTGGTTCCACAGCAGGCTGTGAGCTGGTAGCACGCTGGCCAACGCGGCCACCACTTCGCGTTGGCGCGCGGCGCGGTCGGGTTCGGTCGTGGGCTTGGGCGCAGCGAAAACAGGGGTGGGTGTGGGCGACTGGGCGACGGCGGTGTTCATGGCAGCACTGTAGCCAAGCGCGCGCGCTCCGGTGTGAGCTTTCTTTCAGCGGCGCGTGAATTGCGCTGCGCAGAGTGAATGAGCGCTATTGAAAAAGTAGCTTCCAGAGCTTACTGGATAAGCGCTAGAGGCCAATTTTGCTTGGATGAGTGCCCACATAGACGACTCCTTTGGTTGCCGTGGGCCCGTCAAACTGGCGCGGCCCAGGCCAGCGGCGAAGCCGCTCAGGGAGATGTACTTGCCACTACACCATGCTCTTGTGCAACCAGTCGGCAAAGGCGGCGCATTCCCAGCGGTCCATGGCTCCGGTGCGCCAGCACAGGTAGTGGGCGTGCGGGCTGGGGGCGTCCAGGTCGAACAGGCGCACCAGCGTGCCGTTTTCTATCCAGGGCGCGCCAAGTTTGAGGCGCACGAGCGCCACGCCCATGCCGGCGGCGGCGGCGTCGCACATCAGGCCGACGTCGTTGAACTGCGAGCCGTCGCGCGGCTCCTGCCAGGGCAGGCCCGCAGCGGCAAACCAGCTGCGCCAGGGCTCCAGCGGGCTGCGCAGCAGGGTGGCCGGGTCGAGCTCGTCTGGGCGCTCAAACGGGCCGAATTCGCGCAGCCATGCGGGGGAGGCCAGCGGAGTCACCACGTCGCGCGCAATTTCGCTGTACTCCACATCGGCGTAATGGCCGGTGCCAAAGCGCACCACCAGGTCGGCGTCCTCGGCCACCACGTCCATCAGCGGAATCGAGATTTGCAGTGCCAGGTCGATCTCGGGGTAGGCCTCGCGGAAATGGCGCAGCCGCGGGATCAGCATCACCCTGGCAAAGGTGGGTGTGACGGCGAGCTTGAGGCGGCGCTTGCCGGGCGCACTGGCCAGGCCCGGAAAACGCTGCAGCGCGCCCAGGCCCTCGCGCACGTTGGCGAGGTAGGCGATACCGTCGGTGGTGAGGGAGAAATCGGCCCGGCCGAACAGCCGCGTGCCGATGATCTGCTCCAGCTGCTTGACGCGGTGGCTCACAGCGCTGGGCGTCACGCAGAGTTCCTCGGCCGTCAGCGTCACGCTGCGCAGGCGCGCCAGGGCTTCAAAAGTGAGCAGACACTGGATGGGCGGGATGCGGCGCAGAGGCCCAGAAACTTCGGCAGGCGAGTTCATGCTGTGGCATCCTGTGCGTGGAAATCAGCGAAACACCACGGTTTTGTGGCCGTTTTGCAGCACGCGGTGCTCGCTGTGCCACTTCACAGCGCGCGCCAGCACCTGGCTTTCGGTGTCGCGCCCACGGGCTGTCAGGTCTTCGACGGTATCGGTGTGGTCGGCACGCGTAACATCTTGTTCGATAATCGGGCCTTCGTCGAGGTCGGCGGTCACGTAGTGCGCGGTGGCGCCAATCAGTTTGACGCCGCGCTCGTGCGCTTGGTAGTAAGGCTTGGCGCCCTTGAAGCTGGGCAAAAAGCTGTGGTGGATGTTGATGGCGCGCCCGGCGAGCCGCTTGCACAGGTCGTTGGACAGCACCTGCATGTAGCGCGCCAGGACCACCAGTTCGGCGCCTTCCTGCTCGATGATCTCCAGTTGGCGCGCTTCGGCATGGGCCTTGGTGGCCGCAGTGACAGGAATATGGTGAAACGGTATGTTGTAGCCGGCGGCCAGTTGGTAGAAGTCGCGGTGGTTGCTGATGATGGCGCGGATGTCGATGGGCAGCAGGCCCGATTTCCAGCGGAACAACAAGTCGTTGAGGCAATGGCCTTCGCGGCTGACCAGCAGCACGGTGGGCATGGGCAGATGCGTGGCATGTAGCCCCCAATGCATCTGGAAGGGCTGGGCAAACTGTTCGAGCTGGGTGCTCAGCGCGGCGTGGTCGTGCTCGGTGCAGGCAAACTGCACGCGCATGAAAAACAGGCCGGTGGCCGGGTCGTTGAATTGGGCGGCTTCTTCGATGTTGCCGCTGCGTTCGAGCAAAAAACCCGAGACGGCGTGCACCAGACCGAGGCGGTCCGGGCAGGACAGTGTGAGAACGTAGGCGTGGGTCATAGCTGAGAATTGTCGCAGCAGGGCCGCAGGCTGCAGGAAGGAATATGGACACAGCGCAAAGGGTTCGGCGACACCGGGGTCTGACTCCGGGGACTGCGGCGGCCCTCTATCTCGCGTTGGGGATGGCCTGGGTGCTTGTGGGCGATTGGCTGCTGGCAGCGTGGGTCACCGATGCCGGTCTGCAGGCGCAACTCCAGCTTTGGAAGGGCTGGGCCTATGTCGCGCTGACTGCGGTGCTGGCAGGTTGGCTGGTGCACTGCTTGCGCGCCGCCGAGCGCAAGCGCCGGCTGCGCGAGAACGAATTCTCCCAGGTGGTGCGCCACGCAAGCGCGGGTATTGCGCGCGTGCAGATCGACGGCCAGGTGCTGTGGGCCAACCCGCGGCTGCTCGATATGCTGAATGTGGACGAAAGCGACCTGCCCCACCTCAATTGGCGCAGCTTTGTGCAATCGCCCAACTCTGCCGAGGTTGCTCAGCAGCTCAAGCGCCTGCTGGCGGGCGACATCGACCATTACGTGGGCGAGCGCCAGTGCCTGCGGGCGGGCGGCCTGGAGCCGCTGCCGGTGCTGTGCACTGTCACGGTCGTTCGGGATGGGCAAGATACATCCGGCGATTCGCTGATATGTGCGCTGCAGGATTTGAGCGAGACGGTGCAGGCGCGCGCCGCACTAGAACGCAGCGACGCGCGGCTGCGGCTGGCACTCGACGCCAATGCCAGCGGCGTATGGGATTGGGATGTGCGCGCGCAGGCCTTCAGCTTTTCGCCTGGTATCGCACGCATGCTGGCTTACCAGGGCAAAGATCTGGCGAGCGAACCGAATCTGATGGACCGCATCGTGCCAGCGGACCGCGACCGGGTACGGGCGGCAGCACACAGCACGCTCGACGCAGGTGAGGTACTGGTCGAGACTTTCGCCATGGAGTGCTTTGACGGTCAGTTGCGCTGGTTTCAGGCGCGCGGGCATATGTTCGCCGGGGCGGATGGCGAGCCGGAGCGGGTCATTGGGCTGCTGACCGACATGAGTAGCGCACGATTTTCCGAGGAACGCCAGCGCCTCGCCATGGCGGTGGTGGACAACGCGGCCCAGGGCGTGGTGGTCACCGATACCCTGGGCACCATCAATTCTGCCAACGCGGCGGCGCTGCGCATCCTGGGGTACACCGAAGCCGAGGTGCTGGGCCGCAACCCGCGCATGTTCCAGTCGGGCCGCCACGACCGCCAGTTCTACGGTGCCATGTGGGCGCAATTGCGGCGCACCGGCCACTGGACGGGCGAACTGTGGAACAAGCGCAAGAGTGGCGAAGTCTTTCCCGAGCAGGCCGCCATCAGCGCAGTGCGGGATGCGGGCGGCATGGTCACCCACTTCATCTGCATGTTCACCGACTTGTCCCAGAGCAAAGCGCGCGAGCAGCAGATCGAGTTTCTGGCCGGCCACGATCCGCTCACCGGCCTGGCCAACCGCGACTCCTTTGTCGTGCAGCTTGAAGCCATCCGCGAGCAGGCAATGGCCAGCGGAGAGCGCTTTGCTGTGCTGCAGCTCAACCTGGATCGTTTCAAGGAGGTCAACGACAGCTATGGCCATGCCGTGGGGGACGCCGTGCTGTGCCACATCGCGGGCCAGGTTGAGCAGGCGCTTCGACCAGGCGATTTGATCGCCCGCCTGGCGGGCGACGAGATTGCGGTCCTGGCGCGCAATCTGCGTCATGCAGATGGCGCTGCTGCGGTTGCGCGCAATCTGATGGAGGCGGTCGGCAAGCCGTGGCGTGCACAGGAAGGCTTTGAGGTGGTGGCGGGGGCCAGCGTTGGCATTTGCATGTTTCCTGAACAGATGGAATCTGCCGAAGCCTTGATGCAGGGCGCGCACTCTGCCGTGTCTGGTGCCAAGGCGCTCGGACGCGGCGCCTTGTGCTTCTACGAAGTAGGCATGACACAGGCCGCGCGCGACCGCCTGGCGGTGGAAGCGGGCCTGCGCCGCGCGTTGGCGCAAGGCGAACTGCTCTTGTACTACCAGCCCCAGTGCGACGTGGCAAGCGGACGCATCTTTGGTGCGGAGGCCTTGCTGCGCTGGCAAGACCCGCAGGAAGGCTTGATTTCGCCAGCGCGCTTCATCCCGGTCGCCGAGACCTCGGGTTTGATCGCACCCATCGGCCAGTGGGTGCTGCAGGAGGCCTGCCTTCAGGCACAGCGTTGGCGCGCTGCGGGCCTGGGGTCCATGACCATGGCCGTCAACGTTTCGCCGCGGCAGTTTGCGCTCAGCGATCTGGTGGCTGTGGTGGGCGACGCGCTGGCCCAGAGCGGGTTTCCGGCGACCTGCCTGGAGCTGGAAATTACCGAGAGCGCACTGGCCGAGCGGCCGGAGCAGGCGTTGGCCTTGCTGAACCAGCTCGGTGACCTGGGGCTGCGGCTGGCCGTGGACGACTTCGGCACCGGCTACTCGTCGCTGGCGCACATCAAGCGCTTTCCCATCGATGTGCTCAAGATCGATCAGAGCTTTGTCCGCGAGATCCCTGAAAGCGGGGACGATATGGCGATCAGCTCGGCCATCATCGCCATGGGACACAGCCTGGGGCTGTCAGTGCTGGCCGAAGGGGTAGAAACGCAGGCGCAGCTTGACTTTTTGCGGGGACGTGGATGCGACAGCTACCAGGGCTATTTGCGCAGCCGCCCCGTGCCGCCCGACGCCTTCGAAGTGCTGCTGCGCGATCAGCTCGCGGGTTGATCAGCTTCCCGACAACTTGCGCAGCGGTGCGCACGCGTCCTGCGGCGGAAGTTCTGCGGTGACAGGAGTCAAGTCTGCTTCACTTTCAATAGCTGCTTGCGCTTGTCCTGCTTGCGCTAGAGCCACTTTTACCTCTAAATTTTTCGGCAAATGTACCGGCACGCCACGGCTGCGCAGCACGTGGCCGCCGCCGGCAATCAACAGCACCGTCTGGCCCCGCCCGCGCGGTGCTGCAGCCAGCGTGCGCGCCATACTCTGGTCACGCGCAATCTGGATGCGCACCATGCCAGGCAGTTGCGCCTCGGGCAGCAAATCGCAATGGCCTTCGCGCACGGCGCTGCGCTGGTCGGCGAGCGCAGCGGCTGGCAGCAACTGGTCGAGCGCGGTGTTGCTCATGGCGCTCGCCATGCTTGCGCGGGGCAGGTTGCCGCCAAAAACCGGCACGCCGGCGCGCACCGCCGCCATCACAGCTCCCGCATAGTGCTCCCAGGGCCACCATTGCTCATCCCAGCCCAGCGCTGCGCGCACAGTGGCTTCGTCGGCGCCGGGTGGCAGCGCCTGTGTGCTGTGGCCGGCCTCGGCCATTTCCAGCACCAGGGCCGAGAGCCTGCCCTGGGCCACCAGCCACTGCACGGCCGCCGCTTGCATCGCCTGGTGCGCTGGCGCGTCGTGCTGCTCGCCCAGCAAAATGACATCGGCCGGCAGCAATGGCTGCAGGCTTTCGGGCCAGCCAGCGGGCAGGCGGGCCGGTGCCGCACAGCCGAGCAGCAGCGCCAGCGCAGCCGTGCTCATGGGGCGCAGCCAGCGAACCGGCATGGGGGGAAAGGGAGTCTTCATGCGCTGCATGCTACTGGTGGAGCGCTGCGCGCACTGTGCCCAGGGTCACAAGGCGCTCCCTTACACTGCCCGGCATGCGGACACGCACCACGCTCACCACCAAGCTCTTGACCATGGGAATGGTGTTTTTGCTGGTCACGCTCAGCTCCATCAGCCTGACACTCTGGGTCACCTGGAAGCTCGAAGGCGGTGCTGCGGCCGTGAACGAGGCCGGCCGCTTGCGCATGCGCACCATGCGCATGGCGCTGGCGGTGGAGAGCGGCGCGCGCGACAAGCTCTTGGCGAATGCGGAAATGATTGAAGGCAGCCTGGAGCTGCTGCGCAATGGCGACCCCGACCATCCGCTCTTTGTCCCCTGGAGCGACGACACCCGCGCGCGTTTTGAAGACGTGCGCAGCCAGTGGACCACGGTGCGCGATGAGTGGCTGGCGCGAGAGGCGCCGCCCGTGCCGGTGTTGGTGGCGCGCGCCGACGCGATGGCCGAGGTGATGAACAGCTTCGTGGACGCCATCGAGGTGCAGATTGCGCGCTGGACTGCGGCACTGCATGTGCTGCAACTTTTCATGATGGGCTTAACTCTTCTCGTTGCGTTTGGTGCGGTGGTCATGACCGGCTTGGTGGTCATCAACCCGGTGGCGCGCCTGCAGGAGGCGCTTTTGCAGATACGCAAGGGCGTGCTTGGCACGCGCCTGCCGGTCGAATCCGACGACGAATTCGGCCAGCTCAATGAGGGCTTCAACGGCATGGCGCAGGCGCTGCAGGCCTCGCACGACGACCTTGCACTCAAAGTGCGCGAGAAAACGGCCAGCATTGAGGACAAGAACCAGCGCCTGTCCGCGCTCTACGAAGTCAGCGCGTTGGCCGCCCAGGCCGCCAATCTGAAGGTGCTGACGCAAGGCTTTGTGCAGCAGGTGCGGCGCGTCTCGGGGGCCGACGCCGCCGTGGTGCGCTGGTCGAACGAGGGCAACGAGCACTACGTCATCCTGGCCTCCGACGGCCTTCCGCGTGCCATGGCCGAGCAGGAGCAGTGCCTGCGCGCCGGCAGTTGCTTTTGCGGCCAAACCCAAGGTCTTCCGGACGCGCGCGTCATTCCTATCAGCATTGCGACGCCGATGGTTCTGCCGCACTGCCACGAGGCTGGCTACGAGACCCTGGTGGTCCTGCCCGTGATGGTGCACCAGCGCGTGCTGGGTGAGCTCAACTTGTTTTTTCGATCCAGCCTTGAGCTCTCGCCCGACATGCGCGAACTGCTTGAAGCCATGGTGCGCCACCTGGCCAGCAGCATGGAGGGGCTGCGCGCGGCGGCGCTGGAGCGCGAGGGCGCCGTAGCCGAAGAGCGCGGCATGCTGGCGCGCGAGCTGCACGACTCGATTGCGCAGTCGCTCGCGTTCCTCAAGATTCAGACGCAGCTGCTGCGCGACGCGGTAAAAAAGGGCAACGAGGCCGCTCGCGACCGCAGCATGGCCGAACTCGATGTCGGCGTGCGCGAATGCTACGCCGACGTGCGCGAGTTGCTGGTGCACTTTCGCACCCGCGCCAGCGCGGAGGACATCGAAGAAGCGCTGCGCACCACGCTCTCCAAGTTTGGCCACCAGACCGGCATCAACGCACAGCTCAGCATGGAAGGGCACGGCCTGCCCCTGGACGCCGACGTGCAGATTCAGGTGCTGCACATGGTGCAGGAGGCGCTCTCCAACGTGCGCAAGCATGCCCGCGCCACGCGTGTGAACGTGCGCGTGCAGCGCCATCCCGAGTGGCGCTTTGAGGTGCAAGACAACGGCATTGGCTTTGATGCAGGACGCAGCTTGGCGCCCGACTCTTTGCACGTCGGCCTGCGCATCCTGCGCGAGCGCGCCGAGGGCATCAGCGCGCGGGTCGAGGTGCAGTCCGCGCCCGGCGCGGGCACCACGGTGTGCATCGAGCTGCCACACAACGCCTCCGCGACGTCGGGCACCGCACAGCCGGCCGAATTGCCTGCGCCGCAACTGCCTTCGTGGAGTTCGATATGAGCCCAGCCAGCGCCATTACCGTTTTTGTGGTCGACGATCACAACTTGTTCCGTCGGGGGCTGGTGGCCCTGCTGTCCCAGGACGAAGGCCTGCGTGTGGTGGGCGAGGCGGGCGACGCGGCGGAGGCACTGCGCCTGGTGCCGGTTCTGCAGCCCCAGGTCATCTTGCTGGACAACCATCTACCTGGCGTGCTTGGCGTGGACGCGGTACGCGGCTTGCGCGCTGCGTCGCCGGCAAGCCACGTGCTGATGCTCACCGTCAGCGAGGATGCGCAAGACCTGGCAGCTGCCTTGCGCAATGGCGCCCAGGGCTACTTGCTGAAAACCATCGACGGCGATTTGCTGGCCGAGGCCATTCGCCGCGCGGCCGCTGGTGAGCCGGTGGTGAGCCCAGAGCTGATGGGCAAGTTGGTGGCGGCGTTTCAATCGCAAGGCGGGCCGCTGCCCATCATGCCGATAGAAACCGCTGCGCCAGCGCATTCCACCAGCGCTCCGGCGGTGGCACCGTCCCTCTCGCCGCGCGAAGAAGAGGTGCTGCGAGAGATTGCGCTGGGCGCGAGCAACAAGGAAATCGCCCGCACGCTGGACATCGCTGAGACCACGGTGAAGATTCACGTGCAACACATCCTGCGCAAGCTGGGCCTGAGTTCCCGCGTGCAAGCGGCGGTCTACGCCGCCAATCCCAGAAATTAGTTTTCCCCGAGTAGTTCTTTGGAACTACTTCTCCGGGTAAACCCTCGTTCTTTTTTTCCGCGCCTCCCCTCCGCTTGAAGGATAGTCAGGTGCACCGCCGTGGGGGACCATCGCTTCACTCATAAAAAGAGAGGAAAAGCGCAAATGGCTACCGCCCCACTCACTACAGGCAATGGTCCCGAAAAGGGCCGAGAAGCCTGGTCCGTGCTCATCGTGAGCACCCTGGCATTCACGGTCTGCTTCATGGTGTGGATGATGTTTGCCGTCATTGGCATCCCGCTCAAGAAGACCCTGGGGCTCAACGCCACCGAATTCGGCCTGCTCACCGCCATGCCCGTGCTCTCGGGCTCGCTCATCCGCGTGCCGCTGGGCATCTGGACCGACAAGTACGGTGGCCGCATTGTCATGGCGGCGTTGCTGGCCATCACTGTGCCCGCCATTTGGCTCATGGCTTACGCCACGGCGTACTGGCACTTTCTGGTCATCGGTTTGGTGTTGGGCCTGGCCGGCGGCTCGTTCTCGGTGGGCACGCCCTATGTGGCGCGCTGGTTCCCCAAGAACCGCCAGGGCATGGCCATGGGCGTGTTTGGCGCCGGCAACTCGGGCGCGGCGGTGAACAAGTTCGTCGCGCCAGCATTGGTGGTGGCCTTTGGCTGGACCATGGTGCCCAAGGTGTACGCCGTGATCATGCTGGTCACACTCATCATCTTCTGGTTCGGCAGCTCCAGCGACCCGCGCCATCTGGTGTCATCGAACGTGAAGTTCATGGACCAGCTCAAGGCGCTCAAGGACCCGCGTGTGCTCAAGTACTGCCAGTACTACAGCATCGTGTTCGGCGGCTACGTGGCGCTTTCCTTGTGGATGGTTCAGTATTACGTGGGCGAATATGGCCTGGACATCCGCATTGCGGCCTTGCTCGCAGCCTGCTTTTCGCTGCCCGGCGGCGTGCTGCGCGCCATTGGCGGCTGGTTGAGCGACAAGTACGGCGCGCACAGCGTCACATGGTGGGTGATGTGGGTGAGCTGGATTTGCCTGTTCCTTCTGAGCTACCCGCAGACCGACTTCACCATCCAGACCATCAACGGCGTGCAGACCTGGCACCTGGGCCTGAACGTATACGCCTTCACCGGCCTCATGTTTGCACTGGGCATCGCGTTTGCATTCGGCAAGGCCAGCGTCTTCAAGTACGTGAGCGACGACTACCCAGAGAACATCGGCACCATCAGCGGCATCGTCGGCCTGGCCGGTGGCCTGGGCGGCTTCGTCCTGCCCATCCTGTTCGGCGCGCTGGTGGACATCACCGGCATCCGCTCCAGCGCGTTCATGCTGATGTACGCCGTGGTCTGGGTGTCGCTCATCTGGATGTACTGGACCGAAGTACGCAAGGCCAGCCCGATGGGCGACCAGAGCAAAACCCTTTCCTTCCAAAACTGAGCCACAGCGGCCAGACCCCTCATCATGAACAACAAAACCACCAGTGGTGCCGATATTGTCGATTGGCGCCCCGAGGACGAACAGTTCTGGGAATCCACCGGCAAGAAAATCGCCTACCGCAACCTCTGGATCTCCATTCCCGCCTTGCTTTGCGGCTTCGCCGTCTGGGGCATGTGGGGCATCATCACGGTGCAGATGCTCAATCTGGGCTACCCGTTCAGCCAGGCCGAACTGTTCACCCTGACTGCCATCGCGGGCCTGGCCGGCGCAACGATGCGCATCCCGGCCTCGTTCCTGATCCGTCTCTCGGGCGGTCGCAACACCATTTTCCTCACCACTGCCATGCTGCTGGCACCTGCCATTGGCACCGGCATCGTGCTGCAGCACCCGGAGTGGCCCCTGTGGTCGTTCCAGTTGATGGCCTTGTGGTGCGGCGTGGGTGGCGGCAACTTTGCCTCGTCGATGTCCAACATCTCCACCTTCTTTCCCAAGCGCCTGCAAGGCACCGGCTTGGGCCTGAACGCGGGCCTGGGCAACTTCGGCGTGACCACGATGCAGGTCGTGATTCCGCTGGTGATGACCGTGCCCTTGCTCGGCTCGCTGGGCGGTGAGTCGATGACGCTGCAAAAGGAAAGCGGCTGGATCTTCGGCGCGATCCAGCCGGGCACGGCCACCTGGATTCAGAACGCCGGCTTTGCGTGGGTGTTGTCGCTGGTGCCGCTGTCGATCCTGTGCTGGTTTGGCATGAACAACCTCAAGACGGTCTCGCCCGATACCGGCGGCCCGATCACTGCGTTCCTGAAAATCATTTGGCTCTATACCTTGTCGTTCATTCCGGCGGGTGTCGGCCTGTACCTGTACCTGCCTGCGCCCAGTGGCCTGGGCATGCTGAACATGTGGCTGGCCATGCCGCTCATCATCGTGAGTACGCTGATGGTGATGAAGCTCACCGCTTTTGGCGCAATGAAGGACAACGTGGCCAAGCAGTTTGCGATCTTCAGCAACAAGCACACCTGGTCGCTGACCATCCTGTACATCGTCACTTTCGGGTCCTTCATTGGTTTTTCGATGGCGCTGCCGCTGTCGATGAAAGTGATTTTTGGTATCAGCCATGTACCCGACGCCAACGGCATCCTGCAACACACGCTTGTCAATCCCAATGGGCCGCCGGTGCTGGCCTACGCATGGATCGGCCCCTTCGTGGGCGCCGCGATTCGCCCTGTGGGCGGCTGGATCTCTGACAAGCTGGGTGGCTCCATCGTCACCCAATGGGTGTGCGCGACCATGGTGGTCGCCGGCGTGGCGGTGGGTTACGTGATGCAGCTGGCCTACCAGTCGGCCCATCCGGAAGAGTATTTCTTCATCTTTCTGGCTCTGTTCATCGTGCTCTTTGCCGCCAGCGGCATTGGCAATGGTTCTACTTTCCGTACCATCGGCGTGATCTTTGACCGCCAACAGGCCGGCCCTGTTTTGGGCTGGACGTCTGCGGTGGCTGCTTACGGTGCCTTCATTGCGCCAGTGGTCATTGGCCAGCAGATCAAGCTCGGCACGCCGCAGATGGCGATGTACGGGTTTGCCGTGTTTTACGCTTTGTGCCTGCTGCTGAACTGGTGGTTCTATCTGCGCAAGAACGCCGAAATCAAGAACCCCTGAATCCGCCCACTTTTCCCTGCTTCTAGGAGACAACCCATGAGCCATTTCCTCGACCGCCTTACCCACTTCTCGCAACCGCGCGAATCGTTTTCTGGAGGGCACGGTGTCACCACCGCCGAAGACCGCACCTGGGAAGACGCCTACCGCAACCGCTGGGCGCACGACAAGATCGTGCGCAGCACGCACGGCGTGAACTGCACGGGCTCGTGCTCCTGGAAGATTTACGTCAAGGGCGGCATCGTGACCTGGGAAACCCAGCAGACCGACTACCCGCGCACGCGCTGGGACATGCCTAACCACGAGCCGCGCGGATGCTCGCGCGGCGCCAGTTACAGCTGGTACTTGTACAGCGCCAACCGCGTCAAATACCCCATGATTCGCGCCCGGCTGCTCAAGCACTGGCGCGAAGCGCGCCTGACACTGGAGCCGGTGGAAGCTTGGGCAGCAGTGGTGCAGGACGACGCCAAGCGGCGCGACTACCAGAGCGTGCGCGGCCTGGGCGGCATGGTGCGCTCGACCTGGGACGAGGTCAACGAAATCATTGCGGCGTCCAACATCTACACGATCAAGCAGCACGGGGCAGACCGCATCATCGGCTTTTCGCCGATCCCGGCGATGTCCATGATCAGCTACGCCTCGGGCTCGCGCTATATGTCGCTGATTGGCGGCGTCTGCATGAGTTTTTACGACTGGTACTGCGATCTGCCTCCGTCAAGCCCGCAGGTCTGGGGCGAACAAACCGACGTGCCCGAGTCGGCCGACTGGTTCAACTCCAATTTCATCATTGCATGGGGTTCCAACGTGCCGCAGACACGCACGCCAGACGCCCACTTCTTCACGGAGGTGCGCTACAAGGGTACGAAAACCGTTGCTATCACGCCCGATTACTCCGAAGTCGCCAAACTGTCGGACATCTGGCTGCACCCCAAGCAAGGCACCGACGCTGCCGTCGCCATGGCGATGGGCCACGTCATCCTGAAAGACTTCTACTTTGGTGGCAACGGCCAGCCGCGCTCGGCCTACTTTGACGACTACGCGCGCCGCTACACCGACCTGCCGATGCTGGTGATGCTCAAGGAGCACACCCTGGAAAACGGCAGCACCTGCCTGGTGCCCGACCGCTATGTGCGCGCCAGCGACTTTGCCGACCAGCTCGGCCAGGACAACAACCCCGACTGGAAGACCGTCGCCCTGGACGCGGGCGGCCAGGTGGTCGTGCCGCAGGGCGCGATCGGTTTCCGCTGGGGCCCGGACGGCCGCGCCGATATGGGCCAATGGAACCTGGAAGCCAAGGAAGCGCGCGATGGCAATGAAGTCTCGCTCAAGCTGTCGGTGATGGAAGGCGAAGGCGGTGTGGAAAACGCTGCGACCGATCATGCACAAGTGGGTTTTCCGTACTTTGGCGGCGTGCACCACGAGCACTTTCCGAACAACGAGCAAAGCGATGTGCTGGTGCGCACCGTGCCGGTGCAGCGCATTGCCCTGGGCAGCGGCGAGGTGCTGGTCGCCACCGTGTTTGACCTGCAGGTGGCGCAGTACGGTATCGCCCGCGGCTTGCCGGGCGAGCTGGCAGCGGCCGACTTTGACGACAACACCCCCTACACCCCCGCCTGGCAGGAGCAGATCACCGGCGTGCCGCGCGACCAGATCATCACGGTGGCGCGCCAGTTTGCCGACAATGCGCACAAGACCGAAGGTCGCTCCATGGTCATCATCGGCGCCGGCATGAACCACTGGTACCACAGTGACATGAACTACCGCAGCGTCATCAACATGCTGATGATGTGCGGCTGCATCGGCAAGAGCGGTGGCGGCTGGGCGCACTACGTGGGCCAGGAAAAGCTGCGTCCGCAGACCGGCTGGACGCCTCTGGCATTCGCGCTCGACTGGATTCGCCCGCCGCGCCAGATGAACAGCACCAGCTTCTTCTATGCGCACACCAATCAGTGGCGCTATGAAAAACTCGGTGTCGATGAAGTGCTCTCGCCGCTGGCCGACAAGAAGCTCTACGGCGGCAGCATGATCGACTACAACGTGCGAGCCGAGCGCATGGGCTGGCTGCCCAGCGCACCGCAGCTGCAGACGCATCCGATGCAGGTGGTCAAGGATGCGCAGGCTGCGGGCATGGACCCCAAGGACTATGTGGTCAAGTCGCTCAAGGACGGATCGTTGAAATTGAGCTGCGAAGACCCTGACCATCCAGACAACTGGCCGCGCAACATGTTTGTCTGGCGCTCCAACATCATTGGTTCGTCGGGAAAGGGGCACGAGTATTTCCTCAAACATCTGCTGGGTACCAGCAATGGCGTGCAAGGCAAGGATCTGGGCAAGGAAGAAGCCAAGCCCGAAGAAGTGGTGTGGCACAACAAGTCGCCCGAGGGCAAGCTTGATTTGCTGGTCACGCTTGACTTCCGCATGAGCACCACCTGCCTCTATTCGGACATCGTGCTTCCGACGGCTACCTGGTACGAGAAGAACGACCTCAACACCAGCGACATGCATCCCTTCATCCATCCGCTATCCACCGCGGTGGACCCGGTGTGGCAGTCCAAGAGCGACTGGGAGATCTACAAGGGCTTCGCCAAGAGGTTCAGCGAGCTGTGCGAGGGCCACCTGGGAGTCGAGAAGGAAATGGTGCTCACGCCGATGCAGCACGACTCGCCCGGCGAGTTGGCGCAGCCGTTTGACGTGAAGGACTGGAAGCGTGGCGAGTGCGAACTGATTCCGGGCAAAACTGCGCCGCAGATGCAGGTGATCGAGCGCGACTACCCCAATGTCTATAAGCGCTTCACCGCAGTCGGCCCGTTGCTCAAAAAGATAGGAAACGGCGGCAAGGGCATCGGATGGAACACCGATATTGAAGTCACGCAGCTTGGCCAGTTGAACGGCCTGGTGACGGAGCCCGGCGTTACGCAGGGCATGCCGCGTATCCTGAGCGACATTGACGCCTGCGAAATGGTGCTGCAGCTGGCGCCAGAGACCAATGGCCATGTGGCAGTGAAGGCCTGGGCGGCGCTGGGCAAGCAGACCGGTCGCGACCATACGCACTTGGCGCTGCACCGGGAAGATGAAAAAATTCGTTTCCGTGACATCCAGGCGCAGCCGCGCAAGATCATCAGTTCACCCACCTGGAGCGGTATTGAATCCGAAACGGTGTCCTACAACGCCGGTTACACCAACGTCCACGAGTACATCCCATGGCGCACGCTGACTGGTCGCCAGCAGTTCTACCAGGACCACCCCTGGATGCTTGCCTTCGGCGAAGGCCTGGCGAGCTACCGTCCGCCGGTGAACCTGAAAGCGACGGCAGGCGTGCATGGCATTCGAAGCAATGGCAACGCCGAAATTTTGCTGAATTTCATCACGCCGCACCAGAAATGGGGCATTCACTCGACCTACACCGACAATCTGATCATGCTCACGCTGAGCCGGGGCGGGCCCATCATCTGGCTCAGTGAAGACGATGCCAAACTGATTGGCGTGGAGGACAACGACTGGATCGAGGCCTACAACGTCAACGGCGCTATTGCGGCGCGTGCCGTGGTCAGCCAGCGGGTGAAACCGGGCATGGTGATGATGTACCACGCTCAGGAAAAAATCGTGAATACGCCCGGCTCCGAAATCACCGGCCAGCGCGGTGGCATCCACAATTCGGTGACACGCATCGTGCTCAAGCCGACGCACATGATTGGCGGCTACGCACAACTGTCCTACGGCTTCAACTACTACGGAACCATCGGCACCAACCGCGACGAATTCGTCGTCGTGCGCAAGATGGACAAGGTGGATTGGCTGGATACGCCACGGGAAGACGAACGCGCCTTCGCGGTGCAGCAACAGGGAGAGTCGGCATGAAAATTCGCGCGCAAATCGGCATGGTGCTGAATCTCGACAAATGCATTGGTTGCCACACCTGCTCGGTTACCTGCAAGAACGTCTGGACCAGCCGTCCAGGCATGGAATACGCCTGGTTCAACAACGTCGAGACCAAGCCCGGTATCGGCTACCCCAAGGAATGGGAAAACCAGGACAAGTGGAACGGCGGCTGGGTGCGCAAGGCCGACGGCTCCATTGAGCCGCGCCAGGGCGGCAAGTGGAAGCTGCTGATGCGATTGTTCGCCAACCCGAACATGCCGCAGATTGACGATTACTACGAGCCCTTCACCTTCGATTACGACCACCTGCAGTCGGCGCCCGAAATGAAGGCCCCGCCTACGGCACGGCCGCGCAGCCTGATCACGGGCAAGCGCATGGAGAAGATCGAGTGGGGTCCAAACTGGGAAGAAATTCTGGGCGGAGAGTTTGCCAAACGCAGCAAGGACGCCAATTTTGATGGCTTCGAGCAGGTCCAAAAAGACATGGTCGGTCAGTTCGAAAACACGTTCATGATGTATTTGCCGCGCCTGTGCGAGCACTGCTTGAACCCGGCTTGCGTGGCGTCCTGCCCTTCGGGCTCGATCTACAAGCGCGAGGAAGACGGCATTGTGCTGATTGACCAGGACAAGTGCCGCGGCTGGCGCATGTGCGTCTCGGGCTGCCCGTATAAGAAGATTTACTACAACTGGAAGAGTGGCAAGGCAGAGAAGTGCACCTTCTGCTATCCGCGCATCGAAGCGGGCCAGCCCACGGTCTGCTCGGAAACCTGCGTAGGTCGTATCCGCTATTTGGGCGTGCTTTTGTACGACGCAGATCGCGTCCAGGAAGCCGCCAGCGTGGAGCGCGACCGCGACCTGTACCAGGCCCAGCTCGATATCTTCATGGATCCGCACGACCCCGCCGTGATCGAGCAGGCGCGCAAAGACGGCATCCCCGAGGCATGGCTCGAAGGCGCCCGCAGGAGCCCGGTCTACAAAATGGCGGTCGACTGGAAAGTCGCGTTGCCGCTGCACCCTGAGTACCGCACACTGCCCATGGTCTGGTATGTGCCGCCGCTCTCGCCCATTACTTCGGCGGCCAACGCCGGCAAGATGGGCGTCAACGGCGAGTTGCCTGATATTGCTCAGATGCGCATCCCAGTGCAGTACCTGGCCAACCTGCTGACCGCGGGCGACACCGCGCCGGTGGTGCGTGCCCTGCAGCGCATGCTGGCGATGCGCGCCTACCAGCGCAGCAAGCACGTAGACAACGAACAGAACCTCGCCGTACTGGAGCAGGTGGGTCTCACCATGGCAGAAGTTGAGGACATGTACCACATCATGGCCATTGCCAACTACGAAGACCGCTTCGTGATTCCTTCCACGCATCGCGAATACGCGGAGAACGCCTTCGACGTGCGCGGAGGCTGCGGCTTCACCTTTGGCAACGGCTGTTCTGAAGGCAGCAGCGAAGTCAGCCTGTTTGGCGGCAGCAAGAAGCGCACCATTCCAATCAAGATGGAGGTGTAGGCATGGCACTGTTCAACTCCATTCCCCCCGCCAGCAAGAGCCTGCGCGTGCTGGCGCGTCTGCTGGGCTACCCGGACCACGGGCTGCGCGGCCACTTGTCTGAATTGCAGGCTGCGCTGCACCTGGAGAAGGCCCTGCCGGCGCCGCGCCTGGCCGAGCTGGATGCGCTCATCGACACGCTGGGTCGAAAGGTGGCGCTCGAGGTCGAAGCCGACTATGTCGAGCTGTTTGACCGGGGACGCGCCACCTCGCTGCATCTGTTCGAGCATGTGCACGGCGACTCGCGTGACCGGGGGCCTGCCATGCTCGACTTGGCCAAGACCTATGAGCAAGCCGGTCTGTTTCTGGGCGAGGGCGAACTGCCTGACTTTCTGCCGGTGGTGCTGGAGTTCACGTCTACGCTCGCACCGCGCCAGGCGCGCGAGTTCCTGAGCGAGATGGCGCACATCTTCAATGCCATCTTTGCCGCTTTGCAAAAGCGTGAAAGCCCGTATGCCGCCGTGCTCGGCGCTCTGCTGGAGCTGTCCGGCGAGAAGGCGTCGCCGGTCGACATCGCGCCCGAAGAGCCCATCGACGCTGTGTGGCAAGAGCCCGTGGTGTTCGACGGCTGTTCATCGAAAGGCCAAGCACGGCCCGACCAAGCGCAACCCATTCACATCGTGCCCAAATCCGCCCGCGAGGCACTCAATTCCCTAGGAGCACAGCAATGACCTCCCTGCATGGTTTTCTCTTCGGGGTCTATCCCTACATCTGTCTGACGGTGTTCTTGCTCGGCAGTCTGCTGCGTTTTGACCGCGACCAGTACACCTGGAAAAGCGACTCGTCGCAGCTTTTGCGCACCGGGCTGCTGCGCTGGGGCAGCAACCTGTTCCACGTCGGCATCATTTTTCTGTTCTTTGGCCACCTGGTCGGCCTGCTGACACCGCATGCGGTGTACGGCGTTTTCATGGACGCCGCGACCAAACAGCGCATGGCGATCTATGCGGGCGGCGTTGCGGGCTTCATCTGCTTCATCGGCCTGTCGATGCTGATCTACCGCCGCATGTTCGACGAGCGCATCCGCTACACCAGCCACAAGACTGACCTGGCGATTTTGCTGATTCTGTGGGTGCAACTGTCGGTCGGCCTGATCACCCTGCCGCTTTCGTATGGTCATGTCGACGGCAGCGTGATGCTGATCCTGGCCGATTGGGCCCAGCGCATCATCACGCTGCGTGAGGTGAACACTGCGGCGCTGGTGGTGTTGCCTTGGCCCTACCTGTTTCACATGGTGTTTGGCATGACGATCTTCTTGCTGTTCCCGTTCAGCCGCCTGGTCCATGTGTGGAGCGGCTTTGCCTCGGTCGGCTACCTTTTGCGCCCCTACCAAATAGTGCGCAGCCGACGCCTTCACGTCGGCGTCACCACCCGTTCGTCGCATGCGCCGAAGCCGGTGCAGACAAGCCATTCCGCTGGTCAGCCCGCCGCGGTTGCGTCGAAAGGAAAATTCTCGTGAGCCGCTCCTCTTCAGTTTCCCCGCTGGAAGATACCGGCGGTTGTGGCAGCGGATGCGGTTGCAGTGGCACCACTGCCAGTGCTTCGGTGGTCCGCGCGCAAGACATGCCCACGGCGACCATCAATGGCGTCGCCCTGCATGCGGCGGGGCAGCGCCCTGAAGCAGGCGAATTGCGCGAGCTTGCGTATGCTGAGTTGCTGCGCCAGCGCGCGGTGGCGCTTGAGCTGCTGCCCCAGCATGCTGGGCCGATGGCGCCTGAGCTGAGCGAGGCCGAGCGGCAGATTCTTGAGACCATGGTCGAGGGCGAGGTCAGCAGCCCGCAGCCGCAAGAGGACGAATGCCGGCGATACCACCAGGCACACGCTCCCGAATTCACCGTCGGGCAAGCACTTCACGTGCGCCACATCCTGTTTGCAGTCACGCCTGGCATCAACGTACAGGCGCTGGCCGTGCATGCCGAAAGAGCCTTGCTTGAACTGACCCACAAGGACACCCCGCCCAGTCGTTTCGCTGAGCGCGCTGCCGAGCTGTCCAACTGTCCGACCAGCACACAGGGCGGCGATCTGGGCTGGATTGGGCCGGACGACTGCGCCCCCGAGCTGGCCAAGGCGCTGTTTCACCAAACGCACAACCAGAGCGGTGTGGGCGTGCACCCCACGTTGGTGCACAGCCGGTTTGGCTTTCATATCATCGAAGTGCTGGAGCGCCGCGCCGGGACCGAGCCGACGTATGAAGAGGTGCGCGAACGCATTGCACGCCTGCTGGCGATGCAGTCTCGCGCCCGCGCGCTCTACCAATACATGGCCTTGCTCGCTGGCGAGGCCGAGCTCGAGAATATCGTGCTCGACGCTGCCGACTCTCCATTGGTGCAATAGCCATGGGCCCGCGGGGCGGCGCCACCGGAAATGACTGCGACAGCAGCGCGGCCAGCGCCGACGATCTGCTGGTGCGTCTGCGCAGTTTCAAGTCTGACTACTTTCCACTGCATCAGCAGCGCTTTCAAGACTTGGTGGCGGATGGCCAGCATCCCACCACGTTGTTTATTGGCTGCTCCGATTCGCGCCTGCTACCCTATTTGCTCACGGGCGCGGGGCCGGGCGAACTGTTTCTGGTGCGCAACGTCGGCGCTTTCGTCCCGCCCTACGATGGTTCCTACGGCCACCATGGCACGGCAGCCGCTATCGAGTTTGCGGTGCTCAGCTTGCAAGTGGGGCGCATCGTCGTCTGCGGCCACAGCCACTGCGGCGCCATCAAAGCGTTGTACGAGGAAGTGCCTGCGGAAGCCAACAACCTGCGCCGCTGGCTCGACCTGGGGCGTGATGCTGCACTGCCGGTGGTTCCCACCCCGGATGCACTGCGGCGCACCGAACAGCGTGCCGTGGTGCTGCAACTCGAACGTTTGATGGATTACCCCATGGTGCGCCGGAGAGTGGTGGATGGGCAGATCAGCTTGCACGGCTGGCACTACGTGATTGAAGACGGCGAAGTCCACGTATTCGACGTCGAGAGCGGACACTTTGTCGCCGCCTCTGTGGCCACACACAGTGGTACAGGCCCATACCACCCCTATGTCGAGCACGACGGGCAGGTGCTGTCGGATGAAAACCCTTAGATGGGCAGAAAATTGTAAAAAACATTCTCTGCGAACAGTTTGCGCTAAGTGCGCGTCAGGCTTGACATCGCCCTGATTTCGCAGCGCTGTCTAGCATAGAAAGCCAAGCCCTTTCTGGATGCCGAGTTCGCTTGAAAGGGCTAAACTGCCTTGGCTTTCCGAGCCCACTTTTTCCGGTGGGTGGACTTCGCCCGACGCGCTCTGCAGCGCGTTTTTGTCACACTACCTACGGATTCCACCATGAAGAGAGAAGACCTGGGCCGCGCGCAAGACGTCACGGCCATCCAGCCCATCAGCCTTGATGTACTGCAGGAAAAATATCTCAAACCGGGGGAAACCAGCGCCGAAGACCTGTTTCGCCGCGTAGCGCGTGCACTGGCTTCTGTCGAAGCCGAGGGCGAGCGGGAAAAGTACGAAGCCCTGTTCCTGGCCAATATGCATGCAGGTGCGATTGGCGCCGGGCGCATCATGAGCGCCGCTGGTACCACGATCCAGGCGACGCTGATCAACTGTTTTGTCCAGCCCGTGGGCGACTGCATCCAAGGAATGGACGACGAGGGCTTTCCCGGCATTTACGAAGCGCTGCGCGAAGCGGCAGAAACCATGCGGCGCGGCGGCGGCGTCGGCTACGATTTTTCGCGCATTCGCCCGCGCGGGGCCGAGGTCAAGGGCACGCATTCGATGGCGTCTGGCCCTTGCAGCTACATCAATGTTTTTGATCAGTCCTGCTCCACGGTAGAGAGTGCTGGGGCACGCCGTGGCGCCCAGATGGGCGTGCTGCGCATTGACCACCCGGATGTGATGGATTTCATCACTGCCAAGCGCACGCCCGGCCGCTGGAACAATTTCAACGTGTCCGTGGGTGTCAGCGACGCGTTCGTGCAGGCCGTGCTGGATGACCGGCCTTGGGAACTGGTGCACAAGGCACGCCCGGGTGCCACGGTGATGGGCAATGGTGCTTACCAGCGCACCGACGGCAAGTGGGTGTATGAAAGCCTGCCGGCGCGCGAGTTGTGGGACACCATCATGAAGTCCACTTATGACTTCGCCGAGCCTGGTATTTTGTTTCTGGATCAGATCAATACCGACAACAACCTGCACTATTGCGAGGACATCAACGCCACCAACCCCTGCGGCGAGCAGCCCTTGCCGTCGTATGGATGCTGCGATCTGGGTCCCATCATTCTGACGCGCTTTGTGCGCCATCCGTTCGGCTTCGACGGTGTGCCTAGTTTTGATTTTGACGCCTTCGAAAAATCCGTGGCGCTGCAGGTGCGCGCTCTGGATAACGTGCTCGACGTCACTTTTTGGCCCTTGCCACAGCAGCGCGATGAGGCACATGCCAAGCGCCGCATTGGCGTTGGCTTCACCGGCATGGGCAACACGCTGGCCATGCTCTGCGTTCGTTACGACAAGGAGGAGGGCCGCGCCATGGCGGCACGCATCGCCGAGCACATGCGCGATGCCGCGTATTCGGCTTCGGTGGATCTGGCGATCGAAAAGGGCGGTTTTCCCAAGTTTGATGCCGACGGCTATTTGGCCAGCGGCACCTTTGCCAGCCGCCTCCCCGAGCCCATCAAGGCGCGCATCCGCGAACACGGCATCCGCAACAGCCACTTGCTGTCGATCGCGCCCACAGGCACGGTGAGCCTGGCCTTTGCGGACAACGCGTCCAACGGCATCGAGCCGCCTTTCTCCTGGATGTACAAGCGGCGCAAGCGCGAGGCCGATGGCTCCATGGCCGAATACTCTGTGGAAGACCACGCTTGGCGCCTGTACCGCGAGTTGGGTGGGGACGTGAACAAGCTGCCCGATTATTTCGTCTCGGCGCTGGAAATGTCGGCCGATGGCCACATTGCCATGATGAAAACGGTGCAGCCTTTTGTCGACACGGCGATTTCCAAGACGGTCAACATCCCCGCCGACTACCCGTATGAAGACTTCAAGGGCCTGTATCTGCAGGCCTGGCGTGCCAAGCTCAAGGGCTTGGCCACTTACCGGCCCAACAGCATCCTCGGTTCGGTGCTGGAAACGCATGCGGCCCCCGGCAGCGAAGCAGCCGTCGCGCCGGAGGCAGCGCCCGTGGACCCCATGCGCTCGGTGATTGAAAGCCGCCCCAAGGGGGCGCTCTCGGCCGTAGCCGAAAAGGTGGATTACTGGACGCAGGAAGGGCAAAAGCGTTTGTACCTCGTGGTGTCCTTTCTGCCAGTACCTGATCCCGAGACGGGAGGCCTGATTGACCGCGCTATTGAATTCTTCATGCCGGTGGGCCAGAGCGGCGAGTCGCAGCAATGGGTGACGTCGAGCATGCGCTTGCTGTCGCTCGCAGCACGCGGCGGTTTTCTGGAGCGCGCGCTCAGCGACATGCGCAAGGTGGCCTGGGACCGCGGCCCCGTGCGCCTGGGGACGCACCAGAAGGCCGACGGAACCGTGGTGCCCATGTGGCACGACTCGGAAGTTGCTGCCATCGCCTATGCCGTCCAGAACATTCTGGCGCGTCGCGCCCGACCCTTTTCCGGTGACGAAGAGCTGCCCGTAGGCGATGCTGCGCTAGCCGCCGTTTCGCCCGTCATGGTCGGCAAGAAGTGCAGCGAATGCGGCGCGCACGCCATGATCCGCAAGGACGGCTGCGACTACTGCACCCAGTGCGGCCACCTGGGCAGCTGCGGCTGAGCCTGCTCCATTGCGCGTGCCCGGTCCGTCGGCCCCAAGCAAGCCCTCGGCCGAAGCGCGCGCCCGGCTGGATCTGCGCTGGCGTGCGGCGCATCTGCTGATCGCGCCGCACCGCCTGGCCTTTTTTCTCGCCATGCTGCTGCTGGCCGTATCGGCACTGTGGTGGGCGCTGATCCAGGCGTCGCGCGTGGCCGGTGCTCCGGCCATGGAACCGGTGCTGCCCGGCGCCTTGGCGCACGGTGCGCTCATGGTGTTCGGTTTCTTTCCCCTGTTTTTTTCGGGCTTCCTCTTCACTGCAGGACCCAAGTGGCTGCGCGTGCCGCCCTGGCCGGTGCGTAGGCTCCTCCCGCCTTTAATCTTGCTGGCACTCGGCTGGCTGGTCTGGTTGCTGGGCGCCCAGGTGCAACCGACGTTGGCACTGGCTGGTGCAAGCCTGGCCTTGCTTGGCATGGTGTGGATCAGCGTCCTGTTCTGGGGCCTGCTGCGGCAAAGCCAGGCGGAGGATCGCACCCATGCGCGCGTGATTGCCGTGGCATTCATCGTGGGCACGGTGTGCGTCGCTGGCCTTGCGCTGGCTTTGGCGCTGGGCGCGCCCAGTGTGGCCCGCCGGTTCGTTCTCACCGGTCTCTGGGGGCTCGATGGGCTTGTGTTCGTTACCGTGGCGCACCGCATGCTGCCCTTTTTTTCGCTGCCGTCAGATCACGGCACAGGCAGTGAGAACCCCTGGGGCACCCTGGGTTTGCTCGCGGGTGCGGCTGGTTTTGAGGCGCTGGCGGTGTGGATCGAAGCGGATGCGCCCGCAGTGCCCTGGAGCTTTGCGTGGGAATTGCTCCACGGCTTGGCAGAATGGGGAGTCGGCACGGTTTTGCTCTGGCGCGCCTGGGGCTGGGCGCGGCGCCAGAGCCTGCGCAATCGCTTGCTGCGCATGTTTTTCCTGGGTTTCGTCTGGCTCGGCCTGGCCTTTGTTCTGCACGGTGCTGCCCGCTGGATCGCCCTGTCTGGTGAGCCGCAATGGGGCCTGGGTGCCACGCACGCGCTGGGCATGGGGTGCTTCGCCTCGCTGATGCTGGCCATGGTGACGCGGGTGTCTGCGGGGCACAGTGGTCGGGCGCAGGTGGCGGACAACGCGGTATGGGTCTTGTTCTGTTTGTTGCAAGTGGCGGTGGTCCTGCGTTTGATCGCGGTGCTGGCTGGACCCAGCGCACCGCATGTACTGCTGCTTGCTGCCGCGTTGTGGGCCGCAGCGGTGCTGGAATGGGCACGGCGCCTTGCCTCCTGGTACGGCCGGCTGCGCCCTGACGGGCGTGCCGGGTGACAATGGCGGCTATGCACGACACGGCCTCCCACGCTGCGTTCGCCTCCGGGCAGGAATGCGCAGACTTTGCAGCAGCGCTGATGCAGGCGCGCCAGACCATTTTGCCCAAGCGGCTGGGCGAGCCCGCGCCCACGCTGGTGCAGTTGGCGCACATCCTGGCGAGCGCAGCGCACGCGCCGGACCATGGTCAGTTGTTGCCCTGGCGCTTTGTGCAGGTGCCTGCCGCAGCGCGGCCTGCGCTCGCTGAGGCCTTTGGCCAGGCTCTGCACGAGCGCGATGCACTGGCCACGCCCGAGCAGCTGGCTCAGGCGCGCGAAAAGGCTTTTCGCTCTCCGGTGCTGCTGCTGGTGGTAGTGGACCTGGCCTGCGGCGACCCGGAGATCGAGGCGGGCGAGCGCATTGTGTCGGCCGGCTGCGCGGTGCAGAACATGCTGCTGATGGCGACGGCACTGGGTTTTGGTTCGGCGTTGACCAGTGGCAAGGCCCTGTCCTCCGCCCCGCTGCGCACGCTGTTTGGCCTTGATGCCGGGCAGCAGGCGCTGTGTTTCGTCAACATTGGCACCGTGGTGTCCCCCAAACGTGCCCGAGTTCGGCCAGCCACCGCTGCGTATGTGGACCTGTTGGACGTGCATGCCCAGCCTTCTGTTGCGCCCTGAACAAGCGCCACCGTTTTTTTGGACCCCGGAATCAGCCCATGGAAATCTCTTGTTTTGACGATCTGCTGCAAGCCGCACGCGCGCAGGCCGAGTCCCAGCGCCTGCTGTTTGTGTTTGTCGGTGTCGAATTGCCCGACGAGGCCACGCCCGCCCAGCGCGAGCGCTTTGCCCAGGGCGAAGGCGGTGCGCTGGTGCCTCAGATGTGCGTGGACAAAGCGCCTGACGAGCTTGCGTCATTTGACGCGCTGGTCCAGGAGGCAGCCCAGTTCGGCAAGGACTGGACTTTGGTTTTTGCCGCCGCCATGTCGGGCACCTTGAACCGCGCGCCCACCAGCGGCGACGCCGAGCTGCCGCTGGAGAGCATGGTGGACGCCATCAAGCGCGGCGTGCATGCGGGCTTGATCCCGTTTGATCGCACAGGCCACGCGGTGCAGATCGATTGACGGTGGCAATCCCTTCCCGCGGCATCCCTCTGCCCGGCTTTGGTGCGCCGGCCGTGGGTTTCGATACCCCGTTCGAGATGCTGGAAGCCTGCCACGAGCGCGTGCAGCGCACGCTGGCACTGCAGCAGCGCCTGTGTGAGCACCTGCAAACCACAGGCTGCGACGCGTCGGCCCGCAGCGCTGCGAGCGACGTGCTGCGCTATTTCGACATCGCTGCGCCCTTGCACCATGAAGACGAGGAACGCCATGTCTTTCCCGCCTTGCACGCGGTGCTGGACGAAGCTTTGCTTGCGGCCGTAACGCGCCTGCAGGCCGAGCATGTCGCCATGGCGCAGCGCTGGGCGGTGGCCCGCAGCGCCTTGCTGGCGCTGGCAGGCGGCAGCATCACGCAGTTTTCTGCCGAGCAGTTGGCAGCACTGGACGCTTTTGCTGCCGGCTATGCAGAGCACATCCGCACCGAAGAAGAGTGGGTCTACCCAGCCGCGCGCGCGGCCATGGATGCTGGCACGCTGCAGGCCATGGGACGCGACATGCGGCAGCGGCGCGGTGCTACGCAATAATTGCTATTGTTTTTGTAGCTAGTTACGCTTATGAAATAAGCGCTAGAGGCCTATTTGATGCCAAAAATTCAGCGCTAATGCACCACCACCGGGTGCTGTGCCAGCCCGGTATAGCCTTCCAGCGTGTCTTCCACCTCTTCCTGGGTGGGCGCATCGCGCTGCCAGGCCAGGATCTGGAGCTGGAACATCTCGGCCCAGGAGCCGTCGAGGTAGACCTCCTTGCCGGTGCGCTTGTCGACAATTTCAAAACCGTGGCGCGCCAACTGCAGCGGCGCCGGCCCGTCGTCGGAGGAAACCTCCACGCGGTCGGCATCGGGCAGCATGTGCACCACCACAAAAGAATCCGAGTCGTAGAGCATGTTCATGGCGTTCCTCCTGCGCTTGTAGTCATTGTCAGATGGATTCGATGCGCCAGAGTTCAAGCGCTCACAATGACTGCACGGCTTGTCTGTTTGTGCCTACAGCGTGGCCTCGATCCGACAATCCGCCTTCTCAAGGCGCTTCGTGCCCCCTCAGGTTGAGCTCGACGAAGTCGCCATTGGTCTCGGTGATGCGAATGCGCGCCGGCAGGTAGCCCAGTTCGGGCGCGAGCCAGACCTGGGCTTTCTGATCGTAGTCGCGCCGGGGCAGGCGCTGCAGTTGCATGGTGCGCATCGTGCCCACCGGGAGGTCCAGCGTTTGCTCGCCTTCGACGGTGAAAGTCCAGACATCGGCCGCCCTGGCGCTCACCGTGGTCATGGCGATCTGCGTCCCCGTGGGGTAGCGCTCGGGTGCGGCGGCCAGCATGCTGGCCAATTGCAGGAACACGCTCAGCCGGTCTTGCGCGCCCGGCTCGATGGGGGCGGCCGGCGTATTGGCGCTGAAAGTCACGCGCCCATTGGAAAAGTCGAAATGCGCGGCGCGCTCGCTGCGCGAGCGGTCGCCAAAGCGACGCGGCTGCAGGCCGCGCTCGGTGACGCTGCCGACGCTACTTTGCGAGCGTGAACCCAGAAAGATCACCTTCACTTCCTGGTGGGCGCTGTAGCTGGTAGCGTCGTGTTGCCACAGCAACTCGGCCTGTGCGTTGTAGCTAAAACCACGTGCCCGGCCGGTGACCTCAAAACCCAGGCGCGTCGACGGTGGGAGCTTTACCGGAGCGATGTCTCCGGTTGTGGGGGGAAGGGACTCCTGCGCAGGGATAGATGCTGCGCGCACGGGCGCCTCGGTGGGCTGCGCGGGCGCTTCCGGCACGGCCGGCGCAAGCCCAGCAGCCTGGTTTTCCCCGGAGGCGTCCAGGGCCAGCAACTCGCTCTGGCTCGGCGCAACCCATGGTGGGCTGGCAAGGGCCGGCGGAGCCGTGGTTTGCTCGCCTTGCGCCGACCCAGCGGGAGATGCAACGGTGCGCGCCTTGGTCGGCGCCGCAGCAGCCGGCTTGGCTCGCTTGGGCTTTGCGCTGACCACAGGAGCAGTCGGAGCTTTCGCTGCCACAGGGGCGCGGATGGTGCGGGTCTCAAACACCGGCGGCGCGCTGGCGGCGGCACGCCGGTCGCTGGCCGAGGCGCCCGACAGCAGCAGCGCATGCAGGGCCAGCACCAGGGCGGTGAGCAGGAAGAGGAGGCGCCGCGGGATCATGGCGTGGGATGACAACACGCTGCCACGTTACCACCCCTTGCCGCGAGAGCGCAGCGCCCTTGCAGGGCGGGCGAGGCGCTCGCGTACCATGCGGACGTCGTGGCGCGCCTGTTGCGCCGCCGCAGTCACCACCCTCACGCCCCATGAAGCTCGCTACGTTGAAGGACGGTTCGCGCGACGGCCAATTGGTCGTCGTCTCGCGCGATCTCGCCCATGCCCACTACGCCACCGGCATTGCCAACCGCCTCCAGCAGGTGCTGGAAGACTGGGGGTTTTTCGCCCCGCAACTGCAGGATCTGTCGGACGCGCTGAACGCCGGCCGCGCCCACCATGCCTTCCCTTTCGATCCGCAGCAATGCATGGCGCCGCTGCCGCGCGCTTACCAGTGCCTGCAGGGCGTCGCACCGATGAGCGAAGACGGCGCGGCACGCCCCAGCATGCCCGAGATGGTCCAGCTCGCTGGCGACGCATTGCTGGGCGCCGGCGCCGACATCGCCGCTGCCAGCTCGGCCATGGAGATCGACTTTGGCGCCGGCCTGGCGGTGATCACCGGCGACATTGCCACCGCCAGCACGCCTGCCCAGGCGCTCGATGGTGTGCGCCTCGTCGTGCTGGCCAACACCCTCAGCCTGCGCGCACTGGAGGCACGCGAGCGTGCCGCCGGCCAGGGGCCGCTTCTCAGCCGGCCGGCGACGGCCTTCAGCCCGGTGGCGGTCACGCTGGACGAACTCGGTGCCGCGTGGGACGGTGGGCGCGTTGCCCTGGCGCTGCAAGTGGGGCTGAACGGCCGCAAGTTCGGGCTCTGCGATGGCGCGGCCGGCATGCCCTTTGGCTTTGGCGAGCTCATTGCCCATGCAGCCCGAACGCGCCCGGTGCGCGCTGGCAGCATCGTCTGCAGCGGCCCGTTGGCCACAGCCGCTGCGCCGGGCACCCCGGGCCGCGCAGAGTCAGCGCGCGGCTTCAGCAGCATTGCGGCCAAGCGCCGCGCCGAGGTGCAGGATTCCGGGCAGTCCAGCACCGGCTACCTCCAGCCGGGCGACTTGCTGCGCATGGAGATGAAAGGGATCAGTGGTGCCAGCCTCTTTGGCACCATTGAGCAAGGCGTGGCCGACTCCCTGCCAGTACCGTGATGGAAGATTCCGACGTCGGGCAGGGCGGCCCCGAAATGCGTGCCTACTACGCTGCCCGCGCCGAGGAATACGACGCGGTCTACCGCAAGAGCGAGCGCCAGAGCGATCTGCGCGCCATCGAGGCCTGGCTGCCCGCGCGCTTTGCCGGTGCTCAGGTGCTGGAAATCGCCTGCGGCACCGGCTACTGGACGCAATTCATCGCCCCCGTGGCGCGCAGCGTGTGGGGCCTTGACGCTGTCCCCGAGACACTGCGCATGGCACGTGCGCGCGGCCTGGGCGCGCATGTGCACTGGGTGGAGGGCGATGCCTACGCGCCGCCCACCGCCGTGCCGGCGTTCGACGCCGCCTTTGCGGGCTTCTGGTTTTCGCATGTGCCGCTGGCGCGGCGCGTGGAGTTCCTCGCGCGCCTGCACGCCTCGCTCGCTCCGGGTGCGCGCGCAGTGTTGCTGGACAACCGCTTTGTCGCTGGCAGCAGCACCCCGCTGTGCGACACCGATGACCAGGGCGACACTTGGCAACTGCGCCCGCTGCGGGATGGCTCGGTGCACCGCATCCTGAAGAATTTTCCGGATGCCGAGGCACTGCATGCGGCCGTGCGCGCGGCTGGGGCGGCCGCCGGCACGTTCACGCAGTGGCCGCATTACTGGGCTTACGAGTACTGCACGCTGGGTCCAGCTTCGCCCAGCAACGAACGCTGAAACCACTGCGGCGTGCGGTGCGCCTACTTGCGACAGGGTTCCTTGGGGAGGGCGATGCCGCTGGCTGTGCAGCCGGCTACAGTGGTTGGCCTGCTGGCGCTGATCGGCTTGCATGTCCCACGATTCACAGGAGAAAAACCATGGCCGAACCCTGGCTGCCCACCCTCATCACCGCCACGCCCCAAGAAGGCTTTGAACTGGCCATCACGCTAAGCCGCCGCGGCGTGAAGTACACCCAGCCGGACATGGAGACGCTAAAACAGTTGCGGCCCGAGTACGCGCAGTCGGCCGACGGACTGACGGCCGCCTCGCAGGTGATTGCGATCAACTTTCAGACCGTCTCCGCCGCCAACAACTACTGGAGAAAATAATCAATAAAAATGGCCTCTAGCGCTTATCCATGAAGCGTTTGAAGCTCATTTATTGATAGTGATTGACTCCGCTGTAGCGGCTTCCACCTCGACCAGGCAGTCGTAAAAAGTCGGCGCTTGGCCCATATCGGTCAGCGCCTGGCTGGTGAGCTGGTTGACGTTAGTGCCCGCCAGGCCCAGCTTGCGCCACCAGATGCCCAGGCCGTTGACCACACCGGGGCGGGCGCGGTCGGTCAGCACCGCGTGGCACACATAGTTGCCACGGTCGTTGAACACCCGCACCACCGCGCCGTCTGCAATGCCGCGCGCCGCCGCGTCTTGCGGGTGGATTTCCACGAGCGGCCGGCCTTCTTGTTTTTGCAGGCTGGCGACATTGACAAAGGTGGAGTTGAGGAAGTTGCGCGCGGGCGGCGAAATCATCGCCAGCGGATACGCGACCGACTGTCCCAATGTTTCGTAGTTGGGCACATGGTTGGGCAAGCCGTCCTGCCCGGAAGCCGCCAGCGCAGCGCTAAAAAATTCGCATTTGCCGGATGCGGTGGGAAAGTTGCCTTGAGCAAATGGCGCGTCGGGGATCGGAAGAGCGGCAAAGCCTCGGTCCAGCAACTCGTTGAAGTCGACCTTTTCGCCGTAGGCCTGTCGGCACAACTGCTCGTCGCTGTCGGCAAAGCAGGGCTCGTCAAACCCCATGTGCGCGGCCAGCTCGCGAAAAATGCGCGCGTTGGAGCGCGCTTCGCCGCACGGCGCAATCGCCGGGCGATTCAGCAGCACATCGGTGTGGCCATAGGCCAAGTGCACGTCCCAGTGTTCCAGCTGCGTGGTGGCCGGCAGGATGTAGTCGGCGTAATCGGCGGTGTCCGTCTGAAAATGCTCCAGTACCACCGTGAACACATCCTCCTGCGCAAAGCCACGCGCCACCTTGCCCGACTCTGGCGCGACGGCCAGCGGGTTGCTGTTGTAGACCACGACGGCCTCAATCTTGGGGCCAAATGCATCAGACGTGTCTCGCAGCAAGTCGTCGCCAATGGTCACCATGTTGATGGTGCGCGGAGAGCGCTCGCCCAGCAGCTCGGGACGTTGCAAGGCGCTGCGCTGCACCGGGAAGTTGCCAGAGCTCGAAAACAGCACCCCGCCCGCGCGCTCGCGCCAGGCACCCGTGAGCGCTGGCAGGCAGGCGATGGCGCGCACCGCGTTGCCACCGCCGCGCACGCGCTGCACCCCGTAGTTCACGCGGATGGCGGCGGGCCGGATGGTGCCGTAGGCGCGCGCCAGAGCGCGAATCTGCTCCACGGGCAGGGCGCAGACCTGGGCCGCACGCTCGGGCGGCCACTGCAGCGCTCTCTGCTTGAGTTGCTCCCAGCCGAGCGTGTGCTGCGCCAGGTAGTCGTGGTCCAGCCAGTCGTGCACGATCAATTCGTGCATCAGCGCCAGCGCCAGCGCCGCATCGGTGCCCGGCAACAGTTGCAGGTGCTCGTGGCATTTCTCGGCGGTTTCCGTCTTGCGCGGGTCGATGCAGACGAGGCGCGCACCCTCGCGCTTGGCCTGCTGGGCGTAGCGCCAGAAATGCAGAGTGCTGGTGATGGAATTGCTTCCCCAGATGAGGATGAGCTTGGCCTCGGCGAAGAACTCCACCTTCATCCCCACCTTGCCCCCCAGCGTCTGCGCCATGGCCTCGCCGCCTGCGGCTGCGCAGATGCTGCGATGCAACAGCGACGCGCCCAGGCGGTGGAAGAAGCGCCGGTCCATGCTCTCGCCCTGCACCAGGCCCATGGTGCCGGCGTAGCTGTACGGCACGATGGCTTCGGGGTTGCGTGCGGCAATCTCGGCCAGGCGCGCGGCGATGTCGGTCAAGGCTTCGTCCCAGCCGACCTGCGCGAATTGGCCGCTGCCTTTGGGGCCGCTGCGCTTGAGAGGCGTGAGGATGCGGTCCTGGTGGTAAGTGCGCTCAGGGTATTTGGAGACCTTGGCGCAGAGCACGCCACCGGTCTGCGCGTGCGCCGGATTGCCCTGCACGCGCACGGCCACGCCGTTCTCCACCGTGGTGAGCAGGGCGCAGGTGTCCGGGCAGTCGTGCGGACAGGCGCCGCGCACGGTGTGGCGGGCAACAGTCGGTTCGGGCGAGGGTTCGGCAACGGAAATCATGGGGGATCAGGCACAAGAAGTATTCGCCATGCTGGGCGCTTTGGGCGCATCTTAGCGATCCCTGGCGCTACGCACCAACCACCCATCGGGCCACACGAGCCCTGGGGCGGACTACCCCAGCCACCATCACGCAGGGGCGACGCAAGGGGATTTCACTTCTACTTCTGATAACGCTGAATAAACTTCCACGATGGCGCAGACAGCACTTGATCAGATTGACCCAAAAGAGCAGTGTCCAACAGCAGGTGGCTGCCAATAAGGTTTCCACTTCTCCTCTCCGGCTGCCAAGCCACTTTCCAGTGCCCTGCATTTGCCGGCGTCGCAGGGTGCGCAGCAAGCCGATTTCCTCTTGTGCTGGCGCGCACTTGCGATTCCTCGCTCGGGGTATTCCCCAGGTGGGAGCGTTCGGGCACGCAACTTGTATTGGATGTCTTGAACGGGACAGATGCGCCGTAGTGCGTCCGCCCTCCCAGACCCACCCGAACGAGGAGAGAGATTGTGGAAACGTTTTACGAGGTCATGCGTCGCCAGGGCATATCGCGTCGCAGCCTCCTGAAGTTTTGCTCGCTGACGGCCACGTCGCTCGGACTGGGGCCCTCCTTTGTGCCTCAGATCGCCCATGCCATGGAAACAAAGCCGCGCACGCCCGTGCTGTGGCTGCATGGTCTGGAGTGCACTTGCTGTTCGGAGTCGTTCATCCGCTCCGCGCATCCGTTGGCCAAGGATGTGGTTCTGTCGATGATTTCGCTCGACTACGACGACCTGCTGATGGCAGCTGCCGGCCACCAGGCCGAGGAGATCCTGGAAGAGATCATGGTCAAGTACAAGGGCCAGTACATCCTGGCGGTGGAGGGCAATCCGCCCCTCAACGAGGACGGCATGTATTGCATCCAGTCCGGCAAGCCCTTCATCGACAAGCTCAAGCGCGTGGCCAAGGATTGCAAGGCCATCATTTCGTGGGGGTCGTGCGCCTCCTGGGGTTGTGTGCAGGCCGCCAAGCCCAATCCCACGCGCGCAACGCCGATCCACAAGGTGATCTTCGACAAACCCATCATCAAGGTGCCCGGCTGTCCGCCCATCGCCGAGGTGATGACCGGCGTGATCACCTACATGCTCACCTTCGACCGCATTCCTGAGTTGGACCGCCAGGGGCGGCCCAAGATGTTCTACAGCCAGCGCATTCACGACAAGTGCTACCGCCGCCCGCACTTCGATGCAGGGCAGTTTGTTGAATCGTTTGACGACGAAAACGCGCGCAAGGGCTATTGCCTCTACAAGGTCGGGTGCAAGGGGCCCACCACCTACAACGCCTGCTCCACCGTGCGCTGGAATGACGGTACGAGCTGGCCGGTGCAATCGGGCCACGGCTGCCTGGGCTGCTCGGAAGAGGGCTTCTGGGACAAGGGTTCGTTCTACGACCGCCTGACCAATATCAATGCCTTCGGGGTCGAGTCCAACGCCGACAAGGTAGGCATCGCGGCGGTGGGCGCTGTCGGTGCGGCTGTGGCGGCCCATGCGGCGGTATCGGTGCTCAAGCGCGCCTCCGACAAGACCGAGCCGACCCAGGCCGAACACTGAAAAGCACAAGGAAGCATGACCATGGGCGCTAACGAAACCCCCCGATTTCCCCTCGACACCAGCGGCAAGCGCATCGTTGTCGATCCGGTCACCCGCATCGAAGGGCATATGCGCTGCGAGGTCAACCTCGACAGCAACAATGTCATCCGCAACGCCGTCTCCACCGGTACCATGTGGCGAGGTCTGGAGGTCATCCTCAAGGGGCGCGACCCGCGTGATGCCTGGGCCTTTGTCGAGCGTATCTGCGGCGTGTGCACCAGCAGCCACGCGCTGACCTCGGTGCGTGCCGTAGAGGACGCGCTGGGCATCAAGATTCCGAAAAATGCCCACCTGATCCGTGAAATCATGGCCAAGGCCCAGATGGTCCAGGACCATGTGGTGCACTTCTATCACCTGCATGCGCTCGACTGGGTGGACGTGGTGGCCTGCCTCAAGGCTGACCCCAAGAAAACCTCCGAGCTGCAGCAGCTGGTGTCACCCGCGCACGGGCGGTCGTCGCCGGGATATTTCCGCGACATCCAGAACCGCGTCAAGAAGTTTGTCGAGAGTGGCCAGCTCGGTCCCTTCCGCAACGGGTACTGGGGCAGCAAGGCCTACATCCTGCCGGCCGAGGCCAACCTCATGGCCGTGGCGCACTACCTGGAGGCGCTGGACCTGCAGAAGGAATGGATCAAGATCCACGCCATCTTTGGCGGCAAGAACCCGCACCCCAACTATCTGGTGGGCGGCATGCCTTGCGCCATCAACATTGACCGCGACGGTGCTGCGGGGGCTCCCATCAACATGGAGCGGCTCAACTTCGTTAAGGCGCGCATCGACGAAGGCAACGAGTTCTACCGCAACGTTTACCTGCCCGACGTGCTGGCCATTGGCACGCTGTACAAGCATGCGGGCTGGCTGCACGGTGGCGGACTGGCGGGGATCAACGTCATGGACTATGGCGAGCACCCGAAGATCAACTACGACAAGAGCACCGACCAGCTGCCTGGCGGCGCCATCATCAACGGCGACTGGAGCAAGATCCACCCAGTCGATCCGCGCGACCCCGAGCAGGTACAGGAATTCGTGACGCACTCCTGGTACAAGTACGCCGACGACACCAAGGGCCTGCACCCCTGGGACGGCGTGACCGAGCCGAACTACGTGCTGGGTTCCAAGACCAAGGGCACACGCACCGACATCAAGGAAATCGACGAAAGCGCCAAATACTCCTGGATCAAGGCACCTCGATGGCGCGGCCATGCCATGGAGGTCGGTCCTTTGGCGCGCTACATCCTGGCCTATGTGCACGCCTCGCAAGGCAACAAGTACTGCCAGCGCACCAAGGAGCAAGTGGATTTTCTGGCCAGTATGGTCAACAGCGGTATTCCCAAGGCGCTGGGACTGCCCGAGACGCAATACAGCCTCAAACAGCTGCTGCCTACCACGATCGGCCGCACCGCTGCGCGCTGCCTTGAAGGCCAGTACCTGGGCGAACTTTTGCTCGAAGATTGGCATGAACTGATCGCCAATATCAAGGCGGGCGACACCGCCACGGCCAACGTCGAAAAATGGGACCCCTCCACCTGGCCCAAGGAGGCTAAGGGGGTGGGTACGGTAGCCGCGCCGCGCGGACAGCTGGCGCATTGGATCAAGATCAAGGACGGCAAGATCGACAACTACCAGTGTGTTGTTCCCACCACCTGGAACGGCAGCCCACGCGATGCCAAAGGCCAGATCGGCGCCTTCGAGGCCGCCTTGCTGGGAACCCCCATGGTCAACCCGGAGCAGCCGCTGGAAATCCTGCGCACCCTGCATTCCTTTGATCCCTGCCTGGCGTGCTCCACCCATGTCATGAGCCCCGACGGGCAAGAGCTTACCTCTGTCAAGGTACGTTAATGAATCTTCGCTTCACGACATTGGAGAAACCATGAAATCGCAATTCACCCGTTGCAGGGCCCTGCTCGCGTTCGCCCTGCTGGCGCTGGCCGGAACAGCGCAGGCCCATGTGGGCCACGAAGGGGGGCACGCCGCCACGTTCCTGTCCGGACTGGTGCACCCCGTCTCGGGCATCGACCATTTGCTGGCCATGGTGGCTGTGGGGCTGTGGTCTGCCGTGTCCATGGCGCGCCATCGCTGGCGGGCACCGGCCCTGTTCGTCGGTGTGATGGCTCTGGGTGCCTTGCTGGCACACCTCGGTCTGGTGTTGCCCCTGGGCGGTTCGCTGGAATTGCTGATCGCCGCCAGTGTGGTTCTGCTGGGCGGGCTTCTGGTCAGTGGAGCCCGTCTGCCAGGCGCCATGGGCTTGTCGCTGGTGGCCGCATCGGCCTTGCTGCATGGCACGGCGCATGGCATGGCAATGGTGGCCGGCGAATCCTTCATGGCCTATGGCGCCGGGTTTGTGCTGGCAACGGCCTTGCTGCACCTCGGAGGGATGGGCCTGGGCGTTGTGCTGCAGCGGCTGCGCGGCGCGCTGCCACGCGTGGCCGGAGCCCTGATCGGCGGTGCCGGTCTCGCCATGCTGGCGACGCGGATCTGAGCCGGTACGGCGCGAGAACACCTGAAACATAGGAGGCGGTCATGGGCACCACCGTGAAGAACAATCTGGCCGATGTCACAGGCATCGACGAACGCGCGGTGACCAGTGCGCCGCAGGTGCGCTCTGTCTATGTGTACGAGGCGCCCGTGCGCATTTGGCACTGGATCAATGCATCTGCCATCCTCGTGCTGTGCATCACGGGCTACCTGATCGGATCGCCCCTGTCATCGGTCAGCGGTGAGGCCAGCGACCACTTTCAGATGGGGTATATCCGTTTTGCGCATTTTGCCGCCGGATATGTTTTCGCCGTCGGCCTGATCGGCCGGGTGTACTGGGCCTTTGTCGGCAACCACCACGCCCGCGAGATGGTGACACTGCCGGTGCTGCGTCTGGCCTACTGGCGCGAAGTCTGGGCCATGCTCAGCTGGTACCTGTTCCTGCGGCCCCGGCCCAACCAGTATGTAGGGCACAACCCCATGGCGCGGCTGATGATGTTCGTGGGCTACTTTCTGGTGTCCATCTTCATGCTGGTCACCGGCTTTGCCCTGTACGGCGAGGGGCTGCAGACCGGTTCCTGGGCTGACAAGATGTTTGGCTGGGTGATTCCGCTGCTGGGTCAGTCGCAGGGCGTGCACACCTGGCACCACCTGGGAATGTGGGCCATGGTGCTGTTTGTCATCGTGCACATCTATGCCGCCATTCGCGAAGACATCATGGGTCGCCAGAGCATTGTCAGCACCATGATTTCCGGCTACCGCACCTTCAAGGACTGAGCCATGGGTGCATGCCTTGCCAGCACCGCCAGAACGCGGGCGCAGCCGTGCCTTGTGTCGCCGACGGGAGTGCCGCTGCGCAGCCCCCAGCACCCGGGGCGTTTTCTCGAAAAGAACTTTCTGCGGCCGCTGTCGTTGAGCCAGACCGATGCGGCCCGTCTGCTGGGCGTCTCTCGCCGGCGCCTGAATGAAATTGTGCAGGGCCATCGGGGCGTCACGCCCGACACCGCCATCCGCTGCGCCGTGGTGTTTGGCACCGATGCGCTGTTCTGGCTGGCGCTGCAGTCCCGCTGGGACAGTTTTCACGCCTGGAAGAGCCTGCGCCAGTCCGGCGCAGTCCACTGAACTCCCCTCCCGTCGACACCGGAAATGCCCGCCATGACTTCCTGCACGCCCCCAAGTGCCTGTAACTCTCCCCGTGACAATCCACAGGCCATTTTGGTGCTGGGCATCGGCAACATGCTGTGGGCCGACGAAGGCTTTGGAGTGCGGTGCGTCGAGGTCCTGCAACAACGCTATGCCTTTGCCCCCCACGTGCAACTGGTGGACGGCGGAACCCAGGGCCTGGCGCTGCTGCCCTACGTGCAGGAGGCGGACGCGCTGCTGATTCTTGACGCCATCGACTACGGCCTGGAGCCGGGAACGCTGAAGGTGGTGGAGGGCAGTGAGGTGCCCTGCTTTCTCGGCGCAAAAAAAATGAGTTTGCACCAGACGGGGTTCCAGGAGGTGCTGATGGTCGCTCTGCTTACGGGGAGCTATCCCGAACGCATTGTGCTGGTGGGCTGCCAGCCGCAAGAGCTTGAGGACTACGGCGGCAGCCTGCGTTCGCGCACCAAGCAGGCCCTGGATGAGGCACTGGACATTGCGCTGGGCCACTTGCGGGAGTGGGGCGCCTGCCCCGTGCCATGCAGCAGTCCGGTGGGCCTTGACCATGTGGTGACCGTGCCGAACCTCGAGATGGCCGCCTACGAAACCGGACGCCCCAGCGCCGCGCAGGCTTGCCGCATCGGTGACGACCGTTTCATGCCCAGGTAAGGCGAGTACGACCATGTGTATCGGTATTCCCATGCAGGTGCAATCGATCAGCCCGGGCCATACGCTGGTGGCCGGCGCCGACGGCATTGAACGCGTCAACACCGCACTGGTGGGCGACTGCTCGCCCGGCGAGTGGGTGCTGGTGTTTCTGGGCTCCGCGCGCGAGCGCATCAGCCCCGAGCGTGCGGCCGAAGTGCTGGCCACGCTGGCACTGGTGCAGGACTCCATGGCGGGACGCTACGACCCCATGGCGTCCGTGGACGCCGCCTTTGCGCTGCCCTCGGCCATGAGCCCCGATCAACTGGCGGCACTGATCGGTGCGGCCGCCCCCGTCAACCCGACCCAAGGAGCAAGCAAACCATGATGAACCCTGAAGTGGCCGCACCCCCGCTGGTGCAGCGGCTGGTGAACGACTACGGCGCGAGTTGGATCGATGCCGCGAATGTCAACGCCTTCACCGAGGGGGACGGCGCACGGGTCCTTTTCTTCTGCGGAGACCCGATCCGGTTTCCCGAAGGGCTGGATGTGGCCGTGGTGCTGCCCGAGTTGCGCGCAGCACTGAGCGGCGGTTTTGCCATCGGTGCCGTCCGTGCGGAGTGTGAGGACGACGTGGCGCGGCGCTTTGGTGTGCAGCGTTGGCCGTCACTGGTGTTCTTCCGTGACGGCAGTTACACCACCACGCTGGCCGGAATGTACGACTGGAACGACTATCTCACCCGGGTCGACCAGGCGCTGCGCATGCCGCCCAGTCGCAAACCCGGCATCGGTATACCGGTGGTCACACTCGGCGGCGACAGCCATTGCCATTGAACGCCATGAACTCCAATCCCACCCAACGTCCCTTCCCTATTCCGCTGGTCGATATGTTCGGGCCGGGCAGCCAGCCCGAAGACGAAGAGCTCGAATACATGCCCATGCCGCGTGGCATGGCCACCTATCAGCCGCCGCAACTGCCGGAGCCTGAAGAACTGGCAGGCCACGGTGGAGCCGTGCGTGTGCTCACCGAGCTGCTGCACACACTCCAGGCTGCCATTCGAGGCGAAGCGGTCCCGCCGGTCTGGCTGGCCGGACTGACCGCCGAAGAGCTGCAGCTCGTCAACCAGGTGCTGGGCGAGGGCGAGGTCAGTGCGCAGGTGACTGCGGCCCCTGGCGCTTGTGCGGCCGGTGAAGTGGCTGCCCCGGCGCAGGCGCAGGTGCAGGAGGCCGTGTTTGCCGGTGTCTGGCGGGTGCTCGATGGCTTGGCAGATGGCACGCTGCAGGACCGCATCGAAGTCGGAGCCATTCCCGAGGTGCTCAAGCGCGAGGCGCGGCAAGATGCCCTGAGTGGTTTCCAGCCCGACCCCACGCCGCCCGCCGGGGTGATGAACGCGCCGACCTTGCTGCAGGAACTGCATGACCAGCGCCAGCAATGGCGTCCGGGGCTGCCCGCGCACCTGGTCAACCTGTCGCTGCTGCCTCTGAGCCCGCAGGACATGGCCTTCATGGAGCAGCAGATGGGAGCCGGGCGCGTGCTCATTCTCTCGCGGGGGTATGGCAACTGCCGCATCAGCAGCACCCGTGTGGCCAATACCTGGCGCGTGGTGTACTACAACTCGCAGGACGCCATGATCCTGAATTCCATAGAGGTGGTCGATATGCCGGAAGTGGCCTGTGCCGCGCAGGAAGATCTAGTGGACTCCGAAAAGCGTTTGCGTGAGGTCCTCGAATGGGTGAATCAGGTGTGAACCCCGCGCCTTCGGCCGGACTCGCGTTTGGCGATGCGTCGCAGGTTCCTGCCGATGCCCGGCTCGAATGCAAGATCTGCTGGTGGGTGTATGACCCGGCAGAAGGCGACCCGGTCTGGCAGATACCGCCGGGGACGCCCTTTTCCGCCCTGCCAGCGCACTGGCGCTGTCCGCAGTGTGATGCCGAGGCCAGCAAATTCCTGCGGCTGGATGCATGAAGTGAAACACCCCCCTATGTCGCTTTGCTCCTTCCCCCCGCTCTCGCATCGCTGCGCGATGCGGGCGGGGGGACGCCACCCGTGCGGCGGGGCGGCCCTTGCACGGTGGCCGCTGGTCTGGTCTGCGCCAGTTTCATGCGCCATGGTGAACTGAGAGATCGTGATGCAAGAGCTCGTTCAGGCGCGCGTGGAGCGGCTCGAAGCCGTCTTTCGCGACATTGCGGCCACGCGCATGGTGGGCGTTCCCTTGCTGCACCCCGGTCTGCAAGTGCAGGCGGTGGGCTTTGCTCCAGAGCCTGAGGGCAGCAGCGCGCTGGGGGTGCTTGTGACGCCCTGGTTCATGAACCTGATGCGCCTGCCGCTGGACGCGGCAGAGCCGCTGGGGCCGGGGCAGGTGAGCCGCCAGCGCATCGGTGCGCACCGGCTCAGTTTCATTGGCGCGCACGAGGCGGCGTTTGGCCCTTATGCGATGTGCTCGCTGGCTTCTCCCATGTTCGAATTTGCGGACCAGGATGCGGCCGTGGCCACGGCCCATGAGGTTCTGGCCCAACTGCGCCTGCCCACAGCGAAGGGAGAACCAGACGCGCAGCGTCGCCGGTTTTTGCTCGGACGTGGCGCAGCGCCAGGAGCGTGCCCATGAACCTGCTTGCGCAGCGCCTGCGGCTCCAGCCCGGCGCGGACACACCGGTCGCCGGTATCCGTGAGCCTCTGGCAGAGCGGTTGCTGCGTGCGCGTCCGGCCGCTTTGGCCCCGGCCATGCTGGGCAGTCTCTATGCGTTGTGTGGGCATGCCCATCGCACCTGCGCCGAAATGGCGTTACAGGCCCTGCAGGCCCCGGATGCGCCTGTGCAGCCCGATGCGAAGCAGCGCCAGGCCCTGTGGAGTGAAACCCTGCGGGAGCATGTTCGGAGACTTTTTCTGGACTGGCCCCGCCTCCTGGGCAGCCCCGAAAGCGACGGGCAGGTCCTGGCGACCAGCCCTGCGCTGGCCCCGACTGTGGAGCCCGGCACTCCCGCACTGGTCGACTGGATGGAGCGCCAGGTGCTGGGCATGCCGATGGCTGTCTGGAACCGTGCCTGTCGGGAAAGTCCAGCCTCATGGCTGGTCCAATGGACGCATGAAATCCGCAATCCGCTGACCGTGGCTTTGCGTCGCGCACAGCCCTGGGCCTGTGCCTGGACGCTGCCTTTGCAGGCCTTGCGCCCCGACGCCGAGGGCACGGCGTTAACCGCTTTGGCCGCGCAGCTGCGCGAGGACGCGGATTTTTCCCGTCTGCCCCATGTTCAGGGCCAGTGGCGCGAAACCGGTTGCTGGAGCCGAGCTGCCGACGTTGAACTGCCCATCCCGGATGCTTGGACGCGGCTGGCTGCGCGCGTGCATGACCTGGCGCAGCTCGGCCAGCCTGGCGGTGCCCAGCGGCTGCGCGCGGGTGCGCGGGCGCTGGGTGGCGGCGAGGCGCTCGCATGGTGCGAGATGGCGCGGGGTCTGCTGGTGCATTGGCTGCGCGTGGATGCGCAGGGCCGCGTCGAGCGCTACGGCATATTGGCGCCCACGGAATGGAACTTCCACCCGCAGGGTGCGGCCGCGCAGATTCTTCGCCAGTTGCCCAGCCAGGTGCCACCGCAGCAGATGTCAGCCGCCGTGGGGCTGATGGTCGCGGCCTTCGACCCGTGCGTGGAATACGAGCTGGACGCAGACCCCACTGCCCTGGAGGTCGTCCATGCATGAATTGAGCCTGGCCGGTGGCGTTCTCAAGGTGGTGGAAGACGCAGCCGTGCGCGAACCCTTCGCACGCGTGCTGAAATTGCATCTGGAGGTCGGCAAGCTCGCGGGGGTGGAGTTGCGCGCCTTGCGCTTTGCGCTCGAGGCCATCGCACCGGGCACCCTGCTGGAAGGTGCCGAGCTGGAGATCGACGAACCCCAGGGACGCGCATGGTGCATGGGCTGCAGCACGGAGGTTGAAATCGCACAGCGCGGCGATCCCTGCCCTTCCTGCGGTGCGCACTGGCTTGCCCCCCAGGGCGGGGACGAATTGCGTGTGGTGGACCTGCAGGTCGCCTGATCAGAAGGAGTCAATGATGTGTGTAGTGTGCGGATGCAATAGCAGTGGGCAGCAGGAATCAGCGCAGGTGGCGCCTGACGCCGATGGCGCGGTGGTTGATGCGCGGACCGGCGACCTGCACTTTGGCGCCGGTGCGGCGCGTGTTTCGGTGCCGGGGATGAGCGAGTCGCGGGCCATCCGAATCGAGCAGGATGTGCTGGGCGCCAACAACCAGGTGGCGCAGCACAACCGCGCGCATTTCCACGCCCATGGCGTGCGCGCGCTCAATCTCGTTTCCAGCCCGGGCTCGGGCAAGACCACACTGCTGTGCGCCACCATCCGTGCGTTGCAGCAAAACCACCCCGAGGTGGCGCTGGCAGTGATTGAGGGCGACCAGCAAACATCGAACGACGCTGACCGCATCCGTGCCACTGGCGCTCCGGCCATCCAGGTCAATACCGGCAAGGGCTGCCATCTGGATGCACCGATGGTGGCGCAAGCCTTTGCACGCCTTGCACCGCACGATCACGCCCATGGGCACGAGCACGAGCATGAGCACGAGCACGAGCACGAGCATGAGCATGAGCATGAGCATGAGCATGAGCATGGGCATGGGCATCACCACCCAACGCAGTCGCTGCTGTTCATCGAAAACGTGGGCAACCTAGTGTGCCCGGCACTGTGGGATCTGGGCGAAGACGCCAAGGTGGTCATCCTGTCGGTCACCGAGGGCGAGGACAAGCCGCTCAAGTATCCCGACATGTTTGCAGCGGCGCAGCTCATGGTACTGACCAAGACCGACCTGCTGCCGCACCTGAGCTTCGATGTGCAGCGCTGCATGGACTATGCGCGCCGCGTCAACCCCGGCATCCGCATCCTACAACTGTCGGCCACCACAGGCGAAGGCATGAACGCCTGGCTGGACTGGCTGGTGCACCCCGATGCCATCGAACCCACCAGCGTGCAGGCGCGCATCGCGCAGCTGGAAGCCGAGCTGGCGCGGCTCAAGGCAGGGCAGGGATGAGAACAGGTTCTGAGGATTCTGGACCATGACGCGCGTCCTTGCCTGCGGGGCTTTTCTGAAAAACACGGCCTGTCTTTTTGATACGGCAACACCCCAGGCGCCACTGTGGTCGGGTGTCCATGGCGATCTGTCCGACCCCGCAGCCTGCGCGGCACTGGAGCATTCGGTGCAGGACTTGCTGGCGCAGACGGGCGGGCCGGTGGATGCGGTGGCGCATGACTTGCATCCCGATTTTTTCAGCACGCGCCTTGCCCAGCGCATTGCGGGCGAGCGCGGCATCCCGTGCGTCGCTGTCCAGCACCACCACGCCCATGCAGCTGCAGTGCTGGCAGAGCATGGGATGCACGAGCCCGTGATCGCTCTGGCACTCGACGGCGTGGGTTTGGGCGCCGATGGCACGGCCTGGGGCGGGGAACTGTTGTGGGTCGACGGCGCGCGGTTTGAGCGTGTGGCGCACCTGTGGCCGCTCTCGTTGCCAGGGGGCGACGTGGCTGCACGCGAGCCCTGGCGCCTGGCTGCGGCGCTGCTGCACGCCAGTGGGCGGACAGCGCAGATCGTGCCGCGCTATGCCCCCGTGGTGGGCGAGGCCGCCGCGCGTACCGTGCAGGCGATGCTGGCGCGCGGCCTGAACTGCCCGCAGACCACAGCGGCCGGGCGCTGGTTTGACGCGGTGGCGGGCCTGCTGGGCCTGTCGGTGCGGCAGGACATGGAGGCACAGGCCGCCATTGCACTGGAACAGGCTGCCGCACGCCATCTGCAAAGCCATGGCGGCGTGCTGGAGCTGCGCACCGACCCGGCTGATGCCCCGGTGGACCCGACGGGCCGCGTCGATCTGCGCCCTCTGTGCGCCCGCTGGGCGCAAGGGCAGGCTTCGACCGCTGCACAGATCGACGCGGCCGCTGCGCGATTCCATTGCACGCTTGCCGACGCCCTGGTGGCGCAGGCCGCGCTGGCAGCGCATGCGCGCGGTGTGCGCTGCGTGGTGCTGGGCGGGGGCTGTTTCTTTAACCGTATCCTGTCCGATCGCACCATCGCCGGCCTGCAGGCGCGGGGGCTGCAAGTGCGCACGGCGGGGACGCTGTCTTGCGGCGACGCCGCGCTTGCGCTGGGTCAGGCCTGGGTGGCTGCGCACCCGTGGGGCGCGCAACAGACAGGGTTTGTCAATTCAAATGAGGAGGTGGGAGCATGTGCCTAGCCATACCCGCCCGCGTGGTGGAACTGTTGTCGGGGCAGCGGGCCGTGGTGGACCTGTCCGGCGTGCGCAAGGAGGTGTCCATTGCCCTGGTGGACGACGTCCGGCAAGGCGACTACGTGATCGTGCACGTGGGCTACGCCATCGGCAAGATCGACCCTGAGGAGGCCGAGCGCACCTTGGCCCTGTTTGCCGAACTCGCCAGCACGCAGGGGGGAGCATGAAGTACATCGACGAGTACCGCGACGGGGAGCAGGCACGCCACATCGCGGCCAAGATTGCCGCCGAGGTGCGACCGGGGCGCACCTACAGTTTCATGGAGTTTTGCGGTGGGCACACGCACGCCATCTCGCGCTACGGTATTGGGGGAATGCTGCCGGGCAGCGTGCGCATGATCCATGGTCCCGGTTGCCCGGTGTGCGTGCTGCCCATCGGTCGCATCGACCTCGCCATCCGGCTCGCATTGGAGCGCGGCGTGATGCTCTGCACCTACGGCGACACCATGCGCGTGCCCGCCTCGGATGGGCTTTCGCTCATCAAGGCCAAGGCGCGCGGGGCCGATGTGCGCATGGTGTATTCGGCTGCCGACGTGCTGGCCCTGGCCGACAAGCACCCCGATCGCGAGGTGGTCTTTCTGGCCATCGGTTTTGAAACCACCACGCCGCCCACCGCCCTGGTGCTGCGCGAGGCGCGCGAGCGGGCGGTGCAAAATTTCAGCGTGCTGTGCTGCCATGTGCTCACGCCAGCGGCCATCACGCACATCCTTGAATCGGCCGAGGTGCGGCAATTAGGCACCGTGCCCATCGACGGCTTCATCGGCCCGGCGCATGTGAGCATCGTGATCGGCTCGCAGCCTTACGAGCACTTCGCCGAGGAGTACCGCAAGCCGGTGGTGATCACGGGCTTCGAGCCGCTGGATGTGATGCAGGGCATCCTCATGCTGGTGCGACAGGTCAATGCCGGACGCGCCGTGGTCGAGAACGAGTTTTCCCGCGCAGTCACGCCCGAGGGCAACGTGGCGGCACAGAACCTCGTGTCCCAGGTGTTCGAGCTGCGCGAGAGCTTTGAGTGGCGCGGCCTGGGCGACGTGCCCTACAGCGCGCTGCAGATACGTCCGGCCTTCGCCGCGTGGGACGCCGAACGCAAGTTTGCCCTGCACTATGCCAGCGTTCCCGACCACAAGCAGTGCGAGTGCGGCGCCATCCTGCGTGGCGTCAAACGCCCGACCGACTGCAAGCTGTTCGGCACCGTGTGCACACCAGAAAGCCCCATGGGCTCGTGCATGGTGTCCAACGAAGGGGCCTGCGCCGCTCACTACGCCTACGGGCGCTTCAAAGACATTCCGGTGGTTTCCGCATGAGCATCCGCAAAGACTACGTCCGCCCCATCGACTTCAAGCACGGCCGCGTGGACATGACCCACGGCGCCGGGGGGCGCACCGCTGCACAGCTCATCGACGAGCTGTTCGCGCGTGCGTTTGACAACGAATACCTGCGTCAGGGCCACGACGGCGCGCTGCTGCCGCTTCCCGGTAACGGGCGCCTGGTGATGGCGACCGACGGGCATGTGATCTCGCCGCTGTTCTTTCCCGGTGGCGACATCGGCGCGCTGGCGGTGCACGGCACCGTCAACGATGTGGCCATGTCGGGTGCCACGCCGCTGTACCTGGCGGCCAGCTTCATCATCGAGGAAGGTTTTTCGCTGGCCGAGTTGCGCCGCATCGTCGAATCCATGGCGGCGGCGGCGCGCGAGGCGGGTGTGCCCATCGTCACGGGCGACACCAAGGTGGTCGAGCAGGGCAAGGGCGACGGCGTGTTCATCAGCACCACCGGCATTGGCGTGGCGCCGCCGGGCCTCACCATCGACGGGCGGCAGGCGCGCGTGGGCGATGCGGTGCTGGTCTCGGGCACGCTGGGCGAGCACGGCGTGGCGGTGATGTCGCTGCGCGAGTCGCTGGAGTTCGAGACCGCCATCGTCTCCGATAGCGCGGCCCTGCACACACTGGTGCAGGCGATGCTGCAGGCGCTGCCTGACCCTTCGCTGCTGCATGTGCTGCGCGACCCCACGCGCGGAGGCCTGGCCACCACGCTCAACGAAATCACGCGCCAGTCGCAGGTGGGTATGTTGCTGCGCGAGGCCGACATCCCCGTGCTGCCACAGGTAGCCGCCGCCTGCGAACTGCTGGGGTTGGACCCGCTGTATGTGGCCAACGAGGGTAAGCTCGTGGCCATTTGCGCGCTCGAGGCCGCCGAGCCCTTGCTGGCCGCCATGCGCGCCCACCCGCTGGGCCAGGGGGCGCAGCGCATTGGCACTGTCATCAAAGACGACAACGGCTTCGTGCAGATGGACACGCGCTTTGGCGGCCGCCGCGTGGTGGACTGGCTCAGCGGCGAACAGTTGCCGCGCATCTGCTGAAGTGAAACACCCCCCTGAGTCGCCTTTGGCGCCTTCCCCCCGCTCTCGCAGCGCTGCGCGCTGCGGGCAGGGGGACGCCGCCGGTGCGGCGGGGCGGCCCTTGCACGGCGGCCCTGGCCTGGGGCGCGCCAGTTTCATGCGTCGCGGGTGCCGCGTTCGCGGAATGGATAGCTGAGATGGCCATGCGTGTTCTTTTGCTCACCCACAGTTTCAACAGCCTGAGCCAGCGGCTTTTCGGCCTGTTGCAAGCGCAGGGGCACGAGGTGTCGGTGGAGCTGGACATTGCCGACTCCGTGACCGAGGAGGCCGTGGCGCTGTTCCGGCCCGACCTGGTGCTGGCGCCCTTCCTCAAGCGGCGCATCCCGCAAGCGGTCTGGTCGCGCACCGTGTGCCTGGTGGTGCACCCCGGCGTGCCGGGCGACCAGGGGCCCAGCGCGCTGGACTGGATGCTCATGCGCGGTGACGCCCGCTGGGGCGTGACCGTGCTGCAGGCCGTGCAGGATTACGACGCGGGTGAGGTCTGGGCCTGGGAGCCCTTCGACGTGCGCCCTGGGGCCACCAAGTCCAGCGTGTACCGGCGCGAAGTCACACAGGCTGCGGTGGTGGCGGTGCAGCGGGCGCTGCAGCGCTTCGTGCCCGGTCGGTTGCAGCCCGCGCCCAGGGGCGCCGTGGCGGCGCCCGGGCCGGGCCGGTGGTTGCCGTTGATGCCCCAAAGCGAGCGGCGCATCGACTGGCAGCACGAGGACACCGCCACGGTGCTGCGCAAGATCGCGGCGGCCGATGGCTTTCCGGGCGTGCTCGGTGCGTTGTGGGGCCAGCCCTGCCGTCTGTTCGACGCGCACGCCGCCAGCAGCGCCGTGGTGGCGCGCTGCGCGGCTGCGGCGCCGGGCGATCTGGTGGCGCGCCGTGGCCCGGCGCTACTGCGCCGCACGGTCGATGGCGCGGTGTGGATCGGCCATGTACGGCCCGACGACGGCCAGGCCGCGCGGGCCGAGGGCGCCAGCGCGCTCAAGCTCGCGGCCACGCGCGTCTTTGCCGAGCAGGCCGCCGCGCTGCCCGAATGGGACGCACCGCTGGAGCGGGGCGCCGAGGAATGGGACGAGCTGCGCTACCACGAGTTCGGGCCCGAGGGCACACGCGTCGGCTGGCTGGACTTCGACTTTCACAACGGCGCCATGTCCGAGCGCCAGTGCCTGCGCCTGCGCGATGCGCTGCGCTGGGTACGTTCGCGTGCCACGCAGGTGCTGGTGCTGGCGGGGGGGCAGGAGTTCTTTTCCAACGGCATCCACCTGCACGACATCGAGGCGGCGCAGCGCATCGACGGCGACAGTGCGGCCGATGCCTCCTGGCGTGCCATCAATGCCATCGACGACGTGGCGCTCGAAATCCTCACGCTCACCGACCGCGTGACCGTGGCGGCGCTGCAGGGCAACGCCGGGGCGGGCGGCTGCTTTCTGGCGCTGGCGGCCGACGAGGTCTGGGCGCACGAAGGCGTGGTGCTCAACCCGCACTACAAGAACATGGGCAACCTCTACGGCAGCGAATACTGGACCTATTCGCTGCCCCGGCGCGTTGGCGAGGCCGCCAGCCGTGTCGTCATGCAGCAGCGCCTGCCCCTGGTGGCGCCGCAGGCGGTGCAGCGTGGCCTGATCCATGCCTGCTTTGCCGTGGGCGCCGCTGCCTTTGTAGCGCAGGGGCGCGAACGTGCGCTGGCTCTGGCTGCCGCGTATGATTTGCGCGAGCGCCTGCAGGGCAAGGCCCGGCGCCGTGCCGCGGACGAGGCACACAAGCCCTTGGCACGCTACCGCGAAGAGGAGTTGCAACGCATGCAGCGCAATTTCTACGGCTTTGACCCCAGCTACCACGTGGCGCGGCACCATTTTGTGTACCGCAAGCCGCACGCCTGGACACCGCGCCACCTGGCCCCGCACCGCGACATTGCGTCCGTGCCCGCGCCCGTGACTCCATGAACGCCCCAGACCATTCCAGCCTGCAAGACACCCTGCCGCTGGTGCTTGTGGTGGACGACGAGGCGCGCTCGATCGATGCCATCCGCCGCAATCTGGAGGAGGACTTTCGCGTCCTCACGGCCACCAGCGCCGACGAGGCGCGCGGTCTGCTGGAGCGCCACGAGGTCAGCGTGATCCTGTGCGACCAGCGCATGCCCGGCACGAGTGGCGTCAAGTTCCTCAAGGAGGTTCGCGAACTGTGGCCCGACACGGTGCGCATCATCATTTCGGGGTATACCGATTCGCAGGACATCATTGCCGGCATCAACGATGCGGGCATCTACCAGTACCTCCTCAAGCCCTGGGTACCCGAACACCTGTTGTCCACCGTGGCGCGTGCGGCCGAGGCGCGCAGTCTGCAGATGCAAACCCAGCGGCTGAACCTCGAACTGCGGACCAGTACGCCGGTGCTGCGCCAGCGCTCCAGCGCATCACTGGCTTCAGCGCGGGCCGCTTTTGATTTCGATCGTCTGGTGCGCGCACCAGGCAGCCCGCTCGATGCGGTGTGCGAGGTGGCGGCGCGCGTGGCGCGCTACGACCTGGCGGTGTTGGTTACGGGCGAGTCAGGGACCGGCAAAGAGCTGCTGGCGCGCGCCATCCACTACGCAAGCCCGCGCGCAGAGCGCGCCTTCGTGCTGGAGAACTGTGCCGCCATGTCGGACACGCTCCTGGAGTCCGAGCTGTTCGGTCACAAGCGTGGTTCTTTCACGGGAGCCTTCGAGGACCATGTGGGTCTGTTCCAGCGTGCCGATGGTGGGACCATCTTCCTCGATGAGATTGGAGACACCTCGCCGGCGTTCCAGGTCAAACTTCTGCGCGTGCTGCAGGAAGGCGAGGTGCGCCCTGTGGGTGCAAGCCGGTCGATCGTGGTGAATGTGCGCGTGATAGCCGCCACGCACCGCGACCTGGAGCAGGACGTACTTTCCGGGCGTTTTCGCGAAGATCTTTACTACCGCATCGCCAGCATGACCTTGTCGGTGCCGCCCTTGCGCGAGCGCAGCGCGGATGTGCTGCCGATTGCCGACATGCTGCTGGCGCAGGCCGGGCAAGAGTTGGGCCGAGCGGAGCTGAGTTTTGCGCCGGAGGTGCGCGCCAACCTGCTGGCCTACCCCTGGCCCGGCAATATTCGGGAGCTCAAGAACGAGATCTACCGTGCCGTGGCGCTTTCGGATGGATCCACGGTGTCGGCTGTTGCGTTCTCACGCCGTGTGCTCCATGGGCAACCCGGTGTCAGCGCGGCTGCGCGGCCTGGGAGTGCCCTGCCACAGAGCGGCAGCTTGCAGGAACGTCTGGATGCCATCGAGGCAGTCATCCTGCGAGAGACCCTGCTGCGCCACTGCTGGAACAAGACCCATGCAGCCAAGGAGCTGGGCCTCTCGCGCGTGGGTCTGCGCCAGAAGCTTGGTCGCTTTGGCCTGGGGGGGGTGGGCGATGCATGAACGGCCATTGAATCTGCTGTGGCTGCAGTCCGGTGGCTGCGGTGGTTGCAGCATGTCGCTTCTGTGCGCCGATACTGCCGACTTCGCAGCGCAATTGCGCCAGGTAGGCATCCATTTGCTGTGGCATCCTTCGCTGTCTCTGGCAAGCGGGCACGAGATGCTGGAAGTGATGCACGACTGCCTGAGTGGGCGCACCCCCCTGCATGTGCTGTGCATCGAAGGTGCCGTGCTGCGCGGTCCGGAAGGCACGGGTCGCTTCCATTTGCTGGCGGGAACGCAGGAGCCGATGATGCACTGGGTGCGACAGCTGAGTGCTGTGGCGCACCAGGTGGTGGCGGTGGGCAGTTGCGCGGCCTTTGGTGGCATCAGTGCCGCTGGCTGCAACCCCACTGATGCCTGTGGTTTGCAGTACGAAGGGGACCAGGCTGGCGGCCTGCTGGGCGCAGCATGGCGCAGCGCTGGTGGATTGCCTGTGGTCAATGTGGCGGGCTGCCCCACGCATCCGGGCTGGGTGCTGGAGACGCTGGCTGCGCTGATTGACGGCGCGCAGCCTCTGGCGGCCGACCAGCTCGATGCGCTTGGCCGCCCACGCGCCTATTGCGACCAGCTTGCGCACCATGGCTGCGCACGCAACGAGTTTTATGAATACAAGGCCAGCGCCGAAAAACCCTCCGACCTGGGCTGCCTCATGGAGCACATGGGCTGCAAGGGCACGCAGGCGCACGCGGACTGCAACATCCGGCTCTGGAACGGTGAAGGTTCGTGTGCGCGCGGCGGTTATGCCTGCATCAGCTGCACCGAGCCAGGTTTCGAGGAGCCTGGCCATCCCTTTCACCAGACGCCCAAGGTGGCAGGCATCCCGATCGGTCTGCCCACCGACATGCACAAGGCCTGGTTTGTTGCACTGGCCTCGCTGTCCAAGTCGGCCACGCCCCGCCGCGTAAAGCAGAACTCCACGGCGGACCACGTCATCGTGGCTCCCATGATTCGAAAGACGCGCCTGAAATGAGTCGCCTCCTCGTTGGCCCCTTCAACCGGGTGGAGGGCGATCTGGAGGTTCGCCTCGAGGTGCAGAACGGGCGTGTGCAGGATGCCTGGGTGAATGCTCCCATGTACCGTGGTTTTGAGCAAATTTTGCAGGGCAAGCACCCGTTGGATGCCTTGGTGTATGTGCCGCGCATCTGCGGTATCTGCTCGGTCACGCAGTCGGTGGCGGCGGCGCGGGCACTAGCGGCGGCCTGCGGCGTTCAGGCGCCGCCCAACGGAGTGTGGCTGACCAACCTGATGCTGGCGTGCGAGAACGCGGCCGACCACCTGACACATTTCTACCTGTTTTTCATGCCTGACTTCACGCGTGCGGAGTATGCCGGGCGACCCTGGCATGCCCAAGCTGTGCAGCGCTTCTCGGCGTTGTCGGGTACGCATGCACGCGAGGCGCTGGCCGTGCGCCAGCGTTGGATGCAAATCATGGGGACGCTGGGCGGCAAATGGCCGCACACCCAGTCCATCGTGCCTGGCGGCAGCACCCGCAACTTGGCAGCGCCTGAGCGGCATCGTCTGGGGGCTCGCATTGCCGAGATGCGTGGTTTTCTGGAGCGCGTGCTGTACGGTGTGCCGCTGGAGGAGGTGGCTTGGCAAAGCGCAGACGCGCTGGCGCAATGGCGGGAGGGCGACCCGGACCGCAGTGACCTGCGGCTTTTTTTGCGGATCGCTGCTGACCTTGGGCTCGATGCCCTGGGACGGGGCCCAGACCTGACCCTGAGCTATGGCGGATTTGCCGACCCCAGCGGACGCTTTGCCCTGGCGCCGGGCACCTGGGACGGGTCCCAGGTGCAATCGGTAGACATGGCACAAATTGCAGAAGACGCCTGCCATGCCTGGCTGGCAGAAGGTGCCGGGGCATTGCACCCGTCGCAGGGCCTGACGCAGCCGGACATCGGCAAGCCGGGCGCCTACACCTGGAACAAGGCCCCGCGCCTGCAGGGCCGTGTGCTGGAGACCGGCGCTCTGGCCCGGCAACTGGCCCAGGGCCAGCCCCTGCTGCGATCGCTTTGGCAACAGGGCCGAGGCAATGTGCTGACGCGGGTTCTGGCCCGCTCCATGGAGCTGGCGCAACTCGTGCTGCTGGCCGAGCAATGCCTGCGAGCCATCGTGCCCGGAGCCCCCTGCTGCGAGGAAGCCCATTTGCCCGACGAGGCCGACGCCGTGGGCCTGTGTGAGGCCGCGCGGGGCAGTCTGGGGCATTGGATGTCGGTCCGAGACGGGCGCATCGCCAGCTATCAAATCATTGCACCCACCAGCTGGAACTTCTCGCCGCGTGACCGCCAGGGCGTTCCCGGAGCGCTGGAGGCCGCCCTGGTGGGCGCCCCGGTGCACGACGGCGACAAGACGCCCGTGGCTGTGCAGCACATCGTGCGCTCCTTCGACCCGTGCATGGTGTGCACGGTGCATTGAAGACGAACACCGACATGACCGCCCCTGAAACGCCCCGCCCAGCGCCTGTGCCCGCTGGCGTGAGCGACGACACCTGGATGGATGTCATCCACAAGATGGACGAGGTGTACTCACAGCTGTTGCGCGATGAGGTGGCGTTAGAGCAGAAGAATACGGAGCTGGAAGCCTCACAGCAGTTCATCTACGGCCTGCTGTCGTCCATGTCGGATGTCTTGGTGGCCGCCGATGCACAAGGCCGGATAGAGCAGACCAACCAGGCGCTGTGCGAGCTGGTGGGCCGTGCCGAAGAGAGGCTGCTGGGCGTGCCCATGGACGGGTTGCTGTATGACGCTCCGGGCATTGCCGCCCTGCACGACATGATGCATCGCGCCATCAGCCTGCGGCAAGGGCACAGCGTAGAGCTCATGCTGCGCGATGCTGCCGGGCAGGCGGTGCCGGTGGACTTTACCGCCACGCCGCGCTACGACGGTCGCAAGCGCTGCATCGGTTTTGTGTTTGTGGGGCGCCCCATGGCAGAGATCAAACGCGCTTACCGCCAATTGCATGAAGCGCACGAGGCACTGAAGCGAACGCAGCAGCAACTGCTTCATGCAGAGAAAATGTCTTCGCTGGGGCGGCTGGTGGCGGGTGTGGCGCACGAACTGAACAACCCGATCAGCTTTGTGTTGGGCAACGTGCACGCGCTCGATCGCTATACCCTGCGCTTGCGCCAGTACCTTGATGCCGTGCATGCCGAAGCGGCACTTGCCGAGCATCCGGCACTGAGTGCCTTGTCGAAGAAGCTGCGCATTGAGCACATCCTGAGCGACCTGCCTTCGTTGATGGACGGCACCATTGAGGGGGCGCAGCGCACGGCCAGCATCGTCGACGGACTCAAGCGCTTTTCAGCGCCGGACCGCGAGGAACGGGAATCGGTGGCCATCGATACCGTGATAGAGCGCGCCATTCACTGGGTAAAGAGGGGCCTGGACCTGGACTTCGACGTCCAGTTCCAGAGCTGCCCCGGATGTACTGTTCTGGGCCATTCCGGGCAACTTTTGCAAGTGCTGATGAACCTGATCCAGAACGCCTGCGACGCCGCCAGCGCCCGGCCGGGTGTACTTCCCGTGCTGCGCATAGCGGTCCGCCAGGAGCTTGGCTGGGTTGTGATTTCTCTGCACGACAACGGGCCGGGCATCGCCCGAGAAGATTTGTCCAGCATCTTTGAGCCTTTCTTCACCACCAAGCCGGTAGGCAAGGGCACGGGCCTGGGTCTGTCCATCAGCTACGGCATCGTGGAGCGCCACGGGGGGGGGCTGACCGCGCAAAACCACCCACAAGGCGGGGCGGAATTTGTGCTGCGCCTACCTGCCGCGCCAAGCTAGGTAGACTGTGGCGGAGAAGGAAGTACCGCCCATGCAAGTCATCGACTCCCTCGTTACCCAGGCCGCAGCCATTGCCAGCCTGCGCCGCGACATCCACGCCCACCCCGAACTGTGCTTTGAAGAAGTGCGCACCGCCGATCTGGTGGCCAGCAAGCTCACGGAGTGGGGCATCCCCATCCACCGCGGGCTGGGCACTACCGGCGTGGTGGGTATCGTGCACGGGCGCGACGGCGGCGCCTGCGGCCGCGCCATTGGCCTGCGCGCCGATATGGACGCCCTGCCGATGCAGGAGCACAACGCGTTCGAGCACAAGAGCCGCCACGCCGGCAAGATGCACGCCTGCGGCCATGACGGCCATACCGCCATGCTGCTCGCAGCCGCCCAACATTTTTCCAAGGAGCGCAATTTCGACGGCACGGTCTATCTGATTTTCCAGCCCGCCGAAGAGGGTGGCGGCGGCGCGCGCGAGATGATCAACGACGGCCTGTTCACGCAGTTCGATATGCAGGCTGTGTTCGGCATGCACAACTGGCCCGGCATGGCGGTAGGCCAGTTCGCCGTGAGCCCCGGCCCGGTGATGGCGTCGTCCAACGAGTTCAAGATCACCATCCACGGCAAGGGCGGGCACGCAGCGCTGCCCCACACCAGCATTGATCCGGTGCCGATCGCGTGCCAGATGGTGCAGGGCTTTCAGACCATCATCAGCCGCAACAAGAAGCCGGTGGACGCGGGCGTCATCAGCGTCACCATGATCCACACCGGCGAGGCCACCAATGTGGTGCCCGAGAGCTGCGAGCTGCAAGGCACGGTGCGCACCTTCACGCTGGAGGTGCTCGATCTGATCGAAGCGCGCATGCGTGAAGTCGCCGAGCACACCTGCGCGGCGCACCAGGCCACTTGTGAATTTGAGTTCCTGCGCAACTACCCGCCCACCGTCAATTCCGCCCCAGAAGCCGAGTTTGCGCGCCGTGTGATGCAGGGCATCGTGGGCGAATCCAACGTGCTGGCGCAGGAACCCACCATGGGCGCCGAAGACTTTGCCTACATGCTGCAGGCGCGCCCCGGCGCCTACTGCTTCATTGCCAACGGCGAAGGTGCGCACCGCATGCATGGCCACGGCGAAGGGCCGTGCACGCTGCACAACGCCAGCTACGACTTCAACGACGATTTGATCCCACTGGGCGCCACCTATTGGGTTCGCTTGACCGAACAATGGCTGGCTGCACCGGCGGCTGCCGCGTAAAGGAGCGTCGATGATTGGCGTCAACCAAGCCTTTGCCGGCAGCTATGCCCGCGCACGCGTGCAGTTTCTGGAAGCTGCCGCTGCAGGCGGTTTAGCGATCGAATCGCATGCAAATCCCTTGCAAGGACGCGATGGTGAGACGCTTGCGATGGACGTGGTGCGAGATGGCCCCGCGGACGCCGAGAAACTGCTCATTGTCAGCAGCGCCTGCCATGGCGTGGAAGGCTATTGCGGCAGTGGTGTGCAGGTGTTTGCGCTGCACGACGATGAATGGCGCGAGCAGGCGCGGTCGGCGGGCGTGGCGGTGCTCTACGTGCATGCGCTGAATCCCTACGGTTTTTCGCACCTGCGCCGTACCACGCATGAGAACGTGGACCTGAACCGCAATTTCCAGGACTTCAGCAAGCCCCTGCCCGTGAACGCGGGCTACCGCGAGATTGCGCCGCTGCTGCTGCCCGACGAGTGGCCGCCCAACGCAGACAACCAGGCTGCGGTGCAGCACTACCTCGCTACCAAGGGTGAAGCGGCCTGGCAGGCAGCGGTCTCCGGCGGGCAATACGAGTTTGAAGGCGGCATGTTCTTTGGAGGGCAGGCACCCACCTGGAGCAACCGCACGCTGCGCAGCGTGCTGCGCGCACACGGCCGCGCAGCCCGGCGCGTCGCGTGGATCGACCTGCATACCGGCCTCGGTCCCAGCGGCATTGGCGAGCGCATCTACGCCGGCAGCGACGACGCAGCGGCCGTGGCGCGCGCCCGCGCCTGGTGGGACGGCGGCGGTGCCACGCCAGTGACGTCGATGTACGACGGCTCGTCCAGCTCAGCGCTGCTCACCGGCTTGATGTGGACCGCCATCTACGACGAATGCCCGCAGGCTGAGTACACCGGTATCGCGCTGGAATACGGCACGCTGCCTATCCTGCAGATGCTGCAGGCCCTGCGCGCCGAGCACTGGCTGCAACAGCACCCCGAAGCTCCCGCCGAGCAGGCAGCGCAGATCAAGGCCGACATGTTGGCTGCGTTCTACATCGACACCGATGCCTGGCGCGGCCAGATCATCAGCCAGGCGCGGCAGGTGCTGTTCCAGGCGGCGCAGGGCTTGAATTCCTAGTGTTTCAAGGCCCTAGCGCTTACTGTATAAGTGTTTGATGCTATAAAACAAGTAGCAATTCAATTCTCATCCTTGCCCCAGGGCAGCATCAGCGTCAGGGTGGAAAGGGTTTCAAACTCCGGCGCAAAGGCGTCAATGATGCGTTGCGGCTCGGGGCACAGCACGGTGTCGGTGATGACGCCAAACTGCACGCCACCGCCATAGCTCAGGATCGAGACGCCCAGCCCCACGTTGCCCGACTGCGGCACCCAGAACATGCACTGCGTGACGCGCGAGCCGCACAGCATCAGGGCTTCGCGCGGGCCGGGAACGTTGGTCATCACGGCGGTGGTCTTGCGGCCAAAGAGGTTGAGCAGCGCGTCCTGCGCTGGCTTGACCATCATTCCGGCCACGGCCAGCAGGCCAAAGGCCAGTAGCGGCTGGGTGCTGCCCTTGAGCGCCGCCATGCGGTGGCGCACTTCGTAGATGCGCTCGAGCGGGTGCTCGATGCCGATCGGCAGCACCAGCGGGGCCAGGCCAAAGTGGTTGCCCAGCTTCCAGGCCTCTTCGATGGGGCGCAGGTTCACCGGGATCATGGCGCGGATTTCCTTGCCGGTGGTGTCGTCGCCGCAGCTGCGCAGGTAGCTGCCAATCGCGCCGGCCACGCAGGACAGCAGCACGTCATTGATCGAGCAGCCCAGCGCCTGGCCGACGCTTTTGACCGCATCCAGCGGCAAGGGAGGGCACCAGGCGACGCGCTTGGCGGTGCCGGCCTCGCCCTTGAGCCGTGTGGGCGAATCGTCGGGCATGAGCGCCAGCGCGGCGGCGTCGTTCATGACGCGCCAGGCGATGCGGGCGGCTTCGGCGGAGCCGGCCAGCCCATGCTGCACGGCGGTCTCGGGGTCCGTCAGCACGTGCAGCGATCGCACCGCGCCTTCGCCGGCCAATTCGATGGCGCGCACGGTGAGACTGGCCAGGGGTTTGATCAATGCGTCGGAGAGCCAGTCCTCGGCGTCGGCCGGTGCACGGCGCTTGCGCTTGGGCGGCTCGGAGCCCCCATCGACCAGCGACATCACGACCGATATCAAGGCAATGCCGTCTCCAATGCAGTGGTGAATGCGCACGATCAGGGCGCTGCCCGGCCGGCCATCGTCGCCAACGAAATCCTCGATCAATTGAAACTGCCACAGCGGCCGCCGGCCGTCCAGCGGCTCGGAGGCCAGGTGCCCCACCACCTCGGCCAGCGCCTGCTGGTGGCTCTGGCCGCGCTTGCGCGCCAGCACCAACGGCCTGACATGGGCGTCGATGTCGAAATCGTGGTCATTTACCCAGGTGGCGCCGGCAGCGTCCTCGACCACGCGTTGCAGAAAGCGCGGGTACTGGCTCAGGCGCTGCGCTGCGCGCTGGCGCAGTTGTGCCAGCGTGATGCCGGGCGAGACAACCCAGACGCCGTTGATGAGCATGAGGTTGCTCGGGCAGTCCATGCGCAGCCAGGCGGTGTCTACCTTGCTCATGCGCTCGCCCGAGAGCCCCAGCATGCCGCTGGCGGCGCGGCGCACGTTCTTCTCGACGCTGCGTGCTGCCTCAACCGCCAGTGCGCCCGGCGGCGTATGGAGCAACGGGGCCGGCGCCAGCGCTGGGGCGCTGCGCGATGTCGCGGCGGCGGGGCGGGAGGCAGTGCTGGACGCAGTGCGGGAAGTGGTGCGAGTCACCATGGTGATGGGCTTCCTCGGTAGGAATGAAAAGTGTGCGCGTGCGCAAGCGCCGGGTTGAAGGGGGCTATTGTCGCGTGCAGGCCATAAGATATGCACAAGATACGCGGGCACGCCGCCCTGCGGTCCCCGTTCTTTCCCCAACCCCGCACCCCAAGGAGCCTTGATATGTCCGACCTCAACGAGCGCTTTGAAGCCGCCGTAGCCCAGTCCAAGAACCTGAGCGAGCGCCCTGACAACACCACGCTGCTGCAGATATACGCGCTGTACAAGCAGGCCAGCAGCGGTGACAACGCCGAGAAGAAACCCAGCTTCTCCGACATGGTAGGCCGGGCCAAATGGGATGCCTGGAACAAGCTCAAAGGCACGGAGCAGGACGCCGCACGCCAGCAGTACATCGACTTGATCGCCTCACTCAGCTGAGCCCCTCCCGAGGCCGGCAACGCCGCTATGGCCTAATAGAGGTTTTCCCACTTTTCTACCGAGAGTCGCCATGGGCAACAAGATCGTCACCGAAGCAGACCGCAAATTCACCCCCCAACCCAAGCCACTGTCAGGCACGAGCGTGCCTACCAGCGGCCGCGGCCAGCGCGTGAGCCTGGAACGTGGCGTTGCCACGCGCAGCAAAAAGAACCCCGGCAAGCGCTCCAAAAAGGGCGGCTGAGCCGCGCTGGGTTGTGGCCCCAGGGGCTACATGTGCAAAAAAGCCTCGCGATGCGAGGCTTTTTTGCTGCGCTTACGCCTGCTTTTTGGCGGCTGATTTGCGCTTTCGCACTGGTGCGGCGGCCATCATCTTGTCGAGCTGTTCGATGAGTTCGGTTTCAATGCGCTCCTTGAACGCGCTGACCAGGAAACCGAGCTGGGCGTGGAAGTCCAGCGCGTCGGGCAGTACCTCCAGCGTTCCCTTGATGCCTGAGCGCGTGAAGTAGAGCGTGTCCTGCTCGTCGCCCTCCTCGTAGGTGCAGTCCATGTCGAATTTTTCTTCGGCTTTCTCGGCCCATTGCAATGCGATCTTGCGGGCGGCGGGCAGGCCCAGCTGGTGCTGGCGGTGGATGCGGATATCAGACACGGGGAGGCTCTTTCGCAGCAGGGGTGGACGGCGCAATCAGAGCCCGCAGCGCAGCGTGGCGCTGATCGGCGTTCTGTTGGGCCAAGGCTTGCACGGCATCATAGAACCGTGGCCAATTGCGTGCCGATTGTTCAAACAGCGCTTCAAAGGCTGGCACCCATTCGTCATACGCCGCCTGTGCGCCAAAGCTGGCATTGTTGGCCGTGGCCACCCAGTGGTCATAGCCCGCGCGCTGCGCCGCGGGCCAGGTTGCGGCAAGCGCGGCATAGCGCTCGCGAAACCGCTCCATTGCTTCTTTTTTCATAGCTTCAAGCGGTTGCTCTGTATGCGCTGGAGCATTATTTAAGGCATAAATTTGCTCCAACTGCGCGCGCGTCTCGCGCGTGAGCTGGCGAAAACCTTCGCGCCGCGCTTCGCTCGCGGCTGCCTCGGTGCGCGCTGCGGCGCCGGCCTGGGTGCGCAGCCACTCGGCGCTGCCAATGCGCCCGACGGCGGTGGCAAACGATTCGTTGAACAGCGTGTCGCCCTCGGCATAGACCTTCTGGTGCGCCAGTTCGTGGAACAGCAGGCGCACGAAGTCGCCCTCGGGCCAGTGCACAAAGGTGCTCAGCAGCGGGTCACCGCCGAGCCAGTTCATGGTGCCCAGCGTGGAATAAGCGGGCACACCATACACGTCCACTTCCAGCCCTTGGGTTGCCAGCAGATCGGCCTCGGCGCGGGCGCCCGCCTGGCTGAAGTAGCCCCGGTAGCCCACGCAGCCCAGCACCGGAAAGCACCAGGTGTGGAGCTTCAGCGAGTACGGCGGCGCCGCCACCACGTTCCATACAGCGCTGCTGCGCTTGAGGTTCGCATAGCGCCGGTAGCTTGGGTTGTCGGGCAGGTGGAGCTCTTGCACCGCAAACGTACGGGCGCGCTGCGCCAGCCGCAGACGCTCGCGCAGCGCAGGCGGCGTGCCCGGCCGAGCAATCCAGTCGTCCATGGCATCTGCGGCCCACATCAGCTGCACGTGGCCGCTGAGCGACTGCCAGTAGTAGCCCAGTTCGCCACCGCCCTGCGCGCAGGCGCCCAGCAGCAGGCTGGCGCCGAGCGCAGCGAAGGCACCGCGCGCGCCGGTGAGAAAGCGGTGAATCGGTCTCATGCCGTAGTGCGAGTCTGCGCGGGTGCTGGCGGTTCCCCCAGGGCGCTCAGTGCCAGCCAGGCCAGCGCGCCCAGCAGTGCGGTGAGCAGCAGCGCGGCCACGCCCACGCGCTGCATCAGCGCGCCAAACACCACGGGCGCCAGTGCCTGGGCGATGCGTGCCGGCACCATCAGTACCCCCTGGCGCTCGCCATAGCCCTGCGTGCCGAAATACAGCAGCGGCAGCGTGCCTTTGGCGATGGTCAGTACGCCATTGCCCGCGCCGTGCAGCAGCGTAAACGCGAGCGCAGCCGGAGCGCCCAGGAGCAGCAGCAAGACCGCCCCCACAGGGTGCGCTGCCGCAGCCAGCCTCGCGGCCAGCAGGGGATGGAGCCGGCGCAGCAGGCCGAAGTCGAGCAAGCGGCCCGCTACCTGCGCCGGGCCCACAAGGGAAGCCACGGCCACGGCGTGGGGCAGCGCCAGGCCGGCCTCTTGCAGCAGCTGCGGCAAATGCGTGGCCAGGGCGGTGCTGCCAAACCAGGCCACGGCAAACACCAGTGAAAGAATCAGGGTGGTGCGCTTGGCACGCGCGGGAGCCGGCAGGGTGGGTAGGGTGCGCGCCGAGGCGCTGTCAGACCTTGTTGGCGCATTGCCTGGGTGCGGCTTGGCGGGTGATTGCCGCGGCAGCCAGGCGTGCAGCGGCAGGCCCACCAGCAGATGCAGCGCGGCCCAGCCCAGGCAGGCGCCACGCCAACCCCAGTGCACTTCCATCCAGGCGCTCAGCGGCCATCCCACGGTGCTGGCAAAGCCGCCCAGCAAGGTGATGCCGGTGATGCCGCCGCGTGCGCCGTGGCCATGCAGACCCACCAGCGCGGCAAACGCCGATTCGTACAGCCCTGCGCCCATGGCCAGGCCCAGCACGCCCCAGGCCGCCAACAGGCTCACTGGCCCTTGTGCGCCGGCCATGGCCAACAGGCCGGACGCAAACAGCAGGTTGCTCAGCAGCAGCACGCGGCGCCCGCCGTAGCGGTCGATGGCGCGGCCGGCCGCCGGACCCACGACACCCGAGACGATCAGCGCCAGAGAAAACGCTGCGAACGCCCATGCCAGCGGCAAGCCGGTGTCCTGTGCCATGGGCGCGGCCAGCAGGGCGGGCAGGTAGTACGAGGATGCATAGCCGAGCGTCTGGCCGCCGCCCAGCAGCAGCACATGGCGTGTCAGCGGACGCATCGGGTGCCTCGAAATGGGGCGTCAGGCAGCGGTGGGCGGCAGGATGTCGAGGATGGCCTCCACCGGCCGCCCAAGGCGTGTGCCCCGTTCGGTGACGACGATGGGGCGCTCGAGCAGGCGGGGGTGGGCGGCGAGGGCGTTCAGCCGCTCTGCGTCCGTCACGCCCTCGCCGCCCAGGTTCAGCTCGTTGAACAAGGCCTCTTTGCGGCGCACGAAGTCGCTCACCGGCCGGCCGCTCGCGGCAATCAGGGATCGCAGCGTGGCGCGGTCCGGCGGCGTCTTGAGATATTCAATGATGTGGGGCGCGAGGCCGTGTTCTCGCATCAGGGCCAGTGCGTTGCGCGAGGTGCTGCATTGGGGGTTGTGATAAATCGTGCTCGGGCTCATGGCGTTGGGTACAAAAATGGGGGGGCTGTGGTGCCGTAGCGCATGCGTGGAACCTCCAGAGAGAGCTTACCGCGAAGCAGACCCCACAAGCGGGCGGCCCGGCTTGACCTGCGCCGCACGGCTCTTACCATGCAGGCCATGAAGCAATGGCTGAGCACTGTGGAGGAACGGCTCGAGCGCTTGCCGGTAGCGCTGGCTTTGGAATGGCCGGGTGGGCAGCGGGCTGGCCCACGCGATGCGCAGGTGTTGCTTCGGTTCCGCGGACTGGGGCCGCTGGTGGCCTTGGCCGCGGGACAGCTGGGCGCGGTGGGCACGGCCATCGTCGAGGGGGATGTCCAGTTTGAAGGCAGTGCGCGGGATCTGATGCGAGCCGCCACGGGCTTTCTGACCACCGATCCGGCACAGGCCGAAACCGGGGGCTGGCGCAGGCTGCTTGCCTGGGCGCGCTCGCTGCGGGTGCACTCGCCCGAGCGCGACGCCAAGCAGGTGCAGTTTCACTACGATTTGTCGGATGACTTCTACGCGCTGTGGCTGGACCCGCGCCGCGTCTATTCCTGCGCGTACTTTCGCAAGCCCGAACTGGGCCTGGCGGCCGCGCAGGAGGCCAAGCTGGACCACATTTGCCGCAAGCTGCGGCTGGCGCCGGGCGAACAGTTTCTGGACATCGGGGCTGGCTGGGGCGCACTGATGCTCTGGGCCGCGGAGCACTACGGCGTGCAGGCCACGGGCATCACGCTGTCGCGCCACCAGCATGCATTTGTGCAGGAGCGCATTGCCGAGCGCGGGCTGCAAAGGCAGGCCCGGATCGAACTGTGCGATTACCGCCAGTTCGTTCCGGCGCAGCGCTTTGACAAGCTCGCTTCCGTGGGCATGCTCGAACATGTCGGGCGGGCGCAAATGCGGCGCTACTTTGAAGCCGTGCACGCCCTGGTGCGCCCCGGCGCTCTGGTGCTCAACCACGGGATCACGGCGGCGGCGGTGGGCAGCGCCCAGCTCGGTGCTGGCCTGGGGAAATTCATCGAGCGCTACATCTTTCCTGGTGGCGAACTGCTGCATGTGAGCCAGTTGCTGCAAGACACCGCAGCCGCGGGCCTCGAGATGGTGGATACCGAAAACCTGCGCCCGCACTACGCGCGCACGCTGTGGGCGTGGTCCGACGCGCTGGAGTGCCAGCTCGATGCCGCCCTAGAGGTGCTGACCGCACAGGCCGGGTCCGAGCGCGGCGGACGCGCCTTGCGGGCCTATCGCCTGTACTTGGCGGGCAGCGCTCTGGGGTTCGAGCAGGGCTGGATGGGCTTGCACCAGATGCTGTCGATTCGCCCGAACGGCGATCCATCCTACGGTCCCCTGCGCGGGGCACAATCAGACTATCCCTTCACGCGCGACGCGCTTTATTCGAGGCATTTTTCATGCTCTACAAATTCAAATCCCGCGCTACCGGCGACCTGATCCTGCTCAACGAGCAAGGCCGGCGCCTGCTGCAAATCATGGGCAAAGAGCCCACCGCCCAGGGCATCGTGACGGTCGCGCAGATTCCCGCTGCCATTGCGGCGATCGAGGCCGCCGTGGCGCAGGAGGAGCAGGCAATGCGCGGCGCCCCGCGTGCAGTCGATGCGGACGCCTCGCAGGAGCAGGACGGCGCGGCAGCCGACCGCATCACGCTGCGCCAGCGTGCCACGCCGTTTATTGACATGCTCCAGCGCAGTGCGGCCGAAAACGCCGACGTGGTCTGGGGGACGTAGAGAGGCAACCCCCTGAGCCGCTTCTTTGCTCCGGGCAGCCGCCAGAGGCGGCAGCCCTTCGGAGCCGTCCAAGCCTGCGCAGGCAGGCTTGGAGCTGCGGCTCTCAGCCCCTTCTCTTGCAGCTGCGCTGCGGAAGGGGGACGACGCCAGCGCGGCGGGGCGGCGCGGCCAGTTTGGCCCTTGCGCGGTGTCCGCTGATCTGGGGCCCGCCCATCGCACATGGGGATTGGCGCAATTGCGTCTTCAGGCTATAGCCGTCGACGGTAGTTGAGGGATTGCAATCGCAGCGAGAGCAAGGCGCGAGGCCGCAGGCAGTACGCCAGTACGACAAGGCAGCGCAACGCCGCTATCGCTGTGATTTCAAGCCCTTCCCTCAGCGGTAGCTGCGCGCGTCTTCAATGACCTTGCCGTCATTGGGCAGGCTGCCGGGCGCCACCAGTTCCACTTCGCCGCGCAGCTTGGTGAGTTCGCGCACCGTGTCCTGCAGGCGCTCGGCCAGGCCCGACGAGGTTTCGGTGGACTCTACGCGCAGCAGCATCTGATCGTTGGCCATTTCGCCCGAAACCACGAGCCGCGCGCGCAGCACCTGCGGAAAGCGCGCCGCGATGGCTGCAATCTGCGATGGGTGCACAAACATGCCACGCACCTTGGTGGTCTGATCGGCCCGGCCCATCCAGCCCTTGATGCGGGTGTTGGTCCGGCCCGTGGGACAGGCGCCTGCCAGCACGGCGGAGAGGTCGCCGGTTCCAAAGCGGATCAGCGGATAGTCGCGGTTCAGCGTGGTCACCACCAGCTCGCCGACTTCGCCTTCGGGCACCGGGTCGCCGGTGCCGGGGCGCACGATCTCGACGATCACGCCTTCGTCCAGCACCAGGCCTTCGCGCGACTCGGTTTCATAGGCAATCAGGCCCAGGTCGGCCGTGCCGTAGCACTGGTAGCCGGCGACGCCGCGCTCTGTGAACCAGTCGCGCAGCGAGGGCGGAAACGCTTCTGCCGACAGCAGTGCTTTGGTCACGCTGGGCAGCGGCAGTTGCAGTTCGGCCGCTTTTTCCAGGATGAGCTTGAGAAAACTCGGCGTGCCGATGTAGCCGGCCGGCCGCATGTGCGCCATGGCCTGCGCCTGTTGCTCGGTCTGGCCGGTGCCGCCGGGAAACACGGTGCAGCCCAGCGCCAGGGCGCCAGATTCCATCATCGAGCCCGCAGGCACGAAGTGGTACGAGAAGCAGTTGTGCACCAGCTCACCCGAGCGAAAGCCCGCCGCGTACAGCGCGCGCGCCATGCGCCAGTAGTCGGGCAGCGTCCCCTCGGGTTCGTACAGCGGGCCAGGGCTGGCAAAGACGCGTGGCATGGCAGCGCCATACGCCTGCGTGGCGAAACCGCCGAACAGGTGCTGTTCGCGCTCGGCGCTCTGGCGCTCCAGCAATTCGTGTTTGCGCGTCACTGGCAGGCGCGCCAGCGCGGCGCGCGTGGTGACGCTCGCGGCATCGACGCCAGCAAGGATCTGGCCGAACGCCGGGGCATGGCGTTGCGCATGCGCCACCTGGCCCGGCAGTGCAGCCATCAGTGCAGCGTCGCGCTCCTGCGTGCTCCTGGTTTCCAGGGCGTCGTAGAACTTGTTCATGCCTGGGTGTCCTATGCGGTAATTATTTAGATGAAATTGGCCTCTAGCGCTTATTTATCATGTGCAAGCAGCTATGGAATTTGTAGTGAGCGGCTCAGGTTTTCCTCGCACTCCACCCCGTCAGCCGTTGCGCCACCGGCGGGCCCTAAGGCCGGCGCCACCGTGGATCCGGCTCCGCCGGTCCACCGGAGGCGTCCCCCTCAGGGGGAAGGAGCGCAGCGACACAGGGAGAATCTAGGCCAGCCAGCGCTTGCGGCGCTTGTAGCTTTTCACGTCCTTGAAACTCTTGCGTTCGCCGCCGCCGACGCCCAGGTAGAACTCCTTGACGTCCTCGTTGTTGGCCAGGTCGGCCGCAGCGCCGTCCATCACCACGCGGCCCGATTCCATGATGTAGCCGTAGTCGGCGTACTTGAGCGCCATGTTGGTGTTCTGCTCGGCCAGCAAAAACGTCACACCTTCCTTGGTGTTGAGGTCTTTGACGATGTTGAACACTTCCTCGACGATCTGCGGCGCCAGACCCATGGAAGGCTCATCGAGCAGCACCATGCTGGGGTTGGCCATGATCGCCCGGCCAATGGCGCACATCTGCTGCTCGCCGCCCGAGGTGTAGGCTGCCTGCGAGGTGCGGCGTGTCTTGAGGCGCGGGAAGTAGTTGTAGACCTTGTCGAGGTTGGCGGCGATTTCGCCCTTGTCGCTGCGGGTGTAGGCGCCGGCCAGCAGGTTTTCCTCGATGGTCAGATGCGCGAAGCAGTGGCGCCCCTCCATCACCTGCACCACGCCGCGCTTGACCAGATCAGCCGGCGTGAGCTTCTCGATGCGCTCGCCGCGCAGCTCGATCGAGCCCTTGGTGACTTCGCCGCGCTCGCCTTCCAGCAGGTTGGAGATGGCGCGCAGCGTGGTGGTTTTGCCCGCGCCATTGCCCCCCAGGATGGCGACGATGCCGCCCTCGGGCACCTGCAGCGAGACGCCTTTGAGCACCAGGATCACGTGGTTGTAGATGACCTCGATGCCGTTGACGTTGAGGACGATGTTTTTTGGTTCCATAGCGTTGACCTTTTGTGCCAATCGGCAGAGCTGATACGGCTTCGCAATCAAAGAGATAACGGCGTTGCTTCGCCTTGTCGTACTTCTGTACTGCCTGCGGCTTCGCGCCTTGTTCTCTCTTTGATTGCAAACCCGTATGTATCAACCCTCTCGGTTGGCGGCTGCGTTGCAGCCGACCTTCAAATTCCCACTGGCCTTGGCAGCGGGTGTGCCCCATACCAGGGCCACCGCGCAAGGGCCGCTCCGCCGCGCTGGTGGCGTCCCCCTTCCCGAATCGCGCAGCGATTCGGGAAGGGGGACGGCGCGCAGCGCCTCAGGGGGATGTCCTCAAGAATTACAGTCAGCCGCGTCGCGGCGCTTCATCTTCTTGTCGGCCAGATACTTGTCGCCAGCGGCCTTGACCATGGGCTTCAAGATCTGTTCGTCGGCTTGGTACCAGTCCGGAGCGATGTTCCACTTGGAACCGTCCCAGGTCTGCATGCGGGCCCAGCTCGAACCCATGTGGTCTGCGCAGCTGGTCGATACTGGACGCATGACGCCGCCAAAGCCCATGGAGTCGAGCTTTTTCTGGTCGAGGTTGAGGTTCTCAAGACCCCAGCGCACCTGCTCGCTCGTCATGACCTTGCCTTTGCCAAAGCGCTCTTGCGCGCGGCGCACGGCTTCGACGCCCAGCATCTGAATCATCACGCCGCGGGTGTAGAGCACCGAGCCGACTTCGTCCTTGGGGCCCGTGCCCTGGCCCTTGTCGTGCACGTATTTCATGATGTCCTGGATGACCTTCTGGTCCGTGCCAGAGCCATTGAGCGCCAGTGCGTGGTAGCCCTTGGCGCCCATGCCGACGTCGCGCACGTCAGGTTCTGCACCGGCCCACCACACACCGTACATCTTGTCGCGCGGATAACCTGTGGCCTGCGCTTCCTTGAGTGCGGTGGAGTTCATCACGCCCCAGCCCCACAGCAACACGTAGTCGGGCTTGCTCTGGCGTACCTGCAGCCAGGTGGCCTTTTGTTCGACGCCAGGGGCGGTCACAGGCAGCAGTTGCAACTCGAAGCCGTGCATTTTGGAGCGCTCTTCCAGCAGGGGGATGGGCTCCTTGCCAAACGGGCTGTCGTGGTAGACCAAAGCCACCTTCTTGCCCTTGAGCTTGTCCATGCCGCCAAGCGACTTGCCTATGGATTGCAGGATGATGTCGGCACCGGTCCAGTAGCTGCCCATCATTTCGAAGTTCCACTTGAATGCCGTGCCATCGGCCGACATGGACAGACCGTAGCCCACCGTCAACAGCGGAATCTTGTCGACGGGGGCTTTTTCCGTCAGCGCAAAAGTGATGCCGGTCGATTGCGGGTCGATCAAGGTGACGCCAGGTTTGACCTTGAGGCGTTCGTAGCACTCGACGCCGCGGTCGGTGGCGTAACCGGTTTCGCATTCCTCGAACGTCAGCTTGACGCCGTTGATGCCGCCGTCGCGGGCGTTGATCATCTTCAGGTAATCCTGCTTGCCGTTGGCCCAGGGCGTGCCGTTGGGCGCATAGGGCCCGGTGCGGTAGGACAGCAGCGGGAAGAACTGCTCCTTCGCCTGCGCGAATGCGCTGGTAGTCAGCGTGGCTGCCCCAGCGGCCACCACGGTGGCGGTGATCAGGAATTTTGAAAGCTTCATGGATGTCTCCTTTAATGAAAGTGTTGAAGCACGGGGAAAAAACAATTAGGCGTGCGCCAAGGTAGGCGAGTTTCCAAATCGGCACGCATGAAACCAGTGCCAGCGTGGAACCGGCTCTGCCAGGCCACTGGTGGCGTCCCCTGGGGGGAAGGCGCGAAGCGACGCAAGGGGGTCATATTCAGTGCGGGAAGGGCCAGAGGCGGAGCTTTTGCTTGCCCATGGACCAGAGCTTGGCCAGACCATGGGGCTCGACGATCAGGAACCAGACGATCAGACCGCCAAAGGTCATGAGTTCGGCGTGGGAGACGGCGGTGGTGGAAAACTCGATGCCCACCAGGTCGCCCACTGCGGGCAGGAGTCGGCTCAGAGCAATGGGCAGAATCACGATGAAGGCGGCGCCGAAAAAGCTCCCCATGATGGAACCAAGGCCGCCAATGATCACCATGAACAGCAGGCGGAAAGACACTTCCACCGAGAACGCAGCGGGTTCCCAGGAGCCGAGGTGAATGAAGGCCCACAGAGCGCCCGCCACGCCGATGATGAAGGAACTCACGGCGAACGCACTGAGCTTGGCGTACATGGGGCGGATACCGATCACGGCGGCTGCGACGTCCATGTCGCGGATGGCCATCCATTCGCGGCCGATGGCGCCGCGCACCAGGTTCTTGGTGAGAAGCGCAATGACGGCCAGCAGCGACAGGCAGAACAGATAGCGTGCCACCGGGGTATCGAGCGCGATGCCCAGCACCTTGAGGTTGGTGACCGAGACCGAGCCTGAGGGCGAGTCGTTGGTGAGCCACTTGATGCGCAAGAACATCCAGTCGCTGAAGAACTGCGCTGCCAGCGTGGCAACGGCCAGGTACAGGCCCTTCACACGCAGGCTGGGCAGTCCAAACAGGATGCCGAAGAACATGGCGCACAGGCCGCCCAGGATGAGTGTGGGAATCAGAGGCAGACCGGGAATGCGCGCGTAAAAGTTGTAGGCGCCATAGGCCCCAACGGCCATGAAGGCGCCCGAACCCAGGGAGATCTGGCCGCAGTAGCCCACGAGTACGTTCACGCCCAGCGCCGCAAGCGACATGATGACCAGCGGAATCAGGATGGAGGTGTAGAGGTATTCGCTGGCAAGCAGCGGAACCGCCACAAAGGCTGCCGCCACCATCAGAGCGACTGCAATCCGGTCCTGCGTGATCGGAAAGATCTGCTGGTCAGAGCGGTAGCTGGTCTTGAATTGGCCGTTTTCGCGGTAGAGCATGGTGGGTGTCTCAATAATTTTTTAGCTACGACACGCTTCGCTTAACTTTGCTTTGCAAAGTTAGTCTTCGCTGAAAGATCATCCTTCGCCTGCGGCGAAGAAGCCTTTGGCTTGATCGCGTATTTCATACGCGATCGATGATCTTTTCGCCGAACAAGCCTTGCGGCCGGAACAGCAGGAACACCAGGGCGAGCACATAGGCAAACCAGATCTCGATGCCACCGCCGACATACGGGCCCAGGTAGACCTCGGAGAGTTTTTCTCCGACGCCAATGATCAGGCCCCCGATGATGGCGCCTGGCACGGAGGTGAGGCCGCCCAGAATCACCACCGGCAGGGCGCGCAGGGCAATCGTGGTGAGGGAGAACTGCACGCCCAGCTTGGACCCCCAGATCATTCCGGCCACCAGGGCCACAACACCCGCAACGCACCAGACAATGACCCAGATGCGGCCGAGCGGAATGCCAATGGACTGCGCTGCCTGGTGGTCGTCGGCCACGGCTCGCAGCGCGCGGCCGGTGGTGGTTTTCTGGAAAAACAGGCTGAGAACGATCACAAGTGCCGCCGCAATGGCTGCCGCAATCACATCCTCCTGGTTGATCAGAATGCCGCCCGGAAAGACCTTGTCGAGCACGAAGACCGGGTCCTTCGGCATGCCGATGTCGATGGGATAGATATCGCTTCCAAAGAACACCTGGCCCAGGCCTTCAAGAAAGTAGGCGATGCCCAGGGTGGCCAGCAGCAGGGTGGCACCTTCCTGGTTGACGAGGTGGCGCAGCACCAGGCGCTCGATCAGCCAGGCGACGATGAACATCAGTGCGCCAGCGGCAACGAAGGCCAGGATGTTGGCCAGGAGCGGGCTGGTAATCCCCGTCCAGAGCGGGAACCACTCGGCAAAGCGCGCCATGGCCAGGGCCGCGAATAACACCATGGCGCCTTGTGCAAAGTTGAAGACGCCCGAGGCCTTGTAGATCAGCACAAAGCCGAGCGCGACGAGCGAATACAGCATGCCTGCCATCAGGCCGCCGATCAGGGTTTCGAGAAAAAATGCCATGGTGGGGGGTGCTCCGGCGCGTCTTCAGTGGCTGGTGCCGAGGTAGGCGGCAATGACGTCTTCGTTGTTGCGCACGGCTTCGGGTTCGCCGTCGCCGATCTTCTTGCCGTAGTCGAGCACCACGACGCGGTCGGAAATGTCCATCACCACGCCCATGTCGTGCTCGATGAGCACGATGGTGGTGCCAAACTCGTCGTTCACGTCGAGGATGAAACGGCACATGTCTTGCTTTTCTTCCACGTTCATGCCGGCCATGGGCTCATCGAGCAGCAGCACCTGTGGCTCCATGGCCAGGGCCCGGCCCAAGTCGACACGCTTTTGCAGGCCGTAGGGCAGTTGTCCCACAGGGGTCTTGCGGAAGGCCTGGATCTCCAGGAAGTCGATGATGTGTTCGACGAACTCGCGGTGGCGAATTTCCTCGCGCTCGGCCGGGCCGATGCGAAGCGCCTGCAGCAGCAGGTTGCTCTTGATCTTGAGGTTTCGGCCGGTCATGATGTTGTCGATCACGCTCATGCCCTTGAACAGCGCCAGGTTCTGAAAGGTGCGGCCAATGCCCATCTCGGCCACTTGGCGCGAGTTCATGTGCGAGAAAGTTTTTCCGCGAAAGGTGATGGAACCCTCCTGCGGCGTGTAGACGCCGTTGATGCAGTTGAGCATCGATGATTTACCCGCCCCATTGGGACCGATGATCGAGCGGATCTCGTGCTCGCGCACGTCGAAGGAAATGTCGGTCAGGGCGTTGACGCCGCCAAAGCGCAGGCTGATGTTGTTTACATCGAGCACGACGTCGCCAATCTTCTTGTGGTTCATTTTTTAGGCTGCGGTTTTGACGGGGGCGAAGGTTTTGGCATCCCACAGCGCGAGCGTGGCGCTCACGCTGCCCGTACGGCCATCCTCGAACTTCACCTGGGTTTCGATGTACTGCTCGCTTTTTCCGGCGTACAGCGCGTCCACCAGGACGCCGTACTTCTCGGCAATGAAGCCGCGCCGGACTTTGTTGGTGCGGGTGAGTTCGCCATCATCGGCGTCGAGTTCCTTGTGCAACACCAGGAATCGGCTGACCTGGCTGCCTGCCAGCAAGGCGTCGCTCGCCAGGTCGGCGTTGACCTTTTCAACGCATTCCTTGATCAGTTCGTACACCTCGGGCTTCTGCGCCAAGTCGGTATAGCCGGCATACGGGAGATTGCGCCGCTCGGCCCAGTTGCCCACGGCCTCGAAATCGATGTTGATCATCACGCACACCTTGTCGCGGCGGTCGCCGAGCGCCACTACTTCCTTGATGTGGGGGAAAAACTTGAGCTTGTTCTCCACATACTTGGGGGCGAACATCGCGCCGTCGTTGGCCCCGCCCTGGATGCGGCCCACGTCCTTCACGCGGTCGATGATTTTCAGATGCCCGTTCGCGTCAAGGAAGCCAGCGTCGCTGGTGTGGTACCAGCCGTCTGCTGTGAGCACTTCGGCCGTCGCCTCGGGATTTTTGTAGTACTCCTTGAGCAGGCCGGCCGACTTGACCAGAATTTCGCCGTTGTCGGCCACCTTGATCTCGACACCTCGAATCGGCACGCCCACGGTGTCGGCGCGCGCCTGGTTGTCGGGCTGCAGGCAGACGAACACGGCGGTTTCGGTCGAGCCGTAGAGTTGCTTGAGATTGATCCCGATGGAGCGGTAAAAGCTGAACAGATCGGGGCCGATGGCCTCGCCTGCGGTGTAGGCAACGCGCACGCGCGAGAACCCCAGGTTGTTGCGCAGCGGCCCGTACACCAGCAGGTCGCCCAGCGCGTACTTGAATCGGTCCCAGGCGCCCACCGACTCTCCGTCCATTCGTGCCGGACCGACGCGTCGCGCCAGTGCCATGCAGGAGGCGAACATCTTGCGCTTGATGGCCCCTGCGTCTTCCATGCGGATGGTGACGCTGGTGAGAAGGCCTTCAAACACCCGGGGCGGCGCGAAGTAGTAGGTTGGACCAATTTCCTTCAGGTCAATCGTCACGGTGCTGGCCGATTCGGGGCAATTGACCACATAGCCGCAGGCCAGCCACTGCGCGTAGCTGAAGATGTTTTGCCCGATCCAGGCTGGCGGCAGATAGGCAAGCACTTCTTCGGCGCTGGTGAGTTTGTCGAACTCGGCCCCCGCCTGGGCGCGGTCCAGCAGGGTGCTGTGGGTGTGCACCACGCCCTTGGGGTTGCCGGTGGTGCCGGAAGTGAAGAACATCGCGGCGACGTCGCCCGGCGCCACTTTGGCCACGGTTTCACGAAACCAACCGGGGTTCTGGGCCACAAATTGGCGCCCGGTCTCGATCAACTGCTCCAAATCCTGCAGGCCGTCTTCGCTGTACTTTCGCAATCCGCGTGGGTCGTCGAACCAGATGTGGGTCAGCAGCGAGCAGCTCTCGCGGATTTCCAGCATTTTGTCCACCTGCTCCTGGTCCTCCACCATGGCAAAACGCACTTCGGCGTTGTTCAGCGGAAACACGCATTCCGCCGCCACCGCATCTTGGTACAGCGGCACAGGAATGGCGCCCACGGCCTGAATCGCCAGCATGGTGGCGTACAGGCGCGGCCGGTTGGAGCCGATGACCACCATGTGCTCGCCGCGGCGCAGGCCCGCCTGTTGCAAGCCCGCAGCCACCTGTTCGACCAGCTTTGCCAGTTGAGACCACGAGTGCGCTTGCCAGATGCCGTATTCCTTCTCGCGCAGTGCGGGCGCGTCGGGCCTTTCTGCGGCGTGCTGGAGCAGCAATTGCGGGAACGTACTGTTCATGAAAATCCTTGGTGTCGGGGGCGCGCTGCGCGCCTTCTTGCCGTTGTTACACGCTGTTGAATGCCATCGTAGGGTTTACTTTGACGTCATCTTGTCTGTTGGACGACAATTTAAGGGAAATTACTGATGGGTTGAACCCGTGTTTCGCGAATCAGCGCTTGAACTTGCCGTCGCGACCTATCAGCGTGAGTTCCAAAAAGCGCGATGCATTGCGTTCCGGCGTTGTGGCGTTGATTTCGAAACCGCCCAGATCGAGCTTGCGCAGGCTCCAGGTGGCATCGATGAATGCCGCGCGAGTGGGGTTTTTGCCCGCCCGCTGCAGGGCTTCGGCAAATACACGGGCATTGACGTACCCCTCCAGAGCGACGTGCGAGGGCTCCATCTTGGCTCCGCTCGCCTTCCACGCGGTCTGGAAGTCATGCACCACAGGCATGAAGGCGTTGCTGGGCATGGGCATAACCTGCGAAATCACCAGGCCCGTGGCATGTGCTCCGAGTGCCTTGATGTTGGCTGCCGTACCCATGACGGACAGCGCGTACAGCGTGACACCTGGGCGCAGCAGTCGGAAGGCTTTGATGAAGTCGAGGGCCGGCTTGCCTGCCAGGCCTACAAGCAGGGCTTCCGGATTGGCGTCTGCGAGCTTTTGCGCGGCGGAGGCGGCGTCACTGGCGTCGCTTTCTACGGTGGCCGTATGCCCTGGCGGCAACTTGGCTCGCTCCATGGCTGTGCCGGCGCCGGTCAACACTTCTTTGCCAAAGGCATTGTTCTGGTAAACCACCGCAATCTTGCGGATGCCGATGGTGGCCAAGTGCTGCACGGCTTTTTCGGCCTCCTCGGCGTAGCTGGCCCGAATATTGAAAATGTTGCGCGCGCCAGGAATGCGACAGACCTGACCACCGGTGTACGGTGCGAAAAACGGGATGCCGGTTTCCTGCACCTTGGGCAGCATGGCTCCGACCAGCGGCGTTCCAAAACAGTTGAACAGGGCAAAGCAGTCGCGGTCGGCCAGAAAGGTATTGAGGTTGGCCATGGCACGCGGGATCTCGTAGCCGTCATCCAGGGTCTGAAGCACGATCTGGCGCCCGTGAATACCGCCTTTGGCATTGATGGTGTCAAAAGCGGCTTTGGCGCCCAACTGGAGCGCCGTCCCCAGATCGCCAAGCGGCCCTGTCAGCGCAGTGGACTGACAGATCTTCAGCGTGGCTTCCTGGGCGGAAACGGTGGACAGGCCCAGCCAGGGCAGCGCCATGGCGCCTGCAACGAAACTGCGGCGGGCGATGCCGCAAGGCAGGGGGTTGTGGTGCATGGTCGTGTCCTTGGTTCGCCAGATGCGTAAGATTCGCTATCGAGGTATCTTCAGGCCTGAATTGGTATTGTTTTGTCCAGTCAACGACATTTGCGCTCGTGGTATTCCCCAAGGTATTCCCCAACCACCCATGACGCACGACCTCTCCCTTCACCATCGCCGCCGCCCGCCCACACGTGAAGAGCTTGCGGGTATTCCGTGGCTGGCGCTGCTGCAGCCCGAAGAACGTGAGCGTGCAGTGGCCGCTTTGCTGGTGGGCGACGCCTTGTCCGGCGACTACGTCTGCCGGGTGGGGCGACCCGTGACATACTGGTTCGGCGTGGTGGAGGGGTTGCTCAAAATGAGCAACGACCACGCCGACGGCAGCACCATGACGTTCGCCGGCCTGCCGCCTGGGGGCTGGTTTGGCGAGGGAACGGCGGTCAAACGTGAGCCCTATCGGTACAACGTGCAGGCCCTGCGGGCCAGTACCGTCGCGGGCCTGCCGATTGACACCTTTCATTGGCTGCTCGATCACTCGATTGGTTTCAACCGCTTCGTCATGCACCAGCTAAATGAGCGCCTCGGTCAATTCATCGCCGCGCGGGAAATCGACCGCCTGAGCAATCCCAACGTGCGCGTCGCACGCAGCCTGGCGGCGCTGTTCAACCCGGTGCTGTACCCCGGCGTGGGCGAGGTGCTGCGCATCACCCAGCAGGAACTCGCCTACCTGGTGGGCCTGTCGCGCCAGCGGGTGAACGAGGCGCTCGCGGTGCTGGAAGCGCAGCACGCCATTCGCGTGGAATACGGCGGCCTGCGGGTCCTCGAGCTTGACGCCTTGCGCAGCGGTTTTTTTCGACGCAGAGGCGAGCATCCCTAGTCTCGATGCACTCCGAGTGCCGTGAGATGCAAATTACTTGCAGACAAAGACTGCCTGAACTTGCATTCAACGGCCACGTTCGACACAGTCGGGTGTGGCGGCCAATGCGGGCCGCTACGGTACGACTTGCCGGGCCGGCGCGGGCATCGTCAAGTTGGAAGAAGGGGCTGCGCGGCTTGCGCCGACTGCTTGGCCTTCATTGGTGGCGTCGCGGGTCAGGCGAAACGTCGCCACCATTTTTGTCAGCCGCCCAGCCTGGTCACGCAGACTATCCGCTGCACTGGCGCCTTCGTCCACCAGCGCGGCATTCTGCTGAGTCATGCTTTCGAGCTCGTCCATGGACTGACTGACATGCGCGATTCGCTGGCTTTGTTCCTGGGCGGCGGAGGTGATTTCCCCCATGATGTCAGACACACTGCGCACCGATTGCACCAGCTCTTCGATGGTTTTGCCCGCGTGGTTGACCAGCGCGCTGCCCGTCTGCACCTGTTCGACGCTGGCGCCGATCAGCGCCTTGATCTCGCGAGCTGCCTGGGCTGAGCGGCCTGCCAGGCTTCGCACCTCACTTGCGACCACCGCAAAGCCGCGGCCTTGCTCGCCAGCGCGCGCAGCTTCTACGGCCGCGTTCAGTGCCAGGATATTGGTTTGAAACGCAATGCCATCGATCACGCTGATGATGTCGGAAATCTTGTGCGAACTGGCGCTGATGGTGTCCATGGTGCGAACCACCTGCGAAACCACCTCGCCGCCACGCGTCGCCGCATCAGAGGCGCCAGCGGCCAATTGGTTGGCTTGGCGCGCCGCCTCGGCACTGTTTGACACCGCTCCTGTCAGGTCTCCCAGCGCCGTGGCCGCGCCTTGCAGGTTGTGGGAGGTGAGCTCGGTGCGTTGGCTCAAATTGAGGTTTCCGGAGGCGACCTCCGAACTGGCCACCAGAATCGATTCTGCTGTCTGCCCAATGTCGCCCACAAGCGTGCGCAGACGCTCTTGCATCGCGGCAATCGCATCGAGCAGACGCCCAGATTCGTCATGAATGCGCACTTCTATCTGTGAAGTCAGGTCACCGCTGGCGATACGTTCTGCCACTACGACCGCGCGGCCTAGGGGTTGTGTAATGCTGGCGGTGGTGCGCCAGGCGATCAGCGCGCCCAATCCGATTGCCAACAGAACCAGCGCGCTGGTAGCCATGCGCGCGCGACTCTGTGTTTGCTCTGCCAACGCTGCGGCCTGGGCGTTGAGCGTTGTTTGCAAAGCGATGAGTTCTCCCAGCTTGGCGCGCCAGGCATTCTCGCCGGGCGCAACACGGGTCATCAATGCCAGCGTGGCGGCCACAGTATCTCCATCGTCGGCGGCCTTGACGGCCGCGTCAAGTTCAGGCCGCGTCTTTCGGGCGAGCGCTTGCACTTCGTCCAACAACTTGATTTCGGCCGCTGTGGCGTTGTCTGGACTCATTAATTGCGCCAGGGAGGCCTCTTGTTGATCGTATTCTTTCAACGTCTTGTGCAGAGCCTCAATCTGCGTATGTGCCTGCTTGGAGTCAATTTCGTTGAGCATGGCCGCTGAACGACTCTGCAGGCCAATGACACTCAAGCTGCCGAGCATCGCGTCGACGCCTTGCGCTTTTTGAGCGCCTATGCCCGTGATGTGGCGCATTTGTTGATGCACCTTTGCGCCCGACCACTGCCCCAGCGCCGCGACGGCCCCAACTAACAGCAGCATGCAGCCAAAGCCCAGACGCAAGCGTGTGGAGATGGCCAGAGATCTGGGAGAAGATGGGGATGGCACGTTGTTCCTTGCTACTGGAAAAAACACAAAGCGGTGGCGAGGCAAACTGGCGCGCCGCGTTTTAGTGTAGGTAAGAACGGCCTGGGAGAGTATGTGATTTTCGCTGCCCGCCATGCCGGCTTGGCATCCCGGTGCGGTACCGCATACGGAGTCGCAAGGCGTGAGGATTCAGAGGGGTTATGGATGGCATGAGAGGTTCATCTGACCGGCAAATGGGTACTTGTCGCGGATGAATAGAATTCCTTGCGCTATGAACATGGGAGGAAAAAATCGACGCGCCTTGCCGAATCGACTGTGCTACAAAGCGTGACATGACCACTGATAGACCTTTTCCTCTGCTTTGCTGCGCATGGGTCTTCGCAGTGGCTGCCTTCAGTGCCTCGGCCTGGAGCGCCACCGTCCAGGTGGATGTGCGCGATGGGGCGGGGCAGCCGGTTTCAGGGGCCGTGGTGTTTCTGGAATCGGCCCAGGCGCAGCGCGCGGTGCGCCCGCTGCAGGGCGTTGAAATGGCGCAGGAGAAAAAGCAGTTCGTTCCCGCGGTGCTCGCAGTCACCACCGGGACCGAGGTGCACTTCCCCAACCACGATGCCGTGCGCCACCACGTCTATTCCTTCTCACCAGCGAAAAAGTTCGAAATCAAGCTCTACAAAGGCACTCCGTCGAACCCGGTTCTCTTTGATCGGCCCGGCGTCGTTTTGCTGGGCTGCAACATCCACGACCAGATGGTGGGCTGGATTTTGGTGCTCGACACGCCTTACTTCGCCTACAGCAGTGCAACCGGCCAGCCGCCGGGTGGTGCACTGCTGGCGCAGGTTCCGGCGGGCAGCTACCAACTGCGCACCTGGCACCCCGGCCTGCCGGTGGGCGCGCCGGCCCTGACGCAGCCGCTGGCAGTGGATGCTGATGCCGGCGAGACACGCGCCGCAGTGCGTTTGACCGGACTCACGCCTTGAAGCTGCGCAGTTTGCGCCACAGCCTGGTTGCCCGGCTGATTGGTATTTCTCTTTTGCTGCTGCTGGCCGTGCAACTGGCGGGCTTTGTGGTGGTGCGCGCCAGCATCGAGCGCAATGCTCGCGCGCAAATTACGCGCGAGCTCGACACCGACGTACGCGTCTGGCGGCGCTTGCTGGAGCAAAAGGCCGAGCGCCTGCGCCAGGGCTCGGCGTTGTTGGCTGCTGACTACGGCTTTCGCTCGGCGGTCACTTCAGACGATATGGCGACCATTGAGTCCGCCCTTGCCAACCACGGCGCACGCATTGGCGCCGCGGTGACGGCCCTGCTCGACACCCAACTGGCGCTGCGAGTCGTGAGCGGTGAAGCCGGAATGGCGCAGCTGCCTGCAGCGCTGGTGCAGGTGGTGCCGGCGCTGGCGGCAGAGCCTGCGGGGAGCCAGATTGCGGTCATCAATGGCCTGCCGCACCAATTCGTGATGGTGCCGCTGCGCGCGCCGCTGGTGATCGGCTGGGTCCTAATGGGTTTTCCGGTGGGCCAGCCGCTGGCCGACGAAATGCGCCAATTGCTCTCGGCCGACGTGGCGGTGCGGGTGGGCGATGGCAAGGGCGGATTTTCCGTGCCTGTCAGCACGCTGGCACCGCAGGCCCTGGCGCAGCTGCGTGCCGGCGGCGCGCAAGTGAACGAACTGAGGCTGGAAGGCGGCGACACCCTGCTGGTGCGCGCCAGCCCGCTCTCCCAGGTGGGCGTGCCCTCTGAGGCGCTGCTGCTGCGCTCGGTGGACGCGGTGGTGGCGCCCTATCGCCAGTTGCAGTGGCTGTTGGCGGTGATTACTGTTGCAGGCGTGCTGCTGTTTGCCCTGGGCAGCAGCGCCATGGCGCGGCGCGTCACGACGCCGCTGCGATCGCTGCTGGCCGCGACGCGCCGGCTCTCGCGCGGCGACTACAGCGTACCCATGGAACACACCGCGCGCAGCGACGAAGTGGGCGACCTGGCGCGTTCGTTTGACCACATGCGCATCGATATCGGCCGCCAGCAGGCCGAAATCCGCAACCTGGCCTACCGAGACCGTCTGACCGGCCTGCCCAACCGAGAGCGCTTTCGCGCTGCGGTGCTCGACGCGCTGCGCGCCGACCCGTTGCCCGGCCACAGCCTGGCGGTGCTGATGCTTGATCTGGACCGTTTCAAGCATGTCAACGACGTGCTGGGCTACGCCTTTGGGGATCGCCTGCTTCAGGCTGTGGCCGGGCGGCTGCAACCTATGGCCGGGACGCCGGGTGACATGGTGGCGCGGCACGGCGGCAACGAATTTGCCCTGCTGCTGCATGTGGCGGACGCGCAGGCCGCGCTGCGCGTGGCCGAGCGCATAGCGCGCGCGTTCGAGACCTCCATCCAGTTCGATGATCAGACCGTGGACCTGAGCGCCAGCATGGGCATTGCCCTGTGGCCGGAGCATGCGCAGGATGCAGACATGCTGCTCAACCGCGCAGAGATCGCCATGTATGGCGCCAAGAAGCGGCTCAGCGTGGCCTTGCTGTACGACCCGGCGCTCGATTCGTCCAGCGCGCAGACGCTCTCGCTTCTGGGGGATCTGCGCCGTGCCGTGGAACATGGGGAACTGCGTCTGTACCTGCAGCCCAAGGTGGCCCTGCAAGCGGGCGTTGGCGCAGCGGCCGAAGCCCTGCTGCGCTGGCAGCACCCGCAGCGCGGCCTGGTGCCTCCCATGGAATTCATCCCCTTTGCCGAGCAGACGGGGTTTGTGCGCCAGCTCACCCTCTGGGTGTTTGAACAGGTGGCGGTGTTGCTGGCACAAAGCGGCGCACGCGACATTGCGCTGCGCGTTTCCGTCAATCTGTCCACGCGCGACTTGCTCGACCCGGACCTGAGCCTGCGGCTAGGCGCGATCCTTGAACGCTACGCGGTGCGCGCCGAAAGCATTTGCCTGGAGATCACCGAGAGCGCCATCATGGACGACCCGCAGCGCGCCGAAGCCATGCTCAACCGCCTGGCACAGCAGGGTTTCAAGCTGTCCATCGACGACTTTGGAACCGGTTATTCGTCGCTCGCCTACCTCAAACGCCTGCCGGTCAACGAGCTCAAGATCGACAAGTCCTTCGTGCTTGGCATGCAAAGCGGCGGCGGCGACGTGCAGATCGTTCGCTCCACCATCGACCTCGCGCACAATCTGGGTTTGACGGTGGTGGCCGAGGGCGTGGAAGACGCCATACTGCTCAATCGCTTGCGTGCCATGGCATGCGACGAGGCGCAGGGCTACCATATCAGCCGTCCCATGCCGGCGGAGGAGTTTCTTGGCTGGCATGCCGGCCCCGGAACGGCGTTTGGGGCCGCTCCCTAAGGCGGAGCCCCCGCTGCCGCTGCCCGCTGTCCGTGGCGCTTTCGTCTGTTGCGCTCATTTCCTTTGTCTGCCCCCACATGGCCGAACCCCGTCCTCCCCGCTCTCCGTCCACACCCCTTGAACCGGCCGCGCCGCAAGCACCGGCCGCTGCGGGCCGCCCGCTCCTGCGCCGCCCGGTGCTGGCGGCGCCACGCCCTGCAGCCCGCCCTGTGGGCCGCCCACCGCCCGTTGTTCGCCCGCCGCCCGCAGAGCGCATCGCTCGTGTGCCTGCCAAGCCGGCCCCCGTTGCGGTCGCCGCTTCCGCGCCTCGAGAAGGCACCCGGCTCAACAAGCGCCTGGCCGAGCTGGGCGTGTGCTCCCGCCGCGAAGCCGACGACTGGATTGCACACGGCTGGGTCTACGTCAACGGCGCTGTAGCCGAGATGGGCATGCGCGTCAGCCCGCAGGACAAGATTACGGTCGAGCGCGCAGCGCAGCGCCAGCAGGACAAGCAGGTCACCATCCTGCTGCACAAGCCCATGGGCTATGTATCCGGGCAGGCCGAAGACGGCCACGAGCCGGCGGCTGCACTCATCAACCCGCGCAGCCAATGGCGCGAAGACCAGAGTGGCCTGCGTTTTTCGCCGCCGCAACTGCGCGGCCTGGCGCCCGCCGGGCGGCTGGATATTGATTCGGTGGGGCTGCTGGTGCTGACGCAGGACGGTCGCGTGGCGCGCCAGCTCATCGGTGAGGATTCGAGCGTCGACAAGGAATACCTGGTGCGCGTGGTCTATGAAGGGGCGGACGCACTGCGTTCGGGCGAGCGTGCGCAGCCATTGCAAGAAATTGATGAGCGTGATCCGGTGCGCACCAACGTGCAGGCGGTATTTCCCCAGGCGCTGCTGGAGCGCCTGCGCCATGGCCTGAGCCTGGACGGCCAGCCGCTCAAGCCTGCCAAGGTGGATTGGCAAAACCCCGAGCAGCTGCGTTTCGTGCTGGTCGAAGGCAAGAAGCGCCAGATTCGCCGCATGTGCGAGCAGGTGGGTCTGAAGGTGGTGGGCCTCAAGCGCATCCGCATCGGCCGCATCACGCTGGGCGCGCTGCCGGTGGGGCAGTGGCGCTTTCTCTCAGCGAACGAGCATTTCTAAGCGAGTGCGGTCAGCCCGTCGTCCATTTCTGGAACCCACATGACAGCGACTTCCTCAACGCCCAAGGACCCCAAGGGCAAGACCGCGCGTGCCGCCGCTGCAACCGCCGCAGCCGTGCGGCAACTGCGCGCCACCGATGCGCGCGGTGTGGCCCGCCTGGCCACGCTGGCCACGGCTGGCGTGACCGACATTGCCGAGGGCGTGCACAGCTCGGTGCTGGGCAGCATGGGCTTGCCGGGCGGCAAGGCCGCCGGGCGCACACGCGGACTCACCGGGCTGGTGTACCAGGGCATTCGCGGCGTCACGCGGCTGGTGGATGTGGGCCTGCAGGCCGCCCTGCTGCGGCTTGAGCCCTTTTTGGATCGCAGCAGCGAAACCAGCGCCGCGCCCCCGCCCGAGCGCGAAGCCGTGCTGGCGGCGCTCAATGGCGTGATGGGGGACCGCCTCGCCGCCGACGGCAATCCGCTGGCACTGCCCATGGAACTGCGCCAGCAGGGCCGCCCCATCGACCTGGCGGCGCTGGGCGCCTCGGGCCAGGCCACTGGCAAGGTGTTGCTGCTGCTGCATGGCCTGTGCATGAACGACCTGCAGTGGCAGCGCGCAGGCCACGACCATGGCGCGCTGCTGGCAAAAGAGCTGGGCTACACACCGGTTTACGTGCGCTACAACACGGGCCTGCACACCTCCACCAACGGACGCGAACTGGCGGACCGTATCGAAGCCCTGCTGGCCGCTTGGCCCGTGCCGGTGCAGGAGTTCACCGTGCTGGTGCACAGCATGGGCGGCCTGGTCATGCGCAGCGCCTGCCAACACGCCACCGCCGCCGGCCAGCAATGGCCAAAGCGGCTGGACAAGCTGGTTTTTCTGGGAACGCCGCACCATGGCGCGCCGCTGGAGCGCGCCGGTAACTGGGTGGACGTGATCCTCGGCAGCACGCCCTGGAGCCGGCCCTTTGCCCGCTTGGGGCAACTGCGCAGCGCCGGCATCACCGACCTGCGCTACGGCCATGTGCAGGACGCCGACTGGCAGGGGCACGACCGCTTTCGCAAAAGCCCGGACAGGCGCCAGCCGCTGCCTTTGCCTGCCGGCGTTGCCTGCTTCACCGTGGCGGCCACCCTGGCGCGCCAGCGCAGCCCGCTGGCCGAGCGCCTGCTGGGCGACGGCCTGGTGCCATTGGCCAGTGCGCTGGGCCAGCACGGGCAGCGCGAGCATTCGCTGGCTTTTGCCAAGAGCCACCAACTGGTGGTGTACGGCGTGGGACACCTGCAATTGCTCGACAACCCGCGCGTAGCGCAGCAACTGGTGCAGTGGCTGACGCGCTGACACGCAAGCGCAGCGCTACCATTGCATTCCCAAGGAGACAACGTGGAAAACAAAAAATACCGCTTGGTGACGCGCAGCGACTTCGATGGCCTGGTTTGCGCCGTGCTGCTCAACGAGCTGGACCTGATCGACGACATCACCTTCGTGCACCCGAAGGACATGCAGGACGGCAAGATCGCCATCACCGAGCGCGACATCACCACCAACCTGCCGTATGTGCCGGGCGCGCACCTGGTGTTCGACCACCACGAATCCGAGACGGTGCGCAACGCAGGCCGCCGCGACGTCAACCACATCATCGAAGCGCATGCGCCGTCGGCGGCACGTGTGGTCTACAACCACTACGGCGGCAAGGCGGCTTTTCCGCGCATCACCGACGAAATGATGGCGGCCGTGGACCAGGCCGACTCGGCCCAGTATTCGCGGGACGACATCCTCGACCCGCAGGGCTGGGTGCTGCTGAACTACCTGATGGATTCGCGCACCGGCCTGGGGCGGTTTCGGGAGTTTCGCATCAGCAACTACGCGCTGATGATGGACCTCATCAAGTACTGCCGCGACCACACGATCGAGCAGATTCTGGATCTGCCCGACGTGCAGGAGCGCGTAGCGCTGTACCGCGACCATGCGGCCAAGGCCAAGGAGCAGATCCTGCAGTGCGCCACGCAGATCGGCAACCTGGTGGTGCTGGACCTGCGGCCCGAGGAAACCATCTGGGCGACCAACCGCTTCATGATCTACGCGCTGTTCCCCACGGCCAACATCTCCATCCATGTGATGTGGGGCCTGCAAAAGCAGAACACCGTGCTGGCCACGGGCAAGTCGATTCTGGACCGCAGCAGCAAGACGCATGTGGGCAACCTGATGCTCGAGTTCGGCGGCGGCGGGCATGCGGCGGCAGGCACCTGCCAGGTGGCCAACGACAAGGCCGACGGCATGCTGCAAATGTTGGTTCGGCGCATCAACATTGACGGTTAAAAATATCAATCAAATGTGGCTCTAGCTCTTACGCAGTAAGCGTTTCCAGCTATCGAATTTGATTTTCTTTCCGGTTGCGCCCTGTTTGCAGCCGCCGCTTGAAACCCGCCCCGCCCGCCCCTAAATGAGGGCTTGCAAGCGCCGCTTCCTTCCTGGGGCGGTGCTTTCGTCTTCTTTTTCATCGTCGTTTCGTCAACCTATCCGTATGAGCAAACAAACCCTGTCCTTCCAGGCCGAAGTGGCCCAGCTGCTGCACCTGGTCACGCACTCGCTGTATTCGAACCCCGAAATCTTCGTGCGCGAGCTGATCTCCAACGCCTCTGACGCCTGCGACAAGCTGCGTTTTGAGGCGCTGGACACGCCTGCGCTGTACGAAGACGCGCCCAACCTGGAAGTGCGCGTTGCGTTCGACAAGGATGCCAAGACGCTCACCATTACCGACAACGGCATCGGCATGAGCGCGCAAGAAGCCATTGACCACCTGGGCACCATTGCCAAGAGCGGTACCAAAGACTTCATGGGCAAGCTCACGGGCGACCAAAAAGCAGACGCCCAGCTCATCGGCCAGTTTGGCGTGGGCTTTTACTCGGGCTTCATCGTCGCCGACAAGATCACCGTGGAATCGCGCCGCGCCGGTTTGCCGGCAAGCGATGGCGTGCGCTGGGTCAGCGGCGGCAGCGGCGATTTCGAGGTCGAGCAAATTGACCGGCCCGCACGCGGCACCAGCGTCATCCTGCACCTGCGGGACGACGCCGAGGACTACCTCAACGCCTGGAAGCTCAAGAGCGTCATCGCAAAATACTCCGACCACATCAGCCTGCCCATCCTGATGGAAAAGGAAGAGTGGAAAGACGGCGAGCTGCTCACCCCCGGCGACGAAAACGGTGGCCGCCAGCCCGGCGGCATGGTCAAGACCGGCGAGTGGGAGGCGGTCAACAAGGCCAGCGCCCTGTGGACCCGCCCCAAGAAGGACATCACCGAAGAGCAGTACCAGGAGTTCTACAAGGCGATCAGCCACGACCATGAGAACCCGCTGACCTGGGCGCACAACCGTGTCGAGGGCAACACCGAGTACACGCAGCTCTTGTACATCCCCGCCAAGGCGCCGTTCGACCTGTGGAACCGCGACAAGAAGGCCGGCATCAAGCTCTACGTCAAGCGCGTCTTCATCATGGACGACGCCGAGGCGCTGATGCCCAGCTACCTGCGCTTTGTGAAGGGCGTGATCGATTCCAGCGACCTGCCGCTCAACGTCAGCCGCGAGCTGCTGCAGGAGAGCCGCGATGTGCGCGCCATCCGTGAGGGTTCGACCAAGCGCGTGCTTTCCATGCTGGAAGACCTGGCCAAGCACGACAAGCATGACGCACCGGCGGAAGGGGTTGACGCCGTCACCGACGTGGTTGACGCCGACGACAAGGCCAAGGAAGGCAAGTACAGCCAGTTCTACGCCGAATTCGGCGCGGTGCTCAAGGAGGGCCTGGGCGAGGACTTCGGCAACCGCGAGCGCCTGGCCAAGCTGCTGCGCTTTGCCAGCACCACCAGCGACACGGCGAGCGTGTCGTTCGCCGACTACAAGGCGCGCATGAAGGAAGGCCAGGAGGCCATCTACTACATCACCGCCGACACGCTCGCCGCCGCCAAAAACAGCCCGCAGCTCGAAGTCTTCAAGAAGAAGGGCATTGAAGTGCTCTTGATGACCGATCGCGTGGACGAGTGGGCACTGAACTACCTGCAGGACTTCGACGGCACCCCACTGCAAAGCGTGGCCAAGGGCGCAGTGGACCTGGGCACGCTGCAGGATGAGGCCGAGAAGAAGGCGACGGAAGCCGCCGCCGAGGCCTTCAAGCCGCTGCTGGCCAAGCTGAAAGAAGCGCTCAAGGACAAGGCCGAAGACGTGCGTGTCACCTCGCGCCTGGTCGATTCACCCGCCTGCCTGGTGGTGCAGGACGACGGCATGAGCACCCAACTCGCCCGCATGCTCAAGCAGGCCGGCCAGCAGGCGCCCGAATCCAAGCCCGTGCTGGAAGTGAATCCTGAGCACCCGCTGGTGAAGAAGCTGGAAGGCAGCGTGCACTTCAATGACCTGGCCAACATCCTGTTCGATCAGGCCCTGCTGGCCGAAGGCGGCTTGCCGGACGATCCGGCGGCCTATGTGCGCCGCGTGAACGCGTTGCTGGTCTGAAAGTATGATAAAAATAGCCGTTAGCGCTTATCTGGTAAGCGTTTACAGCTATTGAAATTGAAGTAATCTGGCCGCCCCGCAGACGCAGGGGGCGTCTCAGACCGGCCGTTTTGCCGAGCGCAGAATCCGGGCGTGCAGCGCGTCGCGTTCGGTGGGTGCTGCATCGATCAGATCTTTGAGGGTGCGCGCGGGCAGGTCCACGCTCTGGCGCCGGTCTTTGGCGACAGGGACGTTGCGCCAGCCGGACAGCACCATCCAGTCCCACAGCTCGCGCGGCATGGGATGGGTGACCTGCATCTTCAGACTGCCGCACATGATGGACGCCCCGACCGGCGGCAACGGCCCCACGGGCGGTGTCTGGCGCTTGGTGCGGATGGAAAAGAGCGTACGCAGCTTGTCTTTCATGGGGTCCGGTTGTTCTACGGGAGAGCTTGCAGCATACAAGAGTACGCCGCGTGTGGCATGGATTCGCTGCATTGCCCGTTGCCTGGTTTTGCATGGCGCGCCTGGCGATTTGATATCCCGCGTCACTGGCGGAATTCTTCGGGGTTGTCGACTGCCTTATGCTGTGGAAGTCCGTCGCTTGAACGGCGGCCCAGGTTCTTTGGTGAGCGCGCGCCCCGGCGCTGACATCGTCGCAAAGGAAATGCATGCAGGCCACGGAAATGGAGCCAAGCGGAATCGAAGCCAACCCCGTTGCGTTGAACGCCATCATGCGTGCCTCTGAGAAGCACCTGATTGTGGCTTGCGAGGACATCGTGGACGCGCGGGGCTTCAAGCTGTGGGCCAAAGGGCAGCCGGTTTCGGCCAGCTTGCAACAGAAGTTGCTGGAGCGACGGCTTGAGCGGCCCCTGGAAGCCTGCCTGACCGCCCAGGACGGCGCCACACTGCCCTTCCTTCAGGAAAGCATGGCCAGTTTTTTATCCAGCCCATCGGCGCTGGCGCAGGGCCTTGCGCCCTGGGCGGGCCCGGTGCAAGAGCACATGCAAGGCCTGACCTGGCATTCCGTGGTGCAGTTGCTGTGCACCACGGCAATGGCCACGCGCACCAGCTACATTGCCCATGCCGTCGGCGCAGCGGCCTTGATGGGGGCCATGGCCTTGTCAAAAAAATGGCCGGCAGGCGAAGTCCGCACGGCCATGCTCGCCGGCTTGCTGCACGACATCGGCGAGGTCTACATCCAGCCGGCGTATCTGGATTCTTCGGATCCGCTGGACCTTTTGGGCTACAAGCACCTGGCCGTCCATCCGCGCATGGCGCAAATGCTGCTTGCGTCAACCACCAACTACAGCCCAGCGCTGTGCCAGGCCGTGGGCGAACACCACGAACGGCTCGATGGCTCGGGCTACCCGGCGCGTCTGCTTGGCAAGCAGATGTCGGAGCTGGGGAAGATGCTGTCGGTGGTCGAGGTCACCCTGGGCATCTCGCGCGCCCGCTCGGCGCCAATGAAGCGAACCAGTTTTGCACTGCGCCTGATTCCCGGCGAGTTCGATCTGCGCTACGCCAGTTTCGTCTGCAATATGGCCCAGGAGGCAAACGAGGACCTGCCACAACCGGAAGGCTTGCCGCGCACCGTCCGTATTCTTCATCCCATGGAGCGCATCAAGGAGCGGATGGACGACGTGGCTGCGCTGCGCAGTGATCTGGTGCGCCACAAGAGCGCCGCGCCCAGCATGGCCATTGTGGAGGTGGCGACCGCCCGACTCGCCCGGCTGCAGACGGCGTGGAACTCGCTGGGTTCCTGGGGTGCCAGCGCCTGCGACCTGTCTGGGGAAATGCATTTCGAGCTTGACATGGCGGATCGCGAACTGAACCAGCGCATGCGCGAACTCCAGCGCGAATGCCTGCTGCTTGCCATGCGCCTGCCGCTCAACGAGCGCGGGCTGCTGGCGCCGCTGTGGCGGGAGTTGCAGGTGGATGAAGTCTGACGGGGTAGTTCATTTCTCCGCCAATAGCGAGTGCTACACCGACAGCGGCTCCTCCTGCATCGCCTCGATCTGCTCTTCGAGCATATCCACCTGCCCGCTCCAGTAGTCGCTGGAGCCAAACCAGGGGAAGTTGGCCGGGAAAATCGGGTCTTCCCAGCGCCGGGCCAGCCAGGCGCTGTAATGGATCAGGCGCAGCGTGCGCAGCGGCTCGATCAGCGCCAGCTCGCGCCGGTCGAAACTGCGGAACTGCTCGTAGCCCTCGATGAGCGCGCTGAGCTGGCCGGTGCGCTGGCGCCGGTCGCCTGAGAGCAGCATCCACAAATCCTGCACCGCCGGGCCGCTGCGGGCGTCGTCCAGATCGACAAAGTGCGGGCCGCCGCGGCCCCATTCGTCCAGCGGGGTCCAGAGAATGTTGCCGGGGTGGCAGTCGCCGTGCAGGCGAATCTGGGTGGAAGTTTTCAGGCTAAATTGGCCTCCAGCGCTTGATGGACTAGCGCTGGCAGCTATTGTTTCAAGAGCGCGCTGGCACACGTCCACCCAGCGCGATTGCATGTCCAGCGGCACGGCGGCATGCGCCATCAGCCAATCGCGTGGTTCCGCGCCAAAGCTCTGCACGTCCAACGCCGGTCGGCAGGCGAACGGCCTGGCCGCGCCCACGGTGTGCAGGCGCGCGAGGAAGCGGCCAATCCATTCCAGCACCTCCCAATCGTCCAGCTCGGGCGTGCGACCCCCGCGCCAGGGGCTCACCGAGAACAGGAAATCGCCATGCTGGTGCACGGTCTGGCCACTCAGCACCAGCGGCGCCACGGCCGGCACCTCGGCCTCTACCAGCTCGGCGGAAAAAGCGTGTTCTTCGAGGATTTGCGCCCGGCTCCAGCGCTGTGGCCGGTAGAACTTGGCGACGACGCGCTCGCCGTCTTCCAGCGTGGCCTGGTAGACCCGGTTTTCGTACGACGACAGCGCCATCAGTCGCCCATCGCCATACAGGCCGACGCTGGCCAGGGCGTCCAGCACCTGGTCGGGCGTGAGCTGGGCATAGGGGTGCTGCCCGGTCGGGTGGGAGGGGTCGTCGGGCTGCGCTGGGGTCATGTGCCGATTGTCGCCCGGCGGCCCCGATGGTGCTCGCTGCACGGCTTCAGCCGCGATCGAGCTGCGCGAACGGCAATGCCTGCTTGACCAGGATGACGGTGCAGGGTGCGTCGCGCGCCACGCGCATGGGCACGGTGGCGATGAAGCGCTGCGTCTGCAGGCCGTGCGTGGCGGCGCCCAGGATCATCATGCTCACGTGGTTGCCGGCGGCGTAGCGCACCAGAGCCTGGGCCACGTCGCCGGCTTCGAGCACGTGGTAGCTCACCGGGTGGCCGGCGAGGTCGATGCCCTGGGCCCATTGGCGCAGGCGCGCCATGTGCTGGCGCTGCAGCGTGGTTTCGCTGCGCTCGCTGTCGCTGGCGCTGCTGGCCGAGGGCGAGACCACCGTCACGCAGGCCAGGCGCGCGCCGGGCCGGATGCCGAGCGAGCGCGCCACCGCCTGGCGCAGCGAATACAGCGTGGCGTCCGTCACGTCGTCGTGCGGCACCGCCACCATGACGATGGGCGTGTCCTCGATCTGATGCGCCGGCAGCGGGCTGGGCTCGTAGTGCATGCCCGCCGCGCGTACCCAGCGGCGCAGGTGCGTGCCGATCGGCGTGCCTTCGGTGCGCGCGCCGCGCTCGGTGAGCAGCACCTGGCCGGGGTTGCCGAGGTCGAAGGCCAGGTGGGCGGCCGAGGGGTAGCGCTCTGCGGCCCCCGGCTCCAGGCAGCGCAGGATGATTTCCTGCAGCCACGGCGGTACGTCGGCGCGGTGCTTGCGCGGCGGCACCGGCGTCATCCACAGGCGCTGGCGCAGACCGCCGGCCGTGGTGGGCGCGCCGAAGGGCAGCTCGCCGGTGGCCATCTCATAGAGCATTACGCCGATGGCGAAGATGTCGCTGCGCGGGTCGCCGCGCACGCCCACCACTTGCTCGGGCGCGATCCAGGCGGGCGAACCGACGGCCTTGCGCATCTCCTCGGCCAGGAGGTCCGGGTAGTGCGCGTGACACGACAGGCCGAAATCCAGCAGCACGGCGCTGCCATCGGCACGGACCAGCACGTTGGCGGGCTTGAGGTCGAGGTGGCAGACGTTTTGCTGATGCAGGCTGTGCGCCGCATGCGCAGTGGCCGCGCCCAGGGCGGCGATCTGCTCGGCGCTGCGCTCGGGCAAGGGCGTTTTGTCCAGCCAGTCCTGCAGCGTCTCGCCGGGCACGTACTCCATTACCAGGTAAGGCAGGCGCATCAGGTCGCCAGCGGCGACGAAGCGCGGCACGTGCGGGCCGCTCAGCACCGACAGGATCTGCTGCTCGACCTCGAAGCCGACGATGTTTTCTGCGCCGTCGCCGGCCGTCATGCGCGGGATCTTCATCGCCATGGCGAAGCCGGGCGAGCGCCCCGCCTGCGCGTACTCGACTGCGTAGATGTGCGCCATGCCCCCGGCGTGGATGCATTCGCCGACGCGGAAGCCGTCGATCTCGGTGCCGGGCGCCAGCAGCTTCATCGCGCGCTCACAGGCCTTTTTCCAGCCGCTCGGCGTAGAACGCCGGCAGCCCGGCAGCGCGGATGGCGGCGGCCGTGGCCAGATGGTCGTAGGGGACGCGATGGAAGGTGATGGTGGCCGCCGCATCGTCGAACACGGCGTACATGGCGCGCGCGTCGCCGTCCCGCGGCTGGCCCACGGAGCCCGCGATGGCCAGCCACTGGCGGTGCTGCGGCACCGGAATCGGCACGCCCGGCTCGGGGGCGAAGCGCATCAGCTTGCCGGTGGGCGTGAGGAAATACAGCACCTGCTCGTGTACATGGCCGCTGAACACGTAGCGGATGGCCGGGTCGAGCTGGCGCGCCGCGTCCATGCTGCGCTCGGCGGCGCCGGAGTCCTCCACGTAGCGCCATTGGGCAGGTGTGTCGGCGCTGGCGTGCGCCAGCAAGGCGCTCGCGCCCAGGCGCGCCGTCAGCGGCAGGGCGCCGAGGAAGGCGCGCTGCGCGGGGCTGAGCTGGTCGTGCGTCCACTGCGCGCCAAGCTCGCTGCGGTCGCGCGGCGCCGGCGGCGGCGCCAGCGCCATGGCGTCGTGGTTGCCCAGCACCAGTTGCGCGCCTTGGGCGGCCAGCGCCATGGCCTGCTCCACCACGGCGGCCGGCTCGCCGCCGTAGCCCACCAGGTCGCCCAGCAGGGCGAACTGCTCGGCCCCATGGGCGCGCGCGTGCTGCAGGCAGGTGGCGAAGGCCTGCCGGTTGGCGTGGATGTCGGACAGCAGGGCGATCTTCATGGCATATCTCCGGCCCCTATCATCGCGCGTGTCGCTGAACGCCGGCTTGCAGCCGGGCCCCGCGCGGCACGGCCAGATTTCAAGCAAAAATAGCTTCCAAAGCTTATACAGTAAGCGCTGGAAGCTATTGTTCTGGAAGTGCCTGGAACGTGGTCCCAGGCCTTCCCGCTCAGGCCAGGGTGATGTTCACGTCGATGTTGCCGCGCGTCGCGTTCGAGTATGGGCAGACTTGGTGGGCGGCGTCGATCAGCTTTTGCGCAGCGTCACGGTCCATGCCAGGCAGCGACACCTTCATACGCACGGCAATGCCGTAGGCGTTGGGAATGGGGCCCAGGTCCACTTCGGCGTCCACAGCCAGGTCTTGCGGCAGCGTGAGCTGCGTCTTGCCGGCCACGGCCTTCATGGCGCCGATGAAGCAGGCCGAGTAGCCGGCGGCAAACATCTGCTCGGGGTTGGTGCCGGTGCCAGGTGTGCCGGGCGAAGAGAGCTTCACGTCCAGGCGGCCATCGTCGCTGCGAGACGCCCCTTCGCGGCCACCGATGGTGTGGGCTTTGGCGGTGTACAGAACTTTTTCGAGTGTGGTCATGGGGGTTGCCTTCAAGGTTGTGCCTGCGGCGCAGGCGGGGGAGAAACGGAATCTGCGGCCGTGCTGCCAGCGGCGAGGGTGCCGCGCAACGCCTGCAGTTGGCGCGTCAGCGCGTGGATTTGCGGCAATTCGAGCTGGCTGTGGGCGCGCACACAGGCCGGTACGCTGCGCGCCTGCAGCTGCAGCGCGCGGCCCGCCGGGGTGAGGGTGATGCGCACGCGCCGCTCGTCCGCGCTGTCGCGGGTGCGCTGCAGCCAGCCCGCAGCTTCGAGGCGCTTGAGCAGCGGGGTGAGCGTGCCGGAATCGAGGAACAGGCGCTCGCCGATGCTGGAGACAGGCAGATCGTCCTGCTCCCACAGCACCAGGAGCACCAGGTACTGGGGGTAGGTGAGGCCCAGGGCATCCAGCAGCGGCTTGTAAACCTTGGTCATGGCAAGCGACGCCGAATACAGCGCGAAGCAGAGCTGGTGGTCGAGCAGCAGTTCGGGCGGGCTGGAGGGCGGGAGTCGCGATGGCATGGCCGAATTGTAGCTAGCAATTAAATTGTGTTCAATGTAATTATACGACGTGCATGATGGTGCAGTGCATTGGCTGCGCGGGCGGTTCATCGGGGTCAGACCCCCATGAACCCCAATGAACCCCAATAAACCGTCAGTACCCGTACACCCCGCGCCCCGTCTTGCGCCCAAGGTGCCCTGCGGCCACCAGCTCTTTGAGCAGTGGGCAGGCGCGGTACTTGCTGTCGCCGAACTCCTGCAGGTAGACCTCCATCACCGCCAGGCACACGTCCAGGCCAATCATGTCGGCCAGGGCCAGCGGGCCGATGGGCTGGTTGCAGCCGAGTTTCATGCCGGCGTCGATGTCCTCGGGTGTGGCGAGGCCCTCGGCCAGCACAAAGAACGCCTCGTTGATCATGGGCACCAGGATGCGGTTCACGACAAAGCCCGGCGCGTTCTTCACCGTGATGGGCGACTTGCCCAGGCGCAGCGCCAGTGCCTTGACGGCGTCGTGCGTGGCATCACTCGTCTGCACGCCGCGAATCAGCTCCACCAGCGCCATCATCGGCACCGGGTTGAAGAAATGCATGCCGATGAAATGGCCAGGGCGCGAAGTGGCGGCCGCCAGTTTGGTGATCGAGATCGACGAGGTGTTCGAGGCGATCAGCACCTCGGGTCCCGCAATGGCGTCGACCTGCTTCAAGATCTTGAGCTTGAGCTCGTAGTTTTCCGTTGCCGCCTCGATGATGAGCTGCGTGCCCTTGAGGGCTTCATAGTTCGTCGAGGTCTGGATGTGCGCCAATGCTGCATCCTTGTCGGCACCGCTGATCTTTTCCTTCTTGATCAGGCGGTCCAGGCTGTTGGCGACGGTTGCGACGCCCTTGAGAACGGCCGCGTCCGAGATATCCACCATCACCACGTCCACGCCCGCCACTGCGCAGGCCTGCGCGATGCCGTTGCCCATGGTGCCCGCGCCGATGATGCCAACCTTTGTGATTTCCATATAGAGAGCTCTCTTCAAAGTGAAACAGACCTGAACGATGGTAGCGAGAATCGCCTGCGCTTGCGGTTATGGTGCGCCAGAGCCGCCGCTCGAAGACGGTGGCCCCACTACAAAGGAGACCCATGTTCGACTACATCGTGATTGGCGGCGGCTCTGCCGGCTGTGTGCTGGCGGGACGCCTCAGCGAAGACCCGGCGGTGCGCGTGTGCCTGCTGGAGGCGGGCAAACCCGACAGCAGCGTGCTGATCCACTGCCCGGCTGGCCTGGCTGTGATGGCCAAGTACGAACTCAATGGCTGGGGCCAGAACACCACGCCGCAGCCGGGTCTGAACGGCCGCCGGGGCTACCAGCCGCGCGGCAAGGTGCTGGGAGGGTCGAGCTCGATCAACGCCATGATCTATGCGCGCGGCCAGCACGCGGATTACGACCACTGGGCGGCGCAGGGCAACCCTGGCTGGGCCTGGGACGACGTACTGCCTTACTTCAAGCGCTCAGAGCACAACGAGCGCGGCGCGGACGCGCTGCACGGCAGCGGCGGGCCGCTCAACGTGATGGACCTGCGCTCGCCCAACCCCTTTGCGCAGCATTTTGTCGAAGCCGGTGTGCAGGCCGGTGAGGTGCGCAACGGCGACTTCAACGGCCCGTCGCAGGAAGGCGTGGGCCTGTACCAGGTCACGCACAAGAACGGCGAGCGCTTCAGCGCTGCCAAGGGGTATCTCACGCCGCACCTTGCCAGGCCGAACCTGCGCGTCATCACCGGCGCGCGCGCCACGCGCATCGTGTTGGAGGGCAAGCGCGCAGTCGGTGTCGAGTACGAGCAGGGAGGCGTGCGCCAGACCTTGCGCTGCTCGCGCGAAGTCCTGCTGTCGGCCGGGGCGCTGCTCTCGCCACAGCTGCTGATGCTCTCGGGCGTGGGGCCGGGCACGCAGCTGCAGCAGCACGGAATTGCCGTGGCGCACGATCTGCCCGGCGTCGGCATGCATTTGCACGACCACGTGGATGTGGTGCAGGTCATGGACGCGCCGGGCCTCTACGAGCTGTTTGGACTTTCACTCCCCGGCGCCCTGCGCATCCTGCGTGGCATTGGCGAGTGGCGCCGCACGCGCAGCGGCATGCTGACCACCAACTTCGCCGAATCGGGCGGCTTCATCAAGAGCCGCCCCGAGGAAGCCGCGCCGGATTTGCAGTTGCACTTCGTCATCGGCAAGCTGGTGGACCATGGCCGCAAGACGGTGCTGGGCCACGGCTACTCGTGCCACGTCTGCCTGCTGCAGCCCAAGAGCCGGGGCCGCGTGCAGCTCGCCAGCAGTGATCCCAATGCTCTGCCGCTGGTGGACCCCAACTTCCTGGGTGAGCAGGACGACATGGACCGTCTGGTGCGCGGCGTGCGCCGCATGCGCGAAATCCTGGGCCAGAGCGCGCTGGCAAAGTTTGGCGCGCGCGAGTCCAAGGCCTCTGCCGGCGCCACCAGCGACGCACAGATCGAGCAGTTCATCCGCAACCACGCCGACACCATCTATCACCCCGTCGGGAGCTGCCGCATGGGGCCGGGGCCGCTTGATGTCGTGGATGCCGAGCTGCGCGTGCACGGGTTGCAAGGCCTGCGGGTCGTGGACGCGTCCATCATGCCGCGCGTGGTCAGCGGCAACACCAATGCGCCGACCATCATGATTGCGGAGAAGGCGGTGGATTTGCTGCGCAATGCGGCTTGAGCGTCGGCCGGAAATCTCGGGAAAGTTTAGTGAAAACAGGCGCTAGCGTATATTGCATAAGCTTTTAAGGCTATTTTTATAGTAGCAAAAGGCTCACGCCTCAAAGCGCCGCCGCGTCAGCGCCAGCGCCACCCAGAACGCCAGCACGGTGGTGGCAATCAGCGTCCCCCCGCTCTGCAGCGCATGCTGCGGCCACTCGTCCATGAACAGCGGGCGCACCAGTTCCACCGCATTCGTCAGCGGCAGCCAGTCCGAAATCGCCCGCACCAGCGGCGGCAACTGCTCGCGCGGGAAGAACACGCCGGAGAGGAACATCTGCGGCGTAAGCACCAGCGTGAAGTAGTAGGTGAAAAAGTCGTAGCCCTTGGCCAGCGCATTGAAGATGAGCGCGATGGCCGAGAACATGACGCCCACGCACAGCAGCACCGGCCAGGCGACAAGTAGCTTGGGGCTGTGGCTGATGCCCAGCGCCAGCATCACCAGCAAAATCGCCGTCACCGTGAACAGCGCCTTGAACGCCGCCCACAGCAGCTCCGCCAGCAGCACGCTGTCGAGGCTGATCGGCGTGTTCATGATGCCCTCCCAGGTCTTTTGCACGTGCATGCGCGAAAAGGCCGAATACAGCGCCTCGAAGCTCGCCGCGTTCATGGCGCTCATGCAGATCGAGCCACTGGCCAGAAACAGGATGTAGGGCACCGGCTCGCCATGCACCGTGAGCTTGCCCACCAGCGCCCCCATGCCGTAGCCGAAGGCCACCAGCCACATCAGCGGTTCGGCAATGTTGCCCACCAGGCTGGGAATGGCGAGCTTGCGCCAGACCAGCAGGTTGCGCAGGAACACCGGCCACCAGTTGCGCGAGAGGTCAGGCGCGCGCCAGAGGCTGGGCGGGCGGGTAAGTTCGCCTGTATTCATGCGTCCTGCCGGATCTGGCGCCCGGTCAGTTTGAGGAACAGGTCTTCGAGATTCGCTGGCCGATGCAGGGTGCGCAGCTGCGGCTGCTCCAGCAGTACGTCGAGCAGTGGGTGCGCATTCTGGGTGTAGAAAAACACCGTCTCGCCGCTCACTTCGATGCGCTCGGCCAGTGGTGCCAGCCGGGCGTCGTGCTGCAAGGCCAGTGCGCCGGTGCCATAGACCTCCACCACTTCGCGCTCCAGGTGCTCGGCAATCAGGGCGCGGGGCGCGCCTTCGGCAATCTTCTTGCCGTGGTCCAACACGATGAGGCGCGAGCACAGGCGCTCGGCTTCGTCCATGAAGTGCGTGGTCAGGAGGATGGAGGTGCCGCCCTGCACCAGGCGCTGCAGCCGCTCCCACATCAAATGGCGCGCCTGCGGGTCCAGGCCGGTGGTGGGTTCGTCGAGCAGCAGCAGGTGCGGGGCGTTGACCAGGGCCCGGGCGAGCGAGAGGCGCCGGCGCATGCCGCCCGAGAGCTCGCCGGGCTTGGCGCCGGCCTTGTGGCTGAGTGCGGCAAATTCGAGCAGTTGGGGAATGCGCTCATCCAGGACGCCGCGCTTCAAACCGAAATAGCGGCCATAGACGCGCAGGTTTTCCAGGCAATTGAAGTCGGGGTCCAGCGTGTCGAACTGCGTCACCACGCCCAGCTGCTGCTTGATGAGCAGCGCGTCGCGCGGCATGGCGAGCGGCGCGCCGCCTGCCGGCGGGTGGTAGTGGATGCTGCCGGTGTCCGGCGCCGTGAGCCCCAGGCACATGCGGATGGTGGTTGTCTTGCCCGCGCCGTTGGGGCCGATCACGCCCAGGCATTCGCCGGGGGCGATGGCAAAGGAGACGCCGTCCACCACCACCGCGCTGCCGTAGGATTTGCAGAGCCCGGAGACGTCGAGCAAGGGCGGTGGGGCCAGCGGGGCCGCGAGCGGTGGTGTGGAGGGCGCCGCAGCGTCGGTAGGGACCATGTGCGTGCATTCTCCCGCACGGCAGCGCCCGCTTGTGCAAGCCTTCGAATTTTAGGTAAAAAATGCCCATTGCGCTTATTGGATAAGCGCTTGCAGCTATCAAAACAAGAGCGATTGCACCGCTGGCCAGCGCTTACTGAAACGCCACTTCGGCAAAGCTGCGGAGCTTGCGGCTGTGCAGGCGGTGGACGCCCCCGGCGCGCAGGATGTCCACCGCGCGCATGCCGATGCGCAAATGCTGGTCCACGCGCTCGCGGTAGAAATGGTTGGCCATGCCGGGCAGCTTGATTTCGCCGTGCAGCGGCTTGTCGCTCACGCACAGCAGCGTTCCATAGGGCACGCGAAAGCGAAAGCCGTTGGCGGCTATGGTTGCGCTTTCCATGTCCAGCGCCACCGCGCGGCTCTGGCTGAAGCGCCGCTGGGGGGTGTTGTCGGGCAGCAGTTCCCAGTTGCGGTTGTCGGTGCTGGCCACGGTGCCGGTGCGCATGATGCGCTTGAGCGCGCCGCGCTCCATCTGCGTCACGTCGGCCACGGCCTGCTCCAGCGCCACCTGGATCTCGGCCAGCGCGGGAATGGGCACCCACAGCGGCAGTTCTTCGTCCAGCACATGGTCTTCGCGCACGTAGGCGTGGGCCAGCACGTAGTCGCCCAGCTGCTGGGTGTTGCGCAGGCCCGCGCAGTGGCCCAGCATCATCCAGGCGTGCGGGCGCAGCACGGCGATGTGGTCGGTAATCGTCTTGGCGTTGGCCGGGCCGACACCGATGTTGACCATGGTGATGCCGCTGCGATCCTGGCGCACCAGGTGGTAGCCGGGCATTTGCGGCAGGCGGGGCGGCGGCGCACCCAGGTCGTCCACACCCTGCGCCGGTAGGCCTGTGCGGCGCGTGACCACGTTGCCGGGTTCGATAAAGGCGATGTACTCGCTCTCGGGGTTGGCCATTTCGGCGTGGCCCAGGCGCACGAACTCGTCGATGTAGAACTGGTAGTTGGTGAACAGCACGAAGTTCTGGAACCACTCGGGCGCCGTGCCGGTGTAGTGGCGCAGGCGGTGCAGCGAATAATCCACGCGCGGCGCGGTGAACAAGGAGAGCGGCTGCGCCTCGCCCGCCCGCGGCCGCCAGGTGCCGTTGGCGATGCCATCGTCCATGGCGGCCAGGTCGGGCAAGTCAAAGCGGTCGCGCATCAGCATGCGCCGCTCGGCGCTGAGCTGGCCTTCGACGTGGTCGTGCTCGGCAAACGAGAAGTGAATGGGAATGGGTTGCGTGCTCAGCCCGACTTCCAGCTCCACGCCGTGGCTCTTGCGCAGCAGGCGCAATTGCTCGGTGTAGTAACCACCGAAGAGGTCGGGCCGGGTGAGCGTGGTCTCAAACGTGCCAGGCCCTTCGACGAAACCATAGGCCAGCCGCGTGTCTGCACGCGCCACGGTGGTGGTGTGCAAGCGTACGTAGGGGTAGAAGGCGCGCACGCGCTCGGGCACGTCTTCACCGGCGACAAAGCGCTGCATGGCGCCGCGCAGGTGTTCAATTTGTTGCTGGTAGAGCTGTTGGATCTGGACGACGGCCGCGTCCGGGTCAGAGAAATGGGCGGCGGGAACGGGGGCGGTGGTAGGCGGCATGCGCGTATTGTCCACGCCGCATGTGACAAAGATTCAGTGCTGCTGCTCCAGCCAGGCCTGGGCCTGGGCGGCATCCATGGGCTGCGCAATGCCGTAGCCCTGCGCCAGGTCGCAGCCGAGGCGGGCCAGCAAGGCCAGTTGATCCGCCTGCTCGACGCCTTCGGCCACGGTGCGCAATTTCAGGCTGCGGCCCAGTTCAACAATGGCGGTGACGATGGCCACGTCGTCGCTGCTGCCCGGCGTGTCCATGACAAACGAGCGGTCGATCTTGAGCTTGGCAATGGGATAGCGCTTGAGGTAAGCGAGCGAGGAATAGCCGGTGCCGAAGTCGTCGATGGCAATGCCCACGCCCAGCGCCTCGATGGCCTGCAGCGTCTGCAGCACCTGATCGCTTTGCTGCATCAGCGCCGTTTCGGTGAGTTCGACTTCAAGAAACTGCGGCTCCAGGCCTGTCTCGGCAAGCACGGCGGCGATTTCCCGGGCCACGTCGCGTTGGCGGAACTCGAAGGCCGACAGGTTCACGGCCACCGGCACCTGGGGGAGGCCCGCGTCGTGCCAAGCCTTTAGCTGGCGGCACGCGTCCAGCATGACCCAGCGGCCGATGGGTGTGATCAAGCCATGGGTTTCGGCAAAGGCGATGAATTCGGCGGGCTCCAGCAGCCCGCGCTCGGGGTGCTGCCAGCGCACCAGCGCCTCGAACCCGGCCAGCTTGCCGCTTGCCACATGCACCACCGGCTGGTAGTGCAGCACCAGCTGCCTGTCTGCCACGGCGCTGCGCAGTTCGCGCTGCAGCTGAAGGGCGGCCATGGCTTCGCCCGCCATGCCGGGGGCGCTGAATTGCTGGTTGCCGCGGCCGCTTTCCTTGGCGTGGCGCAGGGCGGCTTCGGCCTGGCGCAGCAAGCCGGGGGCCGTTTTCTCGTCGTCGGGAAACAGACTGATGCCGATCGACGCCGACAGGGACACGCTGGTTTGCTCCACCGCGAGCGGCTGCGCGAGGGCAGGGAACAACGCATCGGCCAAATGGGCGGCGGCGCTGCGATCGGCGCTGGGAAGCACGATGACGAACTCGTCGCCCCCCGGGCGGGCAATAAAGCCGCGTTCGGCCACGCAGGCGCGCAAACGCTGCGCCAGGACGCAAAGAATCTGGTCGCCCACGGCGTGGCCGAGTGAGTCGTTGATGGTTTTGAAGTGATCGAGGTTGATCACCAGCACTGCCACCTGCTTCTGGCGCGGGGTTTGCGCGCTGCGCGCCTGCGCCAGCGCCAGGCTGAGCTGCTCCAGCAGCGCGCGGCGATTGAGCAGTTCGGTCAAGGCGTCGTGCAGGGCCAGAAACGCCTCGCGCTCCTGCATGTTCTTGCGAGCGGTGATGTCGCGCACCACCACCACCCGGTAGTCGGCGCCATGCTGCGGCATGGTCTTGCCCATCACTTCGATGGGGATCTCGTGGCCATCGCGGTGCAGGATGCAGACCTCGTACAAATACTCGCTGGCGCTGCGCGTGTAATTGAGTGCTTTGCCGCGGTAGGCGGGGGCAATGAAGTCAAAGATGTTTCGGCCGACCACCTCGTTGCGAGGAAAACCGGTGAGGCGCGTCATGGCGTCGTTGCAATCGAGCATGACGCCGTCGCAATGGAAAACGATGGCTTCCTCGGTGGCGGCGGCAAATTTGCGCGTGCGCTCTTCGCTCTCGCGCACCGCGCGTTCGGCTTCCCAGCGCTGCGTGGTGTCGGTAATGACGGAAAGCAAGCCTGTCTGGCGCCCCGAGGCATCCAGGTAAGGCGTCAGAACGATGCTGAGCATGCGAACACTGCCATCGGTCCTCAGGTGTGTGCGCAGGTAGTTGACGCGCTCGCCGCCCTGGCAGCGCTGCACCTGCGTTTCAATCTCGGCCCAGGCCGCCGGGCCCACGATCTCCTCAATGGTGCACCCCACAATCGACTCGCTGGTAAAACCGTACAGAGAGGCGTACGCGGCGTTGGCAAAGCGGCAGCCGCGGGTCTGGGTGTCGAAAAACGAGACCAGAGCGTCCAGGGAATCGGCGACGAAACGCAGCAGCTCCGAGTCATCCGGAACGGTGGCTTGCCCTAGTGCAGCAACTGGCGTGGTTTCAGTCATTGAATCCAGGAGGGGTGGAGGCGGGGCAGGGAGCTGCTCGCAACAATAGCTTACTCGTGACACGCCGAGGAGGTTTTCTGTTTTGTCATAGGTCAAATTCCACGGGGCAGACGGCATGCCTGTCCACCGTGGCCTTTTCCTGCGGGCGCCCGCATGGCCGGGGTTCGCCATCGATAATGGCCCCATGACTTCCACTTCCGTGCCAAACGCACCCGGCTTTGACACGCTCGCGCTCAGCCCCGCGACCCTCGCCAATCTGCAGCAGCTGGGCTACTTGCAGATGACCCCTATCCAGGCCGCCAGCTTGCCGCCCGCGCTGCTGGGCAAGGACCTCATTGCCCAGGCCAGCACCGGCAGCGGCAAGACCGCCGCCTTTGGCCTGGCGCTGCTCTCGCGCCTGAACCCGCGCTGCTTTGGCGTGCAGGCGCTGGTGCTGTGCCCCACGCGCGAGCTGGCCGATCAGGTCAGTGAAGAAATCCGGCGCCTGGCGCGCGGCACAGACAACGTCAAGGTCGTCACGCTGTGCGGCGGCGTGCCGCTGCGCGGCCAGGCGCAAAGCCTGTCGCATGGCGCGCACATCGTCGTCGGCACACCCGGCCGCGTCATGGACCACCTGGAGCGCCAGCACCTGGCGCTGGACCAGCTCAATACTTTGGTGCTCGATGAGGCCGATCGCATGCTCGACATGGGCTTTTTCGACGACATCGCCACCGTGGCGCGCCAGTGCCCGAAGAACCGCCAGACGCTGCTGTTCTCTGCCACCTATCCCGAAGGTATCGCCAGGCTCAGCCAGCAGTTCATGAAAGAGCCGCAGCGCATCACCGTGCAGGCACAGCACAGCGCCGGCAAGATCGAACAGCGCTGGTACGAGGTTAAAAACTCCGAGCGCCTGCACGCAGTCTCGCAACTGCTCGCACACTTTCGCCCCGAGTCGTCGATTGCCTTCTGCAACACCAAGCAGCAGTGCCGTGACCTGGTGGCGGTGCTGCAGGCGCAGGGCTTCAGTGCGCTGGCGCTGTACGGCGAGCTGGAGCAGCGCGAGCGCGACCAGGTGCTGGTGCAGTTTGCCAACCGCAGTTGCTCGGTGCTGGTGGCCACCGACGTGGCGGCACGCGGCCTGGACATCGCCGATCTGGCTGCCGTCATCAACGTGGACGTGACGCCCGACGCCGAGGTGCACATCCACCGCATCGGCCGCACCGGCCGGGGCGACGCAGAGGGCCTGGCGCTCAACCTGGTCAGCATGGACGAAATGGGCAGTGTCGGAAAAATTGAAGTGCTGCAGGGCCGCGCGTCGCAGTGGCAGCCGGTCGCTGAACTCAGCCCCAGCGGCAGCGGGCCGCTGGTGCCGCCCATGGCCACCATCCAGATCATTGGTGGGCGCAAGGAAAAGATCCGCGCTGGCGACGTGCTGGGCGCGCTCACCGGCGACATGGGCTTTGCCCGCGAGCAGGTGGGCAAGATCAACGTCAACGAGTTCTCGACCTACGTGGCGGTCGAGCGCGGCATCGCCGAGCAGGTGGTCTCGCGCCTCAACGCCGGGCGCGTCAAAGGCAAAAGCGTGAAGGCGCGGCTGGTGATGGATTGATCGGCAAGAATTTCTAATGAAAATGCCCTTCAGCGCTTATCAGATAAGGGCTGGAAGCTATCTTTTTTGCCTTGGCGCATTGCGCACCGATGGTGCAGCGCTTCAGGGCCGCGCTCCAGAGGCTTCCAGCATCTGCACCATGGCCGTGTAGCTGCGCTGGCGCGCCAGGTGCAGCGGCGTGTTGCCGTGGCGGTCGGTGAGTGTGGTGCTGGCGCCCGCATCCAGCAGTGCCTTGAGCGTCGCCTGGTGGCGCGGCCCGCCGTCGCCGAGGACGATGGATTCGATCAGCGCGGTCCAGTGCAGGTTGTTGACGTGATCCAGCGGCGCGCCGGCCGCAATCAGTTGACGCACCACGCCGTCGTTCCCCAGGTGGGCTGCAGCGATCAGCGCGGTGCCGTCCCAACGGCTGGTGGTCTGGCGGGCGCTGGCGCCGAGGCGGAGCAGCTCTGCCAACGTGGCTTCATCGTTGGCCACGGCCGCGATGGTCACGGCGTCGTAGCGGTCGTTTTCCAGCGCATCAAGCGATGCGCCCGCCTGCGCCAGCAGCCGCAGAGCTTCGCGCTGGCGCGCAAAGGCGGCCACGTGCAGGGGTGTGCGGCCCTGGGCGTCGCGCGCATCCACAACGGGGTGGGTGGCCAGCAGGCGTTTGAGCGCTGTGGTGTCACCGTTGGCAACCGCGGCGTGCAGGCCCCTGTAGTTCGCGACCTGCCCGGCGCTGGGAGCCACCTGCGCGCTGGCGGGTAATGGCGCGAACATGGCGCTTGCCAGCGCAGCACTGGCAAGCGACAGGGGTCCAACCAGCCTTTGTAGACGCAGCTTCATGGCGGCAGCTCTCGGTATAGTCGATGCCTTACTTCAGCTGCTCTTGCACGGTGGCGATGGCCGCCACGGCGCACTGTTCGTCCAGATGGCCTCCGGGCGCACCGGCCACGCCCACTGCGCCGATCACTTCGCTGCCCACCTTGACGGGCACGCCGCCACCCAGCAGCAAATAACCGGGGATGTTCACCAGATTGGCCGCCGCCGGGTTCTTCTGGGCGCCTTCCATGATGGCCAATGTCGTGTTCTTGGCTGAGGCCGATGTAAAGGCCTTCAGGCGGCTGGCTTCCACGGTGTGCGGGCCTGCATTGTCGGCGCGTTGCACCGCGCGCACGGTGCCGGCGCGGTCCACTACGGTCGCGGTGACGTTGTAGCCACCTGCGGTGCAGCTGGCCACTGTTTGCGCAGCAATCTTGGTGGCCAGTTCGAGCGACATGTTGCGCTCGGTGCGCACGCCTTCTGCTTGCGCCGTGGTGGTGGCGAATGCGAGCAGGCAAGCAGTAGCAAGGGTGGCGGCTTTGAGGGTGTGCAGCGATGCGGTCATGGTGTTCTCCGGGGGTGCGCCACACCGTGTGGCGCGATGGAAGAACTGTAAGAAATGACTGCTGCGCTGACCATTCGTGTCGCTACGCGCGGAACTCCGTAGAACTACGGAGTTCGCAAAACCTGTCCACAAGACCAATAACGAGTTCTAAGACCCAGGCCCGCCGGTGTCCTGCTCCACCAGCGCCGCGTACCGGCGAATGAGCTGCGCCAGCGATTGCGCTTCGAGCTTGGCGAACAAGCTGGCGCGGTGGCTTTCCACGGTGCGCGGCGAGAGTTCCAGCGCACGGCCAATGTCCTTGTTGGTCAGGCCTTCCACAATCAGTCCCAGCACTTCGCGTTCTCGCGGCGAGAGCTGGCCGTATCGGATTGCTGCCTGGTGGTCGACCTGGTATCGCTCACGGGTGCGCACATGCTGGCGCACCGCGCTTTGCAGCGATTCAATCAGCCGCTCGTCGTCCACCGGTTTTTCCAGAAACTCGGCAGCGCCGGCCTTGAAGGCGCGGCGGCACATGTCCACCGTGCCGTGGCCCGTGAGCAAAATCACCGGCTGGTCCACGCCTTCCTCCAGCAATTGCTCCAGCAGGCTCAAACCGCTGATGCCGGGCATGCGCACGTCGAGCACGATGGCGCCGATGTGGGCGCGGTCAAACGAGGCCAGGAAGGCGTGGGGATCGCCCCAGGTCTGCACGCGCAAGCCCACGGTGGCGATCAGCAGTGCCAGGCCCTCGCGGACGGCGGCATCGTCGTCCACCAGGTGAATCAGGGGAGAAAGCGAGGGTGCGGTGTCGGTCATGGCATGGGCGGAGCCGCAGGCAGCAAAAGCAGGAATTCGGCGCCCTCGGCCAGCTCGGGCGCGAGGCGGAGATGGCCGCCCATGGCCTCGGCCAGGCTTTCGCTCAGGGGCAAACCCAGCCCCAGGCCGCCGGGGCGACTGGAATAGAACGGCTCGAACAGGTGCGCGCGGGCATCCGCGCTCAGTCCCGGCCCGCGATCGCGCACGGACAGCAGCACTTGCGCGCCAGTTGCCGGTCGCAGGCCAAGCCGCACCACGCGCCGCTGCGCAGGCACCTGCTCCAAGGCCTGCAAGGCATTGGTGAGCAGGTTGTGAATGATTTGCTGTAGCGCCACGGGTTCGGCAAGCACCAGCGGCAGTTCGGGGGCGACATCTACTTCGCTGACCACCCCGCGCCGGGCCAGCTCGGGTGCCAGCAGGTGCAGCGCCTCTTGCACCGCGGCCGGCAGCGCCACCGCCTGCGCATGGCCGGCCAGGTCGGGGCGCTCCACGAGCCGGCGCAGGCGCCCGACGACGTCGGCGGCGCGGCGTGCCTGCTGCACGCTCTGGCCCATCGCCGTGCGCGCGGTGTCCAGGTCGGGCGGTGCGTCGCCGAGCAGGCGTTGCGCCGCCTGGGTGCTGGCCAGCAGAGCGGTCAGTGGCTGGTTCAACTCGTGTGCCATGCCCGCCGCCAGCTCGCCCAGGGTGTTGAGCCGCGCCACCTGGCCCAACCGCAGCAGTTGTTCGGCGCGCAAGCGCGCCTCGCGCTGGTGCCAGAGCGTGCGAACAGACATGAGCGCAACGGCGCTGCCCAGCATCCAGCCCAGCATTGCCAGCCAGGGCAGCTCGCTCCAGGCGACGACGCGCTCGGCCCGCACCTCGAACGGCTGGCTGGGCGAGGCCAGCGTCTTGCGAAAGCCGTAGCGCCAACCGCGCTCGGGAATGCTCCCCGCCTGAAGCACCAGCGACTGTCCGTCGTGTTCGAGTAGGACGCGCACCGGGCTGGCTTTCGCATCCATGGGCCACTCGAACCAGGGTACCGTGGCCTGCAGGTCCAGCAGCAGGGCATAGCTGACGGGCTCACCTGCCTGCACCATCCAGTATCGTCCGGCGGCCAGATCCGTCTGCGCCAGCACCGATCGGCCCAAGCTGCGCGATCTCGCTTGCGCCTGCGCCAGAAGCGCCGCCAACGGCGATGGCCAGAGGGCGTCGCCTGGGCGCGCCAGCACGGCAAGAATTTGTGGATACACCGAGGGCAGTCGACGCGCTGCGGCTGCGCTGCCATCGGGGTTGGGCTGCAGCAGCACCAGCGTGGCCATCACCGCATCGTTTTGCACCATCTGCTGGCTGAGCAACCGGTGCACGATGCGGGCATCGGTTTCAAATGCCGCCTGCATTTCGCCAAGGCGCGCGTGGCCCAGCCAGCCGGCGCCGAGGGCGGCGACCAGAAGCCAGGCCCCCAACCAGGCCAAAGGGCGCCACCGGGAATTCATGCAGCAATTCTGTCACGCACCTGCGCAGGCGCAGTTTTGCTGTAATTCGGCGTGGACGGGGTCTCCGCACAACGGCAAGGAGATGCGAATGATGGCAATGCTTCAGCGCGTGCGCGACGCGCGTGTCGAGGTGGCGGGCGAAGTCGTAGGCCAGATCGGTCCGGGCCTGCTGGTGCTGGTCTGCGCCGAGCGCGGCGACACCGAAGCCGAGGCCGACCGGCTGCTCGCCAAGCTGCTCAAGCTGCGCATTTTCAGCGACGCCGCCGGCAAGATGAACCTCAGCGTGCAGGACATATCCGGCGGCTTGCTGCTGGTGAGCCAGTTCACCCTGGCCGCAGACACCACAGCTGGCAACCGCCCCGGTTTTTCGCAGGCCGCCACACCTGACGAAGGGCGCAGGCTGTTCGACTACTTCGTCGCCCAGGCCCGTGCTGCGCACCCCGAGGTGCAGACCGGGCGCTTCGCTACCGACATGCAGGTGCATCTGGTGAACGACGGGCCGGTGACGATTCCGCTGCGCATCGCGCCAGCGCTTCCAAAACGATAGCTTGGAAAGCTTGTCCCATAAGCGTTAGAGGACAATTTCAATAGAAATTATTGGCGATAGAAGAAGATCGCCGTCATCACCAGCCCCGTCAGCACAATCCCCCCGCGCAGCCAGGGCGCGGGAATGCGCCGGGCCACCCGCGCGCCGCCGTAGCCGCCCAGCGTGGCGGCCACCATCATCATCAGCGCCTGCGGCCACAGCACCACCCCGCCGGCGGCGTAGATGGCCACAGCGATGGCGGTGAGCAGGGCCGAGACCCAGTTCTTGAGCCCGTTCATCGCGTTCAAGTTGGTCTGACCGAGCAGCCCGAACAGCGCCAGCAGCAAGATGCCCAGGCCCCCGTTGAAGTAGCCGCCATAGGCCGCAACGATCAACACGCCTGCCGTGGCTTTGGCGGTGGACGGCTTGCCGCCCGCCGTCCATTCGCGCAGCTTGGGGCCGAGAGCAAACAGCAGCGTGGCGGCCAGCAGCAGCCAGGGCACGATGATGGAAAACAGGTCGTTGGACGTGACCAGCAACAGCCCCGCACCCGCTGCACCGCCGATGAGCGAGAGCAGCACCAGGCGCGGCATGGACAGCCCCGGCGGCGGCTGCGTGTCTTCGCGAAAGCCCCAGGCACCGGCCGCGTAGCCGGGCAACAGCGCCACGGTGCCGGTGGCGTTGGCTACCACGGGCGGCACGCCGGTGAACACCAGCGCGGGCAAGGTCAGGAAGCTGCCGCCCCCGGCGACGGCATTGAGAGCACCGGCTACAAAGGCGGCGGCGAGAAGCAGGGAGGTATCGAACATGGGAGATGCGGGACGGGCGTCGCGCCAAGCCAGAGTGTTAGGGCTATCTTAGGTGCGGCTTATTCTGAGTTTCAGCTTTATTACGTGCAAATTGGGTTGTAGTGCTGCGCCTGATGGCGCGATGGCGTGCTTGCTTGCCAAGGCAACGAGTGCGCGCCCATGCACTTTTTTACATGCTCACGCGTACGGGTCGGCAAAACCCAGCTCGCCCAGGATGGCGGTTTCGTAGGCTTCCATCTCCTGGGCATCCTGCGCGCTGGTCTCATGGTCCCAGCCCTGGGCGTGCAGGGCGCCGTGCACCAGCAGGTGTGCGTAGTGCTCCTCCAGGGTTTTGTTCTGCTCCAGCGCCTCGCGCGCCACTACTGGGGCGCACAGCACCAGGTCGGCCAGCACCATGGGCTCCTGCGCGTAGTCGAAGGTGAGCACGTTGGTGGCGTAGTCCTTCTGGCGGTAGTCGCGGTTGAGCTGGCGGCCTTCGTCCTCGTCCACGATGCGCACGGTGATCTCGGCGTCGGCTTCGAGCGCGTGGCGAATCCAGCGCGCCACCCGGTGGCGCGCCAGCACGGCGCGGTGCTCGGGGGCGGCGGCAAAGCGCGCAAACTGCAGCGACAGGGAAAGTGCAGGCAGAGCCATATATTTATAGTGTTTTAGGCCTCTAGCGCTTATCCTGTAAGCGTTAGCAGCTATATTAAAAATAGCAAACTACGCCGCCCGCGTACGCCCCGGTCGCCCGGCAGCGTCGTAGGCGTCCACGATGCGTGCCACCAGTGGGTGGCGCACCACGTCCGCGCTGGTAAAGCGCGTCACCGAAATGCCTTTGACGCGCTTCAAAATGCGTTCGGCTTCAACCAGGCCGCTCATTGCGCCCTTGGGCAGGTCGATCTGGCTCACGTCGCCGGTCACCACCGCGCGCGCGCCAAAGCCGATGCGGGTGAGGAACATTTTCATCTGCTCGGGCGTGGTGTTCTGCGCTTCGTCCAGGATGACGAAGGCGTTGTTCAGCGTGCGCCCGCGCATGAAGGCCAGCGGCGCGATCTCCAGTTGGTTGCGCTCGAACGCCTTTTGCACCTTGTCGTAGCCCATGAGTTCGTACAGCGCGTCGTACAGCGGGCGCAGGTAGGGGTCGACCTTCTGCGCCAGATCGCCCGGCAGGAAGCCCAGGCGTTCGCCCGCTTCCACCGCCGGGCGTGTGAGCACGATGCGCTGCACGGCCGAGCGCTCGAGCGCATCCACCGCGCAGGCCACGGCCAGATACGTCTTGCCCGTGCCCGCCGGCCCGATGCCCAGGCTGATGTCGTGCGTGGCGATATTGGCCAGGTACTGCGCCTGGGTGGCGGTGCGCGCGCGCAGGTCGGCGCGGCGTGTGGTGAGCTGCGAGCCGTCCACCAGGGCATCGGCCAGCTCGCCGTCCCCAGCCAGCATGAGCTGAATGGTCTCGTCGCTCACCGGGCGCTCGGCGATTTCGTAGACCGCCTGCAGCATCTCCATGGCCTGATTGGCGCGTGCCTTGGGGCCATCCACCTTGAACTGCTCGTGCCGGTGCGCAATGCTGACCTGCAGCGCCGCCTCGATGGTGCGCAAATGGCAGTCGGCCGGGCCGCACAGGTGCGAGAGGCGCGAGTTGTTGTGGGGAGTGAAGGTGTGGCGCAGGATCACGCTGATAATTCCGGGCGGTAAGGCAAACGGTGAAGCGCCACACGCGCTGTAAGCGCGCTTTGCACGGTGTGCGCAAAGTGACAAGAAGGACTGCAATGATAGGCAAGTTGACCGGCACCCTGCTGGAGAAGAATCCCCCCGAGGTGCTGCTCGATTGCCACGGCGTGGGTTACGAGGTGCAGGTGCCCATGAGCACCTTCTACAACCTGCCGGCGCTGGGCGAGCGCGTCAGCCTGCTCACGCAGTTCATCGTGCGCGAGGACGCGCAGCTGCTGTACGGTTTTGCCAGTGTGCAAGAGCGCGCCGCTTTCCGCGAGCTGATCAAGGTGGCCGGCGTCGGCCCGCGCACGGCGCTGGCGGTGCTCTCGGGCATGGGCGTGGGCGATCTGGCGCAGGCCATCACCTTGCAGGAGGCGGGCCGCCTGGTGAAAGTGCCTGGTATCGGCAAAAAAACGGCCGAGCGTTTGCTGCTGGAGCTCAAAGGCAAGTTGGGCGCCGAACTCTCGGGCGCGGCGGCGCTGGCCAAGAGCGACGCGCAGGCCGATATTTTGCAGGCGCTGCTGGCGCTGGGCTACAACGACAAGGAAGCGGCAGCGGCGCTCAAGGCACTGCCGGCGGATGTGGCGGTGAGTGAGGGTATCCGGCTGGCGCTGAAAAGCCTGGCGAAATAGCGGCGGCGCGCGGATTGCGCAGGAACAACAAGGAGCAGGTATGCAAATCAGAGCGGGCGCAATGCACTGGGCGACGTGGCTGTTGGTGGTTGCGGGCCTCACGGCTTGCGGTGGCGGCGCAGACGATGCGACGCAGCCGGCACGGACGCAGGCCGCGCCGCTGCTGCAATCCGAGGCATGGGTTCAACCGTCTGGCGTGCAGGCACAGGTCGGTGTCAAGGCTCGGGCTCTGACACCAGCCGCCGTGCCTCTGCCGACGCAGGTGCAATTGGGCGAACTCGTCCGGACAAAAGGCGCTGCACTGCAAGAAGGTGGTGCGCGGCTGGTGGGTGTGTCCCGTGCACTCGCCGAAACGGCCGAGCCCGATGGTCTTGCCGCCCGGTTGCGTTGGAAGGACACACCGACTGGCGCCAAGGTGGCGGCACTGAGTGTTTCGGCGAGCGGAGCGCAAGGTTTGCGGCTCGCATTGCGTATAGAGACCTTGCCAGCCGATGCATTGCTGCGGGTGTACAGCCAGGCGCGGCCCGAGACGGTCTATGAAGTTGCCGGACAGCAGGTGTTGGACGCCATTGCGCGCAATCTGGCCGCGGGGGAAACCGGTGATGCCGCGCACACCTGGTGGACGCCAGAACTTGGCGCAGACGAGCAGACGCTGGAGATCGAGCTTGCGCCCGGCACCGATCCGCAGGCCCTGCGTATCTCGGTGCCGCGGGTTTCGCACATCTTCGAAGATCTGTCGGTGCCGCCGGAGGGCGCACTGGTCAGCAAAATCAACGAGTCAGCCACCTGCAACCTGGACGCCAGCTGCTACGACGAGGTCGCTGCGCAGCGCAATGCGGTGGCGCGCATGGTGTTTACCAAGGACGGCAGCACCTACGCTTGTACGGGAACGCTGCTGAATGACCTGGCCTCTTCGGGTACGCCGTATTTCCTGAGCGCCAACCACTGCATTTCTACTCAGGCAGCAGCCAGCAGCCTACAGACCGACTGGTTTTACCGTTCACCCACCTGCAACAGCCGCACGCTCTCGTCGGCCTCGGTGCGCCGCTTTGGTGGAGCAACCTTGCTGTATGCCAATGCCGCAAGCGACACTGCCCTGGTGCAACTCAATGACGCCCCCCCGCCCGGTGCTGCATTCGCGGCCTGGGACGCCACGCCGCAAGCGAGCGGAGCTGCCGTATTCGGCCTGCACCATCCGAGCGCCGATCTGCTCAAGGTGAGCTTCGGGACATTGATGGGCCAGTTGTCCTGCACTGGCGGCGCTGGAACGAATTTCACCTGCAGCGGGAGCACGGGCAATTACTACCGGGTGCAATGGTCCAGCGGAACCACGGAGGGCGGCAGCAGCGGCTCGGCCTTGTTTCGCGGTGGCTACGTGGTAGGGACGCTGTATGGCGGAGCGGTCAGCTGCACCGCAACCGGGGGGTTTGACGCGTATGGGCGCCTGGATGTGGCGTACAACGACGGAATCAAGAAATGGTTGGCCGGCAGCGGCAGCGGCAGCGGCAGCGGTGGTGGTGGGGTCTCGACGCTGGGCAGCCTATTTCGGACAATGCTGAGCCCAAAATGACTTCCCCCAAATGCGCATGAACATTTGAGAGAAGTAGCACACAAGTTACTTGGCGTTGATCAAGTTTTTCAGAGTATCGCCACCTTCGATCGAATAAACCTTGGTGGCAAGAGACGTGACATCGGTAATGGAGATGCTGACGCTCTTCAAATTGTCGGTGGTTTTTTCCCTGGAGAATGCGCATATTGCTTCGCCTGGAAGAAAACTTACCAATATGCCTGCGTCGGTTGGGCGTCCGGGCGTGCGGCCTACGCCCGAGGTATAAACCGTCGTTACGTCGGAAGAGGATCCACCGAGGAGACTGCCATTTAAATATCTGCTGCCAAGCCAATCATCGTTGGTCCAGACATTGACGCCCTTGAGATCTTGTACTAACAGAGTGGAATCTGAATTCTCTTCATTGGATTCGGCAAATACAACCAAAACTTTGGAGCCTTGAAACGTTGTGCCTCCGCTTTCAATGATGGTGCAGCCTGACGCCGATGCGGTTCGTGATTGAAGATTGTTGGTGCTGATATTCAAGAGGCCTGCGTGCGAGGAGAGAGTAAAAATGGACAGAATGCAAAAAACGGTAGATTTTATATTTTTCATATCTGGCTTAATGAATATTAAATATGTATGCGGTAAATTTATTTAAAATTTCTGACTGATATAAATAATACGTTGACCGACATTTGTCGAAATAGGTGTTAAGGATGCTCTGCTTAAAGCGACTTTGAGTGTGCTGATGGCTCCCAGTGGAGCCAATTCACAGATTCGGTGCGCTAAGCAGCGGCCTTTCGGCCCGTACGGCTGGTTTCTTGGCCATTTGGCCG